>Ga0209541_10000003_pt1 | contig 410223 bp, 472 predicted proteins | sample RifCSPlowO2_01_FD_184027 | JGI IMG/M metagenome (GOLD analysis project Ga0209541, IMG submission 184027) | Groundwater microbial communities from Rifle, Colorado - Rifle CSP2_plank lowO2_0.1 (SPAdes) (version 2) | ecosystem: Environmental > Aquatic > Deep subsurface > Groundwater | place...
AATTACTGTACTTGCGTCTAACTGAACTGCAATTCCTTGCGGGATTTCCACTTCCTTGGTGATATCCTGTTTCATTTTTTATTTTTAATAGGAGTTCCAAAGAACCTTGGTTCCCAAGAAAATCCTCTGGATTTTCTGGGCCCGAAGATCTTTCAGATTTTCGTGGCTTTAAAAGCAATAAGCAATCAAGCTGCCCCCAATATTTTTTTCCATTGCTTCCTCATGAGCCATCAAGCCTTTTGATGTTGAAACTATCAAAATGCCAAAATCTCTGGCAGGCAACAATCTCCTTATAAACTTGTCATACTCTGAAACAGTGACGTTAAACCTTGGCTTTATTGCTCTGCACTCTGTTATATTCCCTAGTTCTACTGTTACTTCATTGCCTTCTTTGCTGTAAGCCACAATATAGCCCCTCTTCTTCATTATTTCAACAATTGCGATTAATAATTTTGAACTTGGGACTGTGCAGTCTGCCTTTCCCGCCCTTATTGCATTCATCATGCAATTCAAGGCATTCCCAACTATTTCTTTCATTTTTGCCTTTCCTCCTAGAGATATTTTTTAAATCCTATTTTTTCGGCTATTTCCCTGAAGCATTGCCTGCACAAATGCAAGCCATATTGGGAGATGTGCGCGCCGAATCTCCCGCATCTATGGCACTTTTTTGAGGCTATGCCAAACTTTCTTTCCTTCGGCTTGCAGAACCTCAAAAATCTCTGCTTAATTGCAGGTTTTGCGTCAAGCTGTTTCAGTATTTTATTCCAATCACTTGCGCTCATTTTTCCTCTCAAGAATTTTTGTATTAAACATGCTCTGCATAAATCTTTTTGTTTCTTCCTTGCTTATCCTGTGCCTTAATGGAACACGCCCCTTCTTTGTTTTTCTTTCTGAGATTGTGCTGCCTGCTCTTGTCAAATTCACTGATACATCAAACCCTAGCATGCCTATTTCTCTCGAAAACTGCACGCCGGGGATTTCTATGTACTCTTGAATCCCAAAGCTTAGCTGGCCATTGCCGATTTGTTTCTCTAAGAACTGGTTGCCTACTGCATCCAGCAGACTTTTAAGCAGGGCTTCGGCTTCCTTGCCCTTAAGAGTAATTTTGCATCCGGTTGGCAGACCTGGCCTCAGGCTAAAAGCTGGAATTCTCTTCTTGGTTAACGTAATGATTGGCTCTTTTCCAGTTACCATCTTTAGCAGTTTAATTGAACGTTCAAGTTTTTCTGCAAGAGCCCCACAATTTAACACAATCTCAGATATCTTTAAGGCTCTCATGGGGTTTTCCTTACTTTCTTCTTTTTCAACTTGTTTTGCTTGTTCTTCTATCATTTTGCCTAGCCAACAACCCAAACCTTCTCCGAAGATATTTTTAATTTAGTTTTATTAATCTCAACATCAAGCTCCCTTCCTTTTATGGCAGTTACAACCCCCTCGATTCCCGCATTCTTTCCCACAATAATAATAACCCTCGCATTTTCCTGCAAAGGCAGATGCTTCACAATTTTATTCTGTTTTAAATCCACAAGAACAGAATCCCCCACTTTTGCTTTTATATCCCCGACGGAATTCACACCGCCGAACAGGTTAAATTGTATCTTCCCGCTGTTTAAGACCTTCTTGCCTATAATCTTGGAAATTTTAACAGAAGCTTCTTTTTCACTAATCTCTTTTAAACTAAGCCTTTTGCCCTTTACCACCAAAATAAAATGCTTGCCTATTGCGGGGATAAAAAGCACATCGAATATATCCAGGGGAAAGTCGTCTGCATAAATCTTTTTCCCATTGATGAGCACACACCCCTCTTTCAAAATAAATTTTGCCTCTTTCCTGGTTTTTGCTATTCTTAAGATATCCCTTAATACAACAAGCACTGCAAGACTGTTCTCTTTAGAACCCCTTGGCTCTAAGATAAATCTTGGTGTTCCCTTCCTTGCTATCGGCCATCTTTTAGGCATTGCTATCCGTTTCATTTGTTTTCTCCCTTTGTTTTTCTTTCTAAAGACTTAATTCTTTTTTTATCATCCATATTTAATTCAACAATTTGCAGTTTTGTTGGATTAAATGCAATATTGAGTTTTGTGCCATCCTTCTTTGCTTTCTGCACACCTTCAACATATACCTTTAAATTTACAGTATCTATTCCTGTAATCTTTCCTTTCTTTCCTGCAAACTCCCCCCTCATAATTTTAACAATATCGCCCTTGTGCAGCCCAAAACTCCTTTTTGAATATTTCCTCCTTAGTTCTTTGGAGAGATTTGCGCTGAAAAATTTTCTTTTTATATGCAGGGGGGCGTTATGCCTATATTTTATTTGTTTTCTAATCTGCCTGCTTGCCTTCCATTTAAGTGAAAATTTCTTTTTCATTTTACACGACAACTCCTGCGATCTTTGCAACATGGGGCCATCTTTCGATAACCTCCCTTGCAGTAGGCCCTTTTATTAATGTGCCCTTGGGATTCCCCTTTTCGTCTTTCAAAAGCACAACAGCATTATCATAGAACCCTATTCTTTCTCCAGTAAGCCTGCGATACGGCTTTCTCTGCCTTATCACAACTGCATCAAAAACCTGCCCAGTCATTTCAGGCTGCCCTGCTTTTATGCTGACTTTAACCCAATCTGAAACTGCACATGAAACCTGCCTGCCGCGGACTGTCTTTGCTCTTTTGACTGAAATTACTTTTGCGATTCTTCCCCCCGAATTGTCAGCAACATTAACAAATGCGCCTAAATTCATCCCCTTGGCTCGCCTTGCTGAAATTGCTTTCATTTTTTCTCTTTGTTTTCTATCTTAGATGTTACAACATGATGTATCATTTTGCTTAATGGCCTGCATTCGGCAATCACAACATAATCCCCTGTCTTTATCTGGGGAATCAAACAGTCTGGAAGATGGGCATGTATCTTTGTCTTGCGCCTTTCATATCTTTCATACTTATACACATACCTTATCCTGCTGAATTCCACAACTGCTTTTTTTTCTCCTAACTTGATAACATAGCCGTTAAATGTTCTCCCTCTTGTCTTCACATGGCCGTGAAAAGGGCATTTCTTGTCCTTGCATTCAGCAGCTTCAGGAATTTTCTCTATTGATATGCCTCTGGCTGATTTTGCTTTTTTTCCAATTTGTTTTGCTTTTTCCTCTGCCATTTTGCCTTCTTTTGCTATTCCTATTTTATATTTATAATGACTTTTTCCAGGGATTTTTATACGTTCTTCTTGGTTCTCAAACAGATTCTGCAGGGAATCCAAGCCCTTGCAACACTTCCTGCGCTTTCTTCCTGTGTTCTCCCTGCAACTCTATGGCGTTGTTCTTTATTGTCCCGCCGCAGGCAAGTTCGCTTTTCAATGTTTTTGCGATTTGTTTCATGTCAATGCTTGGGTCAATTCCCGTTATCACTGTTGAAATTTTGCCGTATCTCTTCTTCACTATATCAATCTTTATTTTCTGCTCTGTTTTTACAATGCCTTCACAAACGCATGCTTCCTTAGGCAAGCCACACTTCGGACATATGTCCATGTTTTTTATATTTTCTCCTTATCTTGTTTTTTATTTTCTTGTTTGCGTGCATTAAGCTGAACTTTTTCTGCCTTTTTCAATTTTTGGTTGAGGAGTGTTAAGATTCTTGCAATTGTCTTTCTTGTCTCCCGAATCTTGACATTTTTCATCTGCGCGGATTTTTGTGCATTCATCCTCAGCAGTTCAAATCTTAAATCTTTTAGCCTTTCATTTAAAGTTTTTTCATTCATATCCCTTAATCCCTTTTTTCTTATTATTGCCATTTTTATTTCTCTTTACTCTCTTCCCCCCTCTTCCTTTTTTCCTCTTCAAGGGTTTTTATTTGATTTTTTTCTTTTGATTTTGTTTTTTTCTTTATGCTTTTCTTTCTTTTAGGGGGTTTCTCTCCAGATTCTTTTCCAGTTTCAGTTGTTTGCTGAGCTTGTGCTTGCTGTGCCGCCTGTACTGCCTCACCTGAAACAATTTTGAAATCCTTGATTTCTAGTTTGTCTACTATATATGCATTAGGGGGCATTATCTCCACCTTGATTCCTACAGACCCTGGAATTGTTTGTGCCGCTATTCTTGCCCTATCAACAACTTTTGCTGGGTCGCCTGTTTTTTTGAGCAAACCATATGAAAAACGCCAGGATTTTGCCCTTTCACCGGGCAATTTTCCACCCAAACGTATTTCAGCCCCTAATGCTCCGGCTCGTTTTATCCTCTCCAGCATCTTATACGCAGTCATTTTAAACCTTATTGGCCCGAACCTTTCTAAAGCCAAGGCAATTTCATCTGCAACAGCCCATGCATCCAAATCAGGATTGTCTATTTCCTGGATCTCTATATGGGGGTTATCCATCTTAAACTCCCGTTTCAGTGTGCTGGTTAGATTAATAATCTTCTCCCCACGCCGGCCTATAATCAAGCCGGGTTTACTTGTTCTTACTAAAATCTTCTCTCCTACAGGAGTTCTTTCTATTCCAATAGAGCTTATCTTGCCCTTGCCAAGTTCCTTCCTTACAAATTCTTTTAATGTAAACTCGTCCTTATTCATCTGAACAAATTTTCTTTCAATCATTTTTTGCTGTGCCCCCTCTCTCCTTTGCTATCAATGTAACATGTGTGCGTTTGAATTTTCTAAACTTTCGGTGGTATCTCTTTCTTGAAGCAAGGTTTGCTTTTGCAATTGCAATTCTTACTCTTGAGATTTCCAAGCCATTTACTGAAGCATTGGCAGAGAGGTTTCTAAGCAGTTTGATAAACTGCTTTGCTGCTTTTATAGGGTATCTCCCTGACATCATACCTCCTCTATGGGGGATTTCATCTCCGTACATGGGCACGGCTTTCTTGCCTGCAACAACTGCCTGTAAATCTGCAATTGCTCTTTCAATTGAATTCTTTTTTATCATATTGCATATTGCTATTGAGTGTTTTGGGGATATAGACAAATCCCTTGCATTAACAGCTGCCTCCTGCAATTTCCTTTTTGATTTTACTGCTGCTTTTTTCTCAGGCTTTTTGCTTTCTTCTGTTTCCTTCCCAATTTGTTTTGCTTGTTCTTCTGCCATTTTGCCCTCACTTAACAGACAAGGCGGCAGAGCTCTTTGTTGCCCCGATTCCTGGGGCGCTATGCTCCACCTTCTTTCTTGTTGATGCAAACTCTCCTAATTTATGCCCTAACATCTCTGTCTTTATCTGAACAGGCACGAACTCCTTGCCATTATGGATTGCTATGGTTAATCCAACCATCGCAGGCACAATGATTATGTCCCTATCATGAGTCCTGATTAGCTTTCCTGCCTTTCTTTTCTTATCAATTCTCAAAATAAATTTCTCAATACTGCTGAATTGCCTCAGCAGCGCTCTCCTGCCTCTTGATTTCAGAAATTTTGCGAACTCACGAATACCTAGTTGCTTTAATTCATCTATTTTTTTGCCGCGATACAAAAATTCATGAGCCATCTTATTTCTTTCTCCTTCCCGTTCTTCTAGGCCTTAATAATCCAACCTTCCTTCCAGGAGGGGCATTGCGTTTTGCAATCTTTGATTTTATTCTTTTTCCTCTTCCTGAACCAAATGGATGATCAACAACATTCATCTTGACTGCAGATGTTCTAGGCCATAACTTGTTTCTTGCTTTCATCATGTGCCACATCTTCCCTGCCTTAACAATGGGCTTATCAAGCCTTCCAGCAGCCGCAACAATTCCAACTGTCGCCCTTGCCTTATCACTAAAGCTCTTTTCCTGCTTTGATGGTAGTAAGACAATCACATTTCCACTCTCTTTTTTTAAAATTTTTGCACTTGTGCCAGATGTTCTCACAAGCTTGCCCCCGCCAAAAGGCATTGTTTCTATGTTGCATATCTCGGTTCCAGTAGGGATATCTGCAAGTTGCATTATGTCCCCGGCTTTAACTTCTGAATTTTCCCTTTTATTGCCTATTGCAATATCCTGCCCTTCTACCAACCCATCAACTGCGATATCATAAAAGATTTCAGTTCCGACTTTAATTTTCGCAATCGGCGCAGTATGCGCTGGAGAATTAAGCAACTTGGCAACCTTGCCAAATCCTGAAGTTGGGGGGTATTTTAATCTGAACTTATAGGCTTTTCTTCTGACTCTATAAGTAAAGCTTCCATGCCCTCTTGCCTGCTGTATTATTCTTTTTCCCATTTTATATCAGCCCTAATTTAGTTGCAATATCTATTGCCTTGTTTTCCGGATTCAGTTTTATATACGCAATCTTCTGATTTCCCTTGTTTTGTGTGTTGACTGACTGGGCTTTAACATTGAATTGCTCCTGAAGTTCCTTTTTAATCACTTGCTTGCTTGCTCTGCTGTCAACGACAAACACGATTGTGTTTTCTGTTTCAATTAGCTTTATTGCCTTCTCTGTTCTGAGGGGAAATTTCAGGATCATTTTTTTCCACCATATTTTGCATTAAGCTCTGCAATTGCTTTTTCAGTATACACGGCTAGCCTGCCTGGGACTCCTGCGGGAGCCAGCTGCTCCAGGCTTAAATTTTTAACATTAACAGCCTCAAATTTCCTGCATTTAATCCTCTCGTCAGAGGCAATAACCATCAATAATCCCCTGGATGACTTATATTTCCTGCCCCTTGCTTTCCCCTTGCCTGCCCTAACGCTTTTTTCACGCAGGGCAACAGCAAAATTTTCTCCCAAAACTTTTTGAAGCAATTTTATTATTTCTTTAACCTTTAATCCAGTAATAGCGGAATCAAAAACAATCGGCAGATTGACATTCAGCTTTTCAATTCTCGCATATCTCTTGGAGATTTTTTCAGCAGAAGATGTTGCCGCCAATGCACCCAAAATTGCTTTTATCTTCTCTTTCTTGTTTATCTTTTTGCTGTTGAGGATTGCTTCTATTTTTGGCGGATGAGCTTGCCTGCCGCCAACTGCTGAAGAGATTGTAGCGCCAACCCACATGAATCTTGAACCCCTCCTTGTGTGTATCTTTCTTGGCACTCTTGAAATTCCATATCCATAAAGTGTTTTCCATTTGTGCCTCACGTGCTTTAACTTCCCTGATGCAGAATGCTGCATACCTGCAAGGATGTATGGGGAGTATGGCTGTTTATGCAAAGATGAGAAATAAACCTTCATGATAATATCGTCTCTGACTGGCCCTGAAAAAAAATCAGGCAGTTCAATCTGCTTTACAGCATTGCCCTCCTTGTTTAAAATCTGTATTTTTATATTCTTCATTTTTTATTAATTCATAATTTTGATTATTTCATAATTTTTCTTTCCAGCATTTTTACTTGGCCTAGCAGATATGGCAAGCAATACAGGCCTTTTGGCGGGGCCTTGAATAGAGCCCTTCATTAAAAGGCAGGGATTTTTCACAAATCCGTATCTATGAAATCCTTTTTTAGGATTAATCTCTGCGGAGGCTATTTTTATTATCTTGCTGTTATATATGACGCGTGTGAAAAAGCCTGTTTGTCCTGCCTGTGGAGCATAAAACATTACCTTGCTTGGCGTCCAAGGACCCAGGGTTCCCGGCCTTCTGACTCCCTTTTCTGACTTATGGCTTCTCTTGCCAATCCCAAATCTTTTCATTGGACCCTGGAAACCATGGCCCTTTGTGACAGCATGCACATCAATAAGCTGTCCGGCAGAAAAAACATCAGAGATATTAATCTCCTTGCCGATTAAACCTTTTGCAAATTCAAATTTTTCTTTTATACTCCCGGAAAGTGCAATCTCAGAGATATCTGGAGTTTTCTTTAGATGTATTTTCCTAATATCTGAATAAAGGATAATTTTTGCATCGTCATAACCTTCAATGCTCTTCTCAATATCCGGCAATTTGGCAAGTTGCAGTTCCTTGGGGGCTTTGACTATTTTTTTTAATTCTTTTTCATTAGAAACAACCGCCTCTGCAACAACTCTACCATTCTTGTAGAGCCTTATCGAATATAACTTCAAGGGGGGGCATTCAATGACTGTTACAGGGACAACAATCTCCTTGTTTTTGGTCATAGAATGCTGTGTCAAATCATTAACGAGAACCCTTAACATGCCTGCCTTATAGCCGAAAAAACCCAGAATCTTCTGCCCTGTTTTTTCTCTGCCATATAAGGGGGTCCAGTTTACACTGGGCAAGATCTTCTCTGCTCTGACTCTCGGCCAGAACTGCAAACTTCCTTTTCTTGGCTTATGTCGTTTAGGCATTTCTTGATTTTAGAGAGCACAGTCTCTAGGTTTATATTTTCCATTTTTACACCCGTGAACCCCTAAAAGATTAAATTTTCATGAAAGAACGATTTATAAAGCTTGCGATGCCTCAAAGAAAAAATAATTTATGCTAATTTTAAGCCTCAAAGGCCTTTTCTTGCTGGATAATATTGCCATCAACTTCTGCCTGCCTTATAATCTTGCCTTTTTTCCTTGCATCTAACCTTATTCGCTCAAAATCCTTTTCCCCTTTTGGCAGAATAATGTCTGAAATGACAAATGTGTGCCTTACCTTTGCCTTTTTGAACTCATAAGGCAGGCCAAAAAGGAAATCTTCATGAAACTGCTTGTAAAATTTTTCGTCAAGCTCAAGAATGCAGAATTTGCCATCAATCTTTTCAGCGCCTGACTTGCCTGGCTTCGGCAGTTTCTTTTTTGTCTTTAAGCTTATTCCGGGGGCTTCTGCATCTAACAGCATACAATAAATCTTATCCTTGATTTCAGCAACTGTCTTGCTGGATACATCTCTAGTTATATAAACAAACAGCCCTTTTTTTTTGCTCTCGTCAATTTCAACACCATTTTTTAAAAAGATTTCGCCAAGATTTTCCCTGCTTAATATCACTCCAGAAAAGTTGACATTAGGCAGCTCTGCAAGGAACAAGACAAAATCATTTGCGAACTCAAATGTGCTTCTTAATTTGATTATCTTGCTTTTGTTTATGCTTATAACTGCACGATTTTCAAAAGTACCGCGAGAAAATCTAATGAATTGTGCATGAGCTTTTTCATCAGCATTATCAAGCCATATCTTCCTAATAAAATTAACAGCCATATCTTTCCCCAAAAAAGGAGATTTATAAACCTTTTTAATTTCCATAAAATTAAACAGAAAAGATTTATAAAACATTTGCAACTTGTATCTTTATGGTTCCGGAACCTTTCTGTTTGAGCGGCAAAACTGTTGCCTTTATTGTCATTATCTTGCTTGCAGTTCTGACATTTATTGTTGCCAGGCCTTTTATTTTAACTATCGTAAGCTCAATGGTTCTTGCGTATGTAACGCATCCCCTCTATAAAAGATTAAAAAAGATATTAAAAAGCTCTTCGTTAAGCGCCGCAATTCTCAGTACAATTATTGTTTTTGCGATTTCTATGATTGTATGGTTCTTGATGCCGATTATGATAAGACAAACATTTGATATTTACACTACATTGCAAAAAGTGGATTTTGCCGCCCCTTTTAGGGTCTTGGCCCCAAAATTCTTCACATCTCCCGAGTTTACAAGGGATTTCACAATAACAATCAATCAGGTAATCTCAAAGGGCGCAAGTTCAATTATGAATCGATTTGAAAGTGTGATAATAAATTTGCCAGTGCTTTTTGTGCAGTTTGTTGTCATGCTCTTCATATTCTTTTTTACTCTCCGGGATAATGAAGGGATTGTTGATTTTTTAAGAGGTTTATCACCATTAAAAGAATTGAGTGAAAAAAGGTTTATAAAAAAATTTAATGACATAACAAAATCTATTGTTTATGGAATGTTTATAATTGGGTTTGTACAAGGTCTTTTGGCAGGCATAGGCTTTTTTGCATTCAAGGTTCCTCAAGCTCTTTTCATGAGCATTATCGCAATATTTTTTGGGATAGTGCCTTATATAGGCACTTGGGCTGTTTGGGTTCCTATAAGCATTGGGATGATGCTCTTAGGCAATATGCAGACTGCTGTTGCATTCATAATCTATCAGTTAATCGCCGCAGGATTAATAGAATTCTTTATCAGGCCCTATATAATCAAAAAACAGGCAAAAATACCAATGTCCACTGTGATAATCGGCATGTTGGGTGGGGGTTATGCATTTGGCATCATCGGCCTGGTGATAGGGCCATTAATAATAGAGTATTTCCTGTTATTCTTGGAGTTTTACAGGACAAAAAGCCTGCATGAGCTTTTTGGATAAAAAAGGAAAAAATAAAAAAGAATATAAGAATAATAATCAAAAATGCTGCTGAAGGTAAAATCACTTGGCTTAATGGCTGGGAGACCTGTTGCTATCCTGCATGCTGAAACTGCAAGAAAATTAAATGTGCATATTGATGAGAGGGTGAATATTACATCAAAAAGAGGAGAAATTATAAGTGTTGTAGACACTGCAAAGGGCATGCTTGATAAAAATAGTATAGTTCTCTCTGGGGAGATAATTGATTATCTCCAGATTAGAAATAATGAGAATGTAGAGGTTAGTGTTGCAGGAGAAACAAGAAGCGCACATTATATACGGGAAAAAATAAAGGGAATTGAACTCAACAAGGAGAAGATAAAAGCAATAATCTCGGATATCGTGTCAAACAAGCTTACAGAGGCGGAAATCGCATATTTTGTTGCTGCTGAATACATCAACAGGATGAGCATGAAAGAGATAGAGTATCTAGTTGAATCAATAGTATCCACAGGCAGAACACTTGGCATTAAAAACCGCATTATAGCAGACAAGCATAGTATAGGGGGCATTTCAGGCAACAGAACAACACCCCTAGTTGTTCCAATATGCTCTGCTGCGGGATTGATGATGCCTAAAACCTCATCAAGAGCAATAACATCTGCTGCAGGAACAGCAGATTCTGTAGAGGCAATTGCAAAAGTTGAGTTCAGCGTTGATGAGATACGAAATATTGTAAAAAAGGTTAATGCATGTATGGTATGGGGCGGAGCTTTAGGCTTGGCTCCTGCAGATGACAAAATCATACAGGTTGAAAGATTATTAAATCTGGACCCTGAAGCGCAGTTGCTCGCGAGCATTATTTCAAAAAAGGTTTCTGCCGGCTCAACCCATGTTGTAATTGACATTCCATGCGGAAAGTCAGCTAAATTTACAAGAGAGGAAGGCAAGGCATTGGGGGAAAAATTCAGCCAAATTGGGAGAAAATTTGGGTTAAAAATAAAGACAATCATAACTGAAGGGGACGAACCAATAGGAAATGGGATAGGGCCCCTATTGGAAATGAGGGATATAATCTCTGTTTTAAGGCAGGAGGAAAAGAGGCCATTGGATTTAGAAAGGAAATCTTTGATGCTTTCAGCTGAGATTCTTGAATTGACTGGGACTGCAAGAAAGGGCAGAGGTTACGAACTCGCAGAAAAACTGCTGAGGTCAAAAGTTGCATGGACAAAATTCAAAGAGATTATAAAAGCGCAAAAAGGAAATGCAGACAAAAAGCTGAATTTAGCTGAATATTACTGGGATGTGAAATCCCCCCGTGATGGAAGAATTATTGAAATAAACAACAAAAGCATAAATGCAGTAGCAAGGATATCTGGCTGCCCTGCTGACAAAGCAGCGGGCATCTATCTTTACAAACACTGCAACGAGAATGTAATCAAAAATGAAAAGATCCTCACAATCTACTCTGAAAGCCCGCAGAAGTTAGAGTCTGCAAAGAAACTATTCAATAAAATCCAACCTGTTACAATAAAATAAACTGCAACAAACAGCATATAAATAACTTTTTAAGTTTGTTTATGCATGATAAAAAATGGTGAAGAAGACTATAATTGATGAAAAACCAGGGACTGAAAAACAGCAAGAAGAAAATGAAAAGGGGGTTATTGACATAAGAAAAGAGAAATTTAAAGAGCTGTTTCTTAATAAGGGGCTGATATTTATTCTCGGTTTGATCATAATAATCCTAATAACCATAAATGTCAGGACAAGCAATATTTCTGGACTGAAAGATATAACAACAGGCAATTACACGCTTGCTCCTGACTTGGATCCATTCCTGTTTTTGAGATGGGCGAAATACATTGCTGTGCATGGCACAATAATGAACATAGATATAATGCGTTACTCTCCCTTAGGATACCACCCAAGGGCAGAAGCATTATTAACCTCATACATCATTGCATACCTCTACAAATTCCTTCATATTTTTTATCCAACAATCACAATTGAATTTGTTGCAGTGATATACTCCCCTATATTTTTCGCTCTGGCAACACTTTTCTTCTTCCTGTTTGTAAGAAGGCTATTTGTAAATTACCCCCTCCTAAAGAAAAATTTAATTGCCCTGCTTTCAACGCTCTTCTTTGTATTCATGCCATCATTGCTGCACAGGACAACTGGCGGAGTGCCGGAAAAAGAGGCTGCAGGAATAATGTTTGTTTTTCTTGCATTATACCTCTTTGTCTGCGCATTGCAAAGCAAGGATAAAAAGAATGCATTTATTATCGGATTAACAAGCGGTTTGGCAACAAGCCTGCTGAATATAACCTGGGGGGGAGTTAATTTTGTTTTGTTAAGCATAGAGATAAGCATGCTGGCATACTTCTTTGTTGAGAGCATCTCAAAGAAGGAATTTCTCGCATATGCCGGCTGGATTACTGCGTTTACACTGTTTTCTGGTTTTATACCCTTTACAGCAATAAGATCGGGATATATAACGGGCTTATTAACCTCAACAATAACACAAGTAGCCTATTTCGTCTTTTTTGTGATATGCATCGACATGTTTGTCACTCCAAGAATTTACCAAAAAAGGAAAATAAAGATACCGAGAATAGCTTTCTCGTTACTTATATCCTTTATATCTGCTTTTCTATTACTAGTAATAACAAATCCCTCTGCAATTGCAAGTTATACAACTGGCTTGAAAACGCAACTGCTGCATCCTATAGGCACTGACCGCATCACATTAACTGTTGCAGAGAACAATCAGCCATATTTTGGCACCTGGAAAGGCACATTCACAATGAAATATTTCTGGCTTTTTATGATTGCTGCTGTATTGCTGTTTTATGAGGCAATGCAAAAAATGAAAAAGAATGAAAGATATATCCTTTCAGCAGTTTATGCCTTATTCCTGATTTGCCTTGTATTCTCCAGATATTCCTCCAATTCAATTTTCAACGGAACAAGCTTCATAAGCCAGTTTGTATATTTCGGCGGATTTGCAGTCTTTATTTTAACATTCTTGGCAATATACTACAATGCGCACAAATCCGGAGAAATTGAAAAAATCAGGGGGATAAGCAAGGAATTTGTGCTTGTTCTTATAATGTTCTTTATTGCCATGGTCTCTGCAAGGGGCGCGATAAGGCTGTTTTTCTTGCTTGCGCCAGTCACAACAATTCTTGTATCATTCATCAGCGTAGAATTAGTGGATAAAAGCATTAAATCTTATAAAAGCAAGAAAGAATTGGCAACAATAATCTATGCAACCATTGCGCTGGGGATAATATTCTTAATACTCCTCCCATCATTCAATACTTTTTCCAACTCAACTATCAATGAGGCAAAATACACCCGGCCGGGATATTATGAGGTGTTATGGCAGAAGGCAATGGCATGGGTTAGAACTAACACACCTCAAAATGCTGTTTTCTCCCATTGGTGGGACTATGGATATTGGATACAAGCAATCGGTGAAAGGGCAACATTCTTGGATGGGGGAAACTCTTATGGCTACTGGGATTACCAAATGGGCAGATATGTTCTAACAGGGCAAAATGAGCAGGAAGCATTAGAAGTGTTAAAAACACACAATGTTTCCTATCTCTTGATAGACCCTACAGATATAGGAAAATATCCTGCGTACAGCAGCATAGGTTCTGATTTGGGGTATGACAGGTATAATTATATTCCAACTTTTATGCTGGATGAAAAACAAACCCAAGAAACAAGAGATGAGAGATTATTTTGGTATCAGGGCGGAGCTTTATTCAGCAAGGATTTCGTGTGGTATGACAAGAGCAGCAAGCAGCAATTCTTTTTTCCTGCACAAAATGAAGAGGCAATAATTGCAGGGGTGATATTGCCAGTACAGGAGTTGAATGCCAATGATACAATTCTCGCAAACTTGATACAGCCGGGCAATCTGCCAGTATTGATAAAGCAGCCAAGGGCAGTTGTTGTCTACAAAAGAACAACAAGAATAGACATCCCTCTGTGCTATCTATTCTATAACGGCTCATATAGCTATGAAGACAACGGAGCATGCCTCAAGGCAGGTTTGTATGTAATACCCAAGATAGTGCCAAGTGGGGGGGGCTCCAGCATCATGCCAAACGGTGCTGCAATGTTCTTGAATGAAAGGGCAATGAGTGCCTTATGGGTTAAGCTTTATCTGCTTAATCAAGGCAAGAATTTTGAACTTGTGCATGTGGAATCCAGCCCGATTGTTGAACAGATGAACCAGCAAGGCGCGAAGTTGCCAGATTTTATCTATCTCGGGGATGTTTTTGGGCCTATTAAAATATGGAAAGTCAACTACCCTGAAAATGTGACAATAAAGCCGGAATATCTCAATACATTATACCCCGATGTCAGATTGACAATAGCCAGATAGAAAATTTCACAAAAGATTTAAATCATCAAAAGAGACTAATTTAAATGAAATATCTTTACCTTATCCTTGGCATCATAAGTTTTGTTGTAACCTTATACTTGACTCCATGGGCTATAAGATACATGAAAAGGATAGGGGTTGTTGTAAAGGACCAAAATAAAAAGAAACAGCCATTAATTCCAATTTCTGGGGGATTGGCAGTTTTTGCAGGGATGTTCATTTCAATAATGTTTATTACATTTGTTAAAACATTTGTATACAATTCAACAGCCGAGATAATCTTGCTGCTTGCAGCCACAATAGCTATAATGTTTATTACAATCGTGGGATTCATAGATGACTTGCTTATCAAGAGGAACAAGGAAAGCAGCGTTGGCTTAAGGCAGTGGCAGAAGCCATTGCTTACATTAAGTGCTGCGATTCCATTAATGGTTGTCAATGCCGGAACGAGGATAGTAAATTTGCCTTTTTTAGGAAGGGCTGATATTGGCTTGCTTTATCCCCTGTTGCTGGTTCCTCTTGGTGTTGTGATTGCAGCGAACATGGTGAATATGCTTGCTGGCTTCAACGGCATGGAATCTGGAATGGGCATAATATACACTCTTTCTCTTGGCTTGTATTCCCTGTTTTATGGCACGCAGGTTGCGGCAATAATAGCCTTTGCAGCCTTGGGAAGCCTGGTTGCTTTCCACCTTTACAACAAATTCCCCGCAAAAATCCTGCCAGGGGACTCTTTAACCTACTTGCTTGGCGGCGTTATAGCAACAATAGGCATACTCGGCAACATTGAAAGGGCGGGGATAATAATATCAATTCCTTTTGCTGCCGAATTCTTCCTTAAAGCAAGAAGCAGATTCAAGGCGCAAAGCTATGGTTATGAAAAAAATGGCAGGATTCAGTCAAGATACAAAAAAATCTACTCCATCCCCCACCTATTCACAAGAACTGGAAAATTTACAGAAAAACAAATCACATTCTTCATGATTTTGATTGAGCTTTTCTTTTGCATTCTCATATGGTTTCTGCCGATAAGCCAATGAAATAAAGACAAAAATAAAAATTTTAGAAAAAGTTTTATTAAAAATAGAAATAAAGGAAAATGAAAAACAAAAAAGATTTTGTTTCGATAATAGTTCCATGCCGGGATATAGATAAGTACACCAAAGAATGCATAAGGCACTGCAATAAGCTTAATTATGGGAATTATGAAATTTTGCTGCTGCCTGACAAGAAAAATGGGAAATTGCAGGGCATCAAAACAGAAAAACCGAGGGAATTGAGAATAATCGCAACAGGCAGCATTAAGCCGGGAGAGAAGAGGAACATGGCAATGAAAAAAGCAAGGGGGGAGATTTATGCTTTTATTGATTCTGACGCTTACCCTGAAAAGAACTGGCTGAAAAATGCAGTAAGATATTTTTCCAACATCAGGATAGGAATTGTTGGGGGGCCAAACTTAACTCCAAAGGCAGATAATTTCAGGCAGAAAATTTCTGGCATGCTGCTTGCAAACTGGTTATGTGCAGGGCCAAGAGCAAGCATAAGATACAGGGCTGCAAAAAAACAATTCACGCCGGAACTGCCAACATGCAATCTTCTTGTCAGGAAAGACGCTGTAAAGAATTTCAATCTCAAATTTAAGCCAGAACTGCTGACTGAAGAGGATTCAAAATTTTGCTTTGACATGGCAAAAAATGGCAAGAAAGTGCTATATGTCCCCGATGCTGTAGTGTATCATCATAGGAGAGAGGCATTTTTGCCGCACTTGAGGCAGATATGGATTTACGGGAGGGATGTTGCATTTCTCTTCAAAAAAGAAATTTCTCCTGTTATGCTCTATTATACCCTGCTCCCATTATTTGTTCTTGGCGTCATTGCAGGGGCAATCCTGTCATTTTTCAGCATCTTTATAAAAACAATGTATCTTGCATCAATCTTGCTTTATTTAGCAATAACACTTGCATCCAGCATAAAGAAAGATATTAAAACAACATTCATGCTTTTCTTGGGCATAATAGCAACGCATTTTGCCTATGGACTGGGTTTTTTATACGGCTTGTTGAGCAAGAACAGGGCAGGATTGAATGTGAGGTAAAAATAAACTTTTGCGGAAGTTTAATCAAAAGATGGATTTTTTGAAAAGTTTCATTCAAGATTGCAGGTATTATGATTTAGAAAAAAGAGAAATTAAAACAATCTTGAAATATGTGAATTTAAAAAATAAAACACTTTTGGATGCCGGGACGGGCATTGGCAGACTGGCTTTTCCTCTTTCTAAATATGCAAAAAGAATTGTAGCCATTGATAAAAATAAACAAAGATAAAAAAGAGAAATTAAAGAAAATAGTAAAAAAATACAAAAGGAATAAAAAGGTTAAAATCTCAGAAAGAATATTCTTTTATTTACTAGAACAAAAATGGCAAGAAAATTAGAAAAAAGTTTGGAAAATCAAAGATGCAGGATTGAGAGATTTGAAGTTGATAAAAGGGGTTATGCAAAAATGACTATAAAAACAAAATCTGGCGAGTATGGATTCCCATTAAAAAATGAAACAGCCAGAAAGTTATGGCTGGGGGATATCCTAACATGTAAATTAGGGGTATGTTCCAGCCCTGATTTCCTCGGCGATAGAGTTGAAGACATGAAAGCCGCAACTATGAGCTATGAAATTGCAGAGTTAAAAGATAAAAAAGGAAACATAATTTATAAAAAATGAAAATCATGCTTGCCTATCCCCCGATAGAAAGCAACAAAGGCATTCCTCTCTTGAGCCAGAACAGGCAGTTCCAGTTCTTTCACAATCCAACTTATATTTTTCCTGTTGTGCCTGCAAGTGCTGCAACTTTGCTTCAAAGCAAGGGTTATGAAGTGCTATGGAAGGATGGGATAGCTGAAAATCTCAGCCAAGAGCAGTTTTACAAATATTTTTCAGAGCAGAATCCTGATTTAATAGCAATAGAAACAAAAACTCCTGTTATAAAGCAGCAGTGGAAAATTGTTAATGAACTGAAAAAAATCAATCCTGATTGCAGGATTGTCCTGATGGGTGACCATGTTACAGCATTGCCTCAAGAATCATTAAAAAACAGCAATGCAGATTTTATTCTGCTTGGCGGGGACTATGATTTTGCACTTGCTGAATTGTGCGATGCCCTTGAAAACAAAAAGAAAATTCCAAGGGGATTTACATACAGAAAAGGAAAAAAAATTATCTCAACAGGAAAGTTTCAATTGCAGCATAAATTAGATGAGCTTCCATTTATAGATAGAGAATTAACAAAATGGAAACTTTACCAGAGAGAATACAACATAAAAGGCAGGCCTTACACCTACATCATGTCTGCAAGAGACTGCCCCTGGCATTCTTGCAAGTTCTGCGCATGGCCTGTTTTGTTTCCAAAATTCAGGACAAGAAGCGTGAAAAATGTCTTGGATGAGATAGAACTGCTTGTTGAGAAATATCATGTCAAGGAAATTTTTGATGATGCTGGAACATTTCCTGCCAATCCACCAGGCAAGTGGCTAGAAGATTTCTGCAAAGGCATGAGAAAAAGAAAGCTAAACGAGAAAATTGATTACTCTTGCAATATGCGTGCGGACTACCTTACTGAAAAAAATGCAAAATTGATGTCAGAAGCTGGTTTCCGGCTTTTGAAAATGGGTTTGGAGAGTGCAAATCAATACACCCTGGACAGGATTGACAAAGGGATAAAAGTTGAGCAAATCAGCCAGGCATGCAGGGATGCAAAAAAATATGGCTTGACAGTGCATCTGACAATGATTGTGGGGTATCCCTGGGAAACAAGGCAGGACGCATTAAATACATTGAAACTTGCAAAATTTCTCATGCAAAAAGGTTACGCAGATGTTCTGCAATCAACTGTGCTTATATCTTATCCAGGCACAGCATTATGGAAAGAGGCAATGCAAAAAAAATGGTTTACAATAAATCCAGAAGATTATGAAAAATATGACATGTCCAAGCCGATATTGAAGACACCGATGCCTGAAGAGGAGGTTATGCAAATATGCAACAGCATATACCGGATTTTCCTAACACCCCAATATATATACCAAAGAATAAAATCCATAAGGGATTTTGACGACTTGTTGTTCATCCTGCGAGGGGCAAGGGCAGTTTTTGGGCATCTGCAGGATTTCTCAAGATAATTCTGTAGAGACAATTGATTTCATTTATCAGATTATTTACAAAAATCTCAAAGTTTGATTCATAGGTTAAGAGGTTACAAACTTTTTCTCCACAATAAGTTATGCCTTTATCATGATTCTTTAAACACCTGCCCTCTTTGCATAAATAAAGATTATCAAATTGCTCAAGCTTTTCTTTTTTGCACTTTTCTGCTCGCCTCTTGTCAATTACCCTTAATAATCCCATTTTCAGATAAAAAGTTTTTTACTGTGCTGAACTTATAACATTTTCTTTTTGCCCATCTGATGTAACTATCCAATTTGCCAGATAATATCCTTCCTGTATCCCTTTTTATGTACGCGGGCAATTTGAAACCTGAAGAATTCAAATCAACAAACTCCCAAGGATGAAACAGCAGCATTACATACCTTGAATCCAGAAAACACCAATTTGTGCAGAATTTTGAATATGCCAGGCCAAGATTTCTGAAGGCAAACCAGAAAAGAGGCAGCCTTAATAAAGAAGTAACGGAAATAGGGACTTCAATCAGTTTTCCATGCTTGTGTATTTCCCTTTCTGTAAAAAAATTGTTATATCTTCCAGGTATGTAAGTTGGATGCAGTGAGGAGTCATATTTAATTCCAATGGTGGGCAGCAGTTTTATTTTTTTAATGTGGAATCGTGGAGCCCTAAAGCCAATAACATTCTTGCCAATAATTTTTTCTACAAGCTTTTTGCCCCTGCTTAATCTTTTTAATGCTAAATCTTCTTTCATATGCCTGTAATCATCACTATGCATTAAACCATGCAGGGCTATTTCATGTTTTTTGCTTAATTGTTTTACCAGTTTCTTGTTTGCAAGGGCGAATTTTGCGGTAACAAAAAAAGTTGCTATAACTTGTTGTTTATTAAGAATTTTAAGCAAATTTTTCAAGCCATTTCTTGAAATTCCAATTTGTTCTTTGTCAGAAATTTCTTCATGATACTCAAGAGGCAAATCAAACTCCTCCAAATCAAATGTAAGCAGGATATTTTTTGTTTTTTTCATTTTTAAATTCTTTCCAGATTATACTTGTTTATTGTGAATCTCCAGGCATTATCTATCTCTAGATTATATTTTGGCTTGTAATAAACCAAAAAAACAAGCAAGTCCCACAAAAAGATAATATTCTTCTTTTTCAAGCCCTCAATCAGATACCTCTTTATCTGCTCATTCCTTATTCCCCCCACAAAATTTTGAATCTGCTCTCTTGTTGCATATTTAGTTCTTGCAACTGGTTTCGTGTACATCACATGGGAATCTTTAAATCCGCTTTCTTCTATCAGCCCCTCTTTTTCACATACCTCTTTTATTTCAGTGCATGGCAGCGGCATTAATATGGGGAAAAGCTCGTAATCTGCGCCAGAATTTTTAGCCATTGCAAAACTTTCCCGCATCATCTCAATTGTTTCGTATGGCGCCCCGATTATAAACTGCAGCCTCAAATTCAAGCCGTATTTCTTGATTATTCCGATTGCATCGTATATCTGCTCCCTGCTCATGTTCCTTTTGTATACAACATTTCTTATGTAATCATTTCCCGCCTCAACGCCCATCCTCACCTCATAACAACCGGCATCTTTCATTGCTTTGATAATTTCTTCAGTAACAAGATTTGCCCTGACATTAACATTCCACTTTAATACCTTATCGTATCCTTTTTCCTTGTATTTCCTGCAAAATTCAAGAATATAGTTCCTGTCAAGAATGAATGTATCATCATAAAAAAATAGGTATCTCAAGCCCTTGCTGCGGTACTGCTTAATTCTCAGCCCTACTTCCTGCATAACATTGTCAACACTCCGGGATCTTACATATTTTCCCTCTAATTTTTTTCTTAAGGCATGATTGCTGCAATACGTGCAGTTATACGGGCATCCTCTTGCAGCCATTATAGGCAGGTGCCGGTTATTTATCAGAAAATATTTCTCAAGTTCAAAATCATCCCAATCAGGAAAGGGAAGTTCATCAAGATTCTCTGCAAGCCTTCTCGTTTTATTCTTGATTATTTTTCCATCCTTTTTATACCATATTCCTTCTATTCCCTTGGAATCAAGATTGTTATCCAGCAGTTCCTTTATTGTATACTCCCCTTCGCAGATGCAGACAATGTCTACCTGCTCATTTTTTATAACCTCTTCTGGCATCAATATTGTATGAACCCCCCCGAACATTATTTTGATATTATAATTTTTCTTGACAAATGAAGCAATATCCAAAGCCTGACTGTAATTAAAACTTAATATGGAAATGCCTATCAAATCAGGCTTCTCTGCCTCTATTCTCTCGCTGAGATAATCCCGCCAATTCTTCCTATGAAATGTCAAGTCAACTATCCTTGCCTTGTGCTTTGTTTTTTCATTTATGAATGATTTTAAAACAGCGAGAGACATTGTCGGGATTAGTATCTCTCCTTCTATATTTGGCTCTATCAGCAGAACTTTCATTTTAACTTATTAAGATGCCTTGCTCCATAGTTTAAGCATCCTCCAAAACATTCCCGGGATAAACTTGAGGCGGAAAGTGCTGAATGGGGATATCTTTGCAAGAGGCACATAAACTTCCTTGACAATAAAACCTTTTCTCTTAAGCTTGTAAAGCAGCTCAACATCAAAATCAAATCCTGTGCAGACAAAATTTTTGTCTATGGCATCAAACGCTTTCTTCTTCAGGAATTTGCATCCCGCCTGAGTGTCATGAAACCTCATCTGCAAAAGGAACAGTGTCAGAGCCTTCCAGCCGACTGCAAGAACTTTTCTTGTTAACGGCTCTGGAATTTTAAGAACATGCCTATCAAGCCATTTCGAAGCTATAACGCAATCATGCCTGTCAAGCTGCTTAAGCATGCCTGCAACAGCATTCAAATCAAAAACGCAGTCAGCATCCATGAAACCAATTATCCTGTATTTCGCAGATTTAAACCCCTTTAATATTGCATAGCCCTTGCCCCTCTCTTTTATGCTTACAACCCTGACATGCTTGTTCTGTCTAGCCGTTCTCCTCGCAAGTTGTTCAGTATTGTCGGTGCATGCATTGCACACAACAATAATCTCATATTTTGCTGAGAGTTTGGAAAGAAAAATAGAATATTTTTTGATGCTTCTTGCTATCACCATACCAGAATTATGCGCAGGCACAACAAGTGAAATTCCCGGATTATTCTCCCTTCCCTTGAGCCCTTTCCCCGCCTTGTTCATTGCAAATCTAAAATCCTTTTATTTTTAAATATGCTTCTTAAACAAAAAGCTTTCTTTGAAAGAAACAAAAAGGTGCCTCCTGAATTAAACCATAAGCTTTTTATTCTCTTTTTTGCTTGCATCATAAACTTTTAGAAAAAGTTTAATCAAAAGGAGAAAAACTGAAAAATGAAGCTGGACAAATTATTTCCGGTTATAGGCATACTGCTTTTTGCTTATATAGTCATAAGAATAAGCCCGGCTAAAATTTGGTTCAGCCTTGTTAATTCTGACTTTCGCTATATCCTATTAGCCTTATTGCTGTTTGTGCCTATCCCCCTGCTGCAGGCAGCCAAATGGGGCTATATTCTCCAGAAACAGGGAATAAAAGTGAAATTCAAGAATTTGCTCAGATTGCAGCTTATAAGCATGTTTTATGGGGAAGTCACGCCAGGCAGGCTGGGGACATTAATAAAGATACCTTACTTATGCAAAGAAACAAAGAAGCCGGCTTCAGAATGCAGTTCAAGCGTTATCATCGACAGATTATTTGATTTAGTGTCTGTGGCGTTATTTGCCGCGCTCGGGGCAATGCTGGTATTAAGAAAATTCGCCGGTTTCTTCTATTTTTCCTTGGCGGTATTTTTCGGCTTGCTAATCGCAATGTTTATTTTCACAAATAAAAAAACAAGCCAGATTATGCTGAGAATTATTTTCAGGTTTCTTGTCCCTGAAAAATTCAAGGAAAAAGCAAGGATATCATTTGACAGATTCTATGGAAATTTACCCCCATTAACCAAATTAATCCCGGCATTTTTGATTACACTGCTTGTCTGGTCTATAATTTATACCCAATCATACCTGGTTGCCCTTGCTTTCTCGGTAAAAGTCCCTTATTTATACTTCATAACAACTTTTGCCATAGTCACTGTTATCAGCCTTGTTCCTATTACCCTCGCAGGGTTAGGCACAAGGGAAGCAACGCTTCTGACATTACTCAGTCCATATGCCCTTTTGCCTGAGAAGATTGTTGGATTTTCAATATTATTAAGTGTAATCTCCATTATTATCTACTCACTCGCTGGTTTATGGTTCATATTCAAAATCAAAAAGAAAAAAATTGCAAGGAATAAATAAAAAACGAAGATGATTAAAAATAAAAGCAGAACAGGGAAACTCGTTTCGGTAATAGTGCCAACAAAAAATTCTGAGGCAGCAATAAAAAGATGCCTTGTTTCCATAAAAAACCAGACATACAGGCAAAGGGAGATAATTGTTATTGACAACAACAGCGCTGACAAAACAAAGGAAATTGCAAGAAAATATGCTCGAGTATACAATAAAGGGCCTGAAAGAAATGCGCAAAGGAATTTTGGTGCAAAGATAGCTAAGGGGAATTATCTGTTTTTTGCTGATTCAGACATGGAATTGACGCCAAGAATAGTGGAGGAATGCGCCAGATTAAGCAGAAAATATGATGCAATAATAATAGAGGAAAATAATATCGGCTCTACATTCTGGGCTAGGTGCAGGACATTCGAGAAAAAAACATACATAGGAGACGAGGATATTGTTGCTGCAAGGTTCTTCAGAAAACAGGTTTTCAAGGAAGCGGGGGGTTATGATGAAAACCTCTTAGTGAATGAAGACATCTCCCTGCACCAGACAATCAAAAACAAGGGCTATAAGATTGGCAGGATAAAATCATTCATAAATCATTATGAAGATGACACATTTCTTGATGTTATCCGCAGTTCATTTTTCTATGGCAAGTCCCTCCACAAGTTCATGAAAAAACACCCTGTTTACGGCATCAAATACAACACCCTTGCAAGATTCAAGGCCTATGCAAGGAACTGGAGATTATTCCTGAAAGAGCCAATCTATGGCATTGGCTCAATCATCAGAAAATTCCTAGAATATCTTTTTGCATTTTTAGGAATGATATATGCATTGCTCTTTGAGCGAGGCAAAAAATAAACAAATTATTAAAATAATCCAAAAGCAAGAAAAAATAAGCACAAGTTAAAAGCAAAAAAAATAATATCCAAATTAATGGCACAACCTAAAAATGAAAAAGCAACCAAATAATCTCAAAACAAGAAAATGAAAAAATATAACTCTATTTTGGCAGGGTTTTTGCATAATTATCCCTCCTACCTTATTTTCTTTGTCACGGCAAGATGCAATTCAAAATGCAGGATGTGCTTCTACTGGAAGGAAATAGAAAAGGCAAAAAACAAGAAAGAACTGTCAATAAAAGAAATAGAAAAAATAACAAAGCACTTTAAAACCCTGCCTTATGTTTCCCTGGGCGGAGGCGAGCCTTTCCTTAGGCAGGATATAGATAAAATATGCTGCTTATTTTACAAAAATTGCAATGCAAGATTCATTAATATCCCTACAAATGGCATTCTAACATCAACGATAAGCGCAAAAGCAAAGAACATTCTTGAAAAATGCCCTGAAGCGCAATTGAACATAGATTTGTCAATTGACGGCATCGGCAGATTGCATGACAAGATAAGGGGTGTGAAGGGCAATTTTGAGATGGCTATGAAAACATATCAGGAACTTGACAAATTAAGAAAAAAATTCCCCAATCTTTCAATAAATGTCCTGACAGTATTTTCAACATACAATCAAGACAAAATATCAGAGATTATAGATTATATCAAAAGAAATCTTGATGTAAACAGCCACAGAATCGGGCTGGCAAGAACTGACAGCAGGGAGCAGAAAGCCAAGGAAGTTTCAATACAGCAATACAAAAAATGCATTGATATCCTAAACAGGACAAAAAAGGCAAGCAGGGGATTTTTTGCAAGAATATTAAGAGGCGTATATGAAACATCTGCTGAAATAGCATATAAAACAGGAAAAAACAATAGGGCATGCCTGCAATGCGTGGCAGGAAAAAAACTTATTGTAATGAGTGAAGAAGGAAATATCTACCCTTGCGAGTTATTAAGCAAAAAGATAGGCAACATAAGGGATTATGATTATGATATCGGCAAGCTTCTTTCAAGCAAAACTGCCAAGGAAACAAGAAAATTCATAAAAGAGACAAAATGCTTCTGCACCTGGGAGTGCGGCATAATGAACAGCCTGTTTTTCAACCCAAAATTTTATCCTAAAATTTTGAAAAATGCATTAAAACAAGCAAAAACAAAATAGCATAAGCAGGATTATGGTTAAATAAATTATGATTAATCTTTTATTTATCATTTTTTATCCCCCTATTAGAAATAATTATGTGTAAAAAAAGAATGATTATACCTAAAATTAGCGGAAAGATTATAAAAAATATATCACTCCATTTATCCAACTTGGGGGCAATATCTATGAATGATGAAAGAATTGAAATAATTAAAATAATTCCAAAAAATAAACCTAAAAATGAAAGAATTTTCTTAAATAAATCTTTTTTGATTAATAACTTTTTATGAATAATAAAGATTGTATATAAAATTGTAAATTGAAATGGTAAGAGGATAGTCATAATTCCTTCATAAAGAAAAGAGGAATATGTGGCTTTTCCCTTAATTGCAGCATAAACCCAAAAACTATCTGCTAGTATTGGACTAATTAATAAATAGAGTAGATTAATAAATAAATTATTTAAGAACAGTGCCCTTTTCCCAATCAATATTATTATGAAAAGAGGGATCAATGTCAGAAGAGAAAGTATAACCGCTTCAAAAGGATTTCCAAAATAAGTAAAAAAAATAAAAACAGGAAAAAAGAGGGCTCCTGTAACAATTAAAGCTGTCTTAAAACTTATTTTCCACTTTTCTTGGTTTGTCAGTTTTGTATTTTTTATCATTTTTTAAACCGCCTCTATTTCTCTAGGATTTGTGCCCTTCTCATCTCTAGCCCATTCTCCAATTCCTTTTTCAATTATATATGAAGAAATTTTATCTTCTGCTAAAATATCGCCTATCCACTTAACGCCTACAAGATTAACTGCTTGTCTTGGAGTTATCTTATCAAGAGAAACAAACCATGCTTTGTTAGGAATATAATCTAACAACTTAATACCAGCATTTTCAAGTGCTTTTCTCTCCCCAATTATTGGGAAATTTTCTAATTGGATTAGAAAATGTTTATTAGTTAAGGAAGAAAAGAAAGATACATCATATTCTTTATCTGGAGTAAATTGTCTTGATTTCAAAAGAATATTATTGGGGGTTGGTTGTTTATTCACTGATATTGCTGTTACAAAAATATTAAATTCTATAAGAAACAATATCCCTACTAAAATTAAGAATAACATCTTATAATTCTTCATTTTTTAATAATTTAAGGAGAGATTTAAGCCCATGGACAAATAGCACCAGTCGTAACACACTGGTTATTCACACATTTATTACATTCTATACAAGCCCCAGAGTAACCTTGACAAGTATTCCCCCCACAAAGTGTGGGCACATCTTCTTGATTATAATTATTATTTACGCATTTTCCATAGGGTTCTCTATCTCCCCAAGTCATTTTTTCTCCATCCCAACTACCACTCTGACAACAGGGAACACAATCAGAATCCTTAGTGCAATACAAAGCCCCTATAACCCCCTCGCAGTCACCTGGGCAACTGTCCTTATTCTCTCCTTCATCCAATTCACATTTTTCATTGCCACAATAAGGAACTATCCATATGTGTTCACAAAGATAAGTGGATGTATCGCAGTAATCAATAGTCCAATTAGTTCTGTCATCGCACGACCTCGGGCATTCTGTCTTTGGAATGCAATTATGCATTACGCAAGTCTCATTAGTCTCGCAATCCCCCCCCTTACAACAAGAATAATTTATACAAGAATTATTAACTAAATATTGGCAATAACTGCAAGTTATGTTTGTAATATTGCTGCTTTCTTGTGTTTTTTCTTCTGTTCCTATTTCACTTAGATTTGTCTTAGGCTCTTCGGACATATTTAATTCATTGATTTCACTTAGATTTTTAGGGGAGCTTTCATTTAGCTGAAAGATAGCATTGAATAAAGACCTGAAAAAATCAATAATGCCACTAAACCATGATTTGGGCTCTTCTATTTCTACTATTGTTGTTTCATTCTTAATTAAAGAGATGCTCTCATTTAGAAAGGTAGTTAGCTGTCTTACTAAGCCTATACTTCTTACTCTTGAATCGTTCGCTAGCCTCTGAAACCCCTCTTTCGTAATATCCGCAACAAAAGATGGTGATAAAGCAGATAATTGGCTTTCCGTAATATTCATCGCTTTCTCTGTAATGTGAGAGAAGAGGTTCTTTGTAGTTGTTATATTCGCATAATATATTGCCAACTCTTCCTCATTTTGTAGTGTAACTTGCATATCTCCATTGTATTTAACGAAGACTTCAACCCGAGTGCTATTTTCAAATGCGGTTAGAATCTCTGGGTCTATGTGTTGCAAGGAAACATTAGTTTGATTGGGGGGTTCATTCACAGATTCATTTATTTGAGCATTAGCTACAGATGAAAAAGTTAAGAAAGATACAATTACTACTAATAAAATTAATACAAAACAAATCTTCCAGCTATTTTTATCAAATCCCATTTTCCCATTCTCAAATCTTAGTTGAATTGATGAAAGCTAACAGACTATACGCAAGAATGGTCTTACCTCTTTTACTCATCTCTCCCTCTTTTCTCTTGTTTGATTGAGGATATTAATATTTAAAAGGTTTTGTGTGTTTAAATTTGGAAATAAAAATGGCAAAAATAAGATACACCATTTCAGAAAAGGCAGATGAGAAAGTCCAGCGGGACATGGACATTATAAAGGGGATAATAGCCAAGAAGATAAAACCGGAAAGCATAATCCTGTTCGGCGGCTTTGGCCGGGGCGAAGGAAGCTTTGAAATCAGAAATGGAAAAATTATGCCTTTAAACGATTATGATATGTATGTAATAACAAAAAGCAAAATTTCAGACAAAACTCTTGATGAAGTCGGCAAAGAATGTTCCAAAGCCATAGGGCGCGGTGGAAATGAATTTTATGAGACTCCTCTTGAAATTTATGACAAAAACAGGTTTTTTCATGTTGATTTAAGGTGCATAACAATTTCAGAACTTGCAAGATTAAAGAAAATAAACAGGACATATGAACTGAAACATTCAAGTAATGTAATTTACGGCAAAGACTTAAGAAACAAAATTAAGGATTTTGAAATGCCTATTTCAGAGGCATTCCGCTATTTAATGAATCCCGCTTGCCAGCTTCTTGTGTGCATGGATTCAAGAAGGCTAAAGGGCAGGTTCAGGAAGGATGAAAAATTCTACGCAATGCACCATATTAACAAAGTATACCTTTCATGCGCCTCTGCACTGCTGATTTCTGCAAAAAAATTCCAACCGACTTACAGGGGAACAAACAAAATATTCAGAAAGATTTACAGCAAGAAATTCCCTAAATTAGCAGGAAAACTTGATGAAGCAATAAAATTCAAATTAAATCCTGAGCGCAAGCTCAAAGGAAACATAACAAAAGAATGGCTTGAAGCAAGAGATATTTTAACTGAAACATTGCAGTATCTGGCTGAAAAGCACCTGGGCATAAAAGCAGAGAACATAGAAGAGTTGACGAAAAAAATACATAAAAAGCTTCCATTTGTTTATTTCACACCATATATGCCATTTGGATTTTTTTCAAAATTCCTGTTTCCTGCGCAATATTTTCTGAACATGCTCTATTTTAACAGGGCGCGGCATTTTCCTGTGTTATTAAGCTGGCGTGATGCTGGAATAAGGATTTTCATTGCGGCATTGCTGTTATTGCATGCCCTGAAAAATAAAGCCCTGCTTGAAAAATCCAATGGCTATATAAGGGATTTTGCCCCTGTAAAATCAGCAAGCTGGGAAAATCTCAGAGCATCATTGCTTTATGCTTATGACAAGTATTTTTCACAAAAATTGATATGAAGAAAAAGATTTAAAATATATAAGCACTTTTTAAAGAAGAGGTGATTTCTGCTCACGGAATTCGTGAGTTTTATAATGGACAGCAATAATTTAGAAAATTTGTTGAAGGATTACCAAATAACTGCTATGCAGAAAGCATGGGCTCAGAAAGTGTTGGGCAATCCTGAGCGATATATTGAAGCATCAAATAACTTTTATGAGCACAATACCGCAATTATAGGAGAGATTGAAGCGCTTATTGAGGCGGGCATTCTTAGTATAAGCAATCAAGATGCATTTGAATCTTACAAAAATCTTGGCTTAGATGATAAATGCAATCATATTTTAAAAGAAAGCACTTGGAATTTGCCACATTTATACGAACAAATTAGTTTTATAATAAATCCTCATAAATTAACGCTACTAGACTTGGAAAAAATAAAACATAGAAAAAAATTGACTCGCGCAAGTGGAAAAGAAGATTTGGAGAATTGGGAGGGGAGTTGGGAGAATGGACACCTGCATTTTAAATTAGATTTGCCCTTTGAGGAGTTTCTTGAAAGGCTTGATTTAAGCTACTTCTTGTATAATGCAAACATGGACGCAACTGAAAGACATAATCGGGGCAATATCAAAGAAAAAATTAAATCAAAGAAAGAAGATTTTGTGATTTGTTATTATCCAGAAGGAAAACTCAGATATTACTATGACAACTCGCACAATTTTATTTGGACTGTATTTGAAGAAGATTCTACAAAAAAGCATCTGGAGATAAGGCCATCATGGCAAGAAGAGACTTTCACAGTGATAGAAGGGGACTGGATAAGGGGGTTAGCTTCTTTAATAGAGAATTATATAAAATTGGATAAAAAATAAAGATTTTAAAAGATGTTTTCTTTTAAGATATAAAATGTTATGCATATTCATAGACGCCTTGAACCCAAAATACCTGAAATACATGCCTTTTCTGAGCGAAATGGCAAAAAAAAATCTGCATGGCGGCCTTGAAGTGCCTCTTGGCTATACCAGCATAATTGCATCATTTATGACAGGCATGCATCCTGAAAAGCATGGTATTTTTGACCTCTTCAAACTGGCAGAAAAGCCAAAATTGCAGATACAAAATAAATATCTCCTATCAATGAAAAATCTTTTGCAGAACAAAAGATTTTTCTATAGCCCATTGCAGATTCCACAGGCAAAGGCAAGGTTCTTTGAAGCAAGCATGAGCAAGGCATGGACCCAGAAAAATTGCCTGCCATGCCCTACCTTGTTTGACATTCTGGAAAAAAACAGGAAGAGCTTTGCATTAATAGACTGGCCAAATTATTTCAGGAACAGGAAAGCGGCAATTTTCTTTTCAGAATCTTCTGATAAAGTGATTAGCTTAATCAAAAAATCAAAAGATTTTGATTTTATATTTGCCCATTTCCTGGATTTGGAGGCGGCGCATTCCTGCGGGACAAATTCAAGGCAGATAATTGCTATAGCAAAAAATCTGGACAAAAAGGTCTCGCAAATTGCGAATCTTCATGAGAATGTGCTCTTTTTCTCTGACCACAGCATGGACAATATAAAAAAAGAGTTTGACATTATATCAAAGATTAACGAGCTCAACCTTAAATTTGGAAAGGACTTAATTTATCTTGTCGGCTCAACAACAGTTGAATTTTGGTTCAGGAACAACACCGCAAAAATCAAAGTGATTAAGCTGCTGAAAACCATTAAAGGGGGGAAAATTGTAAACGTTAAAAAATTCAAACTGCCAAAAACCTCTGGCTTGCTTTTCCTAGCTAATTTAGGAACAGCATTTCATCCGAATTTTTTCTCAAAAAAAAGGTTCAGGGCTATGCATGGATGGAATCCAAAACAGCAGAAAACAGCTTATATCTTAAAAAACAGCAAGAAAGGCGGAAAAAGAGATGCAAGAATAATAGATATGATGCCGACAATCTTAAAACTGATTGGACTGCCAAAAGTTGAATGTGATGGGCACTCCTTGATATGAAGATGAAAAACAAGCATAAGCAGATTGGCAGAGGAATTTATCCTGATTTTAATAATGTAATAATAACTGAAACTAAGGGGGTTTCGCCAGTAGGCAATGACACGAAAGTTATTGCATTGAATGCAGCAAGATTAAAGCCAAAACTGGCAATAGACATGGGCAGCGGAACAGGATTTATCCCAATATTCCTGAAAAAGAGGGGAATTAATTGTGATGGAGCAGACATAAATCCTGCTGCAATAGAAAATGCCAGAAAAAATGCAAAAAGAAACAAATTAAAGATTAATTTTTACCAGTCAGACTTATTCAGCAATGTCCGGAAGAAATATGATTTGATAATGTTCAATCCGCCTTATGGCAGCACAAAATCAGCAGCATCAAACAAATTGCTTGAAATAATAAAATCCTTTATCCCTAAGGGAACAATCATAACAAAACTGGCTTATCCTTTCATAAGCAGAGGAAGGAAAAAATTGATTGAAAGATTTTTTCAGGAAGCCAGAGGGCATTTAACAAAAAAAGGCGGAATAATCATCCTGTTGGATAATCTGGAAATAGGGCTTTTAAAAAACAAAAGATACAGGATTCTTGATAGTTATGGAAAAGGAAAACTGGTTCTGGTCTAAAAACGCCCAACGCGAAAACTTATAATGTCTCATTCAATATAAGACTATGGCAGAAAAAAAGCAGGAAAGGATATCTATTTTTATTGATGGAAGTAATCTCTATTATAGCTTGAAAGATTTGGGAGTTGCTAAAATTGATTTTCAGAAACTTGTTGATTTGCTGAAAAAAGGAAGATTGCTTGTCTCTGTTTTCTACTATAATGCTCCATTAGATATAAGTGTCGATGCAAAGAAATACTGGGAACAGCAAAAGTTCTTTGATGCTTTAAGAAGAATCCCTGGTTTTAATGTTATTCTTGCAAGAATGAGAAAGCACAAAAGAGAAAATGGAACTTTTGTTTTTGAAGTTAAAGGTGATGATATTTATTTTGCAACCGACTTAGTAAGTGGAGCTTATGAAGACCTTTACGACACTGCTTTAATTGTATCAGGAGATGAAGATTTTGTTCCTGCGATAAGAAAAGTCCAAAAATTAGGCAAGAAAGTAGAAAATATTTATTTCTGGTCTACTTCTTCAAATTACTTAAAGAAAACTTGCAATACCTCTTTTTGTATAGATAAGAAGATAGCTAAATCAATAGAATTGAAATAAAGATAAAAGCCCGGCATTGCCCGAAAGCCATACCGGGGAACATATTAATATCGCTATCATCTTAAACTTTAAAAAACCTTCGGTTTGACATCACTACTTCTAAAACCCCAAGATACTCAAGCCCATCCCCGTGGATATGCCTGCGAAAATCTTCGATTTTCTTGTAGACATTGCATTTTTCTCTTCACTTGACCTTGCTGAACAGACATTAAACGGTTTGAAGATTGCATCTCCTCAATCCCAATTTTTCAGTTAATTATAATCTCAAGATTGCTGAAAAACTGCATTGGATGTCATATTATGTTGAGAAACTTAAGCTGTCTGGTTAAATCCCTTAAAATTATTCCAGTTAAGTAGATATATTATCAACATAGGCTGTTTCTGCTCTGCATCTGCAAACCATGCCTTTACAGGCACTGCCAAGTTAGGATATTTCTGCGGCCATGAATAGCTCCAACTTGGGGTGAGATATGGCGGCTCAAACACAGACACAACTAAAAATTTAGGTCTTTTCTCTTCCAAGGCTATCATAAAGCTTTCTTCTGATTTATTAATGTCCCAGCCCAAACCATAGGTATCTCTTTCAGAATAATAAATATTCTGGACAACAGACATTGTAAAAATAACATCATTTGGCTGGGAATTCTCTTTCATCCATAAACCAGCTTCCTTTACAGGCATGTAAGAATCAACTTTCGCCTTGGTTAATTCATAGCCGTAAACAAGCTGCTGCTGCGCACCCCACGCAAGGACAAGCAAAATGGCTAACGCGGCAATAATCTTGCTGTATTTGCCAATCCACTTATAAAATTGCAAGATGCCGGCAGCCATTATCCCAAAAAAGAAAAAACCATAGGAAAGCGCATGCCTCTGTTCTGCATATTGGGTTGTGATACCCAACATAACCATGGGGAGCAATATCCATATAACAATCATAAGCTTTAATCTTAAATTTTGGTATTCTTTTTTCAGCAGCAGGTCCGGGGCAATCAGCAGTTCAGATAGGAATATAACCAAGCTAACCAAGAAGATAACCAAAAAAGGAGTTTTCAAGAGATTTGGCACATCCTGAAAATAAACAGGCAGTCCTTTCAAGCCCATTGATCCATGCTCCTGCTGGGCAAATCTGCCATATTTCAATCCAATAAATCTGCCGATAGGGTCATCTGGATAAACATAAGAAAGCCAAATGAAAAAGGGGAGAATAACAATAAAAGCGAGCAATGCAGCAATCCACAAGTTCTTGTTCAGGACAAAACGCCATTTGTCTTCAAGCAGGATATAAGCAAAAAACGGCACAATCATTATTCCAACAGTAACTCTCGCAAGAAACATCAACGCAAAAAAAATGCCGAAAAGCCATATGTATTTTGAGCCCTCTTTTTGGATATAGCCCTTATAAAAAAAGTGTGTTGCCAAAAGCAGAAACAGTGTTGATAGCATAAGGGTTTCAAACCTTGAGGCAAAAAACAAAGGCACCCACCATACTGACATTAAAAATGCAGCAATCAATCCTGCCTGTTTGCTGAAAAAATCCTTTATAACAAGATAAGTGGAATAAACTATCGCAAATGAGCAGAGAGTCATTATAAATTTCAAGGCAGTCTCGCCAAATCCAATCCTGTAAAGCATGCCAAATATGAAGCTCATGAGAATCGGCTTTCTCGGACTCCACTGCCAGCCCCAGTCAAAACCAAAGGCAATTTTTTTTGCCTGAACAACATACTCTGCCTCATCCCACCACACCGCCTGGTTTTTTGTTATAAAAAAGAAAACAAGCCTGACAGCAAAAGCCAGCAGAAGTATTGAAAATAGCGTCAAATTTGACGGATCTTTGAACCAAGCCCCTATTTTTTCCTTGATTGTGTGCATTCTTCCTGCAAGCTTGCCTGCCTCTTTTTTATCCTCTTCTGCCATTGGAAATTTCTTATTTAATATTATTTTAAAATCTATTTCTTCTAATATTTTTATTTTTCATCTATTATTAGTTTTTCCATCTCTCTTGCAAATTCCTTTGCTCTTTGCAACGAGGTTTTTGCTTTGGATTTCTTCTCAAATTCAATAGTTTTATATTGAATTAATCCTCTCTTGCTTCTCTCAAAATCAAAGGACTCTATTATTTTATCGGCCTTTATTCCAGCTAGATTTAATGCTTCCTCTTTTGTTTCTTCATATTCTTCAATAAGGGATGTTCTTAGTTTTTTTCTTGCATAAACAATTAAGGCGTCTGAAGCCACTTTATGAACTATTTTATCCCCTACTTTATAGCCCAACTTTAATAGAATCGCGTTTGCATAATAGAACATAGCATAATATGAACAGACGATTGTCCATAACTCTGAGGTATCTTTCCGATGAACCTCCTCTGCAACTCGCAAACTTTCTTTTGCATTCCTCAAAAGAATATTTATAACATTTTTGTCTGGAGCGGTTTTTTTCAATAAGCATTCTGCTAAGTATGACTTTACGTTAGATTCTGCTTCTTTTATTCTTTTTTCATTCAGCATTTGACAACAACCTGTAATATTCTTCTATTCCAACTAAGATTATGTTATTTTTAATGGCTTCGCTTACTACTGTAAACTCCTTGCTTTTTACCATGTGAATAAAATCTCTGTAAGTTACAGATGTTAAATGAATTTTTTCAGGCCATAAGGATATTATAGAGTTAATTTCTTTTTCATCCCCCCCTATTGTTAACAAGTCCATATCTGAGTGTTTGTTTGCTTTTCTTTTGGCATGAGAGCCGAATAACAATGCTATAAATGAAAATGGCAATTCAAACAGCCTTTTATAAAGCAACAGGAAATCCTTGTTTTTAAAGAGTTTTTTCCTTCTTTCATATTCGGCTTCAAAAATCAGAGGATGAATTTTCTTGTTTAGAATAACTTTTTTATTTTTGCCAAATGATCTTAGTGTTATCAATCCTTCTTTTTCAAGATTTTTAACTGTCAAATAAGTATTTTTATAGTCAATTCCAGAATATCTGGCTATTTTAGCTATGTTAAGCTCCTCTTCCTGTTTCTCTATCAAAACCTTAATAATCTCAACATAATTCCTTTTTACCATAACATTATGGTTAATTTACCATATATTTAAAGCTTTTGGTTGATTTTAGAAGTAATCGGAAATAAAACTCAGGAAACTGATTAACTTGTTTCCTTCACTGTTGTCTAGGATTTCTTCCGCTAAATTTTTAATTTTTCTAATGTTAAATCTTTTCTTCATTCTGCCTTTGATTGCTTTTTAATTTCTTATTTAATGTCCTTCCATCTTTTTATAGCTTTCTCATATCCCCCAAAAGTTCCAGTGTCAAACCATCTTCCCTTGAATTTATAGCCATGCAGTTTCCCAAGTTTGGCTATTTTTGGAAAAACATCCTTTTCCAGCATTGCAAATCCCAAAGGGATATATCTGAAAACCTCCGGCTCCAGAATATAAAGGCCGGAATTAATAAATTTTGAAGGTTCTTTTCCCCTTGGAGGTTTCTCAACAAATTCAAGTATTCTGCTGCCTTTCAGCCTTGCTACACCATAAGCGTTTGGCTCCTGAACCTCAGTCAAGGCGATTGTAGCAAGCGCTTTGGTTTGTTTGTGCTGTTTTAGCATCTCATTTAGGTTTATATCTTTGAGCTCATCACCGTTTGAAACAATGAAGGTCTCATTTATCCTGTCCTTAATCAGATTCAGGCAACCAGCGGTTCCGAGTGGCTTGTTTTCCTCTGCATAAGCAACCCTTAACTCAAACTTCTCTCCATTTCCTATATGCTCTTTGATTTTTTCTTTCAAATATCCTACAGAGAGGATTATATCCCTTACTTCATATTTCTTGAACAAGTCAAAAAGATGCTCTATAATCGATCTGCCATGCACCGGCAATAACGGCTTCGGCATCTCATATGTCAATGGCTTCATCCTTGTGCCCTTGCCGCCGCATAAAATAACCGCCTTCAGAACCTTGCCTCCATCAACTAGCCTGTATGAATCAGCATCAAGATGGTGGGTTGAAAACTCAATAAGTTTTGAATCTTCCAAGGCGGTTGCCCTATGCACATCCCCCGGTGAAATTTCAATGATATCTCCGGGTTTTAAAACAAAATCCTCCTTGCCAGAAGAAAAAACTATCTTGCCAGAAAGAACATAGAAAGTCTCGTCTTTCTGCTTGTGATAGTGGAAACTTGTCTGGCTTGTTTTTTTCAATGTAAGAATTTTCCCGCAGTAATCCTTGTTCACAATCCATTCCTCTTTGCCCCAAGGCTTCTCAACAGTCCTGGCAAAATTCCGTTTTTTCATTTTTTAAGATTATTTTGTTGAATAAGGCACTTTCCATATCTGCTGCAATGGCTTGTTTGTCTTGGCAAGATAATACCCCTTTACCCAGGCATAGGCATATACTGCTGCAGAAAATAAGAATTTATGCCATCTTGTTAAGGGGATTTTCATAAGTTCAGCTAGAAAAAACAAGATTTCCCCGCCCATGGCTCTTGGCGCTTTTTCTGCTCTCTTGGACAAAAAATAATATCCTGCCCTCACCCTTGCCTTCTGATTTATGAAATCCTTGATAGTTGTTGGGCATTTGACTAATACCCCTGCTCTTGGCTCATAAACCATCTTATAGCCATTACGTGAGATTATTCTCCCCATCAAAGCATCCACAGCGCCTTTCGCATTTGGAACTTTTTTCAGCGCTTTTTTCCTAAATGCAAGCAAGTACCCTGAAAGATGCCAGAATGTTCCCTCTCTGCTTTCCTTCATGCGCAATTCATGTATTTTTTTATAGCTCATAATGGTCCATTCATAAAATAGATTTTTTGCAGGAATAATAGGCATAGGATTTCCAGAAACTCCTCCAATTTTTGGATTATTAAAATGCTCAACAAGCGCCTTAATTGCCCCTTGTTTTAAGACAACATCTGCATCTGTCTGCACAATAATATCGCTTTTTGCGCTCTTGATAATAAGATTTAATGCAGGGCACTTGCCATTATTCCCTTTTATAGTCAAAAGTTTTACCCTTTTGTCTTTTTTCTGCATCTTTTTTATTTCTTCTGCAGTCCCGTCAGCCGAGCCATTGTCAACCACAAGCACCTGATCATTTCTGGAGATTTGCTCTAGAATTGATGCTATTGTTTTAGCTACTGATTTCTCCTCATTATATGCTGGAAGCCCTACTGTTATCATTTTAGGCCCTTCCATTTTTGTTTTGCCTCTTCATATCTCTCAAAAGTTCCGGTGTCAAACCACTGGCCTTTGAACTTGTATCCATAAAGCCTTCCCTCTTTTGCAAGTTTTGGAAATACTCCTGTCTCAAGCATGGTATAATTTTCTGGAATATGCTTTAAGATTTCAGGCTCCATGATGTATAAACCTGCATTTATGAAATGGGGGGGCGCTTCTTCTAATTGGGGTTTTTCTACAAATTCCAAAATTTGATTTCCCCTTAGCCTTACAGCCCCATATTTTGAGGGGTCTAAAACTTCTCTTATTGCCAGAGTGGCTATTGCTTTAGTCTCTTTATGCTGCCTGATCATATCTTCCAAATCAATCTCTTTGAGCTCATCACCGTTTGAAACCAAAAAAGTTTCATTCAAATGTTGTTTTGCAAGAGCAATATGGTTTGCAGTTCCCAAAAGGGTCTCTTCTTCTATATAAAGAATATTTACTCCGAATTTCTTTCCATTCCCGAAATATTCTTTAAATTTTTCCTTTAAATAGCAAGTTGTAAGAATAATGTCTTTTATCCCGTATTTCTTGAACAAGTCAAAAAGATGTTCGATTACTGTTTTTCCCTGCAAGGGAATCATGGGCTTTGGAATTTGCGAAGTAAGAGGGCTTAATCTTGTTCCTTCTCCGCCGCAAAATAAGATTGCCTTCATCTTTTAGCTCACCATACCTCTTTGTATTTTGCCTTTATTTTATTTATATTAGAAATGCCTATTATCGCCCTCATATTGATTATTGTCTGACCCTTGTCTAATTTTTCAAATATTTTTTCATCTAATTTGGCATTTATAACCAAAGTTTTGCATTTTATAACCTCATCCAAAGAAGACAGGGATGATTCTATGCTATCAAGCAAATCCTTTAAATTTTTAAATTCCATTAACTCGCTTAATAAAGGGTCGTAAATAACCTCTTTATAGCTGTTGCGAATGTTCTCTATTTGCTCTTTCTTGACGATAGGATCATATACCTTGACATTGTATCCTTCAGATTTTAATTTTTCTATCACATAAATTATCGGACTGCCCCGGAGATCATCAGTGCCTGGCTTGAATGAAACTCCGAAAATTCCCACCTCTCTAGATTTGCTATTGTCTGCCTCTTCCGTAATTATTTTATAGCTTCTTTTTATCTGATTAAGATTGCTTTTAGAGATAGAATCTAATATATTACAATCAACTTTAAGGTCTTTTCCGAGTTTTTTAAGTGCGGCAAGGTCTTTTGGCAGGCAGCTTCCGCCATACCCTATATTCGGCTTGAGATAATAATCTGATAGATTCAGTTTTGTGTCTGATGAAAAAAGTTTTATTAATTCCATGCTGTTCATATTCAGCTTTCTGCAGATGCTGCTGACCTCATTTACAAATCCTATTTCGAGCGCATGCCATGAATTGTTTATGAACTTTATCATCTCGGCAGTCTTTACAGACACCATATAAACTTCAGCGTTTATTTTGGAATAAAGAAGCGCTATTTTTTCCCTTGATTGAACATCATCGCAACCTATCACTATGTAAGGAGGTTCAAAAAAGTCTTTTACTGCAGTCCCTTCTCTCAAAAACTCTGGATTTGAGGCCAGAATAAAATCCTTATTTTCAATCAATTTCTTCTTTAAGAAAATACTCTTTAGGCCGTCTATTGTTCCTGGGGGGATTGTGCTCCTTACGACTATTATGTACTTACTGCCTTTTTTTGAAGATAAACTATCAGAAATTCTATCGCATACCTCCTCTATTGCTGAAATATCCATCTTGCCATCACTGCCAGAAGGGGTTCTTACGCATATGAAGCTTATTTCAGAATTATACACAGCCCAATTTGCGTCCAAGCTTGCAGCAAAATTCTTATTTTTTATAGCCTCGACTAATAACTCTTTTAATTGGGGCTCTTCTATAGGCGTTTCACCTTTGTTAAACTTTGATATTTTTCTCGAATTTATGTCATATCCAATAACCTCATGCCCTAATCTAGCAAGACATGCAGCAGTAACGCATCCAACATAACCCAAACCAATAACAGAGACTTTCATATCCAGCAAAAAAGATAATAATTTAAAAAACCTATGTAAGAGTGTATCGTTAACTTTTTATACATTCCATTCCTGCCTTAAAAAATGTGCGGAATACTCGGAATTTACAGCAGGAACATAGACAAGGAACAAGTCAGGAAAGCAACGGAAACCCTCCATCATAGGGGCCCTGATGGAACTGGATATTTCTTTGACAATAACATTGCATTTGGGCACAGGAGATTGGCTGTCATTGACTTAAGCGAGAATGCAAAACAGCCGATGTGCAATGAATCCGGGGATTTATGGATAACTTACAATGGGGAAGTGTATAATTTTAAAGAGATAAAGCAGGAGCTTGAAAATAAGGGGCATCAGTTCAAAAGCAATTCTGACACAGAAGTCATTCTGCACGCATATGAGGAATGGAAAGAAAAATGCCTTGAAAAATTCAACGGCATGTTTGCACTTGCAATATGGAACTCAAGGAATCGGGAGCTTTTTCTTGCAAGAGACAGAGCAGGTGTTAAGCCCTTATATTACTATTTTGACAGAGATAAATTTATTTTTGCCTCTGAAATCAAAGCAATACTGGAGTTTAGCATTGAAAAAAAACTGAACAAAAAAATCCTTTATGATTATTTCAATTACGGCATTTTAGTTGGAGAGGAAACGCTTTTTGAAAACATCAAGACACTTCCGGCAGCACACTATTTTATTCTCAAGAACAGCAAGATAACAGCAAAAAAGTGGTGGGATTTTGAATATTCCCCAGAACAAAAAACAGAAAGCGCATGGATATCTGAGTTGAGAAACCAAATTGCATTAAGTGTGGAAAAAAGGATGATAAGTGATGTTCCTGTCGGAGCTTTTATCTCGGGGGGCATAGATTCTGCATGCATTGTAGCATGCATGAAAAAATTCAGCGAAAATGTAAAAACCTTTTATGTCTGTTCAGGGGATGCAGATGAAAGAAAAAATGTGGAGTTGACTGCAAAATACTTTAATACAGAGCACAATGAAATTTTTATTTCAGCAAATGAATTCGCTGAAAACCTGCAGGATATGATATGGCACAATGACATGCCATTGCCATGGCCCTCTGCTATTCCCCTTTATTTTGTATCCAAACTGAGCAAGGGCAAGGCAACTGTTGTCCTGACAGGAGAGGGCTCAGATGAGCTGTTTGCCGGCTATAGAAGATACTCCTTATTAAAAAGAACAACAGAGATAAACAGCAAAATAAAATTTCTTCCCCAGTTTGCCAGAAACAGCTCATTCAATCTTACTTCTTTTTTATTCAAAGACGTGAGGTACAGAAAAAATTTTGAAATTCTCCTTAAGAAGTTTAATTTTGATTATGCTACAGGCACTAATGCCATAACCTCTGAAAGGGAAAAATTGCTGAAAAACCTGCCAAAAGAAAACCCCTTGCAGCAAAAAGTGATAAGTATCTTTAACGAGAAAACAACTGACTTCCTGAACAAGCTGCTCTATTTGGATTTTAGGACTTACCTCCAAGAACTGCTGATGAAACAGGACAAGATGGGAATGGCTGCATCAATAGAAGCAAGAACGCCCTTCCTTGACTACAACATCATTGAACTCGCGGCAAAAATCCCATCAAATTTGAAGCTCAAAGGAAATACAGGCAAATACATATTCAAGAAGGCAATGGAAACAATCCTGCCAAAACAAATTGTATGGCAAAAGAAAAAGGGCTTTCCTGTCCCGATTGACAAATGGTTCAGGCATGAGTTGCATGGATTTATTCAAGAGGAATTATCAAGGGACAGCGGGGCATTGCATTACTTAAACAAAGATTATATCAAAAAGATTTTAGAAATGCACAAGAGGCATAACTGCTCATTGCAGATTTGGGCTCTCCTCAACTTCAAGCTTTGGCATGAGCAGTTTATAGAGCAGTAAAGATAAAAGCCAAAATCAGAAAGATTTATAAACATTCACTAATTATGAATAATTATTCACTTAAAGTGAAAATTAACTAAAATGATACCAAAAAACACTAAAAAAATAATGCTCTATTTATTAAGGAATTTAGAATTGCCCAATATAAATCAGATTTCAAGGAAATTGAATATAAGTGTTGGAAGTGCTTTTAAAATTCTCAAAAGCTTAGAGGAGAAAAGCATTGTTTTATCTTCTAATTTGGGAAATGCCAAGTATTATCAAATAAACTTAGAGAATGAAGAAGCAAAAATGGTAAGCGAGTTAATTTTGTTAGAGGAAAAGAGAACTTTAAAGGGGTATGCTAAACTATACTCAGATGAACTGCAGACATTTAAATGTGCAGAATTAATTGCCTTATTTGGCTCTGTTTTATCTAATAAAGAATTCAATGATGTTGACATCTTATTTTTAACTGATAAGCCAAAAGAAGTTACAAAATTTTGCCGGGAATTATCACGGATAAGAACAAAGCCAGTTATCCCTTTGATATTAAAAAAAGAAGATTTTATTAAAGAAATAAAAGATAAAAAAGAGGCGATTTTAAATATCCTTAAAACAGGGGTTATATTAAGGGGGGAATCTGCCTTTTTAGAGGTGTTAAAAAATGCCAGATAGGAAGTCTAAACTAAATTGGTGTCTTGAAAGCAAAAAGAGAATGAAGAAGATTAACCCTGATGATGCGCTTTCTAAAGAACATATAGAAAAAGCAAAGCACAATTTAAAGGCGGCAGATTATAATATCAAAGGAAATTTTGATGACTGGGCTGTTTCACAATCCTATTATGCAATGTATCATGCACTTTTAGCTATATTATTCAAAAAAGGATTTGAATCAAAGAATCATGAATGCACGATTAATACAGTTGAATTTTTAATAGAAGCCAAGGAAATTAATCTGAGCATGGAAGATTTATCATTTATTCGTACAGCTGAACAAATGACAACTAAAGATGTTAAATCTTTAAGAGAAGAATTTCAATATGGAACTAAGACAAAGGTTAATAGATTATTACTTGCCGAACTTCTGCAAAAATCAAAGGAAATTGTTGAAAAAGTAGAAATAATGTTAAATGAGATGTAACTTATTTTTTGGTTGTGGCTTTCAAGACTCTTATGAAAAACTAAGAAAATTATAAACAAAAATGAAAAAGGCAAAAAAACAACCTTCAGTAGCAGTTATAATAACTACATGGAACTATCCTGAAATAGACCGGTGCCTTGAATCATTGAAAAAAGGGCAGAAAAGATGCAAAAATCTGTATGTAGTTGTTGTGGATAATGCCTCTGCAAATAATGAAGGCAAAAGGATAAAGAAAAAATTTCCGTGGATTTATTTGATACAGAATAAAGAGAACTATGGCTTTGCAAAGGGCAGCAATACTGGGATAAAATATGCAATTAAGAAATTCAAGGCAGATTATTTCTTCTTGCTGAATAATGACACAGAAGTCAGGAAAAATGCAATAAAAAACATGGTTGAATTTGCTGAATCAAGGAAAGATGCAGGAATAGTTGGATGCAAACTTCTCTATCCTGGCGGCAAGATACAGCATGCAGGAGGCTGGATAAAGCCCTATGGCATGGGGCACTATGGCAACAATGAAGAAGACAAAGGGCAATACGGCAAAATTAAGGAAGTTGATTATGTCACAGGGGCTGCATTCTTGATTAAAAGAGAGATGATAGAAAAAATTGGCTTGCTTGATGAGGTGTTCTCGCCTTTCTTCAGGGAGGAGGTGGATTTTTGCTTCAGGGCGAGAAAATCTGGCTACAAGATTTTCTACTTTCCAGAATCAACAATAATCCATTACACATCTGAATCAATAAGAAAAAGGCAGGGTTTTTACCGTTTCTTTGTGTTTGAAAAGAACAGGATAAGGCTGGCATTTCTAAACTTTCCTCTTGCATGGCTTATTCCCTTTGAAATTGCATCCCTTGCATTTATATTCATAAGCAAAAGAGATGAAAACAAGAAATTTGGCATTGGCAATCTTGCTTTCAACGGGGATTTTCCAGTAAAACTTGCAATCTCCTTATGGGCGCATCTATTCACTTTTGCAAGATTGCCTGAAATTTTAAACAAGAGGTTCAACAGAAGAAAGAAGATATGGTATTAATCTGCTGAAGCCAAGCCGAGAAATTGCACAGATTATGATATTTTCAGTAATGCCATTGGGGGATAAGTTATTTAAATTGTTTATACTTTTTATTCCAAAGAAATAAACAACTGATAAAAGCTAATCAATCCTTAAGGGCTCTTCTTTTATTGTGTGGAGAATAAATTTTGTGAAAGTTCTTTCTATAAAATCGTATGTCTGAATTTTCTTCAAAAAATAATCCATAGATTTTCTATTCTTAAATCTTGCAATTATAACAGCATCAAAATCTCCTGTTATGTCATATACCGCAACAACATTTGGATGTGTAGCTATTTTCTTTTCAACTTCAATCAGTTTTCCCTTGGATATTCTCAACTCAATTATCACTTCAATCTCATAGCCAAGCTTTTCATAATCTAACAATGCAGAATATTTTTTAATTATATTTTTATGGAGATTATTTGTCCTGTTCATGATTGTTGCAGGGGAAACTTTCAATATTCCAGCTATTTTCCTGTAAGACAGCCTCGAGTCTTCTAAGAGCAAATTCAATATCTTTTTGTCAAACTCACCGATTTTCTCGATTTTTTCCTGTTTTTCCATTTGTTTAGATTAAATCCCTTAATTTTTATCAAGATAAACATATATTTAAATATTTCTATTATTATACTTACTTTGTTTAATAAATCTCAAGAAAGATATATATACTTCTTAATATTTTAGGATATAATGAACATCCATAAGAAGTGGCTAACTCTGTTTGTATTTATGTTTCTCATAGCTTTAAGTGTTCCTTATATGGTCTTGGGGTATGAAGCCACTCCCGAAAATAACGCCAAGTCTATAGATTTGATATGGATGCTCCTAACTGCTTTTTTAGTGTTTATGATGCAAGGAGGCTTTGCGATGCTTGAAACAGGGCTCACAAGAGCAAAATCAGCGGGGAATATTATGATGAAGAATTTACTTGATTTTTGTTTTGGAGCTTTAGCTTTTTGGGCAATAGGATTTGGAATAATGTTTGGTGTAGGAAATTTATTATTTGGAACGACTGGCTTTTTCTTAAGTGCAGGCAAGGGAGGAACTGATTTATGGCAGTATGGTTTTTTTATGTTTCAGTTAGTTTTTGCAGCAACAGCAGCAACGATAGTTTCGGGGGCAGTAGCTGAGAGAATCAAATTTATAGGCTATCTAATCTATACAGTCGTAATCACCGCATTGATCTACCCCATAGTGGGCCATTGGATATGGGGGAGCGGCTGGCTTTCTAAACTTGCGTCTCCTTTCATAGATTTTGCAGGCTCAACTGTTGTGCATTCAGTAGGGGGCTGGTCAGCTTTAGCAGGAGCCATTGTTTTAGGCCCAAGAATAGGAAAATATTTTGGAAAAACCATAAAACCAATAAAAGGCCATTCACTTACCTTGGCTGCCTTAGGAGTTTTTTTATTGTGGTTTGGGTGGTATGGATTTAATCCTGGCTCCACTTTATCAGGAACAAACTGGAGTATTGCCCTCATAGCTGTAACAACTACTTTAGGGGGATCAGCAGGGGCTATTGGTGGCTTGATAACTTCTTGGCTCAAATACAAAAAACCAGATGTTGGCCTGACATTAGGGGCAACAATAGGGGGATTAGTTGCGATAACAGCCGGAACAGCCAATACAAGCCCTTTAAGTTCAATAATTATTGGAGCGATTGGAGGAATTTTATATGTGTATTCAGTTGCGTTTTTTGATAAAATTAAAATAGACGACCCTGTTGGTGCGGTATCAGCACATGCTACTTGCGGTGTATGGGGGACTTTAGCAGTTGGCTTGTTCGCACAAGAGGCATATGGGGGGATTAATGGATTATTTTTTGGCGGGGGAATTTCACAACTTGTGAGCCAGCTTATTGGAGTCGGAAGTGTCTTCATATTCGTATTTCCTGCTATGCTGATTACATTTAAAATTATGGATAAGGCAATCGGATTAAGAGTAAGCAGAGAAGATGAATTAAAGGGGCTTGACATTGTTGAGCACGGAGCAGAAGCTTATCCAGATTTTTCAACAACTGCTGTTAATAATTAAATATATTGAAACTGAGACCATAAAAAATGAAACTTGTTAAGGCAATAATAAAGCCAGAAAAGCTGCCAGATGTCAAGAAAGAGCTTGCAAAAGAAAACATAATTGGAATGACGGTTTATGATGTGCACGGCTGCGGACAGCAAAAAGGCTACACAGAAGAATACAGGGGGGTTGTACATGAAGTTAATTTATTGAGAAAAGTTGTTATAGAAATAGTTGTGGAAGATGCTCTTGTGAATAAGATGGTTGATGCAATAATCAAAGGGGCGAGAACAGGAAAAATAGGTGATGGAAAGATTTTTGTCTTAAATGTAGACGAATCCATCAAAATAAGAACTAAAGAAAAAGGGGAAAAAGCCTTGAAGGGTTAAAAAAAGGATTGAGTATAATTAACTTATTTTTTCTGTTTTTCTTTCTGGCTTGCAAGGATATTAGCCCGCAACAGGCTGTCAAATGTCCCTGCATCTGTCCAAAAACCTTTCAGAATTTCATACTGCATTTTTTCATCTTTTATATAGGAACTATTTAGCTCACTCACTTCCAGCTCGCCTCTTGCAGAGGGCTTAAGGTTTTTTATCCTATAAAAAACAGTATGATCATAAAGATACAAGCCAGTAACAGCATAATTTGTCTTTGGGTTTTTTGGCTTTTCCTCTATGCCTGCAAGCCTGCCATTTGAAATTTCAGCAACACCAAACCTGTTTGCATCTGGAACTTCTTTCAAGAATACCTTTGCCCCATCATAAAAATCATCAAAATTAAACCTATCTTCAAAGATATTATCTCCGAGAATTGCCGCAATAGCCTCCCCATTGGCAAAATCCTCTGCCAATGAAATGGCATGAGCTATTCCCAATGGCTTTTCCTGAATGCTGTATGTAATTCCTGCATTAAATCTTTCCCCTGAACCAAGCAATTCCAAAAAATCTCCTGTGTGCTCCGGGCCAGAGACAACCCTTATTTCTTTTATGCCTGCATCAATCAGAGTTTCAAGAGGATGATAAATCATCGGCTTGCTATAAACAGGCAAAAGATGCTTGTTTGTAACTTTTGTCAACTCCCCCAATCTTGTTCCCAACCCGCCAGCAAGAATTATGCCTTTCATTTTTGATAAATCATATAGCCCAACAAACATTCCTCAACAGATTGGGGTATCTCAGGGAGTCCAATGCCTTCAGATTCCAATTTTGCTGTGTTAAGCATGCAGTTTGACCTCTTTGCTTCGGTTTCCTTGTCGAGCTTTTCTAAGGAAATTGCTTCAAATTCGTGGCTTGGCTCAATAATCTCTTTGTACATCTGCATTATTTCAGCAGGAGAAATTGTGCTAGGATTCGTAAGATTGTAAACTCCTGTTTTTTTTCTTTCAACCAAAACTTCCAGGGCAGAAAGCATATGCGGAACAGTTGTCATTGAATTCTGTGCATCAAGAACTTTTGAATATTTTACAAGCTTGTCAATCAAATTCCTCTCATGCGGCCTGTCATCTATTGGCATTCTTATTCTAATCTGCAAGCATGGAAATTTTTTCAATCTCTTTTCTGCCAAGATTTTTGTTTTTGCATAAAATTGCCCCTGTAGATTTGGCTCATCTTCCTCAGAATAGCCTTTTCCATTATTATTACCGCGATAAATGCAGCCGCTTCCCAAATGAACAAAATAAATGCCTTTTTTTGAGCAGCTTGCAGCCAAATTCTCCGCAATAGTCACATTAGCCTCAAATGTTTCTTCTTTATGGCTTTCGCACCAGTCAATGTTTGGTCTGCCTGTTTTCCCAATTGCATTCACAACTATGTCCGGTTTTTCTTTATCCAAGAAATCTGAGAGAAAATCAGAATTAAGGACATTAACCTCTCTGCCAACAAGTTCATAGCCAAACTCATTTGCAATCCTTGTGCCTAAAAACCCTGCCCCGAAAACAATTCCTTTCATTTTTTCCCGTAATTCTCGCTCGTAATCCTCCCGCTGGAGAATTGCCTACGAGCCATGCCCGTTCTCCACCATTTTTCATTCTCTTTATACCACTTAATTGTTTTTTTCAGTGCATCTCTAAAATCATGTTCTGGCTTCCATCCAATATCATTAATTTTTGAGCAATCAAGGGCGTACCTTTTATCATGCCCTTTTCTGTCAGGAACAAATTCAATAAATCTTTCATCTTTGATAAGCTCATTTAAAATGAGGTTAGTCAATTCAAGATTTGTTTTCTCATTTCCACTTCCAACATTATAAATCTCTCCTGCCTTGCCATTATGCAAAATGAAATCAATTGCCTCACAGTTATCCTTGACATAAATCCATTCCCTGACATTCAAGCCATCTCCGTAAAGAGGCACTTTCTTTCCTTCAAGCAGGTTTGTTATAAATAAAGGGATAACTTTTTCAGGATATTGATAAGGGCCAAAGTTGTTGCATGTTCTGGTTATTACAACAGGCAATCCATGCGTGACAAAATAGCTCATCGCAAGCAAGTCAGCAGAAGCCTTTGATGCTGCATAGGGGCTGTTTGGATGCAAGGTATCTGTCTCCTTAAAACTGCCTTCTAAAATGCTGCCATAAACCTCGTCTGTTGAAATCTGAAGAAATTTTTTGATATTGCTCTGTAAAGCAGCATCAAGCAAAACACAAGTCCCTTCAACATTTGTCCTTATAAATTCCTCAGAATTTTTAATGCTTCTGTCAACATGTGTTGAGGCAGCAAAATTGATGACTGCATCAGCATCCTTCATCAGTCTTTTAACAAGTCCAGCATCACAGATATCCCCCCGCATGAACTGATAATTCCTGCTTTTCTCAATATCCCCGAGATTTTCAGGATTTCCGGCATAAGTCAGTTTGTCAAGGTTTGTGATTCTGCAATCTTGATGATTATCCAGCATATACTTGATAAAATTACTTCCTATAAAACCGCAGCCGCCTGTTATAAGTAGATTCATTTTTATTGCAATTCCTTATCAATCTTAACCCCCTCAATCATATTTTGGAAATACAAGAGATTAACTTATAAGGCTTGTGGAATTCAAACTCGAAAGTAATTAAAAGCCTCTTGTGGTGAAATATTTATAAATTTTTAAAGACAAAACAAAAAATGCAAAAAAATAAAAAAGCCAAAATTGCTGTATTGGCAACATTTTTCTGGCCTGTATCGGGGGATGTTCATGATTATCCCTATAACATTGCAAGAATGCTAAAAGAGGCGAAACAGGATTTTGAAGTTCTTACTCCAAATGTATGGCCTGATGGCAGAAAAATAAAATCAATGGAGGAGAAGCATAATGGCATTCTAATAAAAAGATTTCCCGTTTATGCGGGCATAACCTGGTTCACAAAACTCTGGTTTCCTGAATTTGAAAATGTCAGCATTATCCACTGCTGCGGGGGTTACAGGCATCCGCATATGTTTATTGCCTTCCTGAAAAGAGGAAAGGCAAAGTTTATGCTTTCGCCTTTTTTTCCAATGCATCCCAGAAAAAATCCTTTCCTAAAACTTGCAGTCTGGGTTATTGACAACACAATTGGAAAATATGTTATTTCACATTCTGATTGCTGTTTTGCAGAAACAAAGCAGGAGGCAAAGTGGCTGAAAAAACTTGGGGCAAGGAAGGTTGTCATGCTGCCAAACTCGTTGCCTGATGAAGCATTTAAAAGAGGCAATGCGGCAGCATTCAGGAAAAAATATGGCATCAAGGGCAAAATGCTTTTCTCGCTTGGCAGGCAGGTTCCAATAAAAAATTTTGAGGAGATTATAAGCATAATGCCGAAACTTGATGCAACGCTTGTGATTGGCGGAGAAAAAACGCAATACACAGAGAAATGCAATAAGCTAGCAGAAAAATTAGGCATGGAAAGAAACATAATCTGGCCTGGCTTCATGAACCAGCAACAGAAAACAGATGCGTACTCTGCCTGCGATATTTATCTCTGCAGCAGCATCCGCGAGAGTTTAGGAACAACTGTTCTTGAGGCAATGGCTCAAAGCAAGCCAGTAATAGCAACGAATGCTGGCGGCATTCCCGAAGTAGTGCCAGATAAATTTTGCCTGTATAAACAAGGCAATAAGAAGGAATTGCTGGAAAAGATAAGCAAGCTGCTCGAAGACAAAAAACTTGCCTCTAAAATTGCAGAAAAGGGAAAGAGAAAAGCCCTGCAGTTCAGATTTGAGATTACAAAAAAAACTTACCTTAAAACAATCAATGAGTTAAATTAAAAATGCTGAAAGTTTGTGTAGTTGTAGATGTTGAGAATTTTATTTCATTCAAGCAGGGCAATCCTTCTTGGAACTCTTGGCAGAAATTGAAGGGCAGAATCAACAATTTAATCAAAGACTTCAGATATGACAAAAATGGATTTGAAAAAATCTACAAACTTGCAGAAAAAGAAAAATTTCCTATAAGTTTCATGCTTGTTGGCAGTTTATTCCAACCTGAAAAAAGCCAGAAATTCATTGATTTTGGCTATCACACATTAAGCCATAAGCCATTGACATTGATTTCTGATGCTGAATTAAAAGAAGAGGTTAAAAACATATACAATGCAAAAAGTTTCTCTGCACCTATGTGGATGATTGAAGATTCGGAAAACCCATCAAGAATATTTGAGGCATTGAAAAAGCAAAAATACAAAATCACAGTTTATAGGGGGGCAAACAATGGCATAAGCAACAGGCATGAAAACAGAATAAGCAAGCCAATCACAAAATACGGCATACAATGTGTTTACACAAGCAATTGGTTTGACGGCGAGAGGAAGCAAAAAATTAGGGAAATTTTGAGGGAAATAATGCAGAGTTCAGAAAGGGATGCTGTTTACTGCATAACAACCCATGACTTCAGCAACAAAAACATGAAAAATTTCAAATTTTTAGTTAAAAAGCTCAAAGAGATGCAGAAAAAAGGGATGATAAATATTGTAAATATGAAACAGCTTGCGAGGGATAGATGAAAATGGCATGGAAAGGCTTTAAGGATATTCAAGCAACAATTGAAATAGACTTGACAAAAACACTGGAAGAATTATGGAAAGGTTTGGACAAGGATGCGCGATGGGGTGTGAACAAGGCAAAAAAAGAGGGCTTAATAATGCAAGAAGCCAAGGAAGAGGATTGGCAGAAATTTTATCCAATTTATGCTGATACATGCAAAAGGGGCATTATTCCTCCCTTGCCTCTTGAAGAAACCAAGAAATCAAAGCTTTTTGTATGCAAGAAGGATGCAAATATTATTGCCGGCGCGGCAGTAAAACAAAAAGATGAAAAGATTGAATTATTCCTAAATGCTTCTCTGCCAAAATTCCTGAATCTTCAGCCAAATAACCTTATTTACTGGGGGCTGATAGAATATGGGAAAAATAATAATTTCAAGGTTCTTGATTTAGGCGGCTATCAATTAAAGGCAAAACCTGGAAATAAACTTTATGAAGTTAATAGATTCAAGGAAAGATGGGGCGGCAGGATTGTTACTTACCACATCCACAGCAAGAATCCACTTTACATTCTTGGAAGAAAGATAATCAGAAATTTTCCTGTTGCAAAAAAGATAAGGGACAAAATGAGGATGATAAAATCTGCAACTTAAATTTTTCCTGATTTAATTGCTTTTCGCATTGCCTCATCAATTTGCCCCTGCATCCTCTCCAACGAGAATTTTTTTGCCCTTTGCCTTGCATTCCTGCTCATTCTCCCCCATAACCTTTGATTTTTAACAAGCATCTTCAGCTTTTCTACTGCCTCTTCCCTTGTATCAAACAGAAAGCCATTTTTTCCATTTTCAACAGACTCTTTATAGCCCCCTTTATTAAGCAGTATAGGCACACATCCATGCGCCATTGCCTCAACAGCAGACATGCCAAAATGCTCAAGCAATGCAGGATACTTACTTTCATTGATGCCAAGGCCTTTTGCCTGAACAAAGATTTTTGATTCTGAATATATTTTATTCAGTTCCCTGCCCTTGGGATTTATTATAATCCTGATTGGATATCCTTCTGACAATTTTTTCAGCTTTTCATAATATTCTGCAGGCGGCTCGCTGCCGCAAATCCAGCACTCATAATCCTTTATGCCAGCATCGTAAACTGCCTTAAAGCACTCTATTGTGAATTCATAATTCTTGTCGGGGGTTAATCTGCCCAGGCTAAGAATTATGCTTTTCCTGCGTGCAGAAATCTTTTTTGGAATGTCTATTGGCGGGTAGATTACAGAAGAATTAACACCCCATTTCTTCCCCAGCCATGCCTTGGTATAATTGGAATTGCAGTAAACTTTATCATACTGCCTGGCATAATTCCTGGCAATTGTCTTCAAGAGCCATCTTGCGCACAATTTTACAAAATCAAAAAAAGATTCTGCGGGCTTGGGCCATTTCAAGCCAAAAAAATGGCAGTACATCACATTGTATCTTGCGTTCGGCTTTACTGTTTCATGAGCATCAGCATTGAAAAACAAGTCATACTCCATTGCAATCCTTGAAATTTTTCTGAAGCTAAACAGATGCAGCAAGGTGGGGTTCAGACTGCTTTTTTTGTAGAGATATTTGAAATTTTTTATTCGAGAAAAGTCTACCGCATATGCCTCTTCAAGCTGTTTTTTGCTTACTGGGAATAGGCTGAGAATATCAACATCATTTGTTTTGCTTAAATGCTCTGTGATTTTGCAGTCAAATTTCTGCCCCCCACCTATGCTGTGCAAAGCCCAGTCATACACGCATATCTTCATAATATCCATACCTTCTTCCGCTATATAAAGATTATTTACTGGAATTCCACAAGTAATTTAAACGATTTCTCTGCCTTATAAATGATGGAAAAAAATAATTCAAGAGCGGTAAAACTTGCACTTGTAAATATAACAAAGGACTTAGAATGCCCCCCATTAACCCTGGTTTATCTTGCTACATACCTAAAAAAACACCTGAAAAACAGGATAAAAATAAAGATAGTAGACATTAATTTTGAAGACCCATCAAAAACAATAATGCGGCTCAAACCAGATATTGTAGGCATATCATCCATGACAATCAGGTATAATTATGCCAAGAGACTTGTAGAACAACTTAAAAAGCATGCAGATGTGCCTGTTATTTTGGGTGGCGTGCACATTTCCACATGCCCAGAGTCCTTCAGCAAGGTTTTTGACATTGCTGTCAGGGGGGAGGGAGAAAAAACAATTCTGGAGCTTATTGAATTATTTGAAAAAAGAAGGGCTTTTCCTGTAGATGAGCTGAAAAAGATCAAGGGAATAATGTTCTGGGATAACAGCAATGCAGTCAGGACAGAAGCAAGAGAGATGCTCGACCTGAAAGAGATTCCTGTTCCCGATAGAGATTACCTCAACCCGCAATATTTCTGGCCAAGGGTTTCATACAATAAAATAAGGGGAAAAAAAGTCATAGAGGCAGGTATGTTAACATCTAGAGGGTGCCCTTACAGATGCGTTTTCTGCTCAACCTCATTGTTCTGGAACAAGATTAGATTCCAGGCTGCTGAAAAAGTCGCAAAGGAGATTAAGTACCTAATCACAAATTTTAAGGTAAACTATATTGTTATGTATGATGATTTTTTTGCGATAACAGAGGATAGGGCAACAGAAATCTACAATGCAATGAAAAAAGAAAGTTTAATAGGAAAAGTAAGGATTTCATGCTCCTTAAGGGCAAATCTTGTTACAGACAAGTTGTGCAGCATATTGAGAAAAATTGGCGTTGTAACAGCTAATTTTGGCTTCGAATCTGGCAGCAACAGAATCTTGCAGTACCTTAAGGCAGAAAGCGTCACAGTTGAGCAGAATAAAAATGCAGTCCGACTATGCAGAAAGCACGGCTTTGATGTTACCGGCTCTTTTATGATGGGGAACCCCGGAGAAAAAATGGAAGATATGCAAAAAACACTTGAATTGATGGGCTGGATGCAGAAGAAAGGCGTAATAGACCTGTGGTGTGGCGTGGCAAAGCCATACCCCGCAACCAAATTTTGGGAATACGGCATCAAAAACAACCTAATAGACGAAAATTTTAACTTTGATTTGGTTGACCCGAGCTACATACACAATCCTGTTTTTCTTGACAAAAGCATAAGCAAAGAGGAATTTTTCAGGATTTTCAGGGAGGCAAAATATATATCATTTAGTATCTCCAATAAAAATGAGTCCAGAATAGCGAGAAAAATAAAGGATTTTGTTTACTACAACAAAATCCTATGCGATATAGCCAAGTTCATGGCCCAAAGGATGCCTGACAAAATAACAGAGAGGATGCATTTAAAATGAAATCAGAAGAGTTGAGGAATATAAAGGAAGTAGGGGAAGATAAAAGGAAACGTGTGCTTTTTGCTAACCCAAGAAGAAACACAACAACAAACCAAGTTCCGCACATGGGGCTGGCAATTCTTGCTTCGATATTGAAGAAAAGGGGGCATGAAATTCTTGTTGTGGACTACAACCTAATTCCAGATGCGCCTAATATCCCAAGCTTCATAAGGAAATTCAAGCCAGATGTCATAGGCATAACCATCTATACTGCTAATACAAAAGAGGCTGACAAAATAATAGGCGATTCCAAAATTTTTGCCCCAAACACCCCGCTAATTGTTGGCGGGCCGCATCCGACTCTTTATTATGACGAATCGCAGAAAGATAATCGGATAGATTATATTGTAAGGGGAGAGGCAGAACTAGTAATTATGGATTTGGTTGAGAATGCAAAAAAGGAGAAAATAGCAAGTATAATTCAGGCGAGGGAAAGAGTAAATCCTGATGATGTGCCCTATCCTGAATACAAGGTATTTTACAAATGGCAGTACATCAGGGGATACTCAATAATGACTTCAAGAGGATGCCCTTACAGGTGCAGTTTCTGCCCTGTTGTTTCTGTCTCTGGGAAATTATGGAGGGTAAGAGCTCCTGAGAGTTGCATAAGGGAAATAGAGCATGCAATGAAAGAGATTTCACCAAACCTTCATATTCTTGTGCAGGACGACAACCCGCTTGTTGACAAGAATAGATTTTACAGATTTCTCAGAATTTATGCTGAAAGAATAGGATTGAGGTTAAGCGTAACGAATATTCGGGCAGATGATGTTAATGATGAGCTGCTCACATTGTTGAAAAAGGCAAACTGCAATTCTGTAGGCTTGGGGGTTGAGCATGCGCATCCTGAAGTTTTCAAGCTGATAAACAAAGGCGAAACTCTTGAGCAGATAGAAAAAGCGGCAAACCTTGTAAGAAATCACGGCATGCTGTTAAGCTTGTGCTTTGTTATTGGATTGCCTGGAGACAACATCAGGAGAATAAGGGCTTCTATAGAATTCGCAAAAAAGCTAAAACCTGATTCAATATACTGGAATTCTGTTATGCCTTACAGGAGCACTTCAATAAGGGCCTGGTTTGGGAAGCATGGCACATTATACAACGAGATAGGGCATACATCCCTTGCCGAAGGGAGTTTCATGGCTAATGAACCGGTTGTTGAAACTCCTGACTTTACAAAAGAGGAAAGAATAAAGGCACATTATTTGTGCCTGTTTGAAACCATTGATGACAAGTTAAAATTAGGCAAATCAATCCTGATTTTTTTAGAGGCTGCAAAATACCAGCTTTACAGCGAATTTTTCTACTGGCTGCCGAGAGCAGTGATAAAAGAGATTAAAAATACTCGAAGTCTGATTGAAAAAGCACATGATTATTCAAAGCGTGAAGGTGTAAAAGCAATGCTTGAAAGGATGATTTTCCTTATGAAAAGCAGAAATGCAGAAAATTAAAGTTAATAACGGCCAAGAAAGCTGTTTATCTTTATTCTGGCAATCTCAAGCAGCATCTTCAATGAATCCCTGAATGGATTCAATTTGCTGCCCGAAGCATCATTCCATATTACTGGAATCTCAAGTATCTTTGTGCCCTTTTGCCTTGCGATAAATAATATCTCGACATCAAATGCCCACCCATCCAGTGTTTGCTTCTTGAAAATGGGTTTGCAATTCTTGAACAGCTTGAAGCCGCATTGGGTGTCCTGCACATTTACAGGCAACACTATTCTTGTAATCTTGCTGAATATCCCCCCAAGAAGAACTCTGAATCTTGGCTGTTTTCTCACAATTTTATGCCCTTCAACAACCCTTGAACCAACTATTATGTCATAATCTTTTATAGATTTCATAAATTTGCCAAGTTCCTCTATTGGCGTGCTTAAATCTGCATCACAAAACAAGGCAAGATTGTTTTTTGCAGCAAGCATTCCTGTTCTGACAGCATAGCCCTTGCCTTGATTTTTTCTGTATTTTATTATCCTTAACCTCTTATCTCTTATTCTTCCCGCCACCTGCGCTGTATTATCCCTGCTGCCATCATCAACCACTATAATCTCAAAAGAATAGTTTTTTCTGCTCAGATAATCCCTTATCTTTTTTAAGCTGTTATAAATTCTATTCTCTTCATTATAGGCTGGGATTATAACAGATATTTTTTTCTGCCTGTATTTTTTCATTAAGGATATGATTTTCATAAGCAATTTAAACCTTTTTGTCAGTTATTTCTGTCTGTTTGCTGAATATCCAAACGAAATATTAATAAATCCAATTTGTTCTTACTTTTAAGGGCTAACAGAATAAAAATGAAGTCCATGAAAACTCTGCTTATCAACCCGCCTGAAACAGCCGAGAAAGGCGGTTTAACTGTCTTAGGCCTGCCTCTCGGCATACTTTATCTTGCAGCAGTATTAGAAAAAGAAAGCAAAGATGTAAAGATATTTGATTCCATTACCTGCACCAACAAGCTAATCACAAAAGACATCGGCAACAATATGATTAGATTGGGTGCATCTTGGGAAAGAATAGAGGAAGAAATCAGAAAGACAGAGCCGAATATTATTGGAGTATCAAACCATTTCAGCTCTCAAATTGACAATGCCATACGGGTTGCAAGGATTGCAAAAAAAGTGAATAGCAGAATAATAACTGTTGTCGGAGGGCCTCATGCCTCCTGCATGCCAGAGGATTTCCTAAAAGAAGAGTGCATAGATTTTATTGTGATGGGGGAGGGGGAATATGCCTTTCTAGAACTTGTAAAAAGGCTTGAAAAAAATGAGAGAATAGACAATATAGGCAACCTTGCTTTCAGAAAGAAAGGGAGGAATATAATCAATCCAGTAAAAGCCATAGAAAATCTTGATGAGCTGCCGTTCCCCGCATATCATCTGACAAACATGGAAAATTATTTCAATATTAGCAAGGATTTGGGCAGGGTGGCAGTTGGAGCAGTGAATGACAGAAAGATATCAGTGATAACATCTAGGGGGTGCCCTTATAATTGCTGTTTCTGCTCAATACACTGCCATATGGGAAGAAAATGGCGTGCACATTCAAGTGAGTATGTTATAAGGCATATCCAGTATCTTGTTGCTAAATTAAGGATTAACCATATAAGCTTTGAAGATGATAATCTTGTCTTGGACACAAAAAGGCTGGAAGAGATACTTGACGGCATTGAAAAAAACAAAATAAAAATCGCCTGGGATACGCCCAATGGCATCCGGGCAGACAGAGTCAATCTAAATTTGCTTGGAAGGATGAAAAAGGCAGGATGCAGCTCAATAAAAATAGGCATAGAATCAGGGGACCAGCATGTCCTGGACAATATTGTCGGCAAGAATCTTAAACTGAAAGATGTTATTGATGTGGCAGATGCCTGCAAGAAACTGGATATTCCGCTTACAGGCTTCTTTATAATAGGTTATCCTGAAGAAAAGAAGGAAAATATTAAACACACTCTTGACTTTGCTTACATGCTTAAGAGGAGATACTATATGGATTCTGTCATGACTATTGCGATGCCCTTGATTGGAACAAAGATGTACGAAACAAGCAAGGAAAAAAACTATCTGGTTGAAGGGCATAACCCGTCAGAATTTGGAAGCAAGGATAGCTGGGTAATCGAAACTGAAAATTTCAATCTTGATTACCTTAGATCAGAAAGAAACAGATTTTACAAAAAGATAATGCTGCTGCAAATATTGCAAATTATAGGGAAACCATCAATATTGTTGAGATATATCCATATTTTAAAAAATCCGAAAAACTGCATGCAAATTTTAAGATATTTGATAAAAACATAAAATGGAAGAAAAAACAAAAAGCCAGATGGAAATGAAAACAAAAGAGGCAGATGTGCTGCTTATCCACCCGCCACTCTCTGTTAATGAGAGATATGCAAGAGATGTTGGAGATGTCGGAGGAGATTTGCCTCCATTGGGATTGGCTATGGTTGCCGCTGTGCTTAAGGAGAAGGGATTCAAAGTAAGGATAATAGATTCAATTGTTATGCATTTGTCAAATAAAGATTTGATTGAGATTATCAGAAGAAATAATCCCAAAGTTATAGGAATAACTGCAATGACTCCCTCTTATCCAAGGGCAAAAGAAATTGCTGAGATAATCAAAAAAGAATTTCCAGAAACTCTTTTGCTAATAGGGGGGCATCATGTGACCATAATGCCTGAAGATGTCCTTAAAGAATCAAGATATGACATTGGGATTATCGGCGAGGGGGAATTAACGATTATTGAATTGTTAAAATTATACAAATCTATGGATTATAATTATAAAAAATTCTTATCAAGCATGAAATTAGAGAGCATAGACGGAATTGTCTTCAAAAACAAGAAAGGTAGAGTAATATTAAACAAGCCAAGGGAATTGATAAGCAATCTTGATGAACTGCCTTACCCCGCAAGAGAGCTGCTGCCAATGAGCAAGTATCTGCCATTGCCAAACCAATATAAACGAAAGCCTGTTGTGCATATGGTTGCAATCAGGGGATGCCCTTACAACTGCGCATTTTGCTCAAACAACAAGCTTTTTGGCAGAGGAATAAGGGCAAGAAGCCCTGAAAAGGTTGTTGAAGAGATTATCTATGTAATGAAAAAGTACAATGCAAGAGAAATTTCATTCTGGGATGACATGATGACTACAAGCAAGGAGTGGGTGCATAAATTCTGCGACATTATAATCCAAAACAAAATTGACATAACCTGGACTTGCTATGCAAGAGTTGATTCTGTTGATGAAGCAATGCTTAAAAAGATGAAAAAGGCAGGATGCTGGAACATATTTTTTGGATTTGAGTCAGGAGTGCAGGAACTGCTTGACAATATCCACAAAGGAATTACACTAAAACAGATAGAAGAAGCAAATGCATTATGCAAGAAGTATGGCATAGAAGTCAGAGCAAGCTTCATGATTGCACTTCCAGGAGAAACTCCTGAGCTTGCAAGAAAAACAATAGAGTTTGCAAAAAAGCTTAATCCAGACTATGTGCAGTTCTGCATTACAACCCCTTATCCCGGGACAGAACTTTACGAGAACGCTGAAAAATACGGCAGGCTTGAAAAGGATTTTGCAAAATTCAGCATGTGGGAGCCTGTTTTTGTTCCTTATGGATACAGAAATCAAGAAGAAATAAAGGAAATTGAAAGAAAAGCTATGCATGAATTCTACCTGCGCCCGGAATACATCATTTCCAGAATAAAAAAGATTAATTCCATTGAGGATATTTTCAGATACTTAAAAGGGCTGAGATTTTTGCTGGGATTTATCAGCAATAAGAAGTGATAGGGGCTGCAAAAAAATTACTGCTTCTTGAATGCCTGGACTGCTTCCAAAGAAAAAGCAAAGGGCAGATTAACTGGAAGATTTAACTGCTTTACAACAGGTAAATTAAATTCTTCCTGCATTTTTTTTGGAATAAAAGAATTAACATGATCTATTGCTTTGGCTGGCTTAATTCCAAGCAAGAATCTTGAAATAGTTAAATTTGTTTCATTAGGATAGCTTACTATAATTCTCCCCCTCTTTTTTGTAACTTTCTTTAAATTGTAAATAACTTTTTTGTAATCATGCACATGCTCTAACATATCCGCACAAATCACAATATCAAAATATCCTTCTGGAAATTTTAAGTTTGTTGAATCCTGCAAGAAAAGTTTTGCTTTTTTCCCAAGTCTTTTCCTTGCAGAAGCAAGAGCAATCTTTGTTACATCAATACCAGAAAGCAAAATGTTAGGATTTTTTTTATGAATTTCCCGCAAGAGATGACCTTCACCACAGCCAGCATCCAGAACTTTCAGATTTTTCTGTGATTTTAATTTAGGAATAAATTTTAAGATACAATGCAATCTTTGATTGTGGAAAAATCTAATTAAAGGATTGCTTGAGTTGTAAAGCTTGTCCATGTGGTTTTCTTCCATGACTAAATGCTTATTTACAGATTTCATATCTAGGATAAGCAAGAGTATATTTTAAAATCTTTTTAATAACAAGAACAACAAAGCCAAATTAATAAGGTATAAAAATACAAAGAATATTCTTAAAGTTAGAATGGACAAGGACGCAAAGGTTATTGTTGGCATAATCGTAACAGCAATTATTATCAGAATTTTTCTCCTATTTATAGCGCCAATAAGCATGTTTGCCGATCCAGTAATCCGCTACATCCCTGATGCTGAGAAAGTTCTTCATGGAAATTTCTCTTTTCACGACATGCCCTTATTCATAATTCTTGAGGCATTCTGGATGTTGCTTTTGAAAGGCAAGTTGCTCTGGCTTGCATGGAAATCAACATCTTTCATTTTTTTCATAGCAATTTTATTCCTGCTTCCAAAAGTATTCAGAAAATTCAATCTAAACAAAAAGGAGCAGATTATGCTTCTTGCGTTATTTTCATTTTCAACATGGTCTATCTTACTGAGCGTGACAATAATGCAGGACATGATGCTTGCATTTTTTGTGCTTGCCTTGTTTTTAAGCATTGAAAATTACCTCAGAAATCCAAAGGGCAAGGGGATTGCAGGTTTGATATTTTTTACAGCATTAATGATATTGACAAAACAGACAGGATATTTACTGCTTGCTGGTTTTATATTGTATATTTTAAGCAAGAAGGTTAATAAGACAGAGATAAAAAAGAAGACCAAAATTATTTTTTATTTAGCAATTGGCGGCTTATTGACTATCTTCTGGCCAATCAAGAACTATATAACTTTAGGAAAGGCATTTATAGGAATCCATCCACCAGCGCCTTCAATTCATAGTGTTGCAGAATATCTGAATATCTTTATAAAAACATACCATTATTTCTGGGAAATTCCTATACTCGAGAAAGTCAGCCTACAAGGAATTTTTTCCAATCTTTATGTTTTATTTTATATTTCAGCAATATTAGTAACTGCCATAATATCAATTATAACTGTTTTTGCATTAATTAAGTACGGCAAAAAGCATAAAGGATATATAGCAATATTACTGCCTATCCTTGCTTTTATTTTCTATTGGATTTTTGTCATATTCCTTGGCTTTAATGATGCAGGCAGATATTTATTTCCCTTGCTGCCTTTTTTATTTCTTTTTCCAGTTAAATTTATAAGTGAAATAAAAAAACCTCTAATCAAGAGATTCTTTTATCTCGTTATTGTCGCATTTTGCATTCTCTCTGTCATCTCAGCTTTGGGCATTGCATTGCATATCCGAAATACAGACAACCAGATTTTAGAGATAAATGATGCACTAAAAAAAATCAATGCAACAGGCACTTTTGTGACAAATGATGAATTTACAAGCTCTGCCCTGCCTTATTATCTCAAACAGCCAGTAATTTTTAACTTGACAAGAAATGTTAGAGATACAAGCGTGCCCTGCAATGGCGAGCACATTTTCTTCACGAAGGATTATGACGTGTTCAGGGAAGGGGACGAATACAGGGTATGCAGGTATTAGAACTCTTTTTTTTTAGAGTGTTCATTATAAATGAAAAGATTTAAAAGAGATATTTAAGTAAAAAGGGGATATTTTTATCCACTTTCTATATAGAAAAGTTTAAAAAGAGCGGTAAATTGTAAAGTTTATGTATGAGTTGAAAATAGCAAAATTAAGGGAAATGCCTGTATTTTCTTTAGCCGACATTTCACAAATTGTTTCTGGCAAGGAATATGCTAAGAAGTTAGCAAAAAGGCTTGTAAAAGCTAATGCCCTATTCAAAATAAAAAGAGGCCTCTACACTTTTTATGATGACCCTTTTCTTGTAAGTTCCTTTTTGTTAAAGCCAAGTTATATCTCTTCTGCTTCAGCACTCTCCTACCATAAATTGATAACCCAATTGCCAAAAGACATTTTCTGTTTTACATCAAAACAAAAGAAAAAATTAGATTTTGTAACAGAAATTCTTTTTTTTCATACAAACTATTTTTTTGGATTTGAAATGCAAAAATATGAAAATTTTATTTTGCCAGTAGCAACCCCTGAGAAAGCGGTAATTGATTCTCTTGGCATACTTCCGATTTCAGTGTTTGAAGAAGCAATGGAAAAAATAGATTTGGAGAGAATGCTGGCATATTTAAAAAAAATAGGAAAGAGCTGTTTCACAAAAAGAATTGGGTATTTATTAGAAAAAAATGGTTTTGATGTTTATGATAGGCTAAAAAAAGGCATTAACAATAAATATATTCTTTTAGACACTATTGCCAAAAAGGAAGGGGCAAAAGATAAAAGATGGAAGCTGATAATTAATGTAAGATGATACCGAAAGAATTATTAGTTATGATAGCAAGGAAGAAGGGTTTAACGAATAAAGAGCATATGGAGAAGGATTATTTTCAAGATTTATTTCTTTACAAGTTATATAAAAAAACAAATATGCTTGTTTTTAAAGGAGGCACCTGCTTGTATAAGATTTATAACCTCAAAAGATTTTCAGAGGATTTGGATTTTTCTTTATTAAAATATTTTGATGTGGAAAGCTTAATTAAGGGTATAATCAAGAGCATTGGAAATTGTGAAATAAAGAGCATTAAAAAAACAGAAGATTCTTTGCTGATAAAAATTAGCTTTATAGGGATATTAACAAATTACAACACTTTAAGGATTGATATAAATTTTAAAAACATAATTTTAGAGGATTTTGACACAAAAAATTACATTTCAGATTATACAGACATAAATCCTTTTTCAGTTAGAGCCATGAATTTAAAGGAAATGCTTGCTGAGAAAATACACTCTTTGTTAGCAAGAGAAAAGGCGAGAGACTTATTTGACCTTTTTTTCCTTCTGAAGCTTGCTGAGTTTGACAAAAAGCTTGTAGAGAAAAAATTGAGAAATTTCAACATGAAATTTGATTGCAAAACATTAAAAAATAAGATAAGTAAATTGAAAAATGTTTGGGAAAGAGAGCTCAAACCATTTGTCTTAACGGAATTGCCAGAATTTGAGGTCATTAAAAATTTTGTTTTAAGCAAAATTGAAGCAGGAATAAAAGAATAAAAACTAGGCAAAAAAACTTCAAGGTTTTCAAAGAGCAAGAGGAACACAGGATTTGCAGGATATAGGGGAAAGCATGCGCTATAACATAGGAAAATTCTGGAAAAATAGAAAGCAGCCAATTGAAGTAAGAAAAAAGAATTCTGAAAGTTTGAAAAAAGCATACAAAGAGGGAAGGCACAAAAGAGTTTGGCTGGGGGAGCATTTTGCAAAAGAGCATAGAGAAAAATTGAAAAAAAGCAATGAGAAAACATGGAAGTCCTTGACATTAAGAATAGAACATATAAAGAAAGCAAGAAAAAGATGGAAAAGCAAAGAGGCAAGGAAGAAGCATGCTGAAATCATGAAAAAAAGATATCAAGATAGGGTGTTGAGGGCAAAAATGGCAATAATCATAAGGCAGATAAAATTGCAGCCAGAAAACAGAAAAAAAGCCAAGGAAAAAGCAGCAGAGATACACAAACAACATCCTTATCTCAAGAAAAAATTTCAGAGAGGGCTGCAGGTTTATCTTGCAATATACGAGCTTGAAAAGCTTCTCGGCAAAGACAATGAGAAGCCGCATATAAAAACATTAACAAAATACAAAGTAAGAAGCAAATATGAAAGAGATGCTGTAAATTTCTTATGGTTCAGCAGGATAAAGCAGGAATATGAAACCTTCTGCCTGTTTTTTCCAGAGATGTTCTGCATTCCTGACATCTATTTGAGAGAATTCAACATAATAATAGAGATAGCAGGGCAGTTTCCCAGAACAAGAAAAAAGAACATGATAAAAAAACAAGTTTATGAAAAATACAATCTTCCTGTCATCTGGCTCACTCCGAGCAGTTTCGCAAATCTGCATAGAAACATAATCTTGAGACTTGCAGACCAGGAAATAAGAAAAAAGGCAAGAAAATTCAGGCTTGAATATTGGACAGACCCTCTGAACTACAAAAGAATAAAGGCACTAAAAGAGGCAAAGCCAGAAATTTACAATGCATACATGCAAGAATTAAGGAAAAAATATCCAAGAACAAATGCGTAAATCTGGCATTCTTGCAATTTGGATAGGTAACAATCTCCTCTTTTCACAAGCTTTAAAAGTGTCTACAAGTATTTTCCTAACATCCTTATTAAAAAGATAAATATAGAAAATGGGTCAAAAAAGAATTGCAGTAGTTGGGTTGGGTTATGTTGGTTTGCCTCTTGCTCGTCTAGCTGCAAAAAAAGGCTATCAAGTTTATGGTATTGATAATAATAAAAATAAGCTTGAGAAAGTAAAAAAATCAATAGACCCCATAACAAATCAAACATTAAAAGAAAAAATAATAATAACTGAACCAGCTAAAGCAATCAGCCTTTCTGATATAATTATTGTCTGTGTCCCTACTCCCGTGAATGAAAAGTGTATGCCTGATTTTAGACCATTAATCTCTGCTGTTAAATTGATTTCTGAAAATTTAAAGAAAGGACATTTGATTGTAATAGAATCAACTGTTAACCCTGGTGTTTGTGAAGAAGTTGTAAAACCAATTTGGGAAAAATCTGGCTTAAAGGCAGAAAAAGATTTTTATCTTGTTCATTGCCCGGAAAGAATTAATCCAGGAGATGAGAAGTGGGATGTTGAGAATATTCCTCGTGTGATTGGGGGACTAAGCAGAGAGGGGTTAGAAAAAGCGTTTGAATTTTATTCTTCAATAATAAATGCAAAAATCACAAAAATGAGCTCTATAAAGGCTGCAGAAGCAGTTAAAATAACGGAAAATGCTTTTCGTGATGTTAACATAGCTTTTGTTAATGAATTAGCAAAAAGTTTTGATAATCTTGGCATTGATATTCTTGAAGTAATTGAGGGTGCAGCAACAAAACCGTTTGCTTTTCTGCCGCACTACCCTGGCTGCGGGGTTGGGGGGCATTGCATTCCTGTTGATCCCTATTATCTCATCGAAGAAGCAAAATCAAAAGGTTTTGACCACAAGTTTCTGAGGCTAGCGAGAGAGATAAATGATTCTATGCCGGATTATGCAGTAGAATTACTAATAAATGAGATAGACAAAATTGGAGAGAAAATTAAATATGCAAAAGTAGGTGTGTTAGGGGTAGCTTACAAAGGCGGGATCTCTGATATTAGAGAAAGTCCAGCAATTAAAATCATTTCTAAACTAAAAAATCTTGGTGCAAGTGTTACAGTATATGACCCCCATGTTCCAGAAAGATCTGACGTTAAAAATTTAGGGGAATTTTTACAAAAATGTGAATATATCCTACTTGCAACAAATCATCTAGAGTTTAAATCAATAGAAAATTTAGATCTGCAAAATGTTAAAGTTATAATTGATGGCAGAAATTTTTTAGATAAAGAGAGGATAATTAAAAAAGGTGTTATATACAAGGGTATTGGGAGATAAAAAATCAAAGGGGTTCTTCTTAGGTTTTCAACAACATGAAAATGATAAAACCGATCAACAAAAAAAATAAAATTGTAATGTTAGTAAAGAAGGAGTATCCCTTTCCAGATTTCTGGATATTCAAAAAATTAAATAAATTCTATTGGGGGGTTGTGTTTAAAATTTTTATAAAGAGGGAAATTAAAAAATATTGCAAAAAACAAGATTTCCTTGTAATTTCAGATTTTGAGCAATATGGTGAATTAAAAAAAATATGTGAGAATGTCAAGATATTCGAAGATTATGCTGAAATAAATGAACCATATGTAGGGACATATCCTGAAGCATCAAAACTGGCAGAAGAGTGGCTTAATAAAGCAAAAGATTTTTTGAATTTTGAAAGTTACAATCTTAAAGATATTCTAAAAGAGGAACTTACTTATAACATGATGCCTTACATAGACGACTTCAAAATAGTAGAAGAGATAACGAAGAGAGAAAATCCAGAAACATTCTTGTGCCTGAACACTGAAAGCTCGCTAGCAAAAAATGCTGCAATATTCTGTAATGTGAAAAAGATTATGCATCTCGGTCTTAAAGAAAGCATAATAAAAATAAGGGGCATCTTAAGAAGATTCTCTCCGAATTTGAGGGCATTATTCAGTAGCTTTTTGAATAACAGAGAACTAATAAAAACAAATTTTAGAAACAATGACAATGATAAAAAAATTCTTTTTACAGCTTATTGTAATTTTGATTTTTATTTATTACACTCTTTGATAAAATTGGTGGAGAAAAAGGGAGAAAAATTTATGATTCTTTCCAATTATCATGAAACCCAAAGATTGCTTAGGAAAGAAGGAATCGCTTACTTCTCTTTTGGGGATTTTCTAAAGAAAAAAGATAAAAAAGAAATAAAAAGTGCAGAAAAGATTTTAGAAAAAGAATGGAGAAAGGTTAAAGATAAACTAAAAAAGGAAATGATCTATAAAAAGTACAATTTTTGGAATGTATTTGGGTGTGAATTGGAACATTATCTTTTAACAAGGGTTCCTTTAATAATAAATTATATAAAGAGTAGCAAAAATATTTTTGCAGATAATAAAATTAGCATAATAGTTTCTATGGGAGATATAATTCCTATGAGAAGGACTCCTATTGAAGTCGCAAAAAAATCCAATATTCCTTCTATAACCATACAAAATGGAGCATATATGCGCTCAATTAAAATGGGTATTTTTCCATTAATTTCTGATGTAAAAAGTGTGTGGGGAAAAGCTTCAAAGGAGTTGTTAGTTAAGTTTGGGATTGATTCTGAAAGGATAATCATAACGGGCAGCATGAAATTGGATGATTATATAAAGAAAAAAAAAGCAGATAAAAACACTTGGAAGAAAATTGGTTTAAAAAAGGGAGAAAAATTCTTTTTGGTAGCAATGCAGCCCCTTGAAGACACTTTTTTGCGAAAAGAGAATATACAAATTATCAGGAAAATGATAAATACAATGCTAGAATTTCCCGATATGGCACTTATTTTTAAATTACATCATAGAGATATGGACACGGGGAGTATAATTTGTAACATTCTAAAAGAAACTGATGAAGAAATCAAAAACAGGATTAGAGTTATTAAAGATGCAGATATAATAAATTTAATAAGTGCTTGTGAGATTTTATTTACTGTAAACTCAACAACTGCTGTGGAAGCCATGTTCATTAAAAAACCAGTAGTGATATTAGATTTGTTTGATGTTAGACATAAAGGCATTTTTGAAAAGTTTGACACTATCCAAAAAGTTACCTTAAAAGATGACCTAACTAAAATAATAAAGAATAATCTAGATGGTAATCATAGAAAAAAATACCTCAAAAAAATTGAAAAATTTTTGAGATGGTACTGTTATAAATTAGATGGCAAAGCAACAGAAAGGGTTTTTTCATTAATCAAAAAGCTAAAAAATAAAAGATTAAAAGAATAGAGATAAATAAGTTATTTAAATGATCTCTAGCATGCTAAAAAATGATCAAAGGCAAAACCATCCTTGCAATAATTCCTGCTCGTGGCGGCAGTAAAGGGATTCCAAGAAAGAATATAATTCCCATAAATGGAAAACCCCTCATTTACTATGCTATAAAAGAAGCAAAAAAATCTAAGTATGTAGACAGGCTTATTGTTTCAACAGAAGATGAAGAAATTGCGAGGGTTGCAAGAAATTATCAAGTAGAAGTTATCAGAAGACCAAAAAAGTATGCTAAAGATAATATTCCTATAAGACCTGATCTAATTCGTTATATAACCAAAAAACAATTGAAGGAGAAGTATGATATAACTGTAGTGATTATGGCTACATCAGTTTTCATAAAAGTGAGAGAAATAGATGCAGTTATAGAAAAACTTAGCAAGACAAAGGCAGACTGGGTGACTACTATTTGTGAAGCCGAAACGCATCCTTATAGAATGGGGAGGATTATTAATGATAAACTGGTTCCAGTAATAAAAGGGAATATATGGGCTCAAAGACAGAATCTTCCAGGGATATACCAGATGGTAGATTCTGTGTATGCTACTTGGGCAAAAATTTTAGATAAAAAGAATTGCCTTGATAGTAAGAATTGGAGAGGTGTAATAATAAATAAAGATGAAAGTATAGACATTCATGAACCAATTGATTTGATTATTGCTAAGGCTATTTTAAAATTTGTAAAAAATCGGGAGAAGTAAAAAAATGTCAGGTAGAGGATATTCTTATTTAACTGGGAAAGCAAGGAATTTAAAATATTTTTTTAATCAAGGACCTTTACTCAAACATGTAGTAGACAGAATAAAATTTAATATTCTTCCGAAATATTTTATAGCACCAAATTTTCCAACACACATTGATATAGAATCTTCTTCTTTATGCCAATTAAAATGTCCTATGTGTAAACAAAGATTAATGGCAAAAGAAATAAAGGGGAACATGAATTTTGATTTATATAAGAAGATAATAGATGAATGTAGTAGAAGAAGAGTTTATTCTATAAAATTAAGCTGGAGAGGGGAACCTTTAATGAATCCTGGGATTTGGGATATGGTTAGATATGCGAAAGAGAAGAGAATAAAAGATGTTGCATTTTTGACAAATGGGGAGAGGTTAAAAATTAAAGACATACCAAAACTTGTGGAATCTGGTCTCAACTGGATAAGTTTTTCTATAGATGGGTTAGGAAAAACTTATGAAAAGATAAGATCCCCCTCTAAGTTTGAGGATATTGTTGAGAAATTGAAAGCTATAAAAGAGTATAAAGAAAGGAGGAATCTTAAAAATCCACTTGTTAGAATACAAACATTCTATTCTGCTATAAAGAATAATCCAAAAGAATATTTTGATTTTTTTAGTCCGATAGTTGACAGGATAAATGTTGGAGCTGACAGAATTGAAATAGGAAGCAAGGATTTCCCAAGAGACAGGGATTTTATTTGTCCAACAGCATGGCAGAGAATGATGATAGCTCATAACGGAATTGTTGCACAATGCCATGACGATTATTTATTAAAAAATCCCATGGGTAATGTAAACGAAAAATCTTTATATGAAATTTGGCATGATGAACCATTCGGAAAATTCAGAAAACTGCAAAAAACAAAACAACAGGATTTATCACTTACATGTAGAGAATGTCCTCATCGCGGCCTGATGAATGAAAAGGTTCTTAAGATTCATGATAAGAAAGTTGTAATTGAGAAGTTTACTGGTCAAGATTTTGACATTAAAAAAATAAACGCTAAAAAATTGTTTAGAAGAGAAAGAAAGTAAAAATAAAAAAAATGGTAAAAAAGTATGAAAAGATTAAATATATTATAAAAAAAATTAAGGTAATATTTATAGATATAGACGGTGTTTTAAGTGATGGAGTTATGATTTATAGTGAAGCGGGCTATGAAATGAAAAATTTTCATGTGAGGGATGGCGTAGGTATAAGACTAGCTCAAGAAGCTGGTTTGAGAATTGTTTTTATCACTGCCGAACAACTCCAATTAATAAAAAATAGAGCCAAAAAATTGAATGTAAAGGATTTGTATATGGGTGTGAAAAATAAGGTTAGATTCATTAAAGAATTTGTTGATAAAAATTCTTTAGTTATGGAAGAAATAGCATTTATTGGTGATGATATAAATGACATTCCTGCCTTAGAAACTGTTGGATTGCCTATTGCTGTTGGAGATTCTGTTAATGAAGCAAAAGAGATTGTAAATAAAAGAAATGGAATAATAACAGAAAATCTTGGTGGAAAGGGGGCGGTTAGAGAGGCGGTTGAAATAATTCTAAAGGCTAAGGGGATATGGGAAAAAGTTCTTGAAGAGGACATCAATGCCCATAAATCTGCGGGTTTCTGAATATCTGTAAGGTAGATACATAAGCCTTATAAATTATTGAATTCTCCTTAAAAAATGAAGATAAGGATAGGTAATAAATTTGTAGGAGAAAATGAACCCTGCTATATCATAGCCGAGGTAGCGAGGACTTATGAAAATAATATCAAAAAAGCCGAAAGAATGATTAAAATAGCAGCTGAATGCGAAGTTGATGCTATAAAGATACAATCTATCAAAGCAGAAGATTTACTGGTGTATAATAAAAATACTGCAGACTACTACAAAAAAGTAGAAAGATTAGAAAGAAGTTTTGAAGAGCATAAGCAGCTTGCGGATACAGCTAAAAAGCATGGAGTAGAGTTTGTATCAACTCCAGAGAGCATTGAAATGGTTGATCTTTTAGAAAAAGTGGGAGTTAATGCATATAAAGTGGCTTCCTTAGATTGTGTTTATTATGATTTATTAAAGCATATTGCTTCAAAGAAGAAACCAATTTTATTATCAACCGGGATGGCTGATTTTAACGAAATAGAGGAAGCAATTAAGATTATTAAATATGCTGGGAATAATGATGTAATTCCGTTGCATTGCGTTTCTTTATATCCTACAAAACTGGAGAACCTAAATTTAAGTAATATCACCTTATTAAAGGAAAAATTTGGTTTAATAACTGGTTTTTCAGACCATAGTAAAGGCTACCTTGCATCTTTATGTGCTGTTGCTCTTGGTGCAAAAGTTATTGAAAAGCATTTTAAAATAGATGAAGGAAAAAATAGTGAATGGGATATTGATTATGATGTTGCAATTAACCCAAAGGAATTAAAAGAGATGGTAAATGGGATAAGAAAAATTGAAAAAATCATTGGATATAAGCAAGAAAAGGTAGGTGAAGAGGAAAAAGAAAGACAAATTTTAAGGAGAAGGAAGATTGTCGCTATAAAAAATTTAAAGAAAGGTACAACTATAACAAAAGAACTCGTTACATGTAAGCAGAATTTAGAAACAAAGGGCATAGATTCCAGCAGGCTAGATAAAATTATAGGTAAAAAATTAAATAAAGATAAAAAGAAGGATGATGTTATTGAACTTCAGGATATAGAAATCTAAAAATGAAGAAAGTGAAAGTACTTGTTACTGGTGGTGGAGGAGAAGGCGCGATAGGGCTAATACGCATTTTAAAAGAGCTCGGAGCAGAAGTTTTCTCTTGTGATATTACTGAATTTGCAAGTGGATTATACTTAGCTGATAAATGGTTTATAGTGCCGAAGGCAAAAGAAAAGCAAGTTTTTGTAAAAGAAATTGAAAGAATAGTTAAAGAAAATAAAATAAATGTTATATTATGCATGGTTCATGATGAGCTGTCTATTTTTGCTTCTTTAAAAGAGGAGTTCAAAAAAAGATTGAATTGTGATATTATAACTTCTCCTACAAGAACCATTGAGGTTTGCAACGACAAAGTAAAAACGATTAATGCTTTAAAACTAATAGTTCCTTGCCCTGAAATATATGAGGATAAGATAAATTATCCATGTTTTATCAAACTGAGGAGTTCAAGTGGTACCAAAAATGCTTTTATTGTAAACGATGTAGATGAGTTAAATGTTGTTCTTATGTCATTAAAGAAAAAAAATATTGGGAGAGATGATTTGATTATACAAGAATACTTGCCTGGAAAGGAATATACTGTAGATGTTTTGTGTGATTTTAATGGAAATCTTATTGTTGCTGTTCCTAGACAAAGAATATTGGTAAAGGGAGGCATATGTGTTATAGGCAAAACAGAAAAGAACAAGGGGATTATAGATTACGTAAAAAAGATAACCGAAGAATTAAGCTTTTTTGGACCAATAAATATACAATTTAAGGAAGATTCTGATGGAATGCCAAAACTTCTTGAAATAAACCCAAGGTTTTCTGGTGGATTGATGATAACTTTGCTGAGCGGAGTTAATACCTTAGAGTTTTTGCTTAAATTGCTATATAACGAAAAACTTGATAAAAGCGAACTTGAATGGGAGGAAAAGACAGTTTTTAGACATCTTACCGAGGTAGTTTAAAAAATGAAGGATGCTGTTATTGTGCTCTCCCACAAAATTGACAAAAGGGGTAGATTAAGCGAGGAATATAAAAAACGTTTAGACAAGGGGATTGAATTAGTTGTAAGAAAAAAAGCAGAATATATCATATTGTGTGGCGAAAAAGCCGATAAAGATGTAAAAAAATATGTTATTGATAAAGGTATTCAAGCTGATAAAATTCTTTTCCAAACAACATCAAAAGATACAATAGGTGAAGCCTTTTTCACTAAGAAACAAATTTTAATTCAGAAAAATTTAAGGAATATTATAGTAGTATCAAGTGGTTATCATATTCGTTATAGGGCCGGATTAATTTTTGATTTCATCTTAGGTAAAAATTTTAATATTGAGTATGTAGGTGTTAGATCCAGTAAATTAAATAATGTTAAAGTTATAGAAGATCAGATGAATAGCTTAGTAGCATTTCTTAAAAGTTGGGGGGATATTTCTGCCGGAGATGATGAAGAAATAGAAAAAACAATTTTAAAGAATCATGATTTATATAAAAATCAAGATTTATGATTTTTGGGTTCATAAGCTTTTTAAATTTAATCAGGAGTGATTCTTATGGGTAAAATGAATGTACTAGCAATCGGAGCACACTTTGATGATATAGAATGTGGTTGTGGTGGAACTATAGCAAAGCATATTCTTGCAGGAGATGATGTTACAATGCTAGTTGTAAGTGATAGTGCTTATTTTGATAGAATCTTAAAACATGGTAGAACCAAGGAGCAGGCCTTGCGTGAAGGAAATGAGGGAGCCAAAATTCTTGGTGTCAAGAATCTCAAATGTTTAGAGTATAAGGGCAGAGTATTTGAGGTTTCTCTTAAATTAGTAGAAGACTTAGAGGCCATAATCAGGGAGCTTAAAATAGATACTGTTTATACACATTGGATTCATGATGTCCACCAGGATCATTCAACAATCAGTAGAGCAACATTAACTGCTGCAAGATATGTTCCTAGATTATTAATGTATCAAAGTAATTGGTATATCCCAGCAAAGATCTTTAATGGAAATTTTTATGTAGATATAAGTGATGTAATAAATAAAAAAATCGAGGCAATAAAAGCCCACCTATCAGAATATAAGAGGAAGGGTGAAGAGAAATGGATAGATTTTATTATTACACAAAATCATGCCGAAGGAGTAAAGCTTGGCAAACAATATGCCGAAGTATTTGAGATCGTTAGATACTTAAAAGAAAATTAATTCTTTTTTCCACCTTAATTAAGATGAAAATTTTATTAATAAACCCGCCAATAAGAACAACCGACCCGCCAATAGATTTTCCTTCTGGTTTAGGTTATATTGCTGCAATGCTCCTAAGGGAAGATTATGATGTAAAGGTTTTGGATATAAATGGTCATCGATACGATAGAGAGACAGTTTTAAAATTTTTGAATAAATATCTTATTGAAGAGAAGATTGATAGTATTGGGATAGGCTGTTTGATCACCTGCTATAACTATGTTAAATGGTTGATAAAAAAGATAAGAGAGATAAAACCTGAAACAAAGATTATAGTTGGCGGTGGCCTCGGTAGTTCTATACCTAAGATAGTGATAGAAAAACTCGGAGCAGATATTGCAGTTATAGGTGAAGGAGAACATACTATAATAAACTTAATAAAAAATTTTGAAAGCGGGGGTAGTTTAAATAAAGAACTCAAGAAGTTAGATGGAATATGTTTTGAAAATAAAGGGAAGGTAGTAATAAAAAAACCAATAAGTTTCATCAAAAATCTTGATGAGCTTCCGTTTCCTGCATGGCACCTTTTCCCAATGCATATTTATCTTAAAAATTTGTGGGGGGAAATGAAGAATATGGGAATTAATTCTAATAGCAGCATAAATATAGTTTGCGGCAGGGGCTGCCCGTATAATTGCACTTATTGTTATGACCCTCTGGGCCATTTTAGGAGAATACGCTCTGTAGATAATGTCTTAAAAGAAATGAAAACTCTAAAAGATGAATACAACATTGATTTCGTATTCTTTGGCGACCCTATATTCATGACCAGTAAACAGTGGGTAAATGAACTTTGCGATAAGATGATAAAACAAAAAATGGGGATTATATGGGCTTCTGCAGGAAGAGTAAATTTAGTTGATGAAGAATTGGTTAAAAAAATGAAAAGAGCCGGATGTATTGCAATAAATTTTGGTATAGAATCGGGCAGCCAAAGAATATTGAACATGATAAAGAAGGGTGTAACGGTTGAACAAGCTTCTCAGGCAATTAAATTAACAAGAAAAATTGGCATGCCTGATTGGATGAGCTTTATGATAGGCTTCCCAGAAGAAACAAAGGAGGACATAGAAGAAACAATAAAATTTTGTATAGATAATGATATCCATCTTGTAAGCATATTTTTTGTAACTCCTTACCCTGGCACTGCCTTATATGAACAGGTAAAAAGCAAGGGTCTGATAAAAAATGAGGAAGAATATATCAGCCAATTAGGAGATGCAACAGAACTGACAATAAATCTTACAAAATGGAACGATGATGAACTCAAAGCATTAAGAGAGTACATTATTCATAAGGTAAGGAAAGCTTATTTCAAAAAACACAAAGATGAATATTTTTCATGGCTAATCAAAAAACAGAGATGGTATTTGAATTATATCAAAGTGCATGGTTTGCATGCTTTCCTAGATGAAGCAAGGAAAAAAGTTACAAGCATCATTCTGACATAAGTTTTAATTAATCTTTATTCATGTTTTATACCATTCAATTGTTCTTTTTAGACCTTCTTCCAAACTCACTTCTGGCTGCCAGCCAAGCATTTTTTTTGCCTTGGTTATATCTGGGCATCTCCTTTGAGGATCATCTGGGGGTAAAGGACAAAAAACTAAATTTGAAGAAGAATGGGTTAGTTTTTTTATGATTTTTGCAATTTCTAAGACAGTCTTCTCAAGAGGATTCCCTAAATTTATCACTTCGCCTGCAAGATTCTTTGAAAACATGAGATACATCAAACCTTTAACTAAATCTGAGACATAGCATAAGCTTCTTGTCTGCTTTCCAGAGCCGTAAATTGTTATCGGTTTTCCTTCTAATGCCTGATTAATGAAATTGGGTATGACCCTGCCATCATCTTTTTTATTTCTCTCCCCATATGTATTAAATATCCTTGCTATCCTTATGTCCGTGCTATACATCTTAACATGTGCTATACCTAATGCCTCACCAAATCTTTTGCCTTCATCATAGCAACTTCTAGCTCCGATAGGATTTACATTTCCCCAGTAAGTTTCTGGCTGGGGGCTTATTGCAGGGCTCCCATAAACTTCTGAAGTTGAGGTAAACAGGAATCTTGCATTATTCTTCCTTGCAAGTTCAAGTAGGTTCAATGTTCCAGCAGAATTAACAAGTAAGGTTTTTATTGGGTCTCTCTGTTCATCTGGTACAGAAGCTGGACTTGCTAAATGAAAAACATAATCCAGCTTGCCAAAATCTTTTTTTATGGGCTCAATTACATCATGCAAAAGAAATTCAAAATTTTTATCCTTCTTCAAATGTGTGATATTCTCTTTAGTGCCTGTATACAGATTATCTACGCATATAACCCGATAATTCTGTTTGAGCAGTTCTTCACATAACCAGGAGCCTATAAATCCCGCTCCGCCAGTAACTAAAACCTTCTTATTTTGCATTTTACCCCTAATTATATTTGATTTGGTATTTAAAACTTTTGAAGTTTTCTATTGATTTTCTAAATGAACTGAAATTTTGAATTTATTAAGCATCAATCTTAATATTTCAAAATCCTCTTTCTTAAAACCATTAAACAGGAAAAGTAAGCCAATATAAACAAGTACGAAAAGTAAGCCCATCAACAGCAGTATAAAAATATTCGTTGGAAAAAATCCTACCTTGGTAATATAATATGCAACCACTATTGCCATCAGCCCTACTAAAAAGACATTTAAAAAAGACTTGTCAAAGGGGTATGTTTTTACTTTTTTATAGCCGAGAAAGGTAAAGAAAATAAAGCCGATAACAAAAGAAGTAGAAGTTGCAGTTGCCGCTCCTATCACTCCATATAATGGAACCAGAATCAAATTAAGAAGGATATTGCTGCCAGCAAAGATACATGTAGTCACAAAAACAATTTTTGTTTTTTTTGCCATGCTAAGGATATTGCTGCTGGTATAACTCATAGAATAAAGCAGATAACCTGCAGAAAGGATTGCTAGTGGAATTACAGAGGAAGTATACCCCCCCCCAAAAAGAATCGGTATAATCTGTTTAGAGAAGAAAAATAGAATGAGGAATACTGGAAAGTTAACCAGAAAAATCCACCTTGAAACTGTCTTGTAAAGTTTCTTGACTTTTTCATGTTTTTTCTTGCTGTAAAAGTCTGTAATAATAGGCAAAAAGAGCGAGATGAGAGCAGTTGGCAATATAAACATCAGGGCGGCAGTAGAATGCGCAGCACTGTATATCCCCACCTCTGCAGCAGTTCTAAAATAACCGAGCATTAATGTATCTACCCAAACTATAACAAAAACTAAAACACTGGTAAGAAGCAGGGGAATTGAATAATGCACCAATTCTTTTGTGTAATACCTTGCTTTTATTTTTGTCTTAAATAAAGGAAAAACCCTCTTCTCAAGCAGGAAAAATCCGATAATACAAATAAGAACTGCAGATACTAAATAAGCATAAGACGCGCCTATAACCCCAAAACCAAGATAAATAAGCAGCAAGGTTGCAAGCAATCTGGTTGCTTTCTCAGTAATCTCGCTCAATCCCACCTGATAATCTACCCTTTGAAATCCCCTAAAGCAAGAAAGAAAAATCGTCCCTATTGCTGCAAAAGGAACCATAAATGCAAAAATTCTCAATATAGGAATAAGCTGTGTGTTATGAAAGAAAAAAGTTGCAATCTGTGGTGAAAATGAAAATACTATCAAAGCAAGAAATATGCTTAAAGGGAGACATATTTTCAGGGCGGAAATTATCGTGCCTTTCACTCTTGGCTTGTCTTTCTTGCCTTGATAATAAGCAATATAGCGTAATACGCCGTTATCCAAACCCAAAAGGGACAAAGTCACAACAAGTGAAACAATTGAAAAGCCCAAATTAAGCAATCCAAACTGCTCTGCCCCAAGCCTTGCAACAAGAATAGTGTAAAAATAGCCTATTGCCTTGCCGATAATCATGCCAAGAAAAACTATTCCTGCCCCTTTGACTATTTTCGTAAGGGAGTGGTTTATCTCTTCTGATTCGGCAATCCTCTTCTTGAGTTTACTAACTATCCTCCCTGCTTTATTTTTGCTCATCTATCCAAAAAATTTCCAGCCCTTTAAATTACTTATGGATGATAAGAAAAAAATTTATCGGGAAGTTTCGAGCAGCCATTTCCAAACAGGGAGAACTTTTATTAATTTCCCACTTGTTTCTAATTTGTCTTCTTGGTTGTAGGTCAATATTAATCCTTCCTTCAGCTTAAACTTATTTAATGCTTCAATTAAGCCGTTTATTTCCCTTTCTTTCGTTTCTTCGTTGAAATCAAAACAAACTTGGATAGCATTAGTGATCTTCTCTTTTTCTTTAACAACAAAATCACATTCTTTCTTCTCCTGAAAGTAGAATATGTCTTTATATTTTCTTCTCAATGCCAGAAATACCAGATTTTCAAGCATTTTCCCGCTGTCTTTTGAGAATGATGCGGAGTTGCTATTTGAGAATCCATTGTCTACTGAGTAAGCTTTCTTTGGATTTACCTGCTGTTGCTTGAAAGAATAGCTGAAACTGGGCACGCTAAAGACCAGATAAGCATCTTCAAAAAATGAAACATAATCAATTACACTCTGGACTGCCTTAATATCAAACATTTTCTTTATTGAATTATAAGAAAACTCCTTTCCAACATTGCTAATCAAAAAAACTGCTATTTTGTTTAATATACCCGTGTTCTTTATATTAAACCTGACTGCAATGTCCTTCATAACAATGTCAGATAACAACTCATGCAAGATTGTTGGATTTTCTTTTTTGAGAAACTCTGGAAATCCCCCCTTGTAGAGATACTCTCTAAATGAATTTAAAGAGCCATCAAGCTTTTTCATGTCAAGAAATTCCTTGAAGGAAAAAGGGAACATCTCTGCTTGGATATGCCTTCCGGTTAATTTTGTCCCCATTTCCCTGCTTAATATAGAGGCATTGGAGCCAGTTATAACTACCTTCTCTTTTTTATCAGCCAGATATCTTATAAACTTCTCCCATTTAGGGATGTTCTGTATTTCATCAAAAAAATAAACCCCTCCCCCGCCATAAATTTCTTTCATAATAACCTCAATTTTATTAAAGTCTGCCAGATCAAATCCTTCCAAACGGGGGTCTTCAAGATTAAGGTAATACGCTTTCTTCTGCTTTCCTATAAGCTGATTCAGGAAAGTGCTTTTGCCGCACCTTCTTACACCGGTAATTATCAAAGCAAAAGAGTCTAAAATAGCCACTTCATTCTCCTCCTCTCTGGGGGTGCCAATTTCAAACTTATTCAGGGCTTCCCTCTGCAAGATTATAACCTCTCTGAGTGTTTCTTTAGTTATCATCCTTATTACAGCAGGATTCCAATATTTAAATCTTTCTATTAACAATAGAAACTAGTTTCTATTAGGAATATAAAACAAGAAACAAATATACTGACAATCGCTTGATTGTATATTAGTGTGATGTCGCTTATTATCCCTTTATTTATCTTGTATAATACCTTACCCAATATAAATATTTTGTACATAGTTTGTACTACTTCTTGTTTTTTATCTTTCTAAACTTTAGTACTCTATAGCTTTTAGGGCTGGAAAGAGCGGTATATTTGGGTATATAAACTGGGATTTATCCTTTATTTTTCATGCTTTTCTTCGGTCATCCTTATTGCATCATTTTCACAAGTTGCATAACAACTTCCGCAACCAGAGCAAAGAGAAGTATTAACTTCTGCTTTAGAACTAGATTTTTTTAATGCCCTTTATCCTTTCTTCTACTTCATAATCATCTATTAGAACAAGCAAATTGCTGCATTTTAATTCTTTGTTTGCCTTGAGCAATGCTTTAACTTCCCTTTTTTGGTATCAGAATCTTCTATATTATAACATACTTTTATTGGCTGCTTAACTTTAAAGCCTTGTTTAACAACAAAATCAACTTCCTTTTGCCTTCTCGCTCATTCAGGCAAAAATTTCCAGCCCTTTAAATTACTTATGGATGATAAGAAATCTAACTGCTTCCTAAATTTGATGTAATTCTTCTTCACAAGATTTATAATTTCTCAACAGGATTAAGCCCTATAAACAGATGGAAATGGGAAAGAACATCGCAGTAATCGGCTCGGGCTATGTCGGCTTAACAACTGGAACATGCCTCGCAGATTTAGGTAACAAGGTTATTTGCGTGGATAATAACGAAGAGAAAATTGCAGGGCTGAAAAATTGTAAGATTCCTATTTTTGAGCCAGGGTTGGAGCTATTAATAAAAAGAAATTCTCTGGAAAAAAGGCTTGAATTTTCGACGGATATTGCAGACGCAACCAAAAAATCAGATTTGGTTTTTTTATGTGTTGGCACGCCCCCGAAAGAAAATGGTGAAACTGACTTATCTGCTATTGAAAATGTTACAAGAGAAATAGCAAAGGCGAGCAATGGCTATAAGATTATTGTGCAAAAGAGCACTGTGCCTGTGAATACCGCTGTTGGTTTAAAAGGAATAATGAAGCAGTATATAAAAACAGAGTTTGATACTGCTGTTAACCCTGAATTTCTAAAGGAAGGCTCTGCTGTGTATGATTTCATGAATCCGGATAGGATTGTGATAGGGACAGAAAGTGAAAAGGCATACGCTGAACTTGCTGAAATGTACAAGCCATTAAATGCGCCAATATTGCACACAGACATAAATTCTGCTGAATTAATCAAGCACCTAAGCAATGCTATGCTCGCCCAAAAAATCTCAACAATAAACTTGATAGCAATGCTATGCGAGAAAACAAACGCAGATATAGAAACTGTTGCAAAGGGCGTTGGCATGGACAAAAGAATAGGCCCGGATTTTCTTAAGGCGGGAATTGGTTATGGCGGCTTCTGCTTCCCTAAGGATTTAGATGCATTGATATACATCTTGAAGAAAAACGGGCTTGATTCTGGATTATTTGAAAAGGTTAGGGATATCAACTATGATATCAGAAATCATTTTGCCCGAAAAATTAGCGAGAGATTTGATAAAGAAGGGGGGTTAGAAGGCAAGATTATAGGAATTTTGGGCTTGGCTTTCAAGCCAAATACTGATGACATAAGGCTTGCGCCATCAACGGATATAATAAACAAACTAAAATCAAAAAAAGCAAAAATTAAGGCATATGACCCCAAAGCAATGGAAAACAGCAGGAAAATCCTAGAGATGGAATATTGCGATAATTTGTATAGCGCAGCTGAGAATTGCGATGCACTTTTGATATTAACAGAATGGCAGGAATTCAAGGATATGGACCTGACAAGAATAAGGGGTTCAATGAAAAAGCCCTTAATTTTTGACGGCAGAAATATTTACAATAAGGAAAGGATGAAAAATTTGGGGTTTGAATATTACTGCATCGGCCGATAGCAGAGGGATAAATTAGAGTTTAACCTTGATTTTGCCAAAAGTTTCCTTATCTCTCGAAAGAAGATGATATGCCAAAAATAAGGTCTTGAGATAATAAAAGAAGTACTTATTCTTGAACTCCCATTTTGTTGAGATGATATCAAGAGAAAGATGAAAAATAAATCCTAAAAAAATAAAAAATAAAAATTTATTAAAAAAAGCAAATATAGAAAGAATAAGCAAAAATTCAAATGTATGAAACACGCAGAGAAAAAAGGTGTACCTGCCTTTAAAGCCTGGATTTTTTTGTTTTTCTTCCAGTTTTTTAAGAAAGATATATGCATTTTCCAAGCTTAAATCTTTCTTCTTAACTGCATAAATAAGATAGTGGTCGAAATCAATCAAAACTGTAGCTGCAAGAAAAATAAGGATATGCCCTTTGAACAATGGAAACAAAATTAAAGAAATCAGCAAGCCATGCAAAAAGTGGAATTTGGGCAGCATTCTTTATTTCTCAACCTGGCTGAGCAAGTCAGCAAATGCAGGCCTTGTTACCAAAACACCAATTGAAATCCCAAGCAGGGTGGTTATTGCAAAACCCTTCAACAAGCCTGCACCAGCCCACCACAATGGCAATAAAGAAACAATGACTGTTGAATAAGCGCCAAATACAATCGTGAATGCGCGTTTTATCCTCTCCTTCCAGCCGCGCTCTATGTTTATCCTGGATTCATCAACAATAACTATCTGGTCGTCTACCCCTGTACCAATCGCAGCTATTATCCCTGCAATGCTAGGCAAGTCAAGATTCCATTTTATCAATGCAGCCAGCCCTACTGTCATGAATATCTCTGATGCCATTGTGCAGAATATCATGGCAGAAATCTTTATTTTATGATACCTGAAATACAAAACAAGGAATACAGAAACTGCAACGACAAGCCCTGCAATGAATATGCTCTTTATAAATTCATTTCCTAACGCAGAGGAAATAGAATCCAGCTTGAGTATCTCCAATTTGAAAGGCAAACTTCCAGTTATCAAAACAGTCTGCAGTTTCTGCATTGATTTCTGCGCTTCAGAAAATGCTTCCTTCTCAGTCACTCCAAAACCGCCTCCCTGAATCTGCACTTGTGTTGTAATCTTGCCTTGCAAGTCCTCGCCTATAAACAAGGAGTCGACAAGCTTGTCATCCAAATACAACTCAAGCATTTTGCTGAGGTAATTGCCATTTTCAGTAACATTGACAGAGAGAGGGGAGGTTATGTCCGCATGCCTCTCAGCTGCTTTTTCAGAGAGGTAAACGACAAATTTGAATCTGCATGAGTATCCATTCTGGACTGGATTGCAAGACTCTATGCCTGAGCACATTGCATCATTTCTGCATACAGAGGTAATATCCTCTTTTCCCCCAAGAAAAACAGTCTCATTCCCTATTTTTGCCTCAAACTTTCCCTGTTTGCCTATTAATTCCCGAAGTTCAGTTGGAGTAGCCCCTGCAACTTCAACCAGCATGTAAGTATTGCCGCTTAGGTCATTGGCAGTCCTGACATTTATATCACTTATTCCATAAACATTCAGCCTATAGCGGGAAACTTCAAGCAAGTCATTCATCTCCTGCATTGAAAGTTTTCTTTCCGGCTTAATCAGCCCTCTTGCACCGCCCTGCAAATCCAAACCGGTTCGGATTCTTGTTTTTGGGACATTGCCAACCACAAGGTCAAGTGGATTATTAGTAAAAAAAGAGTAGGAGCGCTTATCTGTTGATATGCTAATTTTCAACTTTGGCTCAAGTGCGTTTTTTGCAACATAAAAATCATAATCCTCAGTTATGCTGTAATTATTAATCCCAAAAACAGTAAAATTCTCCTTGATGCCTGAATTTGCCGCATTTCCATAAACAGAAGTGACAGTCATATTTTCAATATCAAAATCAACTGTTTTGCTGCTGTAGTTAAATTTTCCTTTATCTGTCAAAATTTCAAATTCTATTGGCTTGACTTCCATTCCTGAAACAGCCGCAGAATAATCTGTGATGGTCTTGATAGGCATAGTATTGATATTTTTGATGATTTCCCCTGCAGAAATTCCTGCTAATGCAGCGCTTGAATTCTGCTCCAAACTTTTGACGACAACCCCTGATGTAAAACTGGGGTTTATGGCTATCAATGCGATAATCATGCAGAGGATGTAAAGCCAGATTCTAAATGTAAATTTTACCATTCTCAGTTTTTCCTGCTTGTTTTTTGTTCATACCATGAAGCTGTTTTCTGCAGCCCTTCTTTCATGCTGATAGAAGGTTTCCAGCCAAGCAGTTTGCTTGCCCGGCTTATATCAGCCAAGGTTTCTTCAACTTCCCCGGGCCTTTTAGGGATATAGCTTGCTAATCCATTCCTGCAGGCATATTTTATGCTTGTCTTGAGAACCATCTCTGCGATACTGTTGATACTGTCATTTTTGCCGGTGCCTATGTTTATTATTTCACCATTGCCTGCAGGGGATTCCATGGCAAGAAGATTCGCCTTTACAATATCAGAGACATAAGTAAAATCCCTTTTTTGTTGGCCATCTCCAATAATAGTCAAGGGCTCCCTATTATATTTCTGCCTTAAGAAAATCCCTATTACCGTAGCATAAATTCCTTCCTCTGGCTGCCTCTGGCCATAAACATTAAAATATCTTAATGAGATGGTTTTCAGGCCGTAAAGCCCTGAAAAAAGCTTGCATATCTGCTCCCCAATAATCTTTGACAGGGCGTAAGGGTTTTTTGGCCCTGTTTTCATTCCTTCTTGCAGGGGCATTTTTTTCTGCGCGCCATATGCAGAGGACGAAGCAGAATAGACTACCTTCCGGACTTTTGCATCTTTAGAGGCAAGCAGGACATTTAGAGTGCCGATAACATTATCCTGGAAAGTTCTTCTGGGATCAAAGATAGAGGGCTGCATTCTTGCCTGCGCGGCTGTATGAAAAACATAATCAACTCCTGTAAACAGGGGTTTCATAGCATCAAAATCCACAATATCCCCCTGAAAAAATTTTGCCTTTTTATTCAAATTTTCTTTCCTGCCGCTTGACAAATTGTCAACTATAACAACCTCATACCTTTTTTCAATCAGGGCATCAACAATCTGCGAGCCGATGAAGCCAGCGCCGCCCGTAACTAGTATTTTCATTTTTCAGCCAAAATTTTACTTTATCCCTTTTTTGATGCAATACCATTTTAATATGCCGGTATTGCCAAACCACGTGCTTATCATGTCTGTGATAAGGCCTAAGGTAAGTATGAAGAATATCTCAGACAAAACAGGAGAAAGGCCCTTTACTATCATAAAAGTCAAGAAAACTGCTGTGAGAGATGTGAAAGTCATTGCAAGCCCTGTTTTTAATGCAGATTTAAATGCTTTGTTAAGCGGCACATCCCCTTTTCTCAGAACCCTATTAGTGAGCAGGATATCTGTATCTACACTGTAGCCTATCAGCATAAGAAATGCTGCGATGCCCGCGCCTGAAATCCTGAATCCTATCAAATCAAGAAAGGCAAGGGGCACAATTATGTCTGTAAATCCCGCCTGGATAACTGCGATAGAAGGTATTATTGTTCTAAACAGGAAAAAAACAACAACCGCCATCAATAGGAACGCAAGTATTAATGCGTTTCTCAATTCCTTATAGAAACTCTTGCTAAGAGCAGAGCCTGTGAATTCCACGCTTGAATTCTTTTCTGTGAGGTTATAACCCAAAAATGTTTCAATGGCGGGAGTAATTTCCTCTGGCTTCTTCTCTGTTTCTATTGAAAAAGCCAGTTGCTTGCCTGTCTGCAAGTCGCTCAAGCGCCTGACAGTAACATCTGGAAATGCTTTTCTTACTTCCCCTATATCATTATCAGCATAGATAGTCAGGGTTGTGCCCCCAGTAAGCGCAACATCTTTGTGCATGATATCGCCTGTTCTTAAATAGAAGAGAACTAAATAAATCAATGCGGACAATGTCAAAAGCAGGGATATCGCAAATAAATATTTCCAATATTTATCATACCAGCTTCTGCTGCCGTATTTGCTTTCCTCTTCCTTATCCATAATCTTCTTGGAATCAGAAAATCTTTAAAAACCTTTCCGCTAAAACCGAAGGTTTTAGGGGTATAGGAAATCAGGGGAAAAATCCATCTGATGATGGAGGCAACCTGATTTCCTTTATTGAAAAGGTTTTTAAATTAGAGTCGAGAATATTTCAAAGGGAAAGCAATAATGGACTATTTGCTTTCTTATTTGCGCCGGTGGTCCAATGGCTAAGAGTTCTTAAAATGAACTAGCAAACTTCAGCCTTCCATAAGCCTTCTTTTCTTAGCAAAGGAAAGCAAAGCTTTCCTGTGCCCCGAAAAGCACAGCTTTTCGCGGAAAGAAAAGAACCCTTGGGAAGAAAAAGGACTATAAGAGGAAAGCTGATTATCTGGGTTCGAGTCCCAGCCGGCGCATTCATCTTCTGGTTCAGAGCCCTTTCCCTTATATTTTGTCTTGAAAAATTTGCATTTTAAGACATAAGAAGTATGGTGTATATCTAACCTTACATTATCTTTTTTACATATCCACAAGAATATTTGTATTTTTTGAATACATATCTCTTGAACTTTTCATTTCCTTGTTGCACTCGTCTTAATAGCAACCTATCACCATAATCATTATCCTCAAGCAATGATTTAGGGAATTCCTCATTGCCTGTCACTTCTTTCAGCTTTCTTTCATAATTGCACTTAAGGCAGTTGCCTCTATGTTTTATAGGTCTTCCGCATGTATTGCGTTTATACTCCTTTTCCATGTGGGTATTAGGAGAAGAAATTAGCGAGGACAGTTAGAGATAATCTAAAATCCTACAGGCTCGCTTCTCTTTATAAACCAGATGATTATTGCAACAATAACTCCCACTGGAGGAATAGCTAAAATTAGCAGAACACCCCATCCAAGAGATTCAATTAATCTATTTGTAAATTCTTGCATACCAAATGCAACACCTCTTGTCCCAAGAATAAAGATTGCTAAAATAGCAATTACAATAAAAACTATTGTTTCTTTTGCGTCATTAAATATTGCCTGTATCGGATTTGTCATTTTTCTTTAAATGTTAAATATCCTGCCCCAATCCAATAAAGAATAAACTGCAAAAACTCTAAGATACTATCTTGAGGGCTAGGAATCCAAAATGTAAATAGCTCTTTTAATGGGAAATAAGGAGTAGAGGCTATAAAACTATCTAAGGCTGGAAAAAGAAAAATGGAGACTATAAACGCTAACACAAATTCTCCTATTTTTGCAGGCAATGTTTTTTTCTCATTTAAAATCTACTTTCCTTTATCATATCGCAAGCACAATGTTGGACTTCATTGCATCCAGGAAATCTGCATCCTTCTCTTTTAGGCAGTCCACACTTAGAGCAGTGTACAGTATGGTTTTTACTTATCTTTCTATGTCTCCTAAATGTTCTTGCATCCATTATCTGATCAATCTCCTTTTGCATCTTACTCTTGCAACAACGCGGTCATAGGAACGCCCAACAGATTGTAAAGTCACAACCTTACTTTGGACTTGCTTCCTTAGTCTTTCCTTTGCAGCCGCATATCCGAACTGCCATTTTTCAGGTGCATTGACGCCTGCAATTCTGACATATTGGCTTCCATTTACCCTGGTTCTCACCTTGAAAGTGTCCCCATCAATGACTCTTTGGACTCTTCTTCTCATTACCATCTTGTTTATTGTGCTTTGAGGTTTTTAAATCTTACTATTATCTCAATTATTTTTTAATATTAACTTAATAAATATTAAGACTATAGTAACATTTATAAAGATATCTATTCTAGGGTGTACATGAAAGAAGAAGGCAAGGACGAGGGGAACAAGCTTTCTGGGACTATAGTTAATTTTCTTCTTGATGGGCCTGCATCAATAAATGATGTATGCAAGAAACTAGAGATATCATGGGCTACTGCAAAGTCTGCTCTAGAAGAAATGGAGGCAAAAGGCACTGTAAAAGAAATTGTTTCTAATCCTAAAATAAGAATATTCAAACTTTCAATTGATCCTGCTTTTTATGGTGTGCCACTAACAAAAGAGCAGAAAGGGCAGGCTTTATTTTTGTTCCAAAATATAAGGCAAGAATGGCGGAATGATAAGCCATTATTAGCTACTACATTACATAAGATAGCAGTAGATGTAGCAAAAGAATGCAAATGTGATATTCCTGTTGCAACCTTCCACTATGGAATGGTTGTTCCTGTGGTAGATACTGCCCTTTTTGGCTATAGAGAACCAGCTAATTCAGCTCAGATTATCCAAAGCATAAGAAAAACAATACCTTCCCATACTAACAATTCCAAAGAAGAAAGAGAAAATCAATACAAAAAATATGATATGGTGTTATTTCAATCCAAAGAAAAATTAACAGAATTATGGACTAACTCTAAAAAAGAGATATCTAAGATAGATAATAAAGGTGTTCAGTTAGCACTCACTGACTTTCTAGTTAAATGCCCCACAGACAAGAATAATTCCGAATTGTTTGATTTATGTTATAGCTTTTCTAGTAAAGTAAATGGTTTAATCTTGACTAAAGCATTTTCTTCTCATCTAGAGGAAGTAAAAGAATCCTTTGATGTTCTATGGGATTTTATTACAACCAATATATTCTTTAAGGAAGTTGGAAGGTATATAGGAGAAGACAAGAAAGAGGTATTTGAATATATAAAGTCTTCTCAAATCTTAGTAAAAAAAGCCAATGTGGAAGAAAGAATAAATTATTTAGGTTCATTAATAAATCTAAGTGAAGAGATTCAGTTGCCTGCAGATGAACAATCATTAGCAATTAGAAGGATACTTGCAGAGGGTGCAGAGGAGGAGTAATGAACTGGTTTTTGGATATGTGCATTCTTATCTTCTATTCTTCAGGAGATAAAAGCAAATTCTCAGTAAAAACCTTAGAATTTATGAGCAAGCACAAAGAGGAAAAGTATTTAGTCTGTTATTATATCGTTGAAGAGAATCTCCCAAAATGGATAAAAAGACAACAAATTATAGTAAAGGAAGTCATAAGAAAAATTAAAAAGGATTCTTATAATATTGGAGAATCTGATGAAGGCTCTTTTTTATATCCTCAAGACAAGCAAAAAGCAGAAAAGCTTTTCATCAAATCTAGCTTAACTGTTGATAAAACTAACTTTATAACTGAACTGCAGATTATACAAAAAGAACAGGAATTTAAATTAATCAGATTTATAGAGCAAAGGGTTGAAAAAGTTATTCCAATAAAAGATATTGATACAGAGCTAAAAAGTAAATTATTTACTTACACAAACAATATTTCTGACTCCATTACAATTGCCTCTGGAATTCAACAACATAACAAGGAACATCTGATTTTATTAACAAGCGACAAAAAAGATTGGAGAAGAGAGAATCTAGAATTAGCAGTAAATGAAAATTCCAAACTTGCAGAGAAATATAAAAAGATTCCAGAAATAAAATATATTCAAGATATATAAAAAAAGCAACATTTATATATAAGTGTGCCTTAAAACATCAAGAAGCAGCGACGGGTTTTCTAATCAGAAGATGCCCCAGAGCTAAACCAGAAAATCTTGGTTCGGCCGGCGCATGGCTATTTTTAATGGGGCTGTGGGATAGTCTGGTTAGCCTTCAAGCATGGGGTGCTTGCGACCCCAGTTCGAATCTGGGCAGCCCCATCGAGCATTTCGGTTTGCTAAAATTTAGTGTAGCAACCACAAAACTAAATGCGAGACAACGAGGAGTTTCGCTCTGCTAACATAGGAGATATCAATAACCAGAGCGTAACTCCGAGCAGCATTTTGATTTATTCTGAATAAATCTCCCCAATTTCCTGAGTGATTTGCTCAAGTGTCTTGCCTGAAGTTTTGATTTTAGGCGGGATTTTTATTGTTATGTCCCTTCCCTCTCTTCTTATTTTTAAGGGGGTTATATCCACATTTCCTTTTTTTGCTATGAATGATGCACCGTCATAATACTTATTCTCATACATTTTGTGTGCCTCTCCTTGAGGAAATATCGCAACTGTCTCCCCTTTTCTTGCATACCTTACCCCTTTTCTTAGATGGTTGGCAGAGAATGTTTCTAACCTCTCAAGAAAAAATCTTGTTAGGGGGTGCATATACTGCTTGCCTTGCACAGCAAAATGTATTTTCCTTTTTGTAGGTATAACCCCCAGAATAGCATGATCCGCCAATTTTTCATGCCAGCCGAACCACCAAAATTTAAACTTATAGCAGTGATTGATTGTTAGAAGTGATGGTTCCTCTGGAAATTGCCCTTCAATATTTATATTCAGTTTTTTTGAGACCTTATAGAAGGTATAAATTGCCCTTATTACATTTCTTGTTCCAAAATAAATAAAATCTGACATCTTTAGCTCAGAAAACAGTCTGAGGCTGCTCACCTCATAATTCCCTTGCATATGCTGCTTTAAAAAACTTATCAAATGCCCCGGAGGATTTGAACCCCCGACCCTCTCATCATAAGCAGGAGATAGCAAAACGTCCCTGGCAGGATTTGAACCTGCAACCTACAGCTTAGGGGGCTGCCGCGCTATCCAAGTTGCGCCACAGGGACATTATTCTTCAACCATGATTGATACTTTAAAAAATGTTTGGGATTGCTTGAGCCTATCTCTCTCATCCATTTTGTAACTTGTATGCTGCCTTTTAAAATCAATTCATATTCTCTAAATCTAACCTTAAAGTTATTAGCTAGAAGTTGTTTATTTAACTGAGCCAGCAAAAATGGCGATTTCATTGATATTGTAATAATGGGGTAAGGATTTCCAGAGGGAGTTTTATCTAAATAAAAAGATCCATCGGTATCAAAAATTCCCCTTATAACATACTTAATTTTATTCCAATCATTAGCAAGGCTATCTTTTATTCTCAGATTTACTTTTTTGCCTATAGGGAATTCTAATTCTTTATTCATAAAAAGAATTAATTGTTTATGATAGCACAATATTTCCATCCCTTTACAGTCATTCTTATACTTAATTGCAACTTTTTTATTAAACAATTTTTTAATAATCTCTTTCAAAAATAGTAAATAGGCTTTGTCTAATTCGGAATGACCGCTTATACCAATCAGCCAAATTCTCTTTTTATAGGCATAAGACAAAGAACTTAACCATCCATCCCCTAATAAAGCTCCATAAAATTCTAAAAATAAGGGGTCTTCTATATCTATTCTGAGATTATTTTTTGCTTTTTCTTCCCTGATTAATGCACTAATCATAGCTCCTTTTAATTGTCTTTTCTTAATCTCTTTGATACCATATTTTTGAACTAATACTCTATAAGTTTCTTGCCCTCCTTTAATCTGCCCCCAGTTATCTGGTCTTTCATCAATTATTTCTAAATTGAGATTTGATGGTATAATCTCCCGGGGGACATATCTTTTAGGGTTATGTAACCACTTGTCTAATGTTGAAAAAGGAATACCTAACTTTTGGGATAATTGGCTTAATGTTTCTACTTTGTTTTTTTGTTTTAAATAACCAAACAATCTCATTCTCGAAGTTTTTGATAATAAGATTCTCATTAGAAAAAGAGATAATTAGTATATTTAAATTTTTCTCTATCCAAACTGAGCTAGGGGAGCATGAAAAGGCAAGAATAAATGCATATAAAAATTTATTTCTTAATTCAAATCACGCAAAGTGTATGGTAGTTCTTTAATGGGCTGTATTAATTTGAGCTTTTCGTATTTCTTTACCAACTCCATTTGTTTTTCAAAATTTTTTAAGAGTTCTTCTGCTCTCTCAAGCTCTTAAATGGATTCTAATTTCATTTCTTTTTCCCAACAGAGGAAATCCCGTGATTCTCACTTCGGTGAGCCTTGCCTGATTTCCTATGCCCTGAAAATCTCCAGATTTTTGCGGAAAAAGAAAACCTTTTTTTCTTTTTCTGTTCAGGCTGCCTTGATTTAAGGAACAAAACTTTTATGCCGTATGCCTGCGAGGTTTTTGCCTGCACCAAATCTGCTGTTATTATTGTTGCATGGTTTTTTATTGCAATCTCCCTTATCAATGCGTCAATCTCCCCTGATTTTGCGAATTTAATCTGGTGCTCATTAGGCCTCAGCCCTTCAAAATAAACTGAAAATTTGAATTGTTTTTTTAGCTGATGAAGCCCTGCAACTTCCTCCAGTCCCTTAAACCCCGCCTCATTTCCCTTGTTTGCAAGATTTTCAAGTTCGGCCATGACTGCATTTGGTATAACTAATTTGCCTTTCAAGCCTTTTTTTATGAGCCTTCTGACAAACTGGTTTACAGCTATGCTTGTGTCAATCACATATGTCTGCTCTTGAGTGCTCATCTGCCTGTTGAGGCTTCTTCTTGCTCTAATCTTGATTCTCTGGCTAATTCCTTGTTTTTTTCTTATCATTTTTTTGTGTTAAGTGCGGGAGATAGGAATCGAACCTATGCAGGCACTAAGCCAACAGCTTTCTGATGGTATTAAAGTTTTTCTTTGCCGAGCATTTCTTTTCTCTGAAAAGAAATGCTCTCTCTTGAGGCTGTCCCGTTTGGCCGCTCCGGCACTCCCGCATAAATAAAGAATATTAGGCTAACTTATAAAGATTTCTTAAAAAATTGATAATTCATTTTTTATTGTTCTCTTGCGAGGTGTCAAAGAACATTATTCTCGGGTCTGCAATTGCGCTTAAAGACGCGCTTATTTTTTTCAAGTCTGACAATTTTGTTTTGATTATCTCAAGATGGTATGCTTCCTGCCTTTTTATAAACTGGAACAGTTTTTTACAGCGCTTATTGCTTGTCTGTTTTAACAGATTTTCATAAAAAAGGGTGTCTTGCTTTTCAAGCTCTACAGCAAGATTAAGGATGTTTATATCCCCCATAATGCTCCTTATGCTTTCATTAAATTTCCTTTCTTTCCTGCCAGGAACAAATTTTAGCTTAAATTTAGATATCTCCTGCAATTGTATCTTGTCTGTTTCCTTCAGTTTCAGAATCTCATTTTTCAGCAGTTCAAGATGCCTTTTTTCAGAATTCGCAAGGAAAAGCAGGACTTCCTTGCCTTCCGGGTTCAGCACCTTGGCAGAATTCCTGGAATAAGTCCTGAATCTGTTTAATTCAAACAATTGTGCCTTCTTTAAAAGCAATATTAATTTATCCTTGCCCTCGACTTCACTGCCCATAATAAACAAGTGTTTAATCCTATATAAAAATTTAACGACAAGGATAAAAATTACTTCTGGAAATTGCTGCCTGGTTAAAAAAAGAAAGGGCAGAACAAGTTAGTGTGAATTCCAGAGGAATTCAATTCAGCAATGTCCGAAGACAAGTGATGCCGAAGCATCGCGCTGAAAAACACTAATTCCTTCTGCCTTGTTTTTCAAATGCCTTTGCTATATTTAAGTTTTATTATGCCCTAAAGATGTTGTTTAGGGTTAAATTTAAAAACTATTGTTTTCTGCCTTTGATGAAGACGGCCATAGTAAGCAGGAAACACCTCTTCCCGTCAGATCAGAGAAGTTAAGCTGCCTACGTTTTAGGTTGTACTCTCTAACGAGGGGAATCCTAAAAGCTGTCTTCGCTTTTTATCTATGTTTCTTGACAAATAAAATTTTAAACTGCATTTCAGTCTTATTCATATGAGCAAACAGAAAAGTAAAGCGGATATCGAAAAAAAAATTAAAAACTGCCTTGAAAAAGCTGAAGAATCCCCTAATTCAGAAATTACAAGAGAGAATATAAGAAAAGCTAGAAGATTGGCCATGCATTTTAAGATTAAATTGCCTAAAGAGGCAAAAAAGAAATTTTGCAGAAAATGCAATAATTTCTTCAATTCAAGAAACCGCAAAATACGCCTTAAGAAGGGTTTTCTTGTTTTCCATTGCTTAAATTGCGGGGGTATCTCAAGATATAAGGCAGGAAATTAGAATTTCTTAAACTTGCTTACTAACTCAAGCAAGTCGACATGGCCCAGAAAAACAGCCCTACAGCAGTACCTATCCAAGCCAATGTCATCAAGAACCTTTTTAACTTCCTCCCCAGATTCAACGCGCTTCTTAAAATCTTCCCATAAGTGGGCTATTGGCTTCCCGCAGCTGAAGCAGCGAATTGGTATTATCATTTTAACAATATATTTTGAGTGAATTTAAATATTCCTATTGTAAATTTATCTGTATGACTTCTGCCTTTTTGCCCTTGCCTTGCTGTCATTCGGCTTGTACTGCTCTTTTCTCCTGACATCTGCAATAAGCAATGAACGATCGTAATTTAAAAATGTTTTTCTCAACTCAACATTTTTTGTGAAAGCAAGAATAGCCTTTGCTATTGCAAGTCTTGAAGCCTCTATTTGGGATTCAGGGCCGCCCCCAGCAACATTGATAAAAATATCAAAGGATGGCTTTGTTTTTAGCATCTGTTCCGTTATCCTTAAGGGCTCTTCAATCATCAATCTCCTCAAAAAACTGAGGTGTTCTACTGGCATTTTGTTTATTCTTATAATGCCTGTGCCGCTGGAAATTGTTGCCTTGGCTACAGCAGTTTTTCTCTTTCCGCTTACAGTTATTTTGTTTTTAGCAAATTCTGGAATTCTTTTTCTTGCCATTTTATATTAATCTTGAAACCTCCTCAAGCGTTATGGAATCTGCCGAGATATCTTTTCCCAGCTGAATTTTTTCAGCATCTTTAAGTTCTGGGGGAATAGAAACATAGCACTTGATATCTTTGAATGCCTCCCTTCCCCTCTTTTTATCATAAGGCAGCATCCCCCTTATAGCCCTTCTGAGTATCGCCTCCGGCTTTCTTGGAAAATACGGCCCTTTTTGTTTGCCTTTGCCTCTTAGAATTTTTGCCTTATACTTTTGGAGGATGTTCTCTTTTTTTCCAATTACAATTGCTTTTTCAGAGTTTATTATAATCACCCTGTTGCCAAGCAGGGCCTTTTTAGCGGCAAAACTTGCAAGCCTGCCAACGACAGTGCTAGTTGCATCTATAACCTCCTGTGCGTTTTCCTTTCTTATATTTTTAACTTCCTTTGCCATTTTAATTTCTTTTCAAGAGATTATCTTTGTATCTTTATCATTTATCAGGAGGGATATCTCCTCTAACTTTGAGGATTTCAGTTTTTTTATTGCCTCTTGTGAAAATGAAAATGCTGCTATGATTATGTTATGCTGTATGCTCCCTTTGCCCAATACCTTTCCTGGAACGATAATCTTATCCCCTTGCTTTGTTTCTCTGCTTAACCTATCAATATTCACAATTATCCTTTTTCTTTTTGATGCGGCAAGCAGGTTTGCAATTTCTAGTTTGCCCTGTTTCTTTAGACTTCTGATTAATTCTCTCAATCCAGGATTTGTCTTCCTTTCTAATTTCTTCTCTATTTGTGTCTTGCTTATCTTCGCCATTTTTTATTATTTATGCGGGAGACAGGAATCGAACCTGTGCAGGCACTAAGCCACAAGCACCTCAAGCTTGCCCGTTTGGCCGCTCCGGCACTCCCGCATAAGAGAACCCAGGTTCCGATACCCCTTAGGGGGTTCTTATCTGTTTTTTCTCACAAATTCAACATGATGCGGGGGGATTTATAAGGATTACGATAATTATAACACCTTTGCTATCTTCTTGTCCAGTTCTTTCAAGTGTTTCTCTATAATCCTGCATATCCCTGTGAAAATCTCTCTCACTGAAAGTTGCCCAAATGATTCTATGACAAAAACAAAATCTTCCTTGCTTGGCTTAATGCTAATAGCATTCTTGCCTTTCTTATTGCAGGCATCAACACAAGCATTGCATAAATCGCAAGAGTTTATATCAGAAACAGAAACTTCCTTTCCTTGGAAGGAAAGTAAGTGCAATGGGCAGGCATCAACACAAGCATTGCATAAATCGCATTCTTTAGAGAAGTCTATTTGTGCCAGAGGCCTGAAGTAAACTAGTGCTGGAGAAAATTTAGAATGTTCTTTGCCGATACCTATCCTTGCATAAGCATTTAATTCCAACTCCTGGCCTTTTGTGAGTATAAGCAAGGGGGTTTTTTTGTAGACTATTATATCTTTCCCCTTAATATCTGATGCATAAACAGTACGGGGGCCTTCTGCTTTAAGTTTTAAAACTGATGTACATTTACTGCATCCTTTTCCTTTACAACTGCATTCATCCCTAGATAGAATGCCTTTTTCTGTTTTTAATGTCAATAAACCCAATCTATGCGCAATGATCTCATCAAACAATGCAGAATCATTCTTGATAAACTCTACCTCATCTATAGCCAATGTAGGGACTTCCTGTGCTGTTCTTCTCAGAGAATTAGCGAGATTTGTATCTATCCCCTTTATTAAGTAGGTTGCTTTATCTTTCTCTTCATTCAAAAGTTTGATGTCCATTTTGTGAATATTTATAGGTTAAAAATATAAAAAAGGGCGTTCCCTATATTTTTAAATTATACCCTTCTGCCGCGTTTCCCTCCTTTTGGTTTTGGCCCCCCTCTTGGCATGGGGGTTATATCCACTATATTAATGATTCTTAAACCGCTTTTTGCTAAACTTTTTACTGCAGAATGCGCCCCTGGCCCTGCACCTGTAGAATCAGGTTTTCCCTTTATCCTTACATAGACGCTGTTTATCCCTTTTTCAATTGCCTGTTCTGCAACTCTTTTAGCAGCAAACATAGCAACAGTTGGATTTGCTTTCAACCGGTCATGTTTTGTTATCATGCCGCCAGAAACTCTTGCTATAGTTCTGCCTGTTAAGTCAGATATATGAATTATTGTGTTATTGAAACTAGTGAATATATGCGCTATTCCTATCCCTTTTAGTTTTTTTCTTTCTTCTGCCATCTTAATCTCCCCCCCCCATTCCTTCTTCAGATTTAATCACTGCAGATTTTTCTTTCTTCTGTTTTTTGACAAGGGATATCTCATCCTCCAATGCGGTAGGCACAATAAATGAAGGAATATTAACAATATTTTTGCTGACAAAAACGTGTTTATGCACAACTAGCTGCCTTGCCTCCTTTAATGTTTTTGCAAAGCCCTTCCTGACTAAAACTGTCTGCAGTCTTCTTTCAAGCAGGTTTTCCTTTGTCAATGCAAGAATGTCATCAATAGCCCCTACTTTAAAGCCAAGCACTTTTAATTTGGATACAAGCTGCTCTGTTTGGTGGGGCTTGCTAATAATCTCCTTTGCCTGCCTTCTTATCTTATCAATCTTAAATTCCGCTTTCCACAGCTCTTTTTTATTTTTTAGGCCGTATTTCTGAATGAGAGCCTCTTCTTCCTTAATCCTAGCTAACTCAAATTTTTTCTTTGGTTTTGAGTACTTCTTGTGTTTTCTTCCTGGGTCTCCCATTTTACCTTAAATTTTATTTAGCTTTTGCAGGCTGTTTTTTTGCTCTCTGCACGCCTATTGACCTCCCTTTTCTAAAATGGCTCCTTGTTCTTTGCCCCCTTACTGGCTGCCCCAATGCATGCCTCCAGCCCTTGTAAGATCTTGTCTGTTTCATTCTCCTTATATCAAAATCCCTCTGCAATTCCAAATCAGAGGTTATCAAATGTTTATTTTCTCCGGTCTCAATATCCCGCCTTCTATTAAGAAGAAAGTCTTTTAAACCAGCCGGTTTTTTCATGAAAGAACTTATCTTTTCGATTTCACTTGCATTTAAGGAGCTAATCTTCCTTTTTTTATCAATGCCTAAAAATGTGCAGAGGGCATTTGAAAAACTCCATGAAACCCCCTTGACCCTTGTTAAACCCGGATATATGCTTGCTTCCCCTGAAATGTCTGCACCCAAGATTCTAACTATGCTTTTTGCCAGTATCTTTGTTTTTTCCTCTGGCTTTTTTGCCTTAATTATTGGCTTTTCTTTAGGGTTTTTGATTTCTTCCATTTTTAAGATGTGAATAGGTTGTGCCTCTCATTGTGTTCCAGCTCCTGCAGTATTCTCTTTTCTATTGTTTTTTTTGGATTCGGGATACTATGCACCCTTTTTTTTATATCCTCAAAATTTGAAAAAGGTTTTTTCTCTCTTTCCGCAAGAACCGCTTCTGTATGCTTAGTGCCAAATCCCGGCAAAAGCTCTAGTTGGTGTAATCTAGTGTTTATTGGCTGCGCATTATTAAAAAAATCAACAAATCTTTTTTCCTGTTTTGCGACTATATCTTCTACAAACTCCCGCAGTTGAATCTTCGCGGTCTCAGTAAGCTTTTCAGGGGGTAATCTTCCTGAGATATAATATATTCTATCGCGCTTTCCGGAACCGATATAGACCTCCTCTTTAAGCTGGAGAGTTAACCCCCTTCTTGGGATAAGCTGTAAGAGAGTGAAATGTTTCATGCCTAAAGCCTGGGCAATCGGCATTGTTTTGCCTTCTAATGGATATCCATAAGGCAAAAAATCTAACACTAGTGCAGTTTCTTCCTTTTCCATTTTTCTTAAATATACCCTTTAACAATTTCAAGTATTTTTGCGATTTCATTCTCTTCTATACTTGCTGAAGCAAGCACCTTCCTTACATCATCTGCATCCTTAGGCAAGAAATCAATTATTTTGATTATTTGTTCTATGCCTAATTTTGAAAAGGATTCTTGCAATTCTTTTTTAAGTTTTAAAGCATTGGAGTTATTAATTTTGCTAAACTTCTTGATATAAGATTCTACTCTCTTCTCTTTATCAGACTCGGGCAATTTTTTTAGCGATTCTTTCACTTCAGCTAAACTTAAGGGCTCTGATTTTGCTATCATTTTATTTTGGTGATTCTATCTTTTTTAAATGTGCTGATTTTATTATAAATTGTTTATTCCGGGTTCCCTGCCTTACTTTAAGGATGTATGCTTCCCCGCGCTGGGCAGTAATAATCCCTGTCCGCCCTTCTACCCTTTTTGGCGCAAATACGGGGAAGGAGGGATTATAAACTAATGCAACCCTATCCCCTATTTTTAGCTCTTTAAAATGGGTTGTCAAACACTTATTTTGTTTGGGTTTGATTTTGCCTGTTTTCATTTTTAGAAGATTATTCCTTCTTTTGTTGTTCTACTTTATGCATCGCTTCTGCTATTATCTTTTCTAATACTTCTGACAGGGCAGAATAAAGATTATAGTTTGAAATATTCGCAGTGAGAATAATCTCTCTCCCTGTGATTATCTCTGCTTTTGCATCCAACTCGTAAAGGATGGATTTGCCATGTTCATGTTTTTTTAACCGGATTTTTAATTCTCTATAGTCTGCTATGCCCCTTAATCTCTTAACATAGTTTCCAACTATTTTCTTCACAACAACGGCCTGCATTGGCACTAATTCAAAGTTTATCAGCGTTATATTGCCGCCAAACTGCTTGACTATGTCGCTTGTTTCCACCCCCCCTGTTGCCATGTTAATTTATGCCCGAGAACGTTTAAAAAGCTTTTTGTGGGGCTGGGATAAGAAAGCTCCAAGAAAACCCCCAAAAGAGTCTGCCAAAACATCCAAAAGACTTGCTGTCCTGTGCGGGACAAAGAACTGGTGAAATTCATCAGTCATGCCATAGAATAATGACAGCAAAAATGCAAACAACAGGGCTTTTTTTCTTGTCCTGCCATTGCTTCTGAAGCATGCCAATAGCAGAAAACCGAAGATAGAATACTCAAGAATATGTTTGAAGGTTGCTGAGACTTGCTTGAGCAGAGAAGGTTGTGGCGGCGCATAAGGGAATGATGAAAGCACAAAGATAAGAATTGCATATGCTGCTGCAAGTGTCCATGCCAATTTTGGTTTTGATTCAAGCCACAGTGTTGGGTGTTTTATCTTCCTTAAGAAGAAATTTTTCTTATCCACTTGCTTTGTTTTCTTCATCCTCAAGTTGTTTTATTAAATCACCCATGCCAACTTTAACTATGTTGCCTCCGGATTTTATCACAATCTCTTTCAGCCCCGCATTGATGATTGCTTTTTTGCAGATAAGACAGGGCCCATAAATCTCTGTTTGTGTTTGTTTCTGCTGGTAAGCCAAAAGATTTTTCTCATCATAGAGATACATAACCCCCCCTAAAATGTTGCTGCCAACCCTTGCTGCGTTAATTATGGCATTCTGCTCTGCATGAACGCTTCTGCAAAGTTCATACCTTTCCCCGCTTGGGATTCCTTTTTCTTTCCTGAAACATGTGCCTAAATCAATGCAGTTGGCAGTTCCGCGAGGAGAACCAACATAACCGGTAGAAATTATGGCATCATCCTTCACAATAACTGCGCCAACCCTTCTCCGAATACAGGTTCCCCTTTGCGCAATCTGTTGGGCTATATCTAAATAGTACTCATCCTTGGAAGGCCTTTTTTTCAGCTCCATCCCTAAAACTTATAAACAAGCATATTAAAATATTTATATAATTGAATATAACCCTAAAACAATGGCGAAGATTATAATAGACAAACATGAGAAAAACAGCTTGGTTGTTTCTGAGTTAGCTGGGCAAAAGGCAGAGATAGAATTCGCAATTTTGCCTGTTGCAGATTATATTATTGAGGATGTAGCCATAGAAAGAAAGACTGTCAGCGATTTTATAGGCAGCATGCTCAATAAACGGCTTTTAAGGCAGATTGAGTCTCTAAAACAGCATAAAAATAAAATTCTTATTATTGAGGGCATAGATGAACAACAGCTGTATAATGATTCTGCGAACGCTGGTTTGCATGCAAATGCCATCAGGGGAATGCTCTTGTCAATAATGTTAAAATCAAAAATTCCTGTGCTGTTCACACAGGACTACAAAGATACTGCAAAATTCTTGATGCTCCTAGCAAAAAGATGTGAAAAAGAAGGCGGGGGTATAAGTATGAAATTCAAGAGAAAAGCAACAAGCATCTCTGGGCAGCAGAGGATGATTCTTGAAGGTTTTCCCGGCATAGGGCCCGCTACATCAAAAGAACTTTTAAAAAAATTTGGCACGATTAAGGCGGTGATAAATGCTGAATTGGCTGAACTTGAGAAAATAAAAAAACTGGGCAGGAAAGCAAGGATAATAAAGGAAATAAGTGAAAAGAAATATCAACAAGAGGGTTAAATACATCCTTTACTTGAAAAAATTGCTTTGTTATATGCTGCCCTGTCCGCTATCTCCATTAAATTTAAATAAAAACCTTTGGGCAGTTTAGAAATTTTTTCTTTTACCCTGTTTTTTATCTCCTCTTTATAATCAAAAAGTGCTGGGATATATGCCCTGCTTTCATTGATATGCTTTTCTTTTGCAATTTCTTCTATGCTTGGCAGGACAAATTTTCCTGCAATAGCAAGAAAGCTTTTTGCATCATAACTGTTCAATCCATATTTTTTCAGGCTCTCTGAAATTTCTTTCTGATGCTCGCCATCCAAATAACATTTTTCAGCATATCTTTTTGCATGAATCCATTTATCCGAGATAACAGCCAATAAATCAAGAATTAGCTCATCTCGGTTGCTGACATATTCCATTAAAAAGATATATGGGATAGGAAGTATAAAAATAAATCTGTATTCCAAAGCATATTTTTCAATGGGCTAAGAAAGTTCCGTTCTCCAGATGTCCTCATAAATTGGCCCTTGCCCCGTTAGTGTTGATTTTTTCAATGCAAAACTATCTACAGCAAATTCAACCTGCTTGAATTTTCGATTTTTGATTTTTTCAATAAACTGCCTTTTATCCTTAATAAATTTGATTCTTGCTAAGGTGATATGGGACTCAAACCTCTCATCAAGAGCAATCACACCCTTTAATGAACTGTGGATTTTTTCATGAAGCTCTTTTATAACCTCTTGAGGTTCTAAACTGACCCATGCAATCTTGATATAAGATTCAGAAGGAAAAACTCCAGCATTACCGAGATGCGCTGAAAATTTCGGAAATTTTATATTTTTTAAAAGTTCCCTGCATTGATTAACTTGAAAATCTGTCAATTCTCCCAAGAACTGTATTGTCATATGTAGATTCGGGGGTTCAACAAGCTTCATGTCCGCTTCTGAAAAATTTTTTTGGAGCTTTGCAATTTCGTCTCTTGCTTCATCAGATAAATCAATCGCAATAAAGCACCTCATTTTCATCTCACCAACTCTGAAATAATCTTCGCGGCAAGTTTTGAGGTGATGTTATTCAAATCTTTCATTGGATTGACCTCCACTATATCTGCTGCTTTCAAATTCTTTAATAGGCTTAATCGCTGTATAAGATAAATTGCTTCTCTGCTTGACATGCCGCATGGTTCTGGATAAGCAACAGCTGGTGCAAATGCAGGGTCAACAACATCCAGGTCTATGCTTAGATAAATGGAATTAAATTTTCTCACAGATTCCATTACTGCATCACATGTATTCCTTAAATTTCCAAAAATCTGGTTCTGCATGAGATGCCTTATTTTTTTTTCCGCAAGAAACTTAGCCTCAATAGGATGCATATTGCGCAGCCCAACCAAGAATATGTTTTCTGCTTTTAGATTATGCTCTACTGCTGTCCTAAGCCAGTCCTCATGTGTTGGCGGAGAAAAATCATGCATGCAGTCAGCATGGGCATCAAAAACAACCAAACAGGGATTTTCAAAAGTTTCTGAAAAAGCCCTTATTAATGGATAAGAAATTGAGTGGTCACCCCCAAGAAAAATACAGAATTCTTCTTTAGACAAAATTTTCTTGCTCTCTTTGTATATCCCTTTATTTGAATCTTCAAGGTTGGCTTGAGCTATTCTTATCTCGTGTATATCTTTCTCATTAACCTCAACAACCTTGCCTTTCTCATTGCTGTATATATCTGAAAGTTCAGAAATTATTCTGTTTGGGGCCTGCTCACAGCCTTTTGTCCTGCCCAAACCATTCACCAGAGGAATTTTCACAATTTGCATTTTATGGCATATTCAAAACTGTTTATTTTGGCGCAAGGGCAAAAAAGGAATATTTCTTGATTCTTGCCAGTTGCTGAACTTCCTTTAATTTAACATTTAGAATATTTTTCTCAAAATTATAAAAATCCTCCACTTTCCCGTCAATTTCGTGGAGAAGGAGGTTTACCATCTGCCCCTGCGAATCTTCCATGGATATTTGGTGGTTCCCTATCACATGATTTTTAACGTCATTTAACTCATTCTCATCCAAACTTGAAGCAACCTTGTCAAACTCTCCAAGAATCAAGGACTTGATTTTTTCTATGTTCTCCTTCATTGCCCCAATATATATCATGTTGTAAGAAAAATCCTTTGTTGTATTCTCCTCCCCCTTAACTGCATATGCTAGATTCCTCTTTTCCCTTATTTCTGAGAACAATCTTGAAGACATGCCCCCCGCCATCAGCGTGTTAAGAACAAGTGCTGCATAACTTAATTTGTTTTGCGCCAGAGGAGCATGGTATGCAAAAACCATATTAGCCTGGTCTATTCCCTCCCTATCCTCTGTACCCTCCTCATCTTTCAGCTGGATTTTTGGCTGAAAAATTATCCCTTTTTCATTGCCAAAAGTTTTTTCAACAAAACTTGCAAGATTTCCAAAATCTGCATTGCCAACAACGCACAAAACAAGATTATTCGGGCGATAAACCTGCCTGAATTTTTCAAGAATCTTGTTTTTATCAAGGGAATTCATTGATTCATATGTGCCGATAAGCGGAATGCCAAATGGGGGCTTGTACAGATAACTTTGGATTTTGTCATATACATATATCAGCGGGTTGTCTCTTCTCATTTTAATCTCCTCAAAGATAACCTTCCTTTCCTTTTCCAGTTCTTTTTTGTCAAACAAGGGATTTTTAATCATGTCGCTTAAAACATCCAAGGCAGTATCAAGATGCTTGGAGGGCATTTTGCACCAAAAAGCAGTAATAGCATCTGCAGTAAAACCATTCAATATGCCCCCTTTTCTTTCAATCTCTGATGCTATCTTCTGTGTATTTCTTGAAGGTGTGCCTTTGTAGAGCATGTGCTCAATATAATGAGAAATCCCTTTCTCTTGGGCAGTTTCATTTATGCCTCCAGCCCTAACAGCAAAGGCAACACTAACAATAGGCAGATTTCTCTTTTCAAGAAGGATAGTCATGCCATTTTTCAATTTCTTTTTGTAAAATTCTGCTTGCATTTTTAAACTAAACTTTTCAATCTTTTTATATTAAAAACAAAATGGTTATTTTCCGAATCTTCGCTCCCTCTTGCTATACTCCCTTATTACCCCAACAAAATCCTCTTTAGTCAGTTCAGGGAACATCTTGTCTTTAAGAAAGACAATTTCTGCATAGGCTGACTGCCATGGCAGAAATCCGCTCAGCCTTTGTTCAGAGGTTCTTATTATCAAATCGACATCAGGCAGTTCTGCATAGAGATTCTTGGAAAGAATACTCTCGTCAATATTCTCCATATCCAATCTCCCTGCCTTAACAAGTTTTGCAATCTCCTTCGCTGCATGGACTATCTCCTGCCTGCCGCCGTAGGCTATTGCAAGGTTAAGTGTATAGGCATCATAACCTTTAGTTGCTTCCTTTGCTTTTATTGCTATCTTTTTAACATCTTCCGGCAGCATATTCAGGTCTCCGAGTACATTCAGCCTTACCCGCCCCTTATGAACATTTTTATCATTTATGAAGTCCTGCAATGTGCCCTTAATCATCTTCATTAAAAATGCAACTTCTTCTTTGGAACGGGAAAAATTTTCTGTTGAGAATGTGTAAAGCGTTAAAATCTTTATGCCAAGCTCCTTGCACCATTCAAGAATTTCCTTAAATTTTTTCAGCCCTGCCTCATGCCCTTTGAACGCCGGCAAGCCTCTTGCTTTTGCCCATCTCCTATTGCCATCAGGAATAATCGCAAGGTGCCTTGGCACATTCATCTGCCTGCCCTGTTTTTCATTAGCCATTCAAACACTACTTATATATGATTTTTAAAGCTTATCCAATTTCACAAAAATAAAAAGATTTTAAAATGTATTTTTATTACAACAACTAAATATGGCAAAAAAAACATCAGGGGGTTGCTGGGATTTGTCTGACCAGCTTGACTCAGATGCAGTTGCATCGGCATTTTCAAGGCTTGTTTCCGGGGGCAAGGCGGGCTATAAGGCGGTTATAGAAAGAAAAAAAGAAGTTCCAATATGCAAGAAATGCGGAAAAGAACTTGAAGGCATTGAAAAATTCTGCCCTGAATGCGGTGAGAAGACAGAATGGCAGAAAAAAAAGGAAGAGCCGGTTATTCTGCTCACAAGAGAGGAGCTTGAAAAAAAATTCAAGTCAGGGGAGAAAAAAGAACATGAAGTTCTTGCTTACTTGCGGGATGAGCTGAAGATCCAGGAGAATACAGCATTTGAATTAATAAAGAAATGGGAAAAAGAAACCCGGGAACCAGAAAAAACTGGAGATATAGACTTAAACCAATTCAATGGTTAATCTGCAGTCAAGGCAAAAAATTCCTTCCTAAATTTTCTAAAAGGTCTATATGCCTTTCAAAATACTGCCTTGCCTTCTCAAAAGTCTTTATTAGTTTTGAACTGACTGCATTTTTTAAGTCCAATGGGTGCAGATTCCTGCCGACAAATTCATTTTCAAGCTGGGCATAGGAATTAAATACCGCATCACCCCCAAATTTTTCTTCTCTCTCAACTTTTATTTTGTTATTCAGGGGGAAAAGGACTGTCTGGCATATCTGCAGGATAGGATTATCCTTCACAATCCCGGCAGGGCAGTAGGCATCCCTCACCTTTTCTTTGATGCTTTCAGCAGAATCGTAAACTTTGATATGTGTTTCAGGCAATGAGGAGGACATCTTCACACCAGGGCCTTTCAAAGAGGTTATCAAAGGCATTATTATCTCCACCCTAGAATTATAATCTATCCTTGGCAGAAATTCTCTTGCATACACCATGATATGCCTCTGGTCTGTGCCTCCAAGCTGGATATCTGCATTAAGATACTGCTCATCCAAGGCCTGCATCAAAGGATATATCATCTCGCTGACTTTCGGCTCTTTCATCCTGCAAACCTCTGATGCAGCTCTTTTTGCCCTTGTAACTGTTGTCAGGGAAGAAAGCTTCAAAATATCCAGCATATAATCATAATTAAGCTGAAAATCAGAGCCAAGAATAACCTTTGGCTTCTTGCGCCAAGGCAATGCCAGTTCAATGCATTTTTTGTAATATTCCGCTCTCTTGTTAATCTCACTCCAAGGGCTTTTTAAGTCATCAAGGGCAGCATGCAGGTCTGCTATCAAAATCTTGTTTCTAATGCCTGCCTCAGAAAAATCAAAAATTTTTGTTAATGTTGCAAGATGCCCTATATGAACAGGGCCTGTCGGGGCTGTGCCATAATATGCTGTTACCCTCTTTTTTGTTGCGAGCAGTTTTTCAAGCGCCTCAACAGTTATAATTTCAACAGCATTCCTTTTCACAATATCCATCCTTTCAATCCCGTTCATATTCTAACAAAAAATGGCGCTTACTTAAACTTTTCTATAATTCAGGAATGGAAAAAATATAAAAAAGAGAAGATACTTTCAGCAGCATGCCAATCACAAAAATTGCGTTGATAACGGCAGTCATAGGCACTGCTATATTGCTATTTCTTTCCCAGAATCTTGAGCCGCAGATAATCCAGATTTCTAAGATAAACAGCAGAATGCTGGAGCAATATGTGAAAATTAATGGCAATATAACCTCCCTGAAACATTATGAGTCCATGATGCTGTTAACAATTAATGACGGCAGCGGGGAAATTACAGCGGTTATATACAATCCTGATAAAAATCAGAATTTAACTGGGAAATCCGTGATGGTTATTGGCAGAGTAAAGGAATACAAAGGAAAACTTGAAATAGAGGCAGCAACAATCCAGGAAAAATGAATTTGTTTATAGAGCTCATTCTTGGGATGATACTTGGAATTTTAACAGGGATGTTTACTGGCTTAATGCCTGGAATACACATAAATTTTGTTGCATTGATGATTTCAGCATCCTCTTCATTCCTGCTGGGTTACTTTAATGCCATTGCGATAGTTTCCTTCATAATCTCCATGTCGATAACACATACTTTTCTTGATTTTGTCCCTTCTATTTTTTTATCCGCTCCGAATTCTGAAACAGCACTGTCAGTAATGCCCGGGCATGACATGCTTCTCAAAGGGAGGGGCTATGCTGCAGTCAGGCTGGCAGTAACTGGATGTTACCTTGGGCTGTTCATTCTTGTCATTACAAGCCCTTTGTTCATATATGGCATGCCTTTTATTTATAATATCATTAAGAAATCCATTGCAATAATCCTCATTTCTGCATCGCTGTTCCTCATGGTGAAAGAAAGGGATAAGATTCTTGCATTTTTTATCTTTATGCTTTCAGGGGCATTAGGCTTTGCCTCCCTGAATCTTCCAGTTTCCCAGCCGCTCTTCCCTCTGCTTACTGGCTTGTTTGGGACAAGTATGCTTGTTACAAGCGTGTATGAAAGGGCAAAGATTCCAAAACAGGAACTTAGCATAATAAAAATTGGAAGGATGGAAAAGGCAAAAGCAATTTTTGCTGGGATTTTTTCTTCAGGGTTATGCAGTTTTCTTCCAGGGCTTGGAGCAAGCCAGGCAGCAGTAATCGGCTCTGAAATAAGCGGCAAAATATCCAGCAGGGGATTTTTGCTGCTGCTTGGCATTATAAGCACTCTTGTCACCGGGCTTAACTTTGTTGCTATCCTGGCAATAGGCAAGCCGAGAAGCGGTGTTGCCGTAGCCGTAGAGAAAATCCTGCAATCAATGACTATACAGCAGCTTTATCTGTTCCTTGCAATAGCCTTAATCTCAGGAAGCGTGGCATTTTTAATCGCATTGTTCTTTGCAAAGATATTCGCAAAAAATGTCTCAAGAATAAATTACACAAAAGTTTCTATTGGGATTGCCTTATTCCTGGCGATGATGTGCCTTGTTTTTTCAGGCATTATTGGCCTGCTGATTATGGCAACGGCAACCGCTCTCGGCATATTCGCAATAAAAAGCAATGTAAGAAAAATGCACCTCATGGGATGCTTGATGCTGCCTGTTATCCTTTATTTTTTATAAATACCAAAAAAATTAGTCAGGCATGCCCTGAATTCAGGTATCGCATACTTAAATGTCTCGCTGTTTATCTTGAATCCATAATCCATCCCGGGAGATTTATAGGATTCATAAACCCATAAAATCTTCTTTAATATCTTTTTATCTTTTATCCCTTTTCTTAATTTCTGATACATTTCCTCAAATGTAGCCACATTCAATTGAATATCTTCTTTCCTTGCAATATCTATATAATAACTTAAAATTTTTCCAAGTGCCATTTTCTATTTAGCTAAATAGACTCTCTTTTAAAATTTTACGGTCTATGGTGGAAAGGTTGTCTGATGTATTCTCAACCTGCACTATCTTGATGCCTTGGTATTTTGTTTGTATATACTCTACAGTCTCTTTCAAATCACTGCACCATTTGGCAGGGCATTTCAGGGGATAAGTTTTGTCCATGACAAGGTACATAAAATTTACCTTACAGATTCCAAGTTTTATTTCCTGCCCGGGATTCATTTTTCAAAACCATCTCTGCAATGCCTCCTGTTTTTCATTTTCCCTGCCGAACACGCTCTCAATATACCTCTGGGTCAATTCAAGGGACTGCTTGATATAATCGGACACTTCATATTTCTTTGCAAGCTGCAATGCCAGCTCCAGGTATTTTATCACCCCCCCCTCTGAAATTGTAAAGATTATCCTTCCTGAACATTTAATGCAATTTTCCTGCAAGGGGGGCCTGCGGTATTTCTCATTGCACTTCACACAGCGAAACTGCTGCATTGAAAATTTTCTTAGGTTTCCCCTTATATCCCTTATCAGATGCCGTTGTATAATCAGGCTTGCAACATCTGCTGTATCCACTGCCCTTATTTTTTCAACAAGCTCCATCTGCCTCTGCACCTTTTCCTGCATTGTTGCAATTTTCTTATATGAAGAGCATGTTGTTCCAGAGGCGATATCTGAAGTTTCATGTGTATAATGCAGATTTTGGAATGCCTCATCACTTCCAACCTTGTCCTTTACCTGAGGCATTTTTATGGTATGGGGCATTACTTGCTTTTCAGCTGCCCTGTAAAACTCAATAGGCAGCTCTTTTGCTATGTCAATGTCAAAAATCATGTCGTCTACCTCCCCGGGCCTTATCCTTGCATTTAAAACTAAAGGGGCATCTTGTGTGCCGCCCCTATGGGCTGGCAGATATCCCCTGGAAAAATTAAGCAAAACATCCATGAGCATGCTTAATGAGGCCTCGTCACCATCGCAGTCCCTACGCATTGCCGCATGAATATAAGGGGATGCCAGAAAAGATTGCGTATTGCTGAAACCAATAATCCTGCAGACTACCCCTGCACAATTATGGGGGGCAATTCCAACTGTAAGCTTGCCTATCAAATCCCCCCTGTTGTTAACATTATAAAAAGGCCTCAAGCCATAGAGCCTTACAAGAAGATTGTCTATAAACTTGCATACCCTAATAAAAACCTCGTCTGCCTGCTCGTCCAAGCTGTCTGGGGCACAGGGCAGGATAACATCATGGGGCTTTATCTCCAAAATCTGCTCTTCATTTTCAAGCTCTTGGCCATGAATGTCATGAGTATATCCCACTTCCCTGAGTTTGGAGATTTCCACATGGATTTCCTTTGGCTTGAAGTGGGTTATGGGCACTTCAACAGCATCGTATCTTATTGTGCCGTCTTTATTTACATTCAGGCCAAACATCGCCCTTAATACCCCTTTGGACAGATGTTCAGGGATATGGGATTCAGAAGAAGTTCCTCTGACGCCTTTAATCAAAACAGGAACTTCTGTTTTCTGCATGTTTAATTTTTTTATGGCAGAATCAAGATAATGTTTTATATCAAGCCTTTTAGTCATAAAATCAACTGCTGTTCCATGTGTGGGGCAATAATCTATATTAAGATTTATATCGCACCCCCTGCAATAATACGTCTTTCTTGTTTGATTGCCGCACTGCTCGCATATGAAGTATACAGTCTCTATATTGCAATTGTCACAATGATACAAAGGGAAATCCGCCTTGACATCTGTTTCACATGCCTCCTGCACGCTTCTAAATCTGCCTCCTGCCTCCCCAACAGGAAAAAGCACATGCGGCGAGCCTGTCAATTCCCTAAGTTTTGCTTTTTCCGGCCTGCCCATCCTTGAGCCTATAAAAGTTCCTGATTTGTCCCTGATTTCAAAAGAGGAGAATTTATTAACGATATCCAAAACCCCGTCATCTTGTTTTTCCGTCTCTGCAAGCATTTTCAGAATTTTTTCCCTGTCAAGGGAATTTTCCAAGCCGAGGTTAACAAGCAAGGCCTTTGCAGAAGGCTCTTCAATGATGATATTCTCCAAGCTTAGGAAATGGGGCACAGCAAGCAATTCCAATGCTCTCTTGCCATTCTCTTCTACAGGCAGGATGAGCTTTCCTTCAACAAATCTTGCCTTTTCAACCAGTTTTAATAATGCAATAAATTTTTCCCTATTTAACTCGCGCCAATAAAAAATATAGGAAGGATGCAATGATACTCCATACTCCTTGCTCAACTCCTCTGCCTTTTCCATGCTGACTTTTCTTTCATTTACAGTTTCTGCAGTTTCCCTGCTTTTTTCTTTCAGCTCTGCAAGCCAGTATTCCTCAACATAACCAGAAGGCAAGAGGGGATGATTCCTGTTTGCAAAATCCCCAAATGGAATAAGCAAATCCCCCAGATAAAGTATTTCCTTTATTTCCTTGAATAATTTCAACGCCTCTTTTTTGTCCTGCAGTTTTAACACCCTGCCATTATGCAATTTCACAACAGGCCCATCAATTGTGTCACAGCAGGTTACTGCTGCTGCTTTAGTTGGCTTTTCTAGCCTTATTTGGGTGCCAAATGCAATAAAATCATCCAACGCAGCCATTGTCGCAGGATGAATTGCCAAGGCAGAATATCCTGTGCAGCGGGTTCTACCATATCTCAAGCGGAATGCCCCGGAATAGGATGGATGCCCAAACACAGGCCTGCCTGCAACCAGGTCTTTTAGGTAAGTTCCTGTTGCCTGCTCTGTCTTTTTTTCAACAAGCTTTCTCTGCAATTTCACAAACTCGTCTAAAAAATTCCAATCCTCCAGATTGAAGCCCTTTTCAACAAGCTTGCTCTTTATTTTTAAGAGCTTGGCTGCTTTCTGGGCAAGGCACTCGCTGATAGTCAAGGCAAAACCACCTCTAATCAGGTTTGTGTCTACTCTTTCCAAATCCTTGTAATTGCTTACCTCTCTCTGTTCTGTTGGCAGCCCTGTTACCTGAAGAGGAATGTTCTTGAATAAAAACTCAAGCTCTTCTTCCGATGCAAGATATTGAAGATTCGCAACCCTTTCATGATAATCATAAATTTCAGTTATTCCCCTTTTTGCTTCCTTTTCTGTTGCGTCATATACTGCATAGCCAAACATCTTCCTTAGATAATCCAAAAGAAGCAGGGAAAAAGCCCCTGCTGTAGTGCCCGCGCTTCTTATTGGGCCAGAATAATAGGCAGCAAAATAATCCTCTCCATTCCCTGTCTTCTGTAATTTAAAGTGAGTATATCCCTCCAGGGGAGAAGCCACAACACCTAATGTTATGTAAGCAAATCCCACTCTGAACCCTGCATCAACTGCTTCAAGATGGCTCTGGAATTTGCAGAATTTCTCTTTTGCTATTTCTTCTGCTATTCTCAAACAGACAGCATGGTCAAGCAAGCCATGCTCCTGCTCAAGCTCCTTTATCCTGTTGATAAGATGCGTGCTGTTAAGCTGGGGGTAAAGGGAAGAGATTAGCTCTACTGCTCTCTGGGCAAGAGAGGTTGCGAGAGGGCTTTCAATTTTGCTTTTAGGGTCAAATCCCTTTTTTCTTGCTTCTTCTGCAATGCTGTACTCTACCCTTACCTTCCTTTCAATCTCGGCAAAATATTTCTGCATTTTAAAATCCAAAAATTTTGATCAGTTCTCTAAAATCATGAATAACATGCTTGGCATTATTTGCTACCTCTTCCTTCTTGGGATTAAAGGCAATAAATAACCCAACTTTCCGGCCAACAGAGATATCATTTTCATTGTCTCCGACATGGCATATCTCTTCAGGAATTATGCTATACTGCCTGCATATTTCACCTATTTTTTTATGTTTTCTCCATATTGGCACATTATAATCCAAAGTGCCTGTGAAAAATCCATTGTTTCTATTCAAAACATTGCAGAAAGAGAAATCCAGCTCCAGCTCCTCCTGGGCTTTTTCTGCAACTAAATCTATCGATGTTGTAAGCAATCCCCTCAACAATTTTCCTTTGCTTGCTCTTGCGAATTCTCTTGCCCCAGGGGAGTAAGGCAGGGGGAAAAGAAATTTTTCTGCAGTTTTAACAGGCAGATTTATTAAATCTGCTGTATCCTGATTTGCCCACTCCAAATCAGAATTTTTTCTTCCATAAAATTTGTCTATTCTCTTGTCCCATCTATCCTTCAAGCCGTAAGCGCAGCCAAGAGCGTCCCAGCTGGATTCAAACCTGCTTCTAATATTTTTATATGCAACAAGACAGCCATCAACATCCAGGCTTATCAATTTGATTTTCATTTTTGAAATAATACTATTAACTGCTGAAATCCAGTATGTTCACCGCTCCTGTTTTCAGATTCAGTAGGGGAACTTTGCAGGGGTCTGGCTCATTACCCACTTTCTCCTCATAGGGAGTTATGGACTGCCAGCATGAACAGGATACTATCAAAATGTTGTTGTAGGAAGAGACGTCTGTCCTGTGGACTTCCCCATTTGTTATGATGTCAGGGACAGTTGTTATTGCCAAAGGGTCTGTATTTTCTGAGGGGATATAAACAACAGAGGAATGTGTTGGGGCAAGATGCCTTCTTTTTAGGATATGTTTGACCACTTTTGAAGGGGAGTGATGCGCATTTGCCAATCTTAATTCCTCTATATCGCTTATCAAACTATGAAAGGATGCGCCATGATACATCAGGATTTTCAAGCCGTCAAAATCCTGAGACGAGGCAATGTTAACCAAAGAGGGGTTGCTGACTAATAGCAGGTTTTCTAAATTATACAGCGGCTCGGCAAAATATCTGTCAATTGGTGGTTGCGGCTCGGCAGTTCTGACTGAATCATGCTGCCCTGGGCACATTATTATATAAACATCCTTCCTTATTTTCCCAAGCAATTCAGCAAGCCGGACATACTGTTCTCTGATGTCTTTTATTGCAAGCAGGTTTTCCTGGTTTGGGTAAACACCAACACCATCAACGCAATCCCCAACAATGAAAAGATACTTCACTTTTCCTGCCATCTCTTTTTGCTGTTCAGAGCCGATTTCTGCATTCAGCCACTTTACAAACTTCAGGAAGTTTTCTTCAAGAAACTTAATCGAGCCGACATGCAAATCAGAGGTAAATGCAGCATACTCCTCTATAGGGGCTTTTTTTCTTTCTGGCTGCATCGCATCTGGGAAAACTATGTCATTGACAAAAAGCATTTCACCTGTGCCAGAACACCTAAAGCCAAGGGTATCATCCAGGACTGTACTCTGCGCTTTCTTAAAAACATCCTCTTTGTTTGCATTAATAAGCAGAACAGCCCTTCCTGTCAAATCTTCTACCTCTAAAAGGATATTTTTGTTTTTTGTCATCCGCTTGTCAGTGATAATGCCAATAATTGAAACATTCTGCTTCTGTCCGTTTATCTTGTTTATTGATGTAAGGTTTTGGAGTTCATTGCGTTCCTGAAGAATACTCTTAAAAAAGATAAACCGGTTGCGGAAGTGATTCACAAAATCCCCTACAGAAATCTTCCTGCTTGGCAATATAAAGGAATCAATAATTTTAACATGGCCATTGAAACTTTTGGAAATTTCTTCTGCCTTTTCCTCTTTCTTCTCTGTTTGCGCCTGCTGTGGTACAAGGGGTTTTAGATGGGATTTTAAAAAAGAGGCATATCTGTCTATGATTTCTGATTTTTCTTTCTTTTGGGATTTATAATTGTCAAATATCAGGAGAATTTTGTCTATATTGATTGAAAGGGCAGATATAGAAAGCATCTTGTTTTTATTAATGCTGCATAAAACCTCTGCTAGATAGCTGTTTATCTCTTCATCAAAAGAGGGCACATTCAGCAGGATATCTGCGAGTTCCGGCTCCATAAGAAACCCATTCTGCAAGCAGGATTTAACCAAGGTGTTCATTCTTCAACTCCCAATGAGGAGGAGAGAATTGCTTTTATCTTTGGCACTAGCTGTTGCGGAACAGCAAGCTTAATCTCACGGGTTCTGCCATGCCTCCCCTTGCTTATTACAACTGCGTTTATTATGCCGAGCATGTCAAATTCTGCGATTATATCCCCAACCCTCCTCTGGGTAAGAATTTCATTAGAGGTTTTTTCACAAAGCAGTTTGTAATGATTATATATGTCCCCTGTAAAAATCTGCGGCAGTTTCTTCAGCTCTATCAGCTCAATTATAGACTCCAAAACAAGCTGGAATTGCTTTGGCTCTGTTTCCACAATGTCCAATATTTTATCCTTCTCTATCTTTTCGTTTGCCTTGTCTATATGCCCCTGGGTTATCTTCTTCACACCTTCCCTTTCAACAAGTTCTCCAGCAATCCTTAATAAATCAAGGGCTCTCCTTGCATCGCCGTGCTCTCTTGCCGCATATGCCGCGCATTTCTCTATCACGCCATTCTCAACAACATTCTCCTTGAATGCATGCCCAGCCCTGTCCCTCAATATATCCTGCAGCTGCAATGCATTGTAGGGCGGGAATACAATCTCTTCCTCGCTTAAAGAGCTTCTTACCCTTGGGTCTATATTGTCCAAAAAGGTAAGGTCGTTGCTTATGCCTATTATGCTTATCTGCGCCTTGCTCAATTCTGAATTAAGCCTTATTAAGTTGTAGAGGAAATTGTCAGAGATTTTTTTTATTGCATAGTCAACCTCGTCAAGAATCAGCACAAACAGCTGGGGTTTTGCCTCTAGTATCTCTATAAATTTATTGTATACAACCTCTGTAGGAAGCCCTGTAGCAGGAACTGTTGAGCCTAATTTCCTTATCAGTTCTGAAAGAATCCGATATTCCGTATCTGCAACCTTTTTTAGCTTGCAGTTGATATACTCAATATTAAGGCTTATATTCTCTTTCTTTGCCCTTTTTAAAAGCTCATCTTTCAGATAAGTAATTGAGACTGTTTTGCCTGTTCCGGTTTTGCCATAAATGAAAAGATTAGAGGTTCTTTCCAGCCTTAAGCAGGGCGCGAGAATAGAAGCAATGGACTCTATTTGTTGCTCCCTGTGCTGTATTATCTCAGGGATATAATTTGACTGAAGGGTAAATTTATTTTTGAATATGCTTGAGTTTGAAAAAGAATCAAAAATCTTGTCTATTTGGCTGGCCATATATCTTTTGCATTTAATTTTTTTATAAACATATTTATCCTAAAAAATATACATACAGACCTATATTTCCTGTGGAAACTGTTCTAAGTAAATAGTGACTTTTAAAAGGGTGTTTTAAGGAGATAGTGGCATTTAAAGAACTTTTTTAAGTAGACAGGGATATTTGAAAGGGTGTTGTCACGAAATAGAAATAACCCCTACATTTCCTGTGGAAGTTTATTATTTATTATTTATTATTTAAATATATAATAATATAATATATATAAATTTAAAAACAAGCAAAAAATAAAAAATAAAAATCATGGGAAAGATTTAAAAATCTTTGTTAAAGTTCCAGATGAAATCAAAGGGTGTGAGCCTCTTCTCAGCTATACTTCCTGCCTTTTCCCCAAATTATCCCACTATTCCTGTTTTTTTGCGAAAGCCCAGAAACTTCAGATAATTCAGCAGGAATTCTCATTAAAAACAACTTTATATAGAAAACTTTATAAATATCTTCTTTATGAGTTTAGTATGGCTATTGACAAGAAACCCTTGCGCGAGATTATCGGCAAGATGGTTGTGACAAAAGAGGGCAAAAGATTGGGCATGACTAAAGACATAACCTTTGAAACCAGAACAGGCGAGCTTATACACCTTGTTTTGAAGGAGCCAACCAAGTTTGCCCAGACACTGCAGCTTGAGAAAACAAAAGATAAAGAGATTCTTATCCCTTATAATTCAATTATTGCAATAGGTGATTTTGTTGTTGTAAGCGAGGAAGATTTGATTTAAGTCAAATCTTAATCCCTTTCTTTATTCTCCTGAAGATTTAAACATAATACAATCAAAAATAAAAACTTTTATAAAGCAGGCGCAACATAAAGAAACATGGCCCAGATGATTGGTTTTAATTTGACAAAAGCCCTTGCAGAGAGGGAGAAGGAACTAAAAGGGCAAATAACAGTAAAACATAATATTAATATCAAGGATGTAAGGAAAGAGGCGCTTAACTTGTCAAAAGACAAGGATGTCCTATGTTTTGATTTTGAGTTCAGCATTAATTACGAGCCAAAACTCGCAAAGCTGCTTTTTGAAGGCAATGTTCTTTTGCTTGCAGAGCCAAAGGAAGGCAAGGACATCCTGAAAAACTGGAAGAAAAAAGAAGGCAACGAGAATGTGAGGCTGCTTGTTTACAACACCATTCTGACAAAATGCAGCATAAAGGCATTGCAGATGGAATCTGACTTAAACCTGCCTTCTCATCTCCCTTTGCCAAAACTTGCGCCTGCAAAACAAGTTACAAATTATACAGGTTAGGCATAATTTGTGTGCACTTCAGGACTTTCTAAAATTTTCTTTAATGGGTTTTTCTCATCTAAGGATAGGTTTGAAACGCTAGGTATAGGAATCGAACCTATAAGCCCTTGCGGGCAATGGTTTGCTTGCTTGTTTCGAGACCATCGCATTGCCGTTCTGCCAACCTAGCTTAAATCTCCTTTAATTTTCCAAATTTATAAATTCTGTCTCCTAGGACAAAAATCTCAAAATTCTTTATATTGGAAAGATAAGGGCTCAATAATTTTTCTTTTCTTATGTCGCTGCCCTCAGTCAAGGGCAGAAATGAAGGCATAACTATAAGCTTTTTGCCTTTCCATCTGCCAAGCAAAAAACACTTATAAATTTCTGACTTCATTCCTTCTTGCAGCGAAATGGCAGGATGCTCATGCCCTATTATCAAAATTTTTGCATTATTCACCTCTTTTTCAATCCTCACCTCATTTCCATGCAATATACAAATCTTTTCTGAATCAATGCAATAGAACTCTTTTATCTCAAGCCCTTTTTTTCTGGCAATTGGCTCAAGTATTCTGTCATGGTTGCCTTTTATCAGAATAACCTTTGCCTTTTCCCGCAGCAAATCAAGAATTCCAAGAGTTTCATGCCACTCCTGCCTTGAAATCCCGCCAAACTCATGCTTCAAATCCCCATTAATAACTATTATTTTTAGCTTTACTTCTTGAAGTAATTCTTCAATCTTTCTCTTTGTTTCCTTAAACTGAGTTCTTGGCACTAATACCCCCTGCTTGTTCAATGCCTCTTCATAGCCTATGTGCAAGTCAGCAAGAATCAACACTTTCTGCTTCTTAATCCATAATGCCTTGCCAATCATCTCAATTCCTTTCAAGATTTCCATAATAGAAATAGAAAAGAAATTTTAATAAATCTTTATATGGCTTATTTCAAGAAATAGCCCTGCCTCATTTCAGAGCTCGCCCTGTTTTTTTCTACATCCTTATTCAGCTTGTTTGTCAAATCATCTGTCTTTTTCTTTTCGGCGTCGCTTTGCTTCTCCACGCTTTTGGTGCCTGTTGTGGGGTCGTAAAACTCGCATGTCATATCATCACTCATACCCCCCCTTGGAGTGCTGACTGTGTTGGACCTTGCTATCTTGTAAAAATTGTCTTCCGCCATCTTTTTCTTTCCTATCAATCTTTTTTAAACCTTTTTTATTTAATACTTAAACCAGCTTTGCTTGATAAACCCTTCTTTTAAGCTGCTTTTTAAATAGGGCTTTATTCAAATAATTCACTCAAGCTTTTTCCCTCATTTGTCCTGTAAATTGCCTCGGCAAAGAAATCCTCCAAGGGAATAACCTCAATTTTTTCATGTTCTGGCTGGTAAATGCTGTTGCTGACAATCATCAAATCCAGATTTTTGCTTACATTTCCCTTTGCATTCCCGCTGAATATGCCATGAGTGCAGTATGCATAAACTTTTCTTGCCCTTTCTTCCCTTAATTTTTTTGTCGCCTCTATCAGCGTATTGCCTGAGTCAACAATATCGTCTACTATCAACACATCTTTATTTTGAACCTCCCCAATTATTTTAAATTCACTTACCTCTCCCTCACTCTTTCTATATTTATACCCTACAACAATATCTTTAACACCCAGCTTGTTTGCAAATGCTTTCGCCCTTGACGCACCGCCAGCATCAGGGCTCATTATTATTAAGTTCTTCAAGAAATCTTTATGTTTCCTACTTAAATAATCCAACAAAACATTTGAACTGTAAAGATTATCCAAAGGGATTCTGTAAAAACCTTGAATCTGCGTGAAATGGGCGTCAAGAGTCAAAACCCTGTCAGTGTATAAACTTATTACATCAGCAACAGCCTTTGCATTTATTGAGACCCTTGATTCATCCTTTCTGTCCTGCCTGCTGAACCTCATATAAGGCAGTACATTTATAATCTCATCAGCAGAAGAATTTTTCATAGCCTCATTAGCAAAAATAAGCTGGGTAAGCCATTCTGATGGCTGCAGACTTGAGTCATGGATAAAGAAACAATTTTTTCTTCGGATGTTATCCTTAATCTTGGCTTTTATCTCACCATCACGAAATCTTTTAACCTGAAATTCACTCAGATAGTACTTATTATCTATCGCATTTAATTTCTTGTAAATGGAACAAGCAAATCCCCATGCTTTCCCTTTAGGGTCTGCAATAATCATGCATTCATGAGTTGGCATTTTCTCTTCCTCTTTTCCCTTAATCTAAATTTTGGCTTGATTTAAAACCTTTTCTGTTTGCTTACTTGTTCTTGTATTGCCTTGTACATCCTTTTCAGGAAAGCAATCTTATCCTCAATTTTCAGCAAGTCAGCATGGCTCTGCATTATCAGGTTTAACGAGAATGGAGATGGCAAATCTGTGTGAATCTGCTGAATCTTAACCCTGCCTTCCCTTATCCATCCAAGAACAACTCCTGCATTCTGCAGGTCCATCATATCTTCAAGAATTTCCCTTCTTGTTTCCTTTAAGACAGGAAAATCCCTTGAAATTTTCATTGATGCTGCAAGAAGGAAACCTGACTTGAACTGCTGTTTCCCAACAGATTTTGTCCTGCCTTTATAATTCCTCAGAATCATCAGGCTTCTAGTGGCACAATGCCTGAACCTTCTCTTAAAAACCTCTGTGTTATGCACAGCTTCTTCCAAAACCTCCTTGAGATTCTTGGGGTTAAGCATATTCAGAGCCCTTTCAACCTGTATTGATTGCATGCTGGCAAGCAGAAAGCCGTTATCATTAATCCCCAGTTCAATATCCCTGCCGCCAAGCCTTGCGACTAAATAAGCAAGGGCTCTTGATAGGGCATCATTAACCCGCCTGCCATAAAGGGAGTGAAAAATAGCATAGTGCTTGTTTTCAATTCTGCAATGTTCCACAAGCAGGCAGGACTCATCAGGCACTTCTGCATATTTATGCTGCAAAATAAAATAGTTATAAATGGCATCCACAGAATTCTTGTCAACATACAGGTAAGAAGCAATAAATTCTTTTGCTTCCTTTTCCCTGCTTGTTTTTATCTTCTCCTTCAGCAGCTTTCTGAAGCGCCCTATTCCCAAAGCCAAATCAAAGCTCAATGGAAGCATTTCACTAAACCATGAGGGAATTGTAGGTGGCCTGTGCACAGTGGCTTTGACATAGGCATTCATGCCTCTTGTATAACAGAATTCATATTTATGGCCCCCAAGAACAAAAACATCCCCTGGCTTCAATCTTTCGAGAAATCCCTCATCTACTGCCCCAATCTTTTCATTTCTCTGTTCCCCAGCAGCTATAACCACATTGACAAAACTTTCTTCAGGGATTGTCCCTATATTTGTCATGTAAATCATTCTTGCAAGCCTGCCTCTCTTGCCAATTTCATGAGTTGAGGAATCATACCATATCTTGGCATAAACATCCCTTGCCTCAAGAGCATACTCTCCTGCAAGATAGCTAATAACAGAAAGAAAATCCTCTCTGCCGAGATTGTTATAGCAATAACTTTTTTTTATGCAGTTAAAAAGTTCGTCAATATTCCATTTTTGCTGTATTGCGCAGCCATAAATCTGCTGAGCCAAAACATCAAGGCAGTTTGATGGAATCTGCACCTTGTCAATCTTTTTTTCAATGGCTTCTTTAAGCAAAACAGCACATTCCACCAAGTCATCCTGGTCAAGCACTAAAATCCTGCCCTTGGCAATTTCATGCAGCTTATGCCCCGCCCTCCCTATCCTCTGTATTGCCCTTGCAACTGATTTTGGGCTGCCTAAAAGGATAACCAAATCAATATAGCCAATGTCTATGCCCAATTCAAGGGAAGTGGAAGTAACAACCACTTTCAGTTTTCCCTCTCTTAATCTCTGCTCTATGTCAAACCTGTGCTGCTTGCTCAGTGAGGAGTGATGGGCACCTATATTCTCCATATAAGAAGAGGGAAACATCTCCTTTAAATGAGCAACAACCCTTTCTGTCGCGCTTCTTGTGTTGGTAAAAATCAGTGTTGTTTTATGCTCCTGAATAAGCTTGTCAATTAAGCCATAAAGCCCTTTTTGCATCTCTTCGGCAGAGGTTTCAATCATGTCTTTTACAGGAGAAAGGACTTTCATGTCAAGTTTTTTTGCGAACTGCACATCTGCAATCAGGCAGTCGCGTGGCTTGCCATCTTCAAACCCAACCAGAAATTTTGCTATTTCTTCTAAAGGGGAAATTGTTGCGCTTAAGCCAATCCTGCACGGGTAAATCGTGCTTATATACTGCAGTCTTTCCAAGCTCAATGATAAATACACGCCTCTTTTATTTGCCAGGGCATGGATTTCGTCAACTATAATGTATTCGACTGCTTTCAGCAGCTCAATAAATTTCCTTGTTGTTAAGACAATTGAAAGGCTTTCAGGGGTCGTTATCAAAATGTGAGGCGGCTTTTTCAGCATTTTCTGTTTCTCATTTGTTGGTGTGTCTCCTGTTCTCACTGCTACTCTTATCTCCTGTAATTTAATCCCCTTTTTCTTGGCAATCTCTTTTATCTGTTCAAGTGGCTCAATCAAATTGACTGCGATGTCATTATTCAACGCCTTTAGAGGGCTTACATAAACAGCATAAACTTTTTCCTCCAATTCATTTTTTATTGCCAAGCTCACCAAGTAGTTCAAGATAGAAAGGAAAGCAGTGAGGGTTTTTGTGCCTCCTGTTGGCGCGGAGATAATTATGTTCTTTCTTTCATGAATAGGCATTACCCCATAAAGCTGGGGCATGCTGAATTCCTTGAACTTTGAAAAAAACCACTCCTTGACAAGCTCATCTAAAACGCCTAGGATTTCTTCCTTGCTTCTTAATTTTGCCTGTTTAATTTCAGATTCCATATAACAACAAACATAAAAAAACTTATAAGTGTTTCCTTCTATGAAATATGTATGCTTGAGAAAAAACTAAGGCAGATTCCAAAAGAACATCTTGTAAAAGGCAAATGGTTCCTTGGCAGGGGCAGGAACAGCGATGTTGGCTACTGGGATGGAAAGAACTTTCTTGTGATAGGTTTTAAATTCAATGAGCCAGTAATAAAGCAAGAGGGCTATTATGAAAAGGATTTTGGCTGCTTCCAGCCATTCTGGCTTATTCCAGAAGGGGAAATTATTGAGCCATTTGGCAAGGTTGGCTGGAACAGGCATTACGGCAAAACCTTTCTTCTAAAATTTGAATAGAAATAAGATGAAAATCAGCAAGGAAAAACAGGACAAGATAAAAGAGGGCATTCTTTCTTTTCTCTTCCATAACTCTCCCCATTCATTTTTCACCTCCGAAATAAGCAAGGAACTTGCAAGGGACGAAGAGTTCATGAAAAAACTGCTTGAAGAAATGCTGAAACAGGGGCTAGTTGCAGAAGTCAAGAAAAATCAGAAAGGCAGGGAATATACTGCAAGAACCAAATGGAGAATTTCAGCCAAAATTTATGAAACTTACAAGAAGCTGCAGAATAAGGGCATTGAGGTTTATTAAGGGGTTTATTGATTAAGCAAGATATAAATATTTCTTATGCTATTAAATTAAGGGAGAGAAAATGAAAATTGGCTTTATTGGCGGTGCAGGGGAAATGGCAAGTTTGTATGCCAGAATTCTGCATGAAAAAGAGCATGAAATATTGGTTTCAGATACTGACAAGGAAAGATTAAGGCAGGAATATGCTGGATTGGAAGTAAGGATATGCGAAAGCAATAAAGAAGCAGCAAGATTATCTGACTTGCTGGTTTATTCAACACCAATACCGGAAACCCCCGAGATTATAAAGGAAAGCGCTCCTTTTTTGAGGGAAAATGCAGCAGTTGGAGGTTTCACTTCTGTGAAAGTATACGAAGTAGATGCCCTGCTGAAATATTCCCCTGTTGATGCAGAAATAATAACCTTTCATCCGATGCACGGGCCTTCTCTCAAGCCAGAAAACCAGAAATTTATAATTATTCCTGTAAGAACAGGAAATGGTTCAAAGCTGGAAGAGATAGAGGGAATTGCAAAATCAACAGGCATTGGTGTTTCATACATAAATTCCGCCAAGGAGCATGATAAAATTATGGCAGACACCCAAATCCTCACGCATTTTGCATTTTTGAGCATGGGAAATGCATGGAGAATGCTTGGCTTTCTCCCAGAAGGGAATAAAACATACCAGAATGAGGTTGACAGGATAAAGGCATTGTTTACAAAAAGGATTCTTTCGCAGAATCCAGAGGTTTATGCAGGCATTGCAATATTCAATCCAGAGGCAAAGAGCCATGTAAGACAGTATATTAATTCTCTTGACAGCATAATGGAATCTGTTTTGAAAGAAGACAGGAAAAATCTTTTTGCTAAATGGCAGGACATAGTTAACTTCCTTGGCAAGGATGAACTTAAAACTTCAGACAAGGTTCTTAACAAGCTGTTCAGCCAAGACTATAATATTGAAAGCCAGACAAATTCATACTTGAGCCAGTTTGCTTTGGGGGATTCATTCATGAATCTTGGTATAAAGCCACAAGACAATATAGCATTCCAAAGCCCCCCTTACAAAATTCTTTCCTTACTCGTCCATAAAATTCTTAATGGTAATTCAGAGCACTACATTAATAATGCAATCCATAATCTCGAAACAAAAAGGCACGACTATTACTTCTGCAAATCTGCAACAGTGCTTGCTGAGATAGTTGAATCTGGCAACTATCAAGGATTTATTGATTTTTTCAAGAAATCTGCTGAGTTCTTTGGGGAAGATGAATTAGAAAAAGCAAGAATAGAGACAGATGAGTTGATAGAAAGACTGGCAAGGATATAAGATATTTTTTCCTATAAAACAGGATTAAAATAACCAAAAAATATATCTTGCAAAACAAAAATCTTTTTAAATGGGCTTTTTCAATAGGTTTAATGGCTGAGGAAAAGGTGGTAAAAGAGGATAATATCAATTCTGAGGAGAATTTAGTTCTAAGGAAGGAGATTGAGTCTTTAAGGCAGGAACTTTCTTCAATAAAGTCCTTGCTGCGGGATATTTCCCAGCAAAAAGGCAGCATAAATGCGGCAAACCAGCAGGAAAATCCAACACATCATGGTTCAATTGGAAACATAATCCCTCTATTTTCCACAGGAAATGAAGGGGTTCCAACAGACAAACAGACAGACACCAAACAGACAAAAGACCTTTATAATATGGTAGAAAGCCTTAAATCAGACATAAAGATTAAGTTTAGAAACTTGACAAAACAGGAATTTAGGGTTTTTTCTGCGGTATATATCCTTGAAGAGCAGCAGGAGGTTGATTATAGGAATCTTTCCTCTTACCTAGGTTTGACAGAGAGTTCAATAAGGGACTATGTGATGAAGCTGCAGCAGAAAGGAATTCCCGTCGTGAAAACCAAAATCAACAATAAAAAAGTTCTGTTAAATGTCAGGCAGGAGCTGAAGCAGCTTGCCACTTTGGAAGCGTTAATGAAAATCCGGGAGCCATTATTTAGATAGTTATTTCTAACTTTTTCGTCTCACCGATTATATACACATTTCCCTATCTCACTATTACACTAACTCTAAAAAAGAAAAAACTCTCTTTTTCTGTTCGTTTAATTCAATCAAATAAGAGACTCCTTTAAGCCCCCAAAATTCCTCACTAATTTGCTATTTTTCAGGCCAAAACCCTGAAAAACCAAGAAACCCAGAATTTTCCGTTATTTTACTTAATTTTCCAATAAATACCTTCTTCTAGATAACTCTCACTTTTACTTCTTTTTAGGTTACTTAACCGAACTTTTAACCCCTGATTTACTTATCTTTAAGATTAACCGAACCTATTTAGAACAAATAACCCTCACTTTCCCCATTATTTTTATCTGATTTTTCTCTTATTTTTAGTATGTTCTACCCCTATCTTTTTGATCAATCCTGACTTCACGTTGTCTGGAACATAGATTCTCTTTTTCCCTGTTTTTTCAATCATTTCCTCAATTAATCCCTCACTTTTCTGCCTTATGGAATTCACCTGCCCCCTTATTGTTGCCCTGTCTTTTCCAAGCAGTGAAGCAACATCCTCATAGCTCAATTTTAGGTCTGTATTCAGCAAAACCCACACAATAGCCCTTTCCATAGCTGTCAAACCCATTAAAAAACCAGCTTGAACAGCTGTTTGAACACTTGCTTGAACACCATAAACAGGTGTTTGTTTATGAACAGCTGTTTGCCCCCGTTTAAACAGCTTGGGGCCGAAAAAGGATATAAATTCCTTTATTTCAGAAATGTCATTTTCCAGCGTCGATAAACGTTCATCAACTTCATTTAGGGAGGATTCATGCCCCTCTCCCTTCCTGTTTAAATGCTGTATCCAATCCCCTGCCTTGCTGAATTCTTTTGAGAGATGTTCAACATGCTTTTTTAGCTCCTCATGAGAAGCTTTTTCCCCTTTCTTTCTGCCAAACCAAAGAAAACCCATACCGAATATAAACCCCTTATGTTTAAAAATCTTTTCTCTGTTTAAAAGTTTTAAACAGCTGTTTAAAGGTGTTTAAAACACAAACAACTCGCTTCATCGTCGGAGATGGGAAAGGTATTTAAATTTCAGAATATTAAGAAAACAATGCAAATAGACAATTTAGTCAGACTGCCCTATGACAATAACCGTAAACAATTCTATCAATATGAGAATGGCAGCCAGCTGCATCAGGTTGAATACGAATACTTTGCTATTCCTGGAAGTGATTTAATATCGGTAAAGATGGTGCCATGTTCAAGCAGGATAATACAAACAAGTGACCCAATCCCAAAAGGATATCAAAACGGGTTCTAAACAGAGCAAAACTTTTAAGCAAAACCAATAAGATTTAATCCCCTTTCAAGGCACTTTAAAGATGGAAATCAATGAGTTCAGGGAAAGATTGCATGAATATCCCCGATATATGGAACCCACGACGTTTATCAGCACATTTGTTGATGCGGTTCATAAACACCAAGATAATCTTGAACTCATTTTACAGGACATGGAAAAAGCCAAGGCAGATTATGAAACGAGAATAGAAAATTATGCCAAATCACTCAATTCCAGATAGAAAAAGTTAAAAAGTTCCGCAATATAAGCTATAATTAAAACCTTTAATCAAAAACTAAAAGATTTAGCATGAGAAAAATTTGTTAAAAATGAACAATAAACTATTGACTAAAAGGGCTTATAATCGTAGATTAAAGATTACTAAAGGTCACTTAAAGGACTTTGAAGAAATTTATAACGGGCTAAGAAAAAAGTATGCCTATAACGAAAACCAGGCAGCAGTGCTTTGCAAGGGATATTCAGAGCATATAGAGCAATTCAAAAAAGAGATTAGGTTTTATGAAAACATGCTAAATGCCATGGATAAGGCCAAAGGGGTTGTTAGGCAAAAATGGTTTGAAAGCCAAATTCTTGCCTTGGAAAACAGGACACCCCTGGAAGTAATAATGAATGAGCCCCGAGGTCTTGATAAGATTCTGAATTTAGTAGGGAGAATAGAATACGGAATTTTTGACTAATCAACAAGATTAAAACTTTTAAGCAAGAATCAAAACTTTTAACATGTGCAAAAATGACAAAAAAGCAGCTTGAAAACCGGTTGAAGAATCATGTTCATGTTCCAACACCCAAGCAATTCTTTAGTATGGTTGAATATCAATGTGGCTGCGGTTTGTATTTCTTAAGGGAGCAGTATTTAGAGTATTGCAGAAAAAATAAGATGAAACCAATTCTGACTGTTGAAGAGCTCAGGAAATCAAGAAATCTGTTTAATGTTCCATAAAACAAGTAAAATCCCTTAAATCACACTAAAACCCCCTCTAAAGGCAAAAAGCTTCGCACAAGATGTAATATACGATCCTTTTTTCAAAACAGTTTTTCTGAGAAAAGATGAGGTTTTTAGGGATTTTTGCTTAGAGCTTCTTCAACTTTCTTCTTACCAGATTCATTTAATCTAACTCTCCATCTTGGTTCGAGGGTTGGTTTTATATCTTCCCATACAAGCTGAATAATTGTCATCTTCTTCCCCTCATTATTGACTCCAAGAACTCGGTACATAACAGATTTATGTTCTTTAAGGCAATCATACTCTTCTTGGCTATTTAGTATTAACCCACTGCTTGCATCATCTCCTGCGGTTCCCTTTACTTCGATAAACTTTCCATTACCTACTAAATCGTAACCAAGACCTTGTTGCGCTTCACTTAAACCCTCTTCGTTCTTTTTAATGTAATTTATTGCTTCCGTCTGTATTTCTGGGTTAGATAATTTTTTCATTCATTTATAACACTAGCAGTTTATAAAAACCCATCGCTTAAAACCTTTAATCACCCCTCACCCTACAAAAACCCCCAGAACCCAACCCTGCAGATTAAACTCAATACCCAAATTAGAAATTAAAAACCCATCGCCTAAACCCAGCCAAAAAAAGGTGGAATCCAGCCCTGCACTATAATTGTCAAACAGAATAAAATAGTAGAAACCTCCCTCTTATTCTAATTTCCCAAGCAATTTATCCACATCAATCCTCTTCTTAAAATGCTTGTTTGCACTTAAAATCCCGCACTTCAGAGTTATCGCAAGGGCTTCTATTGGCTTGTCCGGCTTATGCTTTACCTTAGTATTTTTCAATTGGTTCTGGTAGATTTCTTTGTTTATCAATTCAATAGGCAAAGCAGAGATAATCTGTTCAATCTCTTTGTCTTTCAGACCCATCTCCCTATTTAATACTCTTATCAGTTCCTCTTTCACAGAATCTGCAGAAAAGAGTTTTATCTTCCCCGTCAAAGCAAGTTGGATGACCCTTCCCGCCTTACTCCTAGGATTATACAAAGCCATAAAAATAATATTAGTGTCTATCACTGCCCTCTCAATATCAGAACCATTCATTTGAGATTTCCTTTCTTATCTTCGCAGATTTCTCTAACAGAGCCGAAAAACTCAATTTTCTCTCTTTTAATGCATTTCGAAAGATTCCACTTGCTGTCAAAAATCTTTGTTTTTTATATTCCAAGATAAGCTCTTCAATAAGCTGTGCAGCGTTCTTCTTTCTCTCCTCTAACTTAAGTCCTATGAGTTCTTTATGCAATTCTTCTGGGATACTTATTGTTTTCATATAAATTTATAAATTTACATATTTATAAATATTTCTTTTTTTAATCGCCCCAGCAGGAAACCCTCAATCGCCTAAACCCAGCCAAAAAAAGGTGGAATCCAGCCCTGCCGGCTAAGCAGGAATTAAGAGTTAAAAACCTTACCATTACATTTTACTAAAAATAGCAATATTTAAATAGTTTGTAATGGTAATAATACTATGAGAATAATCAAAAGAAAGAAAGGAAACAAAGAATACTTTTACCTACAGTATTCCTTCAGAGGGGATGGCAAGGTTATAACAAAAGAGAAGTATCTCGGAAAGGAGATCCCTAAAGATATTGAACATCTAAAGGTAAAATTACAGGAAGAATCAAAACAAGAACTTTACAAAAAATTAGAAAGCATAAAGAAGAACTTTCAGGAAGAATGGAAAAAATATCCCAAAAGCATAAAAGCAAAGGAAATGGAGGAGATAGCAATAGCATTTACCTATAACACGAATGCAATTGAGGGCTCAACAATAACATTAGAAGAGGCAAGAGAGATTATTCATGACAAGATTGCTCCTAATAAGCCATTAAGAGACATAAAAGAAACAGAAAAGCATTCCAAAGTCTTTCTTGAGATGCTTAATAAAAAAGAAAAAATTTCTAATAATGTAATCTTAAGATGGCATAAAGAGATATTTGGGGAAACAAAAAGGGATATTGCAGGAAAATATCGTGATTATCTTGTGAGAGTTGGCAGTTACATTGCTCCAGACTGGCAGGATGTTCAAAAGCTTATGCATCAACTGATTAAATTAATAAACAACTCAAGATTAAATCCTGCCGAGTTAGCCGCAAGGAGTCATTATCAATTTGAGAGGATCCATCCATTTGGAGACGGCAATGGAAGGATAGGCAGATTAATAATGAACAGCATCCTTTGGCATAATGGATATCTTATATTAATTGTAGAATATAAGAAGAGAGGGTCTTATTACAAAGCATTGCAGAAAGATGAAGAGGGATTTGTAAGATACTTTATAAGAAGATATTTATCTGTCCATAGAAAAAGATATGAATAAATTTTTAACCCTTTCCCTCTTTCTACAAACCCCCTCTTAATATCTCTAAAAAAATCTATCTCCCTCCAAACCTTCTGCTTCTCCCATACCTGCTTGGTCTGCCGCCAGTTCCCCTAAATTGTCTGTTGCTGTTTCCCCTATTTCTTTCCCCAACTCTCCTGTTGCCGCCACTATCTCTGCTGTATCCTCCTCCATCTCTTTTAAAGCCGCCGCTTCTGCCCTGCCTGCCAAATCTTTCCCCATTAGGGAATCTATTGGTGGTTCTGCCGTATCCCCTATTGTCTCCCCTGTTTGTCCCACCAAAACTTCTACCACTCTGTCCATACCCTTTGTTAAATCTTCCTGTTTCTCTATTTCTATTCCCCATAGGTTCTCTATTAAATCCCCTGCTAATCCCGCCAAATCTCCTATGGAACCCTCTTGGGCTTTCTGCCAGCTTTACAACCACCCTCTCAACTAAGGGTGTTGTTTCTTTGCTTATTTTCAAATTATCATCATGCAAGACCCTTGAAAAATTTTCATAATCCCTGCTGGCAACAATATTTATTACCTTGCCTTCTTTCCCTGCTCTGGCAGTCCTGCCGATTCTATGGATATATTCCTTGCTGTCTTTTGGGATGTCATAGTTATAAATATGTGAAATCCCAGGGATATCCAGCCCTCTTGCAGCAACATCTGTGCATACAAGCACATGGGCACTTTTTGAATGAAATCTCCCCATAACAAAATTCCTTTTTTCCTGGGAGAATCCTCCATGTATAGCCATTGCATCTATACCTGCGAACTTGAGATTTTTTGCGACAAAATCAGTATTTCTGCGGGTGTTGCAGAAAACCATTACTAATTCAGTTTTTTCATGCTTTAATAAATGGACCAGCAGGGAGAATTTCAGGTTATCCTGTGAATCATAATACACTTGCGGCAGCTTTTCAGGATTAACATAAGATTCTGCAGAAACTTCAATAGGATTTTTTATGTGCTTGCTGATAAGATGGGCTACTTCAGGGGTAATTGTAGCGGAAAACAAGAGTGTCTGCCTCTTCATAGGGCACTCTCTTATTATTTTCCTGACATCGTCTATAAAACCCATATCAAGCATCCTATCCGCTTCATCCAACACAAGAATTTTTACATTTTGGAGGTTGAGTGTCCCCCTGTTCATATGGTCTAGTATCCTTCCAGGAGTCCCAACAACAACATCTGCACTCCTTAATCTTGTAATCTGCGGATTTATAGAAAGCCCGCCGTAAACCGCAGCAATCTCCAATGGCTTGTGCTTTGAAAACATTTCTAGTGTTTTTGCAACCTGCTCTGCGAGCTCTCTTGTTGGGGTTAACACTAAAGACCCTATTCCTCTTCCTTTTTCTGCATTTTTTATTATGGCTGAGGCAAACGCAAGGGTTTTACCCGAGCCAGTAGCAGAGCATGCTATAACATCCTTCCCAGCAAGAATCAACGGAATTGATTTTTCCTGTATTTCAGTTGGTTTTTTAAAACCTTCTTCCTTTATTGATATCAAAATAGGCTCGATAATGCCTAATTCTCTGAATTTTTCCATAATTTATCTAAGAAAAAGTCTGGCTTTTTCTTATGAACCTTCTTAATTTTATTACCTCTACTTGTTCAATACAAAAATCAGCCGAATTCAATGTTTATAAGTCTTTGCGTTAGCTAGACTCTAAATCCTGCTTTCCCCAATAAAAACAAACTAAAAATAAAAAAATAAAAGACCTGCTAAAAGAAAAAAGAACTTAGAATCCTTTCTTCTTAGCGTAACATTCTCTGCAGAAAACAGGCTTGCCTTCTGTTGGCTTGAATGGAACTTCACATTCCTTCTTGCATTCAGAGCAAACTGCCTTGTGCATTTCTCTTGGGCCAAAATCTCTTCGGAATCCGCCACTTCTACCGCCGAAACCGCCGCCCCTATCAAAATTTCCCATTTGTTCCTCCGTATTTATTGTACATAAAAGGAAACTCTTTCCCCTTATGTCTGATCTTTTCTAATTTGCCTGCTTTATAAATCTATCTGGGGCTGGGCTGGCGTGTTTTCTTCTCTTTAGCCATTCCCAGACAAAAAGGGCCCCTATCAGAAATGCTGGGACCGCAATTTGAAAGGACCAAGATAACAGATACCATTCAAATGGATTCGCCATTATCCTAATAATATACCCTGTTCCAGCTAAAAGAAAAACAACGCCTCCAACCCATTCATGTTTCCAAGAGATTATTAGCACAATAATTAGTATAAAACTAGGAATCAAGTGCATAAATAGGGCAAGAAGCACATTAGGGAAGCCATATCCTTCCATGAAAACATCCAAGGAAAACATGGAGAGGAATGCTATGAACAAGATTGTCAAGATTCTAGGAGTCCAAAACAAAAATCTGTTTCTCTTTTGTTCTGCCCTGTCTGTTCTTTTCATATTCAAACAAGATCTTTTTATGCTAAATCAAAAGAGATGCTCTATAAAAAACTTTCCTGCCAGAAAAATATTTATACCCCCTGCACTTCGGAAAATGATGCAAAAAGAGGTTTTAGCCAGTCAGGATAATTTTTCCAAAGGGAGGTTGGATTCTCTTATAGATTATCTTGCATCCAAGTTAGATATTGACTGCATTTACTTCGGGCATGAATCCTTGCCTTTTATAGGGCACTGCAATCTTTACATTGCATTAGATGCCCGTGACGAACTAGAAAAATATGCAATGGGAAAACTGCCTCAGGAATTCAAAGGTTACGACCCCTGTTTTGCAAAACACATTTGGGATATAGATGGGAGAACTCTCAACGGGCTTGAGGTCAATTCTGTCCTGCTCACACCAGAAGAGATAGAAAATACCGCAAAAAGAAACAGCATCAAATTTAATTTAGACCACAGCAGAATAGCCTATGAAATTATCACAATTAGGGGCCCCTGCAATTGCTATAAGAATTCTCACAATTAAGCAATTATGAAACAAGATTTATAAGTAAGTTCGTACAACTTGCTGTATGGAAAAACAGGAGTTCTTGAAAAAGATTGAAACAGAGCTAAAAATTTCAAAAAATTCTGAATACACCATAAGAAACTATCTCTTTTTCAATTCAGCGCTTCTTGATTTTATAAAGAAAAATCCTGACGAGATAACCTCTGATGATGTAAAGTCCTTTATGGCTGAAAATCTGTCAAATAAGTCATCTTCTTCCAGCATACTTTTTCTTTCAGCTTTAAAATACGCATACACAAACATACTTGACAAAGATATAACCTCTGGAATAAAAAGGCCAAAGCGCGAGAAGAAAATCCCCATCGTGTTAAGCAGAGAGGAAGTGAAAAAATTAATTGATGCAATAAACAACAATAAAAGCAGGATTATGATAAGCATGATTTATGCATGCGGCTTCAGGGTTTCAGAGATTGTGAACTTGAAGATAAATGACATGGAATTCAGTGAAAAGACAGGGTATGTTAGGCAGGCGAAAGGCAAGAAAGACAGGATTTTCAACATTCCTTATTCATTGTTTGAACAGCTTAAAAACTATGCAGAAAAGCAGAAGCAGCTGGGAAATGAATTTCTGTTTGCAGGCCCAAGAGGGCGGCTGTCAACGAGGAACATTGAGAAAATAGTCAAGAAAGCAGCATTAAAGGCCGGCATTAGCAAGAGAGTTACGCCCCACACATTGAGGCATTCATTCGCAACGCATTTGCTTGAGTCAGGAACAGACATAAGAAAAATTCAGGAATTGCTCGGGCATTCCGACCTGAGCACAACACAGATATACACCCACATATCAGCAGAAGAACTCAAAAAAGTCAAATCGCCTTTGGACAGCCTGAATGGGCAATAAAAAATTTATTTTTTTACTTCCCTGCCCAAAATTCTTTCAACAGCCCTTATCTTGTCACCAAGCCCGTATTTCTTGTCACTTCTCTCATCGATGGTTATATGAGTTATAACCCTCCCTGCTTCTTTTAATACTGCATAATGGCATTTTTCTACAATATCCATCACTTCCCCCCATTCACCATACACCTCTGTATTCATGTTATTCAGCTGGTATTCCAAGCCGCTCTGTTCGACGATTTCAGTAACTCTTGCTATATACTTGCTCAGGCTTCTCCCCTGCCCTATAGGCTCAATGGAGATTGCAGCTATCATATTTCCTCAACTGAACATAATAGTACAATGAATTATTTAAATTTTTGCATAATCTTTTTTCCTCTAAGAATAAAAGATGCAAAGATTACCATGAGTCAAAGCAATCTTGCGAGCTCATTGACAGAATGTATTGTTTTTATCGCCCCTTCTTTGATTAATTCAGTTTTTTTGTTGTAGCCAGAGAGTATGCCAATAAAATCCATGCCCGCCCTTTTTGCTGCCAATGCATCATAAATTGAATCCCCAATAACAAGGCATTCTCCTGGATTTACTTTAAGCTTTCTTGCAGTGTAAAGAAACTGCTCTGGATATGGCTTTCCTTTCTTTACATCATTTATAGTTGCGACAAAGTCAAACATTTCCTGAAAGTCCCTATCTGTTGAATGTGTAAAGATAATCCTGCTTGAGCCTGTTGCAACTGCAATTTTGTAGTTAAACCTTATTTTTCTTAGTGTCGCTTTAACTCCGGGAAAAACAATATCCCTCTGCCCGATAAACTTGAAATAATGATATCTTCTCTCCTCCCTTAAATCTGGAACATTGCCTCTGAATTTATACCTTTTTTTTAGTTCGCCTAATATCACGGCAGTGGGCATGCCTATAAGCTTTTTCAGGTAAGAATCCTCTATCCTGATGTCATGCTCAAGCAGCAAATCCTTGAATGCAAGGAAATGATACGGAAGCGAGTTTATCAATGTGCCATCCAAATCAAAAATTATTGCCTTGTATTTTTTATCTTTGCTGTTCATAGCAGGAAAAAACAAACTGCATATAAAAATCTAATGTTGAGAAAAAAGAAGTAGAGAGGTTATGTTCCGGGGAAAAGAGGTTAACCCTTCCCATAACCCCCAACCAGCCAGCATTTGAATATGCTACTTTCTCCAGGAAAAAGCCATTTTAAACCGTTGTGAAAGCATAAAACAGAACAGTGTTCCATAGGTTGCCGCAGGGCAAAAGCAAACCAAAGACTTTTTAAAATAAAAATGCATCTTTAGAATATGGTTAATATTCTGTTCAGCCCAAGGTGGTTTTGGGGCATTGACGCCCTGTTTGAGTCTGTTGCGATACTCGCAACAGCCCTGCTTGCGTTTTATGCCTACAAGCTGTATAAATTCACAAAAAAATCAAGCCATAAGTATTTCAGCCTGAGCTTCCTGACGCTTTCATTGGCATTTCTTGCCAAGGTTATAACAAACATCCTCCTTTATTTTCCCAGTTTGAGAAAAAACACAATTGATTTTCTCCTTCTGAAATATTATATCCTAAGCAATACAAACCTGATTTATGCAGCGGGGAATCTTGTCTATAGGTTCATGATGCTTCTCGGCCTGCTGGGGATATTCTGGGTTATAGGCAAGGCAAGGGAGAAAAATAAGCTGCTAATCCTGCTTTATTTTATTTCAGCAGTTTCTTTTGTCAGCATTTTTGCAGCAGCTACATCCTATTTTATTTTAGAGCTCTACCCAATCTTCCATATAACCGCAGCATTATTCCTTGCGTATATCTCCTATTTTTATTATGACAATTTCATAAAGAAAAGAAAAAACACAACACTAGGCATATTTCTGAGCTTTTTATTAATATTTCTGAGCCAGATAATATTCATTTTTGTGCTTGTTGATTTGCGCATATATGTTATAGCAGAATTGCTGCAGCTTGCAGGTTATTTCTTGCTGCTTTACGAATATTACACCCTGACAAGGAAGAAATAGGGGGCAAAATGGTTAAGAAAAGAAACAAAATAGAGATAATCCAAGATATTTTGAGAACAATAAGGGACAAGAGGGGGAAAATAAAACAAACCCATTTGATGTACAAAGTGAATTTATCCCATAAATTGATGAAATCCTATCTGGAGGAGCTCATAGCAAAAGAGATGATATCCGAAATCAAGGAAGAGAGGAATATTTACATACTAATAAAGCCAAGAGGGGAGGAATTCATGGATAAGCTGAAGAAACTTACAGAATTCCAAGAGGCATTCGGCTTGTAATTGGGCATCTTCAGAGTTCTATTATCCCTTCAAATTGTTCTTTGAAATATTCAAAGTTCTTGTATAGGACTGCATGCATGCCTATTTTCCTTGCAGGAATGAGGTTTCTTTCTTTATCATCCACATAAATGCATTTTTCAGCATCAAAATTATTTGTGTTCAGGACATTCCTGTATGCTGCTTCATCAGGTTTTGCAATTTGCTCTTTATGGGATAGATAGAAACGGTTAATGAATCTTAATTTTCCATTGATTATATCTTCCTTTATCCTATCTTCATTTTCAGGGCATGAGTTGCTTAACGCGTAAATTTTGAATTTTCCATTCAAATTCAGGAGAAAATTGCATAGATCTTCATCAGAATCGTGCCATATATTTGTGAAAGCCACGCTTAATTTTTTTCCTGCACTTTCTTCAAATCCCAATTCCTTTGCAACATTCTTCCAATACTCATCAGAGTTTATTTTATCAACCCTATATTGTTCCCACTCCTTTGAATATGCATCTAAAAATTGCTCAAATGTTATTTTATTGTTAATGTCTCCTACCTTTTCTAGAACTAAGTCCCATCTTTCAGGATAAATCACATTGCCGATATCAGTTATCAATGCTTCAATGTTTGCCATTTTACACAAACTCATTAATTCCTTTCTGTCTGATATTCTTGCTGCTTTTCTTCCTGAAATTTTCGCTTAAGTCCCGGAGTATGCCATGCATCTTTCTTTCCTTTGCAAGGGAGGCGTAGTGGTATGACTCGTCTCTTGTTTTTCTTGTTATCAGTATAACAAGTTTTCCAGGCATTAATCTCGCAGTTCTGCCCTGCCTTTGTATTTTCCTTATTGCAGATGGAACAGGCTCATAGAAAATAACTGCATTCACCTCTGGCAAGTCCAAACCCTCCTCGCCAATAGAACTCGCAACAAGGATATTTATTTTTCCTTCCTTGAATTCTTTGATTATTCCCTGCTGCTCTTTTTGTGTCAAGCCCCCCTCATCTCTTCTGGCCTGCCCTATGAATACCTTTGCATTAACACCATCAATCTTGTTCAGTTCCCTGCAAATAGTTGTTATTGTGTCCCTATATTGGGAGAAAACTATAATCCTCGCCTTGCCATTTTCTTTCATGTCATTTTCAACAATCTCTTTCAGGGCAGAGAGTTTTGGATGCTCAATGTTTCTTGCAAGGAGCTCGGTTGTTTGGATATAAGCCCTGCTAAACTCCGCCTGCTGGACTAATTGCACTGCCGCCCTGCTCTTTTTCTGTTCTGCCTGCCCAAATAGATCCTGCAGGTAATTGTGCAAGGAAGCAATGCCCTGTGTTTCTATAAGTTCTAGAGCATGCTGAATCTTTATAGCCTGGGCTCCAACACTTGCGCCTTTCAGCAGATTAAAATGCTTGTTGCCAGAGCCAATTGCACGCATTATCCTGCCCTGCAGCTCAAGCAGATTCTTTTTGGTTGGCGGCTGAAACAGCAATTTCCTGTTTTTCAGCTCTTCAATTTTCCTGCCGAAGATATCCTCAAAATTTTTTCTAATATCCTTGAATGCTTCCGGCAGTTCAACCCTTATAATTCTGGTTTTCAACTCCTGCAGGTAGGATTTTACATCATCGCTTTCCCTTGTCCTTGCCTCAACAGCATCTATATGGAGATTATTGCATATATCTTTTATTACACTCATCTCACTACCAGGACTTGCTGTCAATCCTAGTATCCTCTGATTTCTTGCCTGCTTTATATAAACATCTGCGACATAGACATAGTCATAGCTTTTCAAACATCTATGGGATTCATCCTCAATAAGCAAAACAACATCCTCCAGGCTATACAGGCTGTTGCGCAAATCATTTGCAACGCATTGTGGAGTTGAAAAAACAAGGTCTGCCTTCTGCCAAATTTCTTTTCTTTTTCCTGCATTAACCTTGCCTGTAAAGAGCTGCATGTCCCCATACAATCCAGGCAAATGCTTTTTGAAATATTCAAGGTGCTGCATTGCTAGAGGCCTTGTTGGGGCAAGAAATAAAATTTTTCCTGCAAATTGCTTTTGCCTTTCTATTGAAAGCATTAATGCAATCAATGTTTTGCCTATGCCCGTAGGCAGAACAACGAGGGTGTTATGCTTCAAGGCAGTCTGCAATATTGCCTCTTGATATCCTCTTGGTTTGATATTCTGGAGCATATAAACAAAAAAGAGGATTTGTTTAAATAACAATCGCTTTATCTTTTTCCTAAGCTATAGAACAAAACTGCAGCAATTATCGCCGCGATTAAAGCGGTTATTACTGTGATAAGCGTGTTTGCAGCTACATGCAGCAGCACAAGAACCGCCAAACTTAATGTGAACATAAAAACCCAGAATATCCTGCCGCCAAAGAATATCTTTCCTCCATCATACGCGGGGAAAGGCAGCATGTTAAAAAATACAAACCATAGATTGATGAATGCAATTTGCTGATAGCCAAGGGCAGATGCAACAATGGCAGCAATCAAATTTATAACCATGCCAAATGCAGATATCAGCGCAATATCCCATTCAGTCACTTCAGCAAATTTTCTCCCAACTCTCCTTAAGGTTGCATGCACTTCAAATGTTGAAACAACAAGCCACCATACATTGCCTAGACTCAGCCATACAACCGCCACGGGCCAGATAAGCCATGCAGGCAAGGGCCATGCAAAATACTGGGCTCTGTCAAAGCCGTACCTTTCAATATTCCATGGCTTGACCTCTAATTCACATCCTAATTTGTATGCGAGAAGTTTTTTTGCGGCAATGTTTATAAGCAAAACACCCAGGGCAACCGCGAAGAATTTAAGCCATATCTGATAAGAGGAAACAGGAAACGCTATTACATATCCTAAAACAGTTGCGGCAAGCAAAATAAACAGGGATTCCTTTATCCTTAACATAACATTGGGTAGTATGCTAATTTTTTAAACTTTCTCTTTCCGCGAAAAGCTGGCAATCCCCGCCGAAGCGGGCATCACAGGCTTTTCGAGGCACAGGAAATTTCTGATTTCCTTGTGTTTCGTCAAGAGAAAACTATTTAAATTTCTCTTTGTAAGATTAAGAAGGGAGGGGAAAAATGAACAAATGGCTTGAATTGCTCATTGGCTTGATATTGGTGATATTGCCTATTGTTGTTGCAATCAACTTGCCGGCATGGGGCGCAGCAGCAATCTTGTTCCTGCGAGGGGGCATTGTTGTTGGTGTTATATTAATTGGCTTGCTTTTCTTGATGCTGGGCATAAGCGACATCAAAGGCTGATTTTTGGTTTTTTATTTTCTTTTTTGGTTTTTTATTCTTATTTCTTCCCAAGGCTTCTCCACGAAAATCTTGCTAGATTTTCGGGGCACAGGAAATCTTTGATTTCCTTGTGTTTTAAGAAGGCTTTTTGTAAAAGTTTAAATTTATAGTGTCTTTCTAGTTTTTATGGGAGAGTCCTGTTATCTTTGTAAGGGCAAGGGCATTTGCGGCAAGCCCTGTAGAATTCTTAATTCCTTAAAGAACTTTCAGCCAAAAATTAAGCTGGAGTTTTCCGGCTCTGCCCCAGAGGTATTTATCGGCAGGCATAATTACCCAGAGGTTTATACGGGCATTCTCTCGCCAAATGAGTATGGCAGCACAGAAAGATTCAGCATGCCTGAACTTTGGTTTAAGGAACAGGCAACCATAGAGGAGATAATGCAGTTCAGAAGCCAGATGATATACAGCAGATTCAAAAGCAACATAAAAACGGGAAGTAGATTCCTTCATGTGATGCAGGAGATTGCTCTTGCAAGCAGGCCGGTTGCAACAGAATTCAAGCTCAAGAAAAAGCCAGCTGTTAATTTCAGCCTGGATTTGCATATGCCTGTTGTCGGCAATCCCGCGCCGTTGGAGAAGGCAACTCTCGAGGAAAACCCAAAAGTTGAAAGAAAAGTTGATTATCTGACAGGGGATTATGATATTAAGGCAACGGGGGCAATCCATGAGTTGTATAAATCAAGCATAACAGTAAGCAATATAATCAAGATTTTATCAGCAGGCCTGCTTGGCTTGAAAACTCAGAGAAAGTTAGTTCCTTCAAGATGGGCAATAACCGCAACAGATGACAGCATCTCAAAGATGCTGCTTGAAAAAGTTAAAGCTTATCCATTTATTTCAGAATTTCTGCTTTTTCATGCAGAGTATCTGGGGAATCATTATGAAATTCTGCTTATGCCTTCACAGTTTGAGTTTGAAGTGATAGAAGCAAAGATGCCAGGTTCTGTATGGAACCCCGAAACAGGCAATACCTATTTTGCCCAGGATTATGAAAGCTGCTTTGGCAGGAAAGAATATGCAAGCAATGTTACAGGCGCATACTATGCAAACAGGCTTGCTGTTGCAGAATATTTAGCAAGAATAGGAAAACAGGCATCCTGCCTTGTCATGAGAGAGGCAAGGCAGGAATATTATATGCCATGCGGGGTTGGGATATTAAGGGAAGCCAGCAGGGACGCATTTGCAAGATTGCCTGAAAAATTCCAAAGCATTCAAGAGGCTTTGCAGGAAGCAGGAAAAAGAATGAGGATGCCCACATCAGAATTCACAAGTAGGAGCATGCTTCTCAGGAATTTTAAGAGTCAGAAAAGATTAAGCGAGTTTTAAATATATCTTAATTATCTATGATTTCTCTTACAATCAAGAACAAACCTGCAATAATCATTTACATTGCGGAATATTTGTTCAGCACCTGCTTCTTGCAGCACAGCAGCCCACTCATTAATATTTTGAGGAGGGAGAATACCATAAAGGCGAACGTGATTAACAGCTTTTGCTTGTCTTATTGGCAAGGGTCTGTCATCGCAGAAAAATACATTCTGCGGCTTGAATTGCGCCATTACTTTTTCTAAGCCATCTTTTTTTCCTTCGCAGTCAGACATACCCAGTATCAGGCTAAAATGATGCAATGCTCCATTTCTTTTCAGCGTATACTCAACTTCTTCCCTTGGCGCCCCGCTGATAATGACAAGGAGGTATTTTTCTGCTAATTGCGCAAGCAGTTTATTGTCTGCCAGCCATGGTTCGTCATTGATATAGCCGCTAAAATCCCGATTTTTTCCGAGATATAAATCCTGAAATTTTTCCTTGACTGTCAAGAAATCAATTTTGATTCCTCTTTGTTGCAATATCTTGTGTGTTCTTTCCCAGTCATCATTGCTTTGCTTCATTGACACTTCCAATTCCTTAATTGAAGCAGGCATTCCTTTATCAAAGAATGCAACAGTTTCAATAATGCATCTTTGATAGGAAACAGACTCATCTCTCAAAACACCATCACTGTCAAAAGCAAGCAACGTTTTCATGCTATGTGGATTTTTGCCTTGTTTAAAAGCTTTATTATAATGCACAATGAACAGAAAGGTATTTTAATATCTTTTTTCTTTAACTATTAAAAGAAAGAAAAAGGTGAAAAATGATCTTCAGGCCAGAAACTGCTTTATATGATTTTGAAATTATAAGGGAAGCGGGGGAGGATGTTATGTACATCAATTATCTCGGAGCAACAACAGTCCCAAGCATCTCTGGTTCAGCTGTATGCATGGCGCGGACAATTGATTCCCTCGTTGAAAACCCGAAAGTTTCAAGAATTGTTTTTGTCCAGCAGAGAAACTATAGCTATGATTTCCCGCAAGTATCCCTGCTTGTTGAAATTGCCCAGCTTTACACACATCTCCTAAAGCAGGAGAGGGTAATCAGTGTTGAAAGGCTCGCGCCATTTGCATGCAAGAAGTGCCTCCCTCAAAGATACAACTCCATGAATTACCTTATCCTTACTCTCTTAAAGCAGGACCCTATTGGCTGCTATGTTGAGGCAAGGAGATTATTGAGGGAGGAAAGAATAAATGCAGAAAAACTGCCAGAATCCTGCAAAAAGTGCGAGGATAATTATCTTGCGCTGCTTGAGAAAATATTAGGGCTGATGGAAAACACCCAGCTTGTAAAACAGGCAAGGCCCCATATCGAGGCATACCATATAGGCAATAGGGAGGTTTATACAAAGTTATTCAATGCAGACATAATCCCCAATTTCACATTCACAAGACTCTCTGCCTCATTTCCAGAAGAGAGCGAGATTGTTGCGCAATACGATGTTCTTTCTGGTTATGACAGAAGCAATGTAACAATACTAAAATTGCCCTCCCAGCCAAAATTCCTTTATCACATAACACCTCCTGAATTCCAGTTAAGGGAGGATTATTACATGCTTCTGAACTTGGCGAGGAATGTTTTGATTGAACACAGGCCTAAAGCAGAAGAGTTTACAGATCCAGAGAGGACACGGCAGGTTTTCTTTTCAATAGCGAGAGATTTGCTGCAGGAACTTGCTGACAACAAGAAGATAAAGCTTGCTTACAGGCAGTTGAACAAGCTTGCAGCAATTCTTGTAAGGCATACAATTGGTTTCGGATTGATTGAGGTTCTGCTCCAGGATGAAAAGCTGCAGGATATTTCTATTAATTCTCCAATAGGGCAGACTGCAATATTCGTAAGGCATGCAGAGTTTGACGAATGCTACACAAATATAATGCCTTCTGTGGAAGATGCAAACTCCTGGGCTGCCAAATTTCGCATGCTGTCAGGAAGGCCGCTTGACGAGGCGAACCCTATCTTGGATACAGATTTGGTTTTAGGAAATGTAAGGGCAAGAGTTGCTGTAATCCAGCAGCCATTAAGCCCTTATGGCTTGGCATATGCATTCAGGAGGCACAGGGAAAGCCCCTGGACCCTGCCCCTGTTTATCAAAAACAGGATGCTTAATCCATTGGCAGCAGGCCTGCTCAGCTTTATGATTGATGGGGCGAGAACAATGCTTGTAGCAGGAACAAGAAGCGCAGGAAAAACGAGCCTGCTTGGAAGCTTGATGCTTGAAATTATGCCAAAATATCGCGTTATAGTATTAGAAGGAACAATGGAATTGCCTGTTGATGCATTAAGAAAACTTGGCTATGATATTCTAAGAATGAAGGTCAGAGAGGCTTTATTGAAAGAAACAACAGAAGTTCCAGCAGATGAAGGAATTCGTACATCTTTGCGTTTAGGAGATTCCTCTCTTATAGTTGGAGAAGTTAGAAGTCTTGAAGCAAAGGCATTATACGAGGCAATGAGAGTTGGGGCCTTGGCAAATGTTGTTGCAGGAACAATTCATGGAGCATCTGCTTATGGAGTTTTTGACAGGGTAGTAAATGATTTGCAAGTGCCAATAACATCATTTAAGGCAACTGATTTGATAGTTGTTGTTAACCCTATAAAAACAGCAGATGGCTTGCATTCTTGGCGCAGAATGGTTTCTCTAACAGAAGTAAGAAAACACTGGACAAAGGACCCTCTTGAAGAGAAGGGGTTTGTTGACTTAATGAAGTATAATGTGCAAACTGATGAGCTTGAGCCGACTGCAGACTTAATCTCGGGGGAAAGTGAAATTATTAAGGCAATTGCCTCAAATGTCAGGGGCTGGGCAGGCAATTGGGATGCTGTATGGGATAACATTTTGCTAAGGGCAAACATAAAAGAGCATATTGTCAAGACAGCAGAAAAATTAAAAATGCCAGAACTGCTTGAGGCAGAATTCAATGCATTAAGCAACAATGCATTCCACCAGATTTCAGACAAGGTCAGGGAGGAGATAGGGCTGCCAGAGGGCAAGAGAGTGCTTAGAGAATGGACTGACTGGCTGAACAGGGAAATCAGGAAAAAGAGACTTGTAGTGTAGCAGTATAGAGATGGATAAAAAAAGATACTTCTTTCAATATAATTAGATGATTAAATTTATTTTCTTTTAATTTGTTTGTATTCTGCCAGTTCCTTTAAAAATTTTCGCATTGCTTCTTTCACAATCTCTCCTCTTGAGGTGTAACCTAACCCACTTTCTTTCACAACTTTATCTATCTCTCTAATTAGTTCTTCTGGTAGTGCTACATTGGTATATTTACTAACCATAGTTAATCAATTAGAGACAGATTAGCTATAAATTCTCTTTTGGCAACCTATTATAAATGTATAGTAAATGGATTAGAAAGTTTTAAAAATATGGATCTCTTACTCGGATCAGAATGGGTAAACAAGGAAGTCAAGCAGGTTGGATAGTCTTAGTAATTATAATTATTTTACTTATTGGACTAGGAATTTATATTTTTTCTAACAGTGAGGCAAAAAAGACAGTGTGTGGTACTCATACAGAAACGTATACCACAAGCGTAACTGGATGTGACAATATGGCAAACTGTCAATGTCTACATAAAACCTGGATAGGTTTAGGTTCTTGTGATAGTTGCGAGTGCACCAAAGAAGTAAGTAACTGCTGATAAAAAAATGAAAAATAAAGATAATAAAGATAAAACAGAAAAAGGAAGTCCTAAATGGTTTTTGCCAATTTTAATATCTATAATTCTTTTAAGTATATTAGTGATTTTTGTATCTTATAACTTAGGTAACACTTTAACTGGAAATGTGATAAATACACCAACAAACCAAAATCAGCAAATACAGAACCAACAAACCAAAAAATCTTGTAGGGATGTGCAGGTTCCTTATGATTATTTAGAAGAATATCAGGAAACTGTTCCTTATACTGATAGAGAATGTGAAACAAAAGAACTCGCTTATTCTATTACTAATTTTGTAATGAGTTATAATACTTGTGACAAACAAGAGTATATCTGCAAAAATACTTTTTTGGGAATTTGTACAGAAAAAACTTATTATTGTGTAGATAAATCTGTATCTTGCGCTTTAAATCTTAAGAATTTAGATAATGAAGAACGGGGCACTTGGCAGACAACTTTTAGTTACATAGACAAAAACACAAGAGATATAGTCAAAAAGGATACTATAAGTAAGTTCTTATATCCTCAAACTGAAGAAATTTTAACCTCTGCTGCAAGAATAAGTAGCACAGGTGTTGAAGGGGATGCAAATAGGGATATAACCTGTACTTATGGGGTGATAGCCATCCCAACAAAACAAGTTTGTAGAGATGTAACCCAGTATAGGGAAGTCACAAAAACAAGGGCGGTTACAAGATATAGAACTGAACAGAAATGTGATTAAATCCTTCTTAATAACCCCCTTTCTAATAAAAAGTAAAGATACTCAACTACTAACTTCTATTAATTTTTTATATTTTAAAAAACTTTAAAAGTATCTCATGCTTTTCTTCCAGTATCCAAAAAGAGGTTGAAATATGGCTAAAGTGGATGATATTCTCAAGAAATATGGAAGCAAGATAGAATCTGAAATCCTCACAGAGAAGAACCTTGAATACAGCAGGGAATACAAGCAGTTTAAGGAAGAGGCAATGCCCACCCTCACAAGATTTGAGAGGCTGTGCAAAAATATCGGCAGCATGATAAAAATCAGGGTTAAAAAAAGTGATGAGGAGAGGATAAACAAAAACCTGCAAGCAGCGCATCTGGACATAACCGCAGGAGATGTTATGGCTTTTTCAACAATTATCCTGGTTCTGGGGTTGTTTATTTCGGTGGTGACCCTCATTGGCATTTATCTTGCGACACAGAGCTTTTCATTTATTGCATTCTTCCTGTTTTTCTTTTCCTCCTTATTCCTGTTTTATTTTGCCGTAACCGCTCCCGACAGGATCGCAGAATCATGGAGATTAAAGGCAAGCTCGCAGATGGTGCCTGCAATTTTATATGTTGTCGTTTATATGAGGCATACAAGCAATCTGGAAAGGGCGGTGAAATTTGCTTCAGAGCATCTGCAGCCGCCTCTTGCCTTGGACTTCAAAAAGATATTCTGGGATGTTGAAGTTGGCAAGTATTCAACATTAAAAGAAAGCTTGGATGCTTATCTGGAAACATGGAGGGGTTATTCTACAGAGTTTATTGAGGCATTTCATCTGATAGAAAGCTCTTTGTATGAGCCAAGTGAAACAAGCAGGACTGCAACACTGGAAAAATCCCTTGATGTTATCTTGAATGGTGTTTATGAAAGGATGCTGAAATTCACCCACAATGTAAAAACACCATTAACAAATTTGTATATGCTGGGCATTGTTTTGCCCACTCTTGCCCTTGCCTTGCTGCCTCTGGCTTCGACATTGCTGCAAGGGGCGATAAGATGGCATCATGTGATGATCTTATTTAATTTGATTATTCCATTCTTTGTTTTTTATCTTACAAGCGGTGTTTTAAGCAAAAGGCCGGGGGGATATGGAGAGACAGAACTGCTTGAGCAAAATCCAGATTACTATATTTATGCTTCAAAACAGCCATATCTTATTGCCTTGTTTGTCTTATTGCCTATGCTTTTTATCGGCTTTTTGCCCCTGCTTTTTCAATACACTTCATTGCCGGAGATTCTTGGCTTGGAAAAGGATTTTACAATAGCTCTGTTCGGCAATATAAAATTCTTTGATTTCAAACAGGCAGCAGGAGCAACAACAGGGCCATTTGGCATTGGCGCGGCACTACTCAGCCTGCTGATTCCTCTGGGTATTGCATTATTCTTTTCAACAGCATACGGCCTGAAAACATCCCAGCTTGTAAAAACAAGAATAGAAACAAAGGAGCTTGAGCAGGAATTTGCGTCTTCCCTGTTTCAGTTAGGCAATCGCCTGGGAGATGGCATACCCGCAGAAATTGCATTTGGCAGAGTGGCAGAATCAGTAAGGGGGACTAAAACTGAAAATTTCTTCAAAACAGTTAATGCAAATATACATCAGGTTGGTATGTCCCTTGAAAATGCAATATTCAACCAGAGAAGGGGCGCAATAATTTACTATCCTTCTGAACTTGTAAAAACCTCCATGCAGATTATGATGGAAGCAGTGAAAAAAGGGCTGCAGGTTGCTGCAAGAGCCCTGATGAGCATCTCCCAATATATAAAGAATATAAACAAAATAAACGAGAGATTGCAGGATCTTTTGGCAGACATTGTTTCTGACATGCGCAGCAACATGACATTCCTCGCCCCGGTTTTGGCAGGCATAGTTACAGGGCTTGCTGTGATGATTACAACAATCCTCAGCAAGCTTGAATTGATGCTTTCAATGCAGGGCACAGAGGGCATGGCTGGAATTGAAACCGCAGCGCAGCTGACAAGCATGTTCAATGTAACGACAATGATTCCGCCTTATTTCCTGCAGATTATAGTAGGCATATACATCATAGAAATAATCTTTATCCTTACAGGAACACTTGTCAAAGTTGAATCAGGGGTGGACACATTAAGCGAGAAAGCACAAATTGCCAAGAATCTCAAAATAGGCGTGATACTCTATGCATTAGTCGCATTAATTTCAATAACCGCCCTCTCGCTGCTTGCATCAGTTGCAACAGGGGGATTGGCATAAGAATTAAATTAATCTCTCTAAACTATTTATAAATAGGTATCCAAATATCACCCTTGTCCTTTTTTTCGGGATTATATTGAATCAAAGCTGAATCATCTTTATTATCAGGGCCATAATGATAAATTATAACTCTGTTTGGTGTATCTTTAATTATGAATTCAAAACTCCCATCATAACATTCTGCAGCCCCTTTTATATTCAGCCGGTCTCCAGATCTGATCATGCCTAACTTGGCAAAATTGCTGTAATGGCAAGAAAAAAAAGAAGGCTCTGAAAAATTACTGGATATTTCATTAAAGATTATCTTTTTTTGTATCTCCCTGTTTTTGCTGATTTCATTCAGGATACTGCACACAACCCTTGCAAGCCCAGCTTCACTCTCCCCACTTCTGTCTAGCTTCCACCCTTCTTTTGTCCTGACAAAAAATGCATTTCTATATCCATCAAGAACCCAGACTTCTGCCTCAACAGTGTTTTTGTTTACAAATTCCCCGTGCATGCTGCCTGTGTAAGGCAGTTCTTTTATAAACCGCCATTGTGGGATAAGGCCTTCCCTTTCGGCAACTTCCCTTTTTGTAATAGAACTTAAAGAATCCCTGTCCCGCATTTCTTTTTCCCAAAGAAATAATTGTTTCTCAAAATTAGTTTTGTCCCGCATTTCCCAGTTCCTTTCCTGCATTGCTTTTTTATATGCATCAAAAGTTCTTCTTGGACTGGAAAGATAAGGAACATAATTTCCTGTAAAGGAATATTCATTGACAAGCCTGTTTAGGCTTTTTGCATTATCCTGTATCGCTTGAGCTTCTTGCTGGAACCTTTGATGTTCTGGCAAGTCAGTTATATTGCCCTCAGTCTCCTTATCCTGCAGCGAGGAGAGCATATCCATAAAAGGCTGAATTTGTGCGCTCCACAAATCTAGATTTTCATGCAATTTTTTCTTTTCCTCAAAACTGAAATTTCTCAGCTGCTTTTTATGCCAATAATCTGCCAGGAAATTTTCTAGTTTATTTGAGATTAATCCAGCATGCCCAATAATCTTTCCTGCAGCGGTTTCATCAAGCACATTTTCATTTTTCATGTCCACTTCTATTATCTTTATCAAAGCACCGGATTTTTTTGTCTGTGTGCCGTATTCTGCTTTCTTCAATTCAGCATCAGAATTAACAAAAAATGCAAAGCTGCCTGGCTTGCCGTCAAAATTTATGCTTATTAGCCTGCCTTGTTCTGGTGTGGCAAGGAAATAGGATGGGGAATAAATTCTATAGTCATACTCTTGCTTTAAATATTCTATAATTTTCTCTCTTTTTGACTTCACATCTTCTGCAATCAGGTCTTCAAGCTTCATACTACTAAATGCGAGGATTCCCACAGGATTGCTGGATTTCATTATTTCAGCAACAGGGTTGGTTGGGTACAATTTTTTCACAACAGCATCAGCAAGCTTTCCATATGCTTCCCTTTCATCATTCATGCTGTCCTTCTCCAGATTTTGCATGCCAAACTCGTTTCTTTCCTGCCCAAGAACATATGCCTCATCAACCTTTCTTGTTATCTTTGTGCCCTTTGGATAAAAGATTCCAATGCTGTTGTATTTATACCAGTCAAAAGAGTAATCTTGAGAATCAAGCTTGAAATCCAGGCTAATCTCCCTTCCATTTTTGACAACATTCACATTCAATTTAGGAATTTCATAAGGCTCAAATTCAGGGATATTCCTTGTTAGTGGCAGAGTTGATTCAGAGAATTTTATCTGCATTTCACTTGGATTCTGCCAGAAGAATTCATCAGTTTTTAAAACCAGCTTTTTTCTATTTTCTTCTGTTTCGTAAGCAAGTTTGTCAAGCAATGAGGAAGCAAGCATCTCTCTTGCCTCTTTCTCTCCAATGCCTGGATGCAGCCCAAATTCTTTCCTTTCAGTGTCAATATTTATTTCATATTCTTTATTCTCATGCAGAATTTTTCTTTCAATAATCTCAGCATTTGCATGATGTATTGGTGAAAGAAAGAAGGCAGTTGCCAGGCTATATCCAACGAGTCTTTCCCTTAACCCCTTAGTCATTTTCTTCCTATAAAAATCTCCCTTAAAAATCTATTGGAGCGGCATTGTCTAATTTGTGGGACTTTTAATAATTTCTTTATAATACTTTTCATAAAAAGTCCCGATTATCTGATAGGGTCTTGGGGTTAAATTTATTAATAATCAATGCCTTCTGAATTTATGAAATCAAAAAGAAGTGTTATGAAAAAAGGCATTGCCTTTGAAACTCTTGCAAAATGGATTATTGCCCTGCTTGTTTTAGCAATAGTTGTGCTTGGCATAGCCCTGCTGAAAGGAAGGGGCGCGGATTTAATAGAAAAAATCAATAACCTGTTCAGGTTTGGGAGATAAAATGGAAATCACCATAGACACTATCATTAAAGTGATATTAATCCTCGTTGTTATTTTGGTTGTTGGCGCCAGCCTGTTCTTGTTTTGGAATAATTATCTTAAGCCCTATTTTTCAGGCATTGGCAAGGAAGTTGCAGGAATAGCAATCTTAAGGCTGAAGACAAAAAGGTTTAAAAATATGAACTGCTTGAAAAAATCATAAAAGGGGCAAAAATGAACAAAAGAGGGGCTGAAACTACAATAGGCACGATTGTTGTTGTTATTCTTGCAGTTGTTGTTCTTGCGGTTGTTATATACGGATTTTCGACAGGATGGAACAATCTCTGGGAAAGAATCAAGTTTTTTACCCCTGCAGCAGAGAGCATAGACGCCGTGATAACCAAATGCAATACCAACGGTTTGGCGCAATTGGATACTGTATTCTGTTGTGAAAAGAAAAGTGTCATAATCTCTGACCCAAAAAATCCGGAAAAGAAGACATGCAAGGAACTTAAGAGTGAGGGATATACCCGAATAACATATGATATAGACTGCACAGACATCTTAGAAACACAGGCGTGTAAAACAATGCTCGGATAATAAGCAAGATTTAAATAATTCTTTTTGTTTTCCTGTAGATGCCTGTAATGTATAGTAAAGACAAAAGAGGGCTTGCAAGGTTTGTGATAGGGCTTATAATAGGCATTATTTGTGTAATTCCCCTGCTTTATCTTGGCTCAGCACTAATGTCCCTTTTCTTCTCAAACCAGCAGGAAATCCTGCAAGCAAAAGGGACTCTTGAAGAGATTTACAATTCCATAACACCTCTTGCAATAGGGGAATCAGTCCCAACCCCTTTGCTTGTTTACTCTCCAGCCGGCTGGTGGCTGCTTGGATTTGACAAGGAAAGCAAGACATATGTTGGCTTGCTTGGCAAGGAAGTAAAGCCAAAAAAGGAATGTGAAAATAAAATCTGCCTATGCATATGCCAGAATGCTGCAAATTGCGAGAAGAAATCTGCATGCCTGGAAATGGACAAGCAATTTACAATGAATAATGAAAATCTGGCAGTCCAGATTAACATAATCAATCTGGATATAACAAACAGAGAAAAATTTTATGAGGTTGAAACTGTCAAGTAAAAATGGGCAAAATTACAAAATTATTGCAAAGGAAAAAAGCGATGATTGAAGGCCAAGTTTTGATTGATTGGCTGTTATGGATAGCTTTCTTAGCACTAATTGGCTGGGGAATAATTTATTTACTTAAAAAATTTACATGAACAAATGAAACTCAAAAACAAAAAGGGCTTGGAGACAGAAGTTCTTGTTGGGATAATCATAACAGTCTTGGTTGCTGCGGTGATATTTTGGTTCTTGTATATTTATAACAGGGGAACAACAGGGCTTATAGATAGGGAGGTATGCCACCAGTCTGTCCTGATGAGAAGCCTGCCTTCTGTGATAGGCGAGAGCCTGAAGAAAACAATCCCATTGAAATGCAAGACAGAAAAAATCCTGATAGATTTTGATGATGAAGAGCTGATAAAGAACAGGATAGCAAATGCTATGTATGACTGCTGGTGGATGCTTGGGGAGGGCAAGCTTGATTTTTTTACTGAATCTTCATTGCAGAATTTTGGGTTAACAACCGCAAGAACATCTTGCGTTATCTGCTCAAAAATAGATTTTAGCAGCAGCGCACAAAAAATAAAAAATTTAGATTTAATGTCCTATCTTAAGGAAACAAAAATACCCTTGAAAGATGAGACTTATATGGGATATTTTGCAGGAATGGAAGACAAGGAATTGCCAACAAGTATTGATGTTGAACAACTAGACACGACACAAAAATATAGTGTTGTGTACATGCATGTGGAAGGAACTGATTTTTGGGAGCCAATAGCCAATGATTTAAAGGTTGTTGGGGGCAGTCTGCTTGCAGGAAGCTTTTTTGTGGGGGGCAAAACAACATTCGGCAGTTTTTTCAATTTATTTAAGGTAAGTGAAGCTACAATCCCCGGAACAATAGGTTTTCATGGAACACCTACGAAAACTATTCTTGTAGGATTAGGAAAATTTGTTATTCCTGCTGTCTTGATATTCATTACAGGGCAAGAGGTAATGACAGCAATAAATCAGAACATAGTTGCAGGATATTGCGATGGAAATAAAAAAGGATGCAATTCAGTAATTCTAGCCCCACTAACAAAAGAGCAGTTAGCCAAGTCATGCACGAACATAGAAAGCATCCCTTAAGCAAAATTTATTAATCATTGCTTCTTCGGTTTTGAATGAAAGGAAAAAAAGGGGACACGCAGCTATACTCCTTCATAACATACATCGTTTTTGTTCTTATCGTGTTTCTTGTTCTTCTTTCCTTCGTAAACAGGACTGCCACAGGAACAGTTACAAAACAGCAGGTTCTTGCAAAGGAGATTGCCTTGCTTGTTGATTCTTCCCCAACAGGAACTGAACTGATAATTGAGAAGGGCAATTTTACAATAATCTTCAAGGAGAATAAAGTAGAAGTTAATTCCAAGGATATTGCAAGCTATCCTTATGAATATGAATTTTCAACTATGAGGGAAATTGAAACCTCTGAACAAGACACTAAAATAATCATAAAAATCCTGAGATAAAAATGCTGCAAGAGAACAGATTTATCCAAGACAAGAGGGCAATGGATCTGCTGGGCGGTGAAATTATTTTGTGGTTCTTCAGATTTTTCCTGCTTATAGTAATAATCGCAGGCATAGCATTGATTGCATATGCTTTTTACTCAAAAAATGTTGATACAGGGGAGATAGAAACAAGCATCATTTCAGGCAAGATTGCAAACTGCATAGTGAAAGACAGTATTTTGCAGGATATTTCATCTCTAAGCTTGGAAAATTGCGGCTTGAACATTAATCTTGAAGAAAGCTATATCAATATAACCTCCCAGGGAAAAAGCAATTCTGTTGGCAACAGCAATTTTGAAGTTTTATGCAACTTGAAAGGCATAAGAATGCAGTACAAGCCCGCATGTTTGAGACAGAGGTATTATGTGCTTAACCAAGCCAATGAAGGGGCGTATGTGGACTTGCTCGTTGCAACAATCAAGGGGATAAGATGATAAAAAGATTTTATAAGAACAAGAATGCGCAGCTTGGCGCAACGATAACGCTTATAGTAGCGACAATTGTCATTTTCTTCACTCTCACGATTTTCTTTTATCTTAGCAGCGCGGTTGCAGAATTCAAATTCCAAAAGCATGCAGACATCTCCTTAAGTTATAGCAATAAAGAGCAGGCATTAATCTCATTGAAAGCGTTTCTGCATACACCTATTAAGATTATTCTTGATTCTGAAGAGGTGGAAATAACTATTACAGATTTGATAAGGCTTAATGAAGCCAAGCCAGGCGGTGATTTAATTTTAAAAGAGCAGGCGGAAAAGGCTTTCAAGCCATTTGCCAGTTGCTATCTTTTCAAAAAAGCAGGGGTTGAGTCTGGAAATGCAGCGTTTAGAAATGAACTGGCAGTTTTGATTTTGCCTGTCAATCCCCACACAAATGTTGAGGTCGGGCTTGCTGTGAATAGCAAGTGCCTTGAAAATATAAAATGAAAACCAAAATCAAGATGGGAATAACCGGCAAGAGAGCGGCAATTTTTGCAATGCTCATTGCAATTGCTGTATTGTTGTTATGCGGGTATGCACTCTTCAAATTCATAACTGCAAAAACGGGGGCTGCTGACTTGTTTGCTTCTCCGGAAAAAATTCTTAAGCTGAATTATGAAAAAGGCAAATTTGAATTTTTCGCAAAGGATAGCGCAAAGATTGCAATTGCTCAGGCATACCAGCAGATTGCAGCAGAAGGGAACTTTGCAGGCAAGGAATGCACTTTTGAATCAGGGTATATCCATTTCTGCAGCCTTGCCCCAGATTTGGATGAAAAATTTTCAGAGGCAATAGGTGAGAACATCAACAAGTTAGTCTCCTCATACAGTAATCCAGAGTTCAGTAAAATAAGATACAGGGCAAGCATAAAAGAAAACAACATAAAATTTGACGCAGAGCAAATCCAATTAAAAGGCAGTTCAGAAGGGACTTTTGCCTACTCCTTCACATTCAATTTTAAATCCTCTTTTAGTGCAGATTTAAGCGAGTTGAATCTTAACACATTTCAGGAGATTCATTCTAAAATAGGAGAATGCAAGCCAAAAGAGAATGCTGCAGAATGCATGAGTTCATTAACTGCATTCAGCACAGAAATAACTGAAGCGGGCGGCAAAAAACTGTTTGACATGAAAAGCAGAAATAGGTATCTGATTAATGGAGAATACAAGAATATTGAGATTAAATTCAGCATTTGACTATTGCATTATTATACAAGAATACTTTTAAACGAGCTTTCTCTTTTCCAAAAGAGAAACCACAAAAAGCAAAGCTTTTTGGGAACCCGAAAATCCAATGGATTTTCGCGGCTTCGGGAAGAGAAAAAAGCTTTGGGAAATAAAAAGGGAGAAAATATGATAAAAGCAGGATATGAGCAGTTTGTTGAGAAGATAGCCAAGCAAGCAGGGCTTGATAGGGAACAAATTGAGAGAAGAATTGATGCAAAAAGAGCAAAGCTCTCTGGATTGATAAGCAAGGAAGGGGCTGCCCAAGTGGTTGCCGCAGAGCTTGGCATTAACTTTGACAAGCAGAAAGTAAAGGTTTCTGAATTGCTTACAGGCATGCGCAAGGTTTCTGTTACAGCCAAGATTCTGGAGGCGTATCCAGTAAGAAATTTTAAAAAAGGCGACAAAGAAGGAAAGGTTGCAACCATGCTGATTGCTGATGAAACAGCAAGTGTCAGGACAGTTTTATGGGACATAAAGCACATAAAGCTTGTTGAAGACGGGGTGGTATCAAAGGGCAGCGTTGTTGAGATAAAGGACGCTTCTGTCAGGGAAGGGGAATTGCATTTAGGCAGCATATCCAGCATAGATATAAGCAAGGAAAACATAGATGCAGTAAAAACAGCAGAGATTCTGCAGGAAAAAATACTCGCTGATATAAAGCAGAATGACAGGGCGAGAGTAAGGGCAACTGTCGTGCAGGTTTTTGAGCCAAGATTTTTTGCCGTCTGCCCAGAGTGTTCAATGCGATTAACTCAGGAGGGCAATAGATTTATCTGCAGCAAGCATAATGCTGTTGCTCCGACAAATCGCGCGATTCTTACCGCAGTAATTGATGATGGCACAGAGAATATCCGGGCAGTATTCTTCTCAGATTCCCTATGCAAGCTAATCAGCATAAAAGAGGGGGAGATTGAAATGCTCAAGGATGCAAATTTTTTTCTGCAGAAGAAAAATGAGCTGCTTGGCAAGGAGATTTGGCTTGACGGCAGGGCAAGAACAAACAAGCTTTTTGGGAATCCGGAGTTTGTAGTTTCAGATGTTTCTGAGATTAATATTGAAGAGCTGATAGCAAAATTAGAAAAATAATAATCAGTAAAAATGCTGCTGAAAACGCATCTTGCCATAAATTTTCTTTTGTCTCTCCTCTTTTTGACTTATCTTCAACACAAAATTATTTTTGTTGCTATGGTATTATTTGCGACAATGCTGCCAGATATAGACACAATAAGGTCACATATCGGCAAAAAGGTGAGGGTTATAAGCATGATTATCAATTTTTTCTCAAAGCACAGGGGATTTTTCCATTCACTTACGTTTACACTTATCTTAAGTGCGGTTTTGCTGTTAATCTCGCCTTTCACAGCCCTTGCCTTTTTTACAGGCTACAGTATGCACATACTGGCTGACAGCTTTACTATAGAGGGCATAGAGCCATTCTGGCCCTTAAAACAGAAAATCTCCGGCGTGATAAGAACAAATGGCATAATCGAAAAAATCCTATTTTTTGTGTTTTTAGCAATGGATGCGGTCTTCCTTTTTGCGTATCTCTTTTAATAAATATATTGTAAAAGAACTAAATTTATAAACAATCAGAGCTTTTTTTGACTATGGGAGAATCTGAAGAGAAAGCGAGAAAAGAGGGATTTAAGATTACTGATTTGCCGGGCATAGGGCAGGTTATAGCTTCCAAACTTGAAGCTGCGGGAATAACGGAATTGATGAATATTGCTGTCCTTTCTCCTGCTGAACTTTCTGATACCGCAGGGGTGAGCGAGGCAGTTGCAAGAAAAGCTATACAGGCTTCTCGTAAAATGCTGAATTTGGATTTTGAAGACGCTTCAGAATACATGAAGAAAAGGGCTGAACTTCTGACAATTACAACAGGGTGCAAAAATCTTGACATACTTCTTGGCGGCAAGGGGATTGAGACAAAAGCGATAACAGAGGTTTACGGGGCTTATGGCTCAGGCAAAACCCAGCTTGCGCATACTCTTGCGGTAAATGTCCAGCTGCCTGATGAAGAAGGCGGCGCAGACGGCAAGGCAGTGTATATTGATTCTGAAGGCACTTTCAGGCCGGAAAGAATAAAGCAGATTGCAGAAGCAAGGGGAATGAACCCTGAAAAGGTTATGAAGAATATTTTTGTGGCAAGAGCATTCAATTCAGACCACCAGATATTATTGTTTGATAAAATTACAGAGATGATTAAGAAAGGGGAGCCAATCAAGCTCGTTATAATTGACAGTTTGACTGCCCATTTCAGGGCGGAATTTGCAGGCAGGGGCATGCTAGCAGACAGGCAGCAGAAATTAAACAGGCATCTTCATGAAATTATAAGAATGGCAGAGCAGTATAATGTTGCGGTTTATGTCACAAACCAGGTTATGGCTGACCCGTCAGTGATGTTTGGCGACCCAACAAGGGCAATTGGCGGGCATATCCTCGCGCATGCCTCAACACTAAGGCTGTATATGAGGCGCGGAAAACAGAATTCACGGGTTGTGAAGGTTATTGATTCCCCGAATCTTCCTGAATCAGAGAATATCTTTTACATAACCGCAGCCGGTATCAAGGACGAGCCGGATAAAGAGTGATTTTATCCAGGATTAAATATATTTAAATCCGATTTATTTCTTTATTATTTATACTCCCATGGTACAATAGATGGGAAAAAGTATTAACAAACTGATGCGGGCGAATAGTTCAGTGGATAGAATATTTCCTTGCGGTTTATAGGCAAAAAGGAAATGACCGGGGTTCGAGTCCCCGTTCGCCCTTTTATCACCGGGGTTCGAATCCTCGTGGGGGCATTGCTCTTCTGGTTAGATAAGGAATAAATTTAAATCTCTTTTTTATCTACTCTTCCAATGGGCTTTTTTGATTTTCTAAGGAGAAAGAGGCTGGAGCAGGAAAAGCCAAATTTAGAAATGTCTCTGGGGGAGATTAGGGCCAAGGTTGATGAGGAATATAAAATCCTTAATGACAACTCTACAAAGCTTGTGGAAAGAGCGAAATTTCTTCTTAATGAGATAATCCCCAAGTTAAAATCCTGTTTGGTGTTTTTGGGCTTGATAAACTTGGAAAAAAGAAGAGAGGACGAAAGGCTCAAAGCGATAGTAAAAGAAAATATCCGGATTTACATCTATCATCTTGAAAGGCTTATAGAAGATTTCGAAAAACTCAATCAAACAACAGATTTTAACGACCACGTAATTCAAATAGAGCGCATTTTCGAAAATTTCTCAAAAAATTCAGCCAAGAGCCATGAAAAAGCAACTATCCTTGTTGGAACCGAGTTTGAAGCAATCCACAGGGAATTTAAAAATTTTTCTCGGGAATTTAACCCCCTGAAAGGAGAAATCATGAAGAACAGGGAAAGAATGGAAAAACTTGGCAAATTTGCAGAAAATTTCCGCAAGATTTCAGATGCAGAAAAGGCTGAAGAACAGATTAAAAACCTGATTTTTGAATTGGATGCTTGGAGAAAGCAGAAAGAAGAGGAAATCCAGAAAAAGGCTGAAGAACTGAAAAATTTTAAGGAAAGTGAGGGCTACAAAAAGGATATTGAGGAAAGGGGGAGAATAGAAGAAGAGCGCAGGGAACTTGAAAAGGAAATATGGATGCTTCAGAAAAAAATTAATCTGAAAGAACTTGCGAGAATCCATCATGGCAATGAAAGAAAACATAAAATCATAAAGCATTATACTGAAAACTTCAAAAAAGCAATGGAAGGGGATGAACAGATGGAGCTCGCAAAAATATTGAAGGAAGCGGGGGTTTCAGGCATTGATTTGGATGGGGCAAAGGAAAAAAGCGAGAGGTTGGAAAGTTATGTAAGCCCAAATGAAACAAAAATAAGAAAAATGGAAAAAGAAGCAGAGAAGATTAAAGATGAAATTAATGAAATTGGGGAGAATAAAAGAGCTGAGGAGGATAAGCTTGAGAGATTCAAAAAAAGGGAAGAAAGCCTAATAAGCGAGTTAAAATTGGAGGCAGGGGAATTTTTTAAAACATTGGGAAATGTTTAGAAAAGAGCATTTAAAATGAAACCTAAAATATGCAAATCATTCTTCAGCAAGCTGAAAGGGAAGATGTTTTCTTTTTCAAAACAGCCCATGCTTTTTGTTTTTGACAGGGAGAGAAAAATTTCAATCCACACATTTTTCTGTTTCATGCCCCTTGAAGTCAGATGGCTTGACAGGAACAAGAAGGTAACAAAAAAATGCCTTATGAAGCCGTTTTCAATTCAATCTGGCTATGGCAGGTATGTTCTTGAAATTCCCAGATAAACAGAAACTTTATAAACAAGCATAGAAAAGTAGCAAAATGGGAATTGCAGCTTTGAAGATTAAGGTAATGCCTGAATCTGTCAATACAGATTTAGAGAAGATAAGGCAAGAGGCAGAACTGATAATAAACAGGCAGGATGCAAAACTGCACTCATCAGAAATAGAGGAAATTGCCTTTGGATTGAAGGCTTTAATTCTGACAATTGCGTGGCCTGAAGAAAAGGAACAGTCAGAGCTCGAGGATGCCCTGAGAAGCATTTCAGAAGTGCAGTCAGCAGAAGTTATAGATTTCAGGAGGGCATTCGGCTGAACTGGCAAAGATATTTAAAATTCTGTTTCTGGATTTTATGATGAGAGAAGGGCTTGACAAATTGAGAGATAAGATTCTTGAACAGCTTGACAATCTCCCAGAGGAGCAGGCAGATACGATGAGGGAGAAGATAGTTAATATGGGCGAAGAAGATTTTGAAGCATTTTTGAAAGAATATGCTGTGCCCTTGCAATCCTGCCTTTTCTGCCAGCTTTCACAGGGAAAAATTCAGACAGTAAAAATATATGAGTCAAAAAATATTCTTGCTGTTTTGGACATAAATCCCGCAGCAAAAGGGCATATGCTTGTCATGCCAAAACAGCACTATCAATTTTTAACGCAGCTGCCAGATTCCCTGCTTTTTGAGATATTCGCATTTGTAAAGCACATAGTCCCTTCAATAATCCGCACACTTAAATCACAGGGGGTAACATTAAGCATATTGCAGGGGAAGGAGCAGGCAATGCCGCATTTTGCAATAAACATCCTGCCGAGATTTAATGAAGATAAATTAAATCTGGCATTAAAAAGGCAAAAAATTCCCCAGCCGGAGCTTGAAAATATAGCTTCTGCAATAAGGAAAGATGCAAGCGAAAATGCAAAACAAGCTGCATTCGCAAAAGAAGTCAGCTTGGAAAAGCCAGAACAGGAAGCACAATCAGGTGAGGCAGAAAAAGAGCAGCCAGAAGAGCAGCAGGAAGAAAGTGAGAATGAAGACAAAAAAACAGCAGAAAATGCTGAATTTTCAGAGCAAGAGCTTGAAAAATTCTTCAAGGGCAGAATTCCACATTAAGCCAGTTTAGGACATCAGCCAAACAACCCAACAAGAAATATAAGCAGGTTTGCAAAGAAGCTTATCAGCAATGCAATGAGAAAAACAGGCACAAAAGGCAGCCCTTGTTTTATTCTGATATTTTTGATTTTTGCTCTTTTTATCAATGCTATTTCTTTATTGTTCAGGCCTTCCCATTTAGGCATTATAACTGCCCTGCCTGCCTTGATGGGCTTGAACAGCCAATCACCCTCTGTCAGTTCATTTGGCTTAACATCTTTGATCATGCAGGAGTTTTCAACTGCTTTCACAAAGATTAATAGATAAGGGAAAAAAAGGAACATCGCAGAAATCACCGCTAATATCGCCTCTCTGCTTGAAAGGGCAGCTATAGCAAAAAGGACAAAAAGCACAAGGAAAAGGATTTTTTTCTGTTTCATTTTTCTGCTTATAATTTTAAACTCTCTTTTGAATCCCTTAAAATGCCTTATAGCAAGGGCAACACTCCATACAATGCCATAAATCGAGCCAATAAACAGCATATTAAGCAGAAAAACCCCCATAAAAGGGATGTTTATGTTTCCAAGCATTGTTATCCCTGCCTTGTTTGCAATAAATTGTGGTGTTGTTGCGAATGCAGCTGCCAATGCTATAAGCAGTTTTGCATCGCCTCCTGCAAAAATCCTCGCATAATAGAAAACATTGGCAATACCAAAAAACAAGGCAGCTGCGGCAACACCATAAATAAAATAAGATGCCTGCCATGAAATAACAGAGGCAATTGCCCTTGCAGCAAGGGCAATTGCAATAAGGGAGAAATTAAGCCAGTTTGCAACCTCTCTTTTCCTGATGTCCTGTATTGTTGCAGCAACAAGCCAGGCAGCAGCTATAGAAGCAAGGATAATATCTGCGAGCAAAAAGATTTCCATAAACTGTTTTATCTGAATAGATTTATAAGTATTTCTGAATTTTTAATCTCATGAAACCTGGAAAGAAAAAAGTGATAGTAGTGGGGGGCAGCATTTCTGGCTTGGCAGCTGCATGCCTGTTAAGCAAAAAAATGGATGTTTCAGTGATAGAGCAAAAGCCAAAAGAAGAAATAGGCAATAAGGTTTGCGCAAATGTTGTAACCTCTACATTCCTTGATTTGGCAAGAAAGCTGGGGATAAACCCTAAAGAAATAACCTTAAAAAAATTTTCCTTGGCTAAGTTTTGCTCAGAAAGCAATTCTGTTGATATGCCTGTTGAGGATTATGAAATCAACAGAAAAAAATTTGTTGGATTGCTGGTTGAGAAGGCAGTAAGCAATGGCGTTGAATTCCATTTTAAAACAAGATTTACTGGACTGCAAAAAATCTATAGAAGATATGGGGTTGTTTTTGAGAACAACAGCAAAAAAACCATGGAAACTGCAGATTTTGTTATAGGGGCAGATGGCGCATTAAGCGAAGTTGCAAGGAAGGCCGGCTTGTGGCAGAACAGGAAATTCTGGCTTGCAATGCAGTCAAGAGTTTTCAAGATAGAAAGAAAAATCTTCCCTGGAAGCTACGAAATTTTCTTCATTAAAAAATTTGGCTATTACGGCTATATCTTCCCTTCAAAATCAAATGGGTATATTGTCGGAGTTGTTGCATCTCCTCAAGATGCAAAGAAAAATTTCAGCCAATTCAGGAAATCTCTGAAAATTAAGAAATGCGATACAAATGCTGCATTAATTCCCCTGCCAAAGGCAATCAAAGCACAAAAAGGAAACATTTTTCTTGCAGGAGATGCGGCATGCCAGGTTAAATTTACAGGAGGGGGCATAATCCCCGCAATAGAATCAGCATTTGCACTGCACGATTTAATCCTACAAAAAAACAGCGTAAAATCATGCAGGCTTAAAAGAGAAATCCTTCTGCATGAGCTTGTAACTAAGGTTCTTTCAAAGCTAAACGCTGAAGATTTTGGCATGCTCTTTGAAACCGCAAAAAAAACCGGGAGAGATGCAGCAAAATCCAGGGATAAGCTAAGCAAATGGGCTGTAAGAGTGGTATTAAGAAACCCCAAATTGCTGAAATTCCTGCCCAAGCTCTTATGATGCAGCTTGCCGCGGCAAGCTGATGCATCTCAAATGCCCGCCTTTCTTATAAACCCTCAATCTTCTTTTCTTTTTTAGATGCTTCTTGCTTTTTCTCTGTTCAGGAATGCCATAATCTACCATTTTAAATTGGAATGCACAGCCGTTTATTTAGTTTTCGCCTTGCTGCAAAACGAAAAGGTTATATACTAAACTGCTATCCAGAAAGTAGAAAATGTGGAACAAAAATGCACAGGCAGCTGCGGCAATAATCATTGTAGCAGTACTTCTTTTGGGTTATCTCATCCTGATGCCTCCAAAGGATAAATGCCAGATTTTTCCAGACTCCCAATCATGCAAAAATGCAACAGAGATAGAAGGCAAAACACTCCTGCTTTCTGAAACTCCGGGATTATTGCAGCCAATTGAGGAGTCAGCAGAATATAAAATCAGCGCCATAGATTTATTTAATAGGGAAAACACAGAAGTGCCGGTAAAGCTGGATGCAGAGGCAGTAATTGAGAAATCATGGTTCAATTCCAAAACAATTGAGGAGGAATTTATTGTGCCAGGCAGGGCAATTAAGGTTACGTTATTCCTTGGCATAAGCGAAGCAAGCGAATTGGCAGCACTTTCTGTCATATTAAATGGTAAGATCATAACCCGGGTTGTGGGGCCAGGGGTGCATGTCATAGATTTGCCTGAATCAAAAATAAAACACACAAACACATTGAAACTTGCGGCATCAATCCCCCTGTTGCCTGGCAATCTAAACAAATTTAGAATAGGCTCTTTAATGCTCAAGCAGAGATACTCCCTGACACAGCCAGAAATAGGCAGAAGCTTTGTGATAGAGCAGGATTCTAATGATATCAGCTCAGCAGAACTAAAATTCGATGCTGACTGCTATTCAAGCGATGCCTTGCAAGTCCAGCTTAATGACAAGCCGGTGCTAAATGAAAAGATCTGCACAGGCTTTACAGGCAGTGTAAAAGGAATGCTTGCAAAGGACAATGAGATTACATTTTCAAGCGATGGAAATTATTTCATAGACAACATAAGATTGAAAGTTAAATTCAAGCAAAGGGATTATACAACCTATTATTTTGCGATAGACAAGGACAACTACGACAAAATTTCAGAGGGGAAGGTTCTTGCAATGCTTGCATTGAGATTTCCTGACACAGAGCATAAAGAAATTACAATATACGTCAACGGCAATCCTGTGAATATAGACACAGAAAAGGTTGACTATAAGACCTCCATTAGCAGATTGCTGCTGAAAGGACAGAACAGCATAAAGGTTGTGCCTGACACCAAAGTCAGCATAGGCAAGATAGAGGTTAATCTTGAGTAAATTTTTATAAAGATTAAATTGGCTTTATTTCCTTTAAAATTCTTACTCCTTTTTGTGTAAGAGCATAAATTCTTCCCTTTCTTAGTTCGGGATTGAGGCATTTTATCAATCCCATCTTAACCAACTCGTTTAAAATAGTGCTTATATGGTAAATTCTTATTGATGTCGCTCTGGACATCTCAGTAGGCGTTTTATGCCCCCCGCTTAAGGAAGTTAAAATGCTTTTTCTGTAAGAACTGGAATTTATTTTACCAATAAGGTTCCATTTTGTTACCATCTATTTAACGGGAATATGCTTTAATAAAATTTAGTCACTAATTATTAACAATTTGTTACCCAAATATTTAAATACGAAAAAGGGGTGCTAAAAGATGGGAAAGGGGGCAAGATGAAATTCAGAAAAGATATTCTCTTTAATGTTATTACCCTTTTTTTTATAATCTCGTCACCAATTGTGTTTATACTTGCAGCTATACCCTTTATTATAATTGGGCTGTATCTTATATTATGGAATTCTTACAGAACTGAGAAAGTGGAAAGCTTAAATGAAACTGGAAAAAGAGAAAATTACACAAATACCCGTTCAAGAGACATTACTCCGATATTCAAAAAGTTAATCCCTCCCGATGCTTCTTCCTGCCTTGACATAGGGGCAGGGAGGTATATGAGCAGTCACTTTATGAAATGTTTTTTTAAGAAATATGTGTGCTTAGATATTTACAATGCAGACATAGAACAGGACTTAAACATAAAAAAGGAAATTAACCTTCCAGATAACTCTATTGACATTGTAATAGCCTCAAACATACTGGAGCATCTTGTTGACCCTATGCCAATTGCCCTTGAAGCTAACAGGATTTCAAAGAAATACCTTATCATAGGGCTACCAAATGAGTATCCCCTTGATGAAAGATTGCTCATACTTTTTGGAATATACCATGACAAGATTTATCCATGGGGGCACAAGCACAGATTGTCCATCAAGTCAAACAATGAACTAATCTCTTCACTATGGGGAAAATATGAAAAAAGGATTTATAAATTTCAGTTCATTGGGGCAAGGTTCATACCAAACACAATAAAGCAGATGCTTATGGAAATCTTCCCTTCCCTCTTTGTTGGAGAGGTATTTTATCTTGTCAGAAAAAAAGATATTCCACCAACATAGAAGAAAGTGATAAAGTTAAACTTTTAGACAAATCCATAGATGACCTAGGGAAATTGATTTAACCCCAACAGGAGACGGCTAAAATCATCTCCCGATTATGCGACACCTCTCTCTTGCATAAATATAAAAATCATTTTTCTTTTTCTTTCTGATGAATAAGGAGATTATAGCTGACTTGCACATCCACAGCAGATACTCTCGGGCAACATCCAAGAATATCACCATGGAGATGCTTGTGAAGTATGCGAGAATAAAAGGGCTTCATTTGCTAGGGACAGGGGATTTTACGCATCCTGCATGGATTGAAGAAATAAAAACCTTAAGGGAAGAGAATGGGATTTATTATCATGATGATTTCCCTTTCATAATCACCGGAGAAGTCTCTTTGATGTACAGCCAGGATGGAAAAGGAAGGAGAGTCCATCTATTAATTCTTGTTCCAAATTTAGAAATCGCAAAAAAAATCAACGAGTGGCTTGATACTAAAGGCAGGAGGGACTATGATGGTAGGCCTATCTTTAATATTTCCTGCAGAGATTTTGCTGCAAAAATAGAGGAAATAGACAATAAGATTGAAGTCATATGTGCCCATGCTTGGACTCCCTACTTTGGAATCTTCGGCAGCATGTCTGGGTTTGACAGTTTGAAAGAGGCATTTCAAGAGCATACACAAAAAATTCATGCAATTGAAACAGGCATGAGTTCTTCTCCTGAAATGAACTGGAAACTCTCCCAGCTTAATGAGAAAACAATCGTAAGCTTCTCAGATGCTCATTCCTTCTGGCCTTGGCGTTTAGGAAGAGAAGCAACAATCTTTGGTCTAAAAGCAGATAATCTAAAATATGAAAGCATAATAAATCAGATAAGAAATGATGAAATTCTTGGGACAATTGAAACCTCTCCCTTGTATGGCAAATACCATTGGGATGGCCATGCAGGATGCAATTTTTCATGCTCCCCAGAAGAAGCTTTGAAATTAAACAATATATGCCCTGTTTGCAATAAAAAGCTGACAATAGGTGTAGAGCATCGAGTTGAAGAACTGGCAGACCAAGACACAAATTCAAGAAAAAATAGAAAGCAATTTTACACTCTTTTGCCTCTGCATGAGCTGATAGCCGCATCAATGGCTTCAACATTAACAAGCCAGAAAACATGGAACCTGTATAACAAGCTGATAGCAGAGTTTGGCTCTGAATTTAATTTGCTGTTGAATGCAGCTAAAGAAAAGATAGCAAAAATAGACGAGAAGATTGCAGAAGTTATAATCCAGAATAGAGATGGCAGAATCAGGGTAAAACCTGGATTTGACGGACAGTACGGAGAAGTAATACTTCAGGAAAAGCAGACAAAATTATTGTAAATTTTTTCTTATAAACTTCTGCCCTGCCGGCTCTGTTTTGGCATGGCATTTATCACAGGAATCTTTTAAGGTATATCTGGAACAGGCGGGGCATTTTCTTAATTTTTTCATCTTTCAGAAATCTCAATCTCACACTCCTTTTCTTCTGCTTGTTCTTCCATTACCTTCAAAACCCCGTCAAGCTTCCTTTTTGCTTCCTTGTAGTCGGGAGCAGTTATCAATACAGAATAATTTGGCGCGGAGATATAGCTGATTTTTGCATCCTTGTCTGATTTTGCGGCTTTGGCAAAAATCTCTTTTATCTTTAAAATCCCCTCTCCATCCTGGCTGCTTAGCTTAAATTTTGCCTTGATTGAAACAATCTTTTTTGGTTTATCGCTCAATATTTTCACAATCTGCTCTTTTTCTGTTTTTCCCAATCCAAAAGGCTCTGTATTTATGTTTTTGATATTTTGCATAAATTCCACCAGGCTGGGATATTCCCCAGCTATTTTCTCTGCTATCTCCTCTGCCTTTTCTTTTACAATGGTTCTCAGCATTGCTAAAGCATCCCTCTCCCGGTTTTCTAGGTCAAGCATGTCCTCTTTCTCCTTTTTAATTACTCTTCTCAAAGATAAGTCAACATGCCCAGTTTTCTCATCCACCCTTAAAATCTTGCATACTATCCTCTTGCCGACATTTACATGATCCCGGATATTCCTTATTCTGCCGGGCGCGACTTCAGATGTTGCGATTACCCCCTCTTTGTTGCCGTATTTTGGCATTCTTACAAAGACGGTTGTGCCTAGAATCCTGTCTACATTGCATAAGACAATTTCATTCTGTTCAGGAAATTCTTTCTTTTCCATTTTAACTACAGAGAAATTTAGCTTAGAATCTCTAAAATTCTTCCTTTTATCTTCGCCTTGCCTCCGCTTGGCTCTGAAAGAGTCTGGTTGCATATGAGGCATTTAACCTCGCTGGAAGCCTTGCCAAATATAACCTGTTCATTCTTGCAGCCAGAACATCTAACTTTCACAAACTTGCTTTTGGATATATCTAATTTCTGTTGCATTTTGTAACTTCCTTATCTTGTTAGCAGTATTTTTAAACCTTTATTTTTATCTGTTCTGCTTCTGCTTCTTTTTCAAATTCTTTTATAAAATCGTATTCCTTATCTCTTGGGAATATGCAGCCGGCAGCTTTTGCATGCCCGCCAGACTCGCCCCCGGTTATCTTGACAACGTTATCAAGCAGCTTCTGTAGATTAACTGCATTGTTCTCTCTTCCGGCTATCCTTGCAGACACTTTTATCTTATTTCCACCTTGGTATGCCATCCCCATAAGGATAGTGCCTTCATCATAAATAAAAGAAGAGGAGATTATGCTGAGGGTTGTCCCTATAATTGAATCACTGATGGCGTCTTTTGCGTTTATTATCAGATATCCCTTTCCCCCAGTATGCTTGTTATTTTCAACCCATTTTAACGCCTTTAACAAATCATGTTTGTATTTTGTGTAGATTTCCTCTGCTTTTGTTTTTGCCTCTCTGCTGCCCAGGCAAAAGGATAATGCGATATCACTGTAGCCAAGCCTGCCGCATGCATTTATCAACGTGCTTAATTCCCTTACATCTTCAACTCTGCCAAAGAATTTCAGGAGGTAGATATTGCCGATTATGCTTTTCTCCTTCTCCTTTGTTAGATGTAGCCTCCTCAGCATGATGGTGGTTATCAATCTTGAAACCTCCTCATTGCTTAACTCAAGCATATTAGGATATCTACCGTTAAGCAATTGGATTCCTGTTTCCCTAAGCAAATCTATAGTGCCTGCAGCTGAACCGCTCACCCCCGGAATGAATATATCTGAGCTGAATTCCAGTGCCTTGTTTAACGGGCGCGCAGCAGAGAATATAAGCAAGCCCTGTTTTATTGTCAAATCAGAGGCATCTTTTAGGATGTGATTATTCATCTTGCTTATGCTCTGTTCAAGCATATCCCCTACCATGCCGATTATTGCCAAGCCAGCCAGATCCTTGTTTGTTGGGTTAAGCAGCTTGACAAACAGATAAACAAGCCCGGCAGCGCTTACCTCTTCATTAAACATATGAGGATTTATAAAATGCAATTTTTTCTGATTTAAATTTTCCAGGCTGCCTTTTATTTCATGATGGTCAAATACAAAAATATCCGCAGGAATCTCTGAAAGCAGTTCAAGGGAAGCAGAGCCCAAATCCAGAAAAATAATCATTTCCTTCCTGTTTTTGCAGATACTTTTTTTTAACTGCTCTATAAAACTGCTTTCAAGCTGCTTGACTATAGTTATAGAAAAGTTCCTGTCTTCCCGCTGCAATGCCTTTGCAAGAATTGCAGCAGAGGTTATGCCATCACTATCATAGTGGCTGATTATCCTTACCCTGGAATTGTTGATTGATTCCCTAAAATCTAAGAGGATACTTTCAAGTGCCTTAAACATTTTGAATAAAAGCAGGCAAGATTGATTATTTTGCTCTGTTCTTGTAATACTTTTCAACTGTAGTTATCTTTGCGTGGGTTATCTGGAAGCCCCTTTTTGCAACCTTGTCTTGTTTGTTTTTTTCCATATGAGATTTTAACTTTTCCGCCTTTTTCTTTAAGTTTAAAAGGTCAGCACTTTCCTGTTTGATGTTGTGTTTTGCAAGAATTTCTGTTATCTTGCCGGCAATTATCTTTGTGGTGGGTATGCCATAGGTGTCTCTTAATATAAGCCCTATCTTTTCGCTGCTGATTCCCTCCTGGGCAAATTTCACAACTAGTGATTCAACCTCCTCTTTGCTTCTCTTTAGCCAGAGTGGATTTTCCATGCTGTTTATTTTTCTTGAATTCATCCCAATATCTAAAAGATTTCTTTTTTAAACCTTTCCCTTAAAATTAAACTTTAAAAGATAGCCCCACCAGGATTCGAACCTGGGTCTATGCCTTTCTTCATCGGAAACCAAGGTTTCCGATACCTTCCTTCCAAAGGGCATCATACTGGACCGCTGTACTATGGGGCTATAACAAAAAAATGCCGGAATAATTTATAATCTTTTGCCTTTTGCTTAATGCTTGCCCTTGTATCTGCCCCTTGACTCCACTTTTGCTATCTGTTTCAAAACTGCATCTGCATTTTTGGAAATTTTATACCCCTCAATCGCAGAATTGAAATAATCTTCCCATTTTCCAAAATGCCTTGACTCAAAAGCCTGCCTGAATAAATGCAAATCAACAGCCTTGTCCTCAATTTTTGAACTTTCAAAGCCCAAGCCAAAATCAATGAAAAAGATTTTGCCTTCCTGCAGAATCATATTGCTTGTTGTCAAGTCCCCATGGATTATGTTTGCGTCATGAAGTTTTGCTGCTGAACTCCCGATTTGCATGCAGAGTTTTTTTGCCTCTTCCAAACTGAAGGAGTCAAGCGCCTCGCTTAATTTTTTGCCGTTAATAAAATCCATCACAATCTCTTTTGTTTCGTCATCACTCTTTATAATTTTTGGAACATTAACAAGCCTTGACGCCTTTTCAAGCAGTTTAGCCTCTTTTCTTGTCCTTGTTTTTCTTAATTTTTCATCCAATTCATGATATCGGTAGCCTTTCCTGATTCTTTTCTTGATTAGCCTGCCGTCTTTTCTGAGAAGAAGCGCCTCTGCACCCAAGCCGATAATTTTTTCCATTTTAATTAAAAAATAATCAAAAAATTCAAAACTTGAATTTTTTTGCCAGTTTTTTAAGCTGCTTCTGGTTTATTCCCAGGCTACCTAAATCCCTGGCGCTCTGGATTTTCCCCAAATCCAGATTCTTGCCACTTGAAGCCATGCCCTTGATTAGCTTGTATTGGTTTATCAATTCATGGACATCGCCTGCAGAACTGCCAGAGCCATTGGCTATTCTGGAAATTCTTGAAGTCTGCTTTTCAAGCAGTTCAGGATTTTCTATTTCATCAAGAGTCATGCTGTCTATGGCATATTTCCATCTTTTCATCTTCTCCTGCTGATTTTCAATAAGGTTCTGGGGAATTTTTATGACCCCCATGCCGGGAATCAGCTCAGTTATTTTTCCCAAGGGCCCCATGGACTGTGCGGTTTTGATTTGTTCGTAGAAATCTATCAGGGTAAACCCGTCAATTTCCCTTTTATCTTTTTTTCCTTCACTTTCAGAAGCAGTCTTGACCTTTTCAAGCAATGCCTCTATATCCCCCAAACCGAGCATTCTTGAAACAAAATTTGTCGGATTGAAAACTTCAAGGTCATGAATATGCTCGCCTGTGCCGATAAACAAAACCGGGGAGCCAGTTTCATAGCACGCAGAAAGGGCTCCCCCTGCTTTTGCAGTGCCGTCCATTCTGGTTAAGATAACTCCCGAAATGCCGCATGAATTTTTGAATTCAGCAGCCTGTTTTCTTGCACCTTGCCCTATATCCGCAGGCATCACGAGCAGGGAGTAATGGGGGTTTATCAGCTTGTCAAGTCTTTTGATTTCATTTATAAGCTCCTTGTTCAAGGCATCCCTGCCTGCAGTATCAATAAGGATGAGGTCATAATCCCCAAATTTTCTCTCAAATTCCTTCCATATCTTTTCTGGATTCTTTTCCTGTTTGTTTATGAAAACATCCACTTTTATCTGTTTAGCAAGCTGTTCAAGCTGTTCAGGGGCAGCAGGCCTATGCACGTCCAAACCAAGCATGCAAACCTTGTATCCCCGTTTGCTGTAATAAAAGGCAAGCTTCGCGATGGTTGTTGTCTTGCCAGAGCCATATAATCCAAGAAGCATCATCCTTATTGATTGTTTTTTCTCAATTTCCAGTTCGTATTTTTTCTTGCCTAGGATAATTATAATCTCATCATTAAGCAATTTTACCAACTGCTCTTTCTTCTCAATGCCTTTAATGTTCTCATTCAGCGCAATTTTTTTCAGCTTTTCAATTATCTCGCCTATAATCTTAAGGTCAACATCCGCCTCTATTAAGGTTTGTTTAAGTTCAGCACATAATGCATCAATTGCCTTTTTGTCAAGAAAGATAGTGTTAGCTATCTTGTTCATTACATTCTTCAATGCATTTCCAAGCTTTTCCAAGACCATATTCAAGGGCAAGAAAGAGAGATTTATAAAGATTAATCCAAGGGAATATTAAAGCCCAAGATTTTCAATGACCCTTTCTTTGTCAAATGGCTTTAAATCCCCATATCCCTGCCCTGTGCCCAGAAATAAAATAGGTTTTTTTGTTATATAGCTGGAGGAGATTGCCGTTCCCCCCTTTTCGTCGACATCTGCTTTGGATAATATTATTGCATCAATCCCAATGGAATCTGAAAAGCTCCTTGCCTGTTCCAGCATGTCGTTGCCGACTGTTGCCTCACCTATAAATATCTTCAAATCGGGCTTGGCAACCCTGCATATCTTTTCCATCTCCCGCATTAAATTTGCATGGGTATGCATCCTCCCGGCAGTATCAATAAGGACAGCGTCTATATTGTGGGATTTTGCGTAGGAAACTGCATCAAAAGCAACAGCAGCGGCATCTGCCCCATAATTATGCTTAATAACACCAACCTTCAGATTTGAAGCATGCTTTTCAAGCTGCTCGATAGAAGCTGCCCGAAAGGTATCAGCTGCGGCAAGCACACAGCTTAATTTATGCTGCTGCAGATAATATACAAGCTTCGCGATGGTTGTTGTCTTGCCAGAGCCGTTAATCCCAAAAAATACCATCACAAATGGCTTTTTTTCACTAACTCTTTTTATCACGTTAAATGGTTCTATCATCAGTTCACCAATAGCTTTTTTTAATTCCTCCTTGATAAGCCCTTCTACTTTTTCCTTTTCAGTTTCCCTGCCAATTAGCCCTGCCTGCAGGTTTTGTTTTATTTTCTTGACAACATCCAGAGCAGCATTACTCTCAAGAAGAACTGTTTCCAATTCTGCCCAAAATTTGTTGAATAGCTCTTCATTAATCCTGAATGCATATCTTTTTCTCAGTTTGGCAAAAAATCCTTCCGGCTTTTCTTCCAGAGGTTTTTCTATTTCCGGGGATTTGTCTTTCAGTTTTTCCTTCTTATCCCTTTTCTCTTCTGCTTTTTCCTTCTCTGCTTCCTTATCTTCCTTGAATTCCTCTTCTATTTTTTCCTTAATATCTATCTTTTCAACTATCTCTTCTGAGCTTTTCTTGAAAAAACCTTTCAGTTTGTCTTTTAAAAATTTAAACATAGGGGAAAATGCTGCCTGGAATTTATAAAGATTTGTAAGGGCGTGTAAAATTTTATAAATCTGGATGTATTAACAAATCCATGAAAACAGTGTTGGTTGTGCTTGACGGGGCTTCAGACAGGGCTTGCAGGGAGCTGCAGGGCAAAACACCCTTGGAGGCAGCATCCACACCTAACCTGGATTTTTTTGCAAAAGGGGGAAAGCAAGGATATTCCTATCTTGTTGGAGAGCATGTAACACCGGAATCTAATGAAGGGATTTTTGCCATACTGGGCTATGACCCGAAAGTCATAGCGAGAGGCACTATCGAAGCAATAGGCTCTGACATAAAATTGGGATATGGGGATTTGGCATTAAGAACAAATTTTGCAACCATGACTAATCTGAAGGAAGGCAAAATTATTGACAGGAGAGCAGGAAGAAATTTAACAAACAGGGAAGCAGCAATACTCGCCAAGGCAATAAATAAGCATGTCAAATTGCCGTATAAATTCGTTTTCAAGCCAACTATCCAGCACAGGGGTGTTTTAGTTATCAGGGGGGGATTTTCTGATAATATAACTGATACTGATATTGCCGGCTACAAAACAAAAAAATCTGACGAGCTTCATTACTCAACGCCGCTTGATGATGATGAAACAGCTGAACTTAGCTCCAATATCGTCAATGATTTTGTTGAGCATTCATATTTTATTCTGAAAAATCATCCGGTAAATAAAGAAAGGGAGAAGAGAAAAATGCTGCCGGCTAACATAATCCTTACAAGGGATGCAGGGGCAGAATTCAAGGGGATTGATAAGCTTCCTGGAAAATGGGTAGCAGTTGTGTCAATGCCTCTTGAAAAAGGAATTGCAAAGCTTACAGGCATGCAGATTTATTCTGTTGCATATCCTGAACTGAAAAATTATGATGTGTACTCAAACCTTTATGCATCCCTGTCTGCAACAATCGCCCATGCGCGAAAATGCATTATTAAAACCATAGGAAAATATGATTATTTTTATGTTCACTTCAAGGAAACAGACTTGCCAGGGCATGATAACAAGCCGGAAGAAAAGAAAAAAATGCTAGAGATTTTAGACACAGAATTTTTTGCTTTTTTGAAGAATCTCGCAGAAAAAGAAAAATTCAAGATAGTTGTAACAGCAGACCATGCAACGCCGTGCAATATAAAGATGCATTGTTCAGACGCAGTTCCAGTATTGATTTTCGGTTCAGATAAGGATGCCACCAAAAGATTTACAGAGAAAGAATCAAGAGGCGGCTCTTTAGGAAAGATAAACAGCAAAAATATAATAAAGGGAATCCTATCGTAGCAAAAACAGAAATTGTTATAAAGGCGGGGGGGAGAGGTAGAGGATGATATCTTACCAGGACATATACGACTTACTCAGGAAAGAAAAATATTCTGAAGAACTGATGCAGCTGCCAAAATCCTTCTTTAATGAAGTTGCTGCTTACATCTCTGAAAAAAAGGGGATAATCAACAAAGAACACGATTTGTTCTCTGAAGCAATAATAAAAACGAAAAAACAGCTGGATAATACCCTCGAACTGATTAAGGAGATTATATTAAGAAGGAAAAAGAAAATCCTGAATTTGTCTTTTATCGCATCTGAAACAGGGATAAATAAGAAGGATTTTGACAATATGCTGCCTCATGAAAAAGAGCTTTTCCAGGCAGTAACTCAGCAGCTTGAGAAGATAACCAAGGGTTTCAGCAACATGCTCAATGGGGTAAGCGAGAGGGAATTGAAACATAAGCTTGTTAAGTTTAAATCAGATTTCAAGAGTTTTCTAGATGCAGAAGGCAACATTCTAGGGCCATTTAAAGAAGGGGAAATTGCTAATCTGCCGGCGGAAATAGCCCAAATCCTCATTAAAGACGAGAGTGCAGAACTTGTAATTGAGGATTAAACAGGCAAATATTTAAATACGCTTTTTTTCTGCCAAACATATTCCACATTTAAAAATGAAACTTTTGAAGAAAACAAGACGTTACTGCCCCTTTTGCAAAAAACATACAGAACAGAAAATTGGCTTGGTTAGTTCTGGGCATAAAAGAAGCTCCATGAAATATGGTTCAATAGAGAGGGCAAAGAAACGCGGGTTAGGCAGGGGTTACGGGAATTTGGGCAAGTGGGGCAGCAAGCCTCCAATAACGAAATGGAAGCGCAAAACAAAATCAACAAAAAAGACAAACCTGCTTTATACATGCAATATATGCAAAAAAAGTTATGGGCAGAAAAAGGGCATGAGGGTTGGCAAGATAACATTGGAGGAGAAAGCCCAAGGAAAAACAGAAAGATAAGGAACTAAAAAATGGCTGCAAAAAAGATAGTTGAAATAAGAATACCCTTGATTGAAGAGACAATAGAGGTAGAAGGAACTGCTGAGCAGCTTGAAGGCAGAACAATAAGGCTGGATTTGACAAGAATTCTTAATGGCAAGAGCATAGAGGGGGTTTTTGTTATTAACGCAAAAGAACTGATTGCATACCCCCGAAAGCTTACTCTTTTGAATTTTTATATAAGGAGGGTAATAAGGAAGGGAACAGATTACATTGAGGATTCCTTTGCATGCAAGAGCAAGGATGCCCTGTTAAGGATAAAGCCGTTTATGATTGCAAGGAGAAAGGTTTCAAGGAAGATAAGGAAGGCATTGAGAGACAAGGCAAAGGAGATTATAATCAGTTCATGCCAGGATAAAAGTGCTGAAGAAATTTTTTCAGAGGTGCTGTCAGCAAGAATTCAGAAGGAGCTTGCATCCAAGTTGAAGAAGATTTATCCCCTTGCAGTCTGTGAAATTCGCGTTATAGAAAAAGAAAAGCAATAAAGCTAGTTTGTATATCCATCTAGAATGTAATCCCTTGCATGAGCCAAACAGTCTCTTTTTTCTCTGTCAATTCTTTTAAAAGCATTTTCTGTTGAATTTTCCAAGTCACTTTGCACTTGCCTGACTTTTTCAGGCGTGTCAAGAAATCCTGTCACTCTTTTTAAAGAGGGATTTCTCATAAATAATTTGCCGTTATATTTAGTACAGGGCATAAAGAATAAACAACTTTAAGATATAAAAACATTTCCAAAATACTTAAAAACATCAGTTTTTTATTTCTCTGAATGCCTCCATAGCTCAGTTGGCTAGAGCATCTGTTTTGTAAACAGAGGGTCGCAGGTTCAAATCCTGCTGGAGGCTTTGCACTTCTTGTTCATTAGTTTTTTATACCTTGATTCTCTTGCTGATTTTGTAGTTTTTGCAAAACGGGGGTGAAAATGGCTGCGGGAGTTAGGAAATTTATTCTGTATCTTGCAAGGTGGCAGTTAAGCACGCCAATACTTTACCTTGCTGTCAGGCAGCTTGGCGCTGGATTATGGCAGACAGTTATCGCAAATCTTATTGGAGGCATGATATTTTTTTGGATTGACAGGTTTATCTTTACATCACATGCTGTTGAGATGTGGCATGTCAAGGAGGGCAGATGTGACAATTGCGGAAAAAAGGGGCATTTATGGAGATTGGTTGTTGCGCCAAATTATGACAGAAGAAAAAGCAAGCCAACTTTTTTCTGCATGAAATGCTCAAAACAAAAAACAGATGAATTAAGAAGAAAGGGCATTAGGATAAAAGGCAGAAGCAGATAAAAAGCAAATGTTTTAAACCCCTTTCTTTTTCTACAACCAGGGATATGAGCCCGTAGTCCAGTGGTTATGTTGTTTCAAAGCAACACTACAAACGACGTCTCCTTGACGTGGAGAAAATCACAGGTTCGAATCCTGTCGGGCTCATTTTCTCTTATAGTTTCTTCTCTCCAAAGTCTCTTCTTTTCCGCAAAAATCTATTAAGATTTTTGGGGCATAGGAAAACTTTGTTTTCCTTTGCTAAAGAAGAGAGCTTGTTCTTAACAAAATTTAAATATGGCTCTTGGCTCTATTTTCTATTCCCTTATTTTGCTTCAAATGGCTCTTAAAAAAAATAAAAATGCCCAGGTAACGCTTTTTGTCATAATTGCCATATTAATAGCAGGTTCTGTCGGCTTGATTTATTACCTGCAGGCAAAGCCAAGCGCAGTGCCGGCAGAGTTTCAGGCAGTAGAGAACTATTTTACAGAATGCATAAAAGGAAAGATGCAGGAAGGTTCAGCCTTGCTTGGCGTGCAGGCAGGATATATTAACCAGCCGGAATTTGAGAAAGGCTCTGCATATATGCCTTTTTCTTCTCAGCTTGATTTCTTTGGAAATGCGGTTCCATACTGGTTTTACATCTCCGGAAATAATATCATAAGGCAGCAAGTTCCTTCCTTAAAGGAAATTGAAAAACAGCTTGCATCATTCCTGCAGGAAGAGGTGGATAAATGTGATTTCTCAGGTTTTGAAGCCCAAGGATACAGCATAAGCAAGGGCAAGGCAAAGGCAACAGTGAGCATCAAGGATAGTGTGATTTCAGCAGATGTTGATGCTGGGCTGGTATTGGGCAAGGGCAGCACAAAAGCGAAAATTGCAAAACATAAAGCAGAGATAAAAAGCAAACTCGGAAGGTTTTACAATCTTGCCCTAAAGATTTACAATCAGGAGCAGTCAGAATTATTCTTGGAGAATTATACATTAGATATCCTGCATCTCTACGCCCCAGTCAGCGATGTTGAACTAAGCTGCGCTCCAAAAACCTGGCTGAAATCACAAATACAAAATGATTTGCAGGATGCAATCTCGGCAAACATAGCATCATTAAAAATCAAAGGCAGTTACTACAAGCTTGCCAATGCAAACAGCAAATATTTTGTTGTTGATAATGCAGAAAATGTCAATGAAAACATTAATTTTTTCTATTCTAGGGCATTTCCGATGAGATTTGAGGTTGCAGGAGAAAATGCAGAAGAAACAGCAGGGGGGGAACTGCTTTTGGCAAAGCCAATCGGCACACAGAAAGGTCTTGGCATATTGGGCTTTTGCTATGTGCAGTATCATTTTGTTTATGATGTTGCATTTCCTGTTTTGGTGCAGGTATTTGATGACAGGGAGATTTTCCAGTTTCCAGTGCTTGTTGTGATAAGCAAGAACATGCCGAGAAATCCAATACTGAGCGAGATTCCACAACAAACTGAAACAGAATTATGCAGGCATAAGACAACCCCTGTAAAAGTTTCAACATTCAATTCTGAGCTTAAGCCAGTTGAAGCAGATATAAAATTCACATGTTTTAATGAGGAATGCGATATAGGCAAAACGAAGATTAACAACGATGTTGCAGAGCTGAATGAAAGATTCCCGCAATGTGTTAATGGATTTGTTACTGCTTCTGCAGGCGGCTATGCTGATGCCAAACTGCAGTTAAGCACAAATCAAGAGGGCATGGCAGAATTGATATTACCTAAATTGTATAATCTTACATTAGACATAAATGTTGGCGGAGTTCCTCTCGCGAAGGAGGAGCAGGCATTCATAACATTTGATTCCAAAGATGAAGTAAAGAGTATGATGTTTCCTGCGCAGAAAACAGTTCAATTAAAAGAATCATACTACAACATTTCAGTCCAGGTTTTCAGGCAGGGAAGTATTGACATTGCAAGCTACAAGACAACGCAATGCGTGAAGGTTCCTGTCAAGGGAATAGGGGGATTCTTTGGCATGCAAAGAGAGCAGTGCTATGACATTGAACTTCCTGCTCAGACAGTAACGCAGATTATTTCAGGCGGGGGCAGCACTGCAGAATACATAACAGAGGATATGCTGAAAAATGCAAGAAAGATAAGCCTCACTGCATCTTACATACCCCTGCCAAAAAGTGTTGATGAACTGCAGGATGCATATTCAGTTATTGAAGAAAACAGCATAGATGTTTCAATAGTTTAAAGATGCAAGAAACACTAAAAAAATTTGCAGGGAATAAAATTGCAGTTGGAACTCTGGTAGCGGCATTCGTAATTGTTCTTGCCATGATTTATGTTAAGGCGCAGGCATACAGCTATTCTCCCTCGCCGCTTTCATATTATTCCGGCTCAATAGGCACATACTGGCCTGCATTCGGCAAGGAAGAATGTTTAGCAAGGCAGGACTTTATCGTTCAGATTCTGCCGGGGGGTTGCTCGCCTGCAGTTATAAGAAGCGATTTGCTTGAGGAGCAGGATGTGCCTGTTTTCTGCCAGCTTATAGGCATAAAAATAAATCCCCTGATAGAAGTGCCTGAAATTACTTCAATCTCTTTCAAAGGGCAGCAATTGCCTAAAGATATCGCAGGCATCGGCTTCCATCCAGCCAGGGCTGCATTGCAGACATATGGCACACAGCTGCTAGGAAGCCCTGTGCTGAATAATTTTGGCTATCTGGTGGTTATAATAAGAAGGCAGCCAATTGAGGGGAATATGAGCAAATGGATAGAGGCAAACCTGACCGCATTGATACAGTATAATGCTGAAAAGGCATTGGGCATTGGCAAGGCAGGATTCTTATTGCCTGTTTTGAGTGACGATGAATGGCAGCAGTATTACAAGCAGTATTCATTCTGGAACGGCAAGGCATATATAAGGGCATTGGAGATAGGCAAGGATCCTGCAGGAGAATACATGAGGGTTGCAATATACCTTGATGCAAACAAGCAGATAACATCCTTAATGCTCAGGCCAGGACAACCCTCTAATGAGATTTACTTGCCAGGATATTATTGCTCTGCCGCTTTGAAAATAAATCTGAATAGTGTTAATTATCCTGAAATCAAGGCAAAAATAAGAATAGGAGATGATGAGTTCTGGCTTGCAAAAGGCCAGAGGTTCCTTGAAGAGAACTGCTGGGTTTCAAATATAGAGCAGAATATTATTGGAGGGGGAAAAGTTACAATAAACTGCAAGGATTCAACTCCTGCAACATTAGAGATAGACCCGCCAAGAGCAAGATTATTGGTTAAGGATTCTGCAACAAAAAAAGAAGTTGCATCAGATGATTTTGCTGTTAGGGATGAGCTTGTTTCAGGCAAGGGCATTTATCTCGGCTATGTTGGAAACACAGAAAAAGCATTGTCAACACAATTAAAACAGCTTAATCAGGATTTTGTTGTTATTGTGAAGCCAGAAGCAGCCACTGAAGATTATTTTAACAACCTGAATATAGTTGTTAACAGCATCCTGAAAGGCAGGAAATATTCTTTTTTCAATGTTTTCAAAACCTTGTTGAAGGGCTCTGTGAAATTTGGGGAGGATGTTAAATGCTTAAGCGGTTGCGATGCCAGCTTGGAGAAAGGCTTGCATGACTATCTAGGCAAGGATGCACTTTTCCAGATAGTTTCAACATCTGGAACAGGGCAGGGCACAGCATTTCAAGGTTACCATTTCACATTTGACAAGACAGTCGGCTCTGTTGAAAAGAGATATGAAAGTGAGGACTTTGGCAAGCTGCTTGAGAAATATTTTGCTGATGCAGCAGAAAATTACAAGAAGGTTGCAGAGCACTATGGCGATGAAAAGAAAGAGCAGCAGGAAGGGGCAAAGCCAACTTATTATGGCGCTGATGCCCTTTATGAAGCGGCAAAACTTGCAGCAGAGCTGAAAAAATTCAAGACCCAGGAAGATCTGCTTAACAGAATAGTGAAGGATTATCCTGATTCAGGTGTTGCAGAAAATGCAAAACAAGAGCTTGAGCTGATGAGAATACATGACAGAAGCAAGGCATCTGCGTTTGTTTACACTGCAGGAGGAAGCTATTACACAATTCTAGAGGATATAAAGGAAGTTGGCAGGGATGACAAGTCTGTTGATTTAACAGTTGATTCAGCTACAGAGACCTATAGCGAGAATGAGGTAGTAAAAGGTACACTCGCTGTTGCAGGAATTACAGAGGAATATGTTGATTTTTCCTATCAAAACAAGGAAGGTGATTTAAGGACTTTGAAGATTAAAGAAAAAGATTCTGTCAAGACATTATTCGTTAAAGACATAGAAACAGACAAGGAAATTTCAGTTAGTTTGAGAGTCAGCAAAATCAACCTGAAGAAAGAGGCATCTGTAACCTTAGAGCCCATGATTGCAAGAGCGCAGACACAAACTAATTTCACTTTTAAAATGGGGATTGAAAAAAGGGCGATAAAGCTAAGCCCTGAAAAAACCCAGGAGCTGATTAACGAACTTAATGATTCAATTGCAAAATGGGAGACAATCGTGAACAATCTTGGCAATCTTGTCAAGACATGGAAGGGAACGTGCTTTGCCGGCTCTGCCTATCTTGTTGTCAAGAATTTCTTCAGCAACATGGGCGGTGGCAGCATGGCAAGAACAGAAGCCATGAATCACTGGAAAACGATATGCAAGGGCGAGATAGCAGAAGCAAAGAAGCAGGGCGTGGAGATGAGTTTCCATAAATGCTACACCAATCATGCAGATGAGATTGACGCTTCTGTAGGAAAAATAAAGGAAATTTATGCTGATGTGAATAATGATGTGGGGAGCATTAAAAACATGCCAAATGTTTTGGAGACGCAAAAAGGGACATTTGGTATTTTTGATGAAAAATCAACAAATCAAGATGCATGCCTGAAAGCTTCACAGGAATATTTCAACAAATATCAGAATACAGTATTTAAGTCAGGAGAGAAAGGAAAAGACGACATTAAGGCAAGTGAATTTTTAAGCGAGGACAAAATAACTCTGCTCAGGGAAAACAACAGGATATATTGCGATGACGTGAAGGACATTCTTTTCAGCTTCAAGCTGCAGCAGGAATGCACAAATGGGGATTTTAAATCTAAAAAAGAATACAAACAGTTCTGTGAGCAGATAAATTCAAGGCTTTACAGTGATATGAAGGAGTGGAAGACTATATCCTCCGAGTTGCAAAAAACTAAAACTGCACAGGAATTATTGGATAATGAAGGCATTCATGCCCGCATAATTTCTTGGGGCGGGGGTTTTGATAATCCCCTTCCTATCAAGAAAGAGGATTTGATCCCTAAAAAAGATTATATAAAATTGGATGAGAAGGGAATAAAAATTTCAGAGAAGCAGGAAGCAGCGATGATTACCTCAGCTTTTGGTGAATACATCCTTATATTTGAGCCTTCTGGTTCTGATTATAACATAAAAAAAGTTTATAGTATAGAAACAGAAAATAAAAAAATAATTTCAGCTAAAGAGGAGGAAAGAGGAAAAAAATTAGTCGACTTAAAGATTTCTTTTGCAAGGCTTACAGAGCCAGGGCAATACTCAAACCCCTATAAAAATCCTGATGTGAAATATTGGGAATCAGGCCCTTACAAAGGGCTGCCTGCTGTCCTGCCCCTCGGAGAATATGCCAGCAAGGGATGGTATGTTGCAACTCAGCCAGCTAATCTTGGCACTCAAGCAACCAAAGCATTCGCAGAATCAGGAATGCCAGTAAGCTACTGGATAAGCAATGTTAATGGCAATGGCTTGGAAGAATGGGAAACAGCAGGACATGGAGATGACAAACCCTATTATATGTTCAGCATGCAGACAGGAATGCCTCTTGAATTTGAGTTTTCCGGATTAGACAAGCAGGAAGCGGCAAAAATGGTAAGCCTTGCAAGGCAATACCTGCTTGATGCCTCAAAGCAATACACAGGCAAAGGAATGGTGACAGTTGGCGGCAAGTCATTTTTTAGAGGCAAGCCAGCAGTAGCAATTCCCCAGTATGAATGCGAGGATTTTATGTCACCAAAGGAATGTAATATTATGTTCAATCTTTGCGACCCTGTTTTATGCCCTTCAAGCAGATGTGACTTTGGAGGCAAGTATCCTGTCGCTGATGTTGTCCAGACAGGAGTGATAGGAAGCATTGCTTTATGCCTGCCTAATATAAGAGAAGGCATAGCAGTCCCGATATGCCTGACAGGAATTCATGCTGGCTTGGATAATTTTGTGATGATACAGAAGGCAGTTCGTGACTGCCTGCAGGAAAACTTGAAAACAGGAAGAAATGTTGGAATTTGCGACCAGATTAAATCAATCTATTTATGCGAGTTCTTCTGGAAGCAAGCTGCGCCTCTGGCAAAAGTTGGAATATCAAGTTTGCTTGAAAGTTTGTCTGGCAAATCTAATAATGGCGGCGGGGAATATTTGTTTGTGCAGGATTCCTGGCAAAAGGCCCAGGATTCAGTTAATTATTTCACGAATTATTATGGTGTGAATGCATTCAAGGCATTCCAGGCAAGAAGCACAGAGGCAGCGGGAACAGAGGTTTGCAAGGCATGGGCTTCAGTAAGATACCCAACAACAGCAGGCATGTTTGGCAAGCTGCTTGCGCCTGAATCACCAACACAGTTTTATGCTACATTTTCAGAGGATGTTTTAACAGAAGCAACTCTCCCCCCAACTTCCCATTACAAGGTGTATTTCAGGATTTATGCAGGCAATGACCAGGGTGTTTATTACAATGTTTATTTGAAAGGGCAGCCGCAGACAGAATATTATGCCCAGATGCAGCAGATAGCAGTTCCTAACGCAGTTGGATATATACCACAAGGCGAGCAGGTTGACAGGGCAACTGATTTTACAGCCCCCTCTGGATACAAGGAGTTGTGTGTCAGAATAAATGCGCAGGAGGAATGCGGGTTTGGGCAGGTAACAACCTCTTTCTTTATGAATGAATTAAAGGATACATATCTAAAGGAGCAGGCAACACAGCCAATCACAAAAGAAAGTGACTGCATAGAGGGAAAGCCAAGCATAACCCCTGTTGCATTAAATCTAAACCTGCAGGCAGGTGTTTCAGAAGCAACTCAGCCAGCAATATACGAGAGGGGCATAATAAGAATATGCGCAACAGACAATCCGAGCATGACAACACAGCCAGACAGGTGGAAGCAAGTTGGCTATTGCGGGGACAAGAAGACAATATGCTGGCTTGACACAATCTCATTGAATAATAGTTTTAAGGATAAAGGCTTGTTGGGAGAAACATTGGACAAGGCAAAGGAAATGGCAAAAGAGCTTGAAGAGGGTAAGATGCTAGGTGAGGAGGAAAGTGATAAGGCATTGCAGGGTGCAGGAGAGAACAAAGAAAATCTGGTAGGCAAGGAAGAAGTTGGAAAAGCAAAAACAGAAGGAGAATTGGACAAGCTTCTCTCCAAAGAAAAACTGCAGTTTGCTGATGCAGATACGGTTGAGGCAGACATTGATGATGCAATCAAATCTACAGTTTCACAATATGAAGAGGTAATAACTAAATCCGCCCTTAACGCAAAGAAGGCAGAGGCAAGATTTGAGTTCGCAGGAATTTATGGGAAAATAACAAGGCTGATTTATGAGAACAAGGTTAGAAAGTCTGAAGGTGAAGAAGAAGCAGCTGTCGGAGCAGAAATAAACCTAGATAAGAGTAATGAGATAACAGAAGTTTTTTATGAAAGAGACGAGAAAACTATTTTATTTGATGGCAAAAAATATTATGTTTCTGTAGATCTTTCAGATTTGTCTGGAAAAACAAGAATTAGTATTTCTTTAGACTCTAAGCTAATCTTCCCACAAGTGAATCAGAGGCACATTTATAATTTAGATGGCAAAGGGGGGAATGACGTGGAGGTTACTTGGGATGGATTTTCAAAAACTCCCAGCATCAGGGTTACCTTAAAATTTGAGAGAATAAGCAAGATTAAAGAAAAGAAATGCAGCGATTGCAATAAACTTTTTTCATCTTGTAGCATGGATGAATGCCATGATATGGGGGACTGTTATGTTAATTACAAGACAGGTGTGATTAGTAGCAAGTATGATTGTTTGGACTGCAATGCAAACCTACCTTACAAACCTCTTTGTTCTGATTTCAATACTCCTGAAGAATGCGAGGGGAATAAATGCGATGTGATAGGATGTGCATGGGTAAATGGGGAATGTCAAATTAAAGTGGAGACAGAAGAAAAGAAACTTGCTCAAATAAAAACAACTGCAGAGCAGTGTACAAAATGCGGCGAGGGGCTGCTTAATAGATGTGATAGAGAAGAATGCCATAACCTAGGAAATTGTTATCTTGAATTTGCTAGTTTGATTACCTATCAATGCATAAACTGCAATGATAAAACAAAATGTTCTGCTTTTGACGACTATAATGAATGCAAGTTCAACAAATGCAATCTTGATTGCGGATGGACTTCTTCTGGATGTGTTCAATCTAGTTCTTCAGCTGATGAAAAAAAAAATTTGAATGAGGCTTCTGAGGATACAGCAGAAACTCCGGATAATGTCATCTGCATGGATATAGATGCAGAAGAAAATCCAGGAACAATAACAGGCTCTGCTGTTTCAAACAACGAGGTTTGTATTATAATAGGCAAGGGCTACAGCGCTTCTGATATCCTGCAGTCAAAATCTGAAAGCACCTTCCAGAGCAGGCAAACTCTTTATGCCTTGGTTGACAAGTATGCAAAGCAGTACAATGTCAATTTCAATCTTGTAAGGGCATTCATAGAGGTTGAAAGCAGCTGGGATACAAAGGAACAGTCAAGCACAGGGGCTTATGGCTTGATGCAGATTAAGGATACAGTTATAAATGATTTCAAAGAAGGGGGGGCATGCGCAAAGTCAATAGGGATATTATCCATAAACAAGTATAATACAGAGCAGAATATACAGGGCGGCGTCGCATATCTCGCCTGCAATATGAAAAGATTCAGCAATCTCGGGCTTGCTATTGCAGCTTACAAGGAGGGCCCTACTTATGTCTCAAAATACTGCAACACAGATGTTTCTTCCTGCAAAAATCCTTTGTTCAAACAGAACGGGGACACTGCAAAGGCATATGTAAAGAAAATCGGGAAAGCATATTACTACACCGCTTCATTAGGTTCTCAGGCAAATGCAGCCGCCCCAGCTGTGAAGAAGCCTGCCAATAAAAAAGTTGTGATTGATGCAGGACATGGCGGCACTGACCCGGGTGCTGTAAACAGCGGGGGTATAAAGGAAAAGGATATTAATCTGCAAATTGTAAAAGAGTTGAGAAGCATTCTGGAAAGCAAAGGATATACTCTAAAGATGACAAGAGATGCTGACATCTCGACATCTCTCGCTTCAAGAGTTAAGACGGCTAATGATTTTGGCGCAGATATTTTTGTCAGCATCCATATGAATTCCGCATCATTGGATGTTGATGGCAAATACTGCTCTGCAAATGGTACTGAAACATTTTATTACAGGACTTCCACAAAAGGAAAGGAATTTGCACAAACAATACAGGAGAATGTTGTAAGTGCAATAGGCAATGCTAATAGGGGGATAAAAAAGGATACAGAATCTGCAGAAGGAAGTTTATATGTTCTCAAAAATACAAACATGCCTGCTGTGCTTATTGAGCTGGGATTTATCTGCAATAAAGAGGAGATACAAATTCTTTCAAATTCCCTTGAACAAGAGCAGATTGCCGCAGCAATCTCTCAGGCAGTTTCAACATATCTCTCATAAAAAAGTGCGGGGGATAGGATTTGAACCTATGCAGGCACTAAGCCACTAGCTTTCTGAGATTTTTTCTTTCCGAGGTTTCTTCCTGAGAAAGCTCGCCTAAGGCTAGCCCGTTTGGCCGCTCCGGCACCCCCGCATAATAAGAAACCTACGGTTTCTTATGAACTTCCCTCTAAAAGGGTTCCTTACGAATTTAGATTATGCTTAATGCTATATAAAAATTTTGTTTTAGAGAAAAAGCCAAAATTTCCCTGCCTACTCTTTCTTTGCCTGTGCAGATGTTGATGCAGGGGATATGTAGATTATTGTGTCTCCCCTGATAAAGGCAAGCCCAATGCTCTTCTTGGCTTCATTGTTCTCTATCTCTTTCGCATTGTCAAGCACGATGTTGATGTGGATATCAAATGCCAGCAATGTGCCAACGAGCTGCTTGTCATTCTTCAACTGCAATAGTATCTCTTTGCCCTTGGAATTGTTCAGCAAGTCCAAAGGCCTTTCGACTCCGTTAACCATCCTAAAATCTTATCTGGAGAGTTTTTAAATATTTCCCTCTTTTAAGATATATATTCTAATTTTCATAAGATATTTAATCTTTTACGCTCTTTTTTTCGGATGGGGGATATAAGATACTTCATTAGGGATTATGTTAATTCTAAAAGGGCCCCAGATAGAAAATCCCAATTATTTATACATGAGGAAAATAGCGATTCAGCGCAAAAGCACGCACAATATATTTTGGATGAAATGCTTAAATGGGGTAGGCATAGGTTCTGGGAGATACAGCATTTTAATCCATTTTGTCACGGTGAATACAATTCAGAAAATATCGGTCCATCTGAAGGGACTGCCTCGTTGGAGGAACACATAGTGGGCATAATCTCTGATTTTGATAAGGACCATTGGAACAATATGATGAATCCGGCGTGGACTCATATTGGTGCAGATGCTGCATATGACAATGCTGCAGGCCTGCTTATTCTTGTGCAGAGGTTCTGCTGAAAAAGTTTGAATGATAAACGCAAAAGATAAGCTTTTTAAACTGAAATCTTATGTTTTTATTATGGCAAGAAAAGCTTCTGGTGGAAAATACAAGAAATTAAGGAAGAAAAAGTTATTTGAGAGATTTGGACAATCAAGAATTGTAAAACTGGGCAATCCAAAAAAGAAAAAAATTAGATGCATGGGGGGAAAAATAAAAACAGTCCTGCTTACTACAAATTTTGCAAACCTGCTTGACTTAAAAACAAGGAAATGTAAAAAGGCAAGCATTAAAAATGTCATTGAAACACCTGCAAATAAGTTCCTTGCAAGGCAGAATATACTTATCAAGGGCGCAATAATTGAAACAGAATTTGGAAATGCAAAGATAACTAACAGGCCCTCACAAGAGGCATGTGTGAATGCTGTGTTAATAGAAGAAAAGTGATATTGGGATTCTTATCAATAGGAGTTCTAACCGGGGTTATATTTAGGAGTTCTAAAGAACCTTGGTTCTTTATTTATAAACCTTACGAAAGGTTTATAAATGGTTTTGCGAAATATTTATAAATACTGCTAAAGCTGTTTGAAAAATGCCCACACAATTTATAAAAAAATGCCCAGAATGCGGAAGCATCAATCTAAGGCATGATGAGCAGAAAGGCGAGATCCTCTGTCATGACTGCGGCTTAGTTGTAGAAGACAAGATGATTGACTTCGGCCAGGAATGGAGCCATTTTGAAGAGGGGGACAAAAAAGGGAGAGGGGGGGCGCCAATGAGCATGCAAAAATTTGACAAGGGCTTGACAACAAATATTGGCGAGATTTCTGATATTTACAGATTAGAGGGTGCAAAACAGACACGCAAGTTTTTAAGATTAAAAAAATGGCAGGAAAGGGTATCCACAAGCATTGAAAGAAATTTAAGATTGGCAATGTTTGAACTGCGCAGAGTTGCATCTTTTTTGAGCTTGCCTAATATTGTCCGGGAGGAGGCCTCCCGTGTTTATAATGTTGTTCTACAAAGGGGCTTGGTAAGGGGCAGAAGCATGGAATCTGTAATTGCTGCATGCATCTATGCCGCATGCAGAAGCTACAACATTCCTAGAACATTAGATGAGATAGCGAATGCATCAGAAGTTGAAAGAAAAGAAATTGGTAGGACATACAGATTTATCACAAGAAAACTCACAATAAAAGTAACCCCCTCAAATCCTAAAGATTACATTCCAAGATTTTCATCAATTTTGCATTTATCCCCAAAAACTCAGAACGATACTCTTAGAATATTAAGAAGGGCAGAGATTTCAGAGCTGACTTCTGGAAGGGGTCCTGCAGGGATTGCAGCAGCAGCATTGTATGTTGCTGCCTTGCTCAATGACGAGAAGAAGACCCAACGGGAAGTTGCAGATGTTGCAGGTATAACCGAAGTTACCATAAGGAATAGGTACAAGGAACTGCTTGAGAAGCTTGACTTGGAGGAAAAATTAAAGATAAAAGAGGCAGAGGCAACCAAGGAAAAAGAGAAGGAAAAGAAGAAATAGATAATTTATAACGATAAAGCTTAAATTCTGATAATATTTAACTAAGCAATGATAGAAGATTTTATTCTTAATACTACACAAGCAAAGCAGACGAGCCATGAAGAATCTGTCCCCAAACACATTAAATTTGTTGATAAAAGAAATCAAAAGCAAATTGACAAATTTTATGAAAGGGAAATATTAATCATGAAACACCTAAGAGAAGTTCGTCATGGACAAAGCCCATACCGCAACACTATTTTTAACTAATTTTATTAAAAAAGATAAATTTATATTCTAGCTATTATCTCTTATTCTATGGGCAAGGATTTGGGAGAAAGGGTTAAGTTGCCGTCATTTAAGAACAATATTTTATTAGATATTGCTCAAATTAATCCTAAAAATAAGAAAAAGATTAATGAATATGCCCAAGACACAATAGAGTATGCTAACCGATTAGAAAATGCCCCCCGACCCGCAATCCTCAGAGTCAATAAAGAACTTCGCTAGAAAGTTTTTAATTCTAATTATATCTCAACCCTCATAAAGTCCCTTGCCAGTTTTGTGTTCTTGAATACCTTTCTTGCCTCATCAAGTATTTTGTCCTCTTCTTTTTCATATCTTTGTGAGACATGTGTAAGAATAAGCTGTTCTGCTTTCGCTTTTTTTGCAATTTCTGCTGCTTGTTTTGCAGTGAGATGCTTGTATTCCCTTGCCTTTTCCTCTAGTTCTGCCGAGTAGGTTGCTTCTGATATAAACAAGTTTGCGTCCTTTGCAATCTTGATGCAGTTATCGCATACTGCGGTGTCAAGCATAAATGCAATACTTTTACCTTGCTCGACATAGCTAACATTCTCTGGCTTGATTGTTTTGCCTTTGAATGTTATGCTTTCCCCTTTCTGCAGTTTGCCTATCAAGGCACCTCGCAAGCCAATCTTTTTTATTTTTTTGATATCTATCCTTCTCTTGTCAGATTCAGAAAACCTGTAAGCAAGGCATGGTGCTCCATGCTGTAGAGGCAAGGCTTCAATGCTGAAATCATCTGTTTTTACAAATGTTCCCCCTTCTATTTCTGTAACATCCACCTTTATCTTCCCTGCAAAAACAAACATGTTGTATATAAAATCAACAAATCTCTTTGTTCCCCTCGGGCCATAAATCTCAAGGGTTTTGTTGTAGCCATTTAAGGCAAGAGTTTGAAGCAAGCCCGGAATACCCAAGACATGGTCGCCATGCCAGTGAGTGATAAGGATGCGGGTAAGCTTGCATGGGTTGAGCTTTGCAATGCGGAACTGCCTCTGGGTTCCTTCCCCGCAGTCAACAAGAATTGCTTCGTTCTTGTACCTAAGTAGGATGGATGTATGATTTCTTCTTGCAGTAGGAATTGCTTGAGATGTGCCTAAAAATGTGACTTCTATCATCAATCAAGAAATCCCTGCATTTTTAAATACCTTTTGGAATAAGGTTTAAATATCGTTTTAAATTAATAATCCCATGAAAGTCAGGAAAGAAGGCAGGCAAGTTAAGAAAAAACCAGCTGACAAGGAAAAGAACAAAATCTTCAAGGTAGTATTGGCGGGAGAGAGGGTTTTTTCTAATGCCAAGGAGGCATTTACCTTATATGATTCAAGCAGGTTAGGCGAGCCAAAGGAAGGCAAGGTTTATTATTCCCTTGTTGAAACGCTTTACTTGCTTGAAAAAGGAAAATTGCAGGTTTACAAGGGCAAGAAAAAAGTTACAAGCAACATGTTCCTGAAAGAGGCCCAGCTTCTTGAAAATAATTTCCATACAAGGTTTATTGTTTTTAGGGACATGAGAAACAGGGGCTATATAGTCAAAACTGCTTTAAAGTTTGGTGCCGATTTCAGGGTTTATGAACGGGGCGTTAAGCCTGGGCAAGAACATGCAAAGTGGATTCTTTATCCCGTTTTTGAATCCACTAGCTTAACATGGCATGAGTTCGCTGCGAAAAACAGGGTTGCGCATTCAACAAGAAAGAAGCTCCTTATAGCAATTGTCGATGATGAAAATGATGTAACTTATTACGAGGTAGCATGGAGAAGGCCTTGAGAGATTGTTCTATTTTAATAAAATTGAGATTAAATGAAAAATGATGGATGTAGAGGGAAAGAAAAGAAAGATAATGGAGATTATACAACAAAGAGGCCCGTCATTGCCGATTCATGTTGCGCGCGGCACAGAATTGAATATCTTGTTTGCTTCAGCGATTCTCTCTGAGATGGTCTCAAACAAGATTCTGAATGTAAGCAGCTTGAAAGTTGGAGGCTCTCCTCTCTATTACTTGCCAGGTCAGGAGGAGATGCTTGACAATTTCTTTGCGTATCTGCCTTCAAAGGAAAAGGATGCATTTCTTTTGTTAAAGAAGAATAATCTGCTTGAAGATGAAAAGCTGCAGCCGGCATTGAGGGTTGCAATGCGCGACATAAAGGATTTTGCAGTTTTATTCAGCATGAAAACAGAAGCTGAAGATAAAATTTTCTGGCGTTTTCATTCCTTTCGGAAAGAAGATGCCATTAAAACTGCCGAAGCCATTCTCTCCAAGGAAAAAAAGCCAAGAAAAGAGGAAAGGAAAGATAAGACAGCAGAAGCCGCCAAGGAAACTTCCGGCTTAGAAAAATCAAAAGAAATCAAGAAAGTTGGAACCGATTTTATTAAGAAGGTTTATAGTTTTCTTGCGAATGAGAACATAAGGGTGTTAAGCGAGGAAGAGGCAAAGGGGAAAAGCCTAATGCTTAAAGCCATTGTAAATTCTTCCATAGGGGGGATAGAAATGCTTGTTATTGCAAAGGACAAGAAATCAGTAAGCGAGAATGATGTCAGAGTTCTGTTAAGCTACAATCAGGCGAGAAGATTGCCAATCCTATTTTTATGCAATGGGAAGCCATCGAAAAAGGCTTTACATGAGATAGAAAATTTTAAAAGCTTCCTATTTTTAAGGCAGATAGGATAAAAGGAGAAAGAATGGGGAGAATAAAATCCGCGGTAATGAAGAAGACAGCAAAACAGTTTATCAGCGAGAATGCTGGGCTTTTTTCAGCAGATTTTAAAGGAAACAAACAGCTTGTTAAAGGTTTAATTGTTAACAAGAGAACAAGAAATATCGTTGTTGGCTATATCACACGGCTTGCTAAGACAGGCAAGGAAAAATAACATCATGCTCAAGCAGTATTGCTTGGATAACAAAGAACTGGGATAAACAAAAATTTCAAGGAGGTTAAAAAATGACAGAAGAACAAGCAAAGAAAGAGAGAAAGGGGAGCGACAATAACACAATCTTTATTGGCGGCAAGCCCTTCATGAACTATGTGACAGGTGTAGTGATGCAGATTACAACAAAAGGCGCGAGAGAAGTAGTGATAAGGGCAAGAGGCAAGTTTATCAGCAGAGCTGTTGATGTTGCTGAAGTAGCAGCAAAAAAATTCCTGAAAGAGCAGAATATTGCTGTGAAGGATATAAAGATTGACTCAGAGGAATTTGAGAACAAGGAAGGCAGAAAAGTCAATGTCAGCACAATAGATATAACCCTTGCAAGGAAGTAAGATTTTTTCTTTCTTTTTATTTTTTATATTCTTCTTATTCAGAATTTTGCAGAAAGAAATCATGTGTGATGGCTGTGGGCGGAGTTGAACCGCCGACATCTGCCTATCCCGAATCAATGAAGCAATGATTTCATGAGAGCAGCGCTCTGCCAACTGAGCTACACAGCCATGGCATTAAGAAGAATCAGTGTTTTAAAAGATTTCTTATTTTTCCCGCAATTATCTTAAGATGCTCTGGATCTGCTTTTGGTCCAAGCTGTGTTGTTATATATCCCCTATATTCTTTAAAGAAAACAGTTTCTTTTGCCCATATTTCTTGAAAATCTTTTTCTAAGCCATAAATAGGATAAAGCTTTATGTGTGCATGATTGACCCCAAGCCCTTCCATTATCATTGCTGTTCTTTTGACATTTAATGCCCTATCAAGCATTTTTGCAACTTTTTTTGCAATCTTTAATAATCCGCAGTATTCATTATCTTGCATATTAAAAATATAAGAATCAAAATGTTTTTTTGGCATAACTAAAGTCATTCCGTCAACATTCGGATTTATGTCTAAGAAAGCCAAGAAATCTTTGTCCTCATAAATAATTTCCGCAGGAATTTCCTTCCTTGCTATCCTGCAGAATATGCAATCCTTATTCCCTTCTTGAGATGGCATCTTTGTAGTAAACACAGATTTTTTTAAGCTTGCAAATACTGCATCTTGGCTTTCTTGTCAAGCAAATCTCTTTGCCAAAAACAACAAAACCCAAATTTATAATCCTTTTGCATCTTTCAGGCACAATTTTTTCCAAATCAATCCTGATTTTTTCAGGCTCTCTGTTTTTTGTTAAGCCGAGTCTCTGACTGCAGACAGCAACGTGAACATCAACAGGAATTGTTGCCCTGTTGAAGCCATAGCATAACACAACATCTGCTGTTTTGCAGCCGACACCGGGCAATTCAAGAAGTTTCTCTCTTGTGCTGGGCACTTTGCCATTGTATTTTTCCAAGAGAATTCTGCAGACTTTTTTAATATTCTTGGCTTTCTGCCTGTAAAAGCCAGAGGGCTTGATGAGCTGCTGCAGTTTTTTATTATCTAATCTTAATATTGCTTTAGGTGTTTTTGCAATCTGGAAAAGCTGTTTTGATGCCTTTTCAGTATTTTCATCCCTTGTTCTCTGGCTCAATATGGTGGCTATTAATAGCTGAAAAACATTATCATGCCAATTTCTCAAATCTAAAAGATGCTTCATGTATCTCTTTTTAAGAAATTTACAGATTATTTTTGCTTTCTCCCCCCCTTTCATTTTTCAAAAAAATCTTTGGCTTCAAAAAGCCAATGAAGAGGATATTTTAAATCTGCCTTGCCCCTATTTACAACAACATAGCAGCCTAAAATTTTTGCCTTCGTTGGCTTGATAATTTTTATTATCTTTTTTAAACTAGTGCCTGTAGTCATAACATCATCTACAATTGCAATTTTATCTTTCGGATTGGGAATATAGCCATCTATTAACTTATTAAGCCCATGATTTTTCTTCTTATTTCTAATCAGAGTTAAGTTCAGTCCATACTTTGAGCTTATTGCGGTAGCAAGAGGCAAACCCCCATAATCAGAGGCAGCAATACAATTTGCTTCTTTAGGAATCAGGGCATATAATCTGTCTGTTATTTCATTCAAAATCTCTGGAAAGCCATACGCCTTTTTTATATCAATATAGAAATCTGAGATTTTTTTGCTTTTTAATATAACTTTTTGCCTTTCAAGAACATCAAGTTGATTTAATTTTTCAATTAAGCCTCCCATTTTAAATTCCCGTTGTCTCACATTTGGATTTGTTATTGCTATTTACTATATTAGCAAATCAAAATGCTCGATGGACCCATCGGGAATCGAACCCGAACTACAAGACTGCCAGCCTCGTGTCATGCCTTTAGACCATGGGCCCGTTATTTACCACCTATTAAAAAAGAAAAGCGTTTATAAAAGTAATTCTTGCCAGCTTATGCCCTGATTTTTTCCCTTAAGATTTTGGGTAAGTCGGAAATCTTCACCCTTTCCTGCTTCATGCTGTCACGCTCTCTTATTGTGACATCCTTCTGCTTCATGCTATCATAATCCAATGTTATGCAGAATTTTGTGCCGACTTCATCCTGCCTTCTATAACGCCTGCCGATGCTGCCCGAATCATCATAGAAAACTTTTATCTTGGAATCTTTAAGCATTTCATACACCTTTTCCGCCTCCTTGTCCAAGCCATCCTTGTTCACAAGGGGGAAAACAGCCGCCTCAAAGGGCGCCATTGCCATAGGAAACCTGAAAATCGCCCTTTCTTCTTTATCAACTTTTTCTTTTTTGTAAAAAATGTCAAGAAAAGCCCAGATATTCCTGTCAACGCCAAATGAAAGTTCTAAAACATGCGGAATAAGTTTCTTGTTGTTATGAAAGATTTCAAGGTTTTTCCCGGAAATTTTTTCATGCCCCTTCAGGTCATGGTCTGTCCTGTAATGCAGGCCGGCAACCTCTTTGAATCCGCCAAGAGTCTCTAAATCCAGCTCAATGTCCATATGAATCTTGTTGTAAAAAGCCCTTTCTTCTTCGCTTAACTCCCTGAACCTAAATTTTTCTTTTGGTATTTTTAGGATGTCAAGATAAAACCCCTGTATCTTCGCAGCATTATAAAGATAAAATTTCGGGAATTTTTTATGCAGTTCCTTGCATGAAATCTCTTTTGCTTCTTTCTCCTCTGCCAGTTTAACATTTAGCTTCAGATTTTCAATACCTTCCCATTTTTCAGGATTAAGCTTGTCAATTTCATCCGCATCAAAAAAAATTTGAAGCTCTGCCTGCGTAAATTCTCTCAAGCGGAAAAACAGCTGTCTTGGCGAGATTTCATTTCTGTAAGCCTTGTCTATTATTGCCAATCCCAAAGGAAGCTTTTTCCTTGTTGCGTCAAATTCCTGATTAAAGGCAAGATAGGCAGACTGGGCTGTTTCAGGGCTTAGATAGCCCTTCTCGCCTGCAAAACCTATTGAAACAGGAAACATCATATTGAACCACTTTACTTCGCTCAGCCCACCATTGCATTTAGGGCATTTCAGCTTTTTCTTTCCTATCAGGCTGTTCATCTCTCCAAGAGACATGCCATCTGTATACGGCTTTGAATCTTCTAATAATTGGTCTGCTTTGAAGCGGAAGTGGCAGTTCTTGCATTCTGCCAATGGATCATTAAAATTCTCTATATGCCCCGAGGCAATAAAAACTTTCTCAGGCAGGATGTTGTTGCCTTGGATTTCATAATAATTTTCCTCCTTAAGAAAAAAATTCCTCCATAAATTCTCCCATTTAATCTTCATCAGCTTTCCCAAATGCCCATATGTAAAAAATCCAGATTTTCCCCCATAAATATCAGCAGTTGGAAAAAAGAACCCCCTTTTGCAGGCTATTGCAGATATTTCATCAGCCCTGTTATTTTCAGGTTTCCCAGCCATATTGTAGCTTAACAAGAGATTTTTATAAATTTAACTAATAGGACTTGGATTTTTCAAACATGTATGAGCCAAGAACAATCATAACAACAGACACAGCAGCCAGTACTATCAAGTCAAGCGTTTTCGGGAATATGGAAAATTTCATCAGGCTTGCCCTGAGGCCGTCAACGCCGTACATTAAAGGGTTTATGTATGTGAAATAGAAAACAGGTTTTGGCAGGTTCTGCAGAGGGAGCATGGCTCCAGAAAGCAAAAATAAGGGGAATATCATAAAATTCATTATCAAATTAAAACCCTGCACGTCAGACATCCTGGAAGCAAAAATCAGCCCCAGGCCGATGAATGTTATTGAAATAAAAAACATAAATAATGCCGCCCACAACACCCCCTGGATTGTTGGTGTTTTAATGCGCATAAACAATGCTGCAGAAAGGATTATCAGGCCCTGGATCATAGTTATTGTAACACTGCCAAAAACCCTGCCTAAAACTATTGAGATTCTGCTTACCGGAGTCACAACAATCTCTTTCAAAAATCCAAATTCCCTGTCCCATAGGAAGGATACTCCAGAGAACATAGCAGAGAATAAAATTGTCGCGCCTATCATTCCCGGCATCAGGAAATTTACATAGTCTATTTCTTCAGGTATGCCTGGAATCATCACGCCAGAAAGGCCCATGCTGAAAAAAGCCAGGGATAATATAGGGATACCCAATGTTCCGATTATTCTTGACCTCGCCCTGAGAAATCTTTTCATTTCCCTTAACCATAAAGTGGATATCGCAGTCCAATTAATCAGCTTCATTTTAATGGTATCAATCTATGACCCCCCTTTTCTGGCTTGCACTCTTCTTCCCTTATAGTTCTCCCAGTGAATCTTAGGAATACGTCTTCAAGGCTGGGCTTATGCAGGTTCACAGAGTTAACCCTGACTTGAAAATGCCTTGCTATGTTCATTATTTTTGGGATTTTTCTCTCTGCATCTAAAACATTTAAAGCAAGAAACCCGTTATAATTCCTTATCCTTCTTACCCAGCTAATTTTTTTGACATACTCCAAAAATTTTTGGAATTTTATATTTTTAATCTGTATTTCCAGCAGGATAACATCAGCCTCAACTAGCTTCTTCAGATTTTTTGGAGTGTTGATAGCGACTATTTTGCCATAATCAATTATTGCGACCCTGTCACAGAGAAAATCTGCCTCTTCCATGTAATGTGTTGTCAGGACTATTGTTACTTTCTCTTCCCTGTTCAGCTTCTTTATATAGTCCCAGATATGCCTTCTTGTCTGTGCATCCAATCCTATGGTTGGCTCATCAAGAAAAAGAACTTTTGGCTTGTGTATTAAACTCCTCGCAATTTCTAATCTTCTTTTCATGCCTCCAGAATAATTTTCAACTAAGACCTTTGCTTTGTCTGTTAAATCTACCAACCCGAGCATTTTGCTTATTCTTACTGCTCTTTCTGCTTTAGACAGGCCATACATCCTAGAATGGAAATCCAGATTTTCAAATCCAGTCAGTTGGTCGTCTAGGGAAGGTTCTTGGAATACAATCCCTATATTCTCTCGCACATAGCCAGCTTCTTTTGCAATTTCAAAACCGGAGATTCTGGCAGTTCCTGCTGTTGGCTTGAGCAGAGTGGACAGCATGCTTATTGTCGTTGTTTTTCCTGCTCCATTAGGCCCAAGCAGGCCAAGAAGCTCTCCCTCTTTAACCTTAATTGAAATGCTGTCTACGGCTGTCAACTCTCCAAATTTTTTTGTTAGATTATCCACTTCTATTGCAAACATTTTTGGAACAAGGTTTTCAATTTTTTAAATGTTTTGAGAGAGAAGAAAGCGGTTTATAACTTTTGTTAAGGAGTTATCTAATTGGCTATTATTTCTTCAATATTTTTCTTTATCGAACCAATAAATGGTCCATTAAAATCTGACTTAATCAGATTTATTATATTAATATATTCATCTTTACTAAATTGAGTAAGCACGATCTTGCCATCCTTTTTTCTTTCAGCAAAAATAGGCATATGGAATTTGTTTACCTTAAATCTATAAAGATATTCGTTAGGGTCATTGTAATTTCCAGAAGTTATAACATCTACCCTTATCTTTTTTCCATCATAGATTGTTTTTAAAGTTCCATAATATACCATTAAACTACCTATAAACTAACCTTTTTAAAACTTATTGGAGTATGACTTAATCTTTTTCCTATAACTAAAAATATTCAAGCGGGGAGAGGGACTCGAACCCTCGAATAAGAGCTTGCTATTGTAGTTTCTCTACCTTCCTAGAGTTTCTCTCCGCGAAAAGCTGTGCTTTTCGGGGCACAGGAAAACTTTGTTTTCCTCTGTTTCTAAAGAGAAACTGTAGACTGCAGGCTCCCGCCGTAGCCACTGGGCCACCCCCGCGTGAAACATTAAATAGGGGTTTATTTTTAAAGTTTGTTAGGCAAGCTAGGCAAGCAGGGCAAGCAAGAAAAAGATTTAAATCGTTGCAGCAATTAAAGAGCATATGGAAGCCATAATAAAACTTGAAGATGTTTGGAAAATTTATAGTCTTAGTGAAACAAACCTTCCTGTTCTGAAGGGGCTGCATTTTCATTTTAAAAATGGGCCCGACAGGATTCGAACCTGCGACTTCTTGCTTTCTTTCCTTCTATTGTAGTTTTTCTACCTTCCTAGAGTTTCTTTTTCCGCGAAAAGCAGGCAATCCTCGCCGAAGCGAGCATCACGGGCTTTTCGGGGCACAGGAAATCTTTGATTTCCTCTGTTTCTCTAAAAAGAAACTGTGGATAGAAGGCAAGCGCTCTATCCAAGCTGAGCTACGGACCCTTGATGATATCCAGCTGTTTCAATTTAAAAAACTTGTTGCGTAGCATGGCGAAAGCTTTTTAAATTTCCTTGTGTTAAGAGGAACAATGAAAAAGTCTCTTAGGACACTATTAGTGCAGGTCAGCTTGCTCGTTCTTGTACTTGTAGTAGTGCTCTTATAGGGGCCTCTTCATTTTTTCTTTTCAGGAGGTTTCTCATGGCACTAAACAATTTACTTGGCTGTATAATAAGAATGGAAGAAACGGATAGATGCAGATGCGGCTATATGTATGAGATAACCGTAAATTCCGAAGGAAGAGAAAGGACATTCTACTTTGATTTGAATCATCGCTTTAAAATAGAGGGGGAAAGGATAAAATTCGAGAAAAATAGAAGCCCTACTAAAAATGCAGAGGGGGATTACAAGAACAGCCCTATTGAAACAGTAGTTATAGGCATTATGCCGAATTATGGTGGTTTTAAAGAGGTTGGAGAGATAAAGAAAGCGCTTCAAGCAGCATATATTGAACATGAGAAGGAATGGAAGAAAGAGCCAAAATCTAATTTGGATTTAAATAAAAGAGAATTATTACTCTAAAATCCGAGAATTAATTCTCTGGGATTCTAAAATGAGATTTATAAAAATTTTTGACACCACATTGAGGGACGGCGCGCAGTCAGCATCTGCTATGCTTAAAATAGGAAACGAGATAAAGGTAGCGGAGCAGCTCGAAAGGCTTAATGTTGATATGATTGAAGCAGGCTTTCCTGCATCATCAAAAGCAGAGCAGGATATTGTTGGAATAATCGCTAGAGAAAGTAGCAAAACAATTGCAGCATTGGCAAGAGCAAAAAAAGAGGATGTTAAAAAAGCATGGCATTCCATACGCAGGGCAAAAAAGCCAAGATTCCATATTTTCATTGCCTCTTCTGATGACCATATTAAAAATAAACTGAATATGAGCAGGCAAGAGGTGGTTAATGCGGCTGTTGAAAGCATAAAATATGCAAAAGAAATCAGCAATGGAAATGCCGAAATAGAGTTTTCTGCTGAAGATGCCACAAGAAGCAATGAAAGATTTTTATTTCAGTTGTATAACGCAGCAATAAAGGCAGGAGCAGGGATAATAAATATTCCTGATACAGTTGGATTTTTTCTGCCAAATGAGTTTTTCAGGATGGTCCGTAAAATAAGGAAAAGATTTCCTCTGCCAGAAGTAAGCGTGCACTGCCACAATGATTTAGGATTAGCAGTTGCAAATTCAATTGCAGCAATACATGCAGGAGCAAATCAAGTACACTGCACTATGAATGGGATCGGTGAAAGGGCAGGGAATGCTGCTCTTGAAGAAATTGCCACTATCCTGACTGTAAAGAAAAATTCTGTTAATGCCTGCAGCAATATTAAAATAGGGGAAATTTATAAAACTGCACAGATAGTGAGCAAATATTTTGGCGTGGGTATACCAGTATACAAGGCAGTAATAGGGGCAAATGCTATGAAGCATGAAGCAGGAATTCATGTTCAGCATGTTAAGGGCTATGAGGCATTTAATCCAGAATATATTGGGGCTGAACGGGAGATAATCATCGGCAGGCATTCTGGTATCCATACTGTTCTTGAAGTTGCCAGAATTAACCGCATCAATATAGGAAAAGAAGAGGCAATTGCATTATTAAATGAGATTAAAAAGAAGGGCTTAAAAATAAGCCAAAAAGATTTTAAGAGGTATTTAGAACAAAAAGCATAAAGGATTTAAATTATCCTTTGCTGGGGTAAACATGGCTGAAGTGAATTTTCAGAAAATAGAGAAGAAATGGCAGAAAGAGTGGGAGAAAGCAGGAATCTTTCATGTTGCAGAAGACAGCAAAAAGAGAAAGTACTATGTTTTGGAGATGTACCCGTACCCAAGCGCAAGTTTTTTGCATATGGGGCATGTAAGGAATTATACCCTAGGCGATGTTTATGCAAGATTCAGGAGGATGAACGGATTTAATGTCCTTTATCCGATGGGTTATGATTCTTTCGGCCTGCCTGCCGAAACTGCCGCAAAGAAAGAAGGCATACATCCAAAAAAATATACTGAAGACGCTATCAAAAAAATCATAGAGTACATGAAAGCATTGGGATTAAGCTATGACTGGAACAGAATCATTGCAAGCCATGATCAAAATTATTACAAGTGGAATCAGTTTTTCTTTTTGAAACTGTTCGAAAAAGGACTTGCATACAGGAAGAAATCGCCTGTCAATTGGTGCGAGAAATGTGAGTCTGTATTGGCTGATGAGGAGGCAGAGGGCGGAAAATGCTGGAGATGCGGAAATGAGGTTATGAAAAAAGAGCTGGAGCAATGGTTTTTCAAGATTACAGATTATGCTGAAAAACTTCTCAAGGGCTTGGACAGAATTGACTGGCCTGAAAGGATTAAGGTTATGCAAAAGAATTGGATTGGAAAAAGTTATGGAACAGAGATTGATTTTGAAGTTGAAGGTAAAGCATGGCCCATCTTCACAACTCGGCCTGACACAATTTATGGTGTCACATTCATGGTTATTTCCAGCCAGCATCCAAGGCTGATGGAGCTTGTTACAGAAAACCAGAAAAAGGAGGTTGAAAATTTTGTCAGGAAATGCCAGAAGGCAAGAACTGCTGAAGAAATTGAGAATCTTGATAAGCAGGGTGTTTTTACAGGAAAATATGCTGTTAATCTCTTGACTAAAGAAAAAATTCCAGTATATGCCGGAAATTTTGTTCTTGCAGAATATGGCTCAGGCATGGTTATGGCTGTTCCGGCACATGATCAGAGGGATTTTGAGTTTGCAAGAAAATACAAAATTCCTATGAAAGTGGTAATTCAGCCAAAGAATTGCAAGTTAAGTTCTGAGAAGATTGAGAAGGCATATATTGATGAAGGCATCATGGCAGATTCTGGAAATTTCAACGGCATGTTAAGCAGCAAAGCAATAGACCCAATTTCTGATTTTATTGAAAAGAAAAAACTCGGGAAAAGGGCAGTGCATTACAAGATAAGGGACTGGCTTGTTTCAAGGCAGAGATATTGGGGCACGCCAATCCCGATAATTTATTGCGGTAAATGCGGTGTTGTGCCTGTGCCTGAAAAGGATTTGCCAGTCCTGCTCCCGGAAAAGGTTGATTTCAAGGCAAAAACAAATCCCTTGTCAAGCAGTAAGGAATTTGTGAATGTGAAATGCCCCCTATGCGAGGGCAATGCAAGAAGGGAAACAGACACAATGGGCGGTTTTGTTGATTCCTCATGGTATTTCTTAAGATATTGCGACAGCAAAAACAAGAACAAGCCATTTGATGAAAATAAGGTTGGGTACTGGATGCCTGTTGACCAGTATGTTGGCGGCGCAGAGCACGCAGTCATGCACCTGATATATGCAAGATTTTTCACAAAGGCATTGAAGGATTTGGGATTTGTAACATTTGATGAGCCCTTTGCTAGGTTATTCAATCAGGGGATTGTCTATAAGGACGGCTCAAAAATGTCAAAAAGTTCAGGTAATGTTGTCTTCCAGACAGATATTTCAGACAAATATGGAATCGACACTGCAAGGCTTTTCCTGATGTTTGTGTCCTCCCCTGACAAGCAGATGGAGTGGAGCGATGAGGGTGTGGAGGGGAGCTTCAGGATAATAAACAAGCTGATAAGGTTGAAAGAGAAGGTTTCAGGAAAAGGTGATGCAAGGCAGGAAAGCAAGATGAATCTGGCGGTTAAAAAAGCAACAGAAAGCCTAGAAAAATTTGAGTATCCAAGAGCCATTATTTCAGTTATAGAGTGCGTTGATGCATTTTCAGATTCCCTCTCAAGGAAAAATTATGAAATCCTTTTGAAGCTGATGCACCCCTTCTGCCCGCACATAACAGAAGAGCTATGGCATGAACTTGGAAACAAGAGTTTTATCAGCCTTGAAAAATGGCCAAAGGCGGATGAAAGCAAAATTGATTTAGAATTTGAAAAACAGGAAAAGCAGTCTGAACTTGTTGTGGATGATATAAGAAATATTTTTAGAATCCTGAAAGAAAAACAAAACAAAGAGCCAAAGAAGGTTTATCTTTATATGCTGCCCAAGGAACTTGGGGTATACAAAGATGCCAAAGGGAGCATAGAAAAAAGTTTAAATGTTCCTGTTGAGATTTTTGCTGTTAATGATCCCAAGAAATATGACCCGCAGAATAAGGCTGGTAAGGCAAAGCCCGGCAAGCCAGCAATTTATATCGAGTAAGTTTTATATACTCTATTCTTGGTTCTTTATTAAAGAGGGATAAAAAATGGAAACAAAAATTGGGATGATTGCTGCTGTTTCTGAGGCATTAAGATTCAGGAAGCAGAATCCAAAAGCGGGCAATGAGGGGGTTATCCAGCATATCTTCAATATGTCTATGCGGGAAAGGGATATGACAAAAAAGATGGGGATGGCAAGGTAACAGAACAGCTTAAAAAAGTTTATCTTGATGCTGTTCATGGCAAGAACAAGAAATATGAAAATTGGCTGAGTTATGTTAAATGAAAATAAGAACAATAATCTACTTGCTTGTTTTTATTATTGTTCTTTTTCTCTATAATTCCTTTTTTGGATTCAAGCCAGAGAATGATAGAACCATTGTTACAAATGTTATTGATGGGGACACGATTGTCATAAGCGGTGGCGAAAGAGTTAGGTTATTGGGCATAGACACGCCGGAGAAAGGCGAATTTTTTTACAAGGAAAGCAAGGCAAGGCTTGAAGAGCTGATTGAGAACAAAAATGTGACGCTTGAAAAAGAGGGCGATAACAAGGACAAATATGACAGATTATTGAGATACATATTCCTAAATGATACAAATATTAATCTGCAGATGGTTGAAGAAGGGCTTGCAATCTGCTATTTTTATGAGAAAAGCAAATACCAAGAGGCATGCAAAAATCTTGAAGAGAATGCGATGCAGAACAAGATTGGACGGTGGCAGGAAAAGAGTTAGAATGGCTTTTAAAAGGCATAAAAGCTAAAAAGAATCAGAGAAAGGGCAAAGCATTAATTTCTTCTCCCTCATTTTTCAGCAGGATTACATCTATACTTATATTTTCGTTAATAAATAGACTTTTTAATTCATCAATTGTTTCCTTTATTATTAGATGTTCTTTATGAAACAACTGAATAAAACAGTTTGGCTTTGCTAAAGATAAGATTATGGAGTTTACATATTTATTGTTATTAGCAAACTCTTTTAGTTTATTTTGGTTCTCTATAGAAAAGTTTCTTAAATTTATTGAAAGTAACGAATAATTATATCCTAATTTGTTCATATCAAACATTATCCTTGAACCAGTAATAATTTTTTCCTTTTTTAGTCTCCTGAGTTTATATAAGGCTAATTCAGCCGAAATCCCGGCTTTTTTCGCAATATCTATTAATTTAATTCTTCCGTCTTCTTCTAACGCTTTCATAATCTTCTTGTCTTTATCATCCAATTTTATTTTTTCAGATGACTCGCCAATTATAACTAAGCTATTTTCACTCTTGCTTCCTAAAAACTTTAAAGGGTAAATTTTAGCATAATAGGGCTTTATTATCAATATTTCCTCTATAGCTTCGCTATAATCCTTTGTTGCGTTGAAAAAATATTCGTTTATCTCCCTTTCCTCTTTAAATACGCCTTGTATGAATAAATCATATTTGTTATTAACCAAACCTTTTGAAATCCAAAAATTATCTTTCCCCAATTTTTTATGGAACTCTTTAATATATTTTGGTTTTGTAAACTTAATTAATGCTATTGCAAGGGCATTATATCCTAATTTGGGATAATTGAAAAAAGTAATAAATCTCTTTATAACTCCTTCACTAAGATATTTATTGATTCTATAGACTACCTGTTCTCTTGAAAGCCTTGTTTCTTTAGCTATTTTAGAAATAGGCTCTCTTGCATTGTGATAAAGATACCCCAATAACCTTGAGTCCTGTTCTTTTAATTCCATGAGTTATCAATAAGCGGAATACTATTTAAATTTGCCTATTTATTAATTTATTTAAGTATTTATTTTAATAATTGCGTACTTTTAATTAGAAAGTTAATTATATATTAAAGTTTATTACTATTGCATGACAATAAGTACATTAGTAGAAAAGATTGAACAATCTTTTGAGAAAGCAGAACCTAAAAGTCAAGAACCGAAAACTTTAGCTGAAGCTGTATCAAATTCATTAATAAAAGTTATTCCAAGAATTTCTCCAGAATTGTTTGATATTAGGAGAGAAGTAGATATAACTCTTTCTAGCAAACAAATCGAGAAAATCGATACAATTTACAAAATGGCTCATCCCTTTGGTAATCTACCAGTAATTAAGTATGGTACCTTTAATGATTCCACATTTGGAGCAGTAGCGAAACGAGATATAGAAATTGAAGGTGAAGAAGAAATGAAAGAAAGAAAACTTAAAAGAGTAAGAAAAATAATAAATGCTAGTATTCCTCTTTTTTCATACGCTAATATAAAAGATAAAATTGTTTGTTATCCAAAAAGCTTAGACATTATTTATGAACAAGATTGGAAAGAAAAAAGAGAACTTGCATGGCCAACAGACGGAGCTCTAGGAGGCTTTTGTCGTGAGTCTGGAGAATATCAAGATCTAGGAAAGACCAACCTTAATATTAAAGGACATTGGAGTCCAAATTTCAAACTAAATGTTGCTGTGGAAGTACCAGAATTACCCAGGGGTTTTGTTGAACTTGGAGATGAGGCGGTCGCATTATATTATGCGCATGTTAAAGGAACTTCAAAAGAATTAAGAAAAAAAACTTCCTTACGATCTCCAAGTTTAGGAGTATTATGGATTCCTAATCCAAAAGCCTTTTATGCAACAGGAAATATTCCTAAGATAGAACCACCTCCTAAAAAAGGTGACCCTGTTCTAGTTTTAGATATTCCTGGAGAAAAAAGAAGCTATAGGCACGCTGTTGCTGCATGGAATATCGGAGAAGAGATCCATTTCAGAAATTGGCTAGCTGAATATACTGAAGGGGGCAGAGTATAAAATGGGCCTAATATTAACCGGATTTCCTGATATTTCTCCTGAGGATAGGGCTCGGAAAGATAGAGAAGTAAGAAAACGCCTTCATGGATACAAAATGGAGTTATTGGGAGGTATTGAAAAACATGTAAATGAAGTAAGAACAGACTGTCTACCTAAGACAGATATAAGAGTTCAAGTTGTTGAAAATATGACTCCACATCAGAAAGTAAGACTATTAAAAAAGCTTGAAGAAGAGATGAAGTCCTGTAGCGAATACCCAAGAGAACAATCCTGGGTTGAACAAGCGGTAAAGGAGTTTAAGCGAGGCAATTATAGCTATGAAACTATTTATGATTATATCTCTGCAAAAGATATAGCTAAAATTGTTTCAAATTAGTGAAGAATAAACAAATGTAAATAAATCGGAAAATTATATAATGGCAAAAATAAAATGAAAAAATCTAAAATTGTGCTAGATTGGGATGAAATTGAAACTAAGAAGCAGAAAAAAGGACTCATTGATGCGGTTCTTTCAGAAATAGCCTTACTTAGAAACTCCCCCGCTCTCAAGGATGTAATAAGTGATGATGGGATAAGTATTGCTGAAATAGACAGGAGTAATAATGTTGATGACAATGGAGTTTATACACTTAGGATACTAAAAACCGGAAAGATTGTAGAGGATAATTCATACATGGAGTCTGATGGATACTTTTCAGAACCGAGATACAAGGGGGGAATGCCTGTTTCAAAATCTGAATTAGCTCAAAAGATAGAATTCTATAAAATAACCCCAAACGATATCCGTACGATTCAAAAAAGAATCAAAAGATGATGAGGCTAGCTAACCAACACCGCCTTGATTCTTCTCACGCCTGCGGCAACCGCCTCTTCCTTGACTATTTTGAATTTTCCAAGCTCCTTGGTGTTCTGCACATGCGGGCCTGCGCAAACCTCCTTGCTGAATTCCTGTCCTGCCTTGCCGATTGAATAAACTGATACTTTCTCTCCATATTTTCCATCGAAAAATGCCAATGCACCTTTCTTTCTTGCCTCTTCAAGTGTCATTTCTTCCCTCTTGACAGGCATTGCCTTTTCAATTTTTTCATTCACTATTGATTCAGTCTTCTTGATTTCCTCATCCGTCATTTTTTTATCATGTGAGAAGTCAAATCGCAATCTTTCTGCTGTTATGTTGCTGCCTTTCTGTTGGATATGGCTGCCTAGAACTTCCCTCAATGCCTGACCAAGAATATGTGTTGCAGTATGCAGTCTTGTTGTCTGCTCTGAAGTGTCTGCCAAACCTGACTTGAATTTTTTCTCACTTCCCTGCCTTGAAATTTCCTGATGCCTTTCAAATTCTTTTTTAAAGCCATTAACATCAACTTTTTTATCTTTTTCGTCTGCCAGCTCGCATGTCATCTCAATAGGAAAGCCAAATGACTGATACAGCAGAAAGGCATCCCTGCATAAAATTTTGTTCTTGCTCTTTTTGCAGATATTCTCAAATTCCTTCAATCCTCTTTCAAGAGTTCCCCTGAAAAGTGCCTCTTCTTTTTCAAGCTCTTCAATAATAAATTTCCTGTTTTTGCTGAGTTCAGAATAATCTTCCTGATAAATCCTGATAACCTCTTCTGCAATTTTTTCTGTGAAATTTTCTTTTATACCAAGAATATTGCCATGCCTGATTGCTTTTCTTATCAATCCCCTGAGGATATAACCCTGGTCTTTTTTCCCGGGATGAATGCGCTTCTCATCCCCTAAAATGAATACCGCAGCTTTTAAATGGTCTGCGATTATTCTGATGCTATTTTCCTGCCCCCCATTTTCATTTTTTATCCCTGCAATTTCCTTAATCCTTTTTATTACTGGCAGAAAAACAGAAGTTTCATAGACATTCTTTTTTCCTTGCAGCATTGTAATTGTCCTTTCAACACCCATGCCAGTATCTACATTCTTCTGCTTTAGTTTGGAGTATTTTCCCTCTGCTGTTTTGTTGTATTCCATGAAGACATCATTCCATATTTCAAAGTATTTGCCGCAGCTGCATCCTGGCCCGCATGTTTTTGAGCATGGCTTTTTGCCGGTATCAATGAACATTTCTGTGCATGGTCCGCAGGGCCCTGTCATTCCAGCAGGCCCCCAGAAATTATCGCTTTTTCCAAGCCAGTATATCCTTTCTCCAGGTATGCCAAGATTCTGCCATATTCTTGCAGATTCCCCATCTTTTGGCGCTTCCCCATCGCCTGCAAAAACTGTTACATGTAATTGCCCTGGCTTGAATTTTAGTTCTTTTATTAAAAATTCAAAGCTCCATTCTATTGCCTCTTTTTTCCAGTAATCTCCCAAGCTCCAGTTTCCAAGCATTTCAAAAAAAGTGAGATGGGAACTGTCGCCTACAGAGCCAATGTCTGTTGTTCTTATGCATTTCTGCGCATTCACCAACCTCTTGCCTTGGGGATGCGGCTGCCCAAGCAAAAATGGAACAAGAGGATGCATTCCTGCGGTTGTAAAAAGAACTGTTGGGTCATGTTCAGGAATAAGGGATGCAGAAGGAATTATTTTATGCCCTTTCTTATGGAAAAATTCCAAATATCTCTTTATGAACTCTTTTCTTTCCATAGAAGCATAAACATAAGGCAATTTAATAAGTTTTTCTATGAAATGGCTTTGCACATTTTCCTCTTATAGATTATTGCCTCTTACGAATGTTTATGTGCAAAGCCCTATAGAAGAATTCCCTATCCCAATTTCTCAAGCTGTTTCTTTATCTCTTTTAATTCAGCATCAATCCTAACTTTTTCCTTGGTTTCCCTTGCCTCTTTTTTTAATGGCCTGAATTTTGCAGCTGCCTTCCTTGTTGCATGAGTTTCCACATCGCTTACAGGCAGCCCGCCTATAATCTTGTCTATTTCTGCTGCAATCTCCCTTATTTTTCCCCTGGTCTCTTCTTTTAGCTTAAACTCAGCTTTTCTCAGCTCCTTGGTTGAGATAATAGCTTTTATGATGTCAAGAAGATGCAGTTGTATCTCCAGCAAATCCCTTTTGTATTCAACTGCTTCAGAATTGAGAATCTCTACATGAACTGCCTGAGTTTCCACATCTTTCATTTTTATAAAAGAATTTCCGCATTGATTCAGCCAATCTTGCTGAATAATCTTTCATCTATGATTTGTGCCTTTGCCTTGATATCCTCAACCTCTTTCTCCCAAGAGTCTAATTCCTCCTGTTCCTTTGCCTTTGTTTCTTTAATCTTTTTCAGCAGGTTATCAATATCCAATAGCTTTTCTTTTATTATCTCAAAATTAGCCAATGCTTCCTTAAATTTATCTATTTTCACAAAAATTGGCTCTTTTGCCCTGCTGTAACTCATCTCCCTTTCTGCATGCATAACCATTGGCTCGCTTATTTCTTGTGTTACTGCCCTCTGTTCAGGCATGACAGCCCTTTCCTCCCTTCTGGCGGGCATAACAGGGAATGCTGCCGGTTGTGCCTGCATCCGGGGCATCTCAAGAGGCGGTCTAACCGCTTCTTTTATCTGCTGCATCTCTGAAAAATTAGGCAGTTCAGGCAGTTCAAATCTTTCAGCAGGCATCCCTTCCTTCTTTTTTCTAAATAGAGGCATTTTTCAATTTGGAGGCATTTTTCAATTCCCAAAAAAATGAGGAATATTATATAAATAGTTTTGCTAACATCCTATAGTGGTAACAGAAAAAGCAAAAATATTTATTCTCCAGTATATTCTGCTTTGAACTTAAAATGCTGGACAAAATGCTCTATGATTTGGCAGAGGGTATAGTGGGAAAAAATGGGATAGCCATAATTGATATCCTGAAGGATAACAGGGATGTTAACGAATTTAAGATAGCAGAAAAGATGAAGCTGACTATAAATCAGGTCAGGAACATACTCTACCGGCTCGATGCCCATGATATTGTCAGCTTTATCAGGAAGAAGGATAAGCGCAAGGGATGGTATATCTATTACTGGTCTTTGGACAAGCTTAAGGCACTGAAGCTTTTCGTGAAGATGAAAGAAAGGGGGATACAGCAATTAAACCATGTGCTAGCAAGCCATGAGAATAAGAGATTTTTTAGATGCAATGGATGTGAAATAGAACTGACAGAAGAGAATGCCTTAACCCATGATTTTATCTGTTTAGAGTGCGGCAATCTCCTCGAGTTAAGCGACAATAAAGGAAAGATAGTTGAAATAAGAAAGAATATAACAAAAGAAAAGAAGATTTTGGAGTTAATACGGGCAGAGATGGCAAAGTTGAGTGTGGAGGAGCATAAGAAAATTGGCATGAAAGAAAAGCGCGCCAGGAAACAGGCAAAGCAAAAACCAAAGAAAAAGAGCAAAAAGGCAAAAGGCAGGAAAAAATGATGAAAGATAGAAGAAACAGAAGCATAACTCTGCAGCTTATTATTGCCAATTCAATTTTTTTCTTAGCCATGCTGCCGATAACTTACAGGAATCCTGCCTGGGTTGATTACATTGCCTTGATTCCGTCAAAGATACTATCTTCGGAAAGGCTCTGGACTCTTGTGACAAGCATGTTCATGCATGCAAGCATCCCCCATCTGTTTGTTAACATGATGAGCCTCATGTTTCTGGGCTCATCTCTGGAAAGGATTATAGGAAGAAAGAGATTTGCTGTGTTCTACATTGTGTCAGGGATCTTCTCTGGCTTGTTTTTTGTTGCATCGGCATTCCTGTTCCGCCAGGATTTGAACATCGGCGCAGTAGGCGCTTCAGGCGCAATTTTTGGGATTGCAGGAATGCTTGCCGTGCTTGTCCCAAAACTGCCTGTGTATATCATGTTTATCCCTATTGCAATGCATATGTGGTTTGCAGTAATCTTGCTGCTGCTGGTGTTATGGATTTTCTCATTAGTATCAGGAGTGCCAATAGGCAATACCGCCCATCTAGGCGGCTTGATTATCGGCTTTGTTTATGGTTTTTATCTAAGAACAAGATACAAGAGAAAAGTGCTTATGCTAAATAAATTCCTGCTGCATAGGGGATTTTAGGAAGTATTTTAAACTTAAAATATTTGTTAAGATAAGAAAAGAGGAAAAATGCCTGAAGATACCAGCGAGGTTGCAGAATTATTGTCTGAATTCAATACGAAGATTTCTGACTTGGAATCAAGGCACGAATTACTGCGGGAGAGAGTGATAAGCTTTGGGGGCGGTTTTGTTAAGAGCAGGGATGACTTAAAAAAAGAGTTGAATCTGGTAAAGGGGGATATAAGCAAGCTGCAGGATACAATAGGGAATATCCAGGAGAATTTGCGTTATATTCTTGCTCAACTGGATAATTTTGTAAGAAAAGAGCAGTTGCAGACATTTGAGAAGTACATTAAGCTCTGGGAGCCGTTAAAATTTGCCAGAACAGAGGATGTGCAGAAAATGATTGATGATGCCCTGCGAAATGAGGCAAATGCAGGCAAGGAGGCGTTAGCAGGATAACCATAAAAAGTTATAAAAAGGTTGCCTGCCAAACAATAATATGCCGGGAGTGATAGACACAATATTAGACCTGCAAAAAAAGGGGCTGAATGATACAGAGATAGTCGCGCAACTCCGCAGCATGAATTATTCTGCGCAGGAGATAACAGACGCTGTAAATCAAATTAAGATTAAATCATCTGTGAATGGGAAAGAGGAGATGCAGCCCTCAATTATGGAAGAGGGGGAAACAGAAGTGCCGCTGCCAAGCAAGAAAAAAAAGCTTAAAGTCGGCATGAAAGAGGCGCAATACCCCCCTTATGCAGCATATCCCCAATATGCCTCAACTTTCCAGAATGAGGAACAACAGCAACAGGCAGCGCAGCCGGACATAGAGATGATAGAGGAGATTGCAGAAGAGATAGTATCAGAAAAATTTTCTGAGATAAGGGACAAACTCTCGGCAGTTCTTGATTTCAGGGACAACATGGAAATCAGAATTACGAATCTGAATGACCGTCTGAAGAGAATGGAAGCGACAATTGACAGCCTGCAGACAGCAATACTAGGTAAGGTCCAGCAGTATAACCAGGATATCCGCTCATTGGGAAGCGAAATGCAGGCCCTGGAAGGTGCATTCGGCAAGATTTTAAACCCCCTTGTGGATAATGTCAAAGAGCTTGGCAGGATAACAGACAGGATCAAGACAAAAGAAAAGGCAAAGTAGATTTTTTCTCAGGGTAATTTATATTATTCATTTCTTGCTCAGAAACCAGGATAAAATAGCCCCTATAACAAAAAGAACCAGCACGCCAAGCACCGTTGGCTGCAAAACAGTGTCCTTGACATCAGCAACACTAATTCCAACAACTCCGAGATATCTGTTTACCAAATAGCCAAAAACATTTATGCCTGAAATGACAAATACAGCCAAGAGCATAATTATAAGGGCGGCGCTAAACCCTTTGCTCTTTATCAAATTAAAGTTTGAATGAACAAAGGTGAGGATAAGAACAAATAAAAACAGGCAGACAAGAAAAACAGCAAGCCAGGGTGTTACTTTGAGGGTGTATGTTCTTGCTAATGGAGTAATCAAAAATATCATTGCGATGACAAAGCTTATCAGGAAGTTTATTGATGTATTTTCTCCAAGAACTTTTGTTTTTGCCAGTAGGGCATAAATAAGTGTAATTACAAACAGAAAAGCAAGGACTGGCGCAAGATAAGCAAGTGAAAATTCAAGAGCCATTTTAATCCCGGGGTTTAGTCCTGTTCAGGCGTTGTTTTTGGCACAGTAAGAGTAACTATTATTCCTACTATTACAACCAAAGCAATTACACCCCCACCCCATTGCTGCCACCAGTTGTTAGAAGTGAATGAAAAACCCCCGTAAGTGTAGGAAAGCATCACTATAAAGATTATGAATGCTATGCTTGCCAAGATGATATAATAAACACCCCTGGTTTTTGAAGTTATGAACATCCCTACGAGTATGACTAAGGAGAGCAGCACTGCTATTGCTATCCCTAATCTTGGAAAAATTTCAGAAAAAAATCTTGGCATAAAATCCCACTGCAATGAAAGCAAGCCAATGGCAACACCAATAATCACGTCTATGCCCCTTTGCCCTCCGAGCACCCTTGATTTTTGGAGTATGGCAAACACGACTGCAAACACCAATAGGAAAGGTATTAAAACTGAAAAAACTCCAAAAGACGCCCACATCTGAAGCATTGCATCAAGCTGTGTGAATCCATAATATACCATTTTATTTTGTATATTTTAGATGTTTTTTGGTTTTTATATAGTTTTCTATCCTTTAGATTTTTATTAGGTTTTTGCTTGGCTTATTGGTTTTTATAAATCTTATCTTTTTTTGCTATTGTAGTTTTCTTCTACCCAAGGACTCTTCTTTTAGAAAAAGAAGAGGGCTTACTCCTCTTTGCTTTCATTTTTGCCTTTCATTGCCACAATAATAACAACCAGGATTATAACAACGAAAACCACTGACTGGAGGACCATGTTCCCTGCAGAGCCCTTGCCTGTTTCAATAATCTTGCTGAGCCAGCCGGTACTCCACAAAACCGCTCCAATGAGTATGATTCCTGTAAGGATGGCTATTGCTATCCCTAACCCTTTATTGATATTCCCCTCTTTTGTTGTGCCTCCGACAAAGCCAAGGATTATCATAAAAACCAGTATCAGGACAGCCAGAACAGCAATAACCGGCACGACTTCAACTATAACAATTCTTGCCTGCTCAACTGCAATGAGGATAAACGCGATAACCAGGGAGATAATAGAATTTATCTGGTGCTTGCTGTCCCCAAGAATCTTGGATTTTTCTAGAATAGCAAAAATTAATGTAAAGACAAGGGCAAAAGGCAAGACAATCTGGTTGAACCAGTCCCCCCCAAAAATGCCTAACGGTGCCATTTTTCCAGTTGAGATAACTTAAACTGCAGTGACTATGCTGTTTCTTCTTCTGTTTCCTCTGCAGCCTCTTCCTTGCTTGGCACGGCAGATTTGCTTACAACAATTACGTCGCCTACCGCCTTAACAAATTGGTGCGGCACAATCAAGCCGCGAGCACCGCCAAGAAATGGTGCAAGGCTGGAGTCCTTTGCAATTCTGATGCGCCAGCCGTCAATCTTGTTCTCAACAAGGTTTGCCTCTTCAATTTCCCCAAAGTAGTCCCCCCCATCAGTGAATACCTTCATGCCGACGATTTCAGAAACTTTCCTTATTTTTAACATTTTCAAACCTTTTGTTTTTTATTAAATTAAAATAAAAAGGCAACTTTATATACTTTTCTCTTTGCTGGGCTGTTCGCAATACGCTTTCTGCATATCTGTTAATCCCTGCCGTTTATAATCTCCTGCAGCCCCTTCCAGTTCCTTCCTATATTTATGTCAAATCCCTCATTTATTTTCTTCATGCTCCCTGCGACATTTATGCCCAAGCAATACTCAATGCTGCTCGCCTTTGCCCTGTCAACCATCTCCTTATCTTCTTCAGAATCCCCAGCTATGCTGATAATCTTCGGGGAGTATTTATTCACTAATTCGTCTACTACTTTGTATTTATCAAATTGCCTGTAATACCCCCTATCAAACCCTAAAATTGCCTGATAGGGCATTCCTATCTTCTCAACAGTCCTTGTTATAAGTATCTGTTTTTGGTGTGGGCAATGCTCTTCTAAATACCCAAAGAATTCTGTTATGCCTGGGTACAACCTTTTGGCGGCATTCTCAATATTAACCTCTATTTTTGCCAGGTCCCTCTCAAATCTTGTGAAATATGTCCGCCATATTTCAAACCTGCTCTTTTTCCCCATCTTCATTATTTTCAGCAGGGAGAAAGCCCCCCAGATTAGCGTAAGCGGATTCTTGAAGAAATTTTTCTTTACAAATGCCCTCGTCGGAGAATGGGCAATTGAGTCGTCCAAATCAGAGACAAACAATTCAGAATTTAGAATTGCCCTTCTTACGTCTCCTATTGACAGATTGTCTTTTGCAATAACCCATTTATCCCATTCATATTTTGTTGGCTTTATTAGGTATTTCATGAGATAAGAAAACACAGGAGTTTATTTAAAGATTTTTTGGATATGTTTTTTATTGCTTTAAAGAATTGAGGTAATCCAAGGCCAAAGTTCTCTCTTCTTTTTCCATCTTTTCTTCATTAAATGTGTCAAGCTTTATTGAGAAATAGCATTTATAATTCTCTTCTTTGAGCTTAGCTAAAATCTTTTTCATAAATCATTATTGCCCTTGCCTTAATATTGGAATCATCCTTAATTTCACCAGGCCCTATTAATGCTTCTGTACCGACATATACATTTTTGCCTATTTTTACTTCTCCAACTGCGAAATAATCTATTCCATACTCATGAGCCCATAATCTTGCACAATCACCTATCAAGGTGTTATCATCAACTGATATCAGTTCTGGATAGAAGTAATCAAATTGAACTCTTGGTGCTATTGTAACATCTTTTCCGAGATTTACACCTATTAATCTCAGCAGATTGTTCTTTATATCTAATTCTGGAAAGTAGGGAATTGACTTGCACAGTTCTATAATTCCTGCATTAAATGAGGTTCTATAAAAATTACTTACTTTGTACCAACTATGCTCAGGAACTTCTATCCCATGAAAGAATACTCCTTTGTTACAGCAAGATAATTCTTTTAGCACTTCTTTATTTACCTCTTTAATATGTATTCTTTTCCCATTTCAGTTATTTGAAAGAAAAATGTCTCTTTTAGGATACCTCTCTTTTAATCTTGTGATTATATCATCAACAACTTTTTCAAGTTTCATTTTACCCTCTTGGCAATATCCTCCTTTCAATCTCTTTATGCATCTGGCTTATCCCTACAGGAATAGCATAAGAAAAAAGGAAGTGGCTGCGGGGCACATAGCCCTTGTTTACTTCATACTCCAGATTAAAAATCTTTTCTTTCAACGATTTTTGCAGTGCCTTTCCACTTTCCTTTTCAAAATCTGCAATATCTATTTCTATATTTGCAGTTCCGATTAAATCCAAATCATTCTTGCTTCTTGCATGCAAGTCGGTATCTGCTATAACAGGACAGTTAATCTTATTTTGTTTTAAAATCCCTGAAAAATTTTCCAATTTCTTGTTTGTGTCGCTGAATCTTATATTTTCTCCGATTAATCTCAGGGTCGAGCAAAATAGCTTATCAATTCCTTTCTTAAGCAAAGGAATTGAATAGCCATTCCATTCCAAGGCTATCTTGCTGTTGTAATCCTTGCACAACCCAAACAGGAAATCTTCATTTTCTTTGCTGATGTCAGAGTAGTTTAAAGCGACAAAGGGATGGTCAATAACAGCAAAAGAATCTGTTGACAAGGCAGCCTCAATATTTTTTCCCAGCCCTTCCTTCTGCTTTATGCCTTTTTGATTGCCGAAGACAAGCAAGTGAAAACCCCCTTTGTTTTCATATTCCCCGACATTGAGGATATATCTCTCCTTGTCATCCTCATTTGTTACTTTTATCGCAAGAGAGTCATTTGTGACTTTGAAAGGATTTTGAAGTTTGTCAAACTCTTTTCTTATATCATCAAAAATATCCCTGTTATAGCCGGCCAATCCAACAATATCAATGCCTCTTGCATACATTGCTTCGACAATGCTTTCTGCGTTATAACTATTAAAATGCGGGTGAATATGAAAATCTATCTTTGCTTTTGCCATTTTTATATTCTGAAAACATTAAAACCAAGATTCTTAAGATTCTTTTCCTCATCCTTTATTTTTTCATAGGCATTCCTGGCTAAAAGGACCAAAGCTTTACTTTTATCTGATTCGTAACCCGTAAGCTCTAAGTCCAATATCTTCTTGAATTCTTTTGTTCTTCCATGTTTTTTAATGGGGGAATAAACAAGAATTAATTTACCATGTGCATCATAAGAAGGATAAGGCAATCTTGCTCCCCAATCTGCTAACTGCTTTATCCTCTCTTTAAATCTTGATTCTAAGAAAATTGTCTCTATACTATTATCTTTACAATAACTAGTTAGAGTTTTGTAATTGTCCCCCACATCTTGCTTTACCATAACAAAATATAGAAAGAGCCATTATTTAAATCTTCCTATTTTTAACTATTTCTAAGTAACAACAATAATAAACTTGGATAACCGGCTAGATAAATCCTGAGATTTTATGCCTAAGTTCCTCATGAATAAGCCATAAAACAAGCAGGACTGCATCTATTCCTGCTGTGATCATGTTTCCAATAGGGGTTGGCGGGATTAAATTCAGGCCAATCGGCTCTGTAAAAAATCCAACACGCAAAAATCCTGTTAGTGTTGAATCCAAGGCAAGATGAACTGCAATGCCTAATGCTACTACAAAGAGAATCCCTGAAATTTTTAATTTATGTTTGGTGAAAATCCTTTCTATTGGCCTTATTTTGCCTTTCTTCTCAAGCCATAAAAATGTAAGAGCCAGCATCAGAAATATTGGTATCCATAATATGCTGTGGGTAAAAGAAGGGTGCAGATTCATCGCACCCCCATTCAAAGCAGAGGATATAGACATGCCATCAAACAAAACAAGCAAAATATCTATATCAGGCAGCATGCCTGCAATTCCTGCAATCAGAACATAATGCAAAGGGAATTTCTTCTTGAAAACATAATCCCTAAGCAATTCTGCGATTATTATTGCAACCAGAACATGCGTCACTGCAAATGGCATCCCCCAACAAATTGAAGCAGTTTTATAAAACTAATGAAAAATGGCAAGAAAAGTTTTAAAAACCATTTATGTTAGGGTATGTCATGGCAAGAGGGATGTATTATTATTTAAGGCAGGCATGGAAAAAGCCGTCAAGGGATATGCTTAAATCAAGATTGATTGAGTGGCGCAAGGGCAGGGCAGTAACCAGGCTTGAAGATCCAACAAGAATAGACAGGGCCAGGAGTTTGGGTTACAAGGCAAAAACAGGATTTATTATTGTAAGAGTCAAGATTTTAAGGGGTGGCAGGACAAAGACAAGGCCTTCAAAGAAGGGAAGGAGAAGCAAGAGGCAAAGCCCGAGAAAAATCTTGCGGATGAATTACCAGTGGGTTGCAGAACAAAGAGCAGCGAGAAAGTTTCCGGGATTAGAGGTTTTAAACAGCTATTTTTTAGCCAAAGACGGCATGAATTATTTTTATGAGGTTATTCTCGTTGATAAATCAAGGCCTGAAATTCAGGCTGATGAGAGCATTAAGTGGATTTGCTCAAGCAAGAACAGGGGAAGGGTATACAGGGGCTTGACAAGTTCTGCGAGAAAATCAAGGGGATTGAGGAAGGTTTAATTAAACAGAAGATGAAAAACACTGCTTATAAAATAAGGGAATTTTTTAAAGAATTGATTAATCCGTATTACAGTGTTAGAAAAGAGCAGCAAGAACTAAGCCACAGATGTTCTATTCTTGAAAAACTTGCAAGCGAGCGCGGCTCAATCAGCGTGGTTCCGCTTGATGAGATTGAGAAACAGTTAGGCATAACAGAAACAAGAAATGATATGGGAAACTACATTCCCTGTTGCTCGTAATTTTTCCTTTCAGGACATATGCAGCTCAACAACATCATCATCTTCTAAAATGTGATTGATTCCAACCTTGATGCCGTTAAATTTTACTGATTTGCCATAAACCCTTGCAAATTTAAAGCGCTTGACAAAATCCTTATGGACATGCTCTGCCATATCTTTTATTGTTGAATTGTTTTTTAGGACAAGAGGCTCGGCGTCTGGCTTTCTTCCAGGATGCTTTGTGTAAACCTTGACGAGGTTGAGGTTTTTCCAGATTTCATCCGCGAGGCTCTTTTGGTTGCTGTAAATTATTTCTGGTGTTTTGATGCCTGTTTTTTTCAGCTCATTTTCAATAAGCGCTTTTTCTTTGTCATTCCTGAACAGGAGAATGAGCAAATCTGCCTGCCTCATTATGCTGAGAAAGGCGGTGCCATTTTCAATTTCTGAAAAATTTTCCCTTATTGCAGGAATTTCTATAACCTGCAGCTTGACTCCATGATAATCAAGAGCCCCTATTTCCGGCATTTTTGTTGTGTAAGGAAATTCAGAAATTGCAGCATGAACATTTGTCAGTTTATTTAACAGCATTGACTTGCCTGACTGGGTTGTGCCAACAAGGCAGATTTGCGCATCGGCTTCCTTCTTTACTGAAAGCTGGAAACCCCTGCCTTTTTTCTGCTGTCTTTCTTTTTCAATGTTCTCCTTCAATTTTTTATATCTGCTTCTTATATTCGCCCTCATTTTTTCAGCAGATTTATGCTTTGGCATGGTCCTTATCATTTCTTCCAATGCTTCTATTTTCTCCCTGTTGTTTTTTGCTACCGAGTATCTCTTTTCTGCAGCGAGATACTCGGGCGGCTGGTTTGTGCTCATTTTATATCCCAAACATATCTTTTTTTATTTTTTTCTCGTAATTCCCTGCAATCAATTCTGCCTCTGCCAAAAGCAAATCGTTTTCCAAATCCCAAAGAAACCTTCTTGTTTTTGCAATATGCCTGCTGTTTTCATAAATCAGCGCATCACAGGCTTGTATCAGCTCACTGCGGCTTTTGTATTTTATCATCTAAATTATAAAGAAGATGATTTTAAAAGACTTTTGAAAATCAAGGGAAAATTTTATTAACCTCTTCTTGTTTCTGCATGCATGGAGAATATAAGGAACTTTTTCGAGCCAAAATCAGTCGCCATTGTTGGAGCATCGCATCACAAGGGCAAGGTTGGGAATATCATCGCGGGCAACATGCTCCATTTCAAAGGAAAATTGTTCTTTGTCAACCCAAACATAAACAAGGTGCTTGGCAAAAAATGCGTTAAGTCTGTTCTTGATGTGAAGGAGAAAGTTGATTTGGCTGTGATTTGCGTGCCTAAAAATTTTGTTGCACAAGTAATTGATGAGTGTGGGAAGAAAGGCATTAAATCAGCCGTGATAATAACAGCAGGATTTTCAGAGGTTGGCAACAAAAAGCAGGAGCAGGAAGTTCTGCAGGCTGCAAAAAAATATGGAATAAGAATCATCGGCCCCAACTGCTTTGGCGTTGTTAATCCCTATCTGCATTTAAATTCAACATTTGCCCTGAATAATGTTGCGAAAGACTCAATATCCTTTGTGTCGCAAAGCGGCGCTCTTGGGGCATCAATAATTGATATTTCAGCTTCAGAGGGATTAGGATTCTCACGGATGGCATTCTTGGGCAATGAGTCTGACATTGATTTTAATGAAGTTATTGAATATCTGAATTCTGACAAAGACACAAAAGTCATTCTTCTGTATATTGAGGCATTGAAGAAAGGGAAAGAATTCATTGAAGTTGCAGGAAAATGCAGGAAGCCGATTATAGTGATAAAATCAGGCAGCAGCCTTGCAGGGAGCAGGGCGGCATTAACACATACGGGCTCTCTCTCAGGAAGTGCAGAGATTTACAATGCTGCATTCAAGCAGGCAGGAGTTGTTATTGTGGATTCAATAACAAATGCATTGAATCTTGCAAGATTCATCTCACTCAGCAAGTTTGATGTGAAATCCAAAAAAATAGAGAATGTGCTGATATTGAGCAATGCCGGCGGAGCGGCAGTTCTGAGTGCAGATTACTGTGAAAAAGAAGGATTGAATGTCATACAGATTCCTCCAAACATTCTTGAAAAATTGAATAGAATACTGCCTGCAGCATGGAGCAAAAACAATCCAATAGACTTGATGGGTGATGCGGATGCCAAGAGATACAAGGATGCTCTTTTATTGCTTGAAAAGGAGAATTTCTTTGATGTTCTGATATGCCTTCTTACCCCTCAGGCAATGACGCAGCCATATGAGACTGCTCTTGCCCTGAAAAAATTTGCAGAAAAATCCCGCAAGCCAGTTCTGGCTTCTTTTATAGGGGGCAGAAGGGTGAAAAGAGCAGCAGATTATCTAAATAAGCACAAAATTTTGTTCTTTTCAGAGCCAAAAAGGTGCGTTGAAATTATTGCGGCGTTGAAAGGAGATTCAAAATGAGGGTAATGACAGAAAAAGATGCAGAGGATTTTTTGGAAAAACAGGGGTTCTCAATTGTAGAAAGAATGGTTGTTAAAACAAGGCAAGATATTCCTAAGGCGGCCAGAAAAATTGGCTTTCCTGTTGTTTTGAAACTTTCCTCCAGCAGCATTATACATAAGACAGAATTGAATGCTGTTGCAGTTGACTTAAAAAATACTCTGGGAATCGCAAATGCACTGAGAAAAATGCCAAAAATCAAAAATGCTGAGTTTATTGTCCAGAAATTCGTGAAAGGGAATGAGCTGCTTATTGGCTTGAAGAAGGATGCAGTCTTCGGGCATGTTTTAATTTTTGGTTCTGGCGGGATTTACACAGAAATTTTCAAAGATGTAAGCATGAGGGTTCTTCCTGCAAACAGGAAAGAGATTGAGAACATGGTTAGGGAGACAAGGGCATTTCAACTATTAATCGCGAGAGGCAAGAAGTTCAACATGCAGAAACTTCTTGATGTGCTGGAAAAAACAGCGAAACTTGCAGCAAAGCATCCAGAAATAAAGGAACTTGATATTAATCCCCTGATTGTGAATGAGAAAGAATGCTTGGTTGTGGATGCCAGAATTGTTTTTAATTAAGGATATTTATTTTTTTAAGTGTCCCATTGCAATCTTGAGGCATTTTCTCTGGTTGGGGTATTCAAGCAGTTTTAGCGCTGTGCTATAATCTGTCCAGACAAATCTGTCATGCTCCATCTTGTCAATCCTAATTTTTTTGCTTTTTAATCCAGCAATGAATAGCACATAAGTTTGCCCCCTGAAGCCAACCTTTTTCTGGAATTTTTTCCCGTAATCATATCTCCCGGAATGGTGAAGATTAATTATTTTATCGGCTTTTTGTCCGGTTTCCTCTTTGATTTCCCGTTTTGCTGTTTCCTCTGCACTTTCCCCATTTTTCCGCTTACCCTTGCATAACTCCCAGCCGTTCCAATGCAGCTTTCTGTGCAAGAGCAGGAATTCTGGTTTTTCGCCATGATAGAGAATGCAGAAAACCCCTTTTCTGTACTTATTCTTAATTTTCATCTTTTTCTGGACTGTATGCACACTAAAATTTATAAATGCTCCTTTTCTCCTTGCATGGATTAAGATGTTCATCTTAAAGGGAAGCTTTGCTTTTGTAAGGTTATCCTAATTTGGAATATTTCTGTATTTATTTTAAAATGAGAATTGTAAAGGATTTTTTATGGAAGCATGGCATGACTGTTGGGGAATTGGTTGCCAAGTTTGGCAGCCTGGGCTTTCAGGCAATAGAGCTGCATGAAGCATCGGAGATAATCCTAAAGATGAAAAAAGCCCGGGCAAAAATCTTTCTGACTTTTACATCAAACATGGTTACATCGGGCTTAAGGGGTTTTTTTGCGCAGCTTGTCAAGCTGGGCATGGCTGATGCCATTGTAACAACATCCGGCTCGATTGAGGAGGATATAATGAAATTTCTTGGGGATAATTTTGAAATTTCCAATTTTAATGCAGATGATGTCCAGCTTCATGAAAAAGGCGAGAACAGAATAGGGAACTTGCTGATAAGGAATGAGAGCTATATGAAATTTGAGGATAAAATGAATGAATGCCTAAACAGGATTTATGAAAAGAAAAAAAGGATTGACACTTCAGAACTGCTCAGGGAGCTTGGCTTGATGTTCAAGGATGAGAATTCCTTCTTGTATCAGGCAGCCAAGAATAATATCCCTGTTTTCTGCCCCGGAATTGCTGACTCTGCTATAGGATTTCACCTGTTCATGTTCCAGCAGAAGCATAATGATTTTATTATTGACACCATCCACGACATAAAGAATGCGGTTCTCTGCTCCAGCCATGATGAGAAAAAAGGGCTGATAGCATTGGGAGGCAGCATATCCAAGCATTACGCAATCTTCGCAGGGCTGCTTTCAGGGGGGTTTGATTATGCTGTTTACCTGACAACATCCCATGCAACTTCTGGCAGCTTTTCAGGAGCAACAACCAATGAGGCAAAATCATGGGGCAAGATAAAGGATGATGCGGCTGCAGCAACAGTCATAGGCGATGTCACAATCACCTTCCCCCTTGTCATGATACCTGTTCTTGAAATTTTGAAGAAAGAAAAACTGCTGAAAATCTGATTAAAAAAATTTCAACTCTAAAATGCAAGCGCGTTTCATTCTAAGCAGGAAAATGGTTCTGAAGCAGTATGAACTTTTGAAAAAGTTGGGCGTGAAAACAAGCTACAGCTTTAAGACTAACAGGGAGGTTGGGAAAATCTTGGAGGAGGCGACAGATTCTGAATTCTCAATACATCTTCTTGAAGAAACAGGCATGATTAAGAACAAAAAGAGAATATGGTTTTTTGCTCAGGCATGGAGCAAAAAAGATATCGGAGAGATAACAAAAAAAGGCGTAAGAAAATTTGTTGTTGACAATGAGAAGGATTTGCAGGAACTGCTTGGGTTTCTTGCAAAAAGCAAAATCACAATTGATTTGGCATTGAGAATGCAGTTTCATGAGCATAGGGTGTCATCAGGCAGATATTTTGCATATGGCATGCCCTCTTCAAAAGTCAATGGGATAATATCAGAAATAAAGGATAATCCCAGCATCAGCAGGCTGGGAGTGCACATCCACCGGAAAAGCCAGAACACAAGCGAATGGGAAATCAAAAGCGAGCTGCTTGATTCATTGGCAAGCCAGAGCATGAAAAGGATAAATTTTGTAAATCTTGGGGGCGGCTTGCCTGTGCAGTACAAGAGTTATACAGCAGAGATAATGCCATACATCTTTAATAAAATCAAGGAAGCAGCAGCATGGCTGCATGAAAAAGGCATAGAAGCATACATAGAGCCGGGCAGGTTTGTTGCCGCTCCTGCAGTAAAGCTTGAAACTGGAATAATCCAGATTTATAGCAGCGTAATTGTTGTCAACACCTCGCTTTACAATTGTGCATTGGACACATTGATAACAGAGACGAAAATGCTTGTTGAAAATGAGCTTGCTGATTATGAGAAAGGGGAGTATTATCTAATAAAAGGAAACTCTCCGACAAGAGACGATATTTTTCGGTATAAAGTGAAGTTAAAGCAGCTGAAAGTAGGGGACAAAATTGTTTTTCTTAATGCAGGGGCATACAACTACACGACAGATTTCTGCGGCTTCAGGAAACTTAAGACAGAGATTGTTGATTGATTAAAAGTTAGGTGAATTACAATTTGGTTATTCAGTCAGGGTTTGAAAATTTGCTCTAATAGAATTTATATCTTCATTGTTTATCTTACTGATAAAAAGCTTCATCTTTATTAAAAAGTCTTCTGCTTTTAATGTCATATTTCTGCAGGAATCTTCTGTAGGAAGAGGACCATTCTCACTTGCTTCAACTTATGTCAGCCCCCAACTCATTGTGGGAGCTTTTGCACTCTCCATAGTTGTTGGCTTAATTGCTGGTGCAGTGCCCACATATGGGGCATCAAAACTAAAACCAGTTGATGCGTTGAGATATGAATGATAAAATAATCTGAATCCCGATTTCTATATTTTAGTATAGCAATTTATATAAATAAACTGCCCTAAGAATCATCTATAAGTAGTTCAAAATTAAGTGATTTTTTAAATTCTATTTTATCTCTTGTAAGCTTCATCGTGATGCCCAAAAAAGATAAACTTGACTGTTTTTGCGGATTCATCAATTTCAAACTTGAGAACAAAGCTTTTCATGATATGCACCCGCCTTTCACCTGATAGGTCATATCTCAAGGGCTTGTAATGCTGCGGGTTCTGAATAATTTCATTCATCTTTTTTCTAAGAGAAGACCCAAGAACTGGATTTTTCTTGCATAATTTATTTATTTCCTCTTGACATTTAGGATGAACATAGATGCTGTAACTCATTTTAACCTTTTTATGCAAAAAGAGATAAGATTTCAGTGTTTAAATATTTCATCTACAGAATTAAATTTCAAAAAAGGTCCTTTCTTCCTTTTTTCTATCTCTTTCTTAAATTCTTCTTTCAGAGGCAGCTCATCTACAGGATGCCAGTCAATTTTCTCGCAGAAATCCCAGTCTATATCAGAAATCTCTCCACTCTTCAAATATTTCTCAAATATTATCTTTTTCATAGCTTCTTCTCTAGCAATTTCACTCCAATTTACCCACATGAATGCCTTTAGCTGATTCTTAAAGTCTTCAGATACAGACAAGGTTAATGAAGCCATTTTATAGTTTCCCAGAGTTTTTCAACTCTTCAAATTTTTTTAATTCTTTAATTCTAAGTTCAAATCTCTTCTTCAGATATTCTGCCCAGTTTATCTCTGAATGCTCGTCCAGCTTCTTCTTTAAATCCTTAGGTATTGAAACAGTAAAGGTTCCCATTTTTAATAAACTAATCTTAGTGTATAAACAAATATTTGTTAGTATATTTAAACCTTTTGGTTTAGTAAATCTATTATTCAAAAGCTGTTTTAAGTTATGCTAATCTATATAAATCAATTATATTCATAGGCTTCAGAAGTAGGCTAAAAATACGCGATTTGCAATTCAGTTTCAACGGACGTCGGGTCCATCAGGGTCCAACACTTCTTGGATGGCAAGCTTTATAAACAAAATTTATATAGTTCTACAATTTCATTTTTAAGGAGTTGAGCATGGAGCAGGGTGAAGTGAAAAAAGAGGTTGCCAGTAATATTAAGGAAGAGGAGAAGCATAGCACCCCAGAACCTAATTCTAAGGACTATGCGAAAGTCTCTGTTAAGAAACTTAGGCAGGAGGATATCCTTCCCATTTTGAAGCTTGTCGCGCCTGGAACTGCATTAAGTTCAGCGATAATAGACATAACAAAGGCAAAGAAAGGGGCGCTGATTATTGTTGACACGCAGAATTTGCAGAAGATTATAGAGGGGGGATTCAGGGTAAACTGCAGGTTCACCCCCCAACGGCTGGTTGAATTGAGCAAGATGGACGGCGCAATCATCCTTTCGAAGGATATGAAAAAGATTCTTTATGCAAATACACTGCTCTCCCCAGACATAAGAATTCCGACGAGAGAAACCGGAACAAGGCACAAGGCAGCAGAAAGAACCGCCAAGCAGTTCAAGACAATTGCCATTGCTGTTTCAGAGAGGCGCAATACTATAACCCTCTATTATGAAAATTTGCGCTACAGCCTGAAGAATTCCAGCGAGGTTTTAAGCAGGGCAATTGAGTCATTGCAGCTTCTTGAAAAGCATTGTGAAATTTTTCAGGATTTGCTTACAAACCTCAACGTGCTTGAATTCACAAATCTGGCTACTATAAATGACATATGCCTTATAATCCAAAGGGCGGAGATAATTCTCAAGATATCCACAATGATAAGGCGTTATATAGTGGAGTTAGGGAATGAGGGAGTCTTGCTCAGGATAAGGCTGAAGGAGCTTGTAAAGGATATAGAGAAGGAGGAGATGCTTGTCATAGAGGACTACTCAAAGCTGAAAGCAAGAAAAACAAAAAACCTATTTTCAGTGCTTTCATTTGAAGAGCTCCTTGACATAAACAACATACTTCTTGCCCTTGCATGCAAAGAAGAGGACACCCCACTTGGTAAGGGCTCAAGGCTGCTTAGCAAGGCAAAAATTGAGCAGCAGGATATCCTCAAGCTTGTCAAGTCATTCAAGAATTTAAACACTATCTTTGAGTCCCCGACAGAAAAACTTGCTGCAGTGTTGAATAATGAAAGTAAGGCAAGAAAGCTTCAGAAAGATTTAATACACATGAAAGAGCAGGTTATGTTGGGAAAGAGGATATAAGCAAGCTTTCCGAACAAATAAAAATGCTCACCCAAAAGGAGATATTGGAATTCCGTGAACTGCTAAATACTGCACAGAACCCTCTTTTTTTGTTTGATAATGATACTGATGGCTTGTCTGCCTTCCTGCTTTTGAGGAGACTTGCAGGAAAAGGGAAGGGAGTTGTGATTAAATCTTTTCCTGACTTGAATGCAAGTTATACAAGGAAGCTTTACGAGTTCAATCCGGATTATGTATTTGTTCTTGACAAGCCATTAATTGCCAAGGAATTTATTGACACTGCCCTGTCTTTAGGAATAAAGGTTGTGTGGCTTGACCATCATCCATTGCAGGAGCATGAAGGTGTTTTTTACTTCAACCCGCTTGCATCAGAGCCTGCAACAAACGAGCCGACTTCCTACTGGGCTTACCAGATTGCAGGAAGGAAGAATGATGCATGGCTTGCGATGCTCGGCTGCATCGGCGACTGGTTTTTGCCTGAGTTTTCACAAGAGTTCCACAAGCAATACCAGGATATTTTTTCAGATGTAAAAACAGCTGCCCAGGCACTCTATGAAACTCCTCTTGGCAAGATTGCAAAAATACTAAGCTTTGCATTAAAAGACAGGACAACAAATGTCGTGAGGATGATTAAGTTTCTTATAGAAGTAAAAGATTTGCATGAACTGCTTGATGAGAACAGCAAGACAAGAACGATGTATAAAAGGTTCAGGGAGATAAACGGGAAATATTCCAAGCTTCTGGAAAAGGCAAAATCCTTTGCAAAAGGCAAGCTCCTGTTTTTCCAGTATTCTGGAGATTTAAGCATTTCAGGCGAGCTTGCAAATGAGCTTTTCTATAATTTCCCTGACAAGACAGTTGCAATTGCATACATAAAAGGGAGCGATGCGCAGATTTCATTGCGTTCAAAACAGGATATAAGAGAAAAAACAGCAATTGCAATTCAGGGTATTGAAGGAAGGTCAGGAGGGCATAAAAACGCCTGCGCTGCAAAAGTCCCTGTTTCTGACCTGCCGAAATTCAGGGAGAATCTGGAGAAAGAGCTTAATCCCTTAATATGATTTTCCAATATAGGCAAGATAATCTGCGTGTTTTCCGCAGATTATGCATCTCTCATTGCGGGGCTTCTGCTTTTCTGGTATGTTCAGGACTTTTGCGCCGTCTGTCCTTGATTTCAGCATATCCTCGCATTCCCTTGACTTGCATAAGGGCGTGAGGGCAATTTTTTTATCCTTGACTGCCTTTATTGTTTCTTGGAGCGATGCTGTTTTCACTATTCCATCTTTCAGCATTTTCTCTGCTTTTCTGAACAGGCATTCCTGGATGTCATCCAGAATTGCAGGAACTTTTTTCTCAATCTCAGAAATTTTTACAATTTCCTTTTTGCTGCTGTCTCTCCTGACAAGAATAGCAGAATTTTTTTCAATATCTTTCGGTCCTATCTCTATCCTCAGGGGAATGCCTTTTAATTCCCATTCATTAAACTTGAATCCGGGAGTATGCCCCTCTCTTGCGTCAAGGATTGGGCTGAATCTTTCAAGTTTCTTTTTTATTTCTTCTGCTTTTTTAATGACTTTGTTTTTGCTGTCATCAAAAAGTATTGGAACAATAACAACAGCATTCTCGGCAATTTTTGGCGGCAGTATTAATCCCTTTGAATCAGAATGAATTGCGAACATAACCCCAATCATTCTTGTTGTTATCGCGAATGTATTCTGGTAGGCATACTGCTCCTTTCCGCTCTTGTCAAGGAATTTTATGCTGTATGCCTTTGCAAAGTTCTGCCCGTCATAATGGAAGTCAGGCCCCTGTATTGCTTTCCCGTTTGGCATCAGGAATTCCATCGAAATTGTGTATTCTGCCCCCGCAAATTTTTCTTTCTCACTTTTTCTGCCAATTAATGAGGGCAGTGCCATAAATTTTTCACAAATTTCCCTGTATATGGAAATCACCTGCTCTCTCTCAGCTTCTGCCTCTTCTTTTGTCGCGTAAACAGTATGCCCCTCATTCCACAGGAATTCCCTTGTCCTCAGGAAGGGGATAGGATTCTTAAATTCCCACCTTACAATGTTATTCCACTGGTTGATTTTCAACGGCAAGTCCCTCCAGCTTCTTATCCATTTAGAGTATGACTCATACATTATAGTCTCTGAAGTGGGGCGGACAGCAAGTCTTTCTGCAAGTTTTGTGTTTCCTGCTTCTGTAACCCATGCAACCTCCGGACTGAACCCTTTGATATGCTCCTGCTCTTTTGCAAGTGTTTTTTCAGGGATGAACAATGGGAAATATGCATTTTTTATGCCTAATACCCTAAACCTTTTGTCAATCTCTTCCCTGATTTTTTCCCATATTGCATATGCGCTTGGCTTCAGGATAATGCATCCAGAAACACTGCTGTAATCAGCCAAGTCCGCCTTAATCATCAGTTGAGTGAACCACTCAGAGAACTCATCCTTCTCGGCAGTAATACCAATCTCTTTCTTCTCTGGTTCTTTATTATTCCCTTTTTTTGCCATGTTTGATATATGGTGGCCTATTTTATAAATATTAAGATGGGCCTAAGAGGATTTGAACCCCTGTCTCTCGGTTTCTTTCGTTTTTCTTCGAGGTCTTTTTTTAAAAGAGCTCTCCGAAGCCGAGTGCCCTATCCAGGCTAGGCGATAGGCCCAAGCAATTCCAGGCAAAAGGAATTTAAAAGGTTAATCACTTTTCCCTGCATGGAAAAAGAGGGCTTTTACAGGGCAGTCACAACCCTTGTAGGCACAATTATTGGTGCAGGTATTCTTGCAATTCCTTATGCCATCATGAAGGCAGGATTTCTTACAGGCCTGCTGAATCTTGTTGTGTTAAGCGCGGCTTCTTTTCTTATCTACCTGTTCACAGGAGAGATTGTGCTAAGGACAGAGGGAAATCACCAGTTGCCGGGCTATGCAGAAAAATATCTTGGCAAGGTTGGTAGCATGCTGATGGCTTTCGCAATGATATTTGGGATATATGGCGCGTTAGTCTCATATATCATTGGTGTCGGCAGAACTTTTACAGAGCTTTTTGGCATGCAGGATGTTTTATTGAATTTTCTCGGCTTTTCCTTCCAGTTCAATTTTATTTTCAGCATCCTTTTCTTCATTTTTGTCTCTTTTGTTGTATATATCGGCTTGAAAATGGTCGGAAAATCAGAATTGATAATGAGCTCATTAATAATAATCGCCCTGCTGTCAGTATCATTGCTTTCATTGCCACGGCTTGAGATTTCAAATCTTATGTCATTCAACTTTAGCAGGATTCTAACTCCTTATGGGGTGATACTTTTTGCGCTTTCAGGGGCTGTTGCTGTCCCTGAAATGAAAGAGCAGCTGCAAAAGAACAGGAAACTGCTGAAAAAAGCAATTCTTGCCGGGGTTTTAATTCCAGTTATTCTCTACTTTTTGTTTTCCCTGTCAGTTGTCGGTGCATGCGGCTCAGGAACAACAGAGATTGCAACTATCTGCCTGGGTCAGAAATTTGGCACCGTTGTCTTTTTGCTTGGCAATCTTTTTGCAATATTTGCGATGTCAACGAGCTTTATGAGCTTAGGGCTTGGACTGAAGGAGATGTATCATTATGATTACAAGAAGAATGAAAATTTGTCTTGGGTTTATGCCTGCCTTGTTCCTTTTTTGTTCTATTTCCTGATATTATTTTTTGTTCAGGGAGAAATATTTTTTAAGACGATAGCAATCTCAGGCGGCATAACAATGACTTTAGAGGGCATTCTGATTGTGTTGATGCATAACAGGGCAAAAAAATATGGTGACAGGAAACCAGAATACAGAATCAGGGCAAGTAAGATTATTTCTGCAATTTTAATCTTAATATTTTTACTTGGATTGCTTTATACCCTGCTGGAATTTGCTGGTGTGATTTAAACTTAATCTAACATTGTTATTTTAATAATTTGAGCAATATTTCCCTTGCAATCCTGCTGTCTGCCCTGCCTTTTGTTGCAGCCATAACCTGCCCCAGCAAAAAGTCAAGCGCTTTTTTCTCCCCTGATTTAAAATCCTGGACTGCCTTTGGATTATTTTTCAGGATATCAACGCAGATTTTTTCAAGTTCCTCCTTGTCCTCAATCCTTGCTGTCTCTTTCAGTTTTTCCTTTGGATTGAATGATTTAGGGATGAACCTGTTCAGAAGTTTTTTTGCAGCAGTTTCAGTTATCTCCTTTTTTTCAATCATTTTGAGCAGCTCTGAAAAATGCCCGGGATTTATACTCACATCCTCAAGCTGCTTTTTATTCCAGTTTAAAATCCTCAGCAATTCAATTGTAACCCAGTATGAAGCAAGTTTCTTGTCAATGCCAAAATTCAGCACTTGCTCGTAAAATTCTGAAATTGCCCTGTTCTGGCTCAGCACTTCTGCAGTGTCAGTTTCAATCTTGTGCTGCTTCACAAATCTGTTTGTTTTTGCATGAGGAAGTTCAGGCAGTTCTTTCTCAATCTTAGCAGCGAGGTTTTTGTCATGAAGCATGATTGGCAAGTCAGGGTCTGGAATAAATCTGTAGTCCTCTGCCTGCTCTTTTTCTCTCATTAAAATTGTTATGCCATTTGCCTCGTCAAAAGCCCTCGTTTCCCTTTTTACAGTATTTCCCTTTTTTGTTTCAGCTTCCTGCCTTGCAGTCTCGTACTCTACTGCTTTCATTATACTGTTCAATGAGTTGATATTTTTTATCTCAACTCTTTCTCCAGAAGTAGAGATGTTTACATCTGCCTTTATGCCTGCATCCTTTTCTAGTGCTTTTATGTATCCAAGTGTGATTATCAATTTTTTCAGCCACTCTCTAACCTCTTTAGAGGATTTAAAGTCCGGCTCAGTAACAATTTCCACAAGAGGCAAGCCGCATCTGTTGTAATCAACTTCTCCTGTATCAGGATTCCATGCTGCAGGGTCTTCCTCAAGATGCACTTCCCTTATGCGTATGCCTAAGAATTCTCCTCCAGAGCCGACAGGTACACTATAAGAGCCAGAGATTGTATCCTGATAACCTTTTGGCAGGTCAGGCCAGTCATAGTGCTTTCTCTGCCATATCAATGCCTTCTCGCTTAATTTGCATTCAAGCATTAATGCTATTGCAATTGATTCCTTTATCGCCTCTTCATTAGGAAGCATCGGCTTGCTTCCGGGATATCCACAACAAATTGGGCAAATGTTAGTATTAGGTTTAGTATTTCCTTTTTTGTAATTAGTAGGACATCTACAAAAAAGTTTTTCTTTTGTTACTAAATATCCATGAACTTCTAATCCTATCTTAACATTTGACATTTTTCAAGGCTATTTGGTTTAGTTTATTTATTTTTTCTGGATGATTGGAGGATATAACATTAAAAAATCTTCTTATAGTCTCTCGTTTGGATGTTCTTATCCTAAAGAACTCTTGATTTTGAGTTCTCTTGGGTTCACTTAGATTTATTCCATTTTCGTTGAGTTTATCTCTAACCCAAATAAGTATTTCACATGGAAGATCACTTGAGGCTTGCCCAATATCTAACCAAGGATTTTTCTTGGTTTCTCCTACCCCCCCTTCAGCATCAAAAAATCCTCTTATAAAAGAAAACTGTAAAGGCAGCTCAGAACTTTTTATAATCCTTGGGACTTCAATATCTCTAACCTTCTTCCCAGATTTTAGATTTAGCACATTTTTAAAAAAAAGATAGACTGGTTTAGAACAAATTCTTAATGTGTACCATTTTTTTGATTCCTTTGTTTGAAAGTAGATATTTCCCTTAATGTTAAATTGTTTATATAAAATTTCATTTATCTTTTCTAAAAATTCTTTATTACCCTCATAAAAATATATGGAATGTTCTTGAAAATCTCCTACATTTTCTTTTTTAAGGTGCCCATCTCCTTGGAAAAAACCAATTATATAAGCTAAATCCTTATTTAATTCTCTTGGTAATATTATTTTTCTTTGACTATTTTGGCTATATCCTTCATTACCCATGTAAATAAAATCCCATCTCTTTGTGAATTCTTTTTCACTTTTTTTACAATTCTTTTTCCAGAATCTTAATAAAACATAAATTTTTGAGATGGGAATAGGATTGTATCCCCTTACCCAAGAATAAAGTGTTTGATAGGGGATATTTAACTCTTTTGATAATTTCTTAATTGTTTTCTTATTATATAATTTTTTAATATCTGAATAAATTGATTTTATAGTTGGAGAAACACCATGCAAACAAATGTTTTTCCTTTTTTCCTTATTTTCTGCTTTTTCTATTTCTGGAAGGTAATTTTTAAGTTTCAATTTTAACTCCAAGTTTTCTGATTATTTCTATAGTATTCCAAGAATCTTTAATTTTCTTTTTAACATTATTTTCAAATTTTGATACAGCTGGTTGAGAAAGATTAAGTTTTTCTGCTATCTTTTTCTGCTTTAATCCTTTTTTTCTTAATTTTATAATCTCGATTTCTCTTTCTGTTAACATAACTATTATAGGTTATATTAGATATATAAAACTTTCGGTTTTAACAAGAAATATACCCATGTATCTCCAAGCCGATTTTTACCATAACAGGCCAAGCAAAAGGGATTTTAAAAAATCTTCCCTCTGAAAGAGATTAAACCTTAGCAAGAAATCTGTCTGCTTCAGCTGATAGATGAATTGTGTTAAATTATCTAAAAAGAAAGAAGGTAAGATTTATCATAAGTATGTTATTGTTTTAAAGAAAGGTTTAGTTGAAAAGGCAGGGTTCAAGGAAAGAGAGTATCTTTCAGAACACGAAGGGGGGAGGGCTATTGGATAGGGGAAGCCGAGAGATTTGAGAAGGGAGCAAGCCAGAGGGCTGATATCCTGAGAAAGCAGCGGAAGAAAAGGTAGATTTTTTCTTATCTCGTGTATTCCGTTTAGGTTGCAGGGCTTGGTTCTTGGGTTTTCGAGCCAGCAGGCGAGAAAACAGGTGGGGAAAGGGTCAAAAAGCTAAAAACAGAAAGGTTTAAATAATGTTTAAACATTGTTTAAACTATGATAGAGACAGGAGTTATTAAAAATATAAGAAGATGGGGCAATTCTGCTGGGGTTCTGCTGCCTAGAGAGTGGATAGGAAAAGAAGCAAGAATAATCCTGGTGGACAGGAGCTTGGAGATAAGGAAAGAGGTTTTTGATATTCTCTCTGGCTATTTGGAAGACATTTTAGGGATATATCTCACAGGAAGCTATGCGAGAAATGAGCAAACTGAAGAGTCAGACATAGACATAATTGCTATTTCAAACAAAACAAAAAAAGAGATTATTTCAGGGAGATATCATGTTTCTATTGCAACCTTGGAGAGCATCAAAAAGACTTTAGAAACCAACCCTGAACTGATTCTGCCCAGGATAGATGAAGCCAAAATAATATTGAACAGCTCTCTGCTGGATGAATTGAAAAGCAAGAAAATAGGCAGAAATTCATTTAAAGGGTTTATAGGGGACAGCAGGAGAATAATCAGGATAAACAGGGGATTTATAGAACTGGATAAAGAACAGGGATTTAAAGATTTAGATTCTGTTAATGTGATTTATTCAATTATTTTAAGGTTAAGGGGGGTTTTTCTTATTAACAAACTTCTTAAAAAAGAAAAATATAATAAGAAAGATTTTCTTCAATGGATAGAAAAAGAAGCTGGCAAAGAAGCAGAGAAAGTTTATGATACCTATCAACAAATAAGGGATGACAAGAAAGTTAAAGCAGAGATACAGATAGAAATCGCTGAAAGATTATTGAATAAACTGGAAAAAGAGGTAGATAAGCTATGAAAAGAAAAAAACGGCTGCAAAAAGGGATTAAATCAATCAAAGAGCAGATAAATCTTCATGTTGAGAAAAAGGAGATTGCAAAAAAAAAGGGCAAAGTTGAATTGGCAGGATATTATAATAAGGAAATAGAAAAATTAGAAGAAACAAAAGAGAAAAAAGAAAAGCAGATGGAAAGGTAGATTCTGTATATTTTGAACGAGGTTTTTGATTTCTGTATTCTGTCTAATCTGCAGGGCCGGGTTCTGAGTTTTTTAGCTGAGGAAGGGGGCTAAAAGACGGATTATGTAGACAAAAAATAGAAAGATTTAAATATGTAGTCACCTAATATAATCAGATGTATATAGAAAAAAGAAGAGTTAAAGGAAGGGTGAAGAACTATCTTGCCCATTCATTCAGGGAAGGCGGCAAAGTTCACAAGATAAGAAAATATCTTGGGGCAGATTTGAATTCTCAAATCTTGAAAGAAAGAGTGGAAAAAGCAAGACAACTGATTCTTGAAGAGATAAATCAGTACAAAATAATAAAAGACCCGCTGCAAACGCCTTTATCAAACGAGGAAATAGAATTAGTTGAGAACTTAGAAGCCGTAGGGGAGTTGAAGGTATTTCATCTGTCTAAGAGACAGTGGGAGCTATTTTCAGAACTGTTTACATACAGCACAAATGCCATTGAAGGAAGCGAATTAGATCGCCTAGAAGTCAAGGAAATTTTAGAGAAAGACAAATGGCCTAAAAAGTCAAAAGAAGATATTGCTGAAGCTTATGGTGTAAATGAGGCAATCCAATATATAAGAAACACAAAAGAGCATTTATCATTGAACTTGATAAAAGAGCTTCACGAAATTGTTTTTAGAAATTCAAGGAATTTTGCAGGTTATTTTAGGATGCGTGGAGAGGAGGTTGTTGTTAGAGATGGCTTGGGAAATGTTATTCACCATGGAGCCCCACAATCGCGGGTTCTCACGCTGCTGAACGAGTTAGTTGAATGGTATAGCAAGAATAGAAAAAAATATCCTGCATTGATTCTTGCTGCAGTTGTTCATAATCAGTTCGAGAATATACATCCATTCAGAGACGGTAATGGGAGAGTTGGCAGGCTGCTGCTGAATAACATACTGATTAAAAATGGATTGCCGCCACTAAATATTGATTTTAACAATAGAAAAGACTATTATCATGCACTGCAAGAGTATGAAAAGAATCATAATTTAAAACCAACAATTGACCTTCTTTTGAAGGAGTACAGGGCGTTAAGAAGGAGATTGAGGTGACTACATTCTGCAATTTTGTGGTCACCTAATCAGGCATCCTGTTTGATGTACAGGGCTTTGTTCTGCCTGTTTTTTGGTTTAGGGGTGTGAGAGCTCATAACATTTATAAATTCTATTTAATATTTGATAATATGGGAGCAAGACCCCCTGAAGCAAAAAAGAGAAGAATGGAATACAACATTGACCAGGAAATTTATGATAATTTTGTCAAGGCATGCAGCAAAAAAGGGCTTGCGCCGCAGGTTTTGATTGAGCAGTTTATGAAGAGGTTTAATCAGACAGGGCAGGCTCAGTTTTCTAGTCTCTATCCCTGATTTCTGCATGGCGGGGTGTGGCAGCAATGGGTTTTTTGGCAGAAAAAGGGAAGGTATCGGAAATCTCAGAAATCTTTTGATTTCTGATGGGGCGATAGGGTTAAAAAGATTACAGAAAACTGCAAAACAGATAAACTTAAAATTAACAGATTTTTAAAAAGAGTATGACTTATGCAGTTTACACAACTGAAAGTTTTGAAAAAGAGATTGAAAAGATTTCTGCATTTGAAAGAGGGATAATACAGAAGATGTTTCTGCAGCTTAAAGAAAATCCTTATATTGGCGGCCAAATAAGATACAGGTTTTTCCGTGAGAAGAAAATAAAAGATAAAAGAATTTACTATCTGATTTATGATGATTTAAAAGCAGTTCTTGTTGTTGCTTTTGGGGGAAAGAAGGCTCAGCAGGAAACAATTGACGAGACTGTAAAATATTTTCCAGAGTTTAGAAGATATCTTGAGAATCTTTTAAAAAGTGAAAGAAGATAAAGAAGGACTAAGCAACTCTCTTTATTCTCCCTTTTTTAACGTCTTCTAAACTGTTTTTGAACTGTTTTATCAGGTCAACATCTATTTTTTTTAAGATTACCAAATCGTTCATTTTTTCTACAGCTAAAATTGAGCCCTTGTTTATTCCAAGCTCGTTTCTTATTCTTAGCGGTATAACTACCTGCCCCTTTGAGCTTATTTTTGTTATTTCGGTTTCCATTTTGCACTCCTATGTAAGAAAGTAAGATTTTCCTATTTTTAAAGGTTTTGGTTTTCTAATCCCTATCCTTGATTTCTTTCTGGGCTTGGTTCTTGGGATTTTATCTCTCATAAATATTCCTTCTATGCCCGACTTTAGTGACTTTTATTGTTTTTAAAGAAATATCAACATCAACTATTGCCCTGTAATTCCCGATTCTAAGCTTAAAGCCATCAATTTCTGCCAAATGCTCAAGAAACCTAAAAGGCTCTTCCTTGCATAACTGAAGCTTGTTCCAGATTCTTTCCTTTACTTCCCTGCCAAGCTTATTCAAATCATGCAAAGCCTTCTTTTCAAAAATAAGATGGTACATGCCTTAAAGCCCAAGAATTTTCTTTGCCTCTTCTTCTGTGTAGAACTCGCCTTTTTTAATCCTTTCTCTGGCTTCCTTGATTTCAAGAATAGTCTTTTGGCTTAATTTGGGCTCTTTCTCGCACATTTTTGCAAGGTATAGCAGCTTTCTGACTAGCTCATCATAGCTCTCGCTCTTGTATTGCCTGAACCCGTCAAGTTCCACTTTTGTTGCAGGATTTAATTTTATTGTTGTTTCCATATACTAAGGTATACTTAAGTATACTATTTAAAGCTTTCGGTGATTATTTTTATCCCTATCCCTGATTTAATCCTGGGGGGTGGCTGCAGTGGGGTTCTGACAGGGAAAGCGGTGGCGAAACTTTAAATATTGGGGTTGTTCTTAAAAAAATAATCAGTTAATAGATGGGCCTGTAGTATAATGGCTATTATCCTCCGTTTGCAACGAAGAGATTCGAGTTCAATTCTCGACAGGTCCATAATTGAGCCCGTGGGTTTTTTGGGATTGAGCCGATGGGTTTTTAAACTCTATCTCATATAAAAAATAATAAGGGGATGGTTTCTGCTCAGAGAATTTCTGGGAATGTTAAAAAATGAATAAATTTAGGAAAACCTTAAGTACATTATTGATTCCTACAATTATAAGTCTAACTGGTTGTTTTCCTGTATCATCCTCTGACTTAGAAGGAATTATCAAAGGAGACAAAGTAAGACTTGTTAGAAAGAATCTATGTGCCAGTCCAGTACATACTACTTATCTTTATGCAACTAAAAGCAAAAAGAAAGAAATATGCTACGTTGATTATGATAATGATTTGAAATTAGATAATGTTAGAGTTTGTATCCCATTTGAAGAAATGAAGTTTTACGATATAAACGACCCATTAGATAGACCAATCATGGAAGAGGCCCAAAAACAATTTGAAGAGTATATGAAGATTATCACCCCATATTTACAAAGCAAGGAAAAAGCCAATTTAAGATAAATTATAGATTTCTTCTAGCTCTATCAAAGTATCTCTTTTAGCAGTTATATAGCAGGGTTTTGTTCATTGGGAAACCGAGCCGAACTGCAGTGAGGCGAGGTTTGGGGCGAGAAAACAGGCTGGGCAGGAAATAAACCTTTAAATATTTTAGTTTCTTGAGGACCATATGACTAAACCTACAAAATGGGAAAGTGAAGTTCAAGAGGCGGCATATAAATTTTTTGCAGTTCCAGTAATTTTTTTGATAGGACTATATGTAGCTTCAGTTATAATACAAGAGTTTACTGGTATAACTGATTTCTTTAGATGGATACTATTCTCTGCAGGACTTATTGGGGCAATAGTATACTACTTTAAAAAACATCTCAGCGAAATTAACTGGTAATCCCCCAAAAAATGGCTAAATTATTTGATGATAAAAAAAGAGAGATTTTTAGATATTTAGACAATTGTGTAAAAGCCCAAAGGTGGGATAATCTAGATAATGAAACAATTCATGAAAAATTTGATAAGAGACTTGGGAAAAAAGAAGTGGAAGGCATTCTTGAAAAATTAGAGGAAGATAAAAGTGTAAAAACAACTGAGATGAGTTATACTATATACTATCCTAAAGATAATGAAAAAGAGGTATTAAAAAATTTATCTAAAAAATCTAAAGCAAATCTAGGATCTATTTATTTTATAATTTCAATTATTTGGCTTTATCTTATTTATAAATTCCCAAAAATAATAAGGATAGTTAGAGGAACAGAGCAGAGTACAAGTAGCGATTTATTTGTTTCAGGGTTTTTAATTAGTATAATAATCATCTTCATTACATCTAATGTAGTTTATGGAATATTTTTATGGTTAAGAAAAAGAATTCCCTTTTTTAAAAAACAGAAAATTGTAGTTAGTATATTCGTCTCTATCTTACTAATAATTTTGGTTGCTATTTTTACCCAGATAAAGTTTCCAAACTATCAGCTAATAGCAACTGCTATTATGACAGTTATAACAATTGTTGTATCTTACTTAATAAATGTAAAAAATTAAAGTTTTTTATCTCTATATCTTCACATAACTCTTTTTAGATATCTAGTTAGGTGGTTCGGAAGGGGCATCAGCCCCTTAATCCAGCATCCCCCACATGATGCTTCTTGCTTGCTTGGTGAGATGGGGATTTTTTCCTATGGATTTCAGGAATTTTGGGATGATTGTGTCAAGATTGTTAATTTCAGAGGGTCTTATCGGAAGGAAAGGAATGCCATAGTATCTGTAAGCCCTGTTCTTTTTTATTGTTCCGCTTCTGCTGTCTCGGTATTGCCCATACATCTCAATTATGCAGTTGTATTCAGGAAGGAAGAAATCAGGAACTGCAAAAACAATTCCGAGTTTCTTGAAATCTGGAAAGACAAGCATCTTGCCCTCATAGAAATAGGCTGTCTTGTTCTTGAAAAGCCAGTTTGCTATCATCACCTCATACAGGCTTCTGACTTCCTCTTTTCTCATTGTGATTTTGCTTAATTTCTTTTTGTTGCCCTTGCCCTGCTCAATGTATCTCATTGCATTCTTGTGCTTTATCAGCCATGCAATGAACCTCTTTCTTGAAGCTTCCCTTAAATTTGGGTGGTTTTTGTAGACTTCTTTTCCTATTCTGCTTGCCCTTTCCCTTTTCTCTGGATTTTTCCATAATTCAATAAGGAATTTTTTGTGTGCTTCTACTTTTTCAGGATGCTTTTTCCAGTATTTCTTCATGTAAATGGAATGCTGCTTTTTCAGTTCTGGATGCTGTTTCAGGAGTTTTATCTTGGAAATGCTGATTTTCTTTTTTATTGTCTTGCTGAGATGAATGCCTTTTCTATGGCTCTTTGTTATGCCCAGCTTGAATAATAACTTTTTTGTCCTGCTTTCCCTTTTTCTTGATGCTAAAGGCATGGGCTTGTTCTTGTTCCAAGGCTTCATGCCTTTAAGAAATCTGCCGAGTTTGTCTCTTGACTGCATTTTACATCAGAACCAATGTTCCGATACCTCCTTTCTTATTTTTTTAGCTGTCTGCCAGTTTATCAATACATTTTTTATGAAATCTTAATTTTTCCTCACTATTGCCATCATTCCTTTTTATTAAAATGTGCCTTTCCTCTATTCTATGCAGGCATACGTAACAGCCGATTGGGTTGAACAAGCCGTTTATTTGATCTATCAATTTTGTTTCCTCCTCAAAGAAGCCATGCCTGTAAAGCAGGATTGCTTTATTGAGTGTGCTTTGATACTGCTTTCCGATTTCTATTACCATTTATATTTCTGGCTGCTGTAGTTTATATTCTTTTAGAATCAATTAGCTTTTCTTTTGCCAAGGATTTTCTTTTTCTAAAAGAAAATGCTTTTTTTAATAATTCTCAGCGAAAAGCTCATAAAATGACTGGGGATGCTTGCATGCAGGGCATTTTTCTGGAGCTTCCATGCCCTCATGGACATAGCCGCAGTTCCTGCATTTCCATTTAGCTGCTTCTGCTTTTTTGAAAACCTTGCCTTCAGCAAGGTTTTTCAGCAGTTTCCTGTATCTCTTTTCATGCTGCTGCTCAACCTCTGCGATCTCCTTGAATGAGCCTGCGATTTCCTCAAAACCTTCCTGCCTTGCAATCTTCTCAAACTCAGGATAAATCTCCCCCCATTCCATTGCCTCACCCTCTGCAGCAGCATCTAGGTTCTCGATTGTTGTTTTTATTATGCCTGCAGGATAAGATGCGGTTATCTCGGCATTCCCGCCCTGAAGATATTTGAAGAAAACTTCTGCATGCTCTTTTTCATTATCTGCTGTCTCAAGGAATATTGAGGAAATCTGTTCAAAGCCCTCATCTCTGGCTATGCTGGAGAAATAAGTGTATCTGTTCCTTGCCTGCGACTCTCCTGCAAACGCCTTCAGCAAGTTCTGCTCTGTTTTGCTTCCTTTTACAGATGCCATTTTTATTTCCAGATGATTTTTTCCAGCTTTTTAATCTTTTCCCCCCATTATATTTATAATTATTAACTAATAAGTGGTAACAAACAGAAAGGTTTATAAGCGAGGGCATATCCAATAAGTTATGGTGGAAATAACAAATCCAAAATTGAGGGAATTGGACAGGAAAATTGGGGATTTTTATAAGCTCTCTGACAGATATTTTGGCTCATTGGCTAATATGCATGGAAGAGCAGTCTACAAGTCTGGCTTGGCGGCCTTGCTGGCTGAAGCTGACAGCATAAAGCCGGAATCTGAATTTGATGGGCTTGTTTTGAGGAATATTCATTCTAATTTAAGATTGAATGATTTGGTTATGGACTATTTTACAGACCCAAATTTTTCTTTATCAGTAAGGGAATTTTTTGATAGAATTGCCGGGAATGGCTCTTTTGAACATTTGGAAATGAAAGTCAAATCTCCCCTTTGGGTGGAAAGGTGGGAACATTCTGAAAAAAGTCAGGAAACGGACAATTCAAGAGTCAGCCCATTTATAGAAGAAGCCCAGAAATCAGCAAAAGACTGGCTTCCTAAATTAAAAAAAGATATTTTGGAGTATGGAAAATCAGGGGGTTATCTGCCTAACGATTTTGATATGAACATACTGCTGCTCCCCCCAAAATCAGGGGATAAGTGGAGTTACTGGAACTCAAAAACAAGGGTTTTAAGCATGGGTTCTTGTGGATTTGATTTTTTTCCAAAAAATGAAAAAGTCATTGCTGTTCCGGCTAAAGCATATAACATAGCATTCCATGAGATATTAGGGCATGCCGCCCATCAAATTCATTCTGAAAATCTGCCATGCTCATTGAGATTTACAGAAGAAATAGGGATGATTACCCCAACAAAATCCACAACAGAGGGGGTGGCAATTGACAGGGAAAAGCAGGGTTATACTTTTTTAAGGGGCAAATTAAAGGAATTGGATTTGACTGAAGAGGATGTTGTGCTTCTGCAGGATAAAAATTATTTGCAGCATCAATCGAGATGTGAACTTATGCATTATGCTTTAACGAAAGACAGGGAATTGAGGGAAAAAGGATTTGATGGTTATGAGTATCTGCTGGGATTAACTAAAAACCCGGTTATGGCAAGAGTATTTAAATATGACTTCAATGAAGGATTTTTTGATGTTTGGAAATGGATAGGGCATACATTGGGTCCTATCCATTATGAAGGAATGGTAAACAAAACCAAAAAAGAGTTTGGTGAGGATTACTTAGAAAAGGAAAAGAAGGATTTCCATAAAGCCACACTAAAAGGGGTTTGGTCTTGGGAAGTTTATCCTGATGCTGTTGCTTATTTCTTAAGAAATAAGGAAAAAAGGATATAATCCTATCAAATTGCCTTTTCCAGTTTCTTAATTTTTTCCCACGTTCTAGCAAGCTTTCTGCTAGCTTCCTTAACAAGAAGCCTTATGAAAAAATAATTTACAAGGATTTTTCCTTTGTTGGCTATAGGCATCTCTAGCTTCTCTGTTGATGCAATTTCGCACACTATTCTCCTGCCGAATGTGATAATCCCTGTTTTTTTCCAGCCCGCGAGCTTTGCTTTGTTTATGAGTTCCTGCGCTTTCTGCAATGTTGAGCACGCAGCATGCAGGATGCACGGCTCCATTTTGAAATAGACTAATCCATGATGCTTTTTTGCTGAACTGCTTATTGCCTTTCTGAATTCTCTCGGGGAAATCTTTTCATGGCTCTTGAAAAGATACAAGCCCTCCTGCTTTTTTTCCTGCCCAACCATAAGCACAATCCTGCCTGAACAGCTTGAAGTTGTGTAATACTCTTTCCTGCTGTTGATTCTTTTGATGAGTTTTGAAATTGCCTTGTCAATATGCCCCTCATCCGACTTGTCCAGCTTTTTGAATTGCCCTTTCTTCAAGAACTCAAAATGTTTCATTTTTATTTTTTACTTCAAAACTAATCATCCTCTAATAAAATTTATATAGTTTAAAATCCTTTTTGAGAAATGAAACCAATTATTGCTACAACACTTTCAGGATTGTTTATAAAAAAATAGGCATGGGATACTGCCCATGTTCTATGGTATAAAAAAGCATCTAAAAAATTAAAGGATTTATCTGTTAATCAATGGGCAAAAAGAGAGGATTATTTTAAGGGAGTGGATGAAGTGATGAAAAGGCTTTATCCAAATTTAACAGACGAAAAACGGACAATAAAAGCAAGAAAGATGTTTTTTAGTTCTGTAGTAAAGAACATCAAACAGAATCCTGATTTTAAAAATAAAGAAATTGTGGATTATTTCAGCTCCCTGAAAAATAAATACAGATTAGCATTAATAACCACAAACACTAAACCTGCGCTTGAAAAAATATTATCAATAACACAATTCTTGGGCTTGTTTGATATAATTGAAACTTTAGAAGAAACAGAAAAGGATGATAAGAGGGCGGTATTTGACAGGTTTGTGAAAAAGCATGGCAAGCCAGTAATTTACATAGGAGGAGACAAAAAAGATAGTTATGATTACTGCAAGGAAAGAAATATTTATTGCATATTTGCCAATCTGGAAAATCAGGGGGAAATTGAGGGGATTAAATCAATCCCGAATCGGGGTGAATTAAAAGAAAAAATAGATTCCCTTTGATTCTCAAATTATCCTGTTTTCTATCCAAAAATTCCAGCCTATATTCCCTCTTCAGAAATTTTACTTCAAAATTTCTGCCCTTATGCCTGCGTCCTTGCACAACTTGCAGAAATTTTCAGCGTCTTTTTCAAGCTTGAAATGAATAGGAACAGCAAGAAATGGCTTCAGCATGGCTGCTGCCTTGACTGCCTCGTCAATACTCATTGCAAATGCGCTGTCAACAGGCAGCAATGCAATCAGCTTACTGCCTTTTTTTGCAAAGCCAGTAAGCTTCTCCATTTCAGGTATCAAGTCAGTATCGCCTGCATGATAAATCACAATTCCATTCAAGCTGACAAGATAGCCAAGCCAGCCCTCTGTTTTTTGATGAAACTGCTTTTTCATGTTGTATGCAGGAACTGCCTTTATTTTCACATTCCCCAGATTAAGCTCATCGCCTGCTTGCATAAGCTGCATGTTTATTTTTTGGCTGAGCTTTGTCACTGTAGATTGGCAGGCAGCATGGCACACAACAATGCTGCCGTCTTTTGCAATCTTGCTTAGGTCAGCGATGCTGCAATGGTCGTAATGGGGGTGTGTTATAAGAATGATATCTGCTTTCTCAGCTTCTTGTAAATTGTAAGGGTCAATGTAGATAATCTTGTCTGTTTTTATTTTGGAGGAGGAATGCCCGAGCCATGAAATTTCAACATTGTCAATTTTAAGAGCCATTTTTTTATTAATTTAAACACAATTTAAATCTTCTATTGCCTTTGCTGCCTGAAACATCCTTGCTTCTGCGAAGGCAGGAGCCATAATCTGCAAACCGGCAGGGCATGCGTTAATCTTGCCGATTGGCACGCTTATTGCTGAAATCCCAGCAAGATTTGCAGGAATAGTGAGTGCATCATAGCCATACATGTTTTCTATTGAAATCTTCTCCCCAATTTTGTGAGGCAGCCTTGGAACAGTGGCAGAAAGAATGATGTCGCATTCCTTAAATGCATTTTCAAAATCTTTCTTGATTAAAGACATTGCTTTCAAAGCCCTTCTGTAATACATGCCATGATGCTCTGCCTTTGAAATCTCACTCCCCCCAAGAATTCTTCTCAACACTTCTGGCCCGCAAACATCTTCAATTTTTTTGCCATACAATCTCCCTGTAAATTTTCTTGTGGCAGAGAAAAATTCAACGTAGCATATGGGGTAGTATGCCTGCACAGCCAAATCAACATGCCCGAGCTCAACCTGCTTGATTTTCCATCCCAAAATCCTGGCTTTATTGATTATAGAATCTATCTTCTCAAGAATCTTCTTGTCTGTTGTCAGATTATTTAATTCTTTGGAAATGCCTATCGTTATGTTTTTTGGGGTTTCCAGCAGCTCGTGATATGCATGAACCTTCTCATCAAATGTTGTCGCATCTTTTTCATCATAGCCCGAGATGATGCTTAATAAAAGGGCAGAGCCATAAATATCCTTGCTGAATGTGCCAATCTGGTCCAGGCTCATTGACAAATCGATTAAGCCATATCTTGAAACCCTGCCATAGCTTGGCTTTACTCCAATGACGCCGCAATGAGAGGCTGGATTTCTTATGCTGCCTCCTGTATCGCTTCCTAATGCAATATCACAGAACTCTGCCGCAACTGCTGCCGCAGAGCCAGATGAACTTCCTCCGGGAATCCTGTCCTTACATAAGGGGTTTTTTGCAGGTCCGAATGCAGATGTCTCGCCAGAACTGCCACAGGCAAACTCGTCCATGTTTGTCATGCCGATAATAACAGCATCTTCCTTTTTCAGTTTTGAAATAACTGTTGCATCATATCCTGCCTTGTAATTTTCAAGTGTTCTTGATGCGCAGCTTGCAGCCATGCCAGAAACATTTATGTTGCTTTTTACTGCTATTGCCAGCCCAGCAAGCTTTCCCGCCTTTCCAGCTTTAATCTTTTTGTCAATTTCCTTTGCATCCTGCAATGCATTCTTGTTGATTTCAAGAAAGGCATTTATCTCCTTATCCTCTTTTTTTATTTTTTCAAGAAACTGATTTAGGTTCTGCTCTGCTGTCAGCTTTCCATGCCTGATGAGTTGCAATTTTTCTTTCAGCATTTTACTTCCATTTTCCCCTCTCGGCTTTTATGAAATCTCCGGACTTGCTGGGCGCGTTTTCAAAGAAAAATTTTCTGAAATTTTTGCTTATTTTTCCCTTACCCTCTCCCCTGAACTGCCTTTTCCTTCTAACTTCAAAATTATCAGAGAGTTCCGGCTCAACTTTTTTCAATGCCTCTGCAAAAGAATCCATAACCTCTTTTGCCTGTTTCTTTATCTTTTCCCTCTCGTCTGGGCTTACCTTATGCCATAAAAAACTGTCCATTTTGTGAAAAAAGCTTAGAGATTTATAAATATATTCATAAAAATCACTAAAGAATAGCCTTGCATATCTTTTCTCTTTTCTGCTGTTATAATTCCTTTCTTCCCAAAAAAGAATGCTTATTTCTGCCTGAGGTAGAGCAATGCTGAAATTAATACAAGAATGCCTGATTCCACCCTGCCTCCGGGAAAGATGGTTATCACGCCGAGGGCAAGCAGCAGCCATTTCTCTGATTTTATCTGGGTTTTCTCAATCCTCTGCGCTGTAATCCAGACAAGCACTGCCAAAGCAAGCCAGATTATGCCATATGTAAGCAACGTGCCTGCGTTTATAACCTTGCCAGTATAATCTGCCAGCAGACTCGCCAGCTTGCTGCGCATAAAAATCACAAGCAAGCCGTTAAGCAGCAAAATCGCAACTGCAATGAATGCAAGGACAAAAGCAGCCCTGCTTTTCTTCTTTGGCTTCACTTCTTTTTTTGGTTTTGCTATTTTCCTTCTAGCCATGTTCTTGATAAGATTGTCTGTTTTAAAAATGTTTGCTTGATAAGTGGAGCGTTTTATGTTCTGAATTTATTTCTGCACTAATTTTGCCTTTTTAATCCTGAAAATCCCCGCATTGTTCTCATAGGAAATTTCTGATTCCAGAACTTGAATCTGCTTCTTGAAAAATGGCGCATCAAGGACTGTCGTTTCAATTTCTCCCCCTTCCCCCGCGGGATTAATTTGATATTTTTCCTTTAGAACTTCAAGTTTCCTTATGATTTCAGCATCAATCATTTCGCCAAGAAAGCTCTTGTCAAGGGGAAATGCGAAAATTCCCGAGATAATCACTTTGAATTTGTTTTTTACAAGTTCATTCAGGATTCCAATCTCATCTCTCTGCCATAAGGGATTTAGGCATTGCAATTTAAGTTCATCGCATAGTTTTTGAATCCTGCTTGCCTGATAAACAGATTTTATTGCTCCTGTCACTATGCCTTCAATTTGAAATTTGGCTTTTGCCTCGATTAATGCGTCTTTCAAATCATCAAGCTCTTTTTCCTTGATTCCCTTTGTTGTTTTCTGGACTAATGGCAAGCCAATGGCTTGTGCCTGCATTTTCGCAATATGGATGTTAGGCACATGGAACATGTAGCTTGCCTCATTTTGGGAAATGACATTGATTAAGCATGCAATCTCATGCTGTTGCATTGCTTTTTGCATTGCAAGGCAGGAATCCTTTCCGCCTGAAAATAATACTCCAAGTTTCATGTTACAGGGAGAAATCTAGGTTTTATAAATACATTTGGTTACGGTGTTGTTAATTAATCGGTTGTTTTGCTTACATTTTGTTCTCCTGTTAATTGCGGTTGATGTTTAATTGAGTTTAATAAAATAGTTTCCCAAGCATTTCCCCTAACTCCAATACCCCATCTTTCAGCAGGGGTTAATTTATCCTTAACACCTTTTCTCACGAAATTATGAAAAGTCTTAAAGCCATCCGCATATGTCTGAGTTTCATTAATTCCCCTTCTGACTTTATCAAATTCTTTCTGATGCCCGTTTAAATTTTCTATTTCATTATTGTTAATCTCTTTTCTATGTCCTTTTATTGAAGTAAATTTAACCTTCCTTTCGTTGCCCCAATTCCTAAAAGTCTTACGAACTCCATCTTGATAACCTGCATAGCCATCAACTATAATCTGAAATGGGATTTTACCATTCTGTTTATATGCTTCCATCATTACTTTCTGTGCGTCTTTGCTTTTTCTTGAATGTCCTGATAACTTAGAAGCCAATAAAAACTTAGTTTGCTTATCCATTACATTCCATTTATATTCGTAATCTGCTCCTTTCTTTCTATTGCCTTTTTTCGTTCTTACCATTGTTTCGTCTGCGTTCCATACATTTCCCTGACTTTGTGGTTGTATTGTCTTTTCATAAGTTTCCATCAACTTACTGAATTTCAAAACCCAATTTCTTATAGTAATATGAGAAATTGATAAACCATAAAATTCTTTGAATTGTGCTGAAATGTCACGATAGCTTAAACCTCTGTAAAAGCAATCCATTGCTAAACAAACTAATTTAGCATTACCCTTAATCTTTGGGATTGGACTTAATACAAATTTCTTTTTACACTCTTGGCAGTTGTATCTTTGCTTATTTCCTAATTGTGTTTTTCTTACTCCAAACTTAATTATATTTTTTGAAGCACAATAAGGGCAACAATCATTAAGAGGTTTTTCTATCATTAAATCTAATTCTTTCCTTATTGGATTTTGTTCTACTTCATAACTCACTTTTAGCTTCTCAAATAATAAAATGGCTTTAATGTGTTTGCAATATAATCCTTTTCCCTTACATCTTCTTTCAAAGTCTTGGCACTCACAGGAATAGCTATCTATGTGAGTAACTTTGTATTTCTTATTGCTATCAAACTGCGATGAAACAAGATAAGTAAATTCATCTAAAAGCTGTGGCTCTCCTTTCTGTAAGATAGCTTCGGCTCTCTTGCTTCTTTTGTCTGCAAATTCTCTTATTTGGGGTTGGTCTATTTGTATCATTTTATATATGGTTGTATATAATTGTATATGAATTATAAGAATAACTACTATTTAAACCTTTCTATATATGAACATAGATAATTATAGATGAAAACACAAACATTTAAATATTAGCGATTTTTATATATAACTATGGAAGAAAAAGAACAAGAAAATAAAGAGGGAAAATTGAAATTACAATTTATTACTTCCGATGAGCTTTGGGATAAAGTTTTGAAATATAAAATAAATTCTGGCTTAAAAAATAATAATCTTGCTGTTGAAAAATTAATAAACAAGGCTTTAGAAAACTCTGGAGATGTAGAAATATTTTCAGAAGATTCTGTTCCAGAAGACACCTTAGAAGAAATAGGAGACTTTAGAGAGAGTATTCCCACATTTGAAAAAAAGAACGGACAACCTTTTCTTATTTTTTTAGATAAAAAGTCGGGGACTTTTTATACAGAATGTCATTTGTTAGGAAGTGATTTTATAAGATTCAGCGACCCAAATTCTACAATAGACCCAGAATTAGAGGAATTATCAAAAGCAAATAGGGAATTAGAAACAGATAATTATTATTATGAACAAATGGTTAGCGACGCAAAAGAAGGAAGGTCTTTTTCAGACATAATTATAGAATATAATACCAATTATAGTCAAGCAAAACCTCTTAAAATTCTTGGTGGACAGCATAGAAATCAGGCAATTATAGAAGCTGTAAAAAGTAAAGTAGATATTGTTCACGGGATTAAAGTATATTTTAATCTTAAAAAAGAACAGAGAGAAGATATAATGAGAATAGCCAACACCAATATTAATGTGGCTACTGATTTAAGAGATAGACTAAGAGAAGATGTTTTAAAACCATTATTGAAAAAATTTGCGTATGAAACGGGAATGCTGAAGCAGGGGGAAAATTTTGGAGATAAAAGAAGGTATGATGATGAGTTTAGCCCAACCGTTAGAATGATGAGGAGCTTTATTGTTAATTTCTTTTATGGGAAAGAATTTAAGGGAGAAATTGACAAAGACGCACATATTCCTTACTTATGTAAATCTGGGAAAGATATTGATTCTGAATACATGAAATACTATAACCAGTTCAAAGCAAAAGACAAATTTGACGATATACAATTATTAGAGGCAGGAAAGATGTTCGCTAAACTTCATGATACACAATTCAAAAATGCAGAAAATATTAAAAGTTCAGCAAAAAGAGAATATAAAATAAAATCTTACAATTTAGCGATTATAACGAGTTGGACTTTTGCATCAGGGGTGTTACAGAGATTCCCTGAGAGATTAAAAAAGCTTTATGCTCTCCCAACCTTATGTAATGGAGATGACCCTTTAAGTGCTATTGATATGGCTAAATCAAAACACAAAACTTTGGATGGAGAATCTTATAGGGGATTGGGAACAAGAAGCGATAACAACGAGAGGGGAAGATTGTTACAACTATTTTTAGATTATTCAAAATCTCCAAAGTCAAAGATAAATGAACAAATGTGTGTGGCTTCAATACATATGTTTCATTCAAATTTAGATAGAAAGAATGCGGAAGAAAAGACTAAAAAAGCATATGGGGTTTGAAGATGAAATCTTATAAATTTTATTTAAACGCCTCTAATTATTTCTTAGATTTTCCACAAAATAATAAACTAAATACTGAAGAGAAAGAGTATTATTACCTTTCCTCTGTTTTATTATCTTGGATAGCACTTGAAACTTTTATTAATACTCTTTCAGAAACATTCTCTATTGGCTCAAGATTAAAACCCCATGAGAAATCTTTTCTAAATGAACAAGAATTAAGGGTCAATGAGAATGGTATATTTGAAGAAATAACTATAAGACCATCAACGAGTAAAAAAATATTGTTTCTAATTGAACATTTTACTAAACTAAAAATAAGAAAATTTAAACAAAATAAGATATGGAAGACCTTAAATCATTTGAAGATTTAAGAAATAAGATAATTCATTATAAAGAAAAAAACAACATCACAATAACAATTAAAAAAGCTAAGGAATGTAAGGATATAACAAAGGAGACGATTAATTATCTAACAAAAATATTAAAATGATAAACTTAAAAGATTTTGAAAATAGTATCATATTAGGAGATTGTATTGAAAAGTTAAAAGAATTTCCAGATAGTTCGGTAGATTTAATTTTTGCAGACCCACCATATAATATGCAACTTAACGGCGACCTATGGCGACCTAATCAAACTAAAGTGGATGCGGTTGATGATGAATGGGATAAATATGAAAGTTTTGAACATTATGATAAATTTTCTATTGAATGGCTTAAAGAGTGTCAAAGAATTTTAAAACCAACGGGAACTATTTGGGTTATTGGTTCTTATCATAATATTTTTAGAGTTGGAAAAATAATGCAAGATTTAGGTCTTTGGATTTTGAATGATGTTATCTGGATGAAAACAAACCCTATGCCAAACTTTAAGGGAACCCGTTTTAATAATGCACATGAGACTTTAATCTGGGCTTCTAAGAATAAAAAATCAAGATATAAGTTTCATTATAAATCTATGAAAGCATTTAATGATGATAAACAAATGAGAAGTGATTGGTATATTCCTATTTGTCAAGGAGAAGAAAGAATAAGGGTAAATGGAGAGAAAGCACACTCTACTCAAAAACCAGAAGAATTACTTTATAGAATAATCTTATCTTCTTCCGATGTTGGAGATATTGTTTTAGACCCGTTTATGGGAAGTGGAACAACGGGGGCAGTTGCTAAGTTATTAAGGAGAAAATATATTGGAATAGAAAAAGAGGAATTTTATAAAAAAGTTGCAGAAGATAGAATAAAAAAAGTCGTGCCTGTTGATGAAGATAATTTGCTCTATCAAATAGAAAGACCAAAACCAAAAGTGCCTTTTGGAAACTTAATAAAAGAAAATTATATCAAGGTGGGAGAAATTATAGTTGATAAATTAGGAAATAATAAAGCCAAGATAAATGCAGACGGAACAATAAGCAATGGGGAAGTAGGCTCAATTCATTCTGTAAGTGCAAGAATACTAAAAAAAGAGAGCAATAATGGATGGGATTATTGGTATGTTATTAGAGACGGACAATTAAAACCAATTAGTGATTTAAGATGGCAATATGCTAAGAAGTTTTTAGATTATTAAAATTTAGAATGTATCTCTGGGATTTTCTTTAATTCAGATATAAAATAATCTAAATTTTCCTTTTGGTCTTTTTTTCTTTCTTGAACAATTTTATCAAAATCTAAACCAACTAATTTACAAAACTCTTTTCCTGTCATTGCAGAATTTTTAGGTAAAAGTCCTTTTGCTCCTCGTTCTATTTGTTCGTGAGATGTTGCATTAAAAGAGCAGTAATGAAGAGAAACATCTTCTTCTTTTAAGTTATGGCTTTTAATCAAATGGGCTTTTGCAGTTATCAAACTCGCAACTTCTCCAGCGACTTTTTTCGTATCAAAAGTATCTCCATCTTTAATCTCAATAAGTCTAATTTTACCTTCTTTTTCTATAACACAATCAATAATTATATCGTGTCCGTCTTTTATTCCCTTAAAAACTCTATTTTCCTTATTTATTTTTTGTATTGAAATTCCCTTTGTATCTTTTATTTCATTGGCTATCATAACCTCTAATTCGTTACCCATTGAAATCACAGCAGACTGAACTTTACTCATTAACATACCTAATTGCCTATTTCCAAACAACCTTTCATATCCAGAAGGAGTCTCATTTTCACCTCTTCCTTTTGCTTTACTGATTAGAGCCATAAAAAAGATAATAAAAAGATACTTATAACCTTTTCTACCAACCGACACTTAACACCCTAATTCACCAACCGATTAATTAACAACACAAGGGTTACCCAAAGAAATCCTTGACAATTTCTTTCTTCAACTTAAAAAACCGGTCAGATTGCTGCTGCAAGTGATAGGAAAATTTATTCTCAAATCCGATATTTTCCACATTTTTTCCTATTTCTTTTACTGCCTGTATTGCAGGAACGAAATCGCCGTCAGATGAAACAATGATTGCAGTGTCATAAGCGTTGTTATATGCCATCTTAACCATATCCACAGCAAGATGAATGTCATCTTCCTTTACTTCATAAGCTATTTTTCCATTCACTTTCCTCTTTTGCATTCTGCACAGGACAAAAGTAAAATTAGGAATTCTTTGTATCTTATCAAAGAACCTCTGCTGTTTTATGTAGCTATCTTCATCTTTATTTCTGTCTAAAGGGGCATTGTAATAGTAAGTTCTTATTAGCTTTCTGTCTTCTGCAAGATGTTTTGCAAACTTTTCAAAATTAAATTCATTCGGCTTTTTATCTGGCAAAATATTCTTTATAATATGGTAAATATTGCTCCCATCAATAAATATCATTACCCTTTCGTCACATCTTTTCATAAGCATGGCAATAAATCTGCATTAATAAATTTATAGAAAATAAAAACCCAGGGTTGCAGTGCAAACCTGGGGGGTATATAATCCTCTTGTATTCAAGGTTATTTATAAGACTTTCGCTTTTATTTTTCTCTGCATATAGAAGAATTTATAAATGCCATTCAAATGAAATATAATTTAAAAATAAAGAACTAAGGTTTCCAGGAAAATCCTTTGGATTTTCTGGGCCCGAAAATCAGGCAAGGCTCACCGAGGTGAGAATCACAAGATTTTCGTGGCTTTGGAATTCCTATGTGAATTTGAGGTAATAAATGGCGATTAAAAAAATTTTGAATGGAACTTTAGATGAATTAGTCGGTATTGAGGGCGAGACGCTTTCTGAAAAATATGACAAATTGCGGGAGAAAAAGGCAGAAATGCTCTATAAGCAGAATTCCCAAGGCCTGTTTTCTGCTTGCTTAATAGCAGAAATGCTCTTCAGGAAATATTAAGCATCAGAGTGTGCCAAGCGCTTTTTTCAGGTTTTCAAGAATATCTTCACAACTTTCAATGCCTGCTGAAAGCCTGAATAAATTGTCTTTAATTCCAACCTCATTTCTCTGTTCTGCTGTAAGGTAAGCATGGCTCATAGTGGCGGGATGTGTCAGCAGTGATTCTACCCCCCCAAGAGATTCTGCAAGATAAATCGGGGGAGATTGCTCAGCAATCGCCCTTGCAAATTTTTTATAGTCCCCTGTAACCTCAAAAGACACGATGCCGCCATAGCCATTCATCTGCTTTTTTGCTATTTCATGCCCTTTGTGTGAGCGCAGCCCTGGATAATATATTTCGGAGATTTTTTTGTGTTCTGAAAGAAACTCTGCGATTGCCTGTGCATTCTCACAATGCCTCTTTATTCTTAATGCAAGCGTTTTGATTCCCCTTATCGTGTTGTAGACATCATAGGGGCTTGGTGTTGAGCCCAGTGTTTTTGCATATAATTTCAGTTTTTCTCCCAGTTCCCTGTTTCTTGTGACTATAACCCCCCCAATCAAGTCATTATGCCCGCCGAGATATTTGCTTGTTGAATGAATTATTATTTCTGCACCATATCTGAATGGCTGCAGCAAGCAAGGTGTTGCGAATGTATTGTCAACAATATAAGGAATGCCTTTTGAATTTGAGATGTCTTCTATTGCTTCCAGGTCAATGATGTCCAGCAGGGGGTTTGTAGGCGTTTCAATAAAGATATATTTGGTGTTCTGCTTGATAGAATCTTTTAATTTTTTAATGTCAGTTGCATCGATAAAATCAACCTCCAAAAATTTTGACAGTATTAAGTCAACAAGCCTTACTGAGCCGGCATAAAGCTTCTTTCCGAAAATAACGTGGTCGCCTTTGTTTAATGTTTGGAAGATGCAGTCAATTGCCGCAACTCCTGAGGAAAAAGCAGCAGCATATCCGCCGCCTTCAAGATTTGCAACCAATCTTTCAAGAGTATCCCTAGTAGGATTTTGAGTTCTGCAGTACTCTATATATATCGGCTCTTCTATTCCCCTGAATGCGCCATTTTTTGCAGTTATTATCGGAGTTGCAATTGCCCCTGTTGAAGGCTCTGCCCCCCCGCCGCCATGCACAACCATTGTTTCAATATTCATTCTTAACCCCCGTAATTCAAATTTTGAATAAGATCTTTAAAAGTTAAAGAAAAAATTGATGCAATTACTGCATCATCATAGGCATAAAGCTGCCAAGAACAAATAATTCAAGATTCGTATTCCTAACTGCATAGCCCATAGACAACCCTTTAATATTCCTATTTAAATATTTTCCTGATAGAATTATTCCTAAAGGAATAAGCCTTTCTTTTTGCGAAAAGAAAGCTTTGGGAAAGGGAAGTTGAGAAGAAACCGTAGGTTTCCCTATGGCGTTAATCTGTCCCTGTCTCTTGGGAATAAACAGGCTTCTCTTATGTTTTCAAGCTTTAACAGAGCCATTGTGAACCTTTCAAGCCCAATGCTCCAGCCTGCATGTTCAGGGCTGCCGTATCTGAAGCTGTCGATGTATGATTCAAAATTCTTGGGATTAAGCCCCTTTGCTTTTAATCTTTCCTCGAGAAGCTTGGGAATATGAACTCTCTGCCCTCCTGATGAGATTTCCATGCCGTTATAGACTGCATCAAAACCCCTGCTTATCTTGCTGTCTTTCTCATTCTTTTCAGGACTTTTCGGCATGATGTAAAATGGCTTTAGTTCAGCAGGCCAGTCATGGATAAACACAATTGTGTCAGGAAAAATTTCGCATAGCTTTTTCTCGCCTTCAGGCGGCAAATCATCTCCATGTTCAATCTTCACCTTGTTTTTTTTCAGCAGTTTGACAGTTTCATCGTAAGTGAGATATTTTTCTTTTGGGATGATTAAATTTATCTTCAGTTTTTCAAGCTCTCTCCCATATTTTTCCTTTACTTGCTTTACAATATGCTGCACAGACTTGGCAAGCAAGTCCATGACTTTGAACTCATCAGCAAAAGCCATCTCAATGTCCATCTGCCTGCTTTCGTTCAAGTGCCTGACTGTATTATGTTTTTCAGCGCGCCATACCGGTGTAAGACAGAAAACCCTCTCTAATGAACAGGCAGCCATCTGCTTGTAGAGCTGAGGTGACTGGGCAAGAAATGCCGGCTTTTCAAAATACATCACTGGAAAAAGCTCTGTTCCGCCCTCGCTTGCGCTGCTTATGATTGACGGCGGCTGTATCTCTATAAATTTTTCATTCTTGAAGAATTCCCTGAATGATGTGGAAATCTCTGACTGGATTTTGAAAATTGCCTGTGTCCTTGAATTGTGCAAATCCAAATATCTATAATCCAGTCTCTTTGGCAATTCTGTCTTGCTGAAATCAGAAATATCTATAGGCAGTTTTCCTTCTGCTTTTGCAAGAATCTCAATCTTATCTGGTAAAATTTCTCTTCCAAGAGGAGCTTGTTTTGATTTTTTCACTTTGCCTTCAACTGCAACAGCAGATTCATGCGGAATTTTCGTGATGATTTCAAAGACTTCCTTGGGAGTCTTGTCCTTTATTGCTGTTACCTGCACTATTCCCGCAATATCCCTCAGAACAAGAAACCTGATTTTGCTTAAGTCCCTTGTTTCATGAACCCAGCCTTTCACTAAGACAGTTTTTCCGTCATCTCTCTCAGAGATTTCTGAGGTGTATGCCCTTTCAATGCTTTTTCCTTTGCTCATCTTTTATTTAGTTTACCTTGATTTATAAGTTTTCTTTTTTAATTTTCTCTCCAAGGTCTCTTTCCGCGAAAAGCCGTGCTTTTCGGGGCACAGGAAATCTTTGATTTCCTTGTGTCTAAAGAGAGCTTTTTACATACTTCTTCAAAATATCAATGATTTCCTTGCCTGAAATTCTTCCCTTGAATTTCTGCATAGCCAGCCCCATGTAGGCATTCATGCTGAGATTGGGTTTTTCCTTTATCAGTTTCTGGATTTCCTCTTCGATTCCAGCCTCAGATATTTTTTCCTGCTTCAATGCCTCTTGGATTGGTTTGCCCTTGGCTATTTCGAGCATTACCTGCTTGACTTGGGACTCAGAAATCCTTTTTTCCTTGACTGCCTGCAAAATTTCCTCGATTATGTCAATTGTGATTTTTTTGTTGATTTCATTCATGCTGAGCTTTTCATGGCTTGCTATCTCTTTGGGATACAAAAGAAGCAATTTTACAATTAAGTCAGGATTATTGTGAATGTTGAGCATTTCCTTGTATTCCTCCAGCTTGTTTTCCTGCAAAATTAATTTTGTCAATTCAGGATTCAAGCCATGGCCATGCAGCTCTGCCTTGAGTTCATGCTTCATTCTTGGCAGTGTTTTCTTGATTTCATTTATCATTTCCCTTGAAATCTTGATTAAGGGCAAATCAGTCTCAGGATACATTCTTGCCTTTCCTGGAAGCGGGCGGAGATATGATGTGGTGCCATCAGGATTTGCCTTTCTTACCTCGCCTTTTGTTAATTTCTCTTTCTGCTGCCTTTCTATTTCTGTGATTATTGTTTTTGATATTAATGACGGCTCCTGAACGCCCTTGATTTCAACCCTGAAGCCATTTTTGATTGACATATTGACGTCCTGCCTTATTGTGCCAATGCCCCTTTTGACCTTGCAGGCTCTTAGAATTTCCCCAATATGCAATGCAGCCTCTTTTGCCTGTTCAGGCGTTTTTATTTCCGGCTTTGTTGCAATTTCAACAAGCGGAATGCCAAGCCTGTCAAGCCTATAGGTAATCTCTTTTTCATTCTGCGAGATTATTCTTGCTGCATCTTCTTCCAGGCAAATTCCCTGGATGCCAATTTTTCCTTGTGATGTTTCAATCCAGCCATCCTTGGCAAGAAGAAGTGTTCTTTGGAAGCCAGATGTGTTACTGCCATCAATAACTGTTTTCCTCATTATTTGAGTAATCTCCAATGGCTCTGCATTAAGAAGCAGGGAAATTTGCAATGCTATCCTTAATGCCTCCTCGTTTATCAAGTGAGGAGGCTCTTCATCAAGCTCAACAAGGCAGGTTGAATCAGAATATCCTTGGTAGATAAATTCCCTTTCCCTCGCATGCTCAAATGCAGCAGCAACATCTACTTCTCCTGTCTCGCCTGTGACAGCATGCAGTTTTCTCTTAACAACAACATCTGGCTCTTCTACCCTTAACAAGCTTGGGCAATTGCAGAATAGCTTGTTTGTGTCTAGCTGTTGGTGGATTTCTATGCCAGATTTCAAGCCAATTTTTTTATAATCAATCATCATAGAAAAAATGTCTAGAGATTAATAAAAGTTTCTAATGTAATCAAGGATTGTTCTTTTTGCAGGGATTTGAATTCCCGTTTGGGCGTAATATGTTTTTGTGATCTTAAAGGGATGTAGAAAGCCCTTGAATAGGGCAAAGTATGTATTCTCTGGGGCTTATACAAGAAATATACAGACCGTTTTTAATAGCGGTTTGGCTTGATAAACCATGAAAATAGACCCATATAAGCACAAGGAAAGATACCTAAGCTGGAAAGAAAAGGTGAGTAATGGAATCCCAAAAATAAGCAAAGAGAATTCCGATATGATTCTTCAATACCTTAATGATATGGAAAAAGGGCTTAATGTGGCTTCAGTAAGCATTAAGGGCTCTAGGAGTTACATCAGGCTGAATACCTTAAGAGACAAGCTAGTTTTCTTTGCTAAAAGATTTAAAGAAATTTATAAAATTGAGAAGATTCTAGACATAAGCGAGGAGCAGTTAATTGCTTTCTTCTCAGATATGAAAAAAGGAGAGGTGGCAAAGATTGATGGAAAACCCTATCTTTCAGTGGATACATATGCAAAAGTATTCAAGGCATTTTGGCACTGGCACCAGAAGATTAATCGCAAGAAAGGTATAGAGATAAGTGATATAACTTTAGATTTGGATACAAAACAGGAAAAACCAAACTGGGTTTACTTGACAGAAGAACAGATTAAGCATCTATGCGACAATGCTAAGTTTGAGTATAAGGTGTTAATTATGTTCTTATTTGATTCTGGAATAAGGTCTCCAACAGAACTCATTAATGTAAAAGTTTCTGACCTTTATAATGATTTTAAAGAGCTTAATATAAGGGAAGAAATAAGCAAAACCTTTGGGAGGAGGATTAAGCTAATGCTTTCATCCCAACTTCTAAAGCAATATGTTAAAATGGGCGGTCTGAGTTCTCAAGACGCTCTGTTTGATATTACCCCCTATACAACAAACCAATACTTGAAAAGGCTATCAAAAAAACTATTTGGTGAGAGTGTAAGCCCTGCGGGTGCAAAATACTCTGAATTAACAATGTATGATTTCAGGCATATTTCCTGCTGTTACTGGCTTCCTAGGTATAAGTCAGAGTCAGCATTGAAGTATAGGTTTGGATGGAAAAAATCTGAAAAGATTCATTATTACAGTGAATTATTGGGAATGAGCGATACTATCGCAGAAGAAGACATGCTAGTAGATGTTACAAAGACAGAGATTGAGAAAAGGCTTGAAAGGTCTGAAAAAGAGAAGGACATTCTGCAAGAAAGATTAGTGAGCATGGAATCGCAGATGGCAAGGATTATGGAATTAACTAAACAGTTAGAACTGGTTAAGGTATGATGGCAAAACAAATAAATAAGAAAATTTAATAATTCGTTTAATTTTACAATAGAATGATTGATGAATTAAAAGAATACAAAGGATTGAAGCTCTATCCCAGAACTATTAGGAAATTAATGCTTATTGAAGAAGGATTGATTGAAGCGGGATATAAAGAATCGCTAAAGAAAAAAGGACTGTTTTATAAGAAGATTGAAGAGGGCATATTATTTGCAGATTTGAGAGGGACAGCAGATGTTCCTATATATGATGATACAAGTGCCTTAATTTATTGGCAATTCAAAGAAGGAATACCCGAATGGAAACAAAGAAGAATAATAAATGAAGAAAAAGATGTATTTTTTGATAGGGCTGTCTCTTTTAGGTTTAGTTTTTATGAAGATAGCGAAATCGATGGGCTTATGGCTTCTCCTGAAGAGAAAGAGGATGGATATTGCAAATTCTGTAAGAGAGATTTCCAAGATAAGGGTTTATACTGCTCTCAGGAGTGTGAATTAGCTGCAAAAGAAATTGATTCCCGCCAACCAGTATGCAAAATTTGTGGAAAAAAAGAAAATTACGACGATATTATCACTCACCACGTAAGCTATAATCCTGAAAAGACTATCGAAGTTTGCAGGGCTTGCCATTTGAAGATACATAAAACAGATAAGTTTTCTAATCTTAAACCTAAGATCAGTAGGAAGGAAGATTTAACAACTGCCAAGCCTAAATTTAAGCTTGTTCAATGTTCAAGGTGTTCTGGCAAGGTTAGGCTGCCGGTTTCTGAGAATATTGAGAGTCCTATTTGCAGTAAATGCAAGACAAGCATAAGTAGAAGAATAAAATCTGAAAAGAAGAAGTTTGAATATAGAGTGTTAAGCAAAATGAACAAGCCTAATATCCCAAGATATTTTGAAGAAACATCAAAGTAGAGAATTAATCAATACAAACGAGGAAAATTTATAAAGGAGTACCCTATTTTATTTATAAATGGATGAAAATGAAAAGTTCTATGCTAGAAAAGAATTTTCACTAAAGGTGCTTCAATTAAAGGGAAAGGCGTATGAAGACTTCTTTGTAAATACAATGAAATATCATTGTAATGAATTTGAATCAGTTAGACCTTGGGGTATTTTAGGAGACAGAAAAAATGATGGGTTTATAAAATCTAAGGGAATATATTATCAAGTATATGCTCCAGAAAATCCAGCAATTAAAATTAGTGATGCAATTGATAAACTCAAAGAAGATTTTAAGGGATTATTAGATTTTTGGCAATCAAAATACCCTATAAAGGAATTTTACTTTGTTTTCAATGATCATAGTACAAATCCAAGATTAGAAACGGAATTAAGCTCTTTATCAAGTCAATACCCTTCTATAAAATTTGATGTTCTTTTGCAACATCAACTCGAAATCATTTTTATGAATTTAACAAAATCTCAAATACAAATGCTTATTGGTGGAATTCCTTCCCCAGATGAACTATTGAAAGATATAGATTATTCATTACTTCCAAAAATTGTTAAGCATATATTATCCCTTAATTTTGATGATTCTGAAATAAAAACAAGAATCATAGCGCCAGATTTTGATGATAAAATTAAGTTTAACAATCTAAATAGATCAAAATATTATCTGAATAATGCATATTTTCAGATATCAAAAATCAAAGAGTATTTCTCAGAAAATCCAGATGAAAAAGAATTATTAAAGGACAAATTCGTAAAGTTATACAAATCATCTACTGAATTATTCCCTAATGATGAAGAAATGCAATTTCATTATATTTTGAATCAATCATCTCCAGATAATCCCGCTTATGTAAAAAATGCTGTTATCGCTTTAATGGCAATATATTTTGAAGCTTGCGATATATTCAAGGAACCAGAATGATACTCCCAAAAAAGCATATTTCAATTTATGAATCACTCCTTGGTTTAAGTAATTTCATATATCTGGAATTAAGAGAAAATGAACTAACTGTTGATGAACTTTGGACCAGATATCAAAAAATAAATAATTCAAAAAAGTTTCCAGCGAAACATAGCTTTGATAATCTTATCTTAGCTATTGATATTTTATTTAGTTTGAAAAAAATAAAATTAAATCAAGAGGGAAGACTAAAAAATGAGGCTTATTAAATTATCCAGCAGCATAAAAACCTTCAAAACTGTTGAATTTAATGCTCATGGTTTTACTTTCATCTTAGCTGAAAAAAAAGACGATAAAGTAAAAACTAAATCCTCTTTTAATGGAGTTGGTAAATCATTAATAGTATTTTTAATCCACTTTTGCCTAGGTTGCCAAAATAATTCTGATCTAAAAAATAAGCTTGCTGATGAATACTTTGAATTGGAATTCGAAATTGATGGACATATTTATAAATCAAAGAGAGAAACTTCAGATCAAGAATATATCTATCTAGATAATAATAAACTAAAAGTAAACCAGTTTATAAAAAAGATTAAAGATTTAATCTTTCCGGAGAGCACAACAAAATATGTGACATTCAAACATTTACTATCAAGATTTATTAGACCATTTACATATTCTTACTCTTCTTGGGACAGATGGTTACCGAAAGAATATAAAATCGAGCATGTTCCAAATCTGAATACCTTACACTTATTAGGGGTTGATTCTGAGATGATTTTAAGAAAATTTGAATTAAAAGAGAAACTAAAAGACTATGAAAGCAAATTGAAATCATTTAGAAAAGACCCCGTTTTACAGGAATATTTTAAGGACGCCAATAAAGACTTAAGTATAGACATAGAGAATCTTAAGCAAAGCATAGAGCTAAAAGAAGCTAAATTAAAATCTTTAAATTTCTCAGAAGATTATTATGAGATTGAGTCAAAAACAGAGAACTTGGCTCTAGAATTAAGGAAAATAAATAACAAAAGAATTCTTTTAGAAAATGCATTAATAAATATTGAAAACTCTCTGAAAAATGATTTTAGTAAGAATTCTGAATTTGTGTCAGGAGTTTATGATATATTAAAAACATCTATGAAAGATGATGCTCTAAGAGAACTTAGTGAGGTTATGAATTTTCATACATCCTTACTAGCCAACCGTCAAAAGAGATTAAAAGAAGAGCAAAAAAGAATTATAACGGAAATAGAATCAATAAAACAAGGATCCCAAAAAATGACTAAAGAGCATAACTCCTACTTACAACTTCTAAATAAAAATGCGCCATTTGAACAAGGATTAGCGATAAAAGAAGACATAAATAAACTAACTCAAAAATTAGATAGGTTGCAACAGTATGATGAGATTATAGAAAAATATAAATCTAAAATATCTGATAAAAAATTAGAAATTGAAGGAGAAAATAAATCAGCAGATGATTATTTGAAACAAATAAAAGATTTAAGATTTAATATTGATAATAAATTTAAAAAACTAATTGATTCTTTTTATGATCATAAAGAATCATACATTAGCATAAAGAATAATATAGGTAATAATACTATAAGATTTAATCTAAATGTAAAAGTTGATGACGATTCTTCAAATGGAGTTAGGGAGATTGAGATATTTTGTTTTGATTTGGTTCTATTTTATTTAAAAAAGAATGCACATATCGATTTTATCTTTCATGATAGTAGAATTTTTGCAGATGTTGATCCTGCTCAAATGACAACTGCCTTTGAAATACTTTCTAAGTTAATTAAAGAGAAAGACTTTCAATACATTGTTTCCTTAAACGAAAATCAATATAAGGAAATAAAAGAACAGTTCAATTTAGTCAATAAATCAGCAGAATTTGATAAAATTTTCAACGAAGAAACAATAAAACTTAGGCTTACTAAAAATGATGAAGGGAAATTGTTAGGATTCCAAAAAGATATAGATTATGACAAAACATAAAGTGCTCCTTTTAATCTATCCCAGTCATCGCATCCTTTCCTCTGCGACAATCCTTATAAACTAAAACACCATCGCTGAATCAGCTAAAATAAAGCTAAATAATAAGTTCCATAGATATACAAGAAATATACAGCTAAAAACCCCAGAGGATCACAAAAACATATCAAGTCCGGTTTGGGTGCTCTTTCCTGAATTTCTCGGCAAAGCCGCTGTTTACCCAGTCAAGGACAACCTCATTCCATTCCGCCTCCCTGCCTGACTTCCTGCCCATGTAGTATCTATGGTCATTGATTTCCCTAATCTGAGAGAATGTATCATCATTTATTTCCTCTTCCTTCAACAATGCCCCAAGAACATAAGGAGCATGGCATTCATAATTTGTGCAGTCCTTTGCCCCGTATTTCTTGAATGTTAGTATATGGTGCTCAGGGCTCTTGTGCATAAACTCATCCTTTGACATTTCTTCTATCTTGTCAAAAATATAATCCTTAAGATTCCTCAAGTCGCAAAATCTTTCCAGAAGATAGATTGTCTCGCAGCATATTCCGCAGCCATTGTGCTTGATTTTTTCATCGAGGTTTCCCATTTTTCAAGGCAATAATCATGCCCTACTGGTATTTATTTGTTTTTATTTCTTGGATTTTATATACTTTTATTTTCTGCTTTATCTTCTTTCTTTGCTATTCCCAGTTCTTTCTCTGCATTTTCAAGGAAGAAATTTGTGAAATCCTTATTGAAGCATATATGCACGACTCTTGCGCTGCTCTCATAAACATCACTTATTGTGTCCATGTTATAATTCGGGTAATACTTTTTTAGGTTGTCTTTATTCATATCCTCCAGCTTTGTTTCTTTCAGAATGTTAATTAATCCGGCTCTTTTTGCTTCAAAAATATCTTCAAGTTTTCTTTTCTCCTGCCCGGCGCAGAAATTCTTCTTTATTCCCAATTTAAGCGTGTTGATGAATTTATAGAATATTCTCTTATGTTTTCTCTCAGAGGTTAATGGGTACCATGTTCCTGCACCAAGAGGAAAAACCTTCTCAGCAAGCCTGCTCAGCCCTTCAACAATTATGCTGGGATAAACTGCCGCAGCAACTCCTTGCAATGCACAACCCATATCTTCTGTAACAATTCTGTTCATAGGATAGAAATTCACTTTTCTCTTGTCTATGTCAATGGGGATTTTTACATTTTGTTTGCCCCTCTTCTCATAAACAAACCTGCTGTCTTTGTCAAAAGTATTATAGCCGATTCTTTCCTTGTAAGGGCTTCTTAATCTCTTCCCCTTTTCATCCAATATCACAAATGCTTGAGGGTGTATATTTTCACTTCCTAAAGATTCTAAAATAGTGCTGATTGCCTGCCCAGAAATTGCAGTATCTATTGTTGCAAGATTTTTTATTTTAGGGTATAAAGCATAGCTTTTTGCCAAATCCCCGCGATTTTCTATATCGCTCAACACCTTAGTGAATAATTTAAAATAAGGGTCCTCAACTCTTTCTTCTGGCTCTTTCAAAAAACTCTTGAGAACCTTTGAGTGATACTGCCTTGTGAATTCCTTAAATGTATCATTGTTTGCTGTTGCCTTGTACCTTGACAGGTTTAAGTCAGCAGTAAATGGGAACGGCATAACCCCTATTCTCTCCCCCTTTGCCGCCTGTCTTTCTTTTCCAGGAATCACAGCCTTTCTTATGATATAAGGAGCAGTAAGCTTATCGGAAAAATCTTTGTATTCTCCATCACACTCTCCGAGATATTTTAATGCATATAGTGTTCCTAGAAATACCGGAACCGCGCCCCTGCTGGGGATAAGCAATGTATCAAACTTATACTTAGGCATATCCATGGCCAGATTTGTGCATGCCTCAGCATAACTTTCTATGTTCTCTTTTGAAAATTCATCCTCAAGTGCCATGCCAATTTTAAGAATTCGGTTATATTTAAATCTTCCTATTTATACTACTATTTAGTGATAATAATAGAAAGATTTATAAGGATTAGGGGGTTACATTTCATATGGGCTATTCAGAAGATTTGGAAACAAGATTAAATGTAAAGGAGTTTATAGACCGGCTTGAAGATAGCTTTGACAAAAGTAGATATTCCACTGATTCAAAAAATCCATTGAAACTTTTAAGGAGGATTAAACTTTTTTTATATGGGGAAGGGGGCATTTGGAGGTCTCTTTCAGAGGATTCAATGCTTAATTCCACAGATTGCCTTACTTTAGCTACCATCACCAATCTCCTTGCTTCTAGAAAAGGGATTGAAACTACTATTGTAAGGCCAAAAAATTTTAGCAGGTATTTACATGCTATGCTAGAATATAGGGCAGAAAAAGGGAAAGATATATTCAAATTATCAGGAAGAAATAGAAAATATAGCTGTTTGTGCATGACTAATGAGCAAGTTGAAAGAAGAATAAGGTATATTCGACCATTAGTTAATCTTATCAATTCTTTTAGATTTTCTGGCAATACTTTTGATTATGCAAATAAGCATTCTTCTTGAACAGAATTTCTTCAGTAAAGAAAAGTATCAGCGTTTATTCTCTTGTTTATCTCCCCTGAAATGTTTGTGAGCATCATTTCTTTTATCTTGTTTTTGTTGCCTGCAAGGTTTTTATGCCCGAGAACCCAGCCGAGTTTTACATAGGCAGTTTCAGGCAGCATGTCCTCAAGAAAGATGACGCCTGCCTTCAGGAGTTCTCGTCCTGGGGAGTAAACATAAGGGTCTAATCTGCCATAGAGCGTTTGGGGAGCAAAGCATATTGTCATGCCTGATTTTATGCATTTCTTTATTGCATTCATCCAGCTCTTGCTGGATTCAGATGTTGCAACATGCCCAAGCCCTGTTCCCTCAATAACTATGCCCCTGTAACCCTGCTTTGACAGGAATTCCAAAATATCAGGGCTTGCATTTGGGTAAAACTTGATTAATGCAGTTTTATCCTCAAAAACAGCATCACAAGAAACCTTTTTGCTTTCATTTCTCTTGTTGAAATTATTGTTTATTGTTTCAACTTTGCCATCTTCCTGAATTTTTGCCAGAGGCAAATCATTGATTGGGCGGAATGTATCCCTCCTGCTTGTGTGCATCTTTCTTACCTTTGTTCCCCTGATGGCAAGGCAGAATTCATCATCAATGCTTCCATGCCCGACAAGCATTACTTCTGCAATATCAGACAACGCAGCATATGCAGAACATGTCAAATTTAATGCAGTATCAGAACTGCCCCGGTCTGTCGAGCGCTGCGCATATGTCAGAACAACAGGCTTGTTCAAATTTTTCAGCATGAATGACAATGCAGCAGCAGTATAATGCAGCGTGTCTGTACCGTGTGTTATTATCGCCCCTTTATTTTCTGGCTTGTTCAATAGTTCAGCTGTTTTTTTTGCCAAAACCTGCCATTCCCTTGCAGTCATGTTTTCCGAGAAAATTGTGAAAGGCTTCTCAATCTTGCTTATCCTTGCAACATCAAACATCTTGGGTGCAAAGTTAAGTATTTCTTCAGGATTCATCAGCCACTTTACACCGCCAGTTGAATAATCAAGCCTGCTTGAGATAGTGCCACCTGTGACAATCATGCCGATATAAGGCACTTTCTTGTTCTCCCCTGCCTTGATTTTTTCCTCATGTTTCTGGGATTTTCCAAGAATCTTAACACCCTCTACCTCCTCTTTTTTTACCCCCACGTTATAGCCAGAGTCCAATTTGATAAGAACACTATCCTTGTCATAGGATTCAAGCAAAACTCCATTTATTTTATCAGAGGCAGTTTTCAAACTTATCTTGTCTCCAGGCTTGGCTTTAATCTCCTTATCTTCCATCTGTGCAGGAAACTTCTGCTCTATAAAAAACTTTCTTTAAGGTTCCAGAAAGTAAAATAAATCCAAAAAAGCTTAGAAAATGCATGGCAAAAAGCAATATAATACTGAAAAGTATATATTCTTAAGATTATAACACACACACAACAAAATTTATAAAGAAGAAGCAGTTCTATTTTTTATTATTAACAAAGTTTTATCCAGTCTTTCACAGAGACTGAATAAATTTCGAATCAGTTTGGGATAAAAAAGGTGAATTTGTTCTTGATTAATTATTAATTTATCACCCTTCAATCTCTTTTTTGCAAAAAACAAATGTGCAAGAACTATTTAAACTTTTCGCTTTTTTTAAGCGGGGATTCTTGCGCAAAAATTGCAATAAAGATTGAAAGGAGGTTATGGTAAAAAGAAAATGGTATTAGATTTTGCCAAGGAAGCAATAGAGAATGTTGCAACTCACTCAATTAACTTTGATGAGTTGAAGGCAGGCAAGGCTAATATCAAGGTCTTTGGCGTTGGTGGCGCTGGTTGTAATACAGTGACATGGCTTTTCAATAAAGGCTTGACAGGGGCAGCCATTTATGCCGCAAACACAGATGCCCTGCACCTTAGCGTTACAAAAGCAGACGAGAAGGTTCTCATCGGCAAGGAACTCACAAGGGGCTTGGGCTGCGGAGGCTTCCCCCAAAGAGGAAGAGAAGCAGCAAAAGAAGCACTTGCAGAGTTAAAGAAAGACGTGCAAGGGGCAGACATGGTATTTGTGTTAGCGGGCATGGGCGGCGGCACTGGAACAGGGGCAGCACCAGTAGTATCTCAGCTTGCAAAAGAAGCAGGCGCGGTTACAATAGGTGTTGTTACAATGCCTTTTGAATGCGAGAAAGCAAGGATAGACAAGGCAGAATTCGGACTGCAGGAATTGAGAGAGGCATCAGACACAGTCATAGTGATAGATAACAACCGGCTTGTTGACATTGCAGGAAATTTGCCTATTGAACAGGCATTTGCTGTTGCCAATGAGCTTGTGAGCACAATGATAAAGGGCATTGTTGAAACAATTACATTGCCTTCATTGATTAACTTGGACTACGCAGATGTAGCTGCAATCATGAGAAATGGCGAGGTTGCAGTTATAGGCATTGGCGAGAGTGATACTACTGCTAGAGTAGATGAAGCAGTAAAACAAGCATTGACACATCCTTTGCTGGATGTTGATTACAAAGGAGCTAGTGGTGCTTTGATTCACATTACCTGCGGGCCAGATATGAAGCTCGAGGAATTTGACACTATAGGCAGATTGGTTACAGAAAACTTGAATCCAGAGGCAAATGTCATCATTGGTGCGAGAATCAACAAGGAATTCGCGGGAAAAGTTCGTGTTATCACGATAATGACGGGTGTTAAGTCACCTTTTGTACTAGGCAAGCCTATTTTCCAGTCATCAGAGCCAACATATGCAATGTCAGACCTTGGTATTGAAGTGCTGAGATAAGAAGGTATCGGGAACTATTGGTTTCTGATTTTTTATGCTCTCCCTTAGTCTTTTGGTTTCTGCCAGCCCTTCGGGGCTGGCTTTTTTATTTTTTTGAAAATAAAACATTTATCTTTTATTTGCAAGATTATATAAATGCCAAAGCAGATTCTAATATGATGAACAAAAGAAAAATACTATCAAAGATAAAATACCCTAAATTCTTGGTTCTCATTCTGGCTTTCGCAGCAGCATACCTCTTGTTCAGCAGCAGGAATTTCCTGCCCTTTCAGGATATCCTGTTTTCATTAGGATATATTGGAACATTTTTTGCAGGATTTTTCTTTACTTACGGATTTACAGCAGCACCTGCAACCGCTATTCTGCTGATTCTGGCAAAGGAGCAGAATATAATTCTGGCAGGGTTTATAGGGGGTTTTGGCGCACTTGTTGGGGATTTACTTATATTCAAATTTGTCAGGCATTCATTTGCAGAGGAGATTGAAAAGATAAGGAAAGAGAGAATATTCAGGGATATCAAATCTAAAATCCCTTTTTTCATAAGGAGATATTTATTTCCGGTTTTTGCAGGTTTTATCATAGCCAGCCCTTTGCCTGATGAAATTGGTGTTTCATTGCTGTCAGCAACAACAAGAATTCAAACAAAAATATTCTCAATTCTGTCTTATATTCTTAACACAGCTGGGATTTTTGTAGTATTAACAATTGGAAATTTAATTTAAAAAAAGGTACATCCCTTTATCACTTTCTCTCTAATTGCATCGCCTCTCTAACCTTGCCTACCTTCCCATAAAGAACCGCAAGCTTTGAACTAATTTCCATCTTCTCTTCCCCACTTACAAATCCAAACATAAGCAGCTTTTCATAAACCTTTATTGCATTGTTGTACTTTTTTAAACTTTCAAACCCCTTTACCCTTTCAAGATAATACTCTCTGTATGTTTTTTTCAGCTGCTCTTTTTCTTTGGAATTTGCACAAGTTAATGCCTTTTCAAATTGCGTGTCTGCTTCATAATAGCTTCCATGCCTGATTAGCAGTTTGGCAGTTCTCATATAAAGTTCCATCTTGTCCCTGAAGGTTATGGAAATTTCAGCGACCCCATCTACGTTTTTTGCAGATTCATTAAACATGCCCCTTGCCTCATACAGTTCAGCAAGCTTCAAGTACACAAATTTGCGTACATCAAAAATGATTGGTTTTTTCAGGCAGTTTTCGAGATATTCTATCTTAAGCATGTCTCCGCCAATGCTTTTCAGCTTGGCTTCAATCTCCTCTTTTTTTGTCTCTTTTGCTTCTGTCCATGCCATTTTTGTTTGCATAACCTCTATGTTTATTTTTGTCTAAAAACTTATTTTATAAATCTATCCCCCTATCTTGCCATTTTAGGCAAGATTTTCTCTTTTTTGCCATACCTATCAAAAAACAGGATACTATTCAAGGGAACCTTTTTCCTTTGGCTTTCCCTTATCATTGGTTTCTTTGCTATCGGCAGAATTGCTTCAACTTCCACATCCTGAGGAATGCCAAGAATCTTTCTGATTATGTTATCGTCAAATGCCCCTATCCAGCATGATGCTAAACCCAAATCAGTTATTTCAAGAAGCATGTTTTCTATTGCAGCCCCTGCCTGCTGCCTTGAATATCTATCACCCCTTATGCCATAGGCATTTATCGCCATCGCAGAATCAGAGCATACAACAATCAATGAAGAGGCTTGAGAAAGGGAATCCTGCCTTGCTGCATCAGCAATTTCCCGCATCAATTTTCTGTCAGAAACAAGTATTAAGCGTAGAGTGCATAGATTCCCGGCATAAGGAGCATGCCTCGCCGCATCCAAAATTCTGACAATCTTGTCCCACTTTACAGCATGAGGAGAGTATCTTCTTACAGAATGCCTTCTTTTTATTGCATCATCAAGCCGCATATATCTTTCATGCAGCAGAAATATAAAAATCTTTGCTTCAATCTCTTAAAGCAAACCTTAAAAACAAGAACCGCTTTTTTTATGCATGCTTTATACAGAATTAGCAAAAATCTACGAAAGACTTGAGGCAACGAGCAAGAGGCTTGAAAAAACATCCATTCTTGCAGAATTATTCTCAAAGTTAAATGAAGAGGAGGGATATGTTGTTATGCTTTGCACTGGCAGCATATTTCCTGCTTATGAGGAAAAGGAGATTGGCATTTCGAGCCAGCTTGCAATCAAGGCAATAAGCAAGACAACAGGCATATCAGCAGAAGAGATTGTGAAAAAATGGAAATTTACAGGGGATTTGGGCAAGGTTGCTGGACAGCTTATGGAAAAAAGAAAACAATCAACCCTTTTTGAAAAAAAACTCACAACAGACAAGGTTTATGAAAACCTGAAAAAAGCGGCAGGATTCTCAGGGCAGGGAACAGTAGACCGGAAAGTTTCTGCAATTGCAGAACTGCTTTCTGTTGCATCTCCTTTAGAAGCAAGATATGTTGCCAGAACTGTTCTTGAAGAATTGAGGATTGGTGTGGGGGATGCTGTTGTTAGGGACGCAATTGTATGGAGCTGTTTTGGAGAGAAGCTTGGCGTCAAGTATAACAAGCAAGGGAACGAGTTTGAAATTGAGAATAGGGGGGAATACAACAGATATGTGAATGCAGTGCAGGAGGCATATGATTTGGCAACTGATTTTTCTGCTGTTTTTGAAGCAGCAAAAAAAGGACTGCATTCCCTTGAAGAAGTGCAGCTCAAGCCAGGCAAGCCAGTAAAGGTTATGCTTGCATTAAAAACGTCTACACTTGAAGATGGCTTTGAAACAGTAGGCAAGCCAGCCGCCTTGGAATATAAGTATGATGGTTTTAGATTAATGATAAACAAGTCAGAAGACGGCAAGATTAAGCTTTTTACAAGGAGGTTGGATGAGGTAACAAAGCAGTTTCCAGAAGTTGTTAAATACGTAAAAGAATATGTCAAAGGAAACTCATTTATCTTGGATTCAGAAGCAGTTGGCTATGACCCAAAAAAACTGAGCTACAGGCCATTTCAGGAAATCTCCCAGAGAATAAGGAGAAAATATGAGATAGAGAAACTGCAGAAGGAACTACCTGTTGAAGTGAATGTTTTCGACATAATTTATTTTGAAGGGAAAAATCTGATTAAAAAGCCGTTTGCAGAAAGAAGAAAGATTCTTGGGAAAATAATCCAGAACAAGAAATGGCAGTTAAAATTGTCAGAGCAGATTGTGACATCTGGCATAAAAGATGCAGAAAAATTCTATAGCAATGCACTGCAAGAGGGCGAGGAAGGAGTAATGATGAAGAATTTAAATGCTCCATATAAGCCGGGGGCAAGAGTTGGCTATATGCTGAAACTCAAGCCATCAGAAAAGGAATTTGATTTAGTGATAGTTGGGGCAGAATCTGGAACCGGAAAGAGAAGCGGTTGGTTAAGCAGTTTTATCCTGGCATGCCAGCATGAAAACAAGTTTCTTGAGATTGGCAAGGTAGGAACTGGCATCAAGGAAAAGGAAGAGCAAGGTTTAAGCTTTAAAGAACTGACAAAAATGCTTAAGCCATTAATAACAGAAGAAGAAGGCAGGACTGTAAAACTCAAGCCAGAAATTGTTATTACAGTGACCTATCAGGAAATCCAGAAATCTCCAACGTATTCAAGCGGTTATGCATTAAGGTTTCCAAGATTCACGAAATTGAGGCCTGATAGGAGTGTTAAAGACATTACATTCCTCAAGGAAGTTGAAAAGGAATATGCAAGGCAGGGCACGAGATAAAAAATCCTAAATAAGAAATAAACATTTCAAATGCAAGAAATCCTGCAATATGCTAAAGAAAAGCTTTTTAAATGCCCCTATTTATAAATAAATTGATTTAAAAATGGCTGGGAAATCTAAATTAAGGGTGCAGAACATTGTCGCAACCGCTTCTCTAGGGAAGCCAGTGCCATTAATAAAATTAACGCGCTCGCAAAGCAATACAGAATACAATCCAGAACAGTTTCCAGGGCTTGTTTTGAGGATTGCCAAGCCAAAATCAGCCGTTCTAGTTTTCTCTTCTGGCAATCTTGTATGCACAGGCACAAAGTCAGTTGAGCAGGTAAAACAAGTAATTTCTGCTGTTATAAGGCAGTTAAGAAAAATAGGAATAAATATAACTGAAAAGCCACGAGTAAAAGTGCAGAACATTGTTGCAAGCGGTAGCATAGACTTAACTCTAAACTTGAATGCCCTTGCCTTACAGCTTGAAAATACAGAATATGAGCCAGAGCAGTTTCCCGGATTGGTGTACAAGCTGATTGAGCCAAACGCAACATTTCTTCTTTTCAGCAACGGCAAGCTTGTATGCACAGGCACAAAGAACAGAGAGCAACTTGACCAGTCAATGAAACAGCTGATGAAAAACGTAAAAGAAGCAATGAAAAAGATTAAATAGTGATGCAGCCTGAAAAATCAACCATTAAAAATTAATATAATATCTGGTTCAAAAAAAGGGGAGAGTTTTTGAACAATTGCTCTGCTTTTTAAAATGAAAACCGAGGACTTGTTGATTGAGGCAAAGGAGTTTTTTGGCTATTACAAAAAGGAGATTGGCAAGTATGCCAAAAAAGGAAAAAAAGCAGTTAGTGTTTCTTTCAAGGAGATTGCAGACCAGTATCCTACATTGTCAGACCAGATATTGCGTAACCCTGAAGAAATTATGCAGGTTTTGGAACTGGCTCTTGATGAATTAGGATTGATTATAGGTGCGAGAGTAAGATTGATTGATTTGCCTGATTCTTCCTTTGTCAGAATAAGAGACATTAGGGCAAAACATCTTAATCAATTTATAACTATAGAGGGCCTGGTCAGGCAGGCGAGTGATGTAAGGCCGCAGGTTGTGAATGCGAGATTTGAATGCCCCAGCTGCGGTACAACTCTCTCTGTTTTGCAGATTGATAGGAAATTTCAGGAGCCAAGCAGATGTTCATGTGGCAGGAGAGGAGGATTCAGGCAGATTGGAAAGGAGATGGTTGATGCCCAGAGATTAGTCGTGGAGGAATCCCCTGAATCATTAATAGGGGGCGAGCAGTCAAGAAGGATTTCCGTTTTTCTTAAGGAAGATTTAGTTGAGCCAAAGATGGAGGAAAAAACAACTCCGGGCAGCAGAGTAAAAGTTCATGGGGTCTTGAAAGAAGTGCCAATACCCCTGCCGACAGGAGCAATAAGCACAAGGTTTGATTTGGCAATAGAGGCAAATAACATATTGCCTATGGAGGAAACTTACGAGGATATTACAATTGATGATGAGGATGAAAAGCAGATTAGAGAACTTGCTGCGGACTCTAATGCATTTGAGAGATTGGCGAGAACAATTGCTCCAAGTGTTTATGGATATGATGAAATAAAAAAGGCATTGCTTCTGCAATTATTTAGTGGGATAAGGAAAGAGAAGAGTGATGGGACTTTTGCAAGGGGAGATATGCATGTCCTGCTTGTTGGAGATCCGGGAGTCGCAAAGTCAGTCATGCTCAAATTTATTGCTTCTATTGCTCCCAAGGGGAGATATGTTTCAGGAAAATCTGCAACAGGAGCTGGGTTGACAGCAACTGTAGTGAGAGACGAATTTATGAGGGGGTGGAGTTTGGAGGCAGGAGCCATGGTATTAAGCAACAGGGGCATTGTTTGTATAGATGAAATAGAGAAAATGGAAGAGGAGGACAGGAGCGCAATGCATGAGGCAATGGAGCAGCAGACTGTGACTATAAGCAAGGCAAGTGTGCAGGCAACATTAAGGGCAGAAACATCTGTTCTTGCCGCAGGCAACCCTAAATTTGGCAGATTCGACCCATATCAGGCGATTGCAACCCAGATAGATATACCTTCCACATTAATCAACAGGTTTGATGTGATATTTATCATGAGGGATTTGCCTGAGAGAATCAAAGATGAGGCGATTGCAACACATGTTTTGCTTGAGCATAGAAAGGCGGCTGAAAAGCAGTCAATAGAGCCGGAGCTTGTCAGGAAGTATATTGCATATGCAAAGCAGAACATCAAGCCGGAACTGACAGACGAAGCAGTAGACGAGATTAAAAAATTTTATGTTGATTTAAGAAACAGGCCGATTGTTACAGATCAAGCAATGCCTCCTGTGCCGATAACAGCAAGGCAGCTTGATGCATTGATAAGGCTGTCAGAAGCTTCAGCAAGGAGCAAATTAAACAAAAAAGTAAAAAAAGAAGACGCCAAGGTTGCTATAGAACTTATGAAACATTATCTTATGCAGGTGGGTTTTGACTGGAAAACCCAGCAGTTTGACATAGACCGGATTGTAACGGGAATCCCGGCATCAAAGAGGAATAAAATAATTCTTGTCAGGGAGGCATTGACAAGACTTGAATCAAGATTGGGCAAGCTTATTCCTTATGAAGAGCTTTTAAAGGAACTTGGAGAAAAGCTTGATGAAGATTCTATGAATGAGGCAATTGACGAACTGCATAGGGTTGGAGATGTATTTATTCCAAGAAAAGGGTATATCCAGAAGCTTTGATTAATCAAACAAAGAAAACACTTAAACAATAAAGAGGGCTAAATAAAAACAGGATATCATAGAGAAAATGGCAATTGACACAACATCGCTTACACAAGAGCCAAGGAAAAGGCAGACTGCATTAAAGATGAGAATATCAGAGATTCTTGCAGGCAATGTGATTCAGAATAACAATCTTTATTTTGTTGAAATTAATGGGCAGAGGATAATGAGAGTCAACATTCTTGCTAATGTTATTGATAAATTTATCGGCGAGGGAGAAAAGAGATATGCTGCACTAACGCTTGACGATGCTTCAGGACAGATTCGCATTAAAGCATTTGCAGAGGAGACAGAAAAAATCAAGCCAATTGAGATAGGCAACACAACCCTCATTGTAGGGAATGTAAGATATTTCAACAATGAAATCTATATTCTGCCAGAGATTATAAAGATAGTTGATGCAAGATGGCTTGCTGTCAGAAAATCTGAGTTTGAAAAATTGCAGAAAAAGGAAAATTCTGCAGAAGCAATAAAAACAAAAATAGAAAAAATCAGCCTGGCAGAGCATTCAGAAGAGAGGGAACAGGAACAAGACGGCAGCAAATTAAGAAAACAGATTATAGAGATGCTGAAGCAGAATGAGGAGGGGATTGATATAGACAAACTGATAATGGAACTGCATGCCCCTGTTGAAGAAATCAACAATGTTACAACTAAAATGCTAGAAGATGCTGAAATTTATGAGCCAAAGCCAGGCAGGATAAGGCTGCTTTAATTATAGGAATATTCTGAAGCCCTGTATTCTTCCTGAATCCCTTTTGATAAGGGGTCATGTCTCTGCAGCAGCGCTTTGTAAAGTATCAATTTATCATAAACAAAAGAGATTTGTTCTTTCACGCCTTTAATTCTGAAAACTTCTTTGTAATCTGTTTTTTCATTCTTGCTATAAATTTTATGATATTCCCTTAACAATTCATCTTTCAAGGAAGATTTGCTTACTTCCCTGTTTTCCTCAAAATGCAGTTCTTCAATCCTCTTTTCAAAATCAGCCATCTTTCTGAAGGACTTGCATTCCTCAAATCCGTCAATACTTCCCTCATAAAAGAAATAATCCTCTATAGTTTTCTGCTTTCCAAGCAGATTTCTGCACTCATTAACGCCTGCATCTATTACCCCCATTTTCATTTCCTCCTCAAAACTGTTCAGTTCATCTTGTCCTAACTCAGTCATGCTGCAACAAACACACAAAACTTTAAATATTCTCTCAATGAAAATCTGCTATGGAATATGAAAATCTGCTTGATAAACTTTATAGGGAAGTTAAGCCGATAGAAACTCAGCATGAACGGTTTGAAGTCCCTAAAGTCAAGGGCTATGTAGAAGGAAACAAGACAATAGTCACAAATTTCATGCAAATCTGCTCAATCTTCAGAAGAAAGCCAGAGCATTTTTTGAAATTCCTGTCAAGGGAATTGGCTGCCTTAAGTATAATCCAAGGCGAGAGAGTAATATTCAACAGAAAACTGCTTTCTGCAAAAATCAATGAGAAAGTTGAGCAGTATGCCAATGAGTTCGTTATCTGCAGGGAATGCAAAAAGCCAGACACAGAGCTTGTAAAGCAGGATACTTTCCTATTCATGCATTGCCTGGCATGCGGAGCAAAACACTCTGTCAGGGCAAAAATCGTTTAGATTTGGACAATTAAAATGTTTGTAAAAATCCATGAAGCATACAGGAGAATAGTTGCAGTATGCGATGCAGAACTTATTGGCAGAACATTTGAGCATGGCAGCATGCAGCTTGAGGTAAATGAGGAATTTTATAAGGGAGAAAAGAAAACTGAAAAGGAAGTATTAGAGATTATCAGGATTGAAGCATCAGAAGACGCAACATTCAATCTGGTTGGCAGGAAGGCAGTCCAGGCAGGCATGAAAGCAGGTATAATCAGTAAGGAGGGCGTGATAGAAATACAAGGCGTGCCTTATGCATTAACATTGCTTTGATAGGGCAAGAATAAAAAGCCTTTTAAATCTCTACAATGTTTTTATAACATGAATAGGTATAGAAGAAAAAGTAATAAAGCACCAGAGCAGGAAGCAGGCGGGGAGTTTTTGAGAGTCAGGCTGCCGCGAGGTAGAGAGGTTCTTGGCGTACTTGAATCAAGATTGGGCGCTTGCAGAATGATGGTTAGGTGTTTGGATGGAAAGTCAAGGGTTTGCAGGATTCCAGGTAGGTTCAAAAGGGCATTGTGGTTAAGAGAGGGAGATATTATACTTGTTGAGCCATGGGAATTTGAAGCTGAAACAAAAGGGGACATTATTTACAAATATAGCCTGGCGGCAATTGAGTGGCTGAAAAGAAAAGGCTTCTTGAAGATGTCTGAGAATGAATTTTAGGATATACAAAAAAATAACAAAACCTTCAAAACAAGCTAAATGAAAAAGATATTTCTTGATTTTTTGCAGATTAGTAAAATAACAAAAAGCAAAAATCAGCTGGAGAGAGAGCTTGATGTTAAAATCAATCTCTATAGGGGTTTTGTAGAGCTTGAGGGGGAGGCAATTGCAGAATACACTGCAACCCAGGTTATTGAAGCAATTACTTTGGGATTTGACATCCAAACAAGCCTGCTTCTGAAAAATGAGGACTATATTCTGCAGAAAATACAAATCAAGGATTATATCGGCAAGGCAAAAAAAAGATTAATCCAAGTTAAAGCAAGGATAATAGGAAAGAAAGGTAGGGCAATAAAAACTATCTCTGAATTAAGCAACTGCTCAATAAAGCTTCATGAGAACCTTGTTGCGATTATAGGCCTGGTAAGTGATGCTGAAACAACATTAGATTCAGTGATTTCTTTGATAAGGGGCAGCAATCATAGCAATGTTTATGCAAGGCTCGAAAAGTTAAGTCATGAAGAAGAGACGGATTTAGGGCTGAAGGGGAACAAGGGGAATAAAAGCTAAAATTTCCATAACAAGCTTTATAAATTATTTTTCTGTTCTTTTAAGGTGCCTCGGTAGCTCAGCAGGTAGAGCAACTGACTGTTAGCTTTCTCTTTTAGCAGAGGAAAACAAAGTTTTCCTATGCCCAGAAAAGCATGGCTTTTCGCGGAAAAGAGAAACTTAGAAAAGAGAAAACTAAGTTAGCTGAAATCAGTGGGTCGTTGGTTCGAGTCCAGCCCGAGGCGTAGAGTTTTCTGGAGATGGACAAGAATAAAATAAGGAGAGAAATCTGCCGGAAGAGAGGGGCAATTGGTCTGGAAGAAGTAATCTCAAAAAGCAAGAAAATAAAAACCATTTTATTTAACTGTGATAAATTCAAGCAGGCAAAATCCATCTTATTCTATGCATCATACAGGAATGAAGTTGACACTTCTGACATGATTTCTGAATCTTTAGGCAGCAAGACAGTTCTTTTGCCCAGAATTGACAATGGAAATCTGAGGGTTTGCAGGATAAATTCCCTGAATGAATTATCCTCTGATAAACATGGGATAATGGAGCCAAGAACTAAGGAGGGATACTCCTCAAAAATAGATTTGGTTATTGTGCCAGGAGGGGCATTTGACAGGAGGGGATACAGGATTGGCTTTGGAAAAGGATATTATGACAAACCTATGCCAAAAATTAAAACAGAGAACATAGAACTTGCTTTTGAATTTCAGGTTGTTGATTTTATTCCATGTCGGGATTAGGATGTTCCTGTAGATGCATTAATAACTGAGCGGGGAATTGTCAGATGTATTAGAGAACGCCAAAAAGGTTTATAAATAATTTTTGTTTTTTAGGGGTATGGGCCTGTAGCTCAGCTAGGTTTAGAGCACCGCTCTGATAAGGCGGGGGTCCTCAGTTCAAATCTGAGCAGGCCCATTTTCAGAAAGGGAAAAGAATAAAAGGCGGGGAAATAATAAATAAAAAAGAGGAGCAAAAATGAATGCAAAACAATTTGCCTTTGTTGTGGGGACTGCAGTATTATTTGCAATTTTAATCGGTTTGGGAATTGATGCATTTTACACTTCCCCAAAATATGAAAATTTCTGCAATAATAGCGGCGCATATCCCGCTTACCCTGAAAAAATTTTGCCAGCGCAAAACTGCTCGTTGAACTACTCTGTTTATAATGAGTTGGTAGCTGAATGCAATGCAAAACGCGGCTTTATAGATTACAAATATGACGCGCAAGGATGCAATATTCCAGACAAGTGCAACATATGCGGCAAGGAATTTCAAGATGTTCAAAATGTCTATAACAGAAATGTTTTTTACATTGCGTTTACAATCGGCATAGCAGCTATAGTATCGGGTTTGATTATTGCAGAAATTTTAGGGGCTGGATTAATGTTTGGCGGCATTTTAACATCCATTTATGGCATTATGAGATATTTCAGTGAATTAGGGAAGATTGCAAGATTTCTCGTTGTCTTATTTGGATTTTTGATACTTGTTCTTGTAGGAAGGAAAAAAGTTAATGATATCCAGGCAAGAGCCAGAGATATCCCCAAGAAAAAAATAGGATAGGAAAGAATGTTTTTGTAAATTGAATCATGTTTAAAAAAATGCCGAGATTAAGAGCAGGAAAAATAGAGCCACGAAAAGACAAAACAGCAAGGGCAATCCTTTTTTTGTTTTTCCTGCTGCTTTTCCTGATTTCAGCTGAGATTTATATTGTTTACAGCAGAACCCCATGTAATGGCGAGCAGTCTCCTGTGAGCAGCCTGAAATTTGTCTCATTGAATAATGCAACACTTATAACAACGAGATTGCCTGCTGTTGATGACAAAGGAAATGGAATAATAACAACACTCGTTATTGAAGCAATGCCTGGCACAGGCAGGACTCTTGTGGATATTGATAATTTGCTGTTCTGGGCTGATACGCAGCAGAGCATCAGGATTGCAAGGCTTGTTGCGGCAGACATAACACATCTTGACATAAATAAATATGATTTGATCTATAATATTCATGCCAATGCGACTGTAATTGGTGGGGAAAGCGCAGGCGCAGCAATAACCCTGGCTACAATAGCCGCATTGGAAAACAAGAAATTGAATGAGAGCATCATGATAACAGGCACAATAAATCATGATGGCACAATAGGGCCTGTCTCAGAGATCATTGCGAAAGCCAACGCGGCAAAGAGCATAGGAGCAACATTGTTTCTTGTTCCCCTGCTGCAAAGCCGAGATGTGGTTTATGAAACAAAGGAACATTGCGAGAAATTTGGGCCTACAAAAATATGCAACATTGAGCAACTTCCAAAAAGGATTGATGTTTCAAACCAGACAGGCATCACGACAACTGAAGTTGGCTCGATAAAGGAAGCATTGGAATATTTTCTCGCAGAATAAATTTTCTCTTTTACTGTTCCGGGCTTAACTCAAGAATGAGCTTTTCATCTTTAAGGGAATATTTTTTTAACGGCAAGCCAACTGGAATCAGCTTAAAATATGCTGTATCTTTTGTTATTGCTTTTATCTCCATGCTGTTCTCAAGCTTGTTGACTGAAACATTATTTAGGCTACGAACGCCTGGCAGTGAGATTTCATAGATTATTTTGTCAGTCAGCCTTCTTACTCTTGTTTCAGGCTCCCTTCTCGGTAGCCTTGAAATTTTATCCTGCTTGCTGCTGCTGAATCCTCCAAATGTTTTTTCTGTTTTTCTTGGAGAATAACTTGCTTTTACTGTCTGCAGATTCTCAAGCTGGACAGGAATATTCTGGGGGATTCCCCCCATTTTTATTTGAACACTAAAACCCCCAGGAAAGGTTGTTTTTCTTATTTCTGCTCCATCTTTCCTGATAACCTGCTCTTTTCCTTTAACCCTTTTTACAGCAATTTCCCTGTCTATATCTTTGAATTGCTTTTCTATGTCTTTGCTTAATCTTCTGACAATGCTGTTAAAGGGAAAGGAATCAATAAAGCCAAAGCCCATTTGTCTGCCTATATCTTTTGTCAACTGTTCTATATCCTCCCCATTAATCCCCAAATTGTCAATTTCTCTGGTTTCATCCATTTCATCAAGCAGGCCACCCTCCCTTTTTTTTATAAGCTCATAGCCGCAGTAAGGGCAGAATTCAAATTCTCTGCTCACCTTTTTGTCGCATCTGGAACATTTTTTGCCAAACATAAATAGGAGACTGCGGGGGTATTCTTAAATTTTTCCTAGTTTCAAACCAAAAGATTTTTTAATAATTTTTTTCTTATAATGGGGATGGAAAGAGAGGATGAGGCAACTGAAGACTACAGCCCAGAGGCAATAGCAAGAAAATACAATATCCCCTTGCATGAACTTGAAGAGGAGCAGGAAAAATTTGGGAAAACAGCATCCTTGAAGGATTCCATAGATTTTGAGCTTGCAGACAGGATTGCAGGCTGTGACGTTGCCTTTGCAGATAACAAGATTATAGCAGCAATAGTTATTCTAGACAAAGACATGCATATTATAGAGCAGCAGTACACAATAAAAAAAGCACAATTCCCTTATATCTCTGGCTTCAGGGCATACAGGGAGCTGCCTGCAATAATGGAATGTTATAACAAACTGCAAGAGCCCTTTGATGTCATATTCTTTGATGGGCATGGCATTGCCCACCCGAGAAAATGTGGCATAGCAACACATTTTGGAGTTGCAACCCAAAAGCCCAGTATGGGGGTAGCACAGCAATTGCTGGCAGGCAAAGTGAAACAAGGTAAAATTTTTCTTGATGGGAATATTGTCGGCATGGAACTGCAAACAAAAGAGGGAAGCAAGCCCGTATATGTAAGCCCCGGCAATATGATTTCTTTGAAAACAGCAGAAGAATTAGCAAAAAGGCTGATTATTAAGCCGCACAAACTTCCAGAGCCGATTGTCATTGCAAGAAAGTATACCAGCAAGATAAGAAAAGAGTTTGCGGTGGAATAGCAGAGAACAGAGAATAACAGCTAAAAAATTTACCTTGTTCTATGATTTTGCAATGGCAGGTGAGCAAGCAAGATATCCTTAAAATTAAATTTTTCAACTGCCCTTACTTCTTTTATATGCGGTATCATAATAAGATATATAACCAACCTTAAAACTGCTGAAATCAGGAAAAGCAGCATGAGGGGGTTATATTGCGTTTTTATAATGCCCGCAAGAAAACCTCCGGCTATAGAACCAACAAACATGCCAAATGTGCTAAAGATATTTGAGTAGGCAACACATATGCCCATCCTTTCCCTTGATACAGCATCATAAATAAAATTTGAACTTGAAAGGTTGAATGACGCCCATACTATCCCTGAAAAAATCTGGACAACAATAAGATAAGGGATATTCTTTGAAAACATCCATAATAGAGGTATAAATGAAATCAACAACCCCCCAATTTTTATTGATTTTAGGTTGCCATACTTGTCAGCAAATTTCCCCCAGAGAGGCATTGCCACAAACATGGCCAGAGCCTGTGTAACATTAAGCATCGTGAATACTGAATAGCTCAGTTTCATATCCCTGAGCATATATACTGTTATAAAAGGAGAGGCAAAAAAAACTGCAAAATAGGCAAATGCAAGGTATATCGTAAACCTGCCAAAATTGTTGCTTCTGCTTTTTTTTATGAACTGTGGCAAGGTAAAATAATATCTTTTATCAAGCTTGAATTTTGGCTCATATTGCTTGCTTAGATAATATCTTGAAATAATCCTGGCATAAGCGGCTATTATGAATATAATAGAGAAACCTAAAAATACCAAGTTAAATTTCTTGGATATATCAAGAAAATAACCCGCAGCAAGCAGTGTTGCAATTCCAGCCAAGCCAGAAATCCTGTTCCTGTTGCCGAAATACTGACAGCTTTTTTTTGTGACTATATCCTTCATCCAGGAGTTCCATGCTGGGATTATTAACGCATTAAAAGATATGAGGGCTATGTAAAAGAACATAAGCAAGGATAGTGAATTCTGCCTGTGAATTAAGGCTATTAAGGCAATAGGCAGCCAAAGCAATGCCTGCCAAAACACGCTCTGCAGTATCATTTCTTTTCTGTCCCTTTTCTCCATGAGACGTATAGCATATCCTTGCAGCAAGCTGGAAATTAAGCCGGGCAACGAAGCGAGAAAGCCAATATACCCCGTGCTTGCATTCATTGCTATAGCTAGGGGAGAAATATAGGAAGTGCCAGTGTTTTCCATTACAGCATACGCAACTCCGTCTTTTACGCTGTATTTTAGGCTTTCACATCTCTTTTTTTCATCCAAATGTTGAACCATCTGAAAGAAAAAATAAGAATGGAATATAAAAATTTATCTTAAATTAAAATGCGCCAGCCGAACTTAGAGTTTCTGGTGAAACTCGCTGGCAGCTTGCCTCTGATTAGAAATCCCGTCGCTGCTTCTTGATATTTTAAGCATAACTAGTTTAAATATGTTGCTATTTTTGCTTTGCTGATAGCAAGATTTCACCATAGCATATTTTAGTTAGTTTTTTATAATCACATCTTCTTAATCTTACATGGATAACAAAAAAAGTGGAAAGGCATTGGCTTTCTTGGGCTTAATAATATTTTTATATCTTTTTATATTCTCATTAGTCCTGATTAAACACAGTTTTTCTGAGTTGGCTAAAGAAGCTTTAAGGTTTACAAGAGATAATACAAATCCAATAAATTCATTTGGTTTTGGTTGGCTTTTAACTTTAGTTATGCAGTCTAGTGGTGCTGCTACTTCTGCTTTAGTTGCTTTGAATGCTTCAGGCATAATCGGGGCAAGCCTGCTTATTTTTATGGTTTTAGGAACCAGAATTGGCACAACCATCACTGCTTTGCTTGTAGCCTTATTTATTCATGCTAAAAAAAGAGATTTCAGGCACGGTTTTGAAATCGGTTTAGCTAACTTAATTTATGCATTCCCTGTTGCAATTATAATGTTCGTCCTTGAATACTTTTTTAGGTTCTTTTCTTATGCCGGAAATTTTTTTATTTCTCTTGGAATACCTTTCAGAATAAATTTTGTTGATACAATAACTATTCCAGTAATTAATTTGATCTCTTTTTTGCCAAAATCTCTACTGGTTATTGCTGGAGCTTTTCTTTTAGCAATCAGCTTAAAAAGTCTTCCAAGATTCATTTTCAGTTTATGGGGCGGAGATTATTTAAAGAAAAAAATAAATAAATACATGAAAAATAGATGGAGGGCTTTTTTAGTCGGATTTTTAGTTACTGCCCTTTTATTGTCAACAAGCATAACTATAACTCTGCTCATACCAATAATTGTGATAAGAATTATAAACTTAAAGAAGGCGATTCCATACATAATTGGAGCCAATCTTGGAGGCGTTATGGATGCTGTCTTAGGCGGACTAATTGTTGGAAAAACAGCTTTGCCAGCAATATTTACCTATGTTTCCTTTTCTATTATAGGCTTGTTGTGGCTTTTCAATACAGATTTATTATTTAATATCACTAAATTTATTTCTAAGAGAACATTGCATGTTTCAAGAAAAAGAGCCTTGGTTTTTGTTATGGCTTTTGTTTTGCTAGCTTTAATTTTAACTTTTATTTAATATCAGAAAAATAAGGATTGTAAAATTTAATCTGCTAAATTGCCTTTTATTCTTTTCCAAACATCAAAGAAAATTATTACAGTTAAGGACATCAAAGCTGCAATTGCAAAATAATACCATGCGATAGGCACTGTTTCAAATATTTTGTTTAAAGGGGTGTAAATGATAAGCAAAGTGGCTAAGATAGATGTTGCAGAAGCATAAATCAAATACTTATTTGCAAATAAAAGCAACTTATGGACGGGGTGTCTGAATGACCTGAAATTGAAAGCATTCGCGATCTCAAAAAATATCAAAGTTACTAAAGCAACTGTTCTCGCTGTTGCTATATCTTGTTTCAAGACATTAAGTGTAAAGTAAAATGTGCCCAAAGTAACAACGCCCATTATCGTTCCTGCGATTATGAGTATCGTGATCAGTCGTTTATTTAATATGCTTGATTCTTTTCTTGGTTTTGTTGTCATAACATCCTTTGAAGCAGGATTGAAACCTAGGGTTATTGCTGGCAAATCGTCTGTGACAAGATTCATGAACAAAATTTGCAATGCAAGTAAAGGCAATGGCAATCCGAGCAATATGCCTAAAAATATAATAAATAATTCAGCATAATTGCACGAAAGCTGATAGGTAACAAATTTTCTTATATTGCTGAAAATAGTTCTGCCTTCGCTTACTGCAGAGACAATAGTTGCAAAATTATCATCTTTTAAAGTCAGGTCTGCAACTTCTCGAGAAACATCTGTCCCTCCTTTGCCCATTGCTATGCCGATATGGGCTTCCTTTAATGCAGGAGCGTCATTTACTCCATCTCCAGTCATTGCAACAACTTCTTTGTTTTGCTTGAGTGCCTTTACTATTCTTAACTTATGTTCTGGTCTGACTCTTGCAAAAATGACTATATTTTTCACAATTTTAGAAAGTTCATCGTCTGTTAGCTTGTCTAGCTCTTCGCCTGTAAGAACTTCTCCTTTGAGGCCTATTTCTTTTGCTATTTGAATAGCTGTTTCCTTGTTGTCTCCTGTAATCATTTTAACTTTTATTCCTGCTTCTTCACATAATTTTAGGGCTGGCATAACTTCTTCTCTTGGAGGATCTTCTAATGCGACTAAAGCCAAAAATACAAGGTCCTGTTCAAAATGGTCTTTTTCAAAAGAAGCGGTTTCTTTATAAGCAAGGGCAAGAACTCTGAATCTTTTTGATGTAAATTTAGCATTAAACGCTAAAATTTTTTCCTTTTCTTTCGCGTCTATTCTAATAATTCTGTCATTCTTTTGTATAAACCTACATCTTTCTATTAGTATTTCTGGTGCACCTTTTGAATAAACAAAATTGCCATGTTCTTCTTTGCATAAGACAGACATCATTTTCCTTTCAGAGTTGAATGGTATCTCCTCTTTTCTTATAAAGTCTAAATCTTCTCTGAAAACTCCTGCCTTTGCAGCCATTATAAGCATAGAAGCTTCAGTAGGAGTGCCCCTTATGCTATATTCTTTATCAGTTCCCTTTCTTTCAATGCTGGCATCATTACATAAAACAGCTGTTTTTAGAAGCAAGTTCAAAGTGGTATTTTTTTGTATGTTTGCTATATCACTATTATGTAAAATATTGCCTGTGGCATCATATCCTGTGCCAGTAACATCAAAAATTTCGTCATCACATAAGATTTGTTTTGCTGTCATTTCTCCTTTTGTTATTGTGCCTGTTTTGTCAGCCGCAATTACTGTTACTTCACCAAGAGTTTCTATTATTGACATTCTGTTTACTATCGCATTTTTCTTTGACATTCTGTAAGCTCCTGAAGCAAGGGTTGAGATAAGAACTACTGGAAATCCTTCTGGAAATGCTGAAACCGACAAGGCAATAACCACAATAAGGACTTCAACAAAAAGGCTATAAGAAAGAGGCATACTTCTTATTAACATAATGAGACCAGTTAAAACAGAAACAGCTATTGCCACAAAAACCATGTATTTTGCAATATCATTCACTTTCTTTTGCAGAGGCAATTCTTTTTCAGCTGTAGAAACCATACCTGCTATTTTGCCAAATTCTGTATTCATGCCTGTATGCAGAACTTTTGCAACGCATCTTCCATTAACAATATAAGTACCCATATAAACTACATTGTTTTTATCATAAGTTTTCTCGCTTTTTGCTGCAGATTTCCTTATTGCTTGAGACTCGCCAGTCAATACAGATTCATCTACTCGTAATTCTTTTTCTTCTAAAACGAGACAATCAGCTGGAATTTTTTCACCAGTTCTTAAAACAACTACATCGCCAGGCAGTATTTCTCTCGAGGGGGTCTCTACTTCTTTGCCATCTCTTATAACAATGGAAATTGGTACAAGTATTTGTTTTAATGCTTTGATTGCTCTTTCTGCTCTATATTCCTGAAAAAATCCTACTGCCACCACTATAGCTATAACTCCTAAAATAGCATACCCTGTTACTATTTTACCGACAAAGAAGGATAATAATGTTGCAACAGATAGCAGATACACTATAAAATTTTTCTTGATTTGCCTTAAGAGAATTTGAAGTGGTGATACGTGGAGAAGCTCCTTTATCTCATTGTAACCATACTCTTTTAATTTTCCTGCAACCTCTTTTTGAGTCAGTCCTCTTTTGCTTATCATAGATAATCTATTTTAATTAAACTAAATAAATGTTTTCTTTTTTGTTTTAAGTGAACTATAAAATTTTTTGATTCCCACATAAGGTTTAATGTAAAAGAATCTTGCGATAAGAAAGTGTTCAAGACAGGAATTTTCCTGACTTTTTCTTCTCTAACAACTTCTGCAGTAGTTATCTGTAGTTCCCTCGGGCGCCTATCGGTTCATTACGCTTCGCTTCATTCCCAAAAATTTTAAATAGTCATAAAATTATTACTTATGATATGAACTTAATTTACAAAAAATTAGTCAGAACGCTTAATTCCAAACAACAGGCTTATGTAAATTTAGGTTTATCTAATCCAACCAACGGAGAGTATCTTCTTGCGGTTTTTCACTTAATCCCTGGAGGAAAGTTAAACATTCTGCAAGCAGCTACAGAAGTTGCAGCAGAATCCTCTACCGGTACAACTTTTAAGGTTAATACAGAAACGCCTTTTTCTAGGGAGATGAACGCTCTTGTTTATCAGCTTGAATTAAAAAGAAATTTGGTTTGGATAGCTTATCCATGGAGACTTTTTGATAGAAGAGGAAATGTTCAAAATATTCTGACATATATAGCAGGAAATATTTTAGGAATGAAAGAAGTGAACGCTTTAAAATTACTAGATGTATGGTTCCCTCCGGCAATGCTTGAGCAATATGATGGCCCAAGTTATACTCTGGATGATATGAGGAAATATTTGGGGGTATATGGCAGACCAATTCTTGGCACTATTATAAAACCAAAAATGGGTTTGACTTCAGCAGAATATGCTGAAGTTTGCTATGATTTCTGGGTTGGCGGGGGGGATTTTGTCAAAAATGATGAACCTCAGGCTAATCAAGATTTTTGCCCATATGATAAAATGGTAAAACATGTAAAGGAGGCAATGGATAAGGTAGTGAAAGAAACAGGAAAGAAAAAAGTTCACTCATTTAATGTTTCTGCAGCTGATTTTGATACAATGATTAAAAGATGTGAAATAATCAGGAACGCTGGTTTTGAGCCAGGAAGTTATGCATTTTTAATTGACGGTATTACGGCCGGCTGGATGGCAGTGCAAACTTTAAGAAGGAAGTACCCTGATGTTTTTATTCATTTTCATAGAGCCGGACATGGGGGATACACAAGACCTGAGAATCCAATTGGATTTTCGGTGCTGGTCTTGTCTAAATTCGCAAGATTGGCTGGAGCATCTGGAATCCACACAGGAACAGCCGGAGTTGGAAAAATGAAAGGAAGTCCTGAGGAAGATATTACCGCAGCCCATAATATCTTGCATTTTAAAGATAAAGGACATTTTTTTGACCAAATATGGGCGATCATACCAGAAAAAGATAAGGACGCTATAAATCTTGTCCATAAAGACATTGCACACCACATCATTTTAGAAGAAGATAGTTGGAGAGGCATGAAAAAATGTTGCCCTATTATATCTGGCGGACTTAACCCAACTTTATTAAAACCTTTTATTGATATAATGGGAACTACAGATTTTATCACAACAATGGGGGCGGGATGCCATGCGCATCCAAAAGGAACGAGAGCAGGAGCTAAAGCATTGGTTCAGGCATGTGAAGCGTATATTAAAAAAATAAATATTAAAGAATACGCTAAAAATCACAAGGAATTATCAGAAGCTATAAGATTTTTTTCAAAAGGAAGTGAAGAAATAAAACAAGCTCAAAATGCTGAGAGGTGTTGATTCATATGAAACCACAAAAGTACACACAACATAAAAGTTTCACAAAAATTTCCTGCAGTTTGCTTCATTCAACTACTGCTTATAACTAAGCAGCATAAACACAGATATAGTATAACAAAAATGATTCAACAGAGAAAGAAAAAAGATTTGATAATTATTTTCTTTTTTTGGATTTTGCCAATTTAATTAATTTTTTAACCTTAGAATCCTTGCTTTTCTTACTGGGGTTTCTCCCTTTTAATTTTTTTGATAACTCTTTTGTTTTAGATCTTCTAGTTTTCTTCACGCTCTTTTTCTTTGCCATATTTAGTCCCCTATGAATATTATGGCTGACAGCTGGACTCGGTGAAGAAGTTCCTCAAACAATTGCTGAATCAATCTTAACCTATTAGCTTGCTTTAAAGGTGATCTTCCTCGCCATATAGGGAAGCTTAACAAGTGCAGATTTCGTAGGGTAAGTTATAGTCCAGTCACCCTATTAATAGCCGAACACTTGACAGAGGCTACTATATAAGCATCCTTTTCAGGACAACCGAAATGTCCTTGTCAGCCAATCTATATTTGATTAAACCAATATATAAATCTTTCGGAGGTTTTTGTGGTTCTGTCAAGATAACGAAGGATAAAAAAGTTTAGGTAGTTAAAATAATCTTCTTTCTTTTAATTAGGCTGCGAATTAAAAATAAAAAGAAAAAAATTAAACCCTTGCGATACTAAATACTTCTTTCACTGCAACAATAACTGTTGCTGGAACAAATAATATCAGTAATGCCTGTAGCATTCTGCTAACTACTGGAACCACTGTTAAAGCACTTGCACCAAATGAGCTAACAATCACCAGAGAAACAGCTGCCAACAGGAAAGGCGTAACTTCTTCGTCACCAACATTCAGCAAGCCAACAATCAAGCCCAATATCACTAGTATTATTGCAATAGCTGGTGTTATCATGCTTAATGCTCCTAATATTATTGATAGTATCGCTCCAATCAGAAAAGCACTTGCTCCAATTAAATTTCCTTTTGTTTTTGGCATTTCTTACCTCCTTTTTTAATGCTATTATAAATAGAAAAAGAAGATTTAAAAATATTTCTAAAAATGCTGAATAATCACCCTACATCAGAATCATCAGAAAAACTATTCTTATCATAGATTCTTAACTGCCTGCTCGCTTTCCTTAGCATGTCAGACTGCTTTTCTATAAATGTGTTAGGGTACAGAAAGAATATTTATAAAAAGTAGAGTTTGCCCGTAACTATGCAAACCCCTATATCACTTGCGGACAAAAACCTGTCCGTAAAAATCATTTGTCGTCTATAAATCCCTTAAAATATAACCCTTTTTCTTAAATTGTCACTGACAAAAAAGCCACATTTTAGCCCAAATAAAACAAATCCCACAACTTGTCAGCTATGTTCCTTTTTTCATAAGTTATGCCTAATTTCTTGTATTTTTTGACTAAATTCCTGTTTGTAACAACAAAAAACCAGTTGTCTTTGTATTCTTGTTTAAGCAGTTTAACCTTTTGCTTTAATTTCTTAATTGCATTTTTGTAGGATTTGCCTGTTTCAACCTCAATTGCATAAATGTTATTATCTTTTGTTTGGAAAACAATATCTGGCTTAGCAGAATGAAATATTTGAACTTGATTTGTCAGCTTTTTAAGATAATAATAAATCTCGTTTGTAAGAAAGCAGTGCTGCAAGCTTTCATTTCCTATTGGCTTTAAGAGGTATCTTTCTGTCTTATTGTAAATATTCTTGAATTTCTTTAACTTGTAATCATATCTTGAAACAAGATGTGTTTTATCGTAAGAATCTAAATTATTATATCTGTAGAAATCTCGAAGCTCATTAATCTGCATTTTTACAACTCCTCTTCAGAAGGTTTTGCTAAAGCAAAAACCTTCTTTTCCGATTTGCATTGTTTTGCTTTGTTAAAACCCTGTTTCATATTTCTTTTTTCGATATGCAAGATTTTGCATTTTTAGAGCAATGCTTTAATCTTATCCCTTAATCCTAATTCAATGACTTTCTTTGCAAAAAAGATTTCAAATTCCTTATCACTCATTAAAGTATTCATAACTTCGTCTGTGCCTTGTCTTATCTTTACTTCTTGCTTTCTTTCTTCTTCTAATTCTATAGCAGTATTAATATCAAGAATTGCCGCACACTTAAAGCAAAACTTGCCATTGTAAGGATTTAATACCTCACATCTTGGACATTTTCTTGGCTTTAATGCACTTTCCTTGTGATTCTCTTTCTCTTGCTTTATTCCATTAAGCTCAAGAATAGCTGAATCTGTTTCTCTACCTGACAAATGAACATAAACAGAAGGCATATCTGAGCCTTGAACCCAACCGAAATATTGGTTCATCTGAAATTCTGTTAAATGATTAGCCAAATAAGTGGCTCTTGCATGCCTGAAAGAATGAGGATTTATTCTCTTTTTTATGCCTGTTTTCTCTTTTAATCTGTTTAGCAAAGCCCTTATTGTGTCATACTTAACTTTTTTGTTATGGTTAGTAGAACCAAAACATATCCATAAAGGTGCCTCTTTATTATCCTTTAGAGGATGGCTCTGAAGCCATGTAGAAAGGTAAGGAGTTGAGGCAATTAACCTTAACTTTCTACTTCCTGTCTTGCCTTCTACTACTATTAACATTCCATACTCATCAAAACTGACATTTCCTATCTGCAAAGAGGCAATTTCTCCAATCCTGCAACCAGATTCATAAAGCATACTGATAAATGCCCTGTCTCTAGGATGCTCGCAAGTCTCTAGAAGCATTTTAACCTCTTCTTCATTAAGCAAATCGCCCTCAGAAGGAAGCTTCATTTCAGACCTCTTAATATTGCCTATAATCCACTTAACCTCTTTAGGATACTCTTCGTCATGCCCTTTAAGCCATTTGTAAAATCTCTTTAGAATTACCTTGTAACAGCATTTTGTTCTTACAGACAACTCTTGCTGCTGAATATGGCTAACAAGATTTTCTATATCCTCTTTGCTTACCTTGTCAAAATCTTTATTCATGTACTTGGCAAAAAGTCTTAGAACCCAAAGGTACTTAATGATTCTCGGCTTGCTCATTCCATTAATTATGCACTTGTCCTTGAATCTGATAATTAATTCTTTGTTTCTCTTGGAAATATCAGATCTTACTAAATTATTCAGAGTCTGCTCGAACTTCTTCTCATAATCGTATATATCTACTTCTTTCTTCATTTTCAAAAGAAGCAGCTCTCCCTAACTTAAAAATACACTATTGACTTTTTTTGTACATCTTTCTGTACATAATTTTGTACAATTTTTTTCACTAGTATACTTATAAACCCTCAAGTAAGGAGCGAAAGGGAGCTCCGAACCAGAAGAACAATGCGCCAGCCGGGGCTCGAACCCAGGTTGCAACCTTTCTGCTTTTTCTAGGCAATTGTAGTTTTCTCTTTCCGAAGTTTCTCTTTTTCTAAAAGAGAAAGCTCTTGGCAAGGTTGCGTCCTACCACTAGACTACTGGCGCATTGAAAAGAAAAAAATGGGGTGATATTTAAAGTTTATCCCTTTTTAGAAATTACACTCAATTTTTACCCCTTTAACAATTCCTTCTGTTTTGCTACCACCCTAATAGATTTCAATACTGTATGAATCCATGTGTTTTTTGGCAGATTTAAATCACTGCCTTGCTCATAGGAATCAATAAGCAGCCCATAATCTTTTTTTCTGTCTTCAGTATTGAGGCATATTACAGCACCGACTGGTTCAAGGAGTTTTTTTCTTCTTACTGGAATTAGATGCAGCAGCCCTACATTCTCGTCAAGTGCATAATTCAGTGCTTCTTCTTCATTGCCATCGTCAGGGTAAAAAATGCATGCCCCTAATCTTGAGTTGTCAAATAAATCATGCAAGGTGCCTTGCTGCATTCGTGTAAGTAAAAAATCTATCTTTTTTTCCTCAATGCCGTCGACTAAATCAGAAATTTCCCTCACATTTTTATATCTTTTTTTGAAAAAACCGATAATACTTCTGGCGCTTTGCTCATCACCATTAAGTTTAACGTCCTTAAGGTAGTCTTTAATATTATTATAGGCTTCTTTAGGCCCGATATATTCTCTTGCTTTTGCAAGCTTCTTCCTGTCAAAAATCTGTTCTGCCTCACGAACCAAATGCGGTTTTTGGCTTATGAGCCCATATACAAGATGCTATGTCAAATTTACAATATCTTTTTCTTCTTTTATCCCAGAAACAGCAGTTTTTGCATAAACCTTGCCAAGCTTGAAATTTTTCTTGAAATAACCTTTGTTTCTTATGCTCAATAAATCCCTCATTTTCTGCCATGCAGAAGAATTTTTTCTGATATGAAGAGACTCTATTCTGACTAGCTCATCCAGCGGGATATTTTTGGTATTTACAGCAAATTTTTTGCTTGTTTCTTCTCTTATGTTTTTATAATACTCATACATTCCTAATCCTGAACCAGTTCCGCCCCCCATTCTGAAAATCCCCAGAAATAGCTGAGGTGCCCTATCACCTCTCCTCATCTTAATATTTTAGTTTATATTTAAATCTTATCTTGCTGCCTCAAATGCCTAGGATTTTTCTTATTTCTTCTTTATCTGCCTTAACCTTCACTGGCTTGTTTGCGAAGTTGCCTGCTATTTTCCCTTTTTGCTTGGTTATTCTGCTTTCATAAACACATTCCTCATAGAGAGAATTAAGATGATAGTTTATAGTGTAATCAGGGTCTTTTAATAGATTGCCTGTCAAAACTGCAACAACATCTTCATCCTTGTCAATTTCCCCCATTTTCACAAGTTTCTTTATGCCAGCTATTGTTGTTGCTGAAGCAGGCTCACACCCTACACCCTCTCTGCCGATAATCGCCTTTGCATCTGCTATCTCCTGCTCTGTAACCTCGTCACACCATCCATGCTCGCCCAAAGCCCTTATTGCCTTTCTCCAGCTTATTGGGTTGCCTATCTTTATAGCGGTTGCAAGGGTTTTTGCATTTTTTACTGCAATCAAGTTTTTTGCACTTGTTGTTAATGTTCTGTAAAGTGGGTCTGCCCCCGTTGCCTGTATAATCGTCATCATTGGCTTTTTATCAATAAAACCAATGTCATACAGTTCATCAAATGCCTTTCCAAAAGACGAACTATTGCCAAGATTGCCTCCAGGCACAACAATTCTATCTGGAACTTTCCAATCTCGCTGCTGCAGCATTTCAATCATGATTGTTTTCTGCCCTTCAAGCCTGAAAGGATTTATAGAATTAAGCAGGTATATATCTGTTTCATTGGAGAGTTCAAGAACTAGTTTCATTGCATCATCAAAATCCCCTTCTATCTGCAATGTTTTCGCTCCATAATCCAGCGCCTGAGATAATTTGCCAAAGGCAATTTGTTTATTAGGTATAAAGACAACCCCCTTCATATTGGAGATAGCAGCATATGCAGCCATTGATGCAGCAGTATTTCCTGTTGAAGCGCATGCAACAACCTTGGCATTCAATATTTTTGCTTGCGTAACAGCTGTTGTCATGCCATTATCTTTGAAGCTTCCAGTAGGATTAAGCCCTTGATGTTTTAACTGCAGTTTCTTCACACCAGTATATTCAGCACATACTTTTGCATCATATAGATTAGTATTGCCCTCTGGCATTGTTACAATTTTGTTGTAATCCTCCACAAAAGGAATCAACTCACGAAAACGCCAAACACCGCTAACATCAATTTTCTTATTACTAGCTCTTCTCTTGTAAAAAGTATTTTTTAATTTATTAATATCAAAAGGTTCAAAATTATAAACAACATCAAGCAAGTCATTGCATTTCCTGCATGTGTAAATCTTGTCATTTATGCCAAATTCTGACTTACAGTTTATGCATCTTAAGTATGCCTTTGACATTTTTATTTTTTATTTTTTTCTTCCCAAAGCTTCTTTTTTAAAGAAAGCTTATTTTAGATTCTTTTATCAAAATCTTTAGCGATTTAAACATTTCCCACAAGACATCTGCCATATAGATTGAAGGATTCAAGAGTATGCTTTAATGGCTTTATTTTGCTTTCAAGTTCTTTGGAATAGATTGTTGTTATATCAACCCAGCCAACCTTGAATTTGTTTTTTATTAATTTAACAACAAGTTCTGCCTCATAGGGAAAGCCACCGTTCTTTATTGTGTTGTATAATCTCAGCAAACAATCTTTTCTAAATGCCCTGAAGCCATTTTGAGCATCATAAATGTCTGCTGAAAGCAGCTTGGTGAGAATGTAAGAATCAAACAAATTGCCGATTTTCCTGGTAAATGGAACATTCTTGCCCCTGAAGTCTCTTTTTGCAATAACAGCATCAAAGCCATTCCTTAACTGGCTAATCAGTAATGGAATTTCCTCAGGCAGATGCTGCCCATCTGCGTCTAAAGTTACGATTGCACCAAAATCCTTTCTGAAAAAATAATCAAAGCCAGTTTTCAATGCAAGCCCCTTGCCCAAGTTTCTCTCATGCTGCAATAATTTGGCTCCTGCTTCCAGTGCTATAATTGCAGTCCTGTCATGAGAGCCATCATCAACTACTATCACATCATTAATATATTTTCGGCTGCCTATGACAACCCTTGCAATATTTCTCTGTTCGTTATATGCACAAATCAATCCGCAGATTTTTTCTAGATTCTCCCCCATTTTCTAATATGGGATGGGCCTGCCTGGATTCGAACCAGGGATATTCTCCGCTCTCAAAAGTTTTCTTCCCAAGGGTTCTTTACCTCACCGCGAAAAGCTGTGCTTTCCTCTGGTAAAGAAGGCTTCTTGTAAGGGAGACGTCTTGACCACTGGACCACAGGCCCATCAAAGAAGCAAGAAAAGGGGAATATTTAAATATTCTCAGAAATTCTAACGCACATGAGCGAAGAGATGGACCTAAATGAGGGCAAGAAAGAAGAGAAAATGGCAGAGGTTTCTGCTGAGGCAAAAAAAGAGCTTGAAAAAATAAAGGAAAAATTAGATGTTTTCAAAAAGAAATTACTGAAACTATTCTCGTTTATTTCTGCAATAGGGCTGTTGCCTCCGCAGGCATCAAAACTCGTTGAAGAGGAAGAGGAAATTCCTGAAAAGGAAGCCAAGGAGAAATTGATACATCTTATTGTTTTAGTGCCTGACGAAAAAATCAAGGAAATAGGGAAGGTTAGGGCAGAGGCGATAAAAATAGTGCAGGAGGCAAAGCCAAAGGTGTGGCTGCATGTCAAGAGCATGTCTGAGTTATGGGAGATAAGCTTTGACGGGAAATATGACTATATTGAGGCAATTGCGATGGCATTCCCATTGCATGACAAGGGCATTCTTGGGGCATTAAGGGTAGCGTCAATACACAAGACACTGGTTTTAAAGAAATTTGAGAAGTATGTTGTGAGCTATGTTATAGCCGGCAGCATGGTAAGAGGGGAGGCAACTAAAACAAGCGATGTTGATGTCTACATGGTTATTGATGACTGCGATGTCAAGAGAATGAGCAGATTTGAATTGAGAGAAAAGCTGAAAGCAATAATATATAGCTATCTCGCAGATGCGTCTGAAATAGCAGGAGTAAAAAACAAGTTAAGCCCCCAAATTTATATCCTGACTGAATTCTGGGAAGCTGTAAAGGATGCGCATCCTGTTATCTTCACTTTCATAAGAGATGGTGTGCCTTTGTATGACAGGGGCGCATTTATGCCATGGAAACTGCTTCTTAAAATGGGGAAAATAAAGCCTTCTCCCGAGGCAATAGACATGTTTATGAGTTTGGGGGAAAGAGTTGGGGAGGCAGTAAAGCGCAAGATGAATGACATTGTCACTGAGGATATTTATTGGGGGGTTATCACCCCAAGCCAGGCAATGCTGATGCTCTATGGGCTTGCTCCTCCAACTCCAAAAGAGACAGTTGAACTCATGAAAGAGATATTTGTGGAGAAAGAAAAACTGCTTGAAAAAAAGTATTGGGATATCCTGGAGAAGATAGTTAGTATTTATAAAAACTACGAACACGAGAAAGTAAAAACAATAAGCGGCAGGGAGATAGATGAGCTGCTTGAAAAGTCTGCTGAATATATCAAAAGGCTGAAGGAACTGAAAGACCAGATTGAAATACACTCAAGACAGGAAACAGTTGCTTGTATTTATGATGAGCTATTTAATCTGCTTGAAAAAATTTTCGGGAAGGCATCTGGAGAGAAGCTTATAGAAAAATTCAATGAAGAGCTAATCAAAAAAGGAAAAGTGCCGGGAAGGGCATTGCACATGCTCAAAGCTATTGCAAAGGCAAAAAAGCAGAAGAAGCTTACAAAGCATGAAACTGAAAATTTGAGAAGGGATTCGGTTTCAATCATCTCTTTGCTGACTGATTATGCTCAAAGAAGGGAGATGTTTACAGTGAGTAAGGTGGTGATTAAATACAAACAGCAGGGCAAAACGAGCGAGGCAGAGGCATTTTTTGCAGGTGGGGAAATTTTTGTGATAATGCCTAATGCAATAAAGAGGATAAATGCCAAAGGGGTATTTGAATCAAACAAGAAAGAGCTTGAAGAGGCATTGGCAAAAAAAGAGAGGGGGTATTTTGACACAAAACTTCTGAAGCAGCTGCACAAGCTGTTTCCAGGATTTGAAATCCAATTCTGAAGGCGGTATTTTTATCTATAATTAACTCTTCTTACAGACTTAATCCCAGCAGATTGAGCAGATTTTATGTTTAAAATCCCTTAAGTCCACTTGACTAACCAACTTAACTCAAGGATAAATTTAAAAACAATCTTACTCTGAAAAATTAGATAAAAATTAAAGACAAAAATAAAACATGAAAGCCAAAGTTATAAGTTTCAGGAGGGGAAGGCAGACATACACGCCAAGGCATTTCATTCTGCAAGTTGAAAATCTGAAGAACAAGGACGAGGCGGAAAAAATGAAAGGCAGGGAAGTTATTTGGAAATCAACTGCAGGCAGGGAAATAAAAGGCAAAATTGCCGCCTGCCATGGAAATAAGGGATTAGTAAGGGCCATATTCGAAAAGGGTCTGCCAGGGCAGGCCATGAACAGCGAGGTTGAGGTAAAATAAGATGGCATTAAGAAAAGCGGCAGCTTATTCTAAATTCAAGAAGAGGCTTTACACAAGAAGAAGCACTGTAAAAAACAAGAATTATATTAAGGCAATTCCTGCCACAAAAGTAACAAAATTCATCATGGGGGATATTCATAAATTCAATGAAAACAAATTCCCATATGTCATTTCCCTTGTCAGCTGCGAGGCAGTTTTTATAAGGGACAATGCAATAGAGGCTGCGAGGCAGTTTGTCCACAGGCAGCTTGAAAAAAACTTCAAGGAAAATTTCTACTTTGCCCTTAATTTTTACCCCCATCATGTGCTAAGGGAAAACAAGATGCTCACAGGGGCTGGTGCAGACAGAATGCAGACAGGCATGACTCTAAGCTTTGGTGTGCCTGTTGGAATTGCTGCTTGTGTAAAGGCAGGCGGCAGGATGTTCACAATTGCGGTGGAAAATGAAAATGCCGCAAGGACTGCCAGGGGAATCTTGGAAAAAGTAAAGGCAAAGATGCCCGGGCATAAGAAAATTATTGTTGAAAAAAGTTAATTTTTAAGGGAGGCTTACCTTAGGTTTCTTACATTTTTCTGAAAAGATTTATATATTGAATTTCTTTCACTCTTGGTAACAGGAAAAAAGAGGAAAACTTTTAGAAAAAGTTTTATCAAAAATATGGCAGAGAAATTCAATACTTACGCGGCGCATCTTGTTGATAAAGTTGGGAAATCTTTCAAAGAGGGGATGAGTGAAAAGAAAGAAAACAGGAATGAAGGCGCTTTTGACGAGAGAAAATTTATACGCTGGCTGTCTGAATTAAGCAAGAAGGATATTCCTATTGCCGGGGGAAAGGGCGCAAATCTTGCTGAGATGTACAATGTGGGAATGCCTGTGCCGCCTGCGTTTGTCATAACTGCACAGGCATTTGGGTTCTTCCTGCAGGAAAATAGATTAAAAGAAAGAATAAGCTCTATTCTCGCAGAAATAAACATTGAGGATACAAAACATCTTGATGAGATTGCTGCCCAGATTCAGAATATTATAAAAGAGACAGAAATACCCCAAGAGCTTAAAGATTCTATTATTGAGGCATACGCAAACCTCAATGTTGATACCAATGTGCTGAAAACTGCATCAACAGATGTTCTCTCTATATTGAAGTCAGCAAGAGAGCCCTGCTTTGTTGCTGTGAGAAGCTCTGCAACAACAGAGGATTTAAGCACTGCAAGTTTTGCAGGACAGCAGGAAACATTTCTCAACATAAAGGGCAATGCAGAACTGATAGATGCTGTAAGGAGATGTTTTGCTTCCTTGTTTACAGCAAGGGCAATTTACTACAGAAGCAAGAAGGGTTTTGCGCATGAAAAATCATTGATAGCCGTTGTTGTGCAGAAGATGATTAATTCTGACAAGTCAGGGGTTATTTTTACTGTTAATCCAACAACCAACAGCAATGAAGTTGTTATTGAGGCGGTTTTTGGGCTTGGTGAGGGGATAGTTTCAGGGGCGATAATGCCTGATTCCTACACTGTAAATAAAGCCAGCATGAAAATAGAAAAAAAGAGTATGGGGCAGAAGGATATATTCTTCACAAGAAATGCAGAGGGCAGGACAATTCAGCAGGAATTGAACTCATTAAAAAGGAATCTGCAAGTAATGACTGACTCTGAAATAAAGCAGCTTGCTAATTATTCTATTAATATAGAACATCATTACAAGCATCCGCAGGATATAGAGTTTGCAGTTGAAGCAGGGCAGATTTACATTGTGCAGACAAGGCCTGTAACTACACTGGAGAAAAAAATCGAAAATATTGAGATTATGGCAGATGTTCTCCTTGGGGGCATAGCAGCGTCTCCTGGCATAGCTTCAGGTGTTGTAAGGATTGTTAGGGGCATGCAGGACTTGGAAAAAATAAGGCAGGGTGATGTGCTTGTAACTAAAATGACAAATCCAGATATGGTTGTTGCAATGCAGAAAGCTATCGCTATTGTAACATCTGAAGGCGGCGCAACAGCGCATGCGGCAATTGTTTCAAGGGAGATGGGCATTCCTTGTGTAACCGGAACGAAAAAGGCGCTTGAAGTGCTGCATGAGGGGCAGGAAATAACTGTAGATGGAAGCAATGGAAAAGTGTATGAAGGCAGGATAGCGGCACAAAAAAAGATAGAGATTCTGCCTGTTGTCCAGACAAGAACAAAAATCAAAGTGATAATTGACTTGCCTGATTTTGCTGAAAGAGCAGCTGAAACAAAGGCTTCTGGGATTGGCTTATTGAGGTTAGAGGGGATAATAGCCAATGCAAAAAAACATCCTTTGCAATATCTGCGTGAAAATAAACTAAACGAGTATGAGGAGCTTTTGTTCCAGGGCATTAAGAAAATTGTTTCTAATTTTCCAGATGGTGAATCATGGATAAGGGCAAGCGACATAAGAACAGATGAATTTCAGCATTTGCAGGGGGCTCCTGAAATTGAGGCGAACCCCATGCTTGGAATGCATGGCATAAGATTTTCCATGGCAAATCCAAAATTGCTTGAAACAGAGTTCAAGGCAATAAAAAGGATTGCTGATGAGAATTTTAAGCTGGGAATAATGCTGCCTCAGATTATCTCTGTTGGGGAATTTGAAAAAACAAGAGAGATTCTTGAAAATTTGGGGATGCCAAAGGAAGTTAAACTTGGAGTTATGGTTGAGACGCCTGCTGCAGTTGAGATTATCGAGGATTTATGCAGCAGTGGTATAGAGTTTATCAGCTTCGGGACAAATGACTTGACTCAATACACTCTTGCTGTTGACAGGGGCAATGAGAAAGTCCAGTTCCTGTATGAGGAAATGCATCCTGCTGTCTTATCGCAGCTTGCAAGGGTGATAAAGACATGCAGGCAATATGGCGTTGAAACGAGCATATGCGGGCAGGCGGCATCAAAAAAAGAAATGGCTGAGTGGCTTGTCAGGCAGGGCATAGACAGCATCTCTGTCAATGCAGACGCTGCATATGAAATCAGCAAGATTGTTGCAGAAATCGAGCAGGAGATTGGGGCAAGCCAGGAAGGGAAAGGGAATGAAAAAAGAAATCAAGAAGAGCTTAAAGAAAAAGATGCGCAAAAAAGTGATGAAATCCCAAATAAAGAAACAGCAGAGGAAACCATGGAAGAGCCAGACTTAAAAGAAACAGAGGCAGGGGAATAGGAAGAAACTTGAGACAGCAAGCCAGGCAAACTGGATATTCTCTGAATCTCAATTTTTCTAAAAAATTTACCAAACCGAAAGATTTATAAATAGTTATTACTAATGAATAATAACAATAAATAATTGGAAATAAAAAAATGACACTTGAAGATAGGATAAAAGACAATCAAACTTTTTATTTTGGATGCAAGGCAAAATTCGAAAAGAATAAAGCCAACTCAGATGTAAGAAGAACTCTCGGCGAGTTGGCGAATAAGTATTACGGAACAGACAAAGGGTTCTATATTGGCCAACCGGAAGATATTGTCGATTATAGAATAAAAGAGCTTGAAGAGAAAATTGCAGATACCTTGACAGAAGAAATTGACAAAAATCTTAATTCTTTCCTGAGCAATATAAAGCCAGAAAACTTGTTTGAGATATTGCTGCATACAGAACCTGAAGGGGGCACTGGCAAAGATGTGTTCAGTACACATAAGGCTTATTTTGACGGCCTGAAAGCAAGAGCAACAAACGATATAAATGAAATGAAAAAGTATGTGATGGAGCATGCAGACAAAACATTTTGGTATGAAATTAGCGGGAGATATAGCAAGGAAAATACTGTAGACTTATTGAATGGCTTTCTAGATAGATACAAGCATGACATGATAGAAGCGTTAAGTGATAAAGAAGGTATAAACAAAAGCAAAGTTATTAAATATGCAAAGAGCATTCTTGATTGTAAAAAGGGGAAAGAGAAGGAACAATTCTACAAGCAAGCATCTCTTTATTACCAATCAAGATAGTCTGACAAAAATTTTCTTTTATTTTTTAATTTTATTGATTTAAATAGATTAAATAATAAATTTCCCCACAAGTTTTGCCATTTCTCCAGCAAAATCATCTGTTCTTGCTCTCCACAAATCAATTTCTTTTCCGCTTATTTCTGTAATGCTTCCATGCATAATCTTGTGAGCCAGAACATACATCTTCTTGTACCACCCAACATATTTTTGGTTTAGGAGTTTATTGTCAGCAAATTGAGTTTTAATCATTTCTGTTATATGCTCTGGAGAAGGTGGAACCTGCTTTGCTGATATCAATGCGGCATGCGCAGAATCAACCATCGCCCAGTACAAGCCCTCTATTACCCCAAGAAGGGCAGCCTTGCTCCTTGCCATGTGCGCAGGCGCTCTTTGTAGTGCAGTGTATATTGCTTCGGGAGTGCTTTTTATCTTGCCTTGCTGCAATAAAACTTTTAATGGATTGAAAAAACCTCCAAAATCAACGAGGGCTTCTCCATACCTTATAACATTTATTATAACCGCGTCTCCCCTTATCAAATCAGCCCACCATGTTGATAACCTTATAGTATTGATATGCAATGACTTCTTGTATGGGTTATCCTTGATAACCTTGCCGAGCTCCTCGCGGTACCACGCAACAAGCTCCTCGTCCCACTGGATTGTGCAGTCATCCAGCAGAACTATGATATCAATATCGCTTTTTGCTGTTGCTGTCTGCTTTACTGAGCTGCCAAAAAGAATTATTGATTTAATAAGCTTGTTGAATTTCCCATAAGCCTTGACAGCAAAATCATATGCTATTTCCTTATCAGAAGAAAGCTTGGCTGTGTCACTTGCTTTGCCCAGCTTTTCCTGTTCACTCTCTTTTTTTGCCATTATTTTTGATAAAACTTCCGCAAAATCCTGCTGGATTTTTGGGCCCCGAAAACTAAAAGTTTTCCTCTTTTTATTCTTATTTTACTATTTTGAGCTATCTTTACTCAGATTATAATTATCTAATAGTCCTGTATTATCATGATAAGTGCATTCTTTTATTTCCTTAACATATTTCCTTATACCTGCTGCAATGCTTAGAGCAACACCAGTAACACCCAATAAAAGTATCCCCCTCTATAATTATCTTTTCCAAATTTTCCATTTTATATTTTTGTCTTTCAGAGTTTTTAAATTTTCTCTTAATTTATTCATTAGGCGTTCCAGCAAACCTGCTTCTTCCTTGAACCTGCCCGCCGAGCTCTGAAGGCAGGCTTGAAAATCCAGAGCCATACATGCTGAAGTGCTGGTCGGGAAGCATCAAGCCATATCCTGAAGAATATCCTCCTCCAGTGCCTCTTGCTTGGTTCCAGAATGGCTGCATGTATGCCGAGTATAAAGGGCTGCCCATTGCCTCAAGCACATAAGGATGTGGTGAAGCCTTGAAATGCTGCACAAACCCGCCTGCTTCCATAATTGCCTTTCCTGAATATCCTGCTTTTTCAAGCTCTTTCATCATTTCCTTCACAGGAACATCGCCCATCCCAACAGGCAGATGTGAATCCTCAAATCCAAAATTATCTGTCATATGCAGATGTTTAACATAGGGCGCTATTTTTTTTGTTTCCTCAACTATCTTTTCCTTGCCAAAGCCAGCCTTGCGCAACAGATTTATATGCCCTATGTCCCATGTCACACCAATTAGCTTATCTGCTGCCTGGCTTGCCTCGTCTGCGGAATATCCCTCGCTTGAAGCCTTCTTTACAAATTCCTCTCTTGAAGTTTCAATCAATTTTTTTAATTCATCTGCCCTGGAAAAAGCCGAGCCGGGGAAAAAATTTTCAACATTTACCATAGGAGCATTATCCTTGAATTTCTTGTATGCCTTAAATGAGATATTTGCAAGCGTTTGTGAGGCTTTTTCCCTTGCGAAATCTTCAAGCGGCTTATAAACCTCTGGCGCATTAATTTCATGAAGCATTGCAATTGATTTGTCTATAAGCTGAGAGCGCATTAAAGGCAGTTCAATGCTAGTTATTTTTCCTTTTTGGGCTCCCTCAGTTATAGTTTTGGCTTGCTCTTGCCATTCCTTTGCAACCTCTTTTAATTTTTCCCTGTCCTTGTCAGTCCCGTAATTGTATGCCCTGTTATACATTGCCCTTAATTTTGACTCAATGTCATCTAGGTATATTTTTGCATTGCCCAATTGATTGTATGCTGTTTGCTGCTCAGGAGTTAATTCTTTTGCAGTAATCTCTCGCTTTCTTAATTTATCCATAATTGGAAGAAGCGTTTTAATTGAATCAGCCACCATCTCATTTGCATCCTGTTTTGTCACAAGCAATGGATGGAAATTGTTTTCCCATTCTGAATAGTTTATCTCCCTTATCCTCTTTTCAGGAGTGTAAATAATTTTTTCCTTTGCCTCAGGATAATATTTCTCCTCGCGCCTTGCTGCCGCCATATCTCCAGTATCCTGGTTTACCAAAACAATCATTTCCTTTTCTCCTTCAACCTTTGGCTTGTATTCTGCGGCAAGAACTGAAGAGGCATGGACTGTAATGGGAACATTGCCTTTTGGATTAAGCTCATGGCATCTTTCAACAACATTCCACAACTGCCTTTCTGCTTCATCTCTCTCTGATTCACTCCACTTGCCCCTGTCAGAAAAGCCTGCCGGGTCTATCATCGGCGCATGAACCGACACCTCGCTTCCTGTAAGCTTGCTTAACCGATTTATTTCCTGCATATGCTGTTTTGGTATTGTCTCAAATGTCATTGGCTGCAAGGGCTGCAGTTCAACCATCTTTATGCCTTCTGACAAGCGGGAGGAAACCTCCTGAATCTGGTTTGCTGTCTGAGGGGAAGTAGGGGCGCCAATCCTGCCAGCTGGAAACCTATAACCTGTAAAAAGCCCGCCTGATTCTGGGTCCAGACTGCTTCCTGCCCCATCATAGAAAAATTCATAATTGTCTGCCATTTTTGAAAGATTTGGTTTTATTCCCAAGGGTTCTTTACCTCACCGCGAAAAGCTGTGCTTTTCGGGGCACAGGAAAGCTTTGCTTTCCTCTGGTAAAGAAGGCTTTTATTAATAAATCTTATCTATTTATCTGCTATTCCTGTACTTCCTTATGTCAACTTTTCTGCCTTTTATTTCGTCAGATTCTCTCAAAAAAGTTTCTTTGTGTTCAGGGACATATTTCACAGCATATTCCTCCAGTTCATTATGCCCAAGCATTGTTTCTTTCATCATCACATCATGCACTTCCCCGGCTTCATGCGTCCTTTCAATGGCTGCAGGAATTTCTTCCAGCACAATTTTCCTCAATTCTCTTATTTCATCCATTTCAGATTCCTTATCAGAAAAAGAATATTTCGGCTTTTCAAAGCTGTATTTAGTCTCTTCTTTTTTCTCTCCATCTTTTTCACTGCCGCTTACGCCCTGGAGCATCCCCTCAAGCTTTTCCCCTGTCCCTGATTCAAGCACAGGGGCCTTTCTCCGGCTTGTTATTCCTTCATCAAATCCAAAATCTTCCTCAAGTCCCTTGTCATCCTCTTCCTGAATTTCTTCACTCCCCTTGCTTCCATCATCTGGCTCTTTTTTCTGAATTTCCGGTTTTCTTTCTTTTCCTGCTGCTGCCCTCACTTTCTTTTCTTCCTTATCCTCTTCCTCTTTTGGCTTTTGCTTCTGAGAATCTTTTCTAACAATTCTTAATTTTACCTTTGGCATTTTAGATTCAGAATAACAATTAAAATTCCTTTCCAGACTTAGCACTTGCCTCATAATCCTCAATTGAAGCCATTCCCATAGATTTTTTGAATAAGTCATATATCTTGTATGTGGCGTCTTTCACCTGCTTCTCTGCATAAATCCTCACAACAGATTCTGCATGGCTCTCTTTCAATGGTTTCTCATCTTCCTTCTCATTTTTGGGCTTTTCTTCTGCTTTTGGCTTCTTGGCAAAACTGAACAGAGAGGAAAAGGGATTAATGTCTGAACTCTTTGCCTTTGCTGATTCACTTTCCCCCCCATCTTTTGCTTTCAAAAATCTTTCCAAGTCCTCTTGCAGCTGCCCCAAGCTCTCAGTTGTTACATTCTCAACGAGCCTGAGCGCATCAGATATGTCTGATTTTTCAAGCTCTTTCTGGAATTTTTCAAGCTCATCATCATTAAGGACAAAAGCCATGAAATCTATGTCTGTCCTGCCGCCGAAGGCATAATCCCCCCTTTGGGAAACCCTTTGCGGCATGCCTCTGAAAGTGAAATCAAGAAAGATGCAGATATAATAATCCCTGCTGAATTTTTTATTGGCGAATTCCAGAGGGAGCTCTTTGTTATATGCAGCATCCTTAATATCCACTTTCTTTTTGCAGAAAAGCGAAAGCTCTAGAACCATTGTGTTGAAAACATTCACCAAATGCGGAGAGGCAGAATCTTTCATCCCAAGCTGCTCTGCTGCCTTTAGATATGGCTTTGCCCACCGAGTGTAAAGCTTCAATGATTCCACCTGGCTTTTCAGATAAGTTTTTTCAATCTCATACCTTTTCCGCAATTCCTGCTCGCTGCTTTTAACCCATTGAAAAAATTCCGCAACCCTTGGCTTTAATATTCTTTTAACCCTGTCATTCAAGTCAATCTTGTCAACATCTTCTGCTGATTTTGCGGACATAAATGCGTCTCTAAGTGTTGTGAACCCAAGCTCCATAGACATCCCATTTATGCTTCCTCTTCCTTTTGCAATATCAACCTTATCCATCCACACCTGCTTTAATGCAAGTATTGCAGCTTCCTGCCCTGTTTTATCTTTGGATTTTGTATTATCATAGTGCTTCAGCCTTATTTCAAAATCCTTCAAATCATAGATTACATTGATGATGCTTTTGATTACTGTGTTTACTGTTCCCAGAATTTTCATGCCCTCTTCCTGCATCTTTGTTGCCCTTGCCCCAAGCTCTGCAAAATAGCCAGAGCCGGGAGTTGCGGAGAAATTATCAGAAATCTTCTCCACACTATACCCGAAATTCTCCACCAGGTCGAGAATCCAGAAGTATACTGGCTCAAGCGTTGAAGATGGGGAATCATAAGTCATGTGATTTTGCCAGGCTGGCTTTGGCTTACCTTTCTCAGAATATCTTGGATTTATGCTTGCTATTATCTCTTGTATGCTTGGCATTTTATTTACAGGGAAAGTGCATGGTTGTTTTTAATATTTTCTATCTGGGCAGGTTTTTAAATATCGCATAATTAATTTTAATATGATAAAATTGCTTGGAATTTTAGATATGGCGGCAGCAGTAACCCTGTTTATGGCTGCTTTTAGCATCCCTTTCCCGAAAAATATCACAGTAATCTTTTCTATCTACCTGCTGATAAAAGGCATTCTTTTTATCAGGAATATTATAAGCGCCATAGATATAACCGGTGGAATTGTGCTTCTTTTATCCCTTAGTATTGGCTTGCCAGGGGCTGTTGTTATAATAACAGCTTTCCTGCTCCTGCAAAAAGGGATTTTCAGCATGCTGTCTCATTAATTAAATAAGTTATCACTAAATAGTGATTATAAATTGAAAGATTTAAATACTTCCAGGTATTCTGAATAAATTAAATGGATTGAAAAAATGATATATGAGAAATTCAAGCAGGAATTCAGGGATTATGTTGAATCTAAAATAGGGAAAGAGAAAGCTGAAAATATCCAAGTTTCTAAGGATATCTCTCTTGTTGAAAAAATATACGATGTTGCGCCTACTTTAATCACCCAGTATGATGTAGGCATTGGCATAGCAAGGGGCGGCTTGTTGCCTTCTTATCTGTTCAGCTTGCGTGGCTTGCCTGTCAAAATTGTAGACATGAAAAGAAAGTTAAATGGGGCTACTTGGAAAGAGATAGAACCCATAAAGGAAGAGCAAATAAGGGACAAGAAGTTGATAATATTTGATAATGACGTGGTTACCGGCAGGACTTTAAAAAGAGCAGTCAAGGAAATTAATAAATTCCAGCCACAGAAAATAGGCCTTTTTCTATTAGAATATTATACTAGTATAAACAAAACCTACAGAAAAAGAGTGGAGAGGTTTTTTAAAGGCGAAAATATGTTTAAATGGAAGGATGGTAGATATACCTATTTTTTTCCAGATACAAGCAAGAGGATACCAAAAGAAATTTGGGAGGTTTTTGCCATGGACAAGGATTTCGGGAAAGATTTTTGATTAGGCCATTTAAGGAGAAATTGTTATGTTTTTTTGGCAAATCTGAACAAAATACAATAGAGCAAAAAATTCAAACTGTTCTGGTTTAAAATGAAACTTTCTGGATTGTTGAAAGAGAATAAGAAAGTTGTAAAGGCTAGTCTTATTGGTTTTCTTTCAGGATGGCTTATAATGGGAACACTTGACAATTACCTCCGTAAGAAGTATGAAGGGACACCAACAAAAGAGATAGGGATAACAGCAAGTGTGATGGATAGCAAAGATAAAGCCGTAATTGGTGCTATCTTGGGTATATATGAAAAACGAATAGAAGGGCAGAGAAAGAGGATATACTTTTATCAAAAATTTACAGACTACTTGATGGAAAGAGCAGGGTTAAATAGAAAGAGAAATTTAGAAAGAACAAGCCAAGACAGATTGTACAAACTTTAACCAATCCCATTTGTAAAAATATTTAAATAAAAGTTACTTATCAAAAACAGAAAAAGAGGTTAATCTAGGAAATTTGAAATGTTCAATCCATTCAAGAAAAAAGAGCGGTTCAGCGATTATGTCATTGATTTGGGCAAGCTGAAATCAAGGAGTGCAAAGCCAGTTGATGGCAGCACTGCAAGTTCTGCAGTAGGAGATTTGGGATTTCTAGGCACAATGGCAAGTGCTGCAAGCGACTCTCCAACAGGCAGTTCCGGAAGTTTTGATGGAGGCACTGAGAAAAAGATTAACAGCATATCTGAAAGATTATATAAAATACTTGACCGGTTGGATTTGATTGAGCATAAGATTGATAGGATAGAAAGAAAAATTGGGCTGAAAGAGGAATATTAAATCAGGAAAATTCTTGTAAAGAATTCTATTGAGAGAGTATGAAAAATAAATTGCATGAAACTTACAGAATCCTGTTAAATAATTTTGGCAGGCAGCACTGGTGGCCTGCCAAGAGCAAGAAAGAAAGGAAGTTTGAAATCTGTGTTGGCGCAATATTAACACAGAACACATCATGGAAAAATGCTGAAAAGGCGATTGAAAATTTAAGGAAAGCAAATGCCCTTTCTAAAGAGCCAATTAAGAATTTCCCAGAAAAGAAAATTGCATCCTTGATAAAGCCTGCTGGCTATTACAACCAGAAGGCAAGAAAGCTTAAGGCTTTTGCTGGATTTCTTGAAAAAAATAGTTTTGAGAAGCTTGAAAAAATGCCAATAAGCAAGGCAAGAGGCATGCTTCTGAAAGTGCATGGTATAGGCAGGGAAACTGCTGATTCCATGCTGCTTTATGCCCTGAACAAGCCAATTTTTGTTGTTGATGCCTACACCAAAAGAATTTTTGAAAGAATCTTCAATATAAAATTCAAGGATTATGATGAATGGCAGGATTTTTTCTCCTCTTCACTTGGAAGAGACACCCTGTTATTCAATGAGTATCATGCATTAATTGTTGCCCTTGGCAAAGATGTTTGCAGAAATAAGCCACTATGCGGAAAATGCCCTATGCAAAACAGATGCAATGCCAAATTTTAAATATCAAAATTATCTGAAGTAAGAATGGAAAAAGGGCTGAAAGAATTTTTTTTTAAATACGCGCTGCAAAATGCTGTTAGGTATAATGGCAAGGCAGAGATTTCATCTGTTATAGGCAAGATTCTGCAGGAAAAGCCGGAATTGAAAAAAGAGATAAAAAAAATTGCCAAGGAAATTGCCGAGGCGGTGAAAGAAGCGAATAACATACCCCTGATAGAGCAGATTTCTGAACTTAAGAGGATTGCCCCGGAACTGCTTCATGAAGAAAAGCATGAGAAGCAGGAGACAACACTCCCGGAACTGCCTGACACAAAAGGAATGCAGGGCAAAATCACAATGAGGCTGGCGCCATTTCCATCCGGGGCATTGCATATAGGCAATGCAAAGACCTACCTGCTCAATGCGTTCTATGCTGAGAAATACAGCGCAAAACTGCTTCTTGTAATGGATGACACAATAGGGAGCATGGAAAAGCAGATTATGCCAGAAGCGTATAAATTAATTGAAGATGCTTTTCAATGGCTGAATGTCAAGTATGAAAAGCCAGTAGTTTACAAATCAGACAGGCTTGAAATTTATTACAAACATGCTGAGAAGTTGATTGAGAAAGGCAAGGCATATGTGTGTTTTTGTTCTGCAGAAAGGTTAAGAAAAAACAGGGAAGATGCAAAGGAATGCGAATGCAGGCAGCATACTGCCAGAAAAAACATGGAAGAATGGAAAAACATGCTGCAAGGGGAATACAAGGGGGGGCAGGCTGTTTTAAGAATTAAAACATCAATGCAAGACAAGAACCCTGCATTCCGTGACAGGGTCTTGTTCAGGATAAGCAACAGGGAGCATCCAAGGACAAACAGAAAATACAGTGTGTGGCCCTTGCTGGAATTTTCCTGGGCAATCGACGATCATCTGCTTGGCATAACCCACATAATACGGGGGAAAGATTTAATGATTGAGAGCGAGATGTGCAAATTCGTCTGGAATATTTTCGGATGGAATGCTCCTGTGATGGTTCACGCCGGATTAGTAAGGATAGAGGGGCTTGAAGGCGTTAAAATTTCAAAATCAAAAGCTCAAGAAGAGGTCAGGAAAGGAGTTTTCACAGGATGGGATGACCCGAGAACATGGAGCATCCAGTCATTAAAGAGGCGGGGCATTAAGGCAGAGTCAATAAGGGAATTTATCAAGTCAATTGGCTTGAATGAAAGCGATATTATCGTGCCTGTAGACATATTATACGCAATAAACAGAAAGAAGATAGAAACATGCAACAGGCATTTCTTTGTTGCAGAGCCATCAAAGATAAAAATATCAGCAGCACCTGACACGCATGCAGAAGTGCCATTGCATCCAGACCATCCTGAAAGAGGAGCGAGAAAATTCCAGACAAAACAGGAATTTTATGTTTCAAAAATTGATTTTGAGCAGATGAAGAACAACAAGCAGGTATACAGATTCATGCATCTGTTTAATTTTTTAGCTGAAAATTTTTCATATCACTCAACAAAAATGCAGCCAGAGTTAAATGCAAAACTCATCCACTGGCTCCCTGCTGACAAGGAGCATGAAAAAAAGCTTGTAAAAACAGAAATCCTAATGCCAGATGGCTCAACTCAAAAAGGATTGGCAGAAGAAGGCATCAAAAACCTCAAAGAAGACGATATTATCCAGTTTGAAAGGTTCGGCTTCTGCAGGTTGGACAGCATTGATGAGAAAAACAGGAAAGCTGTTTTCTGGTTTAGCCATAAATAGCCATATGCAATGAATATCAGCAAGATGAAAGAGAAAGGCAAGTGGAACATAGGCAATATATGGAAAGACAATAAGATGCCTATTGAAGTGAGAAAAAAGATTTCTGAGAAAGCCAAGGAAAGATACAAGACAAGAGATGCATGGAACAAGAACAAGAACAGGAAATGGACAAAAGAGGAGAGAAGGTATATCAGTGAGGGAAAGAAAGAAGCATATAAGGAACATCCTGAACTGCTCAAGAAGATGAGTAGAATTACAAGCGATAGATGGAAAAATCCAGAATACAGGGAACTTGTGGACAGGAAATGCACAGAATTCTGGCAAAATCACCCTAACCTGAAAAAGGAATACAGCATAAAATTCAAGAAGTATTACAGGACGCATCCAGAGGCATTGAAAGAGCTTCTCAGCTACGGGGAAAAATCAACAAAGCATTACCTCAAAACAAAACAGAATTTCAAAGTCAAAAGCAAAGGCGAAAAGGAAATAGCAGATTTCCTTCATAAAAACAAAATTCTCAGTTTGTATGAATCCATCCCCCCCCATTCAAAGAAACCATCTGCATACCTGACTTTTACCTTCCAACATTCAACCTTTTCATAGAATTCTACGGCGGGCATCCAAGGGCATGGAAAAAGAAAGTCCAAAAAAACATCATCTACAAAAAATACAAGATTCCCGTTCTGGGAATCACCCTCGCAGAGCTCAGGAATCTTGATTATTACCTGAAGAAAGATGCAGAAAAAATGAAATTCCAACCCATCACAAGAAACTTTAATATACACAAGTGGATAAAGAAAGCTGGGAAATAATGAAATACAGAATTCAGGCTTTAATTAGCTAATTCTTCCAACTCTTTTTTTATATCTTGTTCTATTTTTTTATTCTTAGAATTAATCTGAGTAATCACATTAGGATATTTATAAGAAATGCCGTATCTTACGTTAACTTCAGAATTCAAAAATTGATAAACTTCTACCATTTCTGTTTCAATTCTCATAGTGGAACCAAAGTAGGGCCTTTCTATTTTTGATATCAATTTTGCATTTAAAGTCAGATAATCCAATAATCTTTCTTTCTTATTTAATGGGACTACAATATCACACTTATCCCCTTGATTTTCTTGCTGTTTTTTGATACTTTTTATTGTTTTTTCCAAAGCCCCGAAAATCATCCTGTCAATTTCATTCCTTTTAGATTGGCTTATGCCTTCCCAATGCACTCTGTCAAATTCATTACAATAGCCCATTTTAAAAATGGAAGATATATACCTATTTAAATTTTTCCATTATTGACTACTTATAAATGGTTATATCTTGCATAGCCAAGATGCATTAACCCAAATTCTTAACCATATAACATCCTTCCAGTTTATAGCCTAGCTTTCTGTAATATTCTCTTGCTCCAATCCCAGAAATAACAGCAATTTTTTTTCTTTCTTCTTGCAAAGCAATTTCCTCTGCTTTCTTCATAAGCATCTTGCCTAAGCCTTTATGCTGTATTCCCCCTTTCTTTCCTATCTTAATGCTCTTTCCATAAACATGCAGTTCGCGGACAATTGCAGAATTTTTCAATTCCTGAATAAAAGGTTTGTAAGAAATTCTTAATCTGCACAAGCCAAATAGAATATTCTGCTTGTTAACAATCTGCAGGAAATATTCTTTTCCTTTAGAAGACTTATATTCCAAAACTTTCAGTTTAAGATACCTGTCAATTATCCTGCCCTCTCGCATCATAAATCCAATTTCCCTGCTTCTTATCTCCCTCAATTTTATTTTCTTTTTAGCAATCTTCTCATCAATAACTTTTCTCAAATCAATCCTTCTTGTTCCTGCAACTAGGTAAGCAGGAGGAATTTCCCTCATCACTCTCATCACCCTGCAATACTCCGGCACTTCTTTGAGCATCCTGACAACCAAATCAGCAATTTCCTCTTCAGAATATGGCTTGTATCCGCCAGCATAAAACCATTTTTCCAGATTGCTGCCTTTTATCACCTGGCATGGATAAATCTTCAATTGCTCGGGCTTGAACCTTTCATCAGAAAAAAGTTGCTTGAACATCTCCAAATCATGCCTAATGCTTGAGCCAGGCAGGCTAGGCATAATATGATAGCCAACCTTAAAGCCAGAATCTTTAAGCAATTGAGTTGCATTAACAACATCCCTGATAGTATGCCCTCTATTTACTTTTCTATAAATCCTGTTATCAATTGCCTGCACTCCAAGTTCAACTCTTGTAGCACCAAATTCCAACAATCTTCTTATCTCTTTTTTGCCGCACACATCAGGCCTTGTCTCTATGCACAGAGCAACACACCTATGTTTTGTTGTTTCATTCACTTTTTTTGTATGTTCCAAATCTTTTGCTATCTTGCCATTTAAGGCATCATAACATCTCTTAACAAATAAAGTCTGATAATCAAGGGGATAACTCAAAAATGTGCCGCCCATAATTATCAGCTCAATTTTGTCTGTTGGGTGCTGCATTATTTCAAATGCTTTCAATCTTGATTTGACTTGTTTGAATGCATCATACCCAAACATCTCTGCCCTGAGAACAGCAGGGCTTTTTGGGGTGTATGATTGTGGAACATTCAAAGAAGGGCAGTAAATACAAGTCCCATGCTTGCATTTCATTGGTTTCATCATTACTGCTATCGGCGTTACTCCTGCAAGGGTTTTTGTCGGCTTGCGAAATGCTGCTTTTTGCAAATTTACCATAACAAGAAAGAGAATTATTTCTTAGGATTTAAAGTTTCGTACAGTTTTTTGAATGTATCTTTTATCCTCTCTATTTTTAAGGTTTCATAAAATCTATCCAATAAATAGTTGCCTGCCTTGTAGCCAGGTTTTGCCTGTTCTGAAACAGCATCTGCAGGGGTATATGGTTGGGGAATAAATGGTTCTTCAGGCATTTTTGGTTTTTCTGCCATAAAGAAGCGAGCATCATAAATTATTTAAATTATTGCTTCCATGCGACAGTATGATAAAAGTAGGGATTATAGGCGGCTCAGGGCTTGATGACCCCAAACTGCTTGAAGATTTTAAGGAAATTTCTGTTGAAACAAAATATGGCAAGCCAAGCTCGACATTAACATGCGGCAAGCTTGCAGGAGTTGATGTTGTTATTCTTTCAAGGCATGGTAAGGGGCACACAATTTATCCTACTGGCGTGAATTTCAGGGCGAATATTGCAGCATTAAAACAGCATGGCTGCACGCATATTCTTGCAACAACTGCCTGCGGGAGTTTGAGAGAGGAAATTGAACCAGGGCATCTTGTTTTCCCTGACCAGTTCATTGACTGGACAAAGCACAGAACACTAACTTTTCATGATGAGAAAGTGATACACACGCCGATGGCAGAGCCATTCTGCAATGAATTGAGGAAATTACTGGGCAAAACAGCAGCAGAATTAAAACTACCCTACCATGGTCAAGGAACAGTCATTACAATTGAGGGGCCCAGATTTTCCACGAAAGCTGAAAGTAATATGTTTAGGGGCTGGAATGCTGATATAATTAACATGTCAACTGTGCCCGAAGTAATTTTGGCAAGAGAGGCGGGAATCTGCTATCAGGCAATTGCCATGTCAACAGATTATGACTGCTGGAGAGAGGGCGAGGAGCCGGTAACATGGAATATGATTGTCGAGAGAATGAAGCAGAACTCAGACAATGTTAAGAGATTGTTGCTCAATACAATACCAAAAATCAAATCAGAGAAATGCAGCTGCAATGAGAACGTTGCAGAGATTTTATAAATAGAATTTTAAAAATATAAAAAGCCCTATTTCTTCACAGGTAGATGGTCGAGGAAGCAACACAAAAATCACAGCAGGAAATCTGGGATTCCATAGCAGATGGCTGGAGCCCGTTCAGGCAAAAACCAGTCCCAGAGATTGCTTCTGCATTAAAAAAATATGCAGAAAACTGGCATGGTGGAAAAATCCTTGAGGTTGGATGCGGCAACTGCCGCAACTTGCTGCTTTTTTCCTATAATAATTTTGAATGCTACGGCATAGACTTCAGCAAAAAAATGCTTGAAATGTCAGAACAGTACTGCAGGAAGCATGATTTGGATGTCAAGTTAAAATACGGCTTGGCAACAGAAATTACTTTTCCAGACAAAAGCTTTGATTATGTCCTGTCAATTTCAATGCTGCATCATCTAAACACCCTTGACAGGGAAAAGGCAATTCAGGAAATAAAGAGAATTTTAAAATTAAATGGCAGGGCAATCATAACTGTATGGAACAGGCTGCAAAAAAGATTCATATTAAAGAAAAAGGATATCTTTATACCCTGGCATAAAAGAGAAAAAACCTACGAGAGATATTATCATCTCTTTACAGGATGGGAGCTTTCAAGAATGCTGAAAAAAGTGGGATTTAAAATACTCCAAAAAAATACTTTAGGCAGAAGCCTTATTTTTGTTGTAGAGAAGTGATTATTCCACATCTATGCTGCTTTTGCCTGTCCCGATTGTAACCGGTGTTCCAAGCCGGTACATCTTTACTGGCAGTCTGCCTTTCATTGCCCTAGTAAAACTTTTTCTCTCTTCTGCTGGGACATACCCCTCTTTTATAACTTTTATGTCATATTCTGATGGCACATTAATATTAATCTCCAAGCCATCCTGTGAAATAACTTCTCTCTGCCCATTAAGATTGCAGACAAGATAGGAAGGATTAATATTAACGCGCTCAAAAAGTTCCTCTCCTTTCACAAGGTATTTTTCTTTTATCTTTTCGGTTTCTTGCAATACTTCCTCTAAAGACAAGGTTTTTACTGCCTTAAACTCAATAAACGCCTCTACTGGGATTGAATCTTCTCCTACTACCCGGATTATAATTGTTTTTGGCATATATTTGCTCTCTAAATCCGCCTTGATTATACTGCGTATATAGGAATAGAGGGGAGAGATATCAATTTCCTTGCCTGCAATTTGGAATGTTTTCTCTTCATCCTTGATTTTAAGATTTTCTTCTGTAAGCAAAAGATTTGCTTCCGACATTGTTTTAACATCAATAGGATATTCCTTGTCCTTTGTTGGGAATGTTAAATTTTTATCAATCTTCTCAAGAAGGGATTTTTTCATTCCTTTTTTGAGGATTTCAATTAAATCTCCTTTACTTTCTTTATCCTTAAGATACCACAAATACGGCATTTTTGTTATCTGCACTTTTGCGGTTCCATTCTCATCAGTTTTTATCAAAACTGAGCTGTCATTATTCGTGCCAAAGCCAAAATACTGGCTGCTAATCTTAACAGGCACATCTTTTGCAGGCTGATTTTCATAAATAACTTCTTCTCTCTTTTCCTTTTTTTCAGATACATCATCTCTAACTTTTGTTCTTTCTTCTGACAAAACCTCTGCCATGCCCTGGGGATATTCGTCTGATGGACCGAACATAGTCATGTAATATCCATACTCCCGCCTCACATTGGACACTTCCTTATAAACCGGGATGATTGTCTTGATTATAATGTCATTTATACTCTTTTTGGATTCCTTGACAGAGAAGTTTACGTTGCAGTCCTGGTTCTTAAAATCATTTATTCTATATGCAATTCTGGTTTCTCTCTTTTTCTCCTCCGTCACCTCTTTCCTTTCGTCATAGGCATAAACATCTTCCCGCATCCATGTATCATATTTATATCCCGAGGAGATTGCGCATCCTGTCACTCCGAGCGAAAGCAATCCAACCAGCCCCAGCTTTGCAATTTTCTTTAGCATAAAACTCCCTGATTTTGTTACTATTTAAAAGTTTCGATAAAAGAGAAAATGATTATTTCGGCTTCTGCACGAAATCGAACAAACTTGACTTGTCTGCCCTGAGAACCCCCCCAGAAAAAACATCAATATGTAAACGCAACATCACCAAACTTGCAAAAATGCATGTGACATTCCATATCTGATTGTCGTCATGCATCTGCAGAATAGCAATAATCTTGTTCAGTTTTGTTGAAATTTTCTGCTTTTGGATTTCCCTGCCTGCAATTTTCTGCATTTCATCCACATCAATTTTTATTTCCGGCTTGATTTGTGGAACTTTTTTCTTGCCTGCTGTCTCCTCAAGCTTCATAGTTATTCCATTGGCAACAGAAAAAGCCGCGATTTTCTCCTCGCATTGAAAATCTATCTGCTGCGTGTCCTGGCTGGATTCAAAGTCAAGGACAAAAAATCCCGCACATAAATACGCCTTTGGGTTTTCTTTCCTGAATTTTTTGAATTCAGAACTCTTTTCAAGTTTTGCAAGTGTTTCTTTAAAATTCATTTACTCCCTCTTTGAGATTTTCTCTTTCAAATCTTCAATGAATTTGTCAATCTTAATGCCAAACTGCGGCTTCTTGCCCTTTTTCCGCACGGCCAGAGTATTGCTTTTTTCTTCCTTGTCCCCTATGACAATCATATAAGGAATTTTCAGCAGTTCGGCATTCCTCACTTTTTCATTTACTGTTGAGGCATCCAAATCCTCATCCACTCTTATTCCTTCTTGTCTCAATTTTTCATATACCTGCTGTGCCTTCTTGACATTTCTCGTTGTGAATGAAAGCACTCTTGCCTGGATTGGAGAAAGCCATAAAGGCAGATTGCCATTTGTATGTTCAAGCAATATGCCAATAAACCTTTCCAAGCTGCCGTAAATCGCCCTGTGAACCATTACGGGCCTGTGCTCCTTGTTGTCTTTTCCTACGTAAGTTAATTCAAACCTCTCAGGCATTGAAAAATCAACTTGGATTGTGGCGCATTGCCATGTCCTGTTTAAGCTGTCTTTTATATTGAAATCAATCTTCGGGCCGTAGAAAGCACCTTCTCCTTTATTTATTTTATAATCCACTTTATTTTTTTTCAATACCTCCCCCAAAGCTTTTTCTGCTTTGTCCCATAAATCATCTGAACCAATCCTTTTTTCAGGCCTTGTTGAAAACTCAACATGATATTCAAATCCAAATTTTTTATAAAATTTATCAACAAGCCCCATTACATTTCCAATTTCCTGTTCAAGTTGCTCTTCTGTGCAGTAGATGTGGGCATCATCTTGAGTAAATCTAATGACCCTGAACAGGCCTGCCAGGACCCCGCTTAACTCATGCCTATGCACTATGCCCAATTCCGCAACCTTAAGCGGCAGTTCGCGATAACTCCTTGTTCTTGCCTTGTAAACAAGAATGCCTCCCGGGCAGTTCATCGGCTTGACAGCAAAATCCCTGCCTTCATACTTTGTCAGGAAAATGTTTTCCCTGTATTTCTCCCAATGCCCTGAAATCTGCCATAATCTTTTGTCAAGAACAAAAGGTGTTGAAATCTCCTCATAACCTGCCTTCCTGTGCTCCTCTCTCCAGAAATTTACCAATTCATTATAGACAATCAAGCCATTATTGTGCCAGAAAACCATGCCGGGGGCAACATCATTAAAGCTGAACAAGTCAAGCTTCTGCCCCAAGATTCTGTGGTCATTCTCTTTTAGTTTTGTTGTATCAAGCCCTGATTGCGAAATCTGCCTTAACAGCTGCTTGCAGTCATACTTTTCTTCTGCACTAATTTTATACTTTGCCTTCTCATTCTCGATTGTTTCTGTTTTTATATTCCTGCTTAACTCTGCAAGCGGATGCCCCTTGCACTTCAGCTCAAACTCCTTGTAATAGCCAAATGGCGCCCTGACAACATCATATTTTTCTTTTTTCAGCAAATTTTCAGCATCCTGCAGAATTTTAATTGCTTTATCAGGAGAAGCAAGTTCAGAAGAAAGATGCGCATAGGGATAAAGAACAATTTTCTTGCATTTAACCTGAGTTGCTATGTCTTTTATATTTTCAATAAGTTCTCTGGCAATTCCAGATTCATTTTCCTCATCAGATTTTTCGACACTTGTCAGGATAACTAAACATTCCCTGACTTCGTTGCCTTTTTCTTCCTCTTTTGATAATTGTTCTGGCTGTTTCAGTGCTTTCTGCACTGGCCTGAATTTTATATAGTCACAATGCAATGACAGGATTTTCATTTTCTTTCCAAGGCTTTTTTCATCTTCAACCTCAAAGCATGAAAGATTTTATAAATTTATCCTTCATTATTCCATTCAGGTAAAAATGAGGTGGCAGTTAAGAAGCAAGATTCAGAAAGCAACTGTAATGCAGGCAAATATAGATTATAACGGCAGCATAACAGTAGATTCTGTTTTGATTAAGAAAGCTGGATTTAGAGAAGGCGAGAAAGTTTTAGTGGCAAGTTACAAAACAGGAGAAAGACTTGAAACTTACATAATAAAAGGCAGGGAGGATTCTGGGGTTATAGCAATGAATGGTCCTTCTGCATTAAGGATAAGGGAAGGTGAAAAGATTGTTATAATGGGCTTTGAATTAACCAATAAGAAAATAAAGCCAAAGATAATCTTGGTGAATAATAAAAATAAATTTTTGAAGTATTTGTGAAAACTTTTAGAAAATGAGCTTACCGGCTAAGTTAAGGTTCGGTCCTGCTGGCATGCCTCTTGCATGCAAGGGCAAAAATCTTTCTGAAGGCATTGAGTATGCGGCAGAAGAGGGCTTGAATGCATTTGAGGTTGAATTTGTAAGGGGTGTTAGGGGCAGAAAAGAAGATTGGCTGGAAGCAAAGCAAGCAGCAGAAAAAAATGATGTCTTATTGAGCTGCCATGCACCTTACTGGATAAACTGCTGCAATCCTACAAAAGAAAAACAGCAGATTGCAATAAGGAATTTAGTGCAGACGGCACAAGCAGCCGAGCTGCTTGGGGCATATATAATAGTATTCCACCCAGGGTATTATCTTGGGCAGAGCCCTGAAGATGCAATGAAAAATTGCGTTTCTGTTCTTAAGGAAGTAATCAAGAAAATGAAGGAAGAAAAGCTTCATTGTTCTCTTGGGGCAGAAACAACAGGAAAACCGAGTGCATTTGGCTCTCTAAGCGAGAACATACAGCTTGCAAAGATTCTGCCAGAAGTCCGGCCTGTTATAGATTTTGCACATTTGCATGCTCGTAGCAATGGCAGCATAAAAAGCAAAGAGGATTATGAGAAAATCTTCGCAGAAATAAAAAAAGAGCTCGGCACAGAAGCTCTTAAGCAGCTTCACTGCCATTTTACAGAAGTGCATTTTACAGAGAAGGGGGAAAGATGGCATCTTGCCATTGGGGAAAGATGGCAGCCGGATTTCAGGCAGCTTGCAAAGTTGATAAGGCAGAAGGGTTACGCATTCACAATTATCTCTGAATCTCCAATGCTTGACAGAGATGCATTGAAGATGCAGAGGCTCGCTGGCAAGGACTAGCCCGTTACCATTTTTTAAACTCTATAGTAGTTACAAAACCGAAAGATTTATAAATCAGGCAAGTTTTAATCTGTAAAATATAAGGGAGAAAAATGTCAAAAAAAATTTTGTTTGCTTTTTTATTTGCAGTTCTCCTAGTTTCAGCAAGTTTTGCGGTTAGCGCTGCAGAGCTTGCAAGCGACATTTCTGTGAAGGTTGACAATACAGTTATTGACAGCAAGACAATTGCAGTGACTGCTGGAGAAAGCTTTGATGTAGAAGTTGCATTCAAGGCAATTGTTGACGACAAGGACGTTGTTTTGAAGGTATGGACTGAAGAGGGTTACAGGGAAGACATCATAGAAAAAACAGAGAGATTTGACGTTGTAGCCAACAGGACATACACCAAAAAGCTGACAATTGACTTGCCAGTGGACTTTGATGTAAGCGAGGATTCCAAGCTTGTTGTCAGGATAGCAGGAAAGAATCGGGCGGATGAACAGAACTATCAGCTTACTGTGCAAAGGCCAGCCTACGAGCTTGAGATTTTATCTGCTGGATTTGTAAGGGAAGTTAAGGCTGGAGATGCCTTGCAGATAAATGCAGTGATAAAGAACAGGGGCGGCAAGAAAGTTGAGGACACATTCGTCAAGGTGAGAATTCCAGAACTTGGCTTGGTTAAGGAAGTTTATGCTGGCGACCTTGTTGCTGTTGACTGTGACAAATGCGACCAAGAAGACACAGTGGAGAAGACAGTGATAATAAGCGTTCCTCAAGGCACAAAATCCGGGACTTACAAGCTTGAGATAGAGGCATACAACGATGAGTCAAGCACAAGCATAAGCGACAGTGTGACTGTAAAGGGTGTTGACAAGCAGGTAAGCATGGAAGTTTTGACAACCCAGCTTAGCAAAGAAATCAGCATTGGAGGCAAGGAAGTTTACAGGATTGAGATTTTCAATCCAAGCGACGAGGCAAAAACTGTGACAATAGCTACTCCTGCAGCTTTAGAAGCTCAGGGTGTTAAGGTTACAGCAATACCTTCAGTAATAACAGTTCCAGCTGATTCAAGCCAGGTTGTCGAAGTCCAGGTAGAGGCAAGCGACAAGACAAACATAGGCACTTACAGTGTTCCTTTGACTGTTACATCTGCAGAGGATGAAATAACCAAGGAAGTTGGCATAACAGCAAACGTCGTTAAGGCAAAGGCAGGAAGCACAGGAAAATCCTTGCTTACACTTTCAGTTGTCTTGGGTATCGTATTTGTTGTGTTGCTCATTGTGCTTTTCATCACAGTGAGAAAGCCGAAAGAGATGGGCGAGGAAGAGACAGCCTATTACTAATCAGGCAGCTTGCATTAGCAATTTCACTGAGAAACTAGGAAACAGCAAGAGAAACAAGCAACCACCATAAAAAATTAATTTTTTCAGGAACTTTATTTTTTGTTCCATTTCGTTTTTTCTTTCTTTATTTTTTAAAAAATAGAAAGAAATACCTATATTCTCCTCTCAACCTTGATGGCAGTTGGCGCCTCTCCGCCGTGCCATGTAAACCTCGCCCTTATCCTGCATGGATAAATCCTTTCTGAATTGTCATCAAGTATGATGGCAGAGCCTTTCAAGTCCGGAAGATTGTTCATGTATGCCCTGATATCCTCAATCATATATGTCTGCATTATCACATTCAAAGATTCAACATCTGGCTTGGATGTTACTCTGTGCGCAATGACAATATCTGACTGTGTCATGACATCCTCGTGTATCGCACCTGGCTGCTGTGTGGCTAAAACAAGAGAAATCCCCGGCTGCCTGCCCTCCCTCAACAACTGGATTAATGTGTCTGTAGCTGCTGTCTTGCCTGTCCTGGGCATGAATTCATGCGCTTCATCGATGAATATCCAGACAAGGGGCATTTCTCTCTCCTGTTTGTAATATAGGTAATCAATTCCATGCTGCACTGCCTGAACCTCTTCTCCCTTTCTTGCAGCCATTCTCTCATTGAACAGTTTTCTTGAAATCAAGCCAATAACCAATGCCCTGACGTTAAATGTGCCAATGGAACTGTAGCAGCTCAAATCAACAATGCTTGTTACACCCCCTTCAATTAACTCTCTTGTTGCCAGGCTTTTCTGCCCTTTCTTCGCAAAAACACCCCATGTTTTTGCTCCGTCAAAAAGGTTCATTGCCGCCTGCCTCGCGTCAACACCTGCTTCATTATCCCTCTTAATGCCCAAGAGTATATCCTCAATATCAAATTCTCTGTCTTCCTCCTGTAATGCAGAGACAACTCTCTGTATAATTATCGCAACAGGGTCTATAAAGTTCAATCCAAAGGTAACACCCCAGTCATCTGAGCTTAATTCTTTAACAGACAGAGCAAAGGTGCTATCAATCGGCAGCCCTTTTTTTTCATATTCCCCTGCAAACCCATATGGGACAAAAATCCTGACAGGCAGTTTTCTTGGCTCAAGCTGCCATTCCTTCAGCAATGCATATTCCTTCTCATTTGCATATTTCATTGTCCAGAATATGCCCATCGTGTCAAAAATCAATGGGGCGATGTTCTTTGCAGTTTCCTCTGGCAGCAAAGAAAGTTCTTCTGCTATGACCGCTAAGGTATAAGACTTGCCGCTTCCCCTCTTCCCGGCAATTAAAACTACATGGCTTCTTGCTATATCCATAAGAATTCTGTTTGACAAGGAAGTCATCTGGCCCATGCTCACATACTGCTTTCCTAGGTAAACCAGTCCGGCATCCCCAAATTTTTTCTTATCAGATTCATCCCTTCCTATAATTATGTCATATGGCATATAAAGACAACCAAGGTTTTCTTTATCAAACTTTCCTTCATAATAAAGGTTTTCTTAAGAACTTTTCCCTGCCCCCTTTTTTAAACATTAGAATAACAGAAAGTTAGTTTTTATAATCTTTTCTTTTGCACAAAATTTATAAATCTCCTGTGACAGTTTTATCTGTTAATTTCTGCTGAAAACAGGAAGTTTTAGAAAATATTATTGGCTAATGACAAAATGGTGAAGAAAAAGGAAAATTCTGAAATTGAATCTTACAAAAAACCTGAAAAGATAAACCCCTGGATGCTTGCTACTATTGCGCTTGCAGTTGTTATTGTTTTCATGCTTGTCAGAACAAATTTGATAGGAAATGTTATGGGCGGGATAAGCAAGGAGCTGGCAGGCACTAGAGTAACTAATCTCATTAATAATTATTTTATACAAGATGGCTCTGCAACACTTTCCTCTGTAAGCGAGGAAAGCGGATTATACAAAGTAAACCTTAATTATAAGGGCAATGTCCTGGCTGTTTATGCGACTAAGGACGGCAAATTCTTAATCTTGCCAAATGGGATAGTAAGCATTGAGGAGCTCGAAGCCACTGCAAAAAACTCACAGAAAAGTGAGACTGTTCCAAAATCAGACAAGCCAACTGTAGAATTATTTGTCATGAGCTTCTGCCCTTATGGCGTAAAGGCAGAGAACAATATACTCCCCATAATAAACCTGTTTAAAGACAAAATTGACTTTGAAATAAAGTTTATAGCCCAAGTTAATGGCAATAAAATAGGGGATGTTAGTTCTCTGCATGGGCTGAATGAAGCCAAGGAAGATGCAAGGCAGGCGGCAATGATGAAATATTACCATGCCCAATTCTATGACTATCTAAAGAAATTTAACGAAAACTGTTATTCTGTTTCAAGTGATGCTGCAAAACTTGATGAGTGCTGGAAAAAGACTGCAACAGAATTTGGCATGGACATAAAGAAGATAGAATCTGCGGCTTACGGCGAAGAAGGAATAAACCTGTTGAAGCAAAACGAGGCAGATGCCAATAAATATGGCGTAAGCGGCAGCCCTACTTTGGTAATCAACGGCGTAAAAAGTGATGCGATGTATAGCGGGGCAACTGCAACCCAGCAGGCGATTTGCTCTGCTTTCAACACAGTTCCTGCTGAATGCGGCAATATAGTTGAAAGTTCTTCTAGTTCTCCAGCACCAAGCGGAAGCTGCGGCTAAATCTCTGGAAAACAGCAAATATTAAATATAAGTTTTTCTTCTATTTTTAATGAGATGCGGTGACTCTGAACTTGAAAAGAAAATTGAGGATATTCTGAATTCTCTTGACTCATTGGAGATAGAAAAAGAGCCGTTAAGCAAATGCTCAGAGCATTTTTTTGGATATATAAAGAAAAAGATGGATTCTGCCGATGGCAAAGTTATCAGAGAAAACCCAATGATTTTTATGTGCAAATACGAAGATTTCCAAAACAGATACGATACCGGCATGAAAACAAGAATTCAGGAATGGAAAAAAATTTCCGAGAAAAAGCTCTCAGAACTGCTGAAAAATGAAATAGGCATGGAAAATGAGGATATTGAACTTGCGAAAAAGCCATTCAGGAATCTTATGATAGGCAGCGGGTTTCTAAACCAGATATCAACTACTTTTGACAGTTTCGGCATCAATTTTTTTGTATTTCAGGGGAACAAGAAACTCTCAATGTACAATTTTTTTAACAGGATGAAATACAACAAATGCGCGGAGATTTCTATGCTTTACAATCTTTCCATAGAAGCCTTTGTTGATATAGCTGAAATGCGTGTTGCCTCTTCTGGCAAGGAATCAATAGGCAACCAACTTTTTGAATTGGTGCACCTGCCCCTGCTCAAAAAAGATGGGGATATCAATGAAGGAGAAGAAAGGCAGAATTTTAAAGAATTTTTAGAATCAGAGAGAAGATTGTGCGATATAGAAATAGATAAAGCTAAACATGTTTTAATAAGAAACATAAAAGATATAGATAATGAATATTCCATGATAAAAAGGGAGAACATATCTTTAGGGGAATATTTAAAGAGGGAGCTTTGGGCTTAAAATATTCTTTTTAGATTCTTGAATAAATCCGACTTGGTTATAACTCCTTGTAATTTTCCTGCTTCCTGCACAACCAGCAATGGAAAATGCTTCAGCATTTCCGATATCACTTCAATACCTGTTTCCTTGGGGATAATAGGCGGCGCATCCTCCATAATCCCCCCCAAAGTCAGCGAATTTATTTTTTCCTCGATATGGTTTAAGATTGTGGTTTCTGAAACTATGCCAAGCACCTTATTATTTTTAATGACTGGAATTTGCGAAATAGCATGCTTTTTCATTATTGTTACAGCATCACCCCCCATATCTTCAGGTTTTAAAGAAATTACATGCCTGTTCATTATATCCTCTGCCTTCTTGCCTTCATGTTTTGCCAATATATCCAAGGCAGTTGAAATTTTCTGGACATTATTGTATGTGGGGTCTATGTTGCCTGCCTCGATTTTTGCAATCAAACTTTGTGAAACTCCTGCCTTTTCTGCAAGCTGTTTTTGTGTTAAGCCGAGATTCTTGCGCATCTGCTTTATTTCAGTAAGATTAAACATAAAAAAAGCTGGTAATCTGCATTTAAATCCTTTTTGGAATTTTATTCCATTTGAATATTCTAAAAAGAATATTTTTTTCAAAAGAATTTAAATAGTCCATGGATTGAAGCAGAGCATGGCTGAAATAAGGTTCATAACAAGTGAATCTGTAACAGAAGGGCATCCTGACAAGATTTGCGACCAGATTTCTGATGCAATCCTTGATGATTTATACAGGCAGGACCCTTATTCAAGGGTTGCGGTTGAAACACTAGTCACGACAGGAAGTGTTCATGTTGCAGGGGAGGTCACAACAAAAGGCTACAGCGATATACAGAAGATAGTGCGGGAAACCCTGAAGGATATAGGATACACCAATCCTGAATTTGGGATTGATTTTGAAGATGCAGGAGTTTGGGTGAGCATACATGGTCAGAGCCCCGACATAAGCCAGGGGGTTTCAGAAACAGAAAACAAGGAGCAGGGAGCAGGAGACCAGGGCATGATGTATGGATTTGCATGCAATGAAACACAGGAATTGATGCCCCTGCCGATAATGCTTGCCCATAAGCTGACAAGAAGCCTTGCAGAGGCAAGAAAAAGAGGAACGATAAAAAACATCGGTCCTGATGGCAAAAGCCAAGTTACAGTTGAATATCACGAAGGAAAGCCAAAGAGGATTGAGGCAGTTGTTATAGCACAACAGCATACCGCAGATATCTCTGAACAGGAGTTGAGAAAGGAAATTCTTGAGAAAATAATAAAGCCTGTATGCGGCAGTTTGATGGACAGTGAAACAAAAATCCATATTAATGCAACTGGAAAATTTGTTGTTGGGGGGCCTGAAGGGGATACAGGAATGACAGGGAGAAAGATTATCGTGGATACTTACGGGGGTGTTGGAAGGCATGGTGGAGGATGTTTTTCTGGCAAGGACGCAACAAAAGTTGATAGAAGCGCTGCATATGCTGCGAGATACATTGCAAAGAATATTGTTGCAGCAGGGCTGGCAGATAAATGTGAGATTCAGCTGGGCTATGCAATAGGGGTTGCAGAGCCAACAGGCATAAATGTTGACTGCTTCAGCACAGCAAGAATTCCAGAAGAAAAGATAATCGAGCTTGTAAGGAAGCACTTTCCAGTGAAGCCGGCGGCTATTCTCAAAGAGCTTGATTTAAGAAGGCCTATCTACAGGAAAACCGCAGCCTATGGCCACTTCGGCAGAAACGAGCCGGAATTTACCTGGGAGAGAACAGATAAGGCAGGAATATTAAGAAAAGAGGCGGGTTTAAAAGATTAAGATAATCTTAAGTCAGGAAACACCCTCTCTACAATTTCAATAACCTCTTTGGTTCTTGATGGATTTATGCTTATATGCTCCTCGCCTGTTGAAATCTTTGAAAGAAGTAATCCCTCTGACACCATTTTTTTTGCTAATTTTTTTGAAAGATTATGAAATCTGTTAGGCAATCCTTGAATAACAAATCTAAATGGAAGATGCTTGCCGCCTATCCTCCTGCTAAGGAATAGCTTTTTGAGGATTGTTGCCCTGACTAGCCAATCATCACCACCTTTTTGGTATTCCATATCATATGCTGACTCCTTTAAAAGACAGAAAAAGAAGGTTTTTAAATATTGTTATATTTTATAATATAGAATAAAAATGATAATTTTTTATGTTAAAACGAAAGATTTATAAATATCTAGTTCTACAGAAATATAGATTTGTATATAGATAGAGGACATGACATGAAGATGACACGAGAAGAAGAATCAATATTCTTGCAAATATTAGGAGCATCGCCTAAAATGAAAATCCTAGATTTTTTGCTGACATTTCAGGCATTTGACTACTCACTGACAGAAGTAGCGCAAAAAACAAGCGTCAGCTACCCTATTGTCGTGAATGTGATGGAGGATTTCCTGAGAAATGGAATGATAGTAGAAACACGCAAAATAGGAAAGGCGAGGCTTTTCAAGCTGGATGAACAAAACCATTTAACAAAGCAATTGTTAAAATTGCAGTGGGAAATGGCGAAGAATCCTGCTGTATTCATTCAAAAGGAATCTAACAATAAGGCTGGAGAAGAAATTTTAGAGGCTCAATAATCATAGCAGAGACAAAGCAAGAATAATTAAATAAAAACTTCTTATCTAGGATATTGCAAACTCTTACAAGAGATTTTGTATAAGATAGAATAAAAATGTCAAATACTAAATCAAAAGATAAGCCAAGAGATATTACTCTTTTCGGAACCAAATTTCTTTTAGAGAAAGGGATTAGAAAAGAATTAAACAAGAAATATCCTAAATTAAAAGGGGAAAAATTAACAGAGAAAAACTTGCCAAGGGTAATAAATTTCTAAGAGGGTAAGATTTCTATCTAGAGCATATCTTTGTTCTGATTTGCTTATCTTTAAATTAAGATAATCTTAAAGAAATTCTTCGCTCTCTTCCTCACTCTCTTCAACAGGCCCTTCACTCGTTTCCTTACTCGCTTCGCCAGCAGTTTTTTCCTGTTGAACAGGGCTTTCAGCTTTTCCGAGAACTTCAATCTTTCCTAATTTCCCTGCTGTCAATTGCTTCTCACCCTGAAATTCCTTCACAAAGCCGTTTGTAACCTTTATTCTGCTGCCAACTTTGACCTTTTCAATGTCCTGATTCCATAAGCTCATTTTTACAGTTCCGCTTTCATCCTTGAGAGTTGCAGTTGAAACAGTCAGGATTCTGCCGAACTTGTCAAATGTCCTTGGCTCTGTCATTTCAATGACGTCTGCCTCTATGTCTGCATTGCCCTCGCCAACCTTCAAATCAGTTATTTTCATTATTTTCCCCCTGCAGAAACAAAAGTTTCTGGATTTTATAATTAGCAGATAGCATATTTATAAATCTTGCCATAAATTTACTTTTCCAGTATGAATTCTCTTTCTTTCTCATTTAACCTTAAATTGTCCATCTGCCTGCTGTCATGCTGGATTATTTGCCTGTAAAAATGAAAATCTTTTAATATTCTTTTTAATGAAGCATGGGTTGCAGCCGCGAGCTTGGATGCAATAGACTTCTTCATTGCATTCCTCTGCTTTGCAAGCCAAATTTTCAGGATTCTCGAAGGCCTTTTGTAAGGTGTGAATTCCAGTTTTGCCTGTTTTTTTGATGAGGCAATGCCTGCTGTTAAAAAGGCATATTCATACACCAAGAACCTCCAATGCTGCTGCCGGATTATCCTGCCACGAAAGACATCTGCAAGGCTTAAGACGTTGTATGCCCTTGCTAAATCTGCCCCTGAATACTCATAGGGCAGGTTTTCCTCAATCCACAGGAATATCTCATCAATAGGCATATTCACAGAGTCAAACGTGTTTAAAATGGCAGAGTCAATCTTTGTTGCCTTGAACACTTTCTTTATTGCATTAAAAATACTCTCATCTTTCTCTCTTTCATTGATAGATGATGCATCAATCTCCATGCTTCGTGAAACTGACTGCAAGTCATTTATTGCTGCCCTGACATCCCCCCTGCATTTTATTGCTATACTCTTCAGCAATTCAGCAGCAACACCAGCTTTCTCATTTTTGCATATTTCATCCAGGATGCATGCGACAGCCCTATAATCTATTTCCTTGACTTCTATCATATCTGTTTTCTGCCTGAGCGGATTAAGCTTCTGCTGCCATGCATCATTTGTTGTAATAAAGATAGGATATCTTGTTGTTGTGATAAGCCCAAGAACAGCTTCTATCCCCCCCCTGTCCCTGCCTGAAATGCCGTCAATTTCATCTATGAGAATTATCTTGGATTTAGCAAATAAACTTGCCTGTGAGCTCGCTGGATTAAGTATTGCCTCAATCTGCTCCCTGTTTCTTAAGCTGCTTGCGTTCAATTCGATAACTTCAAACCCCATGTCTCTTGCCAATGCATAAACCATCGCTGTTTTTCCTGTTCCAGAAGCCCCGTAAAGCAGTGCTGCATGTTTTCCCTGCCTGAAATCTATTATAAATCTTTTCAGCTTTAAAATTGCATCATCCTGCCCCTTTAAATTCTTCAGCGAAACTGCCCTGTATTTCTCAGCCCAGGTTTTTTTCTCATTCAGCATTTTTCAATCTGATTAACAATTTTTCTAATCTGCCAGCAAGATTATCAAATCCATATTCTCTTGCCAGCGGGATATAAAATTCTTTTGTAGTGTTATGATACTTGTTTTTCCATTCTTCTGAATCAATTGGCGTTTCAAGGTTGTGGATTCTATCTGCCAATTTGACAAATAAGACCCTCTTATCCTTGGAGGAATATTCTTTAATCTTTCTGAAAGTTTCGTATCCATTTTCTTCTTTTGTGACTCCATCCACCAAAAAAGCTATTTCCTCCCCAAATTTTTTTCTTATTTCTTCTAGAGTTATAGGGGTATCCTCAACAACATCATGCAAATAGCCCGCTGCGATAGTTTCATCATCTGCGCCATATCCCTCCAAGATGTTTGCGACAGCTACTGGATGTGCGATATACGGCCCGCCAGTTTTTCTTTCCTGCCCTGCATGTGCTTTTTCAGCAAATTTAAGTGCTTCTGCAGCCAGTTTCTTACTGTTTGTCTTTTCAGAAATCATTTCTTTCTTATCCTAAAAAATCTATTTTTGTTTTTTTACTGCTTGCCCTTCCCAGCAAGCACGAAACTTGCAAGCAATGCCTCAAGCTGTATAAACTCATCGCTTCCTTCAACAATCCTGAATTCCGCCTCCCCTGTTTTTTCTGTCAATTTGACTTTTATTTCCGGCTCAACATGCAGATTCCAGATTTCTTTCTGGATTGCCTTGATGACATCCTGCCCAGAAATGCTTTCCTTCAGCATGACATTAAGCAGGTTTTCCCTTGCCTTCAGGAACTCTCCTGCCAATGCATATTCCAAGATAATCTTGATGTCACTTGGCTTGGCGGTAGAAACCATCATGAATATCAACTCTTTAGATATTTTCGGGCTTATTGATGCGGTTGCCTGCAAAAGGTTTATCATCCTTCTGCAGTCACCTTCAGAAACCTCATGCAGAATCTCCATTGAGCTGTTATCTATCTCAAGTTTCTCTTGCTCAGCTATTTTCTTTATTATTCTTTCGATGTCTTTTTTTTCAAGAAGCTTAAACCTAAAGACAACGCACCTGCTTTGGATGGGGTCAATTATCTTGCTGCTGTAGTTGCAGGAAAGGATAAAACGGCATGTTGCTGTAAAATTTTCCATTGTTCTCCTTAATGCCTGCTGGGCTTCTCTCGTTAATGCATCTGCCTCATCAAGGAAGATTATCTTGAATGGCACATTGCCCAGCGCCTTTGTCCTTGCAAAATCCTTAACCTTCTGCCTGACAACATCTATGCCCCTTTCATCGCTTGCATTCAGTTCTAGATAATTTTCGCGCCAGGTTTTCCCGAACAAATCCTTGACAATTATTAATGACAATGAAGATTTGCCTGTGCCTGCTGGGCCTGCAAAAAGTAAGTGGGGGATATTCTGTGAGTTAGTCAATGCCTTGACTCTCTTGACAATCTCCTCCTGCCCTACAAGTTCTGAAAAATCTTTCGGCCTGTATTTCTCAGTCCACATCTCCGCATAAGAAAAATCTTTTTCAGGCATGTTTCTTTCTATGTAAGGCATTTTATAAATATTGCTGTATTTTTATGCTATACTTTATCAGTTTTAATGGTATAATTACAAATAGGAAAAAATCAAGATAAAACAAAACCCCGATTAAAATCACTGATTACTTTTCCTGTTTCAGTTTTGCAACATTCAACAGCTCATCTTTGCCCAACAGGGCCAATCCGGCTTTATTGCCGATAATCTCCACCTTGATTATCTTATCCGGATTCTGCAGGTCAACATTTGGCTTGTCAACAACTTCTGTCAATTTCATAATCAGCTTAATTTCATCCGGCTTTTCCTTCACTTTTCTCACTTTCAGGTCCATTTTCCACTTTTCACTTTGCTTTATGTCTTTTGCAAACCCCTTTATAGATTTCTGCATATCTTCAACTGCATTCTTACACCATTCGTCTATAGGTATCCAATGAGAAGTATAAGCAAATTTGTCTATGCTCTTGATGGAAAGTTTTGCCAGTTCTTTCACTGATTTCTTTGCATCCTTGACAATAAGCTCTGCAACACCCTCTTCTGCCTTGAGAATATCTCCTTTTTCATTCACTTCCTTAAGCAACGCTGAAATCTCCTTTAATGCCGAATCCTGGTGTGTCGGCTCAAAAGTAACCAATAAATTTCCCTCTTTTGCCATAAAATCCAACCTCCCTTAAATTTCATTAGAAAGAGCTATATTTAAAATTTTCTACTGTTTATTATTTGGCTGCCTGCCTTCTTTCCCTTCTCTTGCGCTTCTCTCTCCTCAGCCTCTTGCGCTGCCATTTCCAGCGCATCTGCCCTTTCTTCTTCCACCTTCTTGATGAGCGTTTCATGTTAATTGTAAATTCCCGATGCATTTATAAATTTTGCTGAAAGTAAAAGCCTCCGGCAGGATTTGAACCTGCGACTTCAAGTTTTTTCTGTTAGCAGTTTTGCTAAAAGATTTTTTAAATCTTTTCTACGAAACTTGCGCTCTAGCCAGCTGAGCTACGGAGGCATCAAAAAATCAAAGAAACGTGGATTTTTAATCTTTGCACTTGCCTATCTCTTTTTCAATTTCAAGAATCTCCTTCAAGCCGGTTGAGCCAAATCCCCTGCTGCCTCTTGCAGTTTCACTCAGTTTTTTTGCTTCCCTGATTTTTACCTTTGCAACAGGCAGGATTATCATCTGGGCTATCCTCATCCCTCTTTCAATGTATGCTGTTTCATTCCCAAAATTAACAGCAACCACTGAAACCTCCCCGCGATAAGCGGGGTCAAATGTCCCAGCGACTGTATGCACATTCATTCTGGTTATTATACCTGCCCTATCCCTTATCAAGCCAACATGTCCTGCTGGGATCTCAATTGCGATGCCTGCCCTGATTGTTTTCTGCTCCCCCGGCTCAATTTCAATGTCTTCAGAAGCCCTCAAATCAAAACCAACATCTGTTGCTGTGGCATATTCAGGCATCCTTGCATTTTTTGCCAACTTCTTAACCTTTAAAACTTTCTCTTTCATTCTACCTCTTTTATTTTTTCTTTCGTCTTATCCCTATACTTTTTTTGACATTCCGGGCATATGTATACTATTCTATTTTTGCCATTTTCATTAATCTTGACCAGAGTTCCGTCCAGTTTTCCCAAGAAAGTTTCCCCTATCTCACTGCTGCAGATCCCGCATTTCATAAGTTAATAAGAATTAAAAAATTTATAAAGCTTCCGAAAATAGTTTGGTAAGGATTTTAAATCAATTTGAGGTTAATAGAATATGGAATCTGGTTATACATTGGAAACTAGAAAGATAATAGAAAGAATCAAAAAGAAAGAGGCAAAACTTGTCTGCCTGCAGTTTCCTGACGGGCTGAAACAGCATGCAACGAAAATTGCAGGGGAGATTGAGAAAAAAACAGGGGCGAAATGCTTTATATGGCTCGGCTCTTGTTTTGGCGCATGTGATATGCCCTTGGAAATCAAAAATTCTGGTTTTGACTTGCTTGTGCAGTTTGGGCATTCTGAATGGAAATTTAATCAAGAATAGATGTGTAAAAGTTTAACAAGTTATTTAAAGAATTCTTATTCTCCGTCTGAATGAAAGCGGTGATTCTTGCCGCGGGCTATGCAACCCGCCTATACCCCCTGACAATAAACAAGACAAAGGCGTTGCTTGATATTGCCGGGAAACCAATAATAGAGCAGGTCATACAGAAAATTCCAAAGGGAATAACAGACATATGCATAATAACCAACTCCAAATTCAAAAAAGATTTTGATGAATGGCTGAAAAATTTTTCATGCGGGAGAAATTTAAGATTGATAGATGATGGCAGCGCAGACAACAGCAACAGGCTGGGGAGCATCGGAGACTTGGATTTTGCTGTTAAAAATCTTGGCATGGATGACTTGCTTGTCATTGCCTCTGACAATCTATTTGACTTCAAAATCGACAAAGCACTTGAATTCTTTAAGGCAATAAACCAGGATACACTGGGAGTTTACGATACCCAGAACAAAGAAGAAGCGAGAAAATTGGGGGTTGTTGAACTTCAAGGAGATAATGAAATAAAATGGTTTTATGAAAAGCCGGCAGAGCCAAAATCCCCGCTTGTCTCAACAGGCATATATTTTTTCACAAAAGACTCTGTTTCATTGGTAGAAGAGTATATCAATGAAACACACAGCAGAGAAGGACCAGGCCTTTTTATTGAATGGCTTTTAAGAAAAAAGAAGGTTTATGGATTCCCCCTAAAAGGAAGGTGGTATGATATCGGCAGCATTGAAAGTTATAAAAAAGCGCGAGAGGAATGGGCGAGAAAATCATAAAATAAAATGGAAATAATAATAGGCTCTGACCATGCAGGCTATACCGCAAAGGAAAAAATAAAAAAATTCTTTGATATGCCCGATAAAGGGTATAATTTTGTTGATGTTGGGTGTTACTCTCCTGCTTCTGTAGATTATCCTGATATTGCCGAGAAAGTTGCAAAGCAAGTTAATAAAAAAAATTCTCTTGGGATATTGGTATGTGCAACAGGCATAGGAATGTCAATAGCAGCTAATAAGTTTAAGGATATTCGTGCTGCTTTATGTTATAATGAAGACTCAGCAAAATTGTCAAGGCAGCATAATGATGCAAATATATTATGTTTGGGCGCAAAATTGTCAGCTGAGAATAAAATTTTAAAGATAGTTGATGTATGGCTCAAAACACCTTTTTCTAAAGAAGAGAGGCATAAAAGAAGAATAGCAAAAATCAAGGAAATTGAAAACAAAAACTAAAAAAGATGTGCGGGATAATTGCATATACTGGCTGTAAGAAAGCAAAACCAATATTGCTTGACGGATTGAAAAGGTTAGAATACAGGGGTTATGATTCTGCTGGCATAGCAGTAATCGAAAACGGCAGGATAGAAAGCAAGAGAGTTGTCGGCAGGGTAAATAATCTTGCCAGGGCATGCAGAGGAATTCTTGAAAATTCAGATTGCGGCATTGCACACACCCGATGGGCGACGCATGGCAAGGTAAATGAAACAAATGCGCATCCGCATTTTGACTGCGCCGATAATATCGCAGTTGTGCATAATGGAATCATAGAGAATTATGCTGAACTTAAAAAAATGCTGGAAAATGAAGGGCATAAATTCAGAAGCGAAACAGATACAGAGGTTTTGGCGCACCTTGTGGAAAAATTTTCTCATGAAGGGGCTGAAAATGCAATAATAAGGGCATTAAAACTCGTAGAAGGGGCATATGCCATTGCACTCATGCATAAAGAAGAGCCAGGAAAAATTTTCGCGGCGAGAAAGAGCTCGCCCCTTGTTATCGGAGTGGGAAAAAATGAGTTTTTTGTTGCTTCTGACAGTTTAGCGATTATTCCCTATACAAACAAGGTTATTTTTCTCAAAGATGAAGAGGTTGCTATAATAACCCCAAAAGGATACACCATCAAGAACCTTGATAAAACTCAGGTGAATGAGCAGATAACTGATTTAAAACTGAAGATTGAAGAAGTCCATAAAGGGGGTTTTCAGAACTTCATGCTGAAGGAGATTTTTGAACAGCCTAAAAGCATAAAGAACGCTTTCAGAGGCAGGATTTTAATGAAAGAAGGGACTGCAAAATTTGGAGGTATGAATATAGACGAGGAAAAACTGAAAAAAATCAACCGTATTATCCTCGTAGGATGCGGCACATCCTATCACGCCTGTTTATATGGCAAATATCTGCTTGGAGATTTAATGGAAATTCCAACACAGGCGGAATATGCCTCAGAATTCCGCTACACCAAACAAGCATTGGATGAGAACACCCTTTTGATTTTCCTCTCGCAATCAGGGGAGACTGCAGATGTTATCGCTGCATTAGAAAAGGCAAAGAGACAGAAGGCAAACACGTTGGGATTGATAAACGTTGTCGGCTCAACCATTGCAAGGGAAGTTGATGGAGTGATTTATCTGCATGCAGGGCAGGAAATTGCTGTTGCATCAACAAAAACATTTACCTCACACATGGTTGTCCTTTACCTACTTGCAATTTATCTCTCAAGAATAAGGGGAAAATTAGGGATTAAGGAAGCGAGAAAAATGCTCATAGATTTAACAAAAATTCTTTTACATGCTGCAGGAATGCTCAAAGAGAATGGCAAGATAAAAAAAATTGCCTCAGAGTATTGTAAATTCAACAATGCCCTGTATCTTGCTAGAACATTCAACTATCCCATTGCCCTTGAAGGAGCATTGAAACTTAAAGAGGTAAGCTATGTCCACGCTGAAGCCAACACGGCGGCAGAAATGAAGCACGGGCCAATAGCATTGATAGATAAAGGGATGTTCAGTATTGTTATTGCCCCCCATGACAGGCTTTACAACAAGATTCTAAGCAATATAGAAGAAATCAGAAGCAGAAACGGCAGAATAATTGCAATAACAACATCTGACAATAAAAAGATAAAAAATAAAGTTGATGATGCCTTTTTCATCCCAAAAACCAATGACAAGCTGATTCCAATCCTTGCAATAATTCCTTTGCAGCTTTTTGCATATCATATTGCAGTCCTAAAAGGCTGTGATGTTGACAAACCGAGAAATCTTGCCAAGAGCGTGACAGTTGAATAATAAAATGCCCCCTGCGGGATTCGAACCCGCGTCGGAGCCTTTCCTTGTTTCTTTCCGAGCTTTTTAATTTCTCTTTCCGAGGTTTCTCTTGGCAAGAGAAAGCTCTCTCGAAAGGGCTCTATCCTGGGCCTCTAGACTAAGGGGGCATAGGAACAAGAGAAAAAAATTGTATTTAAATCTAACTGCAAGACAAAAAAACTAAAAAATAAAAAAAGCCAGATTACAGGCTTATTTTACTTGCATATCCCCCTATTATCGGAGTTTCTTTCTCCCTGCCTGAAATGCTGTTGAGCAATGTAATCAGCCACAGAATAACTATTATCACATTGAGTATAGGAGCAACAATCCATCCAAGCAATGGAATCTTCCACAATATAGAAGTGATTACACAGGCAACAAACAGTATCAAACTCTGCTTTGCATAGAACATGACATACTTGTCATCCCTCTTCGCCAACAAAGCAATGATAAATCCGGCTATGCTGAGAAACACTGCAAGAAATGCAAACAGCTTTGAATCATCTTTGGTTTTTGCTTGTTTTTTTGCCATTTTAACCTCCTTTTTAAAAATAATGCTCTTGGTTACGCTCTGGTTATTTTTATGCCTAATTTTAGCAGAGCGTAACCCCTAGTTGTCCCGCATTTAGATTTTTCATTGCTATAGATTATTATAGCAAACCACAAAAATCTTCTGATTTTTGGGGCATAGGAAATCATCAGATTTCCTCTGTCAAAATGCTCGATGGGCCTGCGAGGATTCGAACCTCGGGCCACCTGCTTGCTTAGAGCAATCTAATTCATGACGAATCAGCGTCGTATAAGACAGGCGCTCTAAACCTGGCTGAGCTACAGGCCCATTAATAACCTGATATCAAAAAGATATTTAAAACTTTCTTGTCTCACAGGTTTATGTTAATTGGACTTGTAGGAAAGCCTAATGCAGGAAAATCAACCTTTTTCAAGGCATTGACTTTGGCAGAGGTTGCGATTGCACCTTATCCCTTTACAACAATAGAGCCGAATGAGGGTGTTGCTTTCGTGAAAACAAACTGCCCTGAAACTTCATTGAAGGTAAAATGCAACCCAAAGCATGGCTACTGCAATCAGGGAAAAAGATTTGTGCCTGTAAAGATTATTGATGTTGCTGGCTTGGTTCCTGGTGCGCATTTAGGGAAAGGAAAAGGCAACCAATTTCTTGATGACTTGAGAGAAGCAGATGTGCTGATACATGTTCTTGATGCTTCTGGCAGGACAGATGAGCAGGGAAGAGAAACAGAGAATTATGATGTCTGCAAGGATGTTAAGTTTTTGGGGGATGAAATTGATATGTGGCTTTATGGAATCATAGGCAGGGACTGGCAGAGTTTTGTCAAGAAAGCAAAAGAGGCAGAAAAAATATGCAAGGAGCTTGCTGTTAAATTGAGCGGCTTAAAAATTTCTGAAAATATGATTAAACAGGCAATCAAGAACCTTGACCTCAGCGAAAGGGCGGACATGTGGAAAGATGAGCAATTGCTTGGATTTGTGAGAGAAATAAGAAAAATCAGCAAGCCAATAATTATAGCGGCAAATAAATGCGACAGGAAAGAGGCAAAAGCAAATATTGAAAAATTAAAAGAAGAATTCCCTGAATTGCTTGTTTTGCCCTGCTCTGCCGAGTCAGAACTTGCGTTAAGAGAGGCGGCAAGAGACGGCTTGATAGATTATGTTGTTGGGGAAAGGGAAATCCAGATTAAATCTGAAAAACTGAATGAAAGGCAGGATAAAGCAATTGAGTTTATCAAATCCATTATAGAAAAATTTGGGGGCACTGGCGTACAGGATTGCCTGAACAAGGCGGTTTTTGAATTTTTAAAGTATATTGTTGTTTATCCTGTTGAAAATGAGCACCATTATTCTGACAAGGACAACAACATCCTGCCTGATGCATTTTTAATGCCACCAGATTCTACTGCCCTTGACATGGCTTTTGCAGTCCACACAGACATAGGCAACAGATTTATTGCAGCAGTTGATGCAAGAACTCATAAAAGACTGGCAAAGGACTACAAAGTCAGGAATAATGATATTATTAGAATTATGACTAAATAATCCTGTTTTCAATGCCCTGCGCACAGCACCCTATATTCAATCTTTCCCAGCTTGGCAAGAGATTTGTCCATTTTACCTGCATCACTCGTTGGCAAGTCAGTCCGGCCTGTCCCATTATCAAAAATGGTGTCTCCTGAAAACAGGATTTTTTCTTCTGGCATGTAAAAGGCAATGCTGCCAGAGGTATGCCCCGGTACCCTAATTATCTTTATTGATTTTGATGCAAAATTGCCTATTGGTTCTATCTTAACATTGCCCATTTTAATGAATTCTTTGGTTGGTTTTGTTTTTCCTTCTCCATCTACAATTTTTTCAATAAAATTCTCATTCAGAACTGTTCCAAAGGGGTTTTTCTTAAAATCCTCTATTTCCTGTTTTGATGCATAAATTTTTGCATTTTTGAAGAGGTTAAGATTGCCAATGTGGTCGTAATGGAAATGTGTAAGCAGGATTGAGTCTATATTTTCTGGCTTGATTTTTATCTTCTGCAGGCTATTAACAAGCTCTTCCCTATTTTCCTTCCCGCTTGTGTCAATCAGGAGGTTCTTGCCATCTGCCCTGACAAGATAGCAATTAGAGCCAAGATTGTCATAATAAAATTTCCAAACATTTTGTGAGATTTGCTCTATCATGCTAATCCAGAATATTGATGCAAGATTTAAATATTCTCCCCAGCTTGCTACCCTGATGAGAATCTCTGTTAAAGTCAAGCCAGGGAACAAAGAAGAAAAAATAGATAAAATTAATGATAACGCCTATGAAGTTTCAATCAAAGAAAGGGCGGAAAAGGGAAAGGCGAATTTAGTTTTGCTAAAGATTATTGCAAGATATTTCAATGTTTCAAGTTCAGCTGTCAGGATAAAATCTGGCTTGGCTTCAAAAAGTAAAATCTTAGAAATTTTAAGATGATAAAATATGAATTTGCTCAGGATATACAAGAGAGGATTGCTGAAATTCTGAAAAAGGTGAATCTTGAGCACATTGACATGTCAAGGGTGTTCTGCATAAGGAGCCATGGCTCCTCTGCCCCCAATGTGGTGGCAAGGTGCCATGCGCTTGGCAAGATTTGGCAGAAGGTGCTGGACTGCAAGGCAGCGTATATTGTTGAGGTTATAAGTGAGAGGTTTGACAAACTGCCGAAAGACGAGCAGATAAGGACACTGATACATGAAGTCATGCATATCCCGAAGTCATTTGGAGGGGGTTTCAAGCATCATGACTTTGTCACAAGAAAGAACATAGAAAAAATCTACAGGGAGTTCATGAGGAACAGCAACGATAATTTTACCATTTTCTCATAACACCGTCGGAAAGGGAAAGATTTAAATAACTCTCCTGCCCTTAGATGATATAAATAAGATAAAAATAAACTTTTAAAACCGCGAAAATCCTGCTGGATTTTGCGGAAGTTTAATCAAAAACAAGATAAAAGGGAGGTGTTAAATTTCAAATGGGAAAAGTTCTCGTTAAAAACGTTGTCAAGAGAAAGTCCGGATTCCTTTACTATGTCGACGGAAAGGGCAATGTGTGTGAAGCAAAGATGGCCAGAGGCGGAAAAAAGAAGAAGAGATAAATCTTCAGGGCATTTTGTTTTTCTTTTTGTTTTTTTATTTATTATTCTGGCTTGTTTCAATGTAGTTTTAGCTAAGAACAATCATTTGAGAGGGCTCTATAAATCTTTGAATACCTTTGCCAGAGATGGACCGAGTACATGAATTGAGAATTCATAAAATTGGCCGAATGGAACAATGTGGGCAGTCAAATTCTTTTTTAGTTTTTCACTAATTTTTTGGATTATGCCATTCGCGGTGTCTGGGTCTGATTTGCTGTTTGACAGGTGAGCGAATGAGTGAAGAACTATTTTATCAGTTTCATTCTTCTTGGCTAACCATCGCAAACTCCCAACTGCCCTGTTTATGACATCTTCTTCCCTGATTTTATCACTATCTTCAACATGAACGAATGCGATAATAGCATTAGTGATGTTATCGCTCTTTTCCATATCCGTTAAACCAGCATATGGCTTGTACCAGAATTCCTTGGCATGAAACATTAATAACTTCATCTTTTCACTTTGAATTGTCGATTATTTCTTTGATATCCCTTTCTGCTTCTTTGGCTTCTGCTTGGCTTACTTCTGGAAAAAACTGCGAAATCATAGTTGGCTTCATTCCAACAACCTTAACCTTCCCATTTTCTTCCAGAACATTGATTTTACAGGGCATGCAAAGAGATATCAATCTATTCTTATTTAAGAACTGATTAGCATATTTCCCAGAGCAGATTTCAATGATTTTTAACGGATTTTGCTTAAATCCTTTTGCAGCTAATATCTCTTTATAATCATACACTTGGAATATTGCCCAACCTTTATTTTCTACGGCTTTTCTCACAGAAACAACTGCTTCATCAAAGCTTTTTTCAGTTTCAACAATATACGCAAAATCTTCTATTTTCATTTTTTAACTAAATGTTAAGATTTTATCAGATTCCTTTATTATCAGATACAAATCTTTCAGTGCAGATATAGGGCAGGTGTTTTTGCTCTCCATTTTTCTAGATTTCATGCATGTGCCGCAGGCGTATATCTCTCCACCTGCTTCAAGAAACTTTGTTATTTGTTCTTTCACGTTATATTGCGGATGTTCAACTTCAGATTCAACTCCTCTCCCAACTAAAAAAGCTTTCACATGGCCGCCTTCATTTAATGCGTAATTTCCAAGCCTATAGGCATTCCAAACTGTCTCAGATTCATTTGTGCTTATTATAATTCCAAGTTTCATCTTCCTAATTTTTTTGAGTTAAGGAGACAACCAACCAGATTATCAGCACTAATACCAATATCATAAAGAGTGGCCCAAAAAACATCATCCCCCCCATATAACCAAAACCCCAGCCAAAGCTAAATAAGAATAGTAAAATTAAGAGAGCGATAATAACGATGCTGCTATTATTAATCTCTATTTTATGTATTTTTCTTGTCATTTTTATCTTCTCTTTTTTGGGAGGTCCTTCCACAATCTTACAACCCATAAATAAGCCAAGATTACCAGTCCAATTAGTAAAATTGCATAGAGGGCATTCACAAAATTCCAATATCCATAACCATACCAGCTTCCCATCATTCCCTGCATCACATTTGTGTTGGGGGTTCGTCCGCTCATCATCTGGCTCATCATATTCATCATTGACATCATTCCTCCTGAACCACCCATGCCATAACCCCCCACACCCTGCATCATAGTATTCTCCCCGCAATAAATTGATTTTGCCATTGTGATATGCATAAGTTTCACAAATTCTGAATTCTCGCCACCCATCATCTTGTGCATCATCTCATGGGCTTCGCCAGGATGCATCTGCTCCATGTAGTAATCCCCTATCTCTTCAAGCTGCTCATTGCCCAGATTGTCACAGCTGATTTTAGAGTCAATAATCTGCTTTGTCTTATTGAAATCCTCGCCTGCATGAGCAAAAGCCAATGCCATCCCCAGCATTACCGCAATCCCCAACAGCAAAAATATCTTCTTCATTTTAATCATGCTCCTCTCTGGGCATATATACCTTGCCACTTAAACCGTTTAAAACCATCATTCTTGCAAATATACCTTGTATGTCTTTCCAGTTCTTTCTCTTTGAATTAAATTAATTTTGTCAAGATTAGTTAAGATAGTTGAAATCTTTGCTTTGCTCCAATTTAACCTATACCTTAATGAATCCTGGGTTATTTCACCGGCCTTTTTTATCTCATCTAAAATCGCTTTTTCATCTTCAGATAAAGCTCTCCTTATAATTTTATATTCTTGCTCTTTAACATCACGCTTAAATAAATAAAAAGAGACAATAAGAGCTATAGCAATAGCAACAATCAACGAAACTAAGTTCCTAGTAGGGGGACTGCTACTAGAAAAATTCATTATATCAGACCCCATTATCTGGCTCATCATATCCCTCATTTGGGTGGGTTCTGCAATAAAAAAAGGCTTTAATATGGAGAATATGACAAAATAAAAAATAACTCCAATTAATAGTATTAATACTATCTTGGTTACATTATCTAATCTTGTTATATTAATCTTTCTCATCTTCCCACCCTATAAATTTTTAACAATTTTTCCATTTTTCTTTAGTTTTTCAGCCAGAACTTCCCTTACGATGTCAAACGCCTTAATGATTTTTTGGTTTTCAAGTTTGTAGTAGATGTTTTTGCCTTTCCTTTTTGATATGACAATCCCTTGGTATTTCATAATTGCTAAATGCTGGGAGATATTAGCCTGGCTTAGTTTCGTTTTTTCTATTAGCCCCGTAACAGATATTTCTTTATTTCTAAGTAGATTCAAGATTTCCAATCTTGTAGGATTTGAAAATACCTTACACATTTCTGCATGTAAATTATAAAGCTCTTTCATAATAGAATATTAGAATATTCTAATATTTAAATAACTTTCGGCTGAATAAATGAACTTATTTAGCTATTTAATTTTTCTTAAAAGAAACGATTTTTCTGTAAAAGCCGGCAAAAAAGCCTAGCGCCGCCCCAATTTTGTCAAGATTGCCTTTTAAGGCAGTTGTTGCTTTCTCTGCAGATTCTGGATTTATGTAATTTGCCAGATAGCCAATTCCTTCTGGGATTGCCCTTTTCAGATATGGAATATGGTCTAGGATTTCTCCGCCAATAGCACCAAATGCCGAACCTGCTGCTGCGCTTGCAATGACGGCACCCGCCATCACTACTGCTGCGCCTGCACCTGTAATTGTTATTTTCTCTAAATTGCTGCCCATTTTTAATAAAAAATGCGGGGAGTAGGAATCGGACCTACGCAGGCACTAAGCCACAGGATCTCACATCCTCTTTATCCGAAGGACCTTAAGTTTAGCATCTCATCTTGCCCCTAAAGGCAGTTCTGAGTCCTGCCCGTTTGGCCACTCCGGCATCCCCGCATTGAACTTCCTTAGCATAGAAGTGCAAAGAACCAAGGTTCTTTAAATTTAAAAAGATTGCTACTTCAGATTAATTTTTTTGATTGCGTTAAGTACTGTATTGCACATTTTCCTAATGCTCATGCCTGAAGTATCCACAATAATGTCATAATTCCTTATGTTATCAATATCCAAATGGTAATATCTCTTGTATCTCAGGGCATCGAGCCGGTTTCTCTGCTTGATTTCCCACAGCATTTTTTGGAAAGGCAGTTGTTCTGTTTTCCTCTTTGATTTAAAAATCCTCCCTGCTGCAATTTCTGGCTTGCAATAGAGGAATATCTTCAATGATTTTGGGAAGAATTTGAAGGCAACCCTGCTGTCTATTACAAAATTGTCTTCCTCCCTTAATTTTAAGTGAATTTTATCTATCTCCCGGTCTATCCTTGTATCAGAAACTGCCTTTTTGTCAAGCTCCACAATTGAAAGCCCTTTTTTTTCTGCTATTTTTCTTACAATCTCCCCAACAAGGCAAAGCCCGAGGTTAAGTTTTTTTGAGAGAAATTTCGCAAGTGTTGTCTTGCCGCTGCCTGGAGTTCCTGAAATTGTTATTATCATTCTTTCTCTTTTATGTTATAACAAGCTGAAGTGCTGATAATTTAAAAGATTATCCCTTCAGGAGTTTTTATTAAGTACCGCGCTAATGGTTTTTTACGGTAAAAGATGCTGAAAGCTGGGCTGCTGAAAGATACAGGAAAGAGATAGAAGCAAAATTCAATCCCTTTCTCTTCAGGATTTTTGCCAAGCCGATTTCCATTTTTCTTGAAAAAACATTTCCTGAGATTGTTGTGGAAAATCTTAGTTATATAAAAGAAGCGGGGAGAAAAGGGGCTGTTGTTTATGCCTCTAACCATAAAAGTTATACCGACCCCCTTATGACAGGACTAGTCCTCTATAAAAATAAGATTAACCAGCCATACTACGCTGCTGGCAGAAACATGTTCAACCTATGGAGTGCCTGGCTCTTTAAGGGAATAGGCGCATTTTCTGTTGACAGAAGCAACAGGGATGCAGTTTACCTTAACACTTTGAAGGGCTATATAACACACCTGATAGAGAAAAAGCAAGATGTGCTGCTGTATATAGAAGGCGGAAGAAGTTATGATGGAAAAATTAAAGGCCCTAAACTCGGAATCCTAAAAGCAATACTTGAATCAGAAAATAAGAATGTTTTTATAATCCCTACTGCAGTAAATTACGAGCAGGTAATTGAAGACAAGATTCTTACAGCAATCGCAAAGAAAACCAAGCAGAGAAGATTCGGCGATGAAGTAAGGGAACTCTGGCACACTTACTTTGATTATTACCCATTAAAAAATGGGGGAAAAAGATATTCAACAAAGGCTTATGTCTCTTTTTCAAAGCCATTGCATGTCCTTGATTACAGCAATGGCAGAAAAGGGCTTGTAAAACTTGCTGAAGATACAATGAAGTATCTGCTTGAATCAAAAACTAAAACCTCCTCGGAAATGTTTGCTTCGGCAACCCTTGAAGCAATGCTTAATGGAAATGAAGCTGATATTAAGGACATTAAAGCGAATATCCAAAAAATTTCCGGTGATGGAGACAGTTGCTTCAGCAAAGGGCTTGAACCATTCCTGCGTAGAGATATAGTTTCACTCAATAATGGAAAGGTAACAGTAAAAGAGCCAAAAATCTTGGAGTATTATGCAAACAGCCTTAAATGATTAAATTTTTTATAGCTTTCACTGAGCTATTGCTTGGAAATATACTCTTCTATTTTTAGGATTATCTCCCTGCTGATGTATTCTGGTGAATGGTAGGCATCTATCAAGACCGCTTCTCTGTAATTTTTTGCGATATATTGATACCCTTTTCTTACTTTCTCATGAAATTCCCTGGCTTCCTGTTCAATCCTATCTTTTTTCTTTCCTGCCTTTGCCATCCTTGCCTGCGATTCTTCATACGGAATGTCAAAGATAAAAGCCAAGTCTGGCTTTATCCCCTGCGAAGCTATACCATTAAGCAGCTCAACAGTTTTCAAGTCTATCCCCCTCCCAAAACCCTGATAAGCAAGAGTTGAATAATAAAACCTGTCACATAAAACAAGCTTTTTCTGTTCAATGGCTGGTTTCAAAATTTCAGAAACAAACTGCGCTCTTGAAGATTCATAAAGCAGAAATTCTGTTAATGCTGAAATCTTGCCTTTCATTTTCTTGTCAAGCAGAATCCTCCTTACTCTCTCTGAAGCCTTTGCAGTACCGGGCTCCCTCATTTTTACAGAATCATATTTTTTGCTGAAATAATCAAAACACCTTTTTTGTATGGTGCTTTTCCCGCAGCACTCTCCCCCCTCAAACAAAACCAATATTCCTTTTTTCAGCTTGTTCATTTTACCCCCACTGTTATATTTCCGAATTCCTTTCTGACTTTTTCTGCAAGCCCGCAGGACATCTTGCCTTCATGACAGGCATCAGTCACGCAATCCGGCCCTGCATATTTGAACAGAGAAGGCGCAGTAGGCAAAACCAGTTTATACATCCCTTTGGCCATATCACGAATTTCCCACTGTGCTCTGTTGCATGCCCTCTTCCTAAAGAAATGAAACAGCTCTCTTGCATTCATTGTAACTATTATCTTAGTTTCTGCTGCATTTGGAAGCAAAAATCTTGCATCCTGGTGAGCTGCCTCCCCGATATAACCTGCTTTTTTCAGGATTTCTTCAGCTTTATCGTAATACTTCTGGATTTCCTGCATCTTCTCCTTGAACCATTCCTCTCTTCCTGCCTGCTTGAATGACGGCGGGATAATATAATCAAAAACACCACCGTGTTTTTGGCTTTGCTCGCTGACATACCTCTGGCTTTGCTGCGAGTAACTTGCAATTCTATGCCTTACTAACTGATGTGTGCATGCTCTTGAAATTCCCTCAATGCCAAAAGTGTAGACAACATGCTCTATGGGAGATTCGTGCCCCATTGAAACAAGCTTGTCCACAAATTCTTTTGCTTTCTCATCTGTCTGTTTTCCAACCAAGTCAGCAATGCCTGAGGCAGAATAGCATAATTTTGCAGCAGAAGCAATCATTTTCTCTGGCTCTGGCGTGTACCTAAGCAGAAGAACACGGAGGTTTGCAAGCATCCCTACAGCAAAATTTGTTGATTTATAAAAATTTATATCAGAAAAAGGATATTTCAAAGCCAATCCTTATGTCATCACCCCTGCTTGATGATTTGCACAACAATCTGTCTTTCTCTCGGGCCGTCAAACTCCGCAAGGGCAATGCCCTGCCATGTGCCGAACTCCAGATTGCCGTTTTTAATTGGAATAATCTTGCCAGGCCCTATCAAGGAGGATTTTATGTGTGAAACAGCATTATTGTCTATGCAATTGTGCTTGTAGTCCCCATGTTCTGGAACAAGTTTTTTTAATGTTGTGAGAATATCCTCGCAAACTCCAGAATCAGCATTTTCATTTATGATTATCGCAGCAGTTGCGTGCTTCGCATAAACGAGGCAGATTCCCTCTTTCGCTTTGGATTTTTGGACAATTTCCTTAACTTGGGGGGTTATGTCAACAATCTCTTCCTTGTTTTTTGTTTTAATTGATATTATTTCCTGCATAGGCTTTTTAAATAGAAACAATTTTTAAAACCTATGGAAAAGGCAAAGAAGATTAATCTGGTATGCAACGCCCGCCTGGATAAATACTTCGGCTTAACGACTAAGGCAATAAAAGAGGCAAAAAAGCATATTGTGGAAGAAAGAGGAAAAGATGCTCTGATAGTTTTAGACATGGCTTCCCGCTATCTGCAGGACGCTGAATATTTCAGAAAACAAGGGCATTATGTTAATGCCTTTGCAGCTGTAAATTACGCGCATGGCTGGCTGGATGCAGGCTCTAAGCTTGGCTTGTTTGATGTTTCTGATAGCAGTTTGTTTGTTGTGAAATAAAACAAAACTTTTAAAATCTATTTACGCATAGGAATTCTAAAGAACCTTTGTATTTAGGAGCTTTAAAGCCACGAAAATCTTGAGAGATTTTCGGGGCATAGGAAATCTTTTGATTTCCTCTGGAAAAACCGTAGGTTTTGCTTATGGCGGATGTAGCACAACGGTAGTGCGTTCGGCTGTGGAAATCTGCAGAACCCGAAAGAAGAGGGTCCGACTCCCTCCTTTCGCCCTAAAACTTTTGGAAAAAGTTTTATCAAAATTAAAAAATGGAAAACGAAAATGTAAAAGGATTCAACGATATTTCCGGCGTTGAAGCCATGAAACGGGAGGAAATAAAGAAAATCATAGTCAGGACTTTCAAAAATTACGGCTTTGAGCCGGCTGAAACTCCGGTTGTTGAATATGAGGGGTTTGTCAGGTCTGGCAATCTGGGGCAGGAGGCAGTCTCTGACATTTTTAAACTGCAGGACAAGGGCAAAAGAAATCTTGCCTTGAGATATGAGTTCACATTCCAGCTTAAAAGAATTGCAAGAAACAAAAAACTGCCTTATAAAAGATACCAGATAGGAGAAGTTTTTAGGGATGAGCCAGTTTCATCAAACAGATTCAGGCAGTTTGTGCAGTGCGATGCAGATATTATCGGGGCTTCTGTCAAGGATGAAGCAGAGATTCTCTCTTTGGCAAACACAATATTGAATAATCTGGGCATAAAAGCAACAATAAGCATTAACAACAGAAAATTGCTTAATGAAATTCTTGAAAGCGAGAAGATAAAAGACAAAGAAGCGGTTTTAAGAGAAATTGACAAGCTTGACAAACTGCCTGAACAGGATGTCAAGGCAAACTTAAAGAAATTGGGGGCAGAAAAGATTATTGAATTGTTCAAAAAGCCAGAAAGCTATTTCAAAAAATTTAGGTCCTATGAAGAAATTGCAGAACTTGAAAGATATTGTGATTTTTATAATGTGAGAGCAAAATTCCAGCCAAGCTTGGCAAGGGGATTGGGCTATTACACTGGAAGCATCTTTGAGATTAAAGCCAAGGAAATGGATGAAACAATACTTGCTGGAGGCACTTATGCTGTCAATGGCATTCAGGCAAGCGGCATAAGTTTTGGCTTGGACAGGATTTCAAAACTGGCGGATGTGAAGATTAAGGAGAGAAGGATAATCATTGCAAGCATAAACAAGGACAGGGAAGCAGTGAAGCTTGCATCAAGGTTGCGTGGCTGGGGGATTTCTGTTGTCCAGATGTATAAAGTCACAAATGCCCTTGAATATGCAAACTCCCTGAACATCCCTTATGTTGTTTTTTTAGGAGAAAATGAGGTTAAAGCAAGAAAATTCAAATTAAGGGATATGAAAACCGGGAAAGAAAAAATGCTCTCTGAAGCTGGACTGCTTGAAGAACTAAAGGCGGTTTCTCCAAATTAAGGATTCCCAAGCCAGTCCAGATTTGGAAATTCCTCTGTTTTTTGCTTTTTTATATGCTCTTGCAATAAGATAAATATCTCATCAAAGTGTTTTTCCTGCTCGAGAAACACCTTTCCTTGGGTGTCAAGATGCAGCAACGGAAGAAAAGAGGCAAGTTTTTCCTCTTTTTCCGCCCCAGTCAGCATTGTGTATGTTAATTTTTCGCCTGGTTTCTGCCTGAAGAATTCCTTTATCCTGCTGTAAAGCCTGATTATCCTGTCTTTGATATTGACTTTGACTTTTGGCAGGACAAAAGTGATATTCCTGCCTGCGTGCCTCAATGCTATGTCCTTCTTAATTCTCCTGTTCTCTGTTGCTATTGCCCTTTCCAGGGCCTGCATCAATTCAGGCAATGTAACCTTCTTTAATCTCGGCAAAGGTGTTTTAGGCAGCAAGCCAGGAATTTCCTCATCAAGGATTATTTTCTCATACTTTCTTGTTTCATCCTTTCTGCCAAAGAGCAAATCATCCAGCGTCCTTATATATCTGCTAAGCAGAAGTTCTGATTTTATCCTAAGCAGAATTGAAGCTGCAAGCAGAACTTTGCTGGAAACAAGAAAATTTGCCTCTTCAAGCTGTTTTATCCTGTCGAGATATTTAGATGCGAGGAGAGTTATATCAATGCTCCATGGGTCAAGCTGCTCGGTTTTAATAAGCTCGTATATAATCTCCTGCCAGCTCAACTCGCGTGAAACAAGCATGTCATAAAGTTGTTCCTGGCTTATCTGGCTTGCTGCCTCTTTTCCTTTCATTAATCTCCATACATGCCGGAAGTTTAAAATCCTTTTTGTTTGCCAAGAAGAGAAAGGCAATCCACTCATTTTTGCTGTTACTGTTAAAAGACAACAAAACCGAAAGATTTAAATAGTGTAATTCCTTAAAAATAGTATCACCTCTTTTTACCCAAGAGGACCTTGACGCAGTTCTTTTTGAATACGCGGGAAGGTCCTCTAAGGGTTTTCTATAAGAGATTTTAAGTGGTTCATAGCATTTAATTTTTATTATCTGCTCCCACTTTATATTAAAATTAATGGATTCTCGCCTTTTTCAGCCTTCTGACCTCTCTGGAAACAAACAATTTCCCGCTTCCCGTACCATGCCTCAAAACATCTTTCCTTACAACAAGCAATAATAGAGTTCCAATTATTCCTATAAACCCTACCGCGATAAATACTAGGCTGAAGCTAAAATAAGTTACAGCAACTCCCCCCAAGGCACCAGCAATTCCGGGCCCAAAACCAACAGCAACAGCATCTACGCCCCACTCAGTGCTTTCTTTTCCGGTACCTATATGTTTGGTAAAAATTCCTGTCCATCCGGCAGTTGACATTGCTAAACTAGCTCCTAAAACAGATTGCAAGATGTAAATATGCCATTGATTCGTTGAGAAGATGTATCCAATTGGAACAAAAGATGCTATTAACAAGCCCAAGAACATATGCCCATAAGCTTTCTTCTGGCTTTTGTCTGCCTGCATTCCAAATGGAACCCTTAAAAGAGAGCGGGTGACAAGATGCACAGCAGCTGCCATTCCGACAACAAAGACATCGCCGCCTGCAATTGACTGCAGGATAAAAATTGCAAAGATGGGGGATATTAACCCCCAGCCTGTGTAAAAAACCAAATCTGAATAAATCAGGCACTTTACTATCTTATTCAGTTTCATTCTAACCTCTTTTGTTATTGATTAATAAAGGGTTTGATGTATAAAAATCTTTCAATAAGGATTATCCATTCTTATCTCCAGGCAAGAATTTAGTATAGTCCCCATAAATATTTTTTGTCCTCTATTTTGGCTCTTTTAACCCTCTCTACCAACTGATAACTTTACAGAACCTTATATTACATTTACCGCAAATAAACTACTCTGCTTTTTCGGTCTCTTCTCTCTCAAAAGAAGTATAATGGCACTTGCCGCAGAACAGCCTGCCTTTAGAATTCGCAAGGAATATTCCCAGCCCGCATCTCGGGCAGGATTTATGGGTTCTTTTAATTGATTCTCCTTCCAGCTTGTATTTTTCCCATCTCTTGCTGCTTATTCTGTTCTTTCTCTGTTTTTTGCCTTTTTTAACAACCTTTGCCATTTTGTTTCTTGTTAAGTTATTATATTTAATTTAACTATCATCTAATCTGAAATTCCTTTTGCTTTTTATTTTGTCTTGTTTATTTATTCTGCTTTTTGGATTTATTTTTATCTTGTTTACTCTTTCTATTCTGCCTTCTTTTCTTGCTTGCCTTTCTATTCTGCTTTTTCCTCTTTCTTTTCCTCGGCTTTCTTTGCCTTTGGCTTTTGCTCATGTTTCTCTAAATCCTCTTTGTTCTCATAAACATATACCCCCACATCAAACTCTTTTTTGCCAAAATTTCCTTTAATTTTCTTTATCACAACAAGCTCCTCGTTAAAATTGAATTTTCCTGCAACCTCTTTTTTAGATTCCTGCGCGCTTGGTGTTGTCTCGGATTTCACAATTAAGGATATCTCTTCCCGCTTCAGCAGCCTGTTGTGCTCCTTATTTTTGACAATAATCTCCATTTTTAAATATAAAGAACCAAGGTTCCCAAGAAAATCCTTTGGATTTTCTGGGCCCGAAAATCTATCAAGATTTTCGTGGCTTTAAAATTCCTGTTTATACCCTGTTCTTTGAATAATTTTATTTAATCTTAATTGCGTAAATTCCCTCTTTCCCAAGATTTAAATTTTTTGCTATTTCTGATTCTTCTGGCTTTACAATTATAACCCTTCCTTTCCATGTCTCGGTAAAATCAACATTATTGCAAATAGGGCATCTTTCCCCTGAAAAAATCATCCTGCATTTTTTGCATGCTTTTTTCATTTTTTATTTCCCTTTCTTTCCCTTTGATTTTAATTCTTTGCCCTCAGCTTTTGCTGCCTTGTCTGCATTTATTTTTGCTTTTCTCTTGTCTTCATCTATCCATTCAAGTTTTCCCAGCCCTGGCTGCCTCATTGTCAGCCCTATCTTCTGCTCTGATGTCTTGTAGCTTACTGCAACAACCCTCGCCATGCATAAATCCCCTTTCCTCAAGCTTCTTTTTGAATTTTTGCCTATGAGGGTGTTCGTATTGCTGAAATTAACAAAATCATCCATTGCTTGTGAGATATGCATCATGCCAGTCATGGCGCCAATATTTATCAATGCGCCAAAATTTGTTATCTCTTCAACTATGCCGTATGCCAGCTCCTGCAGTTCTGGCTTGAAAGCAAGCAGCTTGAAATTTGTCTTGTAATACACTGCTCCATCGCCGGGAATTATTATCCCCTCCCCCACATTCAGAACTTCCAAGATGCCTATAACCGCGCCAAGGTCCTTGTTAATAAAGTCGCTATACGTTTTTTCAAGCTGCTTCAAGACAGCTTCTTTTGTTTCTAAGCCAAAAAGTTCCGGCTCTACCCTGATGTAATCCTCAACTTCAAGCATATAAAACATTTTTTAACAAGACACTCATAAAAAAGTTAATTCATTAGTATCATAAAAAAGGCATTTTTAAACCTTTTCTGCCCTCAAGTTTCAGCTCTTCACTCAAGCTTCAGATGGTTAAACTGCCTTATCACAATAATCTTTGCATTCCTAATCTTATGCCTTAATTCAGAATCAAGAGTTGCGATTGCATTTCCTTTTTTGTCAAGTTCAAGCAATGCATCATCTGCCGCTTCAGCCATGAAATCCTCAATCTGGATTTTTGCCTCTGTTTTATATTTCTCTAGAAGATGTAATGCAAGTGTTGCATATTTGCTATCCCTAGATTTTGCCTTAGACAACTTTTTAAGCTCATCTATAACCTGCATCGGCACAATCATACTTATCTTCTCGCTGCACAATCTTTCTATTTCGCTTAAAAAATCAATCTTCTGTTTTGCGCAATAAACAAGAAAATTTGTGTCTAGGGCGACTATCATAAACACTGCATATCCCTGAAATTTAAAAGCTTTTGCAACTCTCCAGTTTTAGCAAGTTTTAAATAATATTCTGCTCTTAGGCAATCATGCAGGAAAAAGAGAACATCCTTGATATACTCCTCAAGACAAAACAGGCGGTAAAGGAGGGGAATGTAGTGCTGATGAGGGAATTAAGCAACAGGACAGTGCATTCTGCTTCCATATACGGCGACACAGACAATATCGCTGTCGCGGTCATAGTCTACATGTTAAGCAAGATTGTCGAGAGGAAAAAGTATCATGAGTACAAGGAATGGCCGGTGTTTTTCCAGACATGCATGAATGGCCTGAGCATAGCCATAACCTCCTTGAAAAAGGATGACACAGAAAAATTCAGCAGTTCCTTAGAGGAGATAAGAAAAAGAGTTGGCAAAATTTCAGGCAATTTGCGCAATTATATTAAAGATGTTTTCAGAAAAGCAGAGATAAACAAGGCATCAAGGATATACGAGCATGGGATAAGCATGCAGAAAACTGCTGAATTGCTTGGCATAAGCATTTTTGAGCTTGCAGAATATGCAGGCTCTACCGGCATAGGCGACGTTAATTTAAGCATAACAAAAGACATAGGCGAGAGAATTAAAATTGCAAAGGAAATCCTGGCATGAAATGAACCTTATAATTATGGACTCAAGCAGCATAATCTCCCTGGCAATGAACAGTTTGCTTTATCTTCTTAAAAAAATGAAAAAACCATCTGTTAAGTTTGTTATAACGGGGGATGTAAAAAAAGAGGTTGTGGAAGTGCCCCTGCATATCAAGAAATACGGGCTTGAGGCCTTGATGATACAGCAGCTTTTAAGTGAAGGGATTTTAGAAATGCCAGAGGCGATAAAAATCAACCCGGCTGAAATTGCAATAGAAAGGCAAAAGCTGATGGACACAGCAAACCATACATTCAACGCAAGGGGTGAGTGGATTAGGATTATAAGCAATGGGGAGGCAAGCTGCATGGCCCTCGCCAAACTAGCTGAAGAAAGGAATTTCAATGTTGCGGTTATGGTAGATGAAAGAACGACAAGAATGCTATGCGAAATGCCCAAAAATTTAAGAGCCATCCTTGAAAGCAAGCTGCATACATCAGTGCATGCTGAAGAAAGGAATTTTAAATTTTTCTCGGGATTAAAGATTATAAGAAGCTCTGAACTCAGCTATATTGCATACAAGAAGGGGCTTGTAGGGATATCTGATGGCAAACAGCTCGTTGATGCGCTGCTTTATGCTGTAAAGTTCAAGGGCTGCGCAATCTCCAGCCAGGAGATTGAGCAGATAAAAAAATTAGGGTGATGCTTGGCAAGTTTTTTAAATTAAAGATTTCTAATATCCAGAATCTTAGGGGGCATAGGTCAAAGGCTAGACTACTCGGCTCCAGGATTTTTGAAGTCACCGAGAAATGGGGGTTCGATTCCCTCTGTCCCCATCTACCTTAGGAAATCTTTTTAAATTAAATTCTCCTTGGTAAAACATGGCTGAAAAAGGGGCAGAAGAAGAGAAAGAAAAAAAGGAAAAACCTGAAAGCACAGCTGGTTTGCTGATTGACAATTTTGTAGCCTTGCAGAGAGTTCTCGCAGATGTTTCTGTAAAGCTTGCAACCCTCTCTGAACAGATTTCTAGCCTGCTTAAGCTGTTTGAGGCCTCTGCAAAAAGTTTTAAGGAAAAGAAAGAGCGGGAAAAAATAGAGACGAGAGGCATAACAGATAAACTTAACGAGTTGGTTGAACAGAATAAAACCATTGCAAAGGGGCTGAGTTTTGTTGAAGAAGAAATGGCTGCAGAAAAGGCAAAGCCAAAGCCCCTGCCTGAATTTAAGTTTTGATTAATCATGCCTGTCATTTAAAATGTTTGAAACACTTTATCTAACTTCTGCTGAAAAAAGGGAATTTCTCCAGGAGTTTGTATGTAGCATGGCAGAGTCCATGGAAACAACAAAAAAAAAGGCGGAATTAACCCCTGAAACGTTTGGCGAGGAAGAAACAGACAAGGAAAGAGAAGAAGCATTAGAAAAAGTGAAGCTTATAATAAGGCAGTTTCCAAAATCTGCTGCGAGAAAGCCATTTGCAGAAGAGAACATCAATGGGGGGCTTGTGCTGCCTGAAGCCACAGCAGAAAAACAGCCCTTTACTCTTAACGAAAAAATAGACAACTTGCTGGAAGACTCTAAAGTGAGGGTTATTGAATGCTCTGAAGGCAATGTAAGAATAAGAAAAGATGGCTTGCCTGAAGAAACTGGCTTTAGAATAAGTGAAATGGAGCTCAAAGCGATTATAGAAAAACTCTCTGAGAAAGCAAGGATACCTGTGCAGGAAGGCGTGTTCAAAGCAAAGATAGAGAATCTTACAATAAATGCTGTAATCTCTAGCACTATAGGCACGCGGCTTCTGATAATCAAGGGCTAGCAAAATTTAACAAAAAACATCGTTAAGTTTTTAAAGAAATTTACCTTCCTAAGGGCATGTTCAGAAAAAAGGAGGCAAATATAAATTCCAATTCTGCTTTAGCAGAGCCGATTAAGATTGACCTGCAGCCAGGAATACCCTCCCTGCCGAAATTCCCTGATAAAAGCCTTACTGATGTAAGATACCTCCTCATTTCCCCGTATGTTTCTGCCCATATACACTGGAATCCTGAAATTTCTGAGGTTGTGTACGATATTGAAGAGCCACTTTTGAATGCAGACGAAAAGATGCAGCTTGCAAAGATAGAGAATGGCATGCATGAATTGATTAATCTGAATGTGCTGATTGAAAAAAATTCAGAGGGGGTAATGGAGTACATAGACAAAACAGCAAGGCTGCTTATCACAGAGCTTGGCTTGAAGATTAATGAAGACTCTTACAGGAAGATGTTCTATTATCTCTACAGGAACTTTATTGGTTTGAATGAGATTGAGCCCCTGCTTAAGGATTATTTCATAGAGGATATTGAATGCAACGGCATTAACACGCCGGTTTATGTTGTCCATAGGATATACAGAAACCTAAGGACAAACATTATCTACAAAGACATGGACGAGATTGCAAGCTTTGTTGAAAAACTCGCACAAAGATGCGGCAGGTATACATCCTATGCCTCCCCATTGCTTGATGGCAGTTTGCCGGATGGTTCGCGTGTGAATGCCACATACACCACAGATGTCACAAGCAGGGGGCCAACATTTACCATAAGAAAATTCACAAAGGTGCCATGGACCCCCATACAGCTTGTTTCTATGAATTCTTTAAGCCCTGAAATGCTTGCTTATTTCTGGCTTTTAATGCAGTATAAATGCAATATCATGATTACTGGAGGGACTGGCTCTGGAAAAACAACACTTCTGAATGCACTGGCTTTTTTTATTCCTCCTGAGGCAAGAGTTGTAAGCATTGAAGATACAAGAGAACTCAACTTGCCAAGAGAGAACTGGCTGCCGGCTGTTGCAAGGACAAGCATTGGTATTGGGGGCATTGGCGAGGTAGATATGTTCTCTCTGCTTAAAAATAGCTTCAGGCAAAATCCAGACTATGTTATTGTTGGGGAGGTAAGAGGCAAGGAAGCGTTTGTGCTTTTTCAAGGCATGGCTTCCGGGCACGCATCCTTAAGCACAATGCACGCAGATTCAGTTGATACTGTCATAAAAAGACTGGAAACGCCGCCAATAGAGCTTTCACCAACTCTTGTCAACACGCTTGATGCTGTTGCTGTAATGGCCCATGCCATTGTAAACAAGCAGGAAACAAGAAGATTAAGGGAAATTGTGGAGGTTGTTAATGTCACCCCTGATGGTGTCGCCCTGACAAACACGCCTTTCAAATGGAATCCCTCAAATGACCAGTTCTTCTTCAAGAAAGACAGCAAGGTGTTTGAGAAAATTATGAGCAGGTATGGATTGACAAAAGAAGAATTGACAAAAGAATTTGAAATCAGGGTAAAAATTATATTCGAACTTTACAAACAGAAGATTTTTAATTTTGACGATGTCCAGAAAGTAATAAACGATTACTATAAAAATCCCCAGCAAGTGCTTCAGAAACTGGCACTTTCTAAGTAAAAATGATGGAAAACAATCAATTGCAGTCCTTATCGCAGCTTAACCAGGAGATGACAGATGCTGTTTTCAGGCTTAGGGATAAGATAAACAATAATGACGGTGTGGAGGTTGAAAGGCTTAAGGCCTTGATTCTTGTATTGCAGAAAAAGATTTTTAATGCATTGCATTGAAAAGTTTTGCGAAACAGATAAAAAACAAAATGAGCCTGGAAATATTAAATTCTAATTTGGTGCAAAGCAAAAAGATTATAGACGAGCTTGCTGCCTTAAATTATGAGGCAGAGTCAACAAAAATTCCTGAAGAAAAAGAATTCTTTAACCTGGCTGTGCAGGCCCTGCTAAAACAGCTGGACATGATAAATAATTCTATCCCCAATCTTGTTAATGGCATTTCCCTCACAAAACAGCCAACGCCAGAAACTTCTGTTGAGATGCAAATTCCTACAGGAGTTGTAATCCTGAATAAGGAATACAGAAAGAAATTCATTGATGAATTGAGAATTTCAGAGGAAGCGATAAAAAGATTGAGAAGGAAAAAGAAAGAGAAAAAAGTGGTTGAGGATGATGGATTCAAGAAACCATCTGATTATACTGCAATGGCATCAAGAATGTTTTCCAAACAGGCATTTAAGCTTGCAGACAGCGGAAAATTTAAGCAGTTAAATGAAAATTTGAGGAAAGCGAACATGCCTTATCTGCTGAGCACATACCTATCACGGGTTTTTCTCACAACCCTGCTGGTTTTTGTAGTTTCATTCTGCATTGCTTTGCTGCTTGGCTTTCTCGATATAAGCATGGTTGTCGGAAAGCCCTATCCAATTTTTAATTTTATTGGCACTGCAGGGCTTGCTTCGAGGCTTTTAAAGAATATTTTATTTTCCCTTACAGCAACACTCGCAGCATTTGGTATTTTGTACATATACCCTTCAACCCAGGCGGCGTCTATCAGCAGCAAAATAAAAGGAGAGCTTCCCTTTGTTGTGATGCATATGTCAAGCATTGCCGGCTCAGGGGTTGAGCCGTCAAGAATATTCAGGATACTTGCATTAAGCACAGAATATCCTGCGGTAAGCAAAGAGATGAAGAAAATTGTAAATTATGTGAATCTATACGGATATGACCTGGTTAACGCATTAAGGAATGTGGCAAAAACAACTTCCAACGAAAAATTGAGCGAGTTATTTAATAGCATCGCAACAAATATAATCGGGGGGGGCAGCCTGCGGGATTACTTGGATAAAAAATCAGAGGATATGCTGCTGGATTACAAGCTGGACAGAAAGAAATACAGCAGCATAGCTGAAACTTCAATGGATATATACATAGGCATCCTAGTTGCTGCACCTTTGATATTCATGGTCATGCTGATAGTCATGAATGTAACTGGCATCGGGCTGGGAATCAGCATACAGCTGCTATCCTATTTGATTATCGCTGGCATAGCCCTGATAAACATAGGCTTCCTGATATTTTTGCAATTAAGGCAGCCTGTATAGTGAATCAAAAATGAAAATAGAAAGAAGAAATTGGGTGATGATTGCATTTGCGCTGATTATACTATTAATTAATTTTCTTTTTTTGAGGGAGCAAAAACTCTTCTATTTTTTGATTGGAGTAGCAGGTGTTATCGCAGCGCTTCCTTTTCTTGTCGGAACCATGATTGAAGTTGGAAGAGAAAAAGAAAAAGAAGGGATGTTTCTTGAATTCGCAAGAAGCCTTGTGGAGAATGTAAGGGCAGGCACGCCAATAAGCAAAAGCATCATTAATCTGCAAAACAAGGATTTTGGCAGTCTAACTCCGCATATACAAAAATTAGCAAACCAGATAGCCCTTGGCATTCCTGTCAAGCAGGCATTTGACATCTTTGCAGAGGATATAGGAAACAAGGTTATAAGCCGTGCTGTAATCCTGATAAGAGAGGCAGAGTCAGCTGGAGGAGTTATTGACAGCGTGCTTGAATCAGTCGCAAAGTCAGTAACAGAAATTGAAGATGTAAAAAAGGAGCAGAGGGCTGCAGTCTACAATCTTGTTGTTCAGGGTTATATAATATTCGTTATTTTTATCATAATCATGCTGGTTACAGAACTCAGGATAATCCCCATGACAGCCGGGCTGGCAGGCGGCGGCAGTGGCAATATGGATATCTCTGGCTTGACATCCCAGACTGCAGCCATGACCCCAGAACAATTCTCCCAGCCTTTTTTGCTGCTTCTTGTAACCCAGGGCTTTTTTGCAGGGCTTGTGATAGGCAAGCTCTCTGAAGGCAACACAAAAGCAGGATTAAAACATTCATTTATAATGATGGCTTTGGCTTACCTTATCACAACGGGTGTGAGGGCAGTAATTGGGTAAGCCAGTTAAGCAAAACTTAAATATCTCAATCCCATGAGAGTTCTAGAGGATATTTGCATCTAAAAGAGGAAAATGAAGCCCAGAAAAGCAGCAAGCCACATTGAGATGGTTGCATCTTTTGTAATGTTTTCCCTATTTGTGTTTTTTCTTTTAATCTTTCTTAATCCCATAAGAAACCAGAACATTTCCGATGTCTTGATTGACGCAGTTGAAAGAGCCATAGAGAGCAATGTGTCAATACAGCTTATTGAACTGCCAATAAACCTCAAAACAGGAGTGGAAAACTGCTTTTCTCTGCCGAATCCTTTTAACACAAGTGAAAGAAGGAATATACTCGCCAAGGATGGGGTTGGCAGGGTTTTAAAATCCTCCTTAAGCGGCGATAATCTGAGCATAGAGAAAAGCCTATTTGGGGAGAGTTTTTATCATCTTTATTTTTCAGATGTTCTTTTTGAGACTGCTCCTCTCGAAATGATATCCTGTACAGGGCTCAATGCCTCGGGATATAATTACGCAGCTTCAAGAACCAATGAGATCTTTTTTATGCAAAAATTAACAGGCATAAAGAATGAGTATGCAGACGATTATACCCAGTTAAGAGAAGAATTTAATTTTCCTTTGGGATACGATTTCAGCGTGACTATAACAGACTCCATAACAAAACAGGATATCCTGAGCATGAGCACAAAAAAGCCAGAGGGGGTTGAAGTGAATGCAAGGGAAGTGCCTATAGAAATATTATACGAAGACGGCAACATCGCCAAAGCAGCAATGAATATACAGGTGTGGTAAGAGCAAGCTTTCTCTTTAAAAAGGAGAAACAAAATAAACTTAAAAAATCAGACCAGATTAAAAATGTCGATGAGAAATAATAAAAAAGCAGTTTCTGCTATTGTTGCAACAGTATTGCTAATCCTTATAACAGTTGCAGCTGTTGGGATTATATGGGGTGCAATAATGCCTATGCTCAATAAGGCAACAGAACTCGGGCAGGCATGCATGCAAGCAAGATTAACTATAGACACAACCTCTGGCTATACTTGCTATGATGAAAGCAAGAAACAAGCTTCAGTTATGATAACAAGAGGTGCAGAGGAATTTGAGCTTGCAGGGATGCAGGTTGGTTTGTCAAGTGGTGGAACATTAACAAGCTACAATGTAAGACCCAATGTGTCTGGCGGCAGTGGAGGTATCGATTCCTATGCAAAACTCCTGCTGCATATGGATGGAAGTGCTGGCTCAACAACCTTTACAGATTCAAGTCTAAGTCCAAAAACAGTGACAAATGCAGAATCACATGATTCCTACACCAAGTTAATGTTACACATGGATGGAGCAAATGGTTCTACCACATTCTTGGATTCTGAAACAATTCCAAAAACAGTAACAGCAAACGGGCAGTCATACACAGATACAAGGCAGAGCAAGTTTGGTGGAGCAGGTGGATTTTTTGATGGAACGGGAGATTATCTTACTACGCCTGATTCTGATGATTGGGCTTTTGGGACAGGAGCTTTTACTGTTGATGCATGGGTTAGATTTAATGCATATAGTTCTTCTGATACATATTATCTATATGCTCAACAACCAGATGCTACTCATATGGTGCGTATGTATTTTACTCAAGGAGATATTTATTGGTATGCTTATGTTTCCACCGGAGATGAAACAAGTATAAGAGCGGCAGGAAGTTTTACTCCAACCTTAAACACTTGGTATCATATTGTAGTTGTAAGGGAAACTGGGAATACTTGGTATATTTTTGTTGATGGTGTATCAAAGACGCTAATAAAGTCTAATGGTGATAAGGCTATGCCAGATATAGCCGGAGCCTTAGAAATAGGGAGAAATGGTGCTGGGGCGTCTGCTTTATTCAACGGCTGGCTCGATGAGTTTAGAATATCCAAGGGTATCGCCCGCTGGACAGCGAATTTTACTGTGCCGGCAAGTCCTTATGGAAAGGTATATACTGTTACCGGAACGAAAAAATTCGGCACTGCCAGCGCAGAATTTCATGGCTCAGGGGATTATCTCTCTTTGGCTGATAATGCTGATTGGGATTTTGGAACTGGGGACTTTACGCTTGATGTCTGGGTAAGGTTTAATGTTGTTGGCAGTGCGTTATTAGCAGGCAGCATGGATGATGGCGACAATACTTGGCGTTTTGCCAGTGGGGATAGAATATCCTTTTATGCTAAAACTAGTGGGGCGGTGAGCACAAATTATTATTCTGATGTTTTAAGCTGGTCTGCTAACACATGGTATCATGTAGCTTTCGTAAGGAGCGGGTCAACGGCATATATCTTCAGAGATGGAATATCTCTGTCTGTAACCGAAAGCACCCCCTGGGGAACATTACCTACTCCTGTATCAAGATTAGGTATAGGAGCGATTATTACCCCAGGTATTGAGAGTTCTTTATTCAACGGCTGGCTCGACGAACTCAGAGTTAGCAAAGGCACCGCCCGCTGGACAGGGAACTTTAATGTTCCAAGCTCTGCTTATACAAGTATAAGTATTATTCAGTTGCCTCAACAAAATGAGGCAAAGACTTTTACATTTGATGCAACTGATATAACAGAAGCAAGTGTTGCTCCTGTTGTTAGAGTAGGCAATAGTGAGAAGGTTTGCGGAATTTCAAGTAAGGTGCAAGTGCCAAAATGCGCGGTATAAATAGAGAATGACAAAAAACAAGAAAGCATGGATAAGGATGGCAGAAGCGGCGTTTGCAATCATATTGCTGGCTTCAATGATTCTTGTGATGATAGGGAAGCAGGCAGAAAGACAGGATATCAGCGAGGCAATGTACAGGCTCCAGCATAATATCCTTGATGAAGCATCAAGAAATGAAACAATTCGCAATGCAGCCTTATCAGAAGATGCTCCAAAAGTTGAATCTTTTATCAGGTATAGGCTGCCGGCTGGCATGAACTTTACAGTAAAAATATGTAACCTGCCAGAATTATGCGACGCCGAGCTGCCTGAAAGTGAAATTTATGTTAGTGATGTCTTGATATCCTCAACAATGCAGGAGTATCTGCCAAAAAAATTAAGGCTGTTTGTCTGGATAGAGTAAAATGCCAAAACAAAAATACAGATATCTCGAGCATACTGCAGATGCCAAATTTCAGGCATTCGGCAGAAGCCTGGATGAAGCTTTTAAAAATTCTGCTCTTGCAATGCTCAATTTAATGTGCAAAAGTGAAGCTATTAAACTAAAACAAGAAAAGAAAATTTCAGTTAATGGAAAGGATTTGAAGGCGTTGCTTTACAACTGGCTTGAAGAATTGCTTTTTTTGCTTGATTCAGAAAATTTCATTGCAGGAAAAATAAAAAATTTGGAAATTTCAGGTAAGGAAAGTAATTACAAGCTTGAGGCAATGATTTCAGGCAATAATGCCTCAGCATACAAATTTTTTGGGGAGGTTAAAGCTGTCACTTATAATGACATGTCCATCAAAGAAGAGAAGAAAGGCAAAGAGAAAAGATTTATAATTCAAGCGGTGGTGGATATGTGAAATGGCTGAACAAGTTGAAATTAAAAAAATAAGCGAATATGAATGGCAGATTCCTAGAGCGGGAAAGATGAATGTTCCTGCGGTTATTTATGCAAGTGAAAAACTGCTTAGAGACATGCAAAAAGATATTACATTAGAACAGGCAAGAAATATGGCTATGCTGCAAGGAGTCTTAAAAAATATTGTTGTGCTTCCTGATGCACATCAAGGATATGGGGCGTGCATAGGTGGTGTTGGAGCATTTGGTATGGATGATGGGGTAATAAGCCCGGGTTTTATTGGCTATGATATAAACTGTTCAATTAGATTATTAAAAACTGATTTGACTGTAAATGATTTCTTGAAAAAACGCACACAAATCTTGAATGATGTTTTCATAAATGTTCCAAGCGGAGTTGGAAGAGCCGGAAAAATAAGGCTGACAAGGGAGACAACAAAGGATGTTCTTGAACAGGGCGCAAAATGGGCTGTAAAGAATGGTTATGGCATCGCTGATGATTGGAAAAAAACAGAAGAGGAAGGTTGTATGAAAACCGCCAAAGCATCAGAAGTCTCTAACAGGGCAATTGAAAGGGGCATGCCTCAACTGGGGAGTTTAGGTGCGGGCAATCATTTCCTTGAAATTCAGCAGGTTGAACAAATTTATGATGAAAAGATTGCAAAGGCATTTGGCATAACAGAAAAAGGGCAGGTTACAATAATGATCCATTGTGGTAGCAGGGGGCTAGGGCATCAAGTTGCATCCGATTACATTAAGTTAATGGAAGATAAGTATGGCTTTGCAAGTCTGCCTGACAGGGAACTGATAAACGCCCCTATTTTGTCAGAATTAGGGCAGAAATATTATGCTGCAATGTCTGCTGCTGCCAACTTTGCATTCTGCAACAAGCAAATGATAACACATTGGGTTAGAGAGACATTTAATAAAATTCTGCCCTGCAAAATTGATGTTGTCTACGATGTATGCCACAATATTGCAAAGATTGAGAAGCATGATATTGATGGAAAAGAAACAGAGATTTTAGTTTGCAGGAAAGGAGCAACGAGAAGTTTTGGTGCTGGAAGAATTGAAATTCCTGAAGTTTATAGGGATATCGGACAGCCGATAATAATTCCTGGAAGCATGGGTACTGCAAGTTACTTGCTTGTTGGAACAAAAAAAGCAGAGCAGTTAACATTTGGCAGCACAGCACATGGTGCTGGCAGAGTCTCAAGCAGAAGCGCTGCATTAAGGAATTTCAGAGGCGAACAGATTAGAACTGATTTGGCTAAACAAAACATAGAAGTTAAGGCTGCTTCATGGAAGGCAATTGCAGAAGAAGCCCCCCAAGTTTACAAAGACATTGATGAAGTTGTTCGTGTAAGCCATGAAGTTGGCATAGGAAATCTTGTTGCAAAATTAAAGCCTTTGGCTGTGATGAAAGGGTAAGGAGGTATCGGAACCAATCTCAATTGGTTCCAGAGGAAATCTTTTGATTTCCTATGCCCCGAAAAGCGAAAGCTTTTCGCGGTGATTATGAAGGGCTAAGTTTTAAATAAAACTTAATAGTATTCTTTCTGTATGGAAATGCAAAAAAATATAAATTTTTATTACAAGCCAGAATCCTTCTGCAGAGAATATGTGGAAATAAAGAAAGACAGCAACCAGCTAATCCAGTTCATGGCTGCTGCTCTCGGCATAAAGAAATCCTATGATGACTGGTTTCCTCTTGATAAAATAGATGAGATAGGGGGGATGTGCAGGCAGTATAAACTAAATTGCAAGTTTGACTGGATTTTTGTGCCTCAAGGGGATGTAAGCAAGGTTGTAAGTGGCGGAGGTAGGCTGCCGACCACAAAAATGCTTGGCTTCCCATTTAAAGAAAAATATAAAAATATTGAGAATGCAAGTGTGCATGTGTTCTTCTCAAAATCAAAGGAAAATCTTAAGTTATCATTTAAGAATGGATGGTATCCCCTCATTATCAAGAATAGGGCAATCCATAAGCCGTATATTGATATATTGAGATTTGGCTATTTTTTAGGTTATCCCAACTGCTGCATTGATTTTTTCAGACAGTATAATAATCACTTTCTTTACAACTATCTATTTGAAGCCTTAAAAAATACAAAAACAGAGCCGCACATATACTGCAATCCCTTGCTGAAAGACCACACCTTTTCTTATATCTACCACATGCCCTGCTCTTATAACTGCAAGGCAACTGTCAGTTATGCTTCAACTTTAAGGAAAGAGCTTTCAAAATTGGAGCCAGAGCTTGTTCAAAAAACTGATGAGATGCTCGCAAAGCCATTTTTAGTATTCAAGGAGCAGAATACTTACACGTTTGAAGGTGAGATTAAAAAAAATTCAATATATTATTCTGACTTTGCTTTTATAGGCAACAAGGTGGATAATTCCAGTGATGCCTTTTCAGATATAATGAGGAAGGGGAACAGGATTGAAGCTGGCAAAAATGAAATAACTGTTTATCATGACAATGAAAAAATTGCCGCGAGGCAGAAAAATGCAGGGGAGGGGTTTATAATCCAGTTTAAAGGGTAAAATGGAAAATTTTTATATGCTTTTCAGGAAGATGACAGGAAGAATCATTTCAAAACGGGCTTCTAGCTATAAGTCAGATGATGAAATAGATGAGACATTGTTTGAGGTAATCTCGCGGCTATTCTTTGAAAACAGGAAATCTTTTCATTATCTCAAGGGGAAAGCCCTGGAAGCAGCCAAAAAAGGGAAAGATGCATCGATACTCTCAACAGCAGGATACTTTTGCTATGTTGACTGCGATTTTAAAAAAGCAAAGAGTTTCTTTCAGAAAGCAATCAAGCTAAACCCAAATGATTTGGAGCATTGGCTCTGCCTTGCATTCTGCTTCAGGCAGTTAGGCGGGGAAGGCAGTTTCAACAATATTATAATGCACTACGACAGCATCATAAAAGATTTTATAGACGGAAAAATAGAAATCAGTAAATTAAGCAATAAAAATAATTAAAAAGATGATAAGCCCAAACATATTAGAAATTCTGGCATTTCTGCCGGGAATTATTTATCTTGGACTGATAACCTTTTATACCGACGTGAAATATGGCAAGATAAAAAACAGGGACATCATTTTTGCATTAGTCTACACTATCATTGCATACATAGCCCTAATATCTTTTTATAGCCTAAGAGGAATGCCTGTGAGAATAGGCTATCTTTTTGAGGTAATCTCAAACAGCACATTGGCGCTTATGCTTGGGTTTGTTCTGTGGCATATCTCATTGTGGAGCGCGGCAGATGCAAAGCTGTTCTTTGCTTTTTCAGCCCTGCTGCCGCTCAGCATATACAAAATAGGGTATATCCAGTATTTCCCATCGCTTGTTCTGCTTTTAAACACATTCTTCCCATTTGTGTTATACGCTGTCCCAAAAATCGCCTTTTTTACACCATTAAAAGACAAAAAAGAGCAGTTGAAAAAATTTAAACTAAGCGATTTCCTTAATATGCTGCTCGTATTCTTTATTTTAAGCTGGCTGATAAATCTAGCGTCTATATATTTCAAGATAAAAACAAACATTTTCTTCAGTCTGCTGCTTGCCTACCTTTTTGTCCTGCTCCTCCAGAAAATTTTCAAAAAATATCTTGTATACATCCTTATTTTTGGAGTATTAATTAGAATCATATTTGATTACAACAGCCTGGTAAGCAAAACCTTCATAAACCAGTTTTCAGTTTTTGCAATAGTTATCTTCTCAGTGTATCTCATCTCATTATTCTCTGCCAAGCTTTTCACCAGGGAAATAAATGTGAAAGACATCAAGGCAGGCAATATCATTGCAGAGAGAATATACTTAAACAAAAAATCCAGGAAATACGAAAAAGATGATATTCTTCAGCCACGAGAAGCAGAAGATGCAAAAAAGGCGTTAAAGCTCGAAGGATATGCTGAAGGACTGACAGAATCTGATGCAGGAAAAATAATGGAATTATTCTCAAAAAGAAGGTTAAATTTCTCCAAGATAAGAATACACCAGACCCTGCCGTTTGCCCCATTTATTTTTCTGGGTGTTCTGCTGACATTGATATCCCGAGGCAGTTTTGTTATATTTGCGGGGGATTTAATAGGTAAATTTATAAACAAAATCCAGTAAATCAGTAAATAGCGTAAGACCAAAAAGCCTTAAAGAGAAAATAAAAATGGAAAGCAAGGTGATAAACTTAAACCCCCAGATTTACCCTCTTGACGTGATTTATGCCGCAGCTTATGTTCTTCTTGACAGGAGCTACATATTCATAGACGGCAATCCAAACAAGGTTGTAAAAATAACATTGACGCCAAAAGAAAAAAAAGATGATGCAGACAATCTTGCGCAGGAATTTAACAACCTGCTTATTACTTATGCATTCTACAACAAACAATCAAAGAAAAACTCTGCTCTCAGGCAGATTATGATGCAGGCTGCACTTCTTTCTGCAGAAAAAACAGCAGAGGGGGCAGAGGATGCAGATAAGGCAGCCCCAAAAAATATAGAATTGCCAGAAGACATAAAAGATGCCAATTTCTTGGAAGACCCAGAAGGCATAGCGGTTCCATGGGAGATAAAATACAAAAAGAGCTTTCTTGGAAAGAAACTTCAGAAAGAAACTGGGCAGACCAAAACAAAAAATAAAAAACTCCGAAAAAAGCCGTGAAAGCAGGGAAAATCAAAAAAATAATAGATATGCAAGATGCAAAACAATACCGCCTTAAAGATAAATTTTAACAAGAAATTTTACAAGCTTCCTTCAATCAAGAATGCAATTAGAGATTTCCAGAATGTATGCAAAGGAAGCGTAAAGGAATTAGAAAGATATTTTTTAGTTACACTGGCTCCAAAAAGCAAATCACCGCAAGATAATCTCGGGCATGAATTTTCAAATTATGTTCTTGCCCTCATGAAAAATGAGGTTTTAGTCTGATTAGAATGGCAGAATGCAACCAGCAAAAATATGAGACAGCAAATTTCAGGTATGGCAAGCTGGGAAACTCATTTATTGTCACCACAGATGACGGCAGGTGGCTGCAGCTGAATGAAAAAGAGCTTAAAGACCTGAAAAATAACAAGATAGGCAGAAAGCTTTTTCTGAAACTGGAGGAGAAAGGCATTGTTGTGACTGATAATAACCGGCAGGATATAATCCAAAGGCTCAGCGATAAATACAGCTTCCTTTCAAATGGCACCGTTTTGCATATTGTAATCCCCACCTTGAGATGCAACTTTAAGTGCATCTACTGCCATACAAGCTCAAAGCCGGCAAATGACAAAAAATATGACATGGACAGGAAAACAGCAAAAAAAGTTGTTGATTTTATCTTTCAAAGCCACTCTCAGTATATCACAATAGAATTCCAAGGTGGAGAGCCCCTGCTGAACTTTGACATTGTAAAGTTCATAATAGAATATGCCAAAGAAGTGAACAAGAAGCAAGGAAAAAGCCTGATTTTTACATTAGTCACAAATTTCAGCGCAATTGATGATAAAAAACTGAAATTTCTTGTTGATAACGATGTGGGGATATGCACATCCTTAGATGGCCCAGAGTTTTTGCACAAAAAGAATAGATGTTATTCAGGCGGCTCTTATAAATTTGCAAAAGAAGGAATAGAAAGATTAAAAGATGAATACAAAAAGAAGGATGATCTGAACAGAAGAAGGGCAAATGCGCTTATAACAATCACCCGGCAGTCACTCCCTTACTGGAAAGAGATTATTGATGAATATGTAAAACTCAACCTAAATGACATCTTTCTCAGGTTCCTTAACAATCTAGGGGACGCCAGGCCTGCATGGAAATCCATCAGTTATACTCCAGAAAAATTCATCAAATTCTGGAGAAAATCAATGGATTACATCATCAAGCTGAACAAGGAAGGCAGGGTGATAAGGGAGTGGTTTTCTTGGATAATGCTCCAAAAGATTCTGGGGGGCATTGAGCCAAATTATTTTGAGCAGAGAAGCCCGTGCGGCGCTGTAATAGGACAGATGGCTTATAATTTTAATGGGGATATTTACAGCTGCGATGAAGGAAGGATGATTGGAGAGGATATTTTCAAGCTGGGGAATGTAAGGAAAAATTCCTATAGAGAGGTGGTTACCTCTCCTCAATCATGCAGTTTAATTGCATCATCAACAAATGAAGCGCAGATATGCGATTATTGTGCTTACAAACCATTCTGCGGCATCTGCCCTGTTTGTAATTATGCCGAGCAAGGCAGCATTATAGGGAATATAAGCGCCTCAGCAAGATGCAAAATATACAAGGCGCAGTTTGATTACATTTTTGATAAGATTGTCAATGATGAACCTGCCAGGAAAGTGTTTTTGTCGTGGCTGGAGATGAAATAACCGGCAAAAAAATACAAAAATTTATAAACTATTTCTGCCATTAATCTATAATGGATTCCAAAATCCCGAAGATAAAAAAGAAGGTGAACGCATTCTTGGTAGGGGAAGAGGGAAAAATCTCAAAGCACTCTCTTCTTAAGGGGGCAGTAACTGCCGGCATCATCAGTGCAGGAACCTTGCTGGCTTCTAAAGGCGCATTGGCTCAACAGTCTCACAGCAACACCCTGTCTGTAAGCTATGCCAGTCCTACTGCAACTGGAACACACGCACATCATGCCTCGCACAGCAACCACAGCAATCATGCAAACCACAGCAATCACGGCTCTCACAGCTCGCATGGAAGCCATGGTTCTCACGGCAGCCATAACAGCTGGTAAATAGAAATAAAAATTAATACTTTTAGTTAAGTGATGGTTTTATGATATGGCAGAAAATAATTCATATAGGGAGATAGTAAAAGATTACATCCAAAAGGAACTAAGAAATGGAGAATCAAAAGAGAATATAAGAAAAAAGGTGATTGAGAAAGGATATCCTGAAAATATAGTAAATGAAGCAATGAGCCGCCTGAATAACACTAAAAAATATGTATATCTCTCTATCTTTACTATCCTAATATTAGCGGTGGTTATCTCTGTTTTTTTCGTTGTTAATAAGAATCAAGTTCCCCCCTTGGATGTGACTTCCAACCCTGAGAAGCTGCTTGCAGAAGGAAAGGTTTTGTATGCCCTGTGCAAGTTAGACATGCAGAACAGGTGCCTTGCTGTATTAAATAATGACGAGAGCTATTGCAGCAAGATAACAGGAACACTGCTAAAAGGCCTGAAGCAAAGTTGCACAGAAACAGTTTATTTAATAGCATATTACACGCAAAAAGTCGATGAAGACAACTGCAAAAATATTTTCACAAAAAGTTTAAGCCAGGACAAAAAAGCAGTTACTGAGGACTGCACGAAGATTCTCAATGCATTGCAGTCCCAGGATGAAAACTCCTGCGATAACACGCAATGCAAAAATGAATATAACCTCATCAACGCAGACAATAAGGGAGATATTGCTATATGCGACAAAATAGCAAACGATCTTACTGTAAATGGTGATTGCAAGATGCTGGTTTCATCAAGCATAGATTACTGTGACTACAGCGCATGTTTAGATGCTTACAACAAATTTGTTATTGATGGAAGCAACCATACAATAACACCTCCAAACCCTGAAATTTAGCTAATACCTCTTAAATTCAGCTGATTATTTATTCTAAGAAATATATTTAAACAAAAACTGGATTTTATTATTATGTCAGATGGAGAAAAGGCTTTGTTGAAGCTTGGCTATGAATGCAATAATAACTGCCTGATATGCCATGCTTCAGGCAACGAGATTTACCAGTCATTAAGCACACAAGAAGCAATTAACAAGATTGCCCTATGCAAAAGCCAGGGGATTGATTTCATCCTGCTCTCAGGGGGCGAGCCAACCATAAGAAAAGACTTGCCAGTTATAGCTGAATTCATCAAGAAAAAAGGTATGTTTTTTGGGCTTATAACAAATGCAAGGATGCTTTCATATAAAGATTATTCCAGAAAATTAGCCAACCTTAATCTCCGCTATGTATATGCATCTTTTTATAGTGCAAATAAAAAGATACACAACAGCATAACAAACGCAGAATCTTTTAAGCAGTCAATAAGGGGCATAAGGAACATTGCCAAGGAAAAAAGAGTTGAGCTGATTGTCAACATGCCAATCACAAAGCTTAATGCAGGCACTCTAAAAGGTACCATAGACTTGCTAATCAAAAATGGGGTAAAGAAAGTAAAGTTCTCCTTATTTGATGTGAAGGGCAGTGTGTTGAAAAACAAGGAAAAGGTGATTATGCCAGCCAGCATCGCTGCAGAGAAAACAATAGAAGCGGTAATATATGGAGAGAAAAAAGGCCTGAAGGTTATGATTGGTGGCTTCCCCCTTTGCCTTATTGCAGGGATAGGAAATAATATTGATGATTTTGAAACACAGGGGATAACTTGTATGAGTGAAGCTTTTGAAGAGGGCCTTTTTCAAGTAGACCATGAAGACAAAATCAAGACGCAAAAATGTACAGGGTGCGAGAAAACCAAGGCATGCATTGGAATAGACAAGAATTATCTTGAAATTTATGGTGATAATGAGTTCAAACCATTCAAAAAAATCAGCAATTCTGCATTTTTTGGATTCACAAAGGAGATAAACAAAAATGAATCAGGAAATAGCAAAATAAAAGAGAATGAAATACTGCTGGAAACTCAAAAAAAGCTCTATCTTTTTTCATATAAGCATAATGATTTTTCCAGAGAGGAATTAGAAAAAATAAAGAAAAAGGGGCAGGTTTACACAGAAAAAGGGCAAAAATGCATAAAACAAACAGGGAAGGATGCATATATTCCTTCCAGCAGCAAAGATGCTAAATTTGAAAATGCAGCAATAAAAGAGCTCAAGTCCCTTAAAGGCAGCACTCTGGATATAGGCTGTGGAAATTTGTATTTCTGCCCTGTCCTCAAGCAAATGGCAGAAGAAAAAAAGATAGCCTATATTGGAATAGACCCAATAAGAACCAAAATAAAAAACAGGCATATGACTTTCCTGCAAAAGAAGTTTGAAGATACTCACTTTAAATCAGATAGCTTCAATAATCTCCTTATGCTCGGCAGTTATAACCATGTTCAGGACATAATTCTCGTGCTGAAAGAGGCATACAGAATTCTCAAGCCAAAAGGAACCCTATTAGTCTCAGATGACGAGCCTGTCATTATCCTGGGAAAAGAAAAAAAATCAGGAAAAAAAGCATTTGAGCATTACAGAAATCATTCTGCAACAGAAGCAGAAAAAAATCTTGTTAAGGCCGGCTTTAAAATAACCAGAAAAATCCCTGTTTCCAGCAGAACAGGAAAAAAATGGCTTATAAAATGCATGAAGTAAATTTTTTTATTGATTTTTGCATGCCAGATAGAACAAAATATGGTGCATTGCATCGTGGCCGCTTATTTTGTCTAAATAAAATTGGTCTATTGGGTCATTGTTTTCCCGGCTTATCCTGAGTTTTCCATTGCTAATATCTTCCCCTACTTCCTTTATAATCTTCTTGCTTTCTTCATGGGAAATGCCGTTGCTAAGCTCGAATTTGTATGTTGCGGGGTTATCAGGGTTCTCAGAAACGCTCTTTACAAAGAATTTCTCCTTGTTGTTGGAAATATGGCTGTTCTTGAAGAGGTTAAAAGGGGTTATCACAACTCCGTCAATATTCTTCCTTTCCTGCTCAAGGAACCTTAATGTTTTTTTGAACTCTTCTTTGCTCTCGCCGGGAAAGCCCACCATCACGTAACACATGTTCCTTATCCTTGCCTCATGGAAATTTTCCAGTATTTTTCTTGCTGTATAAATTTTTATTCCCTTGTTCATCCTGTCAAGTGTTTTTTGATTTCCTGATTCAAGCCCCCACATTACATATCTTACCCCGCCCTTGTAAAGGGTTTTCGCGATGTTTTTCTTGGAGTAGTAATCGTACAGTCTTGAAAGGAGTGCAAAAAAAACATCGTCTATCTTGTTCTCAGCCATTCCTTTGGCATATTCCACCATTTGGGTTGAGGAAGGAGAAAGGCTTTGTATCTCAACAAAATTGGTCTTGAACTTCCTTCTATAATTGTTTATAATCTCCAAAAATTTTTCCCTGCCCATCTCGCAATATTTTACATTGGGTATCTCCCCGCAAAAAGCGCATTTTCTCCAGTTGCATACATGGGAAACCCCTATCGGCAGGATTCTTTTTGGGAAGAAATAGTAATCCAGCTCAAAATCTGAAAAGTCAGGGCAGGGCAGTTCATCAAAATTTTTGGGCTCTGCCTTTTGTGTAGTAATTATTCTGCCGCCTTTTCTGTAACCTAGATTGCTTATTTTATCTGCCGGCTTGGAGCTTTCTAATCTTTCAGCAAGCTCTGGCAGCGTCTTCAGCCCGTCATCAAAAATAAAATAATCAAGAGCAAGACTTTTGAAAATATGCTCTTTAAGAGCCGGCATTGTAGGTAGCAGCTGCGAGCATGCAATAACAGGTATATCAAGCTCTTTTTTCAGGGTGTTTACAGCCTCTTTGACATAGTCTGAGAGGTATTCTGCATGCGCATAATCATAATTGCTTGTAAATGAGAATGCAAGAACATCCGGCTTGGTTTTCCTTACTGCCTTACAAAGGTTGTTTATTATGCTCAGATTCTTTTCCTCTTTCTGGGAATAATAAAAATCATACAGCTCGAACAGGGCATTTTTTATTCTTAATGTCTGCAATAATTTATTCTTGTCCAGGTAATCTTCCTCTGACTGCCCGCTTACCACACTATAAGCATTTTTCAGCAGGTCTTTTAATCCTGACTTATCACTTGAAAAATGCTGGTGAAGCATCAAAAGGTTGCCAAAGCCAATCTGCCCTGCCCTCTTCAAATCCTCTTTTTGCAGCCCTGCCAACAGCTGAAAAAGTTCTTCCTGCTCATTGATAAAAACATCCTTGAAATATCTTGTCTGGCCTGAAACCAATTCTGCCTTAATGCCCTTTTCTTTAAAACAAGCCATTATCTGGCCTGCGGCAAGGTTGGGCAGATACTCCAACCTGCAGAAATTGCTCTTCATCTTGTTTATCATATGAAACTCTACAAAGGTTATCATCTTTTTTCCCTGTTCAAGGAAACAAACTCCTTGAAGCCTCTTAATTTGATATAATTAGTCCATATACCTTCGCAGACAGCATTATATCCGCAAGCCTTGCAATATTCAAATTTAGACTTATCCCTGCCAGAATAAGGTGTGTAAAGAATGTCATCAAAAACATGGGTTATTATCCTTCTTTCCTTGCCAAAAAAAGGTTCCTGCATGTTTTTCTCATACCCCCTCATCAGGCAAAAGGGGATTTCTGATGTCCTTACATTTTGCCCAATCCTTTTTCCCAGAGCAAGCGCCTTGAAAACATAAGGCATTGCCTCAGAATAGGCAGGCACTATTTCATCAAAATACTTTTCCGCATTTCCGCGAGGATTTGGGAATGTCAGCAGCACCAAATCTGGCCTGTATTCAGTCAGAAAAGCAACAAGCTCTGGCAGGATTTTGTAATTTTTTTTGTTTATTACTGTGTTAGTCACAAAATTCCTCCCTAATTTGTTCAGGTTCCGCATTCCCTGCACAGTCTGCCTGAAACTTCCAGGAGACCTTGTCAGGCTGTCATGTATTTTTGCATTATGCCCATGGATTGATATTCCTATGTCTATAATCCCTTCATCCAACAGCTTCCTGCAAAAAGACATATTGCCCAGCATCCTCCCATTGCTCATAATAGAAATCCTTCTATGCCCTTTCCCCTTTGCAGCCTTTATTATGCCAAAAAAATCATTTACCACAGTCGGCTCACCGCCGACAAAAACCAATCTGTTAACATCCTTGCCTTTATTATCTGGAATTCTCTCGATTATCTTTTCCGAATCAACTTTGATTCCCTGCTTTTTTGCCATTTGCTTGAGGTACTGGTTAGAGCAAAACAGGCAGTTGTTATTGCATTCATAGCCAATAATAATCTCTATCTCTTTCATTTTAGGAACCTAAACAGGAATAAATTCTCCTTCCCCTTCTTTCTCTGCGTATTCTTTCCAGACACCAACGCAAACTCTGTCATATTTGCACATTTTGCAGCCTTTAAACTTGATATGGTCCTTTATATCTTTCCTGCTTATATCATTTATTTTTTCCTGTTCTATCTTGTTTATATGCCCTGAATAATCCCCAATAACACAAAAGGGCATCCCTTCAATCCTGACTTCAATATTATTTTTTATTTCATTTTCTATTGCATCTGCCAAATAAGGCACTACATCCTTCATTTTCGGCACCATGCCTGAATAATTGTCCTGAGCCCTGCCGCAGGCCTTATAAACTCAAATTGATGCTGGTTTATTCCAAATCTCGAAAGAAATGATGAAAGAGCAGGCAAATCCCTGTAATTCCTCTTTGTTATTACTGTCCCCACTATCAGAGGATATTTTAATTTTTTTATATTTGACAAGGCTTTTAGAACCTGCTTTAAGCTGCCCTTTGCCCCAGTTATGTAATCCTGCACAGAGGAATTGTTTGAATATATTGAAACAATAATCTCGTCCAAGCCCTCTTTTTTTGCCTTCCTGAGAAAATCAATATATGAAAACATCCTTCCGTTGGAAAGCACAGTCACTTTCCTGTATCCCGCTTCCTTTGCCATCCTGACAATCTCCAGAAATCTCTGGTGGATTGTCGGCTCGCCCCCTAGCAGTATTGCCCTTTCATAACCCTTTCTTAAATTGAGGCTCAGCTCTTTTTTTATGCTTGAAAGATTTCTGTATCCAATTTCCACATTCCTATCAATAAGGCAATTTCTGCAGTTATTGTTGCAGATGGTTGTCAGAATTACGCATTTAGACTTTAGCATCTTATTTTCAATGATATTTCTCATCTTATCCTCCCTATTGCCATTTTAAAAATTCTTTCCATCTCCATTTCAGACATCTTTTTTTTATTCTTCTTATTAATAAGAAACCCCCTTATCAAAAAGCACTCTCTCTTGATAAAGCAGTAACTGCACTTTTCGCCAAAACAGGAAAGAACCCCTTTTTTATTAAAGGCATCCAAGTAATCCTGTTTCTTTATTGTAAGTTCATTAAGCTTTTTATTCAACTGCTCTTTTTTGCCTATAAGACAGCCAAAAAGAGGGGAATCAAACCTGCTTAAGTTAATAACTGCTCCTTTTTTCTTGGCATTCCTAAAAACCTCAAATAATGACTGTTTATAATCTGATAGATTAAAGAAAAGTTCATCCTTGTTCTTCCATGCATTCCCTTCTGGCACAAGGCTAATAATTTCAAAATTTCTCACGCCCAAATTGTGAAAGCAATCAAGAATTCCGCCTATGCCCTCTAAATTATGCCTGTTTAGGACTATCTTAACCTGCACCCATAACCCATTTTTCAGCGCATTTCCCAATCCTTTCATACTTTGTTCAAAACTGCCTTTGGAGCCTGAGAGATAGTCTCCTGTTTCTTGGTTATTGCTGTGAATTGAAAAGCTTATTTCACCAAGCCCGTTCTTTACTGCTTTGTTTAAGAATGAAGGATATGCAAACATCCTTCCATTTGTTATAACCTGCACTTTCCTGTATCCAGCTTCCTTTGCCATCCTGACAATCTCCAGAAATCTCGGGTGGATTGTCGGCTCGCCTCCGCTCAAAACCAGCTTTTCACATCCTTCTCTTATTCCTTCATTTATCTCTTTCTTAATCTGCTGAAAGCTTTTATGCTCTTTTCCCAACAAGCCCTCTGAAAAGCAAAATATGCAATTATTATTGCAAACACCGGTAATCAGCAGATGCTTGCTTTTCCTGGCTATGCCTTCATCTATAAAACTCTGTGAAATTTTTGTTATGTCTGTTCCCTTGCTTTTTTGCAACATTTTAACATCCGTCATGTATTCCTTATCCTGCTTATCACATTCTCTGGATTATCAAATACAGGATACAATTCCCTGCTTCCATGAATAAGAATATATTCTTTTTGCACTCCCGCACAAATCTTGTTCAGCTTGCAGATATCGCAGCACTCAACTTTTTCCCTGAACTGTTTTGGATTGGTTGTTCTTGTCTCATTGCCCCTGCCCTTTTCTATAAAATGCGTGATATAAGATTCATCCTTCACTATCTTTCTTGTTTCTGTTGAAAATTCTTCAAATTCAGGCATATAACAAAGAGGAACTCTTTCTATTCTAAATGTTTTGCCTATACCCATCAAAAAATCAGCCATCTTTTTCAATTCAAGCTCAAAATCAACAAGCTTTGGAACAATCCATTGGTTTTCCCCAGCCCTGCTTTTCAGGATTCCATCAGAATGCCCGGGGTCAAGCCCATTAAAGACAAAATGCCTTACCTGAGGGAAATTCTTGTCAAAAAATCTGACAAATTCAAGAAGATGCCTGCAGTTCAGGGAATTAATCGTGCTGTTTATCTGCACTTGCATTCCTTGATTTATGCAGTTCTTCAGCCCTTGCAATTGCCTGCCAAAATGCCCTTTTTTCTGGCTGAGCTTATCAGCTATTTGGGCATCGTGGGAGTGCATTGAAACATTAATGCTTCTCAATCCTGCGTCATAAAGTTTTTTTACAATCTTCTTGTCTGCCAGTTTTACCCCGTTTGTTATCATCCTTGGCTCAATCCCTGTCTTTTTCAGATATTTCACTAACTCAAACAAAAATTTGCAAAGGGTTGGCTCGCCTCCGCTCAAAAAAATTTCAGTAACCCCATCTTTTTTCAGCTTTGATGCTGTCCGCTTCGCCTCCTCAAATGTGTACTCCTTGTCAAACTGGGGGTTTGAGCAGAATACGCATTCGTTGTTGCATTCCCTTGTTATCTGCATATTTGCAGCCTTCCTTTGTGCCATTTTAACCTATTGGCTTGAATTCTTCAAATCCAAATTCTTTAACATAATTTTTCCACGGGCCTTCACAATTTGTATTATACTTGCACTTCAAACAAACTTTATTTTTAACCTTCAACTCGTTTTTTCTTGAATTTTTCCATGAAAACTCCTCCTTAAATGGAACTCCTTCCTTGTCATTATTGCCAAAGGAAACAACCAAATCAAAATAATCAGCGAACTCGCCAGAAAAATTTTGCGGGTTGTCTATCCCAAGAAACATGCAGAAAGGCACATCGCCGATTGATACACTTGCATTCCCTTCTTCTGCGAAATCTATAATTCTTGGAATATATGGCTCAAAATCAGAATATCTTAAAACAAGCTCTTCAAAATTATAAAATGCCCTGCCTTCAGGCCTGATAAAGTTCAGCCTGAACTCTCTTAACCCAAGTTTCCTGAAAAAAGACAAGGTTTCAATAATCTTTTCATAATTTTTCTTATTTATTACAATGTTGACGGATATATCATCTTTTATCAATCCTTCATTCCTGCACTTAACCAAATTCTTTAGGCCATCTGTCTTTTGGTTAAAGCCGCCATTAACAAGAGTAAGGCTGTCCTCAACTTTTGGAATATGGCTGTGTATTGAAACTGAAAAGCGGGTAACGCCTGCGGCAATAAGCGCCCTTAAAAAAGGCATGCTGCAATACATCCTTCCGTTGCTTACCAAATGTATTTTTTTAAAGCCCTTTTTCTTCGCGTAACAGATTATATCTGACATGGCTGGATGGATTGTGGGCTCGCCGCCGAGAAAGCCAATTGAATTAAATCCTTTTTTCGAATAAGCATCAATCTCTTTTTTGACCTCTGCGGCCAGCACAAATATAATTGAGTCATTTTTTTTGGTCATGCAGAACACACAATGATTATTGCAGACCTTTCCAAGATTAATTTCTATATGCTTTATCTCCTGCCCTTCCATCTTCCACCCTTAGCTTACAACAGAAAATATTGAAAACAGTTAATAAATTTAACTTAAATCCTCTGTTCAAACCGCAATCATAAATTTTAAATAACAGGCATGCCAAAACTCTATAGGCAGGCAAAATCAGGATAGACAAAGAATTTCTGTATTTTCTGCCCTAAGAGCCAAAAGAGCGTTTTATCTATACACTGCTTTTTCTTAATGAAAATTATCTGAAGATATTGAAATTAACCCCCTCTCAAAATTATTAACCAGCAAAATCAGTTTTTAATTGGCTTTGCATTTCCAAAGCCGTGCGTTCTTGCATATTCCCTTCCTATTCCCCTGCATTTGATGTCAAATCTGCAGCTCTTGCATGAAATTCTTTTAATCACAGAGTTCTTTCCTATTTCTTCCACATACTGCCTGAATGAGCCCGCTTTCTTTATTCTTTCCACTTTTCCAGAACGCATCTTCTCATTTTCCAAGCATGGCGGCTCTGAATAAACAGCATAAGAATAATCCTTAAGCCCTGCAACAATATCGTCGCATACATCCCTTATGCCGCAATACCCGCATCTTTCGCCCTTGCAGTTTGGCTTCCTGAAAAAATCTTCTTCCCTGGCAAGAACCTCCTCGACTATTTTTTTATAACTCTCTATATATTTTTCACACCCTTCAAGATATTCTACAGGGAATCTGCTAAACCATAAAACCATATTTTTCTTTTTGCAGAAATCTATCCCTTTATGCAAATAAGGCACCACTTCCTCTGGCTTATACAGCACTTCTTTCCTGTTTTCCCATGCATTCCCAAAAGGAACAATGCTCATCAAGTTCACTTCATTTATGCCAAGCGAATGGATAAAAGAGATTGTCTCAGGCAGATGCCTGTAATTAATTTTTGTTATTGTTGTGTCTGTGTTTACTATAAATCCTGCCCTTTGGGCATTTTTTATGCCAGTTATTATCTGGTTAAAGCTTCCATTAATCCCTGTCAATGTTTCATGGAGCTCTTTGGTGTGCCCATGAAGGGAAAAAGTGACCTCATCAAGCCCCGCTTTTTTGAGGGAATCAGCAAATGAACTGTAAGCAAGCATTCTCCCGTTGCTGATTATCTGTATTTTCTTATAACCCTTTTCCTTTCCATACCTCACAAAATCAATTATCTTTGGGTGGATTGTGGGCTCGCCCCCTGAAAGCACAAGGCGTGCTGCACCCTCTTTTAATCCATCGTCAATTTCTTTTTTGACTTGGTTCTCGCTTTTGTGGAATCTGCCCTTTTTATCACCATCAAGGCAGAAGATGCAGTTGTTGTTGCACAATCCTGTCAGGCTTATCCATTTTTTCTTTTCAGATATTGCATTTTCAACTTGCAAATTTATACTTTCTGCAATAATTTTTTGCATCATTTTTTTATGAAAATTCTATAAAAATCCAGTCCTTGGATTTTCTTGAATTCGTGAATATCTCTTTTTCTTTTTTATAGATCACAATACTTTCATTAATCTCTAACTCTCCTCCCTTTTTAAGATAATCAAGAATTTCTTTTGCAGGCTTGAAGTCATTAAATGAACTGCCAAAATCGCCATTTGACACCTTCAATATTTTATAATTCTTTTTCTTATGCTCTCCAGACAATTCGAGTTTTATGAAACATCCATTGCTGAAATAGAGGTAGTTGCCCTTTAGAATATTAATATCAAGTTTTGTTTTTTCAATAAGTTTTCTTGCATATTCTATTGATTTCCCACAATCAAAAGAACAGGGAATATGGCTTATTATGTTGATGCCTTCAAATATATTTAATTCAGCCTTGGCCTTCCCTTTAGTATTCTTTAAAACATTGAAATATATATCGGGGGTAGGAAGATGAGTGTACTTTATTAAAAATTCTATGCAGCATTTTGGATAGCCTAACATCAGACCCAACTCTGCGGTTATCTTCTTATAATCTACTTTATGATTTCTCTTAACCTGCATTTCTTCTAAAAATTTAAGCTTTTCTGCCATATTCTTGGTCTTAGAAGCATAGAATAATAATTCCCCTTTATCTGTGAATCTTTGAAGCCCTTGCTTAAATTCCACCTTAAAGTTGGAAGATGTTACATAAATGCCCAAATCATTGTATTCTTTTTTAAGTTCTTTATAGTCTCTTTCCTTTACATTCCCTCGTTGTGCCTTCTTTAATCCATAAAGTACTGCATACCCTTCATTGCCTAAAAGGTTGCTTCTAACTGGCCTAAACTCACTATTGCCTCTCTTTTCAGGGTATTCCTTCCAAGGGCCCTCACAGATATTGTCAAACTTGCACTCCTTGCATTGCTGAAATTTCATTTTTCCAGCGGTTATTCTTACTTTTTTGAAATCCTCAACAACAAAATCCATCTCCTTAATCTCTGTAAAGGGGATGTATTTCTCGCTTATGTACTGCTCATAACCCTTAATCATGCAAGGAGGAACTGCCTCTGCCATAACAGGAACCCCTGCATCAATGCCTATCTGCAAGCCTTGACGGATATATGGAGCAGCCAAGCTCATCACAGGAACAATTAAATCATAATTATCATAGGCATTCCCTGCAGGATGAACAAACGCTAACTGGAACTGGTTAACTTTTAGATTTACAAGCAAATCTGCTATTTCTGGCAAATATCTATAATTTGGCTTTGTTATAACCGTGTTTGTAATTACATTCTGCCCCAATGATTTCAGGTTTTTTATCCCCTGCACAATCTGCTCAAATGAGCCTTTTGAGGTTGTCAGAAAATCATGCATTTCTGCACTGCACCCATGCAATGCAGGAGAAAACTGGTTTGCCCCCGCATCAATAAGCCTTTCACAGAATTTTTTGTATGCAAGCATCCTGCCGTTTGTTTGGATTTGTATTGTTTTATATCCTAAATCTTTCGCATAAGAAACAAGCTCAAAAATATCTTTCCTTATTGTTGGCTCACCGCCTGTAAGAACAACCTCATTGCATCTTTTTCTCGATTCATCCAAGTCTCTTTTAATCTGCTCTGTGGTCTTATTGCCAAGATGCCGCTTATGCGCCTGAACGCAAAATCTGCAGTTGTTGTTGCATAAAAAACCTACTTTAATGTCTACTCTTTTCTCCCCAGCCATCCCCAAAAGAGATAAATTAAATATAAAAATCTTTTGTGAAGGCAAATTTATAAAGTTGGCAGGGTTTTAAATTAAGCAAAAATGGCACACAAAATCATGCCCTATATCCTGCCAGCAGCAAGCATTTTCATGCTTATCTTGGTAGTTGTTTTTGCGCGCCCGCAGATTACTGGATTTTTCATTGCTTCCCCACAATTAAATGCTGAAATAAAGATAACTGCAAATGAAGTCTTGCCTGAAAATGCTGTTTTGCATGTTTTTCTTGAGAAAGATGGTACTATAGCAAGAGAAATATCCACTTCAACGATTGATGAGTTTGTAAACAGCTCTTCTGCGCAAGCAGGCTTGAGATACCAATATGGCAGCAATCAGGAGATTGGCTATGAGGGCTATGGCTTTATCGGAAGCCAGATTTTTAGCTTGAAATTAGATGCTGGCAGCTTAAAGGGGGGATATATATTAAAAACAAAAATTTCCTATGGGAACAGGCTGATTTCAGAAACAGGGCAGGAAGTTGAAGTTTGAGTGCAAAAAATGTGGCAAGAAGATTAATGGGCATAACCAACAGCCATGATAGCATGTGCGATAATTGTTCTTTTAAAGAGCATCTCCCAGAAAATGCAAAAGACAAATAGGGAATAACTAATCTAATTTTGTATCATGAATTAATGGAAATTTTTTCCTTTCAGAATAGTCTGCAGAGCCAATCCCCACACATTCGCCATCGCAGTAAAAGAATTCAAGCTCTATGCCAAGTTTCAGATTTCTATTCATCTCTTTCTGCAATTTTTCTTCTTTTTTGCAGAATTCTTGGCTTAATTTAATATGCTCCTTCCAATAAGGTTTTAGCTTTTTTATTAGCCTATTTAATTCCCCCTTTTTCATTCTAAATGCCTCAAGCTGGAATTTGCACACCTTTCTTAATCAGCTTGTCAGTTTCAAGCTTTGCAAGCTCCCAGTCTAGCTTTATTATTCTCTTCACAAAATGGTTTTCCTTGTTTAATCTGAACAGCTTTGCATTCCCTATTGTTCTTGTTTGCCTGATTATTCCCTTGTTGAGCAACTGCTTCCATATTCTCGTGAAAGCGCTCCAGCCGACTCTTGCCCCTCTTGCCACTTCAGTCATGCTATAGTCAAATTCCTGCCCGCCTATCAGGAAGTCAAGCACCTTTACATAAGGTGAGCTGCCAAAGTATTCTACAAATATGCTTACTGGTTCATCTTTCTCTTCCATAATTCAGTTTATGAAGCAGCATTTTTAAACTTTTCTATTTTGACAATTTAGATGGATATTTCAGTAATTACTAAAACGGAGTTATTGAGAAGAAAGAGATTTAAATGGCATGTTTGTAAATTTTTAATGAGTGATGTTGAAAGGGATATAAAGAGATTCATTCTAAGAAAGTTAGCAAGACATAGGATATGGATGCACAAGCACACAAGCATTCACCATCTTGCAAAAGGGCTTCCAGACTATTTAAGAAGCAGGAAGGAAGTCAAGAAGGTTATTGAAGGGATGTTAAAGCAAGGGTTATTATTATCAAAACCAACCCATTATGGCTTAGAGGTTTCGCTCAACATAGAAAAAAAGAAAGATATTGAGAATATTATTGAAGGTAATTGAGCAAAGATTTTCTATTCCCCTATCTTTTGGCATTATACCCCAAATAAGAGAGGTTAGGATAAGATAGTTAATTTTCTTTAATTAAAAAGAGATAGCTGATGTGAATAGTTGCAGTAAAGATATGATCAAAAAAAATTGATTTTTAATCCCCCATTTCCTTGTCAAGCTCTTCGAGAAGTTCCTTTGCTTCTTCCTCTTCAGTTTCTTCATCCTTGCCTTTTTCCTCTTCAGCCATTTCCTTATCTTTTTCCCTTTTGCTTTTTTCCTTCGCCATTTTTTATTTCACAAATTCGACATCTCTCATGCCCTTGAACTGCTTGTCTCCTGTCAAGAATTTCAAACCATGTTCTAAGGCAAGAACATAGCCAACGCAATCAATTAAAGACAAATTCTTTTTCTTATTGAGAAATCTGAAATACGCTGCCTTTTTAACCGTATCTTGAGTTATGGCTACTAAATCAAAATTAAATTTCTTATACCAATAATCCGCTGTCTGTTTGCTATATTTATTTAGAAGAATGTAGTAAATCTCTGCAAGATTCAATATGCTTGTTTTTATTGTGAATTCTGCAAATCTCTCATATGCTTTGCTGCCTCTTATTATTTCAAGTATTGCATAGGTGTCAAAGAAAAGCATTTCAGAAACCTATATCAAAAGCCTCATCTGTTTGTTTAAGAAGTTTATCGGTTGATTCCCTTATTTTAAGCTTACCGAATATATCTTTCACCTTCGTTGCCTCTGGTCTTTCAATTATCAACCTTATTCTTATTGTGGGTTTTAAGTCTATTCTTTTTGCAATTTCTTTCGGTATAACTATACCAAGAGAGTTGCCCCATTTTTTAACTTGTGACTCTATTTCTATCATTAGTTATACATGTATAATTTCTATTTAAATGTTTTGCTTATCAAGTATGAATATTAATTATAAACAATCTTTTTTCTTCCATTTCTCCTCTTTATTTTTCCCAGCTATTTTGCTTTTTCCCCGTGATTTTCCCTTGATTTTTATCTCCCTTATCATTCCCAGAATTTTTCTTACCTCTTTTCTTAGCTCGGGATTTTCCTTCAGCATCTTTTTAAGCTTGCCGTAATTCTTGCTCTGCTTTATAGTATAAAGGGGATTTTCAAATCTCTTAATGTATGAGATTTTTGCATATTTGCTTTTTTTGAGCTTTTCAATCTCCCTTGCGAGAGCATAATCAAGATTGTATGTTTCAGCAGGAGTTATGCCTATAACAGGCAAATGATATTCTTTGTAATAATGCTGCTTTTCCCTTTTCTTCCTTTCAGCCATGTAATGCAAGCCGTATACCTCGACAATGCACATGAAATCCTTGTCTTTCCTGCTTGTTACGAAGAAATCGGGGTTGCTTTCATAGCCCTCAAAGTAAAGCCTTTTTGTTTCGTACTCTGTTTTGTAGTCTTTTAATTTTGCAAGGAAATCAGCCACTTTCTTCTCATATTTGCTTCTCACTTTTCCTAAACTGCTTGGAATCACCCTGTTATGTGGATTCTTCCAGTTTCTTTCAATCTTTTTTCTCGCCTCTTCATCAACAAGCAGATGGAAATATGTTTTTAATGCCCATAATCTGTTTTGATTGCTATGCGCATTGCTGAACTGTATTGCTTTTTTCCTTATTTTCCTCAGAACTTCAGGCCTTTCTTCATACAGCTGTTTTGTCTTTTCACTCCATTCATTCCTTCTTTCTTTTGTCCATAATGCCTTCTGGCTTCTTATCATCTTCGCTTTTATATCAGGATTTGACATTAATCTCCTTTGTCTTATTCCTTGCTGTATTCGTGCTTCAGGATGTTTCTTGAAATATTCTATTCTAAAAAAAGAAAGATTTTTTCTGTGCTGCTCGGTGAAATGCTTTCCCTTGAAATAGGGTTTTATCTTGCCTTCCCTGTAAAGCCTCTTTTTTGTTCTGCTGATTTTTTTCTTCATTGATTTTGGGAGATGCCTGTCTTTCCATAACTTTGCTATGTTCCACTTGCCTCTCTTTTCCATATGAAAACGAAATCTTGGCTGTATTAAAATCTTATCAAATGGCAGAATTTGTTGAACAATTCAAAATTTTTAAATTTGTAACTTAAAATATTAAACGAACTCAATATCGTCGGTTTGTTTTTTGGATATAGGTTTTGTTTTAAAATAATTAGCTTTGACTAATTAATCAACAAATTCCAAATGACAAGTATGTATTGTGTTACAGAAAAGTATGTATTGTGTTACAGAAAAATATTTAAACTGTTTAAATTTAGCAAAAATATGACAACAATAGATGAGCATCGCAGAATAATTGAGAGTTATGAAGAGGATATAAAGGAGAAAATAAAAAGTAATACTCTTGCTGAGAGACAGAAGATCATAGCATTTTGTGCCTCTGAGGCGTCTACAAATCTTTTTGCGTTGTTTTTGCACAAAAAGAATTTAATATCTGAAGGGTTTAATGTAAATCATCGCTTTTTCTCTTCAGAAGAGCAGGCAAGAAAAAGGTTTAATTTTGATTTTAGCAATAAAAATAAAATTTTGAAATTGCTTGTGAATCAAGAGAGACTCAGGGATTTGTTATGCTATGGAAAGGGCAAAGATATAACGCCTGTTAAAAAAACCATAAAAAATTATTTTGAACTAAAAGAATCAATTGAAAAAGACATCAAAGAAAATGAAACAAGTTGAGTTATTTGCTTACTTATATGATTTTATCTCTTTATTTTTTGACAGCCTGACAGACAAAGAGAAAATCAGGAAGATAGTCCTATTCGGTTCCATAGCTTCTGGCAGATTTGATGAAAAGAGCGATATAGATTTATTTTTTGATGTTAAAAATGATATGAAAAGTGTAGAGATGGATATAAAAAAGAGCCTCGCCCTATTTGAAAGAAAAAAGGAAGAGCCCTGGGGATTGCGCAGGATAGACTTGCCTGTTAAATGCATCGTTGATGACCTTGACAAGGAGAAATGGAAGGCTTTAAAGCAGGATATGATAAGCAATGGCATATTGCTATACGGGAAATTTGAAGAGCTGCCTGAAGGCATTAAGCATTTCACTTCTTTTGATTACTCCCTTTCTAATTTAAAAATGAAGAATAAAGTTAAGATTATAAGGAAGCTCTTTGGCTATAAAATCAGGAAAGGCAGGAAAATTTACACGATTGAGGGTTTATTGCACAAATATGGCGGGGATAAGATAACACAAAATTATATTATTGTTCCTATTGAGAATGCATCTCCATTTGAAGAATTTTTTAGAAAAAATAAAATAAAAGCAGATATCAAAGAAATATGGACAAGGGCTTAGAAAGTTAGGCTAAAATTTATTGTCTCTTTCTTTCACGCTTTTTAAAGTAAACAAACCACGCAATGTTAATGATGACAAGCAGCACTACAAGAATAAACATCAGATTCTGCCTTCCTGTCCCGGCTGCTGCAGCTTTTGCTGTTATTCCAATTCCTGTAATTTCCACCTTGATATTATTCAGGGTTATCTCTGTCTTCAATTCCCTCTCTATAACTTGGTTTGCAAAATTCAAGAGCAGCTTTCCTGAGTATGCCCCTTCCTTCACTCCCGCTGTGTCCCAATAGGCATTCAGCACGCTTCTGCTTAAGGCAGGCATGCTGATTGATGGTGTCTTGACATTCGCAATGAGATTCTTATTAACATCTTCTATCTGCATATTTGCATAAACATCCTTGATTTCTTCGCTCCACTTGTTTTCAACAGTTATATCAAACTTTGCTATGTCACCGAGCCTGAAATTTCTCACTGAAACATCAACAACCTCCACAAGCATTGAGCCGACTGCAATTGTCTTCTCTGCTGTTGCCAATTTGCCTTCATCATAGGCAAGTGTTGCAATTGCCCTGTAATTCCCTGGATTAACATCTGCCTTCCATTTTGCAGCTAATTCCGCCTTTGTTTTTGCCTGAATAGTCCTGCTGTCTGTTTTTAATACCGCTATTTTCTGGTTTGTGGCAGAGAGGATTTCAATTGTTGCTTCCATGCCAACCAAGTCCTGCTCCCCGAGATTTTCAACTTCAACATAAAAGCTGCCTGTCTTGTTTATATCAAACTTGTCTGCGCTTAACATTATCTGGGCATATTTATAAGGGTAAGGCACTTTTACAAGGAGCTGGGAAGTGACAACGATTGTTGCCCCTATATACACGCCTTGTTCTGCCCCTTCTGGCGGCAGTTCAGCAGCTGCTATCTTGACTTCATGCTCGCCTGCAAGCAGTTTTTCAGGCAGGGCGATTGAATAAGTGAATGTTTTCTCGTCATCTGCTGCGCTGAAATCCACAATTGCGGATGGTGTCTTGAGCGTTATATATCCTGCGAGCTCGCCTGTTGCGCTAAACAATACTCTCATTGTCTTATGCTCGTTATTGATGATTTTGAACTCAATCTCCTTCTGCATGCCTGTCTCAAAATTGACAGTTACCCTGCCAGGCGAGATGCCTATTGCTGAAACCTGCGAGCTAATCAGCAACAGCAGAGCCAAAGCTAGGATTATCAAAACCTGAATTTTCAGGAGATTGCCCTTCTTTTCTATTCCTTGCCTGTTTGTCATCTTCCTTATTTTTCTGTTTTTCTCGAGGATTTTTCTTTCCCAAGGCTTTCTTAGTTTTTCTCCGAGGTCTTTTCCTAAAAGAGCTCTAAGAAAGGCTTACTTTTCTGTTACAACTATCCTTGCAGTTTCATTTACCTCAACAATATCTGCTGCCTTTGGCTCCAACACAACAAAACCAGTAATCAGCTTGCCAAGCAGGTTTCTTATCCCTATTTTCAATGGCACATTGCCAGTATTTTCTATTAGGTATGTTGCATTTTCTGCTGATGCAGAAATCTGCCTGCCTGCAAGCGAGACTTCTGACTGAATTTCAAAGCTTGATTTTTTAAGGCATGAATTGAAAATTGGAACACACCAGTAATACTTGCCTGGCTCAAGCTCTATTGGCTTGTTTTTCTCTGCGGTAATCGGGGAGGTAAAGCCAGGATTGTTGTCAATAACAGCATATGATGAAAGCCCAATCCACCCAAACTGCATCACATTGCTGCGTGTTTCTGTTTCTGATTTTGGATAAAGAAGAATGCTGGAATTAAGGAGAACTACAAATAATGCTATGATTGCAATATTAAATAGCACTTGCTTTTTCATTCTTCCAAACTTCTTCCTTTTATTTTTCATTTTTCTTTATTCAAGATTTTTCCAATCTCATTGATTATAATCTTTGTTTCACTTAATGCTTCTTCTGCGTCTTCCTCGTTGAATGTTTCGTGAGGCACTACTACCCTGTCGTTTTTTATATCCCCATACTGAGAGCTGCTTCTCTTGGAAAGCCAGAAAAAAAGTATTTTGCTTATCTCTGATTTTTCTGCTATATTGTAAAGATTCACAAATTTTGCAATTTTTGCTGGATGTTCTTTTGGGATAATCTCATTTTTCATGGCAATTGCTGCGCTTATAGCCTGTTCCATTGAATCATAGCACATTTTAACCGCATTTGCCCACAACTCTCTTTCCGTCCTTACGGCTTCATCAAATACTGCTTTTGCTGATTCAAGTGATAATTTCGCCTCTTCAATATATTTTTTAGCCTGTTGCTCTTTCAGCATCTTTTAAAACTCCTTTTTTATCATATAATATTACAATATTCTTGAGCGCTTCAGCAATGAATTTGCTTCCCCTTCTTATGCTGTTCTTAAAATCTCCTGCGCTAAAAACCTGAGGCATGAACATCCTGCCCTCTGCCATCCTGCTGCTTATCTCAAGTTTCTTGCAAGAGATTATCAAAATATCAACATCGCTTTCTTTTGTAGCGTTGCCTCGTGCAACAGAGCCAAAAATTCCAATAGCATCTATATCTCTGAGTTTTGGCTTTAAACTCCATAAATATACTTCAACAGGGTAATGAAATTCTTTTTGAGGAATGCTCCATATTCTGAGATGCATTTTTATATTATCATCAACCTCAACAAATTTTCTTTCTGTTTCGTGAGGCAGAGCCTTAATAAAAAATATAAAGCCATCTCCAAGTGAATACTGTTGATAGGGCCTTGTTTTCCCCTTTACAACATCAATTTTTTTGATTAAACCCTTTCTTTCTAGTTCAACAAGCTGCTTATGCACTGATGGAATTGAGATTCCCATTTCTTTTGCAAGTTCAGTAGGAGTTTTGTCGCCTTTGCTAAGCTTTTCTATTATCCGCCACCTTGTTTCAGTTATCATTTTTGATATTTAGATATTTAGTTAAATATTTAAATATTTTCTTTTTTCCTTCTGTTTTATCTTCAATGATTGGCCTAATTCAATTTTCATTTTTACAGTTCCCTCGCATACCAGCCGGTAAATACAATCTGGGATGATTTTGTTCCTGCGCCTTCTCCTGGAGGAACTTCTACATACACATCAATCTCTGCTGAGTCAGTCGCATCTGTGTAATTGAAAAAGTCAATCACTGTTGTGTTTGATGCTGGGACATCAGCCCATGCTGTTTGCGAGCCAGTCCAGTTGAATGCCCCCAACTCTCCTGTATAGTTGTCTATTTTGTATCTATAATAAATTGAAGCTTGCGGTTGCGCAGCCCAAAGCCAGTCACTCTCAAATATTGAAATGTTAATATCAGCAAACGAGTTGCCATCATTCTGTATCACTAAAGGTGCCGGTGTGTCAGTTGTCGTGTTCTCAGCCTGCCCTAGGCTCAATGTGCTGAAATTAACTGATGAGGTTATTAAATTAAGAGTTACAGAGCTTGCAAGAGTGAAATTTCTTGGAGTTGCCCATGCTGTCACTTCATAGCCGTCCCACACTCTCACAGTCCAGTTGTAATAATACAAGTCATCCCAAAAGTATCTTAATCTGCTTGTTAAAAGTGTCCAGTTCTGGTTTGCTGATGAATTGAACATCTTGTTGTCTGCAGAGCATGATGGAAAGCATGAGGCATTCACTTCATAAATTAAATTATCATTTTCAGCATCTGTTGAAGCGCTCCAGTTGAATGTTGGAGTCCTGTTAGTTGTGCTCTGGTTCACAAGAGGATAGACAAGAGTTACAACACTTGGCAGGGAGTTTTCAGTAAAGGTTTTCTGTGCTGTAAAGGCAGAAACTCCGCCAACGCCATCCTCTGCCTTGCATCTCCAGTAGTAAATCCAGCCATCATTTGTTGCAAAAGCATAAGTTGTAGTAGTTGAATTCTGCCTTAGTGTTGTTGATGGCGTGTTTGTATCCATATAAAAAGCATAATTTACTGTGTCTCCATCTGCATCTGTTGAATTTGCACATCTCAGAGTTTGAGAGTTTCCTATTGTGCGAGAGGCATTTTCAGGCCCTCCAATTTCAGGCACATTTGGAACAAAATTGCTTATTGTTCTTGTAGTGCTGTTAGGATTCCCTGCCAAACCCTGAGCATCAGTTGCATTTATCGTGCAGTTCCATGTTTCCCCTTTGGCTTGGATTCCTGATAATGTAGCATTTGAAACTAAAGCTCCTGCATCAACATTTAGAATTGTTGCTGTTGAATATTGCGTTGAGCCATTATACCAGGCAATGCTCACATTGCCTTTGTCTGAATTGGCATCGCTATAAGTGCCTGAGCAGTTGAGAGTATCATTTGTGTATGCTGTTGCTGGGGATATGTTTATTAAGGTTATATTTGGTGCTTGGTTCAGGCTTATTGTAAAAGAAAAATTCCCTGAACTGTTAAAATTGCCTGCAGTATCATAGCACTTGACTGTCCAGTTAAAAACACCGGAATAAAGAGTGACATTTATCGTGCTGTTTACTCCTGATGTTATGCTCGTGTCTGTGTTATTCTTGGTTCCATTAAGGTAGAGGGTGCAGTTGTCTACCCCATAATCATCTGTAACATTATAGGTAAAGTTTGCGCTTACTGTTGTCAAGGTACTTCCATTTGCAGGATAAACAAGCGTTACATTAGGGGAGAGGGTGTCAAGCGTAAAGCTCCTTACTCCTGTTGCGGTATTGTTTGCGTAAACCAGAGCAGGAAAAGCGAAAATCAGGACAAACAAAACTGCTAGAAATGCAACGCCTAAAAATAATTTTAGGCGCTTACTTTTATTTGCAGACTTCCCATTAAGAAAATTGCTTTCACTGGCTAAATCCATGTTCAGTTTCTCTTTTGCGCGAGACATTCTTAAATCCCGGGATTTCTCGCTTTCTTTCGCTTTCCCTGCGTTTTATCTGGAGAGCGTTATTGTGTGAAATTGAATGCTTTTTGTTATTTGTACTTAACCTTAATTACGAGTTTATGTTAATTATAGTCTACCTAATTTCTTACCTGATTTTAGGTAAAATAGGGTTTTTTATTGAGTATTTTACCGATTTTTAGGTATTCTCAATACCAGTTCTAGGTATTGGGATAAATTAGTAGTTTTATCTAATTCAATAAATGAATTTAGCAATTTTTGTTGTTACTGGTGTACCATCTTTGCTATTATGCATGTAATATACAAATTTAATGACTTAATTAAATATCCCTCATCCTGCATGTCATGCTGTAATTGCCCTCGCCCCATGTGTTTTCAGCAGCCATCTCCATAATGGCATGAACCTTATTTTTCTGCCTTTTATTCTTTCTTCAGATTCATAATCTTGTGTTATAATCAGAAGATTGCTGCACTTAAGCTCTTCACTTGCTTTTAATAAAGATTTAACTTCTCTCTCTTTTGTTTTGTATTCATTTATATCCCAGCAAACCTGCAACAATTGTTTTATTTTGCTTCCTTGCTTAACCACAAAATCAACTTCTTCATGTCTGACATTTTCCCAGTAATACATCTCAATATTTTCAAATCTTCCTTGTTTTTTAAGTTCAAGCGCGACTATATTCTCTGCAATTCTGCCAAAATTTGAGCTGAATTTAAAGCCAACAGAGTTGGCTAAACCGACATCAATACAATAAATCTTCCTTGCTGCATTCTCCTGTTCCTTAACCTTAAATGAAAAGCGTTTTATGAAAAAAAGGATGTTTGCTTCTTCTAGATAGGAGGAAAATTTCTCTATTGTATTTGTTGTTGTACCTAAAAACTTTTTTAAGGAATTGAAAGTTACTGTGTTGGAGATATTTGTCAAGTAAAATCTTGCAAGAGCCCTTAACTTTTCACTTTTCCTTAAGATGTATCTCTTTTCTATGTCTTTTGTTAGCATGTCGTCAAAATAAGTCAGCAATAATTGTTTTTTCTCCCCGCTTAAAACAACTTCTGGGAAGCCGCCAAATTCAAAATACTCATTAAGAAAACGCTTGATTTCTATTTTTTTTGTTATTATATCAAGTTCATTTTTTATTTCCAGACTTTTAAAATATAAAAATTCCTTAAAGCTCAGTGGAAAAACAATAATATCGAGATGCCTGCCAGTTAAGACAGTTGCAAGTTCTCCAGCAAGCAGGTCAGAAGAAGAGCCAGAGACAATTATTTTGGCTTTTCCTAGCTCCTGCATAGTTCTTGCCCATTTTTCCCATTTGGGCACATTGTGAATTTCGTCAAGAAAAATAAACTGATTTGCATCAGGCTTTAAAAACTCGGAGTATGTTTCATAAATTTCGTCAAGAATTTTTGGATAAAATTCTGCAAATCTCTTGTCCTCAAAATTTACCATCAATATGTTCTTTCTTTCACTTCCTTTTTGAATCAATTCTTTTATTACCTGCCTCATAAGGTAAGATTTGCCGCTCCTTCTAACCCCAATAATTGCGGCAATAACATTTGTTCTGAGAAGGCTCAGGCATTTTTCTGTATATCCCTTTCTTTCCTTCCCAGTTTCTAGTTCCTTGTTCCAAAAATTCCAATCCTGCAAGATTTCAAGTAGGTCATTTTTATCCATTTTGAATTTTGTTTAGTCTACTAAACAAATTTAACAAATTATGTTTATCAAACTATTTAAATCTTTTGTTACTTGTGTAACATTTTTGTTGTTACGTATGTATCTATATATCCTGCACATTGCAGCTCATGCTGCAGTTGCCATCTGACCATGAGGAGGCAGTTGTGATTTTCTTTTCCTTAAATTGCTCACTGGTCCCTCATCCTGCATGTCATGCTGTAATTGCCCTCGCCCCATGATGAAACATCAACTGCTTCAGTTATGTTCCATGTGGTGTTGCTCAGCACATAAGTTGGCCCGTAATATCTTCCCCACATGTTGCTGCCGTTGCTATGCGAGATGTTGCACTCAACATCATATAATGTGGTTGAGGTGTCGGTAAAATTCACATTTACTGTTATTGTGCTGCCTGCTATTATTGTGCTTCCTGAATAATCAGGAGTTGTCCATAAGATTCTATCTTCTGCTGTTATTATGATTGTGCCAACTGTGACTGTTTTTTCAATATCCTTGCTTGATAAAATCGCCCTTGCCTCTATGTATCTGCCTATTGCAGAGGCAACAGTCTCGCCTGTATTGTTTGTGTAGCCCATTGCTTTCGGGGATGTCTTGGGATAATTATAGATAGCAAAATCATCTATTGAGCAGTTGCACTGTGATGTTCCAGCAGAATTGCTGCCAATATACATAGAAGAGCTTAGATTCACGCTGTTCAAAGCAGCAGGAGAGGTTGTTGAGCTGGCAAGCGAGCCATTTATGTAAAGCTTCATGTTTGCAGAATCCCATGTTGCTGCAATGTGTGTCCAGTTATTTGCAGTCCAGTTTGTGATGGGGAATAATATTGTGCTGGTTATAGGATAGGATATGCTTGGCACATTGAAGGCAGCAGTCCAGCGGGCGATGCCTTTTGAAATGCGGAGTTCATCAATCCAGCCATCAAAATCATTAGAATTATCTTCCATTGCTCCGATATATAAAGTATCGGCGACATTTACTGGGGCATCTGAATTAGTTAATGTACTCCCAAATTGAGTACCATCTCTAAACCAATAATAACTATTCCCACTCCTAACTACCGCCAAATGATACCATTGGTTGGCATTGAAAGTTGTTACTTCTCTTTCAAAAGTAATAGTAGAAGTAGCAGTCTTAACTCTATAATACCAATACCAACTATTTGGGATATTGTAGTATACCATTAAGTCCCTATAATTAGTGGCATCATCTTGATTAAGAAAGTATTGAGTTAGATGATTACCAGATGCAGGGACAGTATTAAACCTCACCCAGAAATCTACTGTGAAATCTCCATCAAAATGAAAGTCATCACTATCAGCCAAGCTGAGTTTATCATCAGTTCCATCAAAAAATCCTGAACTGCCGCCAAACTTGCTCTGCCTTGTGTCTGTGTATGCCTGACCGTTTGCAGTTACTGTTTTTGGAGTTGGAGAGGAGCCACTATCTGTAAAAGTTGTGCTGCCATTGCCCCCATCCATATGCAACAGCAGTTTTGTATAATTATCTGTGCCATTATTCATGTTAAAGAACAGGCTGTTGTTTGCATCCTTGCCTATCCTCATGAAAGGGGCATTGTCTGCATCAGATGCTTCATAGAAAGTGTAAGAGTTGTTGTCATTCCCAGCCCAGCCCTCTGGCTTCAGCCAGAAATTAATTGTTCCAGCAGTTTTGTTCAGGTTTCCTCCAACATATTCTTGGTAGATTTCATTCTGTGTGCGAGCCCTGCCTTTTGTGATGCGGACTTCATCAAGAGTGCCGTTTAAAGGAGTATCATAAAATGCTCCATTATGCCTTGCCCCTACAGCCAAAACATCAGTGCTATCAAATAAAGAGTCTGAGCCAATTGAAGCTCCAGTAAGTGTTTGTGAAACTCCATCTATAAAAATGTAGAGAGTGGAACCACTCCTTACGAAAGCAAGATGATACCAAGTTCCTGTTGAAGGATTCCAAACACCCCCCCTTGTTTTTGTTGATGACCCATCAGTTGTCCATTCAAAATTTAAAGCAGTGCTTCCAGGTCTATACATAATAACCCAATCCTGATTTGATACGGATAGGTCCTGATGACCGATTAACTGTGTATTGGCTGCTACAGAATTAAATCTCACCCAAGTATCAATGCTAAAATCACCAGCCCCAAAATTCCAGTCAGTTGAATCCTTCAAAGTTAAATAGCTTGCATTGGCATTGAACTTCGCCCCCTGCCCATACTTGCCTGTCTCAAATTCAAAGGGATATTGTGCTGTTGGAACTGTGAAGGTTGAAGTCCAGCGGGCGATGCCTTTGCTCACTCTGAATTCATCTATCCAGCCATCAAAATAATATTGTCCTCCGGCTTCTGCATGCCTACCTATTTCAACTACTGCAGCTAAATCTTTAATTGCAAGACTAAAATTTAATCCCGAACCCAACATCGTTCCATCTATAAAAAAAGATCCATTATTTCCACTTTTTACAAAAGCTATATGATACCACGTATTTGTAGAAGGAGACCAACTCTGACCTATCTGTATTTCTGATCCAGTATTATCATTTAGCATTCTTATTTCTGATGCAGCAGTAGAATAATAAAATAATAACCTATTGCTATTATCCACATACTGACTATAAAAAGAGATTACTCCCGATATAGTATTAAATCTCACCCAAGTATCAATCGTAAAATCTTGACTCCCAAAATTCCAGTCGTCGCTATCTGCAAGAGATAAGTAATCCCCCGTCCCATCAAAAAACGCGCTTGAACCTCCAAACTTGCTCTGCCGTGTGTCTGTGTATGCCTGCCCGTTTGCTGTTACGGTCTTTGGAGTTGTTTCAGAATCAAGGAAAGTAGTAGAGCCATTTGTTCCGTCCATGTGCAGCAGGAGTTTTGTCTGCCCATCAACACTCATTGTCCCATTCTGCCCTGTGTCGCAGGCATATGAGTTGTCAAACCTGCATAATAAAACTGTTTGGTCATCTACACTTGCTCCTGTTGGATATTTTAATTGGTTGTATTTGCTTATGTTAAATGCAGAGAGGAATTTTGCAGGGCTTGCTATGTAGGAAACTGCAAGATGCTTGTCATCATATGCCATGCTTGGAATATCAAAATTGGCAGTCCAGCGGGCGGTGCCCTTTGAGATGCGGACTTCATCAAGACTGCCGTTTAAATAAGCATTTTTATTAAAATCAACTCCAATATCTATTTGGACGGGATTAACTGTATATGTATTTGACCAGTCACCTCCTAACTGAACCCCGTCTCTAAAAAATTTAACAACTCCATTTGTTCTAACGACAGCAAGATGATACCAAACTCCTGTACTTAGTGAATCTGTATAGCTGTGGGCATCGCTATTTCCAACATATAATCCCCAATATGTAGCAAACCAATATAAACCAAAATAATTGTTTGTTCCAAAAGTATTTGTATCTTGTGCTATGATAGCTCCATTTCCACTAAGAACAGTAAATCTTACCCAAGTATCAAATGTAAAATCACCATCCCAAGTCCAATCATCACTATCACTTAGATTTAGATAATCCCCGCTTCCATCAAAAAATCCTGAGCTGCCGCCAAACTTGCTTTGACCTGTGTTTATGTGTGCTTGTCCGCTGCCTACTATTACTGTTTTTGCTTGTGCGGAACTATCTAAAAATGTTGTTGATGCATTTGCACCATCCATGTGCAAAAGAAGCTTGGTATAGCCGTCATTTCCTTGGCTGTATGGAAGCTCGTTGTCATAGCCTTTGTATCCTCGCATGCCAATGGTTTGGGTGTTGGAATTGCCGCTCCAGATGCCGCCAAAGGCGGCGGCAAAAGTGCCAGCATATTGAGAGCCAGAAATGCCAGGATTGCCAGAATACCGTGAGCCAGAAGTTGCAGAAGATCGTGCCCCCAAACCCCCAAAATTTTGCCCTCCTGCAGCCCGAGAAGGCAAAATTCCATCAGAAAGCATACAATCCTCGTCACCCAAGAGGCATTCAGCCTTCGTCACCTCATCAGAACCTGCGGTTCCGATACCTTCCTTTTGGATTGCGGGTTCCGATACCTCCAGCTGCCCTAAAACTCCAGTCTGAATGCCTGTTTCATTACTGTTTTCAAACCCTATTCCAGCATTTTCCTGCCCATTATTATCATAAGATGATAGTTGGGCATTATTGATATTTTGATTATCTAAATTGCTAATTAAATAACCATTTTCAGAATTTTCATCAGGGGTTTGGGTATGGGCATTTGGCTGGTTCTGGGAATTTAGCTCAGTTCTGCCATTATCAGAAACTGCGTTTCCGATACCTTCCCCCTCATTCCTATCATCTCCCCTATCATTTCCAACCCTTCTCACTAACACAATATCATTAGGGACATCAACATCATAGATTTTGCCTTGATATGCCTCTTTTGTTATGCTCTTTACCTTAACTGGCTTGTTCTCTGCATCAAGGAAATAAAGCTGTTTGCCTTCTCTTACATTTTCATAAGCATCTGTTACCTTCATAAGTTTGAAATCTGATAAATCTTTCTGCTCATAGAAAGATTTAAATATTTGTGAATACACATTATTTTGTGTAATTTGTGAGTTAAATGGATTGGAGGTTAAAATGCCAAACTTAACACTTTCGTTGCCTGAAGAATTAAAGCAGAAAATGGAAGAATTTCCAGAGATAAATTGGTCTGCACTTATCAGAAGATATGTAGAATCTAAAGTCAATAGATTAGTCTGGAAAGAGCAAATGCTAAAGCAACTTGAATCTGAAGGGGAATTTGATGAAGAGGCATTAAGATTAGGTGACAAAATCAAAGAGGGCATGTGGAAGAGATACAAAGAGGCAGGATGGTAAATGAAATTAGTGGTTGATACTAACATTCTAGTATCATTCTTCAGACCAAACCCTGTCAATGAGTTAATATCCAAGTCTAAATTCTTAGGATTAAGGTTATTTTCTCCAGAACATTCTGTTGAAGAATTAAAAAAGAACAAACAAGCAGTTTTAAAATATTCTGAGCTGAATTCAAAACAATTTGATGAAAAGTTAGAAGAGATGTTATCCTTAATAAAAATAATCCCAAAAGATTCTTTTGAATCATTTGAACAAGAAGCAAAGCAACTTGCCCCGCATGACAAAGACATTCCATTATTTGCACTTGCTTTAAAGCTTGAATCTGCGATTTGGTCAAATGAGCCAGCATTTAAGAAACAATCCCGTGTAAGAGTTTTGTCAACAAGAGATATGATTGAATTATTTACTTGATTTTCTTCTTCCTCAGCAGCATAAACCCTATGCTCTGGGCTTACAAGCAAGTCCTCGCCATTTTCCAGCATGATTTTATACATCTCTCCTGCATGCTCATATTGCTGATAATCAGTTGGAATTTGCCATTCCTCTTTTCCTGTTTCCTGATTTAAAGTTAAAACTTCTTCCTCTCTAATCAGTTCAGAAAAATATTTCCATTCATATTTATAGCAAATATTTATATTATCAATACCTAAATTGCCAAATTCAGCATTATCAAACCCATTAGATATTTGACTATAAGATAGCTCATTATTATCATTATTAATATTCTCATATAAATTGCTGATTAGATTGCCATTCGCAGAATTTTCATCAGGGGCTTGGCTCTGGGGGTTTTGGCTTTGGAGGGTCAGCTCTTCATTTTCAATTTCATCACAATCAACCTCTATTCTTGTTAAAATCTGCGTTTCCTTATCATAGCATTGATGGTCATCAAAACTCAGCTGCAGGAGAGTGCCGTTTTCCTGCCCGCTTGCATTTGTTATCTGCTCGTTTGGCTGTGGAACAGGAACATTGCCTGTCCATGCCCCCCAAGTCACATTATCTGTTGAGCTTCTTGTCTGCATCCAAACATTCCTGACTTCCTCTCCCCTTTCAAAGTGGTCCTGTATTTCCCAGTCAGCGAGAGAGCGGTTGTATATGGCGACTTCATCAATGGTGCCGCTTAAATTATACATTGGGTCACCATTATCTTTTCCTATCCAAACCCCCGAAGTAACTTGAATATTAGCAGAATTTGAAACTGCTGTTCCTAACTCTGTTCCATCAATATATAGATGAACCTTACCCCCCCCTCTAACTACTGCAATATGATACCATTGATTAAGAGTTGGATCAAAAGTTTCTGTTCTAACTGAAGCACCATTTATCCAAACATATATTGTATTGGTTAATAAGGTTTGACTGAATATAGCAACTCCTTCACTCCATTGAGTTCCAATCATTACAAGAGCGTGTTTTACATCAGCAGCATATCTCACCCAAAAATCAACAGTAAAATCTGAGTTACCAAAATCCCAATCAGAATTATCTGACAAATTTAAATAATCCCCGCTTCCATCAAAAAATCCACTTGCCCCTCCAAACTTGCTCTGGCCTGTTGTTATGTGTGCCTGCCCGTTTGCTGTGACTACCTTACTTGCTACACTATCAACAAAAGTGGTTGAGCCATTTGTTGCGTTATTAAAATGCATCAGCAAAACAGTAGAATCATCTTTTGCCAATTCCTGCCCGAATTTTGAATATCTTGAAACATTCCAAGCAATTGTCTGCCATTCTATCTGAGAACCTCCGCCATCCCACTGCTTCCTGTATGTTCCCTGCCTGTAGAATTCGCGGAATTCTTCAGGAGTTCTGCTCTTATTTGAGATGCGGAGTTCGTCGAGAGTGCCGTTGAAGTAGTTTGTAGCACCACCTATCTGACCTATAAATAAGCTTCCAGCATAAGTATCTATAGAGGAATCTAACTCTACATCAGTCTGTAATCCGTCTTTATAGATTGTCCAGATAGTCCCGTTTGTTCTTGTCAGAGCAACGTGATGCCAGTTATTGTCTGAAATTGTGCCAGAGTATCCTGTATTCACGACATTTGAAGCCCCTGACCTCATGATGAATATAATGCCCGAGCCAGTGGTATGCAATAAGTACCACCTGTCATCAGCACTCTCGTAATGTGTAACGTATCCTTCATCGCCCCCTGCAGGCTGGGATATATGCCTTACCCAAAAATCAACAGTCCAGTCAGGTGTTATGTCAAAGTCAGCAGAATCAGCAGCAGAAACATAATCCCCAGCCCCATCAAAACTTACTGCCTTCCCAAATTTTCCTTGTGTGAAATTGTCATGCGTGCCTGTCATTGTTATTGTGCCGCCATGATTTTGGCAGTTGTCTGAAGAAGAATCATCAAAGTGCCATAATGCAACTGTATTGCTGTCGCAGGCATAAGGCTCTGTTCTTGTTGTCCAGTTTGTATAAACCCCACTTCTTCCTTTATACTCCTGCCAGATTTCTGCTGAACCCAGGGAGCGGTTCCAGATTTTTACTTCGTCGATGGTGCCGTTGAAAAATCCTAATGTGCCCCTTGCTGCACCAACAGCAAGATTATTTGCATTTGTTGTTAATGTGCCTGTTGAAGATTCAGTTGCACTTTGCACGCCATTTATGTAGATTATTGAGTTAGAGCCGTCATAGGTTGATGCAATATGGTTCCATACATTAATTGTTATGTTTGCTGTTGTTTCCAAAGCTCCTCCTGAACTTCCGTTGTAATTCACTTCTACTCTAGAACCTGCAGAATATGCAGAGCTTGGAATATCAAAATTAGAAGTCCAGCGGGCGAGGCCTTTGGAGATGCGGAGTTCGTCGAGCCAGCCGTTTAATTCTATATTTGAGCCAGTTTCAGGACGTCTTCCAATATATAAAGAAGCAGAATAATCAGGCCACGCATCTGTATCAGTTACAGTGCTTCCAACTTGTGTGCCATCTCTAAATACTAAAAAATTGTTTCCATTTCTTACCCAAGCCACATGATACCAAGTATTAACAGAAAATGCTGAGGCAGTTACTGTAAATTCAATAACCGTCGCTCCTCCAGAGGCTACTTTCATCATCATATCTCCGGTGGCTGGATTAATCCTAACTTCACCTTGGTTACTGCCGCCTGCTAGTTCTGGTCCTTGAGCTACAAGAACCTGCCATGCATTTGCTACAGAATTAAATCTTACCCAAGTATCAATTGTAAAAGCAGTATTATTCTGCGGGCCATCCAAATCCCAATCAACACTATCCGCCAAAGAAAGATAGTCCCCTGTCCCATCAAAAAATCCTGAACTGCCTCCAAACTTGCTCTGCCCTGTGCTGATATGGGTTTGGTTAATCGCAGTTACTGTTTTTGGAGTTGTTTCTGAATCTGTGAATGTTGTTGAGCCATTTGTTCCGTCGGCATGGAGAAGGAGTTTAGTATAAGAATCAATCTCTTCTGTATTGAGGCATAGAGAATAAGCAGCAGTTTTGTCTATTATGCAGTTACGTCCACTTTTATTATTTGGATTTACCCATGCCTCTATTGTGTTTTGGTTCAGGTCAAGAATGTTGGCATCGCTCACATTCACAAAATCACCCAAGCCGTCAAACTTCAACGCCTTGCCTGAGAAGGCGACGTCTGTGAAATCTCCAGGGTCTTCATATCCTGCATAAGCAGAAGTTCTGACAGTAAAATTAGCGGTCCAGCGGGCGATGCCTTTTGAAATTCTATACTCATCAAGCCAGCCGTTAAAATAATATGTAGAGCCGGCAACATAAGCACCAATATCTACATTAGCTGCTATATCTCCTAAGTTATTATTGCCTATTGGAACACTAAAACTTACACTTTGAGATATTCCATCGATAAATAGATAAAAATTGCTTCCACTTCTGACATACGCAAAATGATACCAAGTAGCTAATGTAGGAGTCCAACTAAGAGTGCCAGTTACTGTTGCAGCTGAATTGAAAGTTCCATCAATGGTCAATACATTTGAAGCATATATGAATCGAAATCTACTAACACCACTACCATCTGGGTCTTGTTCATAAAACATAGTTGGACTGTTGGCATTAAATCTCACCCAAGTATCAATCGTGAAATCACCTGCCCCAAAATTCCAATCATCACTATCGCTAATATTTAGATAATCTCCTGAACCATGAAATTCTGCCGCAGCAGTGCCAAATTTCATTCCAGTTGTGTTGTAGCTTACATTGCCGTATGCACTTGAATAAGGCTGAAAGGCAGAAGTCCAGCGGGCGATGCCTTTGGAGATGCGGAATTCATCAAGACTGCCGTTAAAGTAACCCTCATTACTATATCCGATTTTTAGTGGCTGTCCTGCGTTGCCAGTAATATTATTCCCTGTGGCATTGTTTGTCCCCTGAGAAACACCATTAAGATAAAAAACAATGTTATTTCCATTTCTAACCAAAGCGAAATGATACCACGTATTTACCACCAAAGATGGATACCAAGTATGCGCACTATATGAACTCTCTGGATAAAAACTAATACTAGAAGCACCCCCTATAAATAGATACCCCGTAGTTCCTGTATGTTTCTGAAACATTGCAGCATTAACAACAGAATTAAACCTCACCCAAGTATCAATCGCAAAATCCCCCGTGCCGAAATCCCAATCAGCACTATCAGCCAAACTCAAATAATCTCCCGCCCCATCAAACAACCCAGATGCACCGCCAAACTTACTCTGGGCCGTATCTATCTGGGCATTGCCATTTGCTGTAACTGCCTTGGGTGTTGTCTCTGTATCAGTAAAAGTTGTGCCTGCATCAGCACCTTCCATATGCAACATCAGCTTTGTGTAGGAATCATGCGCCTCTGCATTTGTTACTGTTTTGCCAGTTGCTGATTCTGTGAATGTTGTGCCTGCATCAGCACCATCCATGTGCAAAAGCAGTTTTGTGTAGGAATTGTTATTGTAAATTATGCCTGTGTTGTTGGATGATGTGTCTGATGATTGATTTCCTGAGCCTTCATCAAATTTATACCAAGAGACGAGGCCTGTTGAGTTCCATGACGTTGTTCTTTCGTATGAGCCTGTTGTGAGAGTTATTGTGGATGAGGGCTGCTGCAGGATTGCAAAACCGAGGATGCGGGGGCCAAAGTAGATAAGGAGGACAATTAAACTAAAGAGGACAGCAAGGGCTAAGACCTTTTGCCAGATAGGGAGTTTAAGGAGGAGTTTTCGCCCCCTCCAAATGCCATTTTTTTTCCTTCTCAAGCCTCGCAACGCCATTTTTTTCATCTTAACCATTCAATCCTCGTCACCTGCCTCATATTCAGCCTTCGTCACCTCATCAGAACCTGCGGGTTCCGATACCTCCCTTTTGGATTGCGGGTTCCGATACCTCCAGCAACCCTGTTCCAAAACCTGGCTGAATGCCTGCTTCATTACTGTTTTCAAACCCTATTTCAGCATTTCCAAGCCCATTTTCATAAGATAGTTGGGCATTATTGATATTTATATTTTGATTATTTATATTAATATCATTCAAATTATTATTTGCTAATTCATTGCCATTTTCATCAGGGGCTTGGCTCTGGGGGTTTTGGCTGGGTTGATTTTGGTAGGTTTGGCTTGTCTGGCTTGGCTCAACCCCATTTTCCCAATTTTCCTGCCCTTCTTGCCCCCTTTCAACACCAGTAAGCCTTCTCACTAACACAATATCGTTAGGCACATCAACATCATAAATTTTGCCTTGATATGGCTGTTTTTCTATGCTCAAAACCTTTATTGGCCTGTTTTCTGAATCAAGGAAGTAAATGTCTTTGCCTTGGCTTATATTATTATAAGCATCTGTTATTGGATTCAAGCTGAAATTTAAACCGAAAGGTTTAAATATATCCTTTGTATTCAAATAATATAAAAAATTACCTTTTATATCAAAAATGGGAACAATAACATTATCTGTGCCTGATGAATTGAAAAGTGAGATGGATGAAACTGATTTTATTAATTGGTCATCGGTAGCAAGGAAGGCATTTGCTAAAACATTAGAAGATGTCAAGAAGCTTGAATTAATTAGGAAAATTAAAGAAATATCTGAGATTTCTGATGATGATATAAGGGAAGTCAAGGAATCTGTAATTAAGGAAGTTGTAGAATCTGTAGAGAAAGTAGCTAAAGATTTAAAGTCAGGCAAGATTAAGCCAAAAACTTTAAAAGAATTTAATGACTGGTGCAATTCATGAACATTGATGCCAGTCTCATTGAAGAGGTTCTTCAAAAGCTCAAAAGAAAAGATGCTGCTCTTTTCAGAGCTGTTCAAAAAAAGATAAATCAAATCGCTTCTCTTGACAAAACCGCCATCCAGCATTTTAAAAATCTTAGGAGAGGCCTTAAAGATTACAAGAGAGTTCATGTTGGAAGTTTCGTCCTTATGTTCAAAGTTGAGGGAGATGCTATCATTTTTGCTAAATTCGGCCATCATGATGAAGCTTACTAGTTCTTTTTCCTCCACTTTTTCAGCTGCATAAACCCTATGCTCAGGGCTGACAAGCAACTCTTCAGAATTTTCAAGCAGGATTTTATACATCTCTCCATTATGCTCATATTGCTGATAATCAGTTGGTTTTTGCCATTCTTCCTGCCCTGTTTCTTGGTTTAATGTCAAAACTTCTTCCTCTCCAATCAGTTCAGAAAAATACTTCCACTCATATTTATAGCAGATATTTAGATTATTACCAAATCCATCAGCTAGTTGGGCAAAAGATAGCTGATTATTTATATTGATATTTACTATTTGGTTTTCTATTCCAGCCTCTTGCCCTATTTCTGCCCCGTTTTCCTGCCCCATTTTTAGTCCATCTGTCCCATTTTGGCATTCAGCCTTCGTCACCTCATCAGAACCTGCGGTTCCGATACCTCCCATACCTGTACTGCCATACTGAATGCCTTTTTATCCTTTCTTTCTATTATTTCTTATTATTTAATAGTTACATCCTTATTAATATTTTTGTTTATCTATTAGTTATTATTTCTAGCAAGTTTTAATTTTTTGTCATTATTTTATCTATTTTTACAATTTTTCAGGTTTAAACTTTATTTTTCAGTTTTAGCAACTTCAAATTTTCTACTAAGTTCTGCTTGTTCTAATTTCTCAGCAAGCTCATTCAAAACTTCTTTTTTCTCGCCATTAGCAAGATGTGAAAGCCTCATTTTATGAAGCATGTTGAATGCTTTGCCTGTGAAAAATGAGTCTCTTTTGTATGCTGGCAGATATTTAATTTTTTCAGCATCAGGCATTTCTGCTCCGGCCTGAGCCTGTGTTGCCAGCACAATCTCTCCAGGGCAAAACTCAAAATAATTTTTATCATCAAACCACGCACATCTCATATTGCGGAGCCATATTCCTGTTCTTTTTGACAAGGCAACAGCATAAACAAACAGCTGCGAAACCACTTCAGCAGCATTCTCTTTTGCTGCTTCTGGCTTGTAATCAAGCAAGTGTATATTGCCGAATCTTGCCTGAACAATGTCTATGTGCCCCGTAATTGCTTCTGTAAGATTCAAATTTTCAAAAATTTTATAATCCTGGATTTCTTCTGGAAGCAAGTAAACAGGCAGTTCTGCTGCAATAGTGCATGTGTCATTGTTCAGCATAAAATCCTGTATTGCCTGATGCCTTTCATAATTGCTGCTTGCAATCTCAAGAGCAAGTTTTGCAAGCCTGCATGCATAATTATATGTTTCCTTAATGAAGATAGTATTAGCAGGAACATTAAGTTTTATACTAGAGCCTCTCACTAAATCAGAACCTCTAAGTAAATTAGATTCATCAGAACCTCGGAAAAGATTATCTGGGCAATTTTCTGCAATGTTTCCTATATAATCCTGCAAGCCAGAAAAATACCTATTCAGGAAAAATTTCAATTTTGCCTTGTGATACTGGAACTTGTAAGGCTGCTGATGCTCGAATAATTTTTTTCCAATAACCTCTTTTGGCTGATATAACTCATTAACTTTCTGCCTTATCCTATAATAACTGCATTCCCTGAACTCTCGCAGCCAAGAATGCAGAGCTGCAGGACTTAACTTGATTTTGAATCTTGAATTTATCAGCCTGCAAACTTTTTCAAGAGAGTAGCCTTGATTATAAAGTGAAATGGCATTCATAATAACTTTGGCAGGATAAACTTTTTTGGTTCCAACTCTGCTAAGCCCTTGCCCTCTGAAAGTGAAATTTTTCTCACAACTCTTGCATTTATATTTCTGCACCAAGCCAAAACTTATTTTTCTTTTGCCTTTCCTGCTTATATTTTTGCTGCTGCAAGCAGGACAAATTATTTTCTCCATTTTCTCTTTTTTATCTTTAAACTTTATTTTTTTATGCATTTTTGAATTCTTTTCTTTCTCTTTTTTCTTTTCTTGCCTTTATGGCTATCTCTGTATCGAATATTCTTATTCTCCTTTCATTTGCACTCTTTTTCTGCCTTTTTCATTCTTGCATTTTAGTGATTTATTTAATTGCCCCCATGCATAACTTAACATAAGCCAGCATTTTTTCCTTGCTTGCTTCCTTCTTTTTGAATAGTTCTTTAGTTATCCCTGCTATCTTTTTGTCAAATTGATTGACTTGTTCGCCAATGTCATATTTTGTTTTTGGGGCAATCTTGTTTTTAAGCAGGATTATCCTCGCAACCTGCAAGCTAAGATAAAGCAATTCCTCTCTTGCTTTTTTTTCATCAGTTTTTAATAAAGCATAGATTCTTTCTTCAAGTTTTTCACAATATTTTATCTTTTCTTGGATAATTTCCTGAGAAAAAATTGGCAATGGGCTTTCAAAGAATTTTATAAAAAGATTGTTGTCGTAAATAATTTTTCCGAACAACAAGGCAGAAATTATAAAATCATCACCTTTTAGATACTTTTCCTTTAGTTCTTTTTCTTTAAGCAGGACAATATTACAGTTTTCAAGATGAGGGATTTTTTTATTTTCCCCGATTACAAAAAAATCAATATCGCTTTCCTTCTTTTGCTTTTGTAAGGCAACAGAACCTACAAGAATAACGCTTTTCGGGCTTATCTCAAAAATTATTTTATTTGCCGTGTTAATTACCGCATCTTTTATTTCTTTGTCCAAAAGATTTAGATACTCGGAATCAAACAGAAGTTTTAGTCTTTTGCAGAACAAATTAGAAAAATCAAGCTTGTATTTTTTGCCAGAATTTTCCAAAATTTTGTATTTGCCAAACTTGTTTAGTATCTTATAAATCCAGTTTCTTGAGATTTTCGCATCTTTACTGATTTCCGCTATTGAAAAATAATCAAATGGGTTTCTATAAAAATTTCTTAATATTCTTATCTCTGATTCTTTTTCAATTATCATTTTTAAATGCCGCCATATTTTAAAATACCTTTCTTAATTAAAAATTTCCCAACCTCCCCTTTTAGCTCCTGCACTTCTCTCAGGAAATTCAGCACATCTTCTCTTGAATAATCCTTAGGAATTGAAGTGTATGGATGAAACTCTGCAACAATCCTATATTTAGAAAGTTTTTCAAATGTTTTTGAATAATCTTTTTTAAGCTTGCCTGTAACAAAATAGCCTTTTAGTATCTCCGTTTTGGCTTTATGGTCTTTTAAATAGAAGCCGTTTATTGCAACTTTCAGGTTGTTTATGATATTCTCTGCAGCAAGCCATATAAAATATAAAGCTTCGTCTAATTTAGTCTCTTCCAGAAATCTTTTTGCCTCTTTCAGCTGGCTGTTTATTTTTCCCCAATTTTGTTTCAATTCTTCTTTTTTAACCATTTTTTTACTTAACATATTGTTAACTTTACTTAACATATTGTTAACTAGGGTTTATAAAATTTCGTTTTGTGCTTCTTGCCTATATCTAAAAATTTAGAGCTATAAAAAAGTGCAATAATCTTCTCATACCTTGTTTTCAATATCGTTTTCATTTCTTAAACAATTGTTTAATTTATTTAAACACTACCCCCTTGAATAATTTTTTGTTCAATTTTTTATACAAATGTATAATCTTTTGCCTATTGCTGTTGCCCTATCTGCGCGTTTATGATTACATTCTGCTGCCTGCTCCACTCCTTATCGGAGTGGGTTTTGATATAATCAGCCCAAAATTTTATGAAATTTACCCTTTCCTCTTTGTTATTTCTGCCAGGTTTAAGGAACACCCTTTCTTTGCTTAGTTTTTTGCTCTTATTTTTCATTTTTTATTTCCTTTCTCAGTTTCTCTATTTTACCAAAATCTATCTTGCCCCTGAATAACTCTTCAATATGGAAGGCATCCTCAACATCCTTGTCAGATTTAAGGTAGTATTTTTTGAAAGCTATCTGCCTTTCAAGTGAGGATATTTTTAATCTGCCAGCAGGCAGAATTACCATAATAGAATCATTGAGAGCCTCTTTTTCCACCTCTTTTTTTGGGAATTTAACCTCAAAATTTGGTATGGCTGTCTTCTTTCTGGAAAATCTTATTGCCAGTCTATCCTGAAGATATGAGAATGCCTTATCTGCTTTTAAGGTGTTCAAGCACTCAAACCCTTTTCTCTTGAGCTCCTTGAAAAGGATGAAAAATTTCTCTTTTGGAATTTTTTCTATAAAAATGTCTATGCCCTCTGTTGCCCTTGCCCTGCCAAGCAGGATAGACACATAACCTGAGACAATAGCATAATCTGAATATTTTTTTACTATGCTTGTAAATTCTAAGGCAAATTTATCCAATTCATTTAATTCCCTTTCAAGGGTTATTTCTCTTTTTTCCCTGTTGTATTCCATTTTTCTTTTATTCCAATTATCTCTTTTCAATAACCTTCTTTATGTTTATCAGAAATTTTCTTGAATTTTCTATTGATTCCCTTGCAGGCTCAATATTTGCCTGTGCGATTGTATGATATGTAAAATACCCCCTCTTCCATTTTTCATAAGCAAACAAATGCAGAAGTTCAGATGCCCTTATCAGCATGCTGTTGTATATCCTTAACAATTCAACATCTAGGATGCCAGTATCAACAAAATTCTTCTTGAATTCATCAATTGTTTTCTTGTGCTCTTCTGGCGGCTTTGTTTTTATGTTCTTGCTTAGCAGAATTGCCTTTGCGGAGTAAAAGATTGCATAATAGCAATGTGATATGGCAGCAGAATAAAAGGTGTCATTTGGATTTGTTCCGAGTTCTGCCTTTATGGTTTCTTTTTCAGAAAGTTTGAAAAGAGCCTTGCCTAACCTGAATTCATTTCCCGCCCTTTCCATATAGAGCTTTACTTTTGGCTTAACCTCTGAATCCATTTTTAATTGCCTCTCTTATGATTAGATAATAATTTTCCGCTCCGAATAATATAACCCTATTCTTGAATACAAACTTCCCGTAATTTTCCTCGTCATTCAGAAGCATTTTCAAAAATTCTGTCTTGGTGAACACATAAGGATGCACTTCTGGAATCATCAACTCGCCTTTATTTTTTAATATTGCAAGGATTTTCTTTGTTTCTGTTCCGTCCTCAACAAGGACAACCACATCCAAATCAGATTTTTTTGTTGCCTTGCCTGCGGCGTATGAGCCGGCAACCATAAATGTGAAGTACGACAGCGGTATTGAATTTATCAGTTTTGAAATATCGTCTTTTGGCAATTTTCTTGAGTTGGCTTCAATCTCATCAAGAAAGGAAAGATAAGCTAAAGTAAGAGTGTTATCAAAATTGATTGAGCATATGTTATAATACCCTTTCTTCTGAATGTTGATTATGCCCATTCTGCTCATTTTTTTTATCACATCAAATGTCCAATGATAAGACCGTTTGGATATTTTTTTCATAATCTCTCTTATAGTATAACCTTTAAGCAAATCTTTTCTGAATAAATCCATTATCTTTATCTCTTCTTTTGTAAGCATTTTTTAAGTTATGTTTTTTTTAGCATAATATTATGTTTTTTTTAGCATAAGCAAGTATTTAAACATTGGGGGTATTAGTGCCTCGCTATTTTTACTGCTCTTTTACCTTCTCCCTTTCTTGATTTGTCGTGTCCTATTTTCAATTACTTTTTCTGATTATTTCTTCTCCACATGAATCTGCCTCAGCATTTTCCTGATTTTAAGGTAAAGCAGAATGATTATGATTAAGGCAGCAACTGAGACTGCAATACTTAAAATTGCAGGAAAATCTGATGATTTTTGCTCTGATTGGCTTGTTGGTTTCGGCAGGCATTTTAGGGTTGTGCTGTTCCACCCCCCTCCTGAATTAACACAATTCTGCCACATCCTGCAGGACTCATTCAAATCCTTAAAATCACTTGTTGCTCCCAATTCAACAGTAAAGCCCTTTGGCTTTAGGTTGTAATGGCAGTACTGGTTCGCGCATGGCTCCATGCAGTTTGTGTAGTTCAGGCCAGCACCTTGGCAGTCATTCATGCACGCATCAAAGCAGTCACTCTCGCCTGTAAAATAATACTGGCATTCCCTTGTTTCGGGATTTGCTATGTAAATTGGCGACTTGTAAGCTGCGCTTGCAAATGACATGCTGAACAAGACAATAAGTAAAACTGCTGAAACTGCTGCAAAAATCAAGCTCTTTTTTAGCTCCCTCATTTTCTGGCTATTTTCCTTGAGAAACCCCGCTTTTCCAGATTTATATATTTTTTCCATAGCTATTTCCCCTGTTTTTTATCATTTTTATTTGCTATTTAATTTCTCTTTTCCGCGAAAAGCTGGCAATCCCCGCCGAAGCGGGCATCACGGGCTTTTCGGGGCATCGCGAAAACTTTGAGTTTTCTGGGCATAGGAAATCTTTGATTTCCTCTGAGGTCTTTTCCAAAGAGAGCTTTTTTGTTGTTCTACCTGATATTCTTGGAAATTTTCCAGTAGCCACCTTTATCAGGGCCTGCTCTCTTAAGCATGCCTTTTTTGATAAGCACTGAGAGATGATACTTTATTCCATCCTCGGTAATATTGCCTATTGATTTGGCAAGATCCTTTCTTGTTATAGAAGAATTATTCTTTATCAGCTCAAGAATTTTCTGGGTAGTTTTCTGGGTAGTTTTCTGGGTAGTTTTTACAGCCCTTTTGAAAATTATACTAAACCAGTTCTCGCTTATATCAAAATTTGGCCCTTTAATCCCGTATTCCTGCATCGCTTTTCTCATCCTTGCAATACCAGAACCAACTTTTTCAACTAAACCCATTCTCTGAAGCAAGCCAAACAGGAGATTATTTCTTGATAGGCTCTTCTTTCCCAAATCTTTTCTTGCTATCCCTTTCACCAATCCCCCTGGATTTGTTATTTCTGCCCTGTCTGAAAATATCTCTACTAGAATATTTGCATTTGAGAAATAATCTCTGTGCGCAATTGCATTCAATAAAGCTTCTCTTAATGCCTCTTCCGGAAGTTCCAATCTTTCCTCTCTTGGTCCGCCTTTTATCAAGTATTCTGTATTAAGATGTGATTGCAAATAAAGAACAGCATTTTGAAAATTTGAGTACAAATCTGCGTCAAATTCTTTCTTGTCAAGGATTTTGTATTTTGTGTTTCCTTGATACAAAACACATGTTACTGTAGCATTTTGGAAGAATTTTGTTACCCTATGGCAAAATAATAAAACTCCTGCATTTTTGATAAAATCATCTCTCAAGAGAGACAGATTATCTAAAATTTCTTTTTTTTCTAAAATCGGGCTTATTTTTGCTTTTCCTAAAAAAGTTTTAAATTTGAATTCATCAAAATCCTTTTTTAATTCAAATCCACAATTTGGTTTCTCATCCCATAAAATTAAACCTTCTTTCTGGAAAAATTCCTTTATTTCTTCTCTATCAAGTTGTTGGGAATTTGTGCCATACCTCAAATAAAATTTTCCATTCACAGAATATGGTTTGTTTCTGCCTTCAGGAACAATTATAACAATAACTGAATCAATCTCTTCCAAAGAAATTTCAAGTTTGGGGTCAAAATTCCTTGTTATGTCATAAATTTGCGATTTGAGTTTGTTTGTTATATTTGTCCCTTTTACCTTTCTATCATCAGAAACGCCAAGCAGAATTTTTCCACCGTTGGCATTTGCAAATGCACATATATCTCTTGCTATGGAATCTGAAAAATTTTCTTTAAATTCCAGATTATAACTTTCTCCTTGGCTAACCAAAAATCTCAATTCTCTTGATTCCATTTTAGACTTGTTTTTTTGATTTTTAGTTTATTTAACCTGGCACTAAAATATCGGTTACTGTGCATTTTTCATAGTATGTTCCAGCCCCCCAGCTGGATGTGTCAACATTGCTTGTTTTTGTATATGCTGCGTTTCCTGTTATGTTAAGCGAGGTGCTCCATACAGCATTTGTTAAAGCGGCGTCTGAGTAGATTGTGCAGTTCATCTCTTTCAAGGCATAATCAGTCACGCCTATATTCTGCGAAAAGCCAAGCGGCCCAAACAGCGATGTGTTCAGGTTTGCAGGGACAGTCCATGTCATAATAGGAGCCCTGTCAATCTTGAAGCTTGCATTCTCGCTGTACCAGATGTTTATTGTCAAAGTCCTGTTGCTTTCTCCCCCCGCCCCTATGCCAACTGTATCATAACATTTCACATTCCATATGAATGCTGTGTTGTCTGCAATATTCTCTATTGCGAAGGAATTATTGAGATTTGTTCCAGAGTTCGGGGTTATTGTGGTATTTGTTGCTGCTATTCCCCATGACGCAATGTTATGGTACAGGCTGCAGTTAACCAAGCCGGATGTTTCTGTGACATTAAACACAAAAGTTATGTTGCCTGTGGCTGAAACAGAGTTATTTGCAGGGCTTGTCAGGTTAACTACTGGAGCAGTTGAATCAAGCGTTATCTTTCTCGTTGCTGTGCTGTTCCTGTTGCTCACAAAATCAGCCACAGTAACATTATAATAATATGCCCCGTCACTCAGGCCTGTGAAGTTGATGAAGTATGTCTGGTTTGTGTAATTAGTGGAGTTAAGCAGTGAGTGGGTTGAGTTGTAAAGGTTGAATGTTATGTTCATGAAGTTTGTTTCTGTCACAGACACATTAACATAAATCCATGCTCTGCTTAAATTGGAATTGTTGCTTTCTGTAGGGCTGGCATAATCAACCAAGGGATTTGTTGCGTCAAGCCTTATTGTTCTTGTGGCATTTGTGCCCAGATTGTTTACTGAGTCGCGTGCTGAAACATTATAAGTATAGTTCCCATCCGGCAAACCGGTCCAGTTGATAAATCTCAACTGTGAGGTTGATACTGTCTTATTCACCTGCCCTGTTGAGTTGTAGAGCAGGAATGTTATGTTCTGCTCTGTCTCGCTCACAGTAACATTGACTGCTACCCATGTCCTGCTGAAATTCGTGTTGTTGCTTTCTGTCGGGCTCACATAAGCAACAGTAGGAGCCAGATTAATCTGGAATGTTGTGTTTTCAGAATACCAAGCGCCAACATCATTATAGGCATAAGCCGCATCATCTCCAAATTTAAACTGCAGAGTGTGTTTTGCAGCCCTCAAAACGATGCTTGTCTCGCTTCCCTGCCCTGAACAGGAATAGTTTGCATAAAAGGCAGAATTGTTGCTGCCGTCTTCAGAGTTTTGCAGCCATTCATGAGCCATAAGTGTTGAGCCGCAGGTAATATTCTCAAACCTCAACTGGCATGTTTCTGCCCCGCATATATCATTTTGATAATTCCATGTTGTCCCATCAATTGCTGTTATTGTTAAATTTGCATTTCCTGTTGTGCTGAAGTAAACAGTCCAGTTTCCATGCAAAGAAGGATAGCTTTGAATATTTATTATTGTGATGCTGGCTTCATATGTCTGGTTGCTTAACTGAGGAACTTGCCACTCAATTGTGTCAATATAATTATTATTGTTATAGTCAAAAGCTGCAAAATCAATTTTTTGTTTTGTTCCATTAATGATATTATAGAGGGAAATTGCATTTTGCTTGTTTATAGGAACAATTTCAGGCAATTCAGTGAATGCTAAAATGTCTTTATAATGAACATCAGAGCTTATTATTATCTGCTTTCTTGATTCTGTTATGTTTTGTTCAGTTGCTTCAGGTGCATCTGTGTAATATTCAATTTCATACTCTGTTGCATTCTCTTGTATTTCAAGCTCAAATTCTTCGTATCCTCCCTCTTTTAGTTTCTTGATTTCATTTTCAAGTTCTGTTTGTTCTTGCCCCTGCTCAATTGCAAAGCCTGTTATTTTCAAAAGCTGCTGCCAGAAACTTAAAGGTTTGACTGATTTGTGTATTCCTATAACTGCTCCTGTTATGCCCGTTAGGCTTGCTGAAGCTTCCTGAGTTGTGTTTGTCTCTTCAATTATTTTCTTTACTGTTATGTTTTTTGCATAAATTGGCAGCTCAATAGAAATATTGCTTGGAGTGTCAAGCACTATCTTTTTAGTCCATTTTACAGGCTTGCCTATGACTGCCTTGTGCTGGACAAGAGTTTCATTAAAAGTTAAATTTCCAGCAGGCCCAGTTATGTTTGTTGCGTTTGTTATGTTTGCAGGAGGCAGAGTTATGTTGGTGATATTTTCTATCACAGAAATTTCAA